>OJQV01000001.1_pt1 | contig 491057 bp, 442 predicted proteins | sample 1598821 | NCBI WGS metagenome assembly OJQV01 (sample SAMN03922509, study PRJEB24848) | human gut metagenome | isolation source: stool sample | host: Homo sapiens | place: Germany | collected 2011-11 | reverse complement strand
AGCCTGGTATTGGGCGCGTTCGCCACGCTCGACTTCCCGCCGGCGGACGTCCAGGTGTTCCACACGGACCGGGGCGGCGAGTTCGACAATACGAGGATCGACGAGCCGCTCGACGTGTTCGGCATCAAAAGATCGTTGCCGTGCAAGGGCAACCCCTACGACAACGCCGTGGTCGAATCGACGAACAGGCTGTTGAAGAAGGAGCTCGTGTACCGGAACCACTACACCACGATCGAGCAGCTGAGGCATGACCTCAACGACTACGTGTGGTGGTCCGACAACCAGCGGCTCCACTCCACCCTTGGATACCGGAGTCCGAAGGAATTCACCGAACAGGGACTCGTCCTCTAAGAAACCGTCCAACACACCGTTGCCAATCCACGTCATGAACATCGGCCTGGAACGGCCCATCGGCCTCGAGGCGGGGCATACGTACCACATCCGTCTCGTCGTCGACGACACCATCGGCACGTTGCACGTGGATGGGGTGGCGTTGAATGTGCGCATGTACGAGCGTCCGGGCGAGTCGTTGGGCGTCTTCGCCACCGACGGCACGGTCGAGGTGCGCAACGCCTCCATCGCCCGCGGACTGAAGAGGAAGTGAACGTGTCCTTTCCGGCTTGATGTGACGCAATCGGCTGCGTGTCCTTATGCGTGACGGCGTGGGGCATGCAGCCGATTGTTTTTATTCCTCGGATTTCCGCTTGGTATGCGTGGTTCGGTACGTGATGGGGGTGACGCCCATGAACCGGTGGAAGGTGCGGGAGAAGAAACTGGCGGATGAGAAACCGGTCTGTTTGGCGACCGTGGCGATAGGCAGCGAGCTCGTTACCAGCAGGTTGGCTGCGGCGCGCACGCGCACGTCGTTGACGAATTCGATTGGCGACTGGTTGAGCGATTCGCGGAATATCGATGCGCAAGTGGTGCGTCCCACCGATCCGGCCGATGCGATTTGCTTCAAGGTGATCGGACGCACGTAATATCTCTGCACGTAATCGATCATCTTGCGTAGCGTCACGATGCGGGGATGCGGCGCTGTGGAAGTCGCGCAATGACTGCCGGCGATCGCCAGTATGTCGCGGACGACCGCATAGAAACAGCTGAGCACCGTCAACGCCTCAGTATCGTCGGTTAGCGTCATATCGTCGGCGGGCAACGGTTCGGCTGACCGCTCTGACCGCTCCAGCGGACCGAATTTCGCCGCATGAAGCTGTCGGATGGTGGCAAGCAGCCGCCGACCGGGGGCCGTGTCGTCGGTGATGACGGCATATGGCATCGTATTCTCCGCCATCAACGGCGCGATGAAACGGTCGTACACTTCGAATGAAGCGCACATTTTAGCCGGATTGAGCAACGTGCAGGAGAATTCGCAATCGGAACCGTCCTTGGTGAAACCGTAATGCAGCTGACGTGAGTTGACGAAAATCGCCTGCCCCTCATCGAGCCGGACTGTTTCTCCGTTGACGAAATACCACATATGCCCATGGATGATGTAGGTGAGTTCAAGGTCGACATGCCAATGGCATTCCGCACGCATATGGGGGTACTGGTGGAGCAGCGAATGCTCGGTGAAGGAGAAGAACATCGGCGCGTCATACTGCACTATCTCCGAACCATCGGGTCGGCGACCCCAATTGGTGATGGGCATCACCTCACGGGAGGCCCATTCGTCCCGTTCCATCTGTGCGTCTTCATCGGCAGTGTTCATGACTACTCTAATAAACGGTAGATAATGCAAAGAACAAGGATGATTCTACAACATTGCGAGTGCTGCCGTCGATGTTGGTGGTGTTGAATGGTGTCAAAGGACGTCAAACGATTGACAAACAGATTCACAAGGAGCTTTCAATGGCGGAGAATGAAGGTGCGGCCGTTGCCGTGGATAATGTGGCGGTGCCTACGAACGAGTGGGAACGCATGCTTTCCGGCGAATTGTATATTTGCGGTGATATGCAGCGTGAAGCGAACATGCGTAAACGCCGCTTGGTGCACGCCATCAACACGTCCGCATACGACGCGTTCGAGGAACGTGACAGGCTGTTCCGCGAACTGTTCGGTTCACTCGGCAAAGGCGCGTTCCTTGAACCGCCATTCAACTGCGATTACGGCTGCAACACGTATATCGGCGACAACTTCTATGCCAATATGGACTGCATCTTCCTCGACGTGGCGAGAATCACCATCGGCGACCGTGTCTTCTTCGGCCCGCGCGTCGGCCTGTACACGCCATACCATCCAATCGATGCGGCCGTACGCGCTTCCGGTCCGGAAGGCGCCCGTCCGATCACCATCGGCAATGACGTGTGGTTCGGCGGCAGCGTGGTGGTCTGTCCGGGCGTTACCATCGGCGATGATGTGGTGATCGGTGCAGGCTCCGTGGTGACCAAGGATATCCCATCCCATTCGGTGGCCGTGGGCAACCCGTGCCATGTGATTCGCAAGATCACTGATGCGGACCGTGAATACTGGGAGGGCAAGGCCGCCGAATACCGCGCATGGAAGGATTCGCTGTAAAACCTCGCCCAATATTCGGCCCAACGTCGGGATAAGGCTGGTCGGCCTACATATCCCGGCGTTTTCGTTTGCCCGTCGTCTGAAACGGGCTTGTATTCCAATGGAGACTATCGTGCGCACCATCATGCCGGACCGGGAATTCCTCGGCCATGTATTCAAATTGGCTTTGCCTATCGCTTTCCAACAGCTCATGCTGTCGTTGTCGTCCTGCGCCGACACGCTGATGTTGTCGGGGGTAGGGCAAAACGAGTTGGCCGCCGTCTCGCTCGCCACGCAGTTCCAGTTCCTGTTCAGCCTGTTCACTGCGGCCCTGACCCTGGGCATGAGCATTCTCGTGGCGCAGTATTGGGGTGCCGGCAACCGTGACGCGGTGGAACGCGTGCTGGGATTCGTCATGCTGTATGCCGGAATGCTGTCGACGGCGTTCTTCCTGGCGGCACTGCTCGTGCCGGAACAGTTGATGTCCATCATGACCAATGACGGCACGCTGATCATGCTTGGCGCGCGATATCTGCGGATTTCGTCATTGTCGTACTTGTTCATCGGCCTGTCCCAGATGTACCTGTGTCTGATGAAGAACACCGGCTCCGCGGTGATGGGCATGACGGTCAGCACGGTTGGCGTGATCGTGCACGTCGTGTTGAACGCGGCGCTGATTTACGGTATCGGCAGTCTCGGCATTCCCGCGCTTGGCATTTTCGGCGCGGCTATATCCACGGTGATTTCGCGTGCGATTGAGCTGGCATGGTCGGTCGTGGCGACCCGTCGTGGCCCCCACCTGCGACTTGGCCATGTGCTGCATCCCGATGGGCCGTTGCAGAAGGATTTCTGGAAATACAGCCTGCCGGTGCTTGGCAATGAATTGGTGTGGGGATGTGGTTTCACCATGTACACCGTGATCATGGGACATTTGGGTGCGGACGCAGTCGCCGCCAATTCCATCGCCAATATCGTCAAGGATCTGCTGGTGTGCCTGTCCCTTGGTCTGGGCAATGCCGGCGGCATTTTGGTCGGCAATCTGCTGGGACGTGGAGATTTCCGACAGGCGAAGGCGATGGGCGACAGGATGTGCGTGCTGGTGGCCGTGGTCGGTACCGCGACGGGACTGTTGATTGTCGCGGCGCGTCCGCTGGCTTTGCAATGGGCGAACCTTACGCCCGAAGCCACACGGTACCTGTCGGTCATGCTGTTCGTCTGCGCATATTACGCGGCATGCGGATGCATGACGAATCTGACGATCGCCGGTATTTTTCCAGCCGGCGGCGATGCGAAGTTCGGTCTCATGTGCGATGCCATCGTCATGTGGCTGATTGTGGTGCCGGTCGGGCTGTTGGCCGCGTTCGTGTTTAAACTGCCCGTGTTGGTGGTGTATGCGCTGCTCAACACCGACGAATGCATCAAAATGGTTCCCGCGTTGTTGCACTACCGCAAGTACCGTTGGCTGCGCAATGTCACCCGATGACTTTTTGCGATTCGGCGGCCGATTTCATGATTGGCTTGTGTGCGACCAGTCTGTGACAGCTTCGATGTTATTGCCGTCGGGGTCGAGCACGAAGGCCGCGTAATACCCGGAATGGTAGGCACGTGGTCCGGGTCTGCCGTTATCCATTCCGCCTGCCGTGATCGCGGCTTCATAAAAGTCGCGTACCGCTTGTTCGTTCGTTGCGCGGAAGGCGATATGCGTGGGAATCGGCTGTTGCGCCGGATCGTCCATCGGGGAGATGTAGAAATCCGAACGGGGCGTGCCGTCATCCACGCCGAAACCGATGGTCGGTTCGTGATGGGCTTTGGGAATGTATCCGAGCGGAGACAGAGCTTTCGTATAGAATGCGATGCTGCGTTCCGCGTTCGAAACATGAAGTGTAATGTGGTCGATCATGCTTTCAGCCTAGTCCGATTTCGTCCGGTTCCATCCGATTTGATTGAGAGCCTATGGCAAAGGCGGATGTTCCGTTCCATCGGGACTCGGCCGATGGAACGGAACACTTGGGGATTTACTTGGCCAACTGCGTGGTGGTGGGGGAGGCCAAGGACGGGCGTGTGCGACGGATACGCCCCAATGCCAGACCAAGGCAGATGAACGCCACTGCAAACAATGCCACCAAGCCGACTGACGATGCCCAAGAACCATAATCCACGCCGGTTGCGGCCGCCGTGCCAAGCCCGAACACGTTGTCGATGGACACGCACAGCCACCATCCCGGCAGCAGCTTGCCGATCATGATCATCGGTTCGGGCATCATATCGATGGGGAATGCCATACCCGACGTGAACATGCACAGCAGACCGAATACGTTGGCGAACGCATTGACCGCCATTTCCGAGAAACCAACCGACCCCAGAAGGAAACCGCAGGCGATTGCCATCAACGTGTACGCCAGCAGCGACACGAACGTCAAAGCCACATTCGTGGATGTAATCCCGTCGAACGGCACTCCTGCGGCCACCATCAAGACCAATGTCGCCGCCGTGTAACCCACGCACACCACCAAGCCGAAGGTGGCGCAGGTGAGCATCTCCTGCATCTGCAACGACACCAGACGCGTCGGCGACGAATACAGGCGGCGACGAATCTCACTGTCATTGAAGGTGCCAATCACCAGGAACGTGCAGATCGGCATGACCAGCAGCAACGGATAGAGTCCCGTTTTGATGGTGCCGGCGAATGCGGATGCCGCCGGCTTGGTATTATCAGTATCTGCGGATGGCGATTGCACCACCGCTATTTTCGACGTCTTGGCATCTGCTTTCGCGGTATCCAACGCCGTCCGCATGGCCGTTTCCATCGACTGTTGCTTCCCGGCTTGACCCAAGTACGCGGTGCGTGTCAATGACAGGAATTCGTTGACTTCCAGCTGCGAAAGGGAGCCTGCTCCGGAAGTGTAGCTGACAACGGTTTCGACAGTCGGTTGGTCATTTGACGAACCATCCAGATATTTCTGATAATCCGAAGCGAAGCCGTGCGGCACAATTGCGATCAAATCAACATAGTTCGAAGCGACGGCTTGCTGCAACGCTTCGGAATCGTCGGCAAGGTCCACCATCTCGCCATCCAACGCAAGATAGGAACGCAGCGCGGATGAAATACCATCGGCATCGCCATCGCGGTCGATCACCGCCACACGTGCCGTATCGGGATGGAACACCTCATCGCCACCCGTCATCGAGCCACGCATGATCTGCCAGCTGATGGCGAACATCATGATGCCGATGAACCCCAAATAGATGACCAGGTACATCTTGCGCGATTTGAGAATTCTCAGCGCCGTCTTACAGGTATTCATAGCGTTGCCTCCTCAACAGAACGGTCGCCGCAGCAAGGCAGACCAGGCTCATCGCGGCAAGGATGCCGGCGGTGGTGAAGAATGGTTTGAAATTGTCGTAATAGAGGATGTCGTAGAACAGGTTCGTGATCTGCTGCGCCGGATTGAGCAGACTCAGCACCGGTGTGCGCTGGGCGATCAAGTCGCTCAACTGCATGGCGAACGAACCGTACAGTCCGGAGAACAATGACAACGTGCAGGCGATCGCCGTGCACAGCCCCTGCTTGGCGCCGGTTGGAATCTTCGGCAGCGCGCCAAGCAACGTGCCGAATGCGCTCGCCGCGAACGAAGCCATGAGACATGCTCCCACACCAGCCCATTCACGTCCGCCCAACGAAATATGACAGACGAACCGGATATACAGCATGGCCACGGTCAGACTCAGGAACGAACACAGCCAACTGGACAGGAATCCAGCCAGCAGTTGCTGCGATTTCGGAAGCGGCGAAACGGAACGGCGGACACCCAAAGCCGAAAGATTCGCCTGCGTCATCGTCACTACGTTGATGGCGAAGCTCATGGCCATCAACGCGGCCAATCCCAGCAGTGCATAGTAATATCGTGCCGTACCGCTCGGTTTAAAATTCGTCAGCTGGATTTCCTTTGTATAGCCATTCGCCGAACCGATACTGCCGGTCACCTTGCCATTCATCAGAGCTTCGGGGTTGTGCTTCGCAATGTCCACCACCACATCGGTGTTGCGGTTGTACAGGTCCACGATGTTGCCCAGCACCGTCAGCGAAATATCCAAGCCGCTGCTCGACGCCATCACATCGGACGCGGACGATTGCGTCGACTGTGAGACGGAGAATCGCAATCTGCCGTCATCGATTCGCAGCATGCCTTGCGCGGTGCCGTCGGCCAGCAGCTGTTCCGCCTGCGCAATCGATTCCACCTTGGTCGTGTTGATGAGTCCCGTTCCATTCTTGCCATCGGCACTCACTTTCACGTGATTGTCCGATAATGCAGACGATTCGGATGAAATGCCTTCGATCAGCGTCTGCGCCCCATAGGACGTCTTCCACGCGTTGTCCTCGACCACGGCCACGTCAAGTGTGTGCAATTCGAAACTTTCCGCGATGTTGCCGAACATGCCGTTGAACATGGTGGCCAGGATGATGGGGAAGGCGAACAGCCAGAACAGTTGCGTTTTCTCCCGCAAATGCAGTTTGAGATTGATCAGTAACGTCTGCCACATGATGTCACATGCCTTTCGATTTGCCACAAGCCTTGCAAGCCAAGTCAGTCGCGTAACGCGGTGCCGGTCAGTTCCAGGAACACATCATTGAGCGTCGGCTGGCGACTGGAGAGATGCCCGATATTCGTGCCCTCGTGCTCCAACAGCTGCAGTACGTCGATGAGATTGTGATCGCCCTGGCGGCAGTTCACCGTCAGCTCATGGCCGTCATAGTCGGCGTTGGTCACGAACGGCAATGCGCGCAATCGCGCAAGCGTCGTATCGGCCGAATCTGAGCGCCCTCCCAGATCATCGGTTTCGATGCTGATGCGTTCGCCGGTGCTGATCATCGCCTTAAGTTCCTCCGCGGTGCCAAGAGCCAGATGCCGGCCATGATCCATGATGAGGATGCGGTCGCAGATCTGCTCGACCTCCTCCATGTAATGGCTGGTGTAGATCACCGTCGCGCCTTCGCGGTTAAGTCGTTGGATACCTTCGAGAATCGCATTGCGGCTTTGTGGATCGACGGCCACGGTCGGCTCGTCGAAAAAGATCAGATCCGGCTTGTGGGCGATGCCGCAGGCGATATTAAGACGACGCAGCAGACCGCCGGACAGTTTCGCCGGACGATAGGTACGGTAATCGCGCAATCCTACGAAATCCAACGCCTCGTCCACGAGCATGCGACGTTTTGCCTTGTCGGAAACATACAGTGAGCAGAAATAATCGATGTTCTCCTCAACGGTCAATTCGTTGAACACGGCCACGTTCTGCGGCACAATGCCGATACGCCGCTTCAACGCATAGCTGGTAGGGCTGATCGGCTCGCCGAACACGCGCACAGTGCCCTCATCGAACGTGAGCAACGCAAGTATGCAGTTGATCGCCGTGGTCTTGCCTGAGCCGTTAGGCCCCAGCAGGCCGAAGATTTCCCCCTGATGCACGTCGAGATCGAAATAGTCGAGCGCCAGCATGTCTCCGTAACGTTTCACCAGTTTCGAGACCTTGACCGCGCTGACCGCATCGGCAGCGTCATTCATGCGTCCACCCATGACGAGCTCCTTTCTCGTGCTCCATGCCTCTGATTCCATTGTCGTGCCGCCGGATGCCCCCGACATGGTGCGCGTAGTCACAATTGCCGGAATGATGTCACTTTCGAACATGACAAATGTCACCTTCGTTGATGCCGCCGGCTGTGCCATGCGCCATGTGCATTACTCTGGAAGCAAGCGAACCAATCAGACACGAATCGGCGGACGGGAGGCGGCATGAAACGGTTGCTGTTCCAAGCCGTGTTCCTGGCCACGGGCATGATCATGGGCGTATACGCATCCGGAGACGTCGGCCTCGACCTGATGTGCGGCGCGCTTGTGGCGGTGTGTTGTGCCGCGGTGGGGGAATACGCGTCGGGTTCGTGGCTTGCGATGGCGTTGATTGTCATGCTTGACTGCGGCGCATGCCTGGTGCCGGCGTGGTATCTGATGCTTCCCATCGCAGCATTCAACGCGGCATCATCGTCCGCTGGTGTCGATGGCAGCCGCTTCTTGCAAGCGTTGGTGCCGCGATGGCTGTGGCTTCTTCCCATGACGATAGTGATTTTCCGTTCGATTGGCTCGCACGTTCCATCCGACTTGTCCATCATCATATTGATGGTGCTCCAAACGGTTCTGGGATTCGCTGCCGGTCTGCTTTGCACGCGCTGCGCGAACCTCGCCCGCGAAGTGCGGCGATTGCAGGATTCCCGCCGCGACCAGATTCGCCGCCTGCGCTCGCAGATCGCCGAAAACGACGAGGATCGTGCGTTGGCCGTACGCACGGCGACGCTTGCCGAACGCACACGCATCGCACGTGAGATCCATGACAATGTCGGCCACATGCTGACCCGAGCCATCATGCAGACCGAGGCGGCGCACGTGGTGGCCCAGGTTGCCGGACAGGAACAATCGGCCCAACGTTTCTGTGAAATTCATGACACGGTGAGCGAGGCTATGACTTTGGTGCGCAAAGCCGTGCATGATTTGAAAGACGAAGGTACGGATTTCGCTTCGCAGATTGAGACGGCCGCGCACAGCATGGACGGCGCCGGCCCCTTGCGGGTGAGGCTGGTCAACGGCATCGATTCAGCGCCGGCGGCCGTGTCCCGCTGCTTCGCCACTGCGATTCGCGAGGCGTTGAACAATACGGTCAAACACAGTCAGGCAAGGAACGTTTCAATCACTCTGCGCGATTTCCCCGCATTGTGGCAGCTGTGCGTGCAGGATGATGGAACCGTGAGAAGATCGTCTGCTGAAGCCGTCGCCATGCAGTTCATTCGACCGAACGATTCCACAGGCATCGGCATTTCGGACATTGAGGAACGGGCTCGTGCGTTGGGAGGCTCCGCGATTTGCGGGCCGTATCACGAGGGTTGGCGCGTGTTCGTATCCATCCCCAAGCCGGCGAGTGGCTCGGAAATGACGCAACCGGAGAAAGGAGCGCATTAATGCATGTCGCGATCGCAGACGATGATTCAATCGTCTGCTCGTCATTATCCACGATTCTCGAAGCCACCGGCACCGCCGATGTGGCATGGACCGCCAACACCGGCACGGATGCGGTGACCCAATATGAGATGGATGCCCCCGATGTGTTGCTGGTCGACGTGCAGATGCCGGGAATGGATGGATTGCAAGCGTCGGAGGCGATTCTTGACGCGCATCCGAACGCGCGAATCCTTATCCTCACCACATTCGCCGACGAGTCATACATCGCCAAAGCGTTGGAAATAGGCACGAAAGGCTACTTGATCAAACAGGACGTTTCGTCCGTCATACCCGCGGTGCAAGCCGTCATGGCCGGACAAGTGGTCATGGGCGCCGAAGTGTTGAGCAAGCTGCGGGTCAGTCCGCAATCCACGACATCAGACGAATCCTCATCAGTCGATCGCGTTGTGTCGCATGATGATGCGCAGGCAGTTCAAGGATTTCGGGACCCCGATTCCAGCGGACCATCCGAACGTTTCGCCGGCCTTACCGAACGCGAATTGGACGTGCTGGAACTTGTGGCCGAGGGATTGGACAATCGTGAGATCGCGTCACGGCTGTTTCTCAGCGAAGGCACGGTCCGCAACCGCATCAGCGACATACTTGCCAAAACCAACATCTCCAATCGCACCAAACTCGCCGTCGAATGGCTGGCCTGGCATTGACCGGCTGAATCCGGTTGATTGAATCCGGCTGGTTGAGACTGACCATCTGGTCGTTCGGCGTCCTCAGTGCTTGCGCAGACGATACGCCTTCCAAACGTCACTCAGTTTCTGGCCATTCGACGTGCGTTTCCACACGGTAAGACCCGCTGATGAGCCGCCAACGGCACGCGCCGCGGCAGTAGGCGTGGCATACTCCCTGCCGTCATCCATGCGCAGCTTGCCTTCGGAAGTGACGGTCGCTACCCAACGTTCGCCCTTGCGGGGACGCTCCCATACCAAGGTCTCTCCGGCGATAAGCAGCCCGGCTTCCAGCACTTGGGCAATGCTGACGCGTTTGGACGTGGGAGAGGAGGCCGTAGCTTTCACATTGAGCGTCTCCTCGTTCAACGTCGACAAATCCGTATCGTCGGCATCGTAACGAATATTCCAATGGTCGGCGATGAGCCGAACCATCTCATCCTGCCGGTATTGCAGCGTCTGTGGTGTGCATTCGGCGATATTGGCGAGTTCGGCTGTCAGTGGAAAACGTCTGGAGCTTGCCGACAACAGCATGCGGTCGCGCCGCTGCGCATACGTGGCGAGTGGCGCGACTTGGGTTTCGTTGGCCTGACTAAGCACCAAATTGCCGATGCGGTTTGCCCAATGGTCACGCACCGACTCCGGCCAAGCGGCGAAATCGGATTTCGCGCTGACCTGTTCGGGCATGATCGGCAACGCTTTGAGACTGCGCGGTCGGGTGATGCGGTAGCCGGCCTTCTGCTCGTTGGCGCGGATGAGCAGAAGTTTCTTCATGGCGGGACTGGTCTGCAACTCGCCACGTAGATGCGCGAGTGCGGAACGTCGGTCCTCGTCGGTGATGAGGAATCCACGGATCTGTTGGAGGGTATGGCCTTTGTTGAGGTCTCGGATGGCGCTTGCGGCGCGTGTGCGTCGGGCGAGTGGGCTTTGCCGGTTGAGGCTGTCGACGCCGGTGACGCGTTCGAGTGCGGCGAGAACGTCGTGGAGTCTGTCGATGTCGTGTAATTGGAGGCGTTCGTCGTGCGCGTTCGTGGTTTCGTTCCCGATATTTCCGGGTGTGGAGAACACTTGTGCGTTGGCGCTGCCGAGGTTGCGGATGGAGTTGACGAGCGCCCACATGGCCACGGGTTTCCAGTCGGTGGTCTGGTAGTCGGCGAGTGAGACGAGCATGGCCACGATGTCGTCTGGCAGGTTGGCGTCGGTCGGACGGTTGAGGATGAGCCACGCGTTGGCATAAGGGGCGAGCAGATCGTCGATGAAGGAGATGACGTTCTGTTTCTTCACGTATGGTTTGAGCACGTCTTTGCGGAATTCCTCAAGCAGCTGTGTGCAGACGGCCTTGTGCGAGACGATCAGGTGCAGGTCGGAGAAGAACTCTTCGAGCGTGTGCGAGTCATCGCCGAGCGGGTCCATGATGTCGTCCCATCGTGTGGCGTAGGCGTTACGCGCGGCGGGGGATATTTCCGCGATGGTTTTCGCTTTGAACACGTCGGATGCGGTCAGTGGCACGCCGCGCATGTTCATCACGTCGAAGATGCGGTGCGCGCCGGCGAGGTCGTCGGTGGTGACGATGACGAGGGTGACGCCGTTGACCAGGTATGAGGCGAATCGGCGGCGGTCTTTGGCGTCCATGGCGGCGAGCAGGTCGAATGTGCGGCGGGTGTTGACGGCGATGTTGCGTTGCGCGTGCGAGGCGATGTCGTTGTCCCTCAGATCGAACAGGCCTTCCAAATCGCCTTCCTGCACGTACATGCGGAAGAAGTCGGTGTCGCGTTCTCGCAGGGTGAGTCGTGGCTCGGCTTTGATGCCGCGGAGTTTGTCGCCTGGTTCCAAAATGAGGTCGTTGAGGCTGTCGATGAGGTCGGGGTCGTCTTCCAGTTCGCGCAGCACGGAGACGATGATTGACAGGGAGATGAGGCGCTGTTGGCCGTCGATGACCTGGTATTGGGTGGGGCCGTCCTTGACGAGGATGAGCGAGCCGAGGAAGTAAGGCGTGTCCGGGTCGGCGCAGGCGTCCTGAAGGTCGTTGACGAGCTGTTCGATGTTCTCCGCCTGCCACGTGTACGCGCGTTGGAACGAAGGGATGGTGAGTTGGTAATCGGAAGTGAACACTTTGCCCAGGGGGTTTTCCGTCGCGCTGATCGCCATATCGACCGCCATCCCTCATTGATAACGTTTGCACCGCAGGTGCGGCATACTGTTTTCTAGTTTATGGGAGGGGGTGCACCGGCGTTTCATGGACGTAACGGAGTCTCCACTGCCGTAGAATCCTTCGCCTCATAATTGGTCCGGCAGATCCGCACGTTCAACCAAACGCGCCATCTGTACCCGGCCCATGCATAATCTGTCTCCCGCGGATGAGATGTGCGCCTTGACGGTACGTTCCGAAATGAACATTCGTTCCGCGATTTCGGCATTGGTGTACCCGTCGGCTGCGAGAACCACCGCCTCGCGTTCCCGCTCAGGCAGAGCGTCGAGCATGGCGCGAGCCTCGTCCCGGCGCGATTGCGGTTGCTGCATGTTCAGATCGTTGATGAGCTGCCGTTGGCTGGATGGATTGAATTGCGGCAGACCGTCGCACACATCGGTGATGCGGCGGATGATGTCCTCCGGTGCATCGGTTTTGGAGACAAAACCCTCGGCGCCTGCCTCGACGGCCCGCTCCACGGTCCCGCTCGGACTCAAGGACGTCAGTATCAGCACATGCGGCGGCTGCGGAAGTGCGCGCAGTCTTCGTGTCGCCTCGATGCCGTCCATGCCGGGCATGGCTATATCCATCAACACCACATCCGGATGATGCCTGCCGGCCTCGTCGACCGCTTGACCGCCATCGGTGCAGGTGAAAACGACATTGAGCCTGCCGGTGGAATAATCTTCGAGAATCAGCCGCATGGCCTGGCAAATCATCGGATCGTCATCAATCACGCCAACCGTTATCGGCCTGTCATCGCTGTTCTCTTCGCTGCTCACTCAACCCATGGTAGCTGCACATCAACATGGAACGCGTGTCGTGCGTCAAAACCGAATCGACATGTTCCTTCGGCCTGCCGGACGCGCTCGGCCAATCCCGGCAATCCGGCACCGGTACGGAAAGCGTTTTTGGAATCCATGGCGGGACGCGTGGCATCCGCCGATGCTGCCGGAACGGACGGATTAGTTGGATTGGACACATGCGCGTGCACGCCTACGGTGGGGTTCACGGTGAGTTCCAACGATACCGGGGCTCCCGGCGCGTGACGGCTCGCATTGGTCAGCCCCTCCTGAAGGACTCGATAGGCGATTTTGCCGGTTTCCCTGTTGAGTTGGCCCAATTGTTGGATGTCAATCCATGTGTTGAGCCGCATGCCGGCGGCACGTGCGTCTCCGAGAAGCGCATCCAACGATTCACGGGTCAACGACGTCTCATCGGACGGCGCCAGTTGCGCCTTCGCCTGCTCCGGATGACGCAGCATGTCGATGACACTGTGCGCCTCGTCCAACGCTCCTGCCGCCTGTTTGCGAATCTCCTCGGTTTTGTCCGCGATTCGGCTGGCCTGCCCGGCCAGTTGGCCGGCGTCCAGACTTCCCGCTTCGGCCGCGAGCTTCTTCGACTCGGCTTGCAGCGCGCTCGCATTCAACGCCAGCAGGGAAAGCGAATGGGCAAGCGTGTCATGCGCTTCGGCAGCGATCGCGTCGGCCAGCTGCTGACTGTCGATCGTGGTCTTGAGCTGCGCCACCTGCGCGTCCGCCGCGTCCGCCTTGGCCGTGGCCAGCGATGCCAAGGCGCGAGAACGGATATGCAACCCCGCCAAAGTCGCGATGGCCAGCTCCAACAATGCAGCCACTATCGCGGTGATGACGATGGTGCGGTCATCGGCAAGCATGATTAGGTCGGTGCCATATTGGCTGCCGGTATCCGGTTTGGCGAACACCATATGCCAGATGGATGCCTCCGGCGGCCGCAACGCGTCGCGTACCTGCGCGGCAAGCGTGACGAAACCGCCCGCCACGATCGCGCGAACCGTGGTCTTCATGTCATTACGGCGGGCCAATAGCGCGGTCAACGCCATCAAAGCGAGAATGGGATCGTATGGGAAAACCAGCACGACCACACACGCGGCGACGAATGTGGCACGCGGATAACGGGAACGGGCGAGCAGCAGAAACCCGATGGCGAACGCCACCAGCATGCAGAACACCATCCATACGTATACGGCGGAATCCTGGCCGAACCGTTGCGCGGCGAACGCGGTCTGCGCCAAGCACATGAAGCCCGCGCAGACCACCATCACCATGCTTTGCCAGCCTCTGGTACGTACCGGCACTTCGATGGGGGTCGGGGAATTCGTCGTCTCGCTCATACCTACCATTATTGGGCCCGTCCCCGAAAGACGCCATTGTTCTTCCGTGCGTTTCGCACGCCCCAAAGTGCAGATGGGAATGACCTTTCGTCCAATACCGGTCCAGCGCGGAATTCCGTACCCTCGAAAGTGTCTCAACCGATTCGAGAAGAAGGAACGATCATGAGTGGTTACATCGCCCCGCAGCAGCCCATCCAACCCCAACCCCCGCTGCAGCCGGTCTATCAGGAAGAGAAGGGACTGACTGTGTGCGGCATTGTCGGCGTGGTGTTCGGCGCGCTTGGCTTCGTGCTGAGCTTCATTCCGATTATCAACAACATTGCTGCGATTTTCGGTTTCATTGGCGTGATTCTTGCGATTGTGGCATTGGTCGGCACGTTCCGCGGTAAAAAACGCGGCAAGGCATTGGCGATTGTCGCTGCGGTGCTGTCGGTGTTGGCCATCGTCATTACTCTGGCCATGCAGTCCGCAGCAAGCAAGGCCATAGACGAGGCCACCGGCGTGTCAAGCTCACAATCATCCGCAAAAGGCTCCGCAAAAAATCAGCCGAAGGGCGATCAGGATATGGAAGGCGATTTGAAGACCATGCATGTGAAAATCGTCTCCGCGGTACGTAGCAACAACGACTATAACAATCAGCCCACGGTGTTGGTCACATTCGAATGGACCAACAACACGGATAAAAACAATTCGTTTGCAATCCTCGCCAGCCCGCAAGTGTTCCAAAATGGGCAAGCTCTCGACACCGCCATTTACAGCGAGAACCCTGCCGGATACGATTCCAATTCTGATTTCGCCGAAGTCCAGCCCGGAGCCACCGGAACCGTGACGATTGGATATACCTTGAAAGACGATTCCGAAGTGACGGTCGACGTCACTGATTTGTTCGACCTGAACGATAGCGCGAAAGTGGTGCACAAGTTCACGGTCTGATTGCGCATTGGATATACGGTGCCGGTAGTTTCAGCTCGGCACCGTAAGACGTGGGCTCTCATGAAATAGTCAGAAAAGTACCGTACTGTGATGCGTAATCGAGTTAAGGAGCGATTATGACATTCGGTCAGCAGCCCCAAGGCAACAACGCCAATGGATTCAACGGCCAGCCGTATGGGCAGAACCAATACAATCCGAACCAGAATTCGTACGGGCAGTACAGCCAGAATCCGTACGGTCAGAACCAATACCAGTACGCGCCGCAGAACATGTATGCGCAGGGCGCTCCGGCGGCCACCATTCCGGCTCAGGCGACATACTCCTATGAGCGTGCCGAACATGCTTCCGTCACCCGTGCCTACGGTGAGATGACCATCGGCCTGCTCGTCACCGCGGCTGTGGCCATCCTCACCCAAGCCACCGGTGCCTACATCGCGCTCATCCAGTCGCTTGGCGTCATTGGCGCTTGGGCGCCGTTCGTCGTCGAAATCGTGATCGCCATCTATCTTGGCGCCCGCATTGAAAAGATCAAGCCGAGCACCGCACGCGTCATGTTCTACGTGTATGCCGCGATCATGGGCTTCTCGCTAAGCACCATTTTCATGGCGTATGATCTTGGCACCATCGGCATCTCCCTGGCGTTGTGCGCCGGCTTCTTCTTCGCGCTCACCATGCTGGGCATGACCACCAAGGTCAACATGCTCAAAGCCGGTCCGATTCTGCTGGTCGGCCTCATCGTGCTGATCGTCGCCGAAGTATTGCTTATGATCTTCGCTCCCGGACAGACCATGCTGATGGTTATTTCCGCCATCGGCCTCGTGCTGTTCGCCGGCATGACCGTCTACGACGCCCAGGCTACTCGCGCGCTGTTCGCCCAGTACGCAGGCCAGGGTGAGGACATGGTCAAGAAGGTCTCCATCATCTGCGCGCTGAACCTGTATCTGGACTTCATCAACATGTTCCTGTATATTCTCCAGCTCTTCGGCGATCGCGACTGAAAAATCCCGCGACGTCCTCTGCGCTGAACCCTCAAACAAAGCCTGACCAGAATATGGTCAGGCTTTTCTGTCGGCGAAAAACGTGCCATAGGGTAGTGGGTCATGCAGAGGAAAGAGATTGGCGGCATGGCCTGCCTTGTTCTGACGGCTATGATCTGGGGCTTCGCATTCGTATCCCAAGTGCAGGGCATGGCCTCCATGAGCCCCCTGTTCTTCGGGGCCACACGATTCACATTGGGCGCGCTGTCATTAATACCGTTGCTGTGGTTCCGCCGTCGAGGCATCGCCGAACAGGAACGCCGACGCCGTGAATCGAATGAGTGTCCAACCGTCACGCTTGGCAACGGTATAACCGTGGCCATGCCGAAATGCCTGGGCAATCCCGTGGTCGTCAGCGTCATCTGCGGCATCGTATTGTTCACCGCCAGCACCGTCCAACAATACGGCATCCTCTATTCCGGTTCCGCAGGCCGTTCCGGCTTCATCACGGCGCTCTACATCGTCATGACGCCGCTGCTCGCCTTCCTTATTCTGCGCCGCCGCGTGACCATGAACGTCATCGTCAGCGTTGCCATCGCCGTGGTCGGCTTCTATCTGCTGTGCATCACCGACGGATTCGGCTCGATCACCCTTGCCGACGTGGTGCTGTTGTCCACTGCGGTTCTATTCGCAGGCCATATTCTCGTCATCGACACGTTCGGACAGAAGATGGATCCGATTCTGCTGTCCTTCGGACAAATTTCCACCACTGCGCTGCTGAGCTGGATCGGCTCCCTATGCGAAGGCTCCATCGACTGGGCCGGCGCCATGCAAAGCTGGTTTCCCATCGTGTACGCCGGCATCGGCTCGGCCGGCGTGGCATACACGTTGCAGGTGGTCGGACAGCAGCTGGTGCCGCCGTCGCGCGCGGCCGTGATCATGTCGCTCGAATCGTTCTTCTCCGCGGTGGGCGGCGCGTTGCTGCTCGGCGAAGTCATGACCACACGAGCCTACATCGGCTGCGCGCTGATCTTCATCGGCACCGTGCTCGCACAGGTTCCGGTGAAAATACCACGATTGCTGCGTAAGCGCGAATAACGTTCGATATCGTCGAAAAATGGCGATTGACAGGCAATGATTTGTCCGTCAATCGCCATTTTCCGAAAACATCAGTCCGCCTGCGGCGCCTCACCCACACGCGGGGCGCTGTTGATGTCGCGATGGATGTTCTGCATCTGCGTCTCGATGTTCTGCAGGCTGCGCGCGCAATCCAACAGCGTCTGCGAATGCTCGGCAAGCTTCGCGTCCGGCAGATCCGTCTTATACCGCAGCGCATGCTCCAGGCTCGCCCAATAATCCATGGCGATGGTGCGTAGCTGAACCTCTACCGGCGTGTAGTGCGGTCCGGATGACAGGAACACCGGCACCGCGTAGATGACATGCAGCGAACGGTAACCGTTCTGCTTCGGGTTCTTGATGTAATCCTTGACACGCAGCACTTGGATGTCGCTTTGCGCGGACAGATAATTCGCCACGGAATACACGTCGTCGCGGTAGTTGCAGATCACGCGTACGCCCGCCACGTCGAACAGGTTGTCCTTGATGGCGTCGACGGTCAACGGCAGGTTGCGGCGCTGCAGCTTGCCGAGGATCGAGTTAAGCGATTTGAGACGGCGTTCCATATGGTGAATTGGATTATGGGAGAAGCGCACCTGGAATTCCGAGTCAAGAATCTCCAATTTGGTGCTGATCTCGTACATCGCACCCTCATACACCTGCATCTGGTCGATGAACTCGGTGATCTGTTCGGGGGAAAGGGATCCCTCGCCGACGTCGACGTTCTTCAGACGCATCTGCAATTCGGTGGTGTTAATTCGATTTTGCCTGTCAAGTATCACGGAAGAACAGTGTACCGCCTCGCTTTCCGCAAAACTGAACGTATGCTGTGTATCGAAGAGGGTCAATGCCCTGCGATTGCGCCGAGAACGGGGCGTTCCCGCGTTCCGAAACGCCTGTGCCGCCCTGCCGATAGCATGGTGCGTTATGAATGAAGACATGATGACCGAGGCGGAGCGCGCCTCGAAACTGGCCGAACCGGCGGCGAACGATACCCCCACGCGTGGCAAGGGCGTGTTCTACGTGCATACGCTCGGATGCCAGATGAATGTGCATGATTCCGAACGCATCGCCGGCGTGCTTGAGGCCGACGGCTACGTGCCCGCCACCGAGGAACAGTATCTCAACCATGACATCGACCTGATCGTCATGAACACCTGCGCGGTGCGCGAAAACGCCGCCGAACGCATGTACGGCACCATCGGACTGTGGGCCGAATTGAAGAGGGAACGCCCGAACCTGCAGATCGCGGTCGGCGGCTGCATGGCGCAGCTCGACCGTGAGAAGATCGCGAAAAAAGCCCCGTGGGTCGACGCCGTGTTCGGTACCAAGAACATCGGATCCCTGCCTCAGCTGCTCGACCAGGCCCGCATCGAAGGCCACGCGCAGGTGAAGGTGCAGGAGGAACTCAACTACTTCCCAAGCCAACTGCCAACCGACCGTGCGTCGAAGGTGTCGAGCTGGGTGGCCATCTCCGTAGGCTGCAACAACACCTGCACCTTCTGCATCGTGCCGACCACGCGCGGCAAGGAACATGACCGCCGTCCCGGAGACATCCTCGCCGAAATCCGCCAATGCGTGGACGAAGGCGCCAAGGAAGTCACGTTGCTGGGCCAGAATGTGAACTCCTTCGGCTACGGCATCGGCGACCGGTTTGCCTTCTCCAAGCTGCTGCGCGCGTGCGGCGAGATTGACGGTTTGGAACGCGTACGATTCACCTCGCCGCATCCCGCGGCCTTCACCGACGACGTGATCGCAGCAATGGCCGAGACGCCGAACGTCATGCACCAGCTGCATTTCCCGTTGCAGTCGGGTTCCGACAGGATTCTTCGTGCGATGCGCCGCTCCTACCGTTCCGCCAGGTTCCTCGACATTCTGCGCAAGATTCGCGAGGCCATGCCGGACGCGCAGATCTCCACCGACATCATCGTCGGCTTCCCCGGCGAAACGGAGGAGGACTTCCAGGAAACCCTGCGCGTGGTGGAGGAGGCGCGATTCGCTTCCGCGTTCACGTTCATCTACTCGCCGCGTCCCGGCACGCCGGCGGCTGAGATGGAGCAGGTTCCGCATGACGTGGTGCAGGACAGGTTCGAACGTCTTGTGGCGCTGCAGGAACGTATCACCGAAGAGAATCTCAAGACTTTCGAAGGCCGTGACGTCGAGGTGATGGTCACCGGCGCATCCGGCAAGAAGGATGCCGCCACCCATCGTGTTACCGGACGTGAGAAAACCGGCGTGCTCGTGCATGTCGGCGTGCCGGAAGGCGAGTCGATGCCGCAGGTGGGTGATTTCGTGACCGCCACCGTCACCCATGCGGGACGCCACAATCTCATCGCCGATCCGAATCCGGAAGCGGGGCAAACCTATGCCGTCCGCCACTGAAAGCAAGCCCGAAACCCGTAAGGTCGTGTCCATCGTCGGTCCCACTGCGTCCGGCAAGACGGGGCTTGGCATCGCCATTGCCAAGGCGTTGGAGGCCAAGGGCGAGCAGGCGGAAATCGTCAACGCCGATGCCTACCAGATGTACAAGGGCATGGATATCGGCACCGCCAAGGCGAGTCCTGAGGAACAGGCCGAGGTCAGGCACCACCTGATCGACATCATCGAACCGGACGACGCCATGTCCGTGGCACGTTTCCAGGAGATCGCCCGCGCCAAAATCGCCGAACTGCAGGCCAGGGAAGTGCGCCCTATCCTCGTGGGCGGTTCCGGTCTGTACGCCCGTGCCGCCATCGACGACATTTCCTTTCCTGGCACTGACCCAGAGGTGCGCAAACGCCTCGAGGAACGTGAAAAGGTCGAAGGCGCCGGTGCGCTGTTCGACGAGCTCAAGACAAAGGATCCCGAAGCCGCGGCCCGCATGGATCCGCACAATCCTCGACGCACCATCCGCGCGCTTGAGGTCATCGAAGTGACGGGCCGGCCGTATTCGGCGAGCCTGCCGCATTACCGGTATGTGATTCCCACCGTGCAGATCGGCCTTGATTTGCCGCGTGAGGAACTTGACCGCCGCATCGACATCCGTACCAAGCAGATGCTGGAGAACGGTTTCGTCGAGGAAGTGGAGCGTATCCGTCCCCGGCTCGGCATCACCGCAGGCAAGGCTCTTGGATACCAGCAGGTTGTCGACTATTTGGATGGCCTGTGCGATTTAAATGACACGTTCATGAGCATCGCGCAGAAGACGAAGCGTCTGGCACGCAAACAGATGGGATGGTTTGGCCGCGATCCGCGTATCCACTGGCTGCAGGCTCTCAACCCCGCGCTGCTGGGCAATGCCATGGCCATCATCGAGCATGCCGACGCCGGCGATTACGACGCGATCGACGCGCAGGCGGATGCGTACACGCAGCATCATCTTGGCGATATCGTCTAGCCGAAGCGCCTGACGGCGTGAACGGCAAAAACTTTCGATAAGTATCGGATGTCGTCGTGCCATGGCGGTGCCCATGGGTAAAATCGAGTCCTGTTATGGCACGAACAGCATCTTCCAACCCGAAATCAGGCGGCAAGGGTTCCGCAGGCAAATCGCGTTCCGGCGATACCAAAGTCATGGACGAGGTCGATTCCTCTCCGATCGCCGGCATACTGCGTAAATATCGCCGCGACATCGCATGTTTCATCATGGCCATTCTCGCGGTGCTGTTCTGCGCATCCGAATGGTTCCGTGTCCAGGGCGCTTTCGGACAGGTCCTACATGCCATGGCCTCCGGACTGTTCGGATTGACCAGCGTGATTCTGCCGGTATTCCTGGCGCTTGTGGTGTTCAGTCTGATGCGCAAGACACAAAACAAGGATGAGAACCTCCATATGGCCCTTGGATGGTTCATGATCCTCTGGTCCGTCTGCTCTATTCTTGACGCGGCGATTGCCTCCGACTCCCAGAAGTTCGATATGTCTTTGCTGCAGCGGGCAGGCGGCCTGCTTGGCTATGTGCTTGGCTGTCCGTTGGCGTGGGGGCTTTCCAAAGGCTTTTCCATTGCGATTTTCGTAGTCGTCATCCTGTTTTCGTTGCTGTTGATCACCCATACCCGGGTCACGCAGATACCGGACAAGGCGAAGGCTCTGGCGGCCAAGTTTGTTGGAACGCCTAAAAACCGTGATGACATTGACGATGAGGCCGAACAGTTTCCGAACGAAGTACGCGTTGGGGACACGACACTCGCCTTCGCCGAAGGCGTTCCCGCCCACGACGGCACCGATGCGGATAGAGAAAACGACGATAGGCCGGGCTTCCTTACGCGTATGAAGCAACGCTTCGCATCCCATAAGAGCAAGAACGTCGATGATGGCGACCTTGACCATTACGCCGGCGACGAAGCGTTTCTTAATGCCGCCGAACGGCACGGACAGACCGCGGAAACCATCGTCGACGAGCCGTACCAACAGGTCGATTCGCCACGCAGCATTTCTTCGGACGATTATCGTGCCGATGATTATGATCCAGATGATTATTCCGCCGCTGCACCGTCCGGCACCATGGCCATGCCGCAGAACGGTCGCGGACGCTCCTTCTCGTCCGCGCCGATCGGCACCGCGAGCGGCACCATGCCCAGCGTCGCCGAGCCGGTGCCGTCCAGCGAAATCAAGCCGGTTGGCGTCGCTCCAAGCGACCCATGGGCCGTCATCGACGAGGACGGCACCTCCAACGGCAAGGAAGTCATGGTGGATGCCGCGACCGGCGAGGTCCTTGACGATATGCCGGCTGCTGCCGTTGACGGGGAAGCGGCGGATGACATTCCCGAGGGACCGTATCATCTGCCTGACCTCAACATTCTGAAGAAGGGCGCGCCGCACGCCGCGCACACTCCGGAGAACGATCGTGTGATCCGCGCGCTGACCGGTACCTTCCAACAGTTCAACGTCGATGCGAAGGTCATCGGCTTCCTGCGCGGACCATCCGTCACCATGTATGAGGTGGAGCTTGGCCCTGGCGTCAAGGTCGAGAAGGTCACCAACCTGCAGAAGAACATCGCCTACGCGGTGGCCAGCTCCGACGTGCGCATCCTGTCGGTGATCGAAGGCAAATCCGCCATCGGCATCGAAATTCCGAACTCCGATCGCGAAACCGTGGTGCTGGGCGACGTGCTGCGCTCCGACAAGGCCCGGAACGATCCGAATCCGATGCTCACCGGCGTCGGCAAGGATGTGGAAGGCCATTTCGTGACCGCCGACCTGACCAAGATGCCCCACCTGTTGGTGGCTGGCGCCACCGGCTCCGGCAAGTCGAGCTTCATCAACTCCATGCTCACCTCCGTGATCATGCGCGCCACGCCTGACCAGGTCCGCATGATCATGGTCGATCCTAAACGAGTCGAACTGTCCGCCTATGCGGGCATTCCACATTTGCTCACCCCGATCATCACCGATCCGAAGAAGGCCGCGCAGGCTTTGGAATGGGTGGTCAAGGAGATGGACGCACGATACAGCGACCTCGAATTCTTCGGATTCCGCCACATCAAGGACTTCAACGCTGCCGTGCGCGCTGGCAAGGTGCATGCGCCCGCAGGCTCCAAACGCAAGGTCGCACCATACCCGTATATCCTCGTGGTCGTCGATGAAATGGCCGACCTTATGATGGTGGCCAAGAACGACGTGGAGAGCTCCATCCAGCGCATCACGCAGCTCGCGCGAGCCGCCGGCGTGCATCTGGTGCTCGCCACGCAGCGCCCGTCCGTTGACGTGGTCACGGGCTTGATCAAGGCCAACATCCCGTCCCGACTTGCTTTTGCCACCTCATCCGCCACCGATTCGCGAGTCATCCTCGACGCCACCGGTGCGGAAACGCTGATCGGCCAAGGTGACGCGTTGTTCCTGCCGATGGGCCAGGCCAAGCCGATCCGCGTGCAGGGCGCATGGGTCGACGAGTCCGAAATCCGTCGCGCGGTGGAGTTCGTGCGAACCCAGCGCAAGCCGCATTATCGCGAGGATATCGAGGAGATGGCCAAGGAGGCCGAAAAGAAAGCCATCGAGCCGGATGAGGACATCGGCAACGACATGGACGTGCTGTTGCAGGCGGCGGAACTGGTGGTCAGCACGCAGTTCGGCTCAACCTCCATGCTGCAGCGCAAATTGCGTGTCGGATTCGCCAAAGCCGGCCGACTCATGGATCTGCTTGAATCGCGTGGTGTGGTCGGTCCGTCCGAAGGCTCCAAAGCTCGCGAAGTGCTCGTCCAACCGCAGGATCTGCCGCAGGTGCTCGCCTTCATCAAGGGCGAAACCTCGTCGCTTACCGCAGGTTCTACCCAGCCGGCCGACGCTGCGGACACGCGATGATGGAACGCGACAATCGCACGCATTGCGCCAAGTAGTGGTATCGGGGTAACGTGAACGGTATGGAAAAGCAAGAAGAACGCAAATCGTCCCTGCTTGACGGGTGGAACGCCCCGCCGAACATCGTCACTTTCTCTCGTATCGTCCTGGTCGTCATCTTCCTGGCGTTGTACGTCATGGCAGGCGCATGGGGTACCAAAAACACGACTATGCGCTGGGTGGCGGCGATTATCTTCATCATCGCCGCCTGCACCGATAAGCTCGACGGTTGGATGGCCCGCAAATATAACCAGGTCACCGAACTGGGCAAGCTCATGGACCCAATCGCAGATAAGCTGCTCACCTGCGGCACGCTGATCGTCGCCGCCATCTTCAACGAATTCGGCAACGCAGTGCTCGGCTGGGTCGTGACCGCGCTGTTCCTCATCCGTGAGATCGGCATCACCATCATGCGTTTCTTCGTCATCGACACCGGCGGCAAGGTCATCGCCGCATCCCAAGCCGGCAAGTACAAGACCCTGTGCCAGTGCATCGGCCTTGCCATGCTCATGCTGCCGATGTGGAGCCTCGCTGATGGCATGAACACCACTCCGCTGTGGATGACCGTTTATTACACGATCACGTACGCCCTGATTTACCTGGCGTTGATTCTATGCCTGTATTCGGGCGGCGAATACCTCGTCAACACGTTCGGCGGACGTAAGAAGACCGCAAAATCCGAAAAGGAAACCAAGTAAATCCCGATGAGCGAATCCGAAAATTCGTCGACCGCGGCCAGCCAATCGCAATGCGATGAGCTGGCCGCAGACGTTTTACGCTATTGCGAAGCCAACCATTTCAAAATCGCCGCCGCCGAATCACTGACGGGAGGTCTACTCGCCGACGCCTTCGTACGCATACCAGGCGCATCGAAAGTGTTCCTCGGCTCGGCGGTGACCTACGACATTCGCGCCAAAGCGAAGATTCTCGGCGTGAATGCCGACCTGCTGGCCCGAGAAGGGGCGGTCCACCCCGAAGTGGCGCGGCAGATGGCTGCGGGAACCGCGCAACTATACCGACAGACCGAGGATGGAGACTGTGTCATCGGCTTGGCCACTACCGGTGTTGCAGGGCCAGGACCGGATGGTGACAAACCTGCCGGCCTGGTGTACATCGGCTGCTCCCTGCCCTGTGGCTTCAATGGCATTCGTGCGCGTCAAACAGCTGCTTATGAGCTGCGTCTGAAGGGTGATCGGGAAGCCGTGCGGCACGAAACCGTGCAATGTATTCTGGAAAAACTGAGGACTCTTTCAGCACTTTCACAGGAATAATCCACGAATATGGGTGTTGACCATAGTGGACGTACGTATGAAAAGCGAAAGGGGCTGGCGGCATGGACACGACGACACTCACCAAGGAACAGATGGAACTCAAGGCGATGGTTCCCACGGTGCAAAGCGGCAACGCCCGCGTCAGGGAACTCACCCCAGCCCAGCGCCGCGCGGTGATGTTCGCCCAGCAGCAGGTGCTGCGTGCCCGCGCGGCCAAAAAGGCCAAAGACGAGCGCCAGGCCGCATTGACCCGCATATGGCGGGAGGAAGACGCGGAACGCGTTTCCGCACGATCCATGTCGGCAGCCACGGAAACCACCGACGAACCCAGAGAGGTATCGCTTCGCGAGGCCATCGGCCATGTACTGCGCGATCTGCGCACCCATGACCACAAAACGTTGCGTGAGGTGAGCGAAAAGGCCGGAGTGTCGTTGGGCTACCTCTCCGAAGTGGAGCGTGGCCAAAAAGAGGCCAGCTCCGAGCTGCTGAGCTCGATTGCGCAATCGTTGGGCGTCTCCACGGCGCAGATGCTGCGCATGGTCGCCGATTATCTCGATTCCGTCGCAATCTGATTCCTGTTGGACGTCTAACGCCCGGCGGCTTGTTCCGTCGGGCGTTTTCTTTTGGTTGCGCTTGCTGTGTACACTTGGGCGCGTGCAGGAACGTGAATTTTGGCAGTTGCTTGAAGAGGTACTCGGCCGTAGCTATGGCCGCGCGCTCGCACGCGACCAAGTGCTTGATCGATTGAACGGTCTGACAGCCGTCGAAGCGCTTGAAATGGGGGAGGAGCCCCGCGTGGTATGGAACGTTCTGTGCGACCAGATGAACATTCCTGACTCCAAACGTTGGGGAAAGGACCATAACGCGCCACCAATGCCGGTGCGTTAGGCGGAGTTCGGCTATCGCAAAACACCGATTTCGAACAGATGTTCGGATAATGGGGTATAGTTATCCACAGAAGCACGGATTGGGCAGGTTGTCAACGGCTCGCCGCGAAGTTTCAGAATGCTGGAATTTCAAGGGAAAGCGGTCTTCGGCGTGTCGAAATGCATGTTCTTCGACCACAATGGCCGATTGAACTTGCGCAGATGGATGATGCGGTTTTACGGTGAATCCATTCATTCGTCTCGGTCAACAACAAGGAGTAGTCATGGCACAGACGAGCGCGGCAAAGAACGCCGCACAGAACAAGTCCGCGAATGGAATCGATCCGCGCCGTCAGGCCGCGCTCGACACAGCGCTCGCGCAGGTCGAGAAAAGCTTCGGCAAGGGATCGGCCATGAGACTTGGCGACCGCCCGGAACAGGATGTCGAGGTCATTCCGACCGGATCCTTGGCTTTGGATATGGCATTAGGCATCGGCGGCCTGCCTAAAGGCCGTATTGTGGAGATTTACGGACCGGAATCCTCTGGTAAGACCACATTGGCGCTGCATGTGGTGGCCAATGCCCAGAAGGCCGGCGGTGTGGCCGCATTCATCGATGCCGAGCATGCGCTCGATCCGGTCTATGCCCGTAAGCTGGGCGTCGACACCGATTCGTTGATCGTCTCTCAGCCGGACAATGGCGAGCAGGCATTGGAAATCGCCGACATGCTGATTCGTTCCGGCGCGCTTGACGTGATTGTCATCGATTCCGTCGCGGCCTTGGTGCCGAAAGCGGAAATCGAAGGCGAGATGGGAGACAGCCATGTCGGCCTGCAGGCGCGCCTGATGAGTCAGGCGTTGCGTAAGATGACCGGTGCGCTGGCGCAAGCCGGTACCACCGCCATCTTCATCAACCAGTTGCGTGAGAAAATTGGCGTGTTCTTCGGTAATCCGGAGACCACCACCGGCGGCAAGGCATTGAAGTTCTACGCGTCCGTACGTATGGACATCCGCCGTATCCAGACCATTAAGAACGGTGATGAGGCTGTCGGCAACCGTACCAAGGTCAAGGTTGTTAAGAACAAGATGGCTCCGCCGTTCAAGACCGCCGAATTCGATGTGCTGTACGGCGAGGGCATCTCCAAGGAAGGTTCCGTGCTTGATATGGCGTTGCAGGCCAACGTCGTCAAAAAGTCTGGCTCGTGGTTCACCTATGAGGGCGACCAGCTGGGGCAAGGACGCGAAAACGTGCGTCAGTTCCTCAAGGACAATCCGGAACTCACAGAGGAAATCGAGAACAAGGTCAAGGCGGCATTCGGTCTGATCAAACCTACCGACCAGTTCGCCGAGGACGATGGGGCGGAGGACGCCGCGGGCGCGCCGGATGATGGTAAGACGTCCAAAACTTCAAAAGCCGCCAAAGCCTGACATATGATCAGCGCCGAACGTTTCCTTAAGGAACAGGGCCTTCAGCCGGCGTCGGCCGATACTGGGGGCCTTGCCCTTTCTTCAGAGGATCCAGAACGCACGAACGTTCAGAGGTGGAACCGTCGAACGAAACCTGACCGTTCCAGTTTGTTCGCTGGAAGCGCAAATGCGACGAAAACGCCACGACACGCGCGACACGCTGGGCGTGTCGGGAACGGCGATTCTACTGCCGCAAAGGATCCAAATGATCTTGACGCATGCAGGGAAGCCGCATTGCGATTGCTGGACGCTGCGCCTCGACCTTCCGGCGCACTGCGTGAGCGCCTGATTGGTAAGGGCTATACCTCTGAAGTGGTTGACGACGTCATCGAAAGACTGACAAGGGTTCAACTGATTGACGATGAAGCCTACGCGCAATCCGCGGTGCGCTACTGTGCGACCCGTCTTATGGGATGTAGGGGCGCGGTCGCTGAGCTTACACGGAAAGGCGTCGACCGTAGGCTGGCCCAACAGGTTTGTGATGAGGCGGAATCCTACGGCGTGTTTACTGAAGCCGCATGGGAATTAGGCCGTAGAACCGCGAGAAAAACCGCCGGTCTGGAACGCGATGCACGTAGGCGCCGCTTCTGGAGCGCGGGCGGCAGAAAAGGCCATAATCCTGAGATTCTGCGCCAAATCGCACAGGAACTGTTTGATTGACGGCGACCGTTGACCAAGGGCGTGACGTCAGTTTCATAAAGAGGCTGGTGTAAAGAAATCCTCAAAACATAAAGAGTGGAGAGTGAGACCTCTTATACCCCGGGTTCTGTCGTGCCAACGGCACGGATGGCCATCCATCTCGACCTGGCGTTGCCGTCAGGCTCTAGCAGCCTACCCGAAGGCTTCGGACGAGCAGTCCTCGAACGCCTTCTGCTTGGCCTTGCTCCCGATGAGGCTTGCCATGCGGCCAACTGTCACCAGCGGCCCGGTGGTCTCTTACACCGCCGTTTCACCCTTACCCACCGGCCGAAACCGGTAAGGCGGTCTATTCTCTGCTGCGCTATCTCTCAGGTCGCCCTGGGCGGACGTTATCCGCCATCGTGCTCTATGGAGCCCGGAAGTTCCTCAACCGACAAAATCGGTCGCGGCCATCAAGAGGTCTCAAACGCACAACTATAGCAAGAGAATCGTCGAAAGCAAAGCGTAAAAAAACTTTTGTTTTCTCGGGGAGTTTTCCAGCAAATCACCAATCTTATGGATACAATGATGACTACCAAGCAGCGATGCAGCTGGTTGGTCCGTATATAGCGGTTAACACCGCTTGAGTCTAGGGAGGTCCACATGGAAATCGTCGTTACCGGACGTCATACGCAGATCAAGCAAAGGTTCCGTGACGTTGTCGAAAGCAAGATGAATCGTGTGACCGCTATCGCCCCGGATGCGCAGCGTGTCCAGATTGTGCTGTCCCACGAGGGCAATCCGCGTCAGGCCGACACCGCCAAGCGCGTTGAGATCACCGTCATCGCAGGTCGTACCGTGGTGCGTGCCGAAGCCTCCAGCGCCGACGAATTCAGCGCGCTCGATCTGGCTCTCGACAAGCTGACGCTTCGTCTGCGCCGTACCCGCGACCGCCGCAAGGACCATCGTCGTGGCTACACCGATCCGGTCCCGGTCGATCTGGGCCCGGTCGAGCCGGTCGTCGTCGAGGAGCCGGAGCCGGAAGCGCCGAACAATAGCCCGGCCGACGCCGTTTCCGCTGATCTCGGCCCTGGCGAATCCGTCGAGGTCCAGGTCGGCGACACCCCAATCGTCATCCGCCGCAAGCTGCACATCGCCGAGCCGATGACCATTGACGAGGCCCTGTACGAGATGGAGCTGATCGGTCACGACTTCTTCCTGTTCGTCAACAAGGAAACCGGTCGTCCATCCGTCGTTTACCACCGTCACGGTTGGAGCTACGGCGTCTTCGAAATCGACACTCCGGAGAATGTGGCCAAGAAGTAATGGCTAATGGCTGAAAACTGAACGATAAGAGGCTCGCATGTCATACATGCGGGCCTCTTTTCTTATGCGAAAAACAAGATACGTCAAAACTTACGTAAAATGGACGGAGCTTTTCGGAAATCGCGAGAAAGCGACTATCCTCAATCGAGGAAAGTCACCATACACAAAGGGAGTGATTGTGGTAGATATCGTTGACAAAGCCCTACGCATGGGTGAAGGCCGACAGATCAAGAAGCTTGAGAACGTGGCCAAAGCGACGAACGCCTTGGAGGACGAGATCGCGGCGCTTGACGACGAGGAGCTCAAGGGCCAGACCGCCAAGTTCAAGCAGCGTATCGAAAACGGCGAGTCCCTTGACAAGCTCATGCCGGAAGCCTTCGCCACCGTGCGTGAAGCTTCCAAGCGAACCTTGGGCCTGCGCCACTTCGACGTGCAGCTCATGGGCGGCGCCGCTCTGCACTGGGGCAACATCGCCGAAATGAAGACCGGTGAAGGCAAGACCCTTGTGGCCACGCTGCCGGCCTACCTGAACGCACTCGACGGTCAGGGCGTCCACGTCGTCACCGTCAACGACTATCTGGCCAGCTACCAGGCCGAGCTGATGGGCCGTGTCTATCGCTTCCTCGGCATGAGCACCGGCTGCATCATCACCAACCAGAAGCCGCCGGAGCGTCGCAAGCAGTACAACGCCGACATCACCTACGGCACCAACAACGAATTCGGTTTTGATTACCTGCGCGACAACATGGCGTGGGAGAAGTCCGATCTCGTACAGCGTGGCCACCACTACGCCATCGTCGATGAGGTCGACTCCATTCTTATCGATGAGGCTCGTACCCCGTTGATCATCTCCGGTCCGGCCGAGGGCGACGTGACCCGCTGGTACCGCCAGTTCGCGCGCCTGGTTCTGAAGCTCAACCGTGACGAGGACTATGAGGTCGACGAGAAGAAGAAGGTCGTCGGCATCCTTGATCCGGGCATCACCAAGGTCGAGGACTATCTCGGCATCGACAACCTGTACGAACCGAACAACACCGCATTGATCGGCTATCTGAACAACGCCATCAAGGCCAAGGAGCTGTTCCTGCGTGACCGCGACTACGTCGTGACCGGCGGCGAAGTGCTCATCGTCGACGAGCACACCGGACGTATCCTGCCGGGCCGCCGTTACAACGAGGGTCTGCACCAAGCCATCGAAGCCAAGGAAGGCGTGGAGGTCAAGGCCGAAAACCAGACCTTCGCCACCATCACCCTGCAGAACTACTTCCGCATGTACGACAAGCTGGCAGGCATGACCGGTACCGCAGAGACCGAAGCCGCCGAATTCATGGGCACCTACAAGCTGGGCGTGCTGCCGATTCCGACCAACAAGCCGATGATCCGCGAGGATAAGGACGATCTGATCTTCCGTACCAAGAAGGAAAAGCTCGCCGCCATCGTCCGTGATGTGGCCAAGCGCCACAAGAAGGGCCAGCCGGTCCTGCTGGGTACCGCATCCGTGGAATCCTCCGAAGTCGTGTCCTCTCTGCTTGACGTGGCCAAGATTCCTCACCAGGTGCTGAACGCGAAGCAGCATGACAAGGAAGCCGCCGTTGTGGCCGTCGCAGGCCGTAAGGGCGCCGTCACCGTGGCCACCAACATGGCAGGCCGTGGTACCGATATCATGCTCGGCGGCAACGTCGAGTTCCTCGCCGATGCGGAGCTCAAGTCCGAAGGCTATTCTCCGGATGACACTCCGGACGAGTACGAGAAGCGTTGGCCGGGCACTTTGGCCGAAATCAAGGACCAGGTCAAGGACGAGCATGAGGAAGTCGTCAAGCTCGGCGGTCTGTACGTGCTCGGCACCGAGCGCCACGAATCCCGCCGTATCGACAACCAGCTGCGCGGCCGTTCCGGCCGTCAGGGAGATCCGGGTGAATCCCGTTTCTACCTGTCCCTCGAAGATGATCTGATGCGTCTGTTCAACACCCAGCTGGTGGCGCGTGTCATGGCCAAGGGCATGCCGGAAGGCGAGCCGATCGAAGCCAAGAGCGTTTCCAAGGGCGTGCGCACCGCACAGAAGGCCGTCGAATCGCGTAACTTCGAAATCCGTAAGAACGTGCTGAAGTACGATGACGTGATGAACAAGCAGCGCACCGTCATTTATGCGGAGCGTCAGGCTGTGCTGAAGGGCGCCGACATCCACGAGGACATCCTCAAGTTCATCGACGACACCGTGCTGAGCTACATCAAGGGCGCCAACAACGGTTCCGACAAGCCGGCCGATTGGGATTGGGACGGTCTGTTCAAGGCCATCTCCTCCGTGTACCCGATCGCCGTGGAGCAGGAAGCGGCCAAGGACGCCGTCGACAAGCTCAAGGGCGACAAGGCCGTTGAAGCCCTGAAGGAGCTCATCGTCTCCGACGCCAAGGACCAGTACTCCGATTTCGAAGACAAGCTCGGCAGCGAAGGCCTGCGCCAGCTCGAGCGCCGCGTGGTGCTCGCCGTACTCGACCGCAAGTGGCGTGAACACCTCTACGAGATGGACTACCTCAAGGACGGCATCGGCCTGCGCGGCATGGGCCAGCGCGACCCGCTGGTCGAATACCAGCGTGAAGGCTACCAGATGTACAACTCCATGATCGAAGCCATCAAGGAGGAAACCATCCAGCTGCTGTTCCACGTGGACATCGAACGCGTGGCCATGACCGAGGATGAGAGCACCGAATCCGACGAGGATGAGGCCGTGAACGCGGCCGAAGCCGTAATGGGTCTGGATGGCGAAGCCTCCGCCACTGGCGAAACCGCTCCGAGCGAGCCGGAGACCGATGACGAGGCCGAAAAGACCACCATCGATGAACTGGCTGACGAGCAGAAGAACGAGAAGGGCATCGTCGGCATGCAGCCGATCAGCCACGCCGAAGGCAAGGTCCCGGCCAACAAGCGTCCGAAGAGCGAGGAACTCCACTCTCCGTGGGCGGATGGCCGCACTTTCCCGGGAACCGGCAAGAACGCCCAGTGCCCATGCGGTTCTGGTCGTAAGTACAAGATGTGCCACGGCCAGAACGAGCAGTGATTCGCTGAGTCGCTGACTTGCTCATGACATAACCTCCCCCGACCGTAATCGGGGGAGGTTTTCTTTTTTGAAGAATCTTCGATGGGCCGTTTCGTGATATGGACGTGCGGACGTGGGGAAACGTCCAATCGTTACAATTGGCGGCATCAGAACAACAATAAAGGCGTGCGACAGCGCCAAGGAGGGCATCATGGCCGAAATCACATGGAAGTCGATCCTCACCAAGCTGGTCGGAGGGGACCACTTGAGCGCCGAGGAATCCGAGTGGTTCGTCGATGACCTCATGAACGGCAATGCCGATCCGGCGGCCGTTGGCGCGGTACTCGCCACCCAGCAGCAGTTGGGGCTGACCCCCGACGAAGTGCGTGGCGCGGCGAAGGCCATGGTGGCCCATGCCATTCCGCTGCACATCGACGGCGAAACCACCGACATCGTCGGCACCGGTGGCGACGGAGCCTCCACCGTGAACCTGTCATCCATGGGGGCCGTCGTAGCCGCGGCCGCAGGCGTAAAAGTCGTCAAGCACGGCAATCGTGCGGCCTCATCCAAGTGCGGCACTGCTGACTGCTTCGAAGCGCTCGGCCTGCCCATGGATTTGACTCCGGAACAAGTGAGCGAAGTCGGCAACGAATGCGGCATCGCATTCGCTTTCGCACGCACCTTCCACCCCGCCATGCGTTTTGTCGGTCCGATTCGCGCCGCGCTCGGCGTGCCATGCGTGTTCAACGTGCTTGGTCCGCTGACCAACCCGGCAAACCCGAAGCATATGGCCGTCGGCTGCGCTAATCGCAAGATGAGCCCGATCATGGCCGCCGTATATGCGGCGAACGGCCAGATCGGCATGGTCTACACTTCCCATGAGGGCCTTGACGAGATGGCACCGACCGGTCCGGTCTCCATTTGGGAATTCAAGGACGGCAAGGTTACCGAAAACAAATTCGATCCGACCGTCGAACTCGGCCTCGCCAAAGTCACCATCGCAGATCTGAAGGGTGGCGAACCGACGCTCAACGCGCAGCTGGCACGAGACTTCTTCGCAGGCAAGGATGTGTCGTTCCGTACCACCGCGCTGCTGAACGCCGCTTCCGCAATCGTCGCCGACGGTCATTTGGTGCCGGGCGACGCAAGCTTGGCTGACCGGTTCAAAGCCGCCTACGCCATCGCGGAGCAGACCGTCGACTCCGGCAAGGCCACGGCGCTGCTTGACAAGTGGATCGCCATCGCCCAAGCTGCGAAGAAAGCCTGAAAACGCTGACAACGTATGTGTATGTGAAGGCCCCGGCGTAAATATGAACCGCACCCCGATTGTTGGACTGAAGAAATTCAGATTCGATGATCGGAGGTGCGGTTCTTTCGTATGCGTGAGGATCGAAGGAGACGTTACGACGACGGGTTCCGGCGCGAGGCGCTGGAGCTCATCAAGTCCGGAGCCGGCAAGGCCACGCTCGTCAGAAGGCTTGCCATACCGGTGTATACCGCGAGAAACTGGATTGGGCTGTACAGGTCCAACGGCGAGGAGGCGGTCATGGGAGGCGGCGGCAGCAGACGCTACGACTGGGAGGCGAAGGTCGCGTACCTGAAGGCGAAGGTCGCGTACCTGGAAAAACTCCGGGCCCTGCGGGCGTCCAAGTCACGCGGCGCGAGCGAAGCGCCGTCGTCCGACTGCTCGCAGGGCGGGGACACCGGCTCGACCACCTCCTGAGGATAGCCGGGCTGCCGAAATCCACGTACTACCACCACCTGTCGCGCCCGGCGCACGTGTCCAGGCCGGACGTGGAGCCGATGGTACGGGAGATATGGGATGGCAGTACCAGCACCAATGGTGGCGGGACGAGCTCGAACGCCTCGGCATCCGCCAGTCCATGAGCCGCAAGGGCAACTGCCTGGACAACGCGGCGGCCGAGCAGGTCTTCGGCCACTTGAAGGACGAGTTCTACCGCGGCCGAGAGTTCGACTCGTTCGAGCGGTTCAAGGCCGAGCTGGACGCGTACATTGTGCATTGGAACACCAGACGACGCCAGATACGACTCGAGGGACGCACCCCGGAGGAGTTCCGGAGCATGTCCCTCGCGGTCTAGGGCTGTATCCTAATTAACAACGTCCAACAAACGGGGCGCAGTTCAATAACCGCCGGGGCCTTCACATAGATGGATGTATTCAGTTTGTCGCCAAAGAATCGTCAGACGCGTGCTCCATCATCGAATTCGTCGGTACGCGTTTCACGATGCCCTTTATGCTGCACGATGAGGCCAGCGGCGCCGACCAGCGCACACAAACCGAAAATCGAACCAAGAATCGAAGCCAACGCCGGAACGAACACGGAAGCGATAATGCCGATGACGCCGGCCACCAGCAATATCCAGAACACCAGTTTTGACAGTTTCACATGGCCGATTTCAGGATTCGGCGGCACGAAGTCGTCACCGTAACGGTCCATGACCCGATCCGTGTCAAGCCAGCTCGAACCAGTGAAATCGCGCGGCCCACGACCATTCGCCGGCGCATCATTGGTGAACGTGCCCTGATCCAAGTCATCGATGGACAGCAAAGCCTCTTTTTCCCGACGTTGCGCATGCTTCTCGAAACGTTTCGCACTACGCGAACGTTCCACGGCCTTCAAATCGTCAGCATGCGAATCCGCAAACTCGGCCCAAGCCGCATCCAAGTCGTCCATTGGAGAGCCGCCACCATGCGACGCGTCATTTGGGCGTTCTTCATCGTCATTGCTATTGTTGAGGTCAGTCATACTTATACTCTAATCGGGCGGAGGCCAATCCGCCGGGAGGATTGTGAAGAATGCTCTATTGGTTTTTCGTAAAAGGCTTGGGACCAATCGCCATCCACCGTTTGGGACCGACCGCGCAAGGACTTGAGAACATTCCGCACGAAGGTGGCGCCATCATCGCAGCCAACCATCTTGCCGTCATCGACGATGCGTTGCTGCCGTTGACCTGCCCGCGCATGATTCATTTCATGGGCAAGGCCGAATATTTCGAAGGCAAAGGCATCAAAGGCAAATTCAAGAAATGGTGGTTCACGTCAGTCGGCGTGTTCCCCGTGGACCGTTCCGGCGGTTCCAAATCACTTGGCGCACTGAACCACGCCCGTGAGATCATCGAGGACGGACATCTGTTCGGCATTCACATCGAAGGTACTCGCAGCCCCGATGGACGTCTTTACAAAGGACACACCGGCGCGGCGCGTCTGGCATTCGAAACCGGTTGCCCCATTATTCCGGCCGCCATCATCGGTTCGCGTGAACTGCAGAAGCCAGGACAGGTCATTCCGAACAAAGGCAAGTCCAAGGTGATTTACGGCAAGCCGATTGAAGTCGAGAAGAAATCCGCCGACCAGATTACCCACGATGATTTGCGTTCGCTTACCGACCGCGTGACCCGTGAGATCCAGAAGATGAGCGGACAGGAATACGTCGACGAATACGCGCAGAAGGTCAAGGCCGAGCTCAAAGCCCAGCAGGAGGCCGAAGCGCAGGCACAAGCCGAATCCGCTGCCAAGAAGGCATAAGTTTTCAGCGAGGTTCATTCCAAACCAATCAGGGGTGTCTGTTCCGAAGAATGTTTTCGGAACAGACACCCCTGATTTCTATTTTGTAATCAGGATAATCAGTCGAACAGCGACGAATACATTTTCAAGGTGACGGTATTCGGCGTGCCATCCTCCTGACGCAGTCGCACCTCGGTGCCTCCTACCGGATCCTGCGAAGCGACCTTCTTGTCTTGACTGGAGTCAAGTGTCAGTTGCGAGCTGATCTTCACACTGAATCCCAGCTTCTCCAATGCGGCTTTGGCAGCGGCGGCTTTCTGTCCGACATAATTCGGCAGCGTTACGGTTTCCGGTCCCTTCGACACCACCGCATTAACGCTATCGCCCCAGTGCAACTCGTCTCCGGTCTTCGCGGAAGCGGAAATCACCTGTCCTTGCGGAATCTTGTCATCGAATTGCTCGGTCCAGTTGACGGTGAGCTTGAGCGCATCAAGCGTCTGCTGCGCCTCATCCTTCGATTTGCCCACGACGTCCGGCATGGTAACCGGTTTCGGTCCTTGGGACAGCGTGACGGTAATCTTCGCGTTATGGGGCAGAGTCGCGCCGGGATCCACGCTTAAATCAAGCAACGCGCCCTGAGGTACGTCCATGGAATACGCGTCATCATTGGCCGGAGTCTGTTCGATGTTGTCGAAGCCGGCACGCTTCAACGCGTTGATCGGATCCTTGCCGTTCGCACTGGTGGCATCGAGAATGTCTGTGGGAACAGTGCCCTGCTTAATACCCTTGGACACTACCACCTTGACCTTCTGATGATGACGTTTGCTCACATGCGAACCGACATTCTCCGGGTCGGTGGAGATGACATTGCCAGCCTTGACGGAATCACTGAACGCCTCGGTCTCTTCGTACTCGATGTTGGAGAATTTCAGCAGTTCCTCATAGGCGTTCCATTTGATGTTGGAAATACGGCAGGGCTCCGAATCGGAACATGTGAGATCTGCCGGCTGAGGCATGGTCCAGTAGCTGCCCGGTCCTCGGAAATACCACCAGGCATAGCCTCCACCGCCTGCGCAGGCAAGCACGATGGCTGCTACGACGGCGATGATGACAGGTGCACGCTTGCCACTGCGTTTCGGCTGTCCACCACTGACCGGACCGTTCGAAGGGGAAGCTGGAACGTTGTTGGCGGGGACGTCGTTCTTTTCCAAAGCCAAGCGGGTGGTTGCCTCCGGATCTGCCTGCTGCGCCGGCATGACGGTGGTTTTGTTCGGGTTTTCCGGATTGAACTGTCGTGTACGATCGTCGTTCTGACGCACAGGCGGTGCTGGGGGAGCGGGCGGTAGCGGCATCTGCCGGGTGCCATCGCCGGGCATGGTGTCGGCGGCATCGTTTGCGGCCGGGGAAACGGCTGACAGACGGTATTGCCAGTCGTCGATGGTGAGGTTCGATTGCAACTGCTGCAATTCGTCGAATGCCACGGACGCATCCTGGGGACGGTCCTCGACCGCGCGCGCCGTAAGACGGGCGAGGAATGCGGCCACGCCTGCATTGATGCCCGGACAAGCGGTCGTGATATCCGGCACATCCTCATGCACGTGCTTGAACACCAGCGTCACCGGATTGTCCGCGGTGAACGGCACCTTGCCGGCCAGCATCTCCCAAGCCATGATGCCTACGGAATACAGGTCTCCCTGCGGCGTTGCCTGATTGTGCTGAATCATTTCTGGCGCCAGATAGGCGGCCGTGCCCAGCAGCATGCCGGTGGAGGACAGCGTGGCCTGCGACACCGCCTTGGCCAGGCCGAAATCGGTGATCTGCACATGTCCTCGGTCATTGAGCAGAATATTCTCCGGTTTGATATCGCGGTGCACCACGCCTGCGCGATGCGCCGAAGCCAAGCCGTCCAACGTCTCACCGACTATGCGTAGCGTCTCACGAACGCTGAACGTGACTTGCTGGTTCATTTCGTACCGCAGGTTCACGCCATGCACGTACTCCATGACAAGAAAATCCAGTCCATCGAACTCACCGGTGTCATACACCTGCACGATATGGGGATTGGCTATTGCTGCTGCGGAACGGGCCTCGCGATGGAAACGTTCCACGAACTGGTCGCGTTGTGGGCCCTGTGCCAGCTGCGTGTGCATGATCTTAATGGCGACGGTGCGTCCCAGACGCTCGTCAACAGCTTGATACACCGTGGCCATGCCGCCATCGGCGATTCTGCTGACGACTCGGTACCGGCCTTCGATGACCTGGCCTTCGGGGGCATGCTGGGCTTCACTCATGGCTAATCGGTACGATTCCTTCTTCAAAAAACGTTTCGCGACAAAGATGTGTTCACTTGTAGTCTACAAGGAATGGTTTGCGGAAGATGCGATGAACACGGGTCTTTCACAGTGCGGCGGCATCAGCCCTGTTCCCGCACAATCGGTACGAAACGTGCGCATGCCTCGGTAAGCATGTCTTTGCGATCCTGCGATAGTTCAAGCGTCTCGATGGCGGCCTTCGACTCGAGCCACAGACCGGCGATCCGTTCCTTGGAACGTGCGATGGCACCAGTGGACTCGAACAATGCGATGGCACGCCTAACATGTGCCTCGTCACGTGATTCGGCTTCCCACATGTCGATGAGTTCACGTCGTTCGACATCGCCGGCAGCCTCAATCGCATCGGCCAGCAACACCGTGCGTTTGCCTTCACGGATATCACCGCCCACCGGTTTGCCGGTATTGCGGCTCGACCCGATGACGTCCAGAAGATCATCCGCGAGCTGGAACGCCAAACCAAGAGGCAATCCAATCGCCAGTGCGAGCCTGCGCGCGTCCGCAGGGGCGAGGCCGGCGGCAAGCATACCGAATTCCAAAGGTGCGATAGTGGTATAACTGGCGGTCTTCCAACGGAAGACATTCAAAGAGGCCGACGCCAGCTCTTCAGGATCGTCTAACGTATTGAGTTCCACGGCCAAATCGAGTACTTGGCCGATTTCCACTTCACGGTGCATATTCAGGAAGGCCGACACCACGGAAGACCCGGAGCCAAGCCGGCAAGCCGCTTTATTGGCGATATCCACGCTCGCGGTGGCCAGCATATCACCCAACATGATGCCCAAACCATGGCCGATGGCATCACTATGGGTATCCGTGGCAAGCGCACGATGAGCGGACGGCTTGCCACGGCGCAGATCGGAATCGTCGATGATGTCGTCATGCACCAACGCGCCGGTCTGAAACACTTCGATCGCGCATGCCAGATCCAACACCGCATCCATATCACGTTCCGCCACATCCTGCGGCGCGAACGCACGGAACGCATCCAACGTCAGCAACGCCCGCAGACGTTTGCCGCCCTCACTTGACGTGACCGCCTGCTGCGCCACCGCATCAGCGACGGCTTTGCAGGAATTCGCCACCGGATCGTCCGCATGCAGGAACGAAAAATCCCTTACCAGCGAGAGCGTGCGCGTTTCAATCTGTTCCAAATCGGAAGAGCTAGTCATGGGTCAAGGTTATCCACACACATTCGACAAGAGGAAAACATAATGATTGCAGCGGGTGAGACGGTGCCGGACGTTTCGTGACACGCCGAGCTTCACGTTCTCCGACCACAGGGGTGCCGAAACGCCTCATTGCATTGCCGGATGATGCATAGTTCCAACAAAGCGGCCTGCATCAAGCGACCGCTCCGATACGCCAAGGAGGACGAGACATGAAGACGATCGACGAGCCCATGCCGATATGCGAAGCCGAGATGGAACGGCTTGAAGACCAATTGGTGGAGGATTGCAAATCGCTGGGCATGGCGGAGAGCATACGCGATTTCCTGCAGGAGCCATTCTCGGAATGGATGGATGAGCTGGCCGATGAATCGTCGGGAGGTGACGATTCATCGCCAGAATGCAGACTGTCCAGAAACGGTGCGGGAGCACTTGCCATCGCCATGCAGCAGACCATGGCGGTGCGTGACGCGCTGCTGGTCTCCATCATCGTGGATGAACGACGTTCGTCACGTGACTTTCTCATGGGATTCATGGCCAATCCGACACTTCCCGGCAACACGCGTCATCTGGAGGAATCCCTCAACGGATCGTTCCGTGACGCATCAAGAAAACCCGACACGAAACGTTGCGACAACGGCGTCAACATGATGTTCGACATCATCGGGATGGTCCCCGAACGGTATCATGTGCAGCCATTGGCCATCATCAGTTATGTGCTGTGGTGGATGGGCGATGAGCGCGCCATGCTGTGCGCGATGCGTGCGCTCGCGTTGGATGAGAATTGTTCGCTCGCGGCGATCATCTGCTCCGCGGCGCATCGTCATATCGGACCGGTATGGGCCGAAGAGACATAGAGCAACACGCCGAAAGGAAGCGGTACTTGCGCATGGTGAGCTCAACACGCGGGAATAATCGTCCTCGCAAGATGGTTAACTCACATAGTTGACGATTTGCCCTTGCCAGAAGTGGGTCCATATGGTATACGCTTCCGGCGGGATCAATAGGAGGATAAGTTTGGCCACCAAGGAAACGACGGTAAATACGGAACAGACTGATCTGACCGAAAAGACCACCTCCGGAAAAAAGGCCTCCACGCGCAAGCCTGCTGCCAAGAAGAGCGAGTCCTCAAAGACCGCTACGAAGACGTCGCGCAAGACGGCCGCGAAGAAGACCTCCGCCGCCAAGAAAAGCAAGAAAGCGGAAGAAGAAGAGAACCTGATCGAGCAGGACGCTCCTGAAGACGATCCCGTCGAGGATGCCGATCTTGATGATTTCGACGATGACCTTGATGACGTGGACGACGAAGGGGAGGATGACGACCTCGACGAGGACAATATCGACGAGGATGACGATTCCGAACTGGAAGACGATGACGAAGACAAGCGCAAAAAGCCGGAAGAGCCCAAGGAAAAAGGCGCTTTCGTGGTGCGTGACGATGATGACGACGACAATCTGACGCCGTCCGGCAATCCGAAGCGTCGTGTGATCGCAGCCGGCGCCACCGCAGATCCGGTCAAGGATTACCTGAAGCAGATCGGCCGAGTGAACCTGCTGAACGCCGAACAGGAAGTCGACCTGTCCGAACGCATCGAGGCCGGTCTGTACGCCCAACATCTGCTGGACACGGAATCCGACAAGATGGATTTCAAGCGCCGGCGTGAACTGAAGTGGGCCGCGAACGACGGCAAGCGCGCCAAGGACCATCTGCTGGAAGCCAACCTTCGACTCGTGGTCTCTCTTGCCAAGCGCTATACGGGCCGTGGCATGCTGTTCCTCGATTTGATTCAGGAAGGCAATCTTGGTCTGATTCGTGCCGTAGAGAAGTTCGACTGGAAGAAGGGCTTCAAGTTCTCCACGTACGCCACATGGTGGATTCGCCAGGCCATCACCCGTGCCATGGCTGATCAGGCCCGCACCATTCGTGTGCCTGTGCATATGGTGGAAGTCATCAACAAGCTGTCCCGCGTGCAGCGCCAGATGCTTCAGGACCTCGGCCGCGAACCTACGCCGGACGAACTGGCCCGCGAGCTCGACATGCCGGTCGAGAAGGTGCAGGAAGTGCAGAAGTACGGGCGTGAGCCGATTTCCCTGCACACGCCGCTGGGCGAGGATGGCGATTCCGAGTTCGGTGATCTGATCGAAGACACCGACGCCATCGCACCGTCCGATGCCGTCGCCTTCTCGCTGTTGCAGGAGCAGTTCAAGCAGGTGCTTGAAACGCTGTCTCCGCGTGAAGCTGGCGTCATCAAGATGCGCTACGGTTTGGAGGACGGCCAGCCGAAGACGCTGGATGATATCGGACGTGTGTATGGCGTGACGCGCGAACGTATCCGCCAAATCGAATCGAAGACCATGTCCAAGCTGCGCCATCCGTCCCGTTCGCAGACGCTGCGCGACTTCCTGGACCAGTGATAGTAATCAGACGCGAGTAAATGAAGTCGAGAAACCGGCATGAACGCAGGGTTTCTCGACTTCATGTCTTGTAAGGCGACAATTGAAAGGGAACATGGCTAAGGATAATTACGGTGCTGAGAGTCTTACCGTGCTCGAAGGCTTGGATGCGGTGCGCAAACGTCCGGGCATGTACATCGGCACGACCGACAGCCAGGGCCTGATGCACTGCCTGTGGGAGATCATCGACAATGCCGTCGATGAGGCTCTTGCGGGAGCCTGCAACCACATCATCGTGACCTTGCATGACGATGGTTCCGTTGAAGTGGCGGACAATGGCCGAGGCATTCCGGTGGACGTGGAGCCGAAAACCAAGCTCACCGGCGTGGAAGTGGTGCTGACCAAGCTGCATGCCGGCGCCAAATTCGGCAATTCCTCGTATGGCGCTTCCGGCGGTCTGCATGGTGTCGGCTCATCCGTTGTGAACGCATTGAGCTCCCGTCTCGACGTGGAAGTGGATCGTGACGGCAAAACCCACCACATGGCTTTCCATCAGGGCCACCCCGGAGTGTATTCCGACGTTGATCCGGAACACCCGTCTCCCGATTCGCCATTCAAGAAGACGCGCAAGAATCGTCCCACCGAACTTGAGATCATCGGCAAAGTCAGTCCAAAGACCACGGGTACCCGCATCCGCTATTGGGCGGATCCGGAGATTTTCAACGACACCGCTGAATTCAGCTATGACCAGCTCATCGACCGTGTACGGCAGACCAGTTTCCTGGTGCCAGGGCTGAAAATCACCGTCATCGACGAGAACATTCCCGAAACCGGCGACGAGTCCATTGACGAAATGCTGGAAGTCGATGACAATGTCATCGAACAGGTGACGGAAGAGAACACGTCCGCTGAAACGGATGATATCGGAACCTCTGCCGACATACTGCAGGAGGATTCAGCCGAAGCTGATGAGTCAGCCGAATCGCAAGAAAACGATGCTGCCACGCAATCGCAGGAAACCGTTTCCCAGCCCGTGCAGCCGAAATATCCGCATGCGCGCGTCGAAGAATTCTGCCATACCGGAGGCGTGAAGGATTTCGTCGACTTCCTGTCCAAAGGCGAAGCGGTCTCCGATATTTGGCGCATCGCCGGCGAGGACACGTATGTTGAAGAAACGCAGGCGGTCGGAGACGATGGTGAACTGCATGCGCAGAAGGTGACGCGTGATTGCGCAGTCGATATCGCCATGCGATGGACCAACGGCTACGACACCACCATGCGCAGCTTCGTCAACGTGGTGGAGACGCCCGGCGGCGGCATGCACGTGGACGGCTTCCTCCAAGGCATCACCAAGCAGGTGCGCAAGGCCATCGAGGACAACGCGCGCAAACTCAAGGTGAATCTCAAGGATTCCCATATGAAGGTGGAACGTGACGACATTCTCGCCGGTCTGGTGGCCGTTGTCACCGTCCGCATCGCCGAACCGCAGTTCCAAGGCCAGACCAAGGACGTGCTCGGCACCGCGCAAGTCAAGCCGATCGTCTCCAGAATGACCGATAAGCAGTTCGGTGAGATGATTACCGGCTCCAAACGCGGTTACAAGGAACAGTCCGGCCGCGTGCTGGAGAAAATCGTCGGCGAAATGCATGCCCGCGTGCAGGCGCGCAAGACCAAGGAAGTCACACGCCGTAAGAACGCGCTTGAATCCGCGTCCATGCCGCCGAAACTGTCCGACTGCCAGCCCGGCAATGACGATGTGGCCGAACTGTTCATCGTCGAGGGTGATTCCGCATTGGGCACAGCCAAGGCCGCCCGTAATTCCGGTTTCCAAGCGTTGCTGCCGATTCGAGGCAAAATCCTCAACGTGCAGAAGGCATCGCTCGCGCAGATGCTGTCCAACAAGGAATGCGCAGCCATCATCCAGGTGGTCGGCGCAGGATCCGGCGCAAGCTTCGACATCGAACAGGCCCGATACAACAAGATCATCATGATGACCGATGCCGATGTCGACGGCGCGCACATCCGCATCCTGCTGCTGACGCTGTTCTACCGGTACATGCGGCCGCTTATCGAATACGGTCATGTGTATGCCGCCGTGCCGCCGCTGCATCGTATCGCGTTGACGGGTACGCATAAGGGCGAGTACATCTACACGTATTCCGATGATGAGTTGGCAGGCAAACTCGCCGAGCTTGATAAAAAGCACATCGGCTACAACGAGGACATCCAGCGTTACAAGGGTTTGGGTGAGATGGACGCCGACCAGCTGGCCGATACCACCATGGATCCGCGCACCCGCATGCTGCGCCGTATCCGCATGGAGGACGCCGAACAGGCCAGCCACATCTTCAGCCTGCTCATGGGTGATGACGTGCCGCCGCGCAAGGCGTTCATCGTGGAGAACGCCGACGATTTCGACCGTTCCAAGATCGACACCTGATATTGCATGGCGATTGCGATTGGCGGGCCTTGCGTTACGGCGGAGACCCGCTTTTCGTGTATGCACGATAATGCAAAAACGTCGGTCGATAGTGCAAGATACAAAATACCGTTTGGTAGGTAACTTTGGATAAAATAGCGGAGTATTTTCGTGATTTTATTGCCGCAAACATAAAACATACAAGGAGCTGACTGTGGCCAATCTGCTGCTCGCCGTGATTTACATCGCCTTCATCAGTCTGGGCCTGCCGGACGCGGTGCTCGGCGCCGCATGGCCGACGATGAGCGGCGACCTGCATGCGCCGATTTCCTGGGCGGGTGGCATTTCCATGACGATTTCCGCCGGCACCATCGTGTCCGCGCTGCTATCAGACCGCATGACCTTGCGATTCGGTGCAGGCAAGGTCACGGCAGTGTCCGTTGTGTTAACGGCGTTCGCATTGTTCGGCTTCTCCATCTCGCCGAATTACTGGATGCTGCTGCTCTTCGCCATTCCGTACGGCTTGGGCGCGGGTGGCGTCGATGCGGCGCTCAACAACTATGTGGCAATCCACTACGAAAGCCGTCACATGAGCTGGCTGCACGCCATGTGGGGCTTGGGCACGCTGCTTGGCCCGTACATCATGGCAAGCGCATTGGGTGCCGGCCATGGCTGGGCGTGGGGCTACCGGACCATCTCCATTCTGCAGGTCGTGCTCACCGCGGTGCTGGTGCTGAGCCTGCCGTTGTGGAAGGCGCGTAAGACCGTCGAACCGCAGCGGACGAGTGAAACCTCTTCCGTGCAATCCGCGCAGTCCGAGCAATCGGAAGGGGAAACAGCTGACCGGCGCAAGCCGCTTGGTATTCGCGGTGTGCTCGCCATCCGTGGCGCCCGCGAGATCCTCGTGATGTTCTTCTGCTATTCCGCGCTCGAATCGACCGCCATGTTGTGGGCCAGCAGCTATATGGCGCTTGGCAAGGGCATCGACAAGACCACGGCGGCCATGTGGGGAAGCCTGTTTTGCATCGGCATCACCGTCGGACGTCTCGCCAGCGGTTTCCTGACCATGAAACTGAACGATCCGGCCATGATTCGTCTTGGCCAGGCGTTGGTGCTGACCGGCATCGTCATCATGCTCCTGCCGCTGCCGCACAATATCGGCACCATCGCGGGACTAATGGTCATCGGTTTGGGCTGCGCGCCGATCTATCCGTGCGTCATCCATTCCACTCCTGCTTATTTCGGCGAGGACAAATCGCAGGCCATCGTCGGCATGCAGATGGCTTGCGCCTATGTGGGATCGATGTGCATGCCGCCGCTGTTCGGGCTGATCGCGCAACATGTTTCGGTCAACCTGTTCCCGTTCTATCTGGTGGTGTTCCTGGCGCTGATGGTCGCCATGCATGAGACCTTGCGCCGCAAGTGCGGCGACCGTGCGGCCGCCTGACGACGCCATATGTGAGACGCTCGAATGTGTCAGCCGGGTGGTGTGCTCGAATGAGCCGACGACGGTGGATGACGAGCTTTCCGCCGGTTGTGGATGATGTCTGAAGGCGATGCCATAATCGAACGTATGTACGAATGCATGGACTTGTTCTCGGAGGCTACCAATGCCTGGTTCAAGCATGCGTTCAATGCTCCGACGGAGGCGCAACGTTTGGCATGGCCGGCCATCCGCTCCGGCGAGAACGTGTTGGTGGTGGCGCCCACCGGCTCCGGCAAGACATTGTGCGCCTTCCTTTCTGCGATCGACCGTCTGATGACGGGGAAGGACGATGGCTTATTGCGGACGTCCGGCGGTGGGAACGGCACGGCTGAATCCGATTGCAATGCCAAGAAACGTAAACCCGTCCGCGGCGTCAAGGTCCTGTATATTTCGCCATTGAAGGCTCTGGGCGTGGATGTGGCCAAGAACCTCCAAGCGCCATTGGCTGGCATCGCCGGACAGTGCGAGGCGATGGGATTGCCATCGCCGAAAGTCAGCGTGGGCATGCGAAGCGGTGACACCACGCCGCAGGAACGGCGCAGAATCGTCAGTCATCCGCCGGATATCCTCGTCACCACGCCCGAATCGCTGTTCCTGCTGCTCACCTCCAAGGCGCGACGGATACTTTCCGCCGTTGATACCGTTATCGTGGATGAAGTGCACGCCATCGCGGGCTCCAAACGTGGCGCGCACCTGGCGCTGAGCTTGGAACGATTGGAAAGCCTTGCCGGCCGGTCTGTCCAACGCATCGGGCTTTCCGCCACTGTGGAACCGCCGGCCGAAGCCGCACGTTTCCTTGGCGGCACGCGGCCGGTACGCGTCATCAGACCCGAATCGCACCCCGACATGGATCTGAAAGTGGTGGAACCGCTTTCGGCCATGCGCGATCCCGTCTCCGACGACGCAGGGCGGAGGGCAGGCGCCGTGAAACTTCCGAACCGCCATACCACGCATATTTCCGGGGTGAGTCCTGCCATGGAGGCATTGGCGGAACGTAAAGGACTGACTTCGGTCGGGGGAGACGAACATACCTCACGGGTTTCGACCGGAGGTTCGGTATGGCCGGCCATCGAACGCAGCGTGCTTGACGAAGTGCTGAAACACCACACCACCCTCGTGTTCGTCAACTCCCGTGGCCTTGCGGAAAAACTCACCGCACGGCTCAACGACCTGTATGCGCAATTGCGCACATCCCGGAAAACTGGGTCTGAAACCGCCGTCAAAGCGGACGCAGGGCGGGATGCGCTGTCCGACCGTAGGCTTGGCCGAACGGCCTTGAGTGTGTCGGACAACGCATCCCAGCCGGAGTCCACAGCCAGTGATTCCACTCAGCCGTATCCGGATCTGGGCTCTCCGGAAGGCCGTGAAGGCTTCGCCAAACACTACGATTCCGTGGTCGGCTCCACCACCATGCTGGTCTCCTCGCATGCGGACGCCGACGCGATCGCCATGGCGCATCATGGTTCCGTTTCCAAAGACCGGCGCAAACAGATCGAAGAGCAGCTCAAACGCGGCCAATTGCGTTGCGTGGTCGCCACATCGAGCCTTGAACTCGGCATCGACATGGGGTCGGTGGATCTGGTCATTCAGATCGCACCGCCATTGTCCGTGTCCTCGGGATTGCAGCGGGTGGGGCGCGCCGACCACAAGGTCGGGGGAGTCTCGCATGCACTGTTCTACCCGATTACACGAGAGCAAATCATCGGCACGGCCGCAAGCATCGAATGCATGCGCTCCGGAGACATCGAAACACTGACCATTCCATGCAACCCCTTGGACGTGCTTGCCCAGCAAACCGTCGCCGCCGCGGCGATGGATGATCTGAAACCAGACGACTGGTACGTGACCGTGCGCAAGGCCGCGCCATTCGAAGATCTCGACAGAACCATGTTCGATGCTGTGATGGGCATGATGACCGGCGCCTACAACGGCGAGGATTTCTCCGCCTTCCGGCCTCCATTGCAATACAACGAAGAGGCGGGTCTCATCTCCGCGCGCCCTGGCGCTCAACGACTGGCCGTGACCAGCGGAGGCACCATACCCGACCGAGGAACCTACACCGTGGTGCTTCCCGAAGAAGGCTCCGGACCGGGCCCACGCAAAGTGGGGGAGCTGGATGAGGAAATGGTGTACGAATCCCGGGTTGGAGACGTCATCACCCTCGGCACATCGACCTGGCAGATCCAGGAAATCACCCGGGACCGTGTGGTGGTGGTTCCTGCTCCAGGGCGTACCGCCCGACTGCCGTTCTGGCATGGCGAAGGCGACGGGCGGGACGCGGCATTCGGACGGTCCCAAGGCCGATTCATACGCGATATGGCGCAAGGACTACGCGCGGAAGTCTCGGACGGCATCGCAGGAGACAAGACCAGCCGATTCGACACGACAACAATCGCACGTCTACGTCGTGACGGATTGGACGACAACGCCATCGGCAATCTTGCCGACCTGCTTGCCGAACAGCGCGCCGCCACGGGAACGATTCCCAACGACCGTGAGCTGGTCGTCGAACGCTGCCAGGATGAAGAAGGCGATTGGCGTGTGATCGTCCACTCGCCATACGGCAGACGCGTGCACGAACCATGGGCCATGGCCATCACCACACGTATCAAACAACGATACGGGTTCGATGGGCAGGTATACGCGGCCGACGACGGCATCATCATCCGCCTCCCGGACGGCGACGGCAACCTGCCGATCCGCGAGCTGCTGCTGTTCGACACGGAAGAGCTGCAACGCATCATCGAAACGCAAGTCGGCGAAAGCGTGCTGTATGCCGCACGATTCCGAGAATGCGCGGCGCGATCGCTGTTCCTGCCACGCGCCAACCCCGGCAGACGCGTCCCCTTATGGCAGCAGCGGCTGCGCGCGGCGCAACTGCTCAACGCCGCCCGAACTCGGAAGAACTTCCCGTTGCTGTTGGAAACCGCACGCGAATGCCTACAGGACGTGTACGATCTGCCCGCGCTGAAACATGTGATGTCCGGATTACGCTCCGGCGTCATCTCTTTGAGCGAGACCGTCACGGAAACGCCGTCGCCGTTCGCGGAAAACATGCTGTTCGGATACGTGGGCGCGGTCATGTACCAATACGACGTGCCGCAAGCCGAACGCAGCACGCAACTGCTGTCCATGGACCCGGAAGTGCTGGAACGTCTTCTGGGCGCCACGGACATGGCTTCGCTGTTGGATGCCGACGTCATCGCGCAGATTGGGAAGGAGCTTGCCGGACGGACGTTCTGGAACGATTTGGACGAGACCGACATTGCCGGCCGTGTGGCGCGATATGCCAAAACGCATGGCCCATTCACCGCGGATCAGATGATCGCCGAACTGGGATTGGACGCTGTCCAAGGCGTACGCATGTTGGATGAATTACATGCCAAAGGCGAACTGCTGAAAGGCCATTTCGTCGATGATGCGGCCGGAGCGGACGCCAATGGTTCCGATGATTCAGCATCGGAACGGTCACCTCGGCAAACGCCCCAGCAATGGCTCCACAAAGACGTGTTTCGGCGTATCCGCGCGCTTTCGCTTGCCAAGGCACGCAAAGCCATCAAGCCGGTGGAACCGGCCGTCTATCAGGCGTTCCTGTTGGACAGACAAGGTGTCGGACCTGTGGGTGGCGCCCGATATGAAGGCGTCGACGGGCTGATGCGTGTGATCGAACAGCTTGAAGGCATATACCTCAACGCCTCCGTTTGGGAATCCTCGGTCTTCCCCGCACGCGTTCGCGACTACCAACCGAGTATGTTGGACGAATTGCTCGCATCCGGAGACGTGGTATGGGTCGGCTCCAAAATCAATGGTTCCAACGCCAAGGAAGCCGGCGGAATCGCATTCCATCCAGCTGATTCACGGCTGCTGGTGAAACCCGGCGAACAATCGCAGAACAATGCCTATAGTGCCGGAACCATGACCGTGCCGGAGACGATACTTGCCGCATTATCGAATGGGGGAGCCTTCCATGCGTGGCAGCTTTCCACGGCCGCCAAAGCCATCTGGCAGGAACATGCGGAAGTCAACGTGAATCCTGAAACAGGGGAAATCATCCTTCCCGCATGGGGCGAAAGCCAGTTCGAGGAAGCCTTGTGGTCCTTGGTATGGCAAGGCAAAGTGACGAACAGTTCATTCGCTCCCGTTCGGGCCTTGGCTCAAGGCACGGTTTCAGTGCGCGCGCCACGCACTGCCGCACGCAGACGCGTACGGATCCACGCCTCGACACCGGCGACGCTCGGTGGATTATGGTCCGCGGTCGACTCGTCCCGGACCAGTCCAATGGCGATACCGGATCAAACGGACGATACCGCCGGCAAACCAACAGCCGGCATCGAGGAATACGACATCGCATTGATCGAATCGCTGCTCGACCGATATGGCGTGATCGCCGCTCCGCTAATCGACAAGGAGCAGGTCGCAGGCGGATTCTCCGGACTATACCCGGTACTCAAACGTATGGAGGAACACGGCAATCTGGTCAGAGGCATGTTCGTCAAAGGATTCGGAGCGGCCCAATTCGCCGGACGTGACACAGTGGACGCCTTGCGCGGCGACGACGAGGCGCGCAGCCAATCCTGCGTGGCGCTCGACGTGACCGACCCGGCCAACCTGACAGGCTCCGCGATCACATGGCCCGAACAACACCATATGAAACCGGCGCGCAGAGCGGAATCGGTCATCGTGCTCGACCACGGCATGCCGGTGCTGTTCGCCGTGCCGAAAAGCCACAGAATCGTCAGCTTCACCGATGACGAGCGAATATTGCAGCCGGCATGTACGGAACTTGCCTATGCATTGCAGCATCAGTCCAAGGGCAGCGTCAGCTTCGCCGAAATGAACGGTGAATCATTGAAGGAACGCAACGAATACAGGCGTTTGCTGCATGCTGCCGGGTTCGTGGACAGCCCACAAGGCATGAAACTATATGGCTGAACCAAGCCGGAGGCACTTTCACCCAGCCTGCTCATTCAACCTGGCAGCCCAAGTGCGCAAAACGGGAAGGCCCTGAACCGGAAGAAGAACCAGTCCAGAGCCCCGCCAATCGATTTCGTCGAATCAGCCGACCACCGCAATCGGCGCCGACAGATCCGTACCGGAACCATCGCGTCGCATATCAGGCTTCGGCAATTCCACAGGAGCGCCGCTTTGCGTGGAAGCATGCAACGGATACGCGCCCACGAACGCGAGAATCAACGTATCCTGCCCCTTGAGGAATCGCTGCGAACGCACGCCACCCGTACCACGGCCCTTCGTCGGATACATCTCCAACGGCGTGACCTTCGCGGCACCGTTTTCAGTGCCAGGCAACGCTTCGGAATCGCCGGCAACCGTCAACACCACGGCTCCGGAAGCGGAGAACAGTCCATTCTCGCCTTCTTCGTAATTCCATGTCACCTTGCCGTCAGGCACCACCGCGAACGCGGCCGCCGAACACCCCTCAGCCAGACGAATGCCCGCCATGCCGCCAGCGGTACGGCCCTGCGGACGCACATTCTTCGCTTCGAACGTCAACAACGAGGAATCGGTGGACACAAACACCAGACGATCCTCATCACGGGCTTCGGCAGCGGCAAGCACTTCGTCATCATCCTTCAAATCGATGACGCTCCACGAATCCATTGTGGTCGGAGATTCACGGTTCCAACGCTTGACCACGCCGTTGCGGGTGCCCAACGCCAAAGGAACAAGCTGACCGCCGTCATCCGTGGACGGCATATCAATCGCAGCAATCACCCGTTCGCCGCGGATCGGATCGGTGTTCTCCGTCATGCCCAGCAGTTCCTCGGCCTTCACACCACCCGTGACACTGAGCGGCCCATCCGCGGAAACCTTCGGCAATTCGACCACATGGGCCAGCACCAGACGACCCGCTGAAGTAACCAAGCCGTATGAGGAACGTGTGGACGTGCGGAACATCGAAACGATCTGATCATCCTTGGCGCGTCCGTTGGAAGCCGAACGATTCTCCCAACGTTCCACCGCATCCTCGGAAGTGCGTGCGATCAGGCCCGTGGCGGACAGCATCACCGCGCACGGCTCGTCATCAATCTGCAGAGCCGATGCGGTGGCATTCTCATCGCCGGCCTTCTTTGCGGCCTTTGCGGCTGCGGCGACATCGGCTGCTGCGGAGGATACGGTCGCGGCGGCGCGCGCGGCAGCCATCGCGTTTGCAGAGACGCCATCATCGCCATGCGCCACAACAGGCGTCAAATTGCCTTCCTCATCCTCATCCAGCAGCACCGTGCGCCGGGGAGTGCCGTATTTGGCCACGGCGTCATCCATTTCGTCAATGACCACGCCGTCAAGCGCCTCATCGGAAGCAAGAATGCGTTCAAGCTCTTCGATACGCCGCTTCAGATCGTCGCGTTCCGCCTCAAGCTCGATACGACTCATCTTGGTCAGACGGCGCAGCCGCAAGTCAAGAATGTACTGTGCCTGAATCTCGTCCAGATCGAATACGGCGATAAGCTTTGTTTTCGCGGCCTCGGCATCATCAGAAGAGCGAATCACCTGAATGACTTCATCGATGTCCACCATGGCGAGCAGCAAGCCCTCCACCAAGTGCAGCCGCTCAAGCGCCTTCTTCCTGCGGAATTCACTGCGTCGGCGGATCACCACACGACGATGGTCCACCCACACCTGAAGCATTTCCTTCAATCCCATGGTGTGCGGACGGCCATTGACCAACGCCACATTGTTGATGGTGAAATTGTCCTGCAACGGCGTGTGCTTGAACAGCTGCGCCAACACCGCGTTCGGATCGAACCCGGTTTTGATTTCGATGACGAGGCGCGTGCCGTTATGCCGGTCAGTCAGATCGATGGCACCGGAAATGCCGTCCAGCTTACGGTTCTTCACACCTTCGGAAATACGTTCCAACACACGTTCCGGACCCACCATGAACGGCAGTTCCGTCACGACGATGGCCTTTTTGCGAGCCGTCACGTTTTCGATATGCGTCACGGAACGCGTGGTCAACGCGCCACGACCCGTCTCGTACGCCTCGCGGATGCCTTTGCGGCCCACAATCACGCCGCCGCCCGGCCAATCCGGACCCGGCACGTAGCGCATCAACTCCTCTAACGTCGCGTCGGGATGGCGCATAAGATGCTTGGCCGCAGCCACCACCTCGCCAAGATTGTGCGTGGCCATATTCGTGGCCATGCCGACGGCAATGCCGGAACCACCATTGACCAGCAGGTTCGGAATCGCGGCAGGCAGCACAGTCGGCTCCTGAAGCTTGTTATCGTAATTCGGCGTGAAATCGACGGTATTTTCGGCGATATCGGCATTCATGCCCAACGCGGCCGGCGCCATACGAGCCTCGGTATAACGAGAAGCAGCAGGACCGTCATCGAGAGAACCGAAATTGCCGTGACCGTCCACCAATGGCAGCCGCATGGCGAACGGCTGCGCCAAACGTACCATCGCCTCGTAAATCGCGGAATCGCCATGCGGATGGAGCTTGCCCATCACTTCGCCAACCACACGCGCCGACTTCATATACGGCCGGTCCGGATTGAGGCTCATCTGACCCATCTGATAGATGATGCGTCGTTGCACCGGCTTGAGACCGTCCCTGGCATCAGGCAGCGCTCGGGCGTAAATCACCGAATACGCGTATTCGAGGAACGACTTGCTCATTTCCTCGTTCAACGGCGTTTCGACGATGTTCTCCTTGACCGTACGCGGGTCAAAGGCTGGTTTTGCCGGTTTGCGGTGCGACACCATGCGGTGGTTCTCCTCACGGAAAGGTTATGGTAATCAACCTAGCAATATTACCAGCTGGTACTGCCGCGGTGCTTGAATGGGAACCATGAGTGTTGAAGTGCCCGAAATCGACCAGCTGCTAGCCATGACCAGTCCGGCACGATATGGCGACGAACTGCCGGATGAGGGCGGCCGCGGCGGTGCTCTCCACCTATCCTCGGTACTTCCCGCCATTTCCAGCGCCATCGGGCATCCGATTCCAACGGCCATCCATGCCGATCCGAAACGACTCCAAGAGGCACTTGGCCTGCCGGACGCGCGTTCGGCAGTCGTGGTCCTGGTGGACGGTCTCGGATATTGGAACATCAATATGAGATTGGGGCATTCACCCTATCTACGGTCGCTGATGGCGGATGGCGTTAACCAGCGGCCAATCGCCACATGCATGCCCAGCACCACCGTGGCCGCCATGTCCACGTTCGGCACCGGCACATGCCCCGGATTAACCGGCATGACGGGGTATACGCAGCTCAATCCCGACAATGGCGAAATCTGCCAGCTCATCTCTTTCAAAAACGCGCCCGCACCGCTGAAACTGCAACAGCAGCCGACCATATTCGAACGATTGGCGGAACAGGACGTTCGCGTCACCAGTTCGGGACTGCCGAAATTCGCGTTCTCCGCGTTGACCCAGGCGGCGTTACGTGGCAGCGACTACATCTCCAATGACGATCCACGCCGACGTATCATGACCGCGGCGAAAGCGGCGAACACGCCCGGACTGACATACGTGTACCTGCGCGACGCGGACAAGATCGGACACAATTACGGCTGGGACTCCGACAAGTGGATCGGCACATATGAGCGTATCGACGCCCAGTTGTCTTTGCTGCGTCGAAGTATGCCGAAGAACACGCTGATCGTCATCGTGGCGGATCATGGCATGATAACCGCCGACCCGGAAGCCTGCATCGACATAGCGTCCGAACCCCAGCTGATGTGGGGCGTCGCGAATGTCGGCGGCGAACCACGCTGTGTCATGCTTTATGGCGAGGATGGCGAGAATCCGGAGGACATCGCCGCTCGTTGGCGTGACGTGCTGGGGGAGCGCGCCCAGGTGCGCACCCGCCGGCAGGCAATCGAGGAAGGCGTCTACGGACCGGTCGATGAACGCGTCAAGTCGATGATCGGCGATGTGGTCGTCTCCGCTGCGGGCTCTACCACCATTGTCGATTCCCGCACACAGGCGGAGAAGGCGATGCATCTGCCCAGCGTGCACGGGTCGCTGACCTACATGGAATCTGATATTCCATGCCTGATTGACGTGGCTTGATCGAATGATCCGAACGTCTGAACGGATGTTGCCGTGGGATGTTAGGGAACGTTAATCAGTCACCGAACAGAATTTCATCCCAACTCGGCACTGCGGAGCGTCCTGCACGGCGCTTCGATTTGGTGGTGCTCTGACTATGAGGATCGGATGATGCCATCTTGGACTTATCGGACTGCTGCTCGCCGGCGGATTGCGTGTTTTGCGAGTTTTGGGCAGGTTCCGTCGTTGAAGGGGCGGGGTGCTGCGTCGTCGCGATTTCCGGACGGTTCGGCAGCGGAACGGTCGCCGATGGCTGAGTCTCAACGGTGGTCTTGATATTCGTGGCTTGCGGTGCAACCGGTTCCGGAGCATTCCAAGCGGACACCGTCTGTTCGATACGTGCGGAACGTGCGGAATCGCCCGGCAAATTCAATGATGCGAGAAAATTCTGGTCGACCTGCTTCTCGGTGTGTCCTTCCGTCGGCGTGTCTTGCTCGCCGATGAGCTTGCGTGCCGTTGCGTTCAGACAGTTGACCGCGTTGTCATGCATGTTCCAAGACCATTCCGCACGGGCGGCATGACCTGCGGAATCGAACTCCGCGGTAATCTTCCACGGTTCCAAACCGCGTCTGGTGGCCTTCCACCGCACATCCTCCAACCGTACGTGGGCTGCGGCGAAAGTGCGTTCGATCAGTTCGGAAAGCGTGCGCACACGGCTTTCCTTCGGCGCGGGGACCGCCAGGAACTGTTCGATCGCATATTGTTTTTCGGTTTCCACCGCCGCCGAGAAACGCCGAACAAGCGCTTCGCTCAACGAATATCGCTCCGCCACGCGGGTCGGATTGGCTCCGGCTCGAATCAAGGATTGGATTTGGGAGATCGGCAGCGTGGAAGGCGCTTGCTGCTGACGCTCCTCTTGGGTTTCGGTGCGAATCTGTTTTGCCTCCAAAATGGCTCTTTCAAGCGCTTCATCGACCTTGACGGCGAATTTGCCGGCACCTGAAACAAAGACGAGCTCACCGGTTTCACTCACATGATCGAACCGTGCATCTTCGAGCGCATTCTCAGGCACAACACACCACTTTCCCTTAGATTTTTCTATTAATTCTATTGTGCCCCACGTGTCGGATTTTACGAGTATTTCAATTCGTGTATCCTAGCGGGGGAAAAGTCATGTATTCTATGGCGCATAAGCACCATAGATGACGAAAGGAATCTCGATGGCACAGGATTATGATTCCCCGCGCAACAAAGACGAGGACGAGGAGTCGCTCCAGGCTTTGAGCAAGGGTTCTCAGAACAATTCCAACGATATGGACGATGACGAGAACGCCATTGCCGAAGACTACGAGCTGCCGGGCGCCGATTTGAGCAATGAGGACGCTTCGGTGACCGTCATTCCGATGCAGGGCGACGAGTTCATCTGCTCCGAATGCTTCCTGGTGAAGCATCGCAGCCAGCTTGCCTACACTACCGACGACGGACAGCCGGTATGCAAGGAGTGTGCGGCCTGATGGCGTTCGACGAGGCATACAACGAGCCGGAAAACGTCGAGGTTCTGGTAAAGTCGCTGGATCCCGGGCAGCCGGCTCAGCTGCATTACGCCCATGCCGGAGATGCCGGTGCCGATCTGCGCACCACCGAAGAAGTGACGTTGAAGCCGTTCCAGCGGGCGCTGGTGCCCACGGGAGTGGCAATCGCATTGCCTGCCGGCTATGTGGCGCTGGTGCATCCGCGTTCGGGACTCGCCGTCAAGCAGGGCGTCACGGTGCTTAACGCGCCGGGAACCATCGACGCTGGGTACCGTGGCGAAATCAAGGTGCCGTTGATCAACCTCGATCCGGAACGCGCCGTGACGTTCCATCCGGGCGACCGCATCGCACAGCTGGTCATCCAACGCTACGTCGAGGCAAAATTCATCGAGGCGCAGACCCTGCCCGGATCCGACCGCGCGGAACGTGGCTTCGGATCAACCGGCGTTGCGTCCTGACGGGACTGCAATACACAAAGACCGAGGATGTATCCGGCCGTGCAACACGCGGCCGGATACATCCGTCATATGGTGATGCGCGGGTACTATAGGGTACATTCCAAGCGAGGAGGAGCGAAATGAGCGACATGGATCATGAGGTTCGTTCGGCCAGAATGTTGGGCTGCGAGATCAGCACGAATCCGCTTGACCCGCTTGAACCAATCCTCAAGATGTGCGAATACCACCATCCCGACGAGGACATGAGCATTCTCGCGAGAGCCTACCGGCGCGCCGTCACCCAGCATTCGTCGCAACGGCGTAAATCCGGCGAGCCGTACATCATCCATCCGCTTGCAGTGGCGCAGATCCTCGCCGATCTTGGCATGGGGCCGCTGGTTGTGGCAGCGGGCCTTCTGCACGACACGGTGGAGGACACCGACTACACGCTCGACGAATGCCGCGCCGAATTCGGCGACACGGTGACCGGCCTGGTGGACGGCGTCACGAAGCTTTCCAAAATGGAATACGGCGATTCCGCCCAGGCCGAGACCATCCGCAAAATGGTGGTGGCGATGAGCCGCGACGTGCGCGTGCTGGTGGTCAAGCTCGCCGACCGTGTGCACAACGCCCGTACATGGCGTTACGTCAAGCAGTCGAACGCGCAGAAAAAGGCACGTGAAACGCTGGATGTGTATGCGCCGCTCGCCAACCGTCTTGGCATGAACGCCATCAAAACCGAGTTGGAAGAACTCAGCTTCAAGGTTCTGTATCCGAAGATCTACAACGAGATTGTGGTATTGGTGGCCCGTCGCGCCGGACAACGCGACGTGTACCTGAAGCAGATTCTCGCCGAAATCAATGAGGATCTCGACGAACAGCACATCAAAGCCTATGTGACGGGCCGTCCGAAGGACTACTTCTCCATTTACCAGAAGATGATCGTGCGCGGGCACGATTTCGCCAACATTTATGATTTGGTGGGCGTGCGTATCATCGTCGACACGATTCAGGACTGCTATGCGGCGTTGGGTGCCGTGCATGCGCGGTGGAACCCTGTTCCCGGCCGTTTCAAAGACTATATCGCCATGCCGAAGCTCAACATGTACCAGAGCCTGCACACCACGGTGGTCGGCCCCGGCGGCAAGCCGGTGGAGATTCAGATCCGCACGTGGGACATGCACCGCCGCGCGGAATTCGGCATCGCTGCGCACTGGAAGTACAAGGAGAACGGCCAAGCCGGACGCGCGTTGAGCTCGCCTGACAAGTCCGACCGCAAGCGTGGCGAAAACCAGGAGCTGAGCGAGGCCGACAACCTCAAATGGATTCAGCAACTTGCCGACTGGACGAGCGAAACGCCGGATTCCGACGAATTCCTTGGCTCCCTCAAAGAGGATTTGGGCGCGGCAGAGGTCTACGTGTTCACGCCGAAAGGCAAGATCGTCTCGCTTCCCGCCGAAGCCACTCCGATTGATTTCGCTTATGCGGTGCACACCGAAGTCGGTCACCGTACCATGGGTGCGCGCGTGAACGGACGATTGGTGCCGCTTGATACCAAGCTCGAGAATGGCGATACCGTTGAAATATTGACATCCAAGTCCGAATCCGCAGGTCCGTCGCGTGATTGGCTGAGCTTCGCCAAGAGCCCGAAGGCACGCAACAAGATTCGTCAATGGTTCAGCAAGGAACGCCGTACCGAAGCCGTCGAGGAAGGCCGTGACGAGCTGACGCGCGCCATGCGCAAGCGCAACCTGCCAATCACCACGCTGCTGACTCCGGAAGCATTGGTGGGTGTCGCCGACGAGTTGAACCTTGCCAACGCGGAAGCCGTGTTCGTGGCGATTGGTGATGGCCAGATCTCCACGCAGAACGTCATCTCGCATCTGGTCCGTGACGCGGGCAGCGACGAGGTGGATGAGGAAGTCGAGCAGGAGGCGTTGCCGCTCAAGCAGGTGGAGCGTACCAAGAAGACCACCAGCTCGTTGGGTATCTCCGTCAAGGGCGTGGGGGACATCTGGGTCAAGCTGGCCCGATGCTGCATGCCGGTTCCTGGAGACAAGATCATCGGCTTCATCACCCGCAACCAAGGCGTGTCCGTGCATCGCGTGGACTGCCAGAACATGCTCGAACTGGAGAAACGCCAGCCCGAACGTGTGGTGGATGTGCAGTGGACCAGCACCAAGGGCGTGTTCATGGTCAAGATCCAGGTCGAGGCGCTTGACCGTCCGCATCTGCTGAGCGATGTGACACGCGTGCTGTCCGATCACGGCGTGAACATTATCTCCGGCTCGATTTCCACCGGCACCGACCGTGTGGCCACCAGCCAATTCAGCTTCGAAATGGCCGATCCGCAGCATCTGAACACCCTGCTCGCCGCCGTGCGTAAAATCGAAGGCGTGTTCGACGTGTACCGCATCACCGGCGCGAAGGATTCCGCGGAGCCGCGACTGCGCAAAATGTGATGTTGACGAATCACATAAGCCGGTGATTGCAAGCAAACGCCTCTATAAATAAAATGAAGAAAGCCCCTCAATCGAGGGGCTTTCCTATATTGTACGGCTGTGCGGGAAACGCTTACTTGAGCACTTCCACGGACACGATGCCGACCGGCTCGGTCGGACGGTCCATGCGATCGGTGTTCACGGCTTCGAGCTTGTCGACCACTGCCTTGGAATCGTCATCCGCAACCTCGCCGAAGATGGTGTGGTGGCCGTCGAGCCACGGGGTCGGCACGGTGGTGATGAAGAACTGGGAACCGTTGGTGCCGTGGATCTTGCCGTCCATGCCACGACGCAGGCCGGCGTTCGCCATGGCCAGCAGGTACGGGTGGTCGAACTTCAGATCAGGAACAATTTCATCGTCGAAGTCGTAGCCCGGGCCGCCGGTGCCGTTGCCCAGCGGGCAGCCACCCTGAATCATGAAATCCTTGATGATGCGGTGGAAGGTTAGACCGTTGTAGAACGGCTCATGGGAAGGCTGGCCGGTCATCGGATCGATCCATTCCTTCTCGCCGGTGGCAAGGCCGAGGAAATTGGCCACGGTTTCCGGGGTTTCGTCGTCGAACAGGTTGATTTTGATGTCACCTTCGGAGGTGCGCATGATAACTGTAGTCATGGCTCCAAGTGTCTCATGGGCTTGAGACCGGGGCTGGATATTCCTTGCTCTTCGCAGGAATGCGGGTTGTGATCAGGGATATGGGGTGGCTGGCCACCAAGGTTGAGACCAATGCATTGGGTAATGATATGTCGAGCGGTTCCGGCGTTTCGCTGTTGGGCCGTGATTGCGATGCCTTGTTCTTCGATAATCTGTGTCACGTTGGCCCTGTGGATCCAGTTCGCGCCGCAGTAAGTGCCTGACGTTTCACCAAGAAAACGTCCGCAGCCCCCTACCCTTGTGGCATGATTGGTGGCGGTGAAATCAATGACGAGTCCGGCGAAACGTCGCCAGTCCCGACACGCGGATTTATTTGGCGAAAGACATCTTTAATGAGCCGCAAGCGCTAGGCCAACACTTGCGGCTCACATTATAGATAAAACTAGTCCGGCTTTACCAGACAGATTTGGTTATCTAATTATTGTTATTACTCTTTATGGGAGGATAGCCATAATATACGGAACCGTAATGCGGTGAAGAAGTATTGTACTTTAACAACGTGTATGATTCTGCCTCGCCAACTTTTGTAATACTTTTTGCTAGACTGACTGGTGTATTGATGGCTCCAGCGTCAACTTTACTGCTGCCACTAGCAATTGAATTCCAAATTTTTGAAGCGAAAGTAGAACAGTTGTTAAGATAGCCCCATTTATCGTTATTTTTAATATTAGAATTCACTGTATTTAAATCAATTTGCCTTAAGGGTAATTGAATGGAAACATTCTGAAGATTAATACCATTGGAATTAAGCTTCGAATCAAGATTGAGCCACAGACCCTTATGTTCTCTACTGACATCTACAGATTCATCCCAAGTGCTTGCTGTTATAGATTTACCATCAGCAACGTTAATCCCAGCAATGTTTGCCGTAGAACCAGACAGGTTTGTGATCATAAGCCAAGAATGACCGAGATTCGTGAAACTAGACGATGAGCCGGATCCTGTAGTGGAATAAATCCGCAGTAAAGCTACAGCCTCTGCAGCGCGCGTTTTGTAATTAGCGCCCCGAGAAGGAGATGAGATAATTCTCAGATCTTCGTTATCTGTGGCTTTCTCGAGATCTTCCAGAGAAGCATTAGACGGAAAGCTAGATAGGATAGGACTCCTATAGGGAGTTTCGATAGATTCTGCTGCCGACGCATTTACTGTCACAGTTCCAGCCAATATTACAGATACTAGAGCAGTGACAATTTGTTTGAGTTTCTTCATTTATTTCTCTTTTTTGTCAGAAATAAAATAGTTTCGACAGCACCAGCAGCGACAAGGAAGGGAACCGCTCGTAAAAAATAAAGATATGAAGGAAAGCTAGACACGTATTCTGGATGCAGGTAGTCAAAAATAAAGCCGCTTACTGTGCGTAGGAGTCCGGCACACACTAGGAGACCTGCAAGAATGTGGCAAATTCGGCGCATATTGACTCGATTCTCGAACTGCGGAGGAATGAGCCCTATTGTAACTTGCTGGAGAGGCCAGGCTCAGTTCAAGGAACAGAAAAAGTGATATGAGCTGATTTTTGTTCCGCATTCCCCTAACTCGATGGGAGATGATGGGATTATGGCAAAGGGCACTTGATACGCGGGCGAGTTCAAGGTGAAGGCAGTCCGGTTGCGTGGGCCGCGTGTCGTTCTGCCTGTTGTCCGACGCGGAGGCGTACTGCCGGGCGAATGCTTCTGGGCGCCACCCATGCGGAACATCATGAAACCACAGGGGGGATTGCACTTTTCCACGCCGGTCGGCGAAGACGTTGAGCGCCGGCAGAACGGTGGAATGTCACCGGATTATTCTTGGGTGCCTGTAGGTGCCTCGTGGAAGACGAGGGTAATCGGCAGGTTTCCCAAAAATTGAAAGCCTTGGAACAAAGCCAAAAACAGCTGACCACGATTATCATCGGAGGTGCGCATGATGATGGTAGTCATGGTCCCAAGTGTCTCATGGGCTTGAGACCGGCGATGGTGCGATTGCGGGAATGGCGCAGAGAGCCGTGGGCTGGCCGCGGCCGATAGCCGGGCTATAACGTGGAACGTCATACGAATTGGCTCACTATGATCAGCGCACCAGCAGCGACAACCATGGGTGGCTCCTGCTCTGTATTTTGATGCTCCTATACATTGTCAAGCGTTTGGACCCGTTGTTTGGGTTCGGGCAGGTTCTGTGCTCCGCGTTCGATTTCGCTGATGCGGCTCGACGGCACGGTCGGCGACTCATACGACAACGCCATGGCCGAATCCGCCGACGGTGCATACGAGACCGAGCTGGTGTGGCGGCGCAAGCCATTCGCCGACCTGGCCGAGCTGGAATTGGCGACGTTCCGGTGGGTCTCGTAGTGGAACTCGAAGCGTCTCCACCAGTCGCTGGGCTACAGGGCACCGGAACAGATCGAAACCGAGTATTATGCAGACCAAGCGGTACAAGCCGCCTCATTATGAAGGCGGAACAAAATCAGTTCATATCAGTCCGAATCCGTCAACAGTACATACGAGACCGAGTTCGTCTGGTGCGACGTAAGACAGTCTTACTATATGGGTGAGAATCAGCCCGTTTTACATGTCGCTGAGCTAATATACGCAAATTAGCGATTAAGCTTTTCAATGTCTTTAGTGACTTTGCTGGGGGGAAGGATGGCTCGCTCGTCAAAGTAGGCAATGGGGTTCTTGGAGTCGTTGCGTTCGAGGGTTTTGCCGATCCAATTGTCGTAGTCGCCGTGAATCGGCTTGCCGATAAAGCCCATGCGCATATCATCGCGCTTGATGATGCCGTTGATCTTGGCGACGCACGCCACCACGTTGTCGGGGGTCAGGATGATGCCTATATCACAGCGGACCGCCCGGCCGGGTTCGAGCCGCCACCAGCTGTTGCCGGAGCGCCAGATTTCCTCGAAGTTGCCTTCCATCTTGGGATCCCATCCCACCAGATGCCGAGTGCCGCCCTCTGGCAGGTCCTCGACCCAGCCAAGTTCCCTGCGGGGGCCAAGTTTCATCGTCACAATTTCAGTCATACCTTATATCTTACAACCTTGTGATTCTGCCATCTTGGAAAGAAGATGGCAGAATCACAAGGCAACAATTCTCTGCTGCCGTGATACTCGTCGTGTGGGAATCCGAGCCGGACCGGGATATGTCGAATCACTTACCTCATGTCCAAGGTATCTTATATAAAAGATAAAATGCATACAAGATAAAATGCAACTGAATAAGGAAAACACCCGGATCGAGACGAAAGGACTGGTCATGGTCGCTATGAAGCAGGAGAAGATCGGCACTCGGAATGGTGCTTCCACGGTCCACGACGTGATGTCCCTCGCGATGGATTTGACTGATGTGCGTTCAAGTGTACGAGGTCGGGGCCGATATGTTCCTACGGGATATGTCGGGTATGACCAGCGAGTCAAAGGGCTTGCACTGGGGAAACTCTCCATTATCGGAAGCAGGGCTGGAGAAGGACATGACGTGTTATCGCTCGACATTGCTCGACATGCCGCCGCGGCCGATGTGCCTTCCTGTTTTTTCTGCCCCGACAAGTCCGCGATCGAAATAGGCAGACGAATCATGTCGGCAGAGGCGGGTGTGCCAATGGAGACTTTGTTTTCCGGTAACGATTTGGACGAGGGAGAATCCGTTCTATGTGACGCGGCCTATTCGCTATGTGAACGCATGCCTTTGTATATCAAGGCGGGGCGGTCCATGGATGCCGATTGCATCGCGGAGACCTGCCGTGGATTAAAACAAACCTCAGGACTGAAGCTCGTGGTGGTCGATGGGCTCCCCTCCATCGTTGATCACGTGGACGACGAACCTAGGGTTTTGGAACAGTTCTCCAAGCTGGCCCGAGACCGTGACGTGGCCGTGGTGCTCACGGATCTTGCGACGCGGGGACCGCTCAGAAAGCCGGGATTAGGCAATCTGATAAATGGCGAAGCGGAATGCCGATATGCGGACGCCATACTTTTCGTATACCGTCCGGAATTCAAGTGTGCCTGTGGGGGAGACGCCAACAAGGCTGAGCTCATGGTTCTCAAGCATCCATGGATTCAGCCATGTACATTTGAACTCCGTTTCCAGCCCGAATACTCGAGATTCACGAATCACTGACTTCCTCCGGCCCGATGCCCAATTTTGGTAAGTATAAGTGAGTGTCTTTCATAGGAATACGAAACGCGTCGCCGAAACAGTGACTATCAATATCGACCCGATTCGATATTTTGTGAGCATTTGATTTTCTGAGCAGGAAGTCCCCATTCCGTATAGGTTGTGGAAAGACATGGGAAACCAGCCAATGAGACGATACTCTATGAATTCGATGCCATAACGGCGGCTGGTGAAAATCGGAACTTGACTACGGAACGTACCGCGATCCGGATATTGGTTTCATCCAGACGAAAATGACCGGTGCAATCAACGGGGGTCACGGCATCCTCAAGCGCAAGGATGCCGTGACCCCATCCCCTAATGGAGTGGAATGGATTCGGATTCTAGATATTCCAATTGTCTTTTAGAGTTCTCTCAACTGCCGCCTCCACGGCCTTCTTGATGTCCTCATTGGAATCCGTTAACTTTGCATCGAGTGTTTCGTTATACGGATTGGTGATTCGAACCGTAGGCTTTTGATCCGTGCCAAGTCCGCCCCAATACGCTTTATACCAAATTGTGTTGAAGGATCCGGATTCCGGATCGGAAACTACATATCCGTCATCAAATTTAATGTTGAAGAAAAACTCACAAGTGATGATGCGGTCCACATCACTGCTTCCCGGATTTTCCAGCTTAAACGATTGGGCATAATACTGATTGTCGAACGGCTTGTGTCGTTTTGGCCACTCCCAATTGTCCGCAAGCGTTACACTCTTTCCATTTACAGGACTTTCCTCTGCCCATCGTGAAATAAGGTCCGCATGAACTGTCTGTAGCTTGCTGCGGACCGCTTCCGTGTACTTTTCGAATGATTGGCGAACGTTGACAAGTTGCTGCTCAATGCCATTGGCTTGAGAGACGAATTGTGTGATATCGGTGGATGTGTTATCCATTTTCTTCTGCTTTCGTTCCGGGGAATAATTATCAATAAACTGTTGAAGAAGATCAACGGCGCGAGGATCCGCGTCAAGTGAATACTCTCCCAACATTCCAAGCGCGTTGCTGAAAAGCTCATCGTAATGGACGTCGAAAAGATCCTGTTCGACTACAAGACCTTGCGCGGACGGATGATCTTTGAGAACAAAGTTATTGAATGGGTGAAGGACAATGACAATAGCCGAATCATTATTGGATTGTTTCGCTGCCCAACTACGATAGTCAGCCAAATCGTTATAGAGACCGGCATCCACTTTATTTTCGATGGCGATGCTGATATCAGGCAAGTCCAAGAGAATGTCTATGCGATTATTCTTGCCTGTAGACGCTTCCGTGGACACACTGACATCGCTGACATCCATGTCTTCCTTGTGGATTGTCCGCAGCAAAGCCTTGAGCATCAAATCCTTAAGGCCATGCCCTTCGGCAGGGTCGAAAAAATAGGCAAGGACATTGCTGCTGACCGTCTCACGTCGGGGGAAGCCGGCTATACGAAAGATGTTCGGACGCGTTGCCTCTGTGGAGGAAGCGGACACTTCCGTGAATACCGCTATGGCATCATGCCATGTGTCCGACTCATTTATTCCATTCATCTCATCGATCATTGATATAGCCCTTTTCTAATAGACAATAATGGACAATTCATTTGGCGGTTTTGAACCGCACCCCGATTGTTGGATGTTGTTAGCCCAACAAACGGGGCGCGGTTCAGTTTTCGTGCGCCGCCGTCTCTCCTTCGGGCTTTGCGAGGATGACGGTGATTTCTGTGTCTTTTTGTTGCGGGTCCAGTGCCAGACCACAGATGATTAAGGCGTCGTCCTGGACCGCTTCCTGCACGATTGTGACCAATGAGGTGACTTTGGCCAGACCAATATTGGCGGGAGCCCCAATGTTGATCAGCGCCCTATCGCAGCATGACGGGTTGATCCCTTGCGCGGCGAGCGCGTCCGAGAATGCCTTGCTCGGATCATCTCCGGCATTGAACCGTATGATGCGTATGGCCGCGGACGCGCAGATGGAAATGACGTCCGGGAAATCAATGTGAATGTAGCTGTTTGTGTTGGTAAGCGATGTGATGATCTCCGCGGTCTGTTTCAGCGCGGTTTCGGCCTTGGCGCCGGGAGGCGGGATGAGATGGGCGGCCGGAGTTGCCTCGACGGTGGAAAGGGGAGCTGTGGAAATAGTCAGCTCCGTCTTGCCGTCCTCATTGCGAAACGTGACGATTGAGCGGTCGACATCGATGTCAGAGGTAAGCATTGCTGGTCCTTTCTGTTTTGTCTATTTTCAGTATGTAGAGGGTGAAGTTATTCTCGATCGAAGCCGTCGTCCTGGGGATTCGTGCATGGCGGCTGCGTCGCATAGGCGTGCACGCGTTCATTGAGCCGCTCACAGCCTAATTCCATGGTCTTGAACCATGCGTCGTCTATGGTGAAGCCGCCCTCTCCGAACAACGTCAATCGGTATCCGGGGAAAGCTCCCAGTGACTCCCTCAGCCATAGCAAGGATCGCTTGGCGGTTAGGAGACGAATCGCCAGGTCAGGAGGTAATGGATTTTCATGGGAGGAGTCCGACCGGTGGCAAAGAGAGTCGCAACGATTGTTGGAATCGTCATTTTTCTCTCCGTTATCGAAAATCAGCCATAGTAGATCGACGGCATCCCAGATCCTCTGATGCGCCTCGCGTTCGAAGAAGTCGGCATCGACCTCGTCGTTGTCTTCGTCAAACACTCGCGTTTTTCCGGAATCGGTGCGCTCAACGGAAAACCACGAGACCCGAAACCCCTGGCCGTCACGTTTTCCACGCTCCGGACGTAGTTCCAGCAGGTCCCGTACGTCAAATGCGGTGGAGTCGAACGGGCTGGCACCGGCATCCACGCGCCATCTGTCCCAAGCCATATCAGACAGCCAATCGCATACAATTTGCGTCAACTTATCGTTCTGGCTATCCAGCCACCTGTCGGACTGAGGAAGATGACTGGGTGTGCGATTGCACGGGTCAATTACCAGATGCCTGCAACAGAGCGATAACGTCACCATCGCCAGACCTCCTTCTTTGCATCAAAGTATCTTGTATATAAGATACCACATAAGCATGTATGCTTGTAACATCGTTTCATAGAAAGAGACCGAAATGAACCACGCTGTCACCCGACACAGGGGCGGCAATGCATCGGCTGACGTACATGGTGGGGAAGGCCCATGGGCCCCTGAACTGATATATCCAGCGATGTTGCGGGTCATGGGGCTGGCGAGCCAAGCGGCACATCGATCCAGCAGACGGAAACTGCGCGCCCAGCGGATTCAAGGAATACGATAAACGCACCAATGGTTTCGCCCTAAAAATCTTCGCGGTCATCTCTGGTTGTGCATTGGGCTGATTCGAGAAACCTGCAACTGGACATCGTGTACCACGCAGCCGTGGTGGATTGCCGTCCGCCATCTTCTGTCCTCGATTATCCCGGCTGTGAAAAGCGGTACACATCATGTTGGCGGAGGCCAACGTACCGATGAAAGCTTCCTCTCGGACGACAGTCTCGATGAGGGCGAAAGGGGATTATGCGACGCATTCTGCCCGTTTTTGCGATCATATGCCGTTGTATGTCAATTCAGAGCGATTACTCTGGTATCCATTATGGATGACTGCCGCAGGCTGAAAAGAACCGAAGAATCAAGGTTTGCGGCCAGCGGTGAAAATATATGACGTGCTCCATATCCGACACCGCTCAGGGGGGGCAAACGTCTGGGGTAGCATTCGACGGTGTTCCTGGATTATTCTCGGGTGCCTGTGGGTGCCTCGTGGAAAACGAGCGTAACCGACAGGTTTCCCAAGGACAGAAAACCTTGGAATAAAGCCAAAAACAGCTGACCACGATTATCATCGGAGGTGCGCATGATAACTGTAGTCATGGCTCCAAGTGCCTCATGGGCTTGAGACCGGCGTGGATGCCGACGGCACGGATACAGGACGGCGGATTGGTAGACGCGTAGTATTAAGACGGTGTTCGAACGGTCAAGAAAAGAGGAACGAACATGTCGATGAAGGACACGCTGAAGAAAGCCAAGATCGCGGCGATGAAAGCCAAGGACAAGGCCAAGCTCAACCCGATCAACCTGACGTTGGCGGACATCCAGAACCTGGAGATCGCCAACGGTCACGAAGCGACCGACGAGGAAGTGCTCAAGGTCATCCAGAAGGGCGTCAAGACCCGTCGTGAGACCGCCAAACTGTACGAAGACAAGGGACTGGCGGACAAGGCCGCTCCCGAAACCGCCGAGGCCGATTTCCTGGAAACCTTCCTGCCGGCGGCCGCCAGCGACGAGGACTACGCCAAAGCCGTCGCCGACGCCGTGGCAGAAGTGAACCCGGCCGGCCCCAAGGACATGGGTCACGTCGTCAAAGCCGCTCGTGCCGCGCTTGCCGGCAAAACCATCGATGGCGGCAAGCTGGCCGGTCTGGTCAAGGCCGAGCTCAACAAGTAATCGTCTACGAGCAGCGTCTCTTTCCGCGTACGAAAAGCGGGTCCAAACAACAAACGTTTGGACCCGCTTTTCATAAGGAACGCGAATGTGCTGGCTCAACGCTCGTGATGGTCGATATGGTCGGACACCACGTCGCCGATGGTCTGCACGATCTGCACGAGAATGACGCACAGGATTACGGCAACGGTCATCACGTCGTACTGGTAACGCTGGTAGCCGTAACGGATGGCGATATCGCCCAGGCCGCCCGCGCCGACGGTACCGGCCATGGCGGAGAAGCCGAACAGAGTGATGAACGTCAGTGCCGCACCGCGCACCAGCGATGGCAGGCTTTCGAACAGCAGCACCTTGAACACGATCTGCAGGTTGCTGGCACCGAAGCTTTGCGCGGCCTCCACCAGACTGCCGTCCACTTCGGCGAGCGACTGTTCCACCACGCGCGCCACGAACGGAGCCGCGGTGATGACCAGCGGCACGATGGCGCCCGGCACGCCGAGCGAGGTGCCGACAATCAGTCGGGTCAGCGGGATGATGGCCACCAGCAGAATGATGAACGGCACGGAACGCACGATGTTCACGATCCAGCCGAGCACGGTGTTGAGCGGTGCGTTCGGACGGATGCCCTTTTTCGCGGACGTGATGAGCAGCACGCCGACCGGCAGGCCGATCACATATGCCAGCAGCGTCGCCACAGCAGTCATGATGATCGTGTCACGCACGCCTTCGACCAGCAGTTCGCCATAATCGGCGATGAATTGCGAAACCACCTGTCCCATCTCACTTCACCTCTTTCTGGGCGGAATCATCGGCCGCCCCATTCTTCGCGCCATCCGCCGTTTCGTGCGTATGCCGATGGTTCGTCACCTTCGCGTCGGCGATCAAAGTCTTCAGAATGTCACTGTGCGGATCGGCGAACAGCGCTTCCGTATCGCCCATTTCCACAATGCGGCCTCCGTCTATCATGGCCACACGGTCGCAGATGTTGCGTGCCACGGACAGCGAATGCGTGATGACGACCAGCGTCACATTAAGTTCACGGTTGATGCGACGCAGCAGGTCGAGGATCTGCGCCGTCGTGGTGGAGTCGAGCGCGCTGGTGGCCTCATCGCACAGCATGATGGACGGATTGTTGGCCAACGCCCTTGCGATGGCCACGCGCTGCTGCTGGCCGCCGGACAGCTGGCTGGGGTAGCGGTCGGCCAGATCAGCCAGACCGACCAGATCGAGCAGATACCGCGCACGTTCCTCACGCTTGGCTTTCGGCGTGTGGTTGAGTTCCAGCGGGAAGGTCACGTTGCGTAGCACGGTGCGCTGTTGAAACAGGCTGAAGTTCTGGAAGATCATGCCGATTCCGGCGCGCACGTCCGCCAGCTCCTTGCCTTTCACGCCGGTGATGTCTCGTCCGTCGATGAGCACCTTGCCGGAAGTGGGGCGTTCCAGCAGGTTGATGCAACGCACCAATGTCGATTTGCCCGCGCCGGACGAGCCGAGAATGCCGAAGACCTCACCCGAATCGATGGTCAGGTTAATGTCGTGCAGCACCTCATGCGCTTCGGCGCCACTGCCGTAGCTTTTGTGCAGATGGTCGATCTGAATCGTCATAATGTCCTGTTCCTAATCGTGTTCCATAACAAGAATGCCGCAGGGTAGTATACCTGCGGCATTGAACTCCTACTGCCGAAACGGGTCTTAGAAGACCGGAACGACAGCGCCCTTGTAGTTCTTGTTGATGTAGTCACGCACCTCGTCGGACTTCAAAGCCTTCTTGAGCTCCTTGGTCTTGGCGGTGTTCTCATTGCCTTCCTTCACCACGAGGATGTTCTGGTAGGTCTTCGCGGCCAGACCGCCGGCCTTCTCGGTGGCTAGCGTGTCCTTGGTCGGGTCGAAGCCGGCCTGGATGGCGTAGTTGCCGTTCAGGGCCGCGATGTCGACATCCTTGATGACGGTCGGCACGACGGCGGCCTCAAGCTCCTTGAACTTCAGGTTCTTCGGATTGGAGGTGATGTCCTTCGGCGTGGCGTTGATGTCCTTCGGATCCTTCAGCTTGATCAGGCCGGCATCCTGCAGCAGCAGAAGCGCGCGGGCCTCGTTGGTGGCATCATTCGGTACGGCCACGGTGGCGCCGTCCTGAAGATCCTTCAGCTCCTTGGTCTTGCCCGGGTACAGGCCGAACGGCTCGAAATGGATGCCCTCCACGGACACCAGATGCGTGCCCTTCTCCTTGTTGAAGTTGTCGAGGTACGGCTTGTGCTGGAAGTAGTTGGCGTCAACCTCGCCATCCTCGGTGGCGGTGTTCGGCTGCACGTAGTCGGTGAACTCCTTGACGACCAGCTTGTAGCCGTCCTTCTCGACGAGCGGTTTGACCGCCTTGTTCAGAATCTCCGCGTGCGGGGTCGGGGAGGCGGCCACGGTGATGGTCTTGTCGTCCTCCTTGGAGGCGGCACCGTTGGAACCGGAATTGCCGCAGCCTGCCAGGCCGAAGGTCGCGAGCGTGGTGACGGCGAGCAGTGCGCCGAGAATCTTCTTGTTACGCATGGTTGAGTTCCTCTCTCTCAATTTCGCTACACGGCCCGGACGCTTACTGCGGTTGCGGGCCAACGATTGACCAATATAGAGGAACCTGTGACGGCAACACGTCGCGCGCTTATCGGAATTATTTATAAAGGGCGCAAAAACCGCAGGAATATGCGAAAAACAGACTTGTGAATCGTAAATAATCTTGCGGAAACACCGTCATATAACGCCGAAATGCTTAAGCGCGTTGGCTATGCCGGCGTCGTCGACGCTGTCGGTGACGTAATCGGCCGCCGCTTTCGGCTCGTCGGTGGCGTTGCCCATTGCCACGCCGATTCCCGCGAATCGTAGCATGTCCACATCGTTGCCGCCGTCGCCGAATGCGATCGCATTGTCTTTCGTCCAACCGAAATGCTCCAGCATCACCTGCATACCAACCGCCTTGCCTCCATCGGCGGGAATCAGATCGGTGAAAGCGGGATGCCATCTGACGCCGCGCACGTTGCCGCACATGCTGGCGATTTCGGCTTCCATCGTCTCGTCCACATACGGGCTGATTTGGAACGTGGAATGGTTTGCGATGCGTTCGCGCGGATCATGCACGTCGATTTTCGGCGCGGTCTTGCCGAGACTGTTCCACGTGCGTTCCAATGCGGCGTTCGTGCGATTGAAATACCCGTAGTCGCTTTCCGCATAGTTGGCGACCACGTCGGCATGCGTTTCAAGCCAGTCGGTGATCAGCTTCACGTCGGCCTGGTCGATCGGATGCCGGTAGTCGAGACCGTCGCGCGTGGTGCAATACTGGCCGTTAAGTCCCACGATGCCGTCGAACGTGACGGGAATGGTATCAAGCACCACGCCCATGTAGGAGGGTGCGCGGCCCGAACAGATGAACACCTTCACGCCATTGCGCTGCAATGCATGCAACGCGTCGACGGTGGACTGCGGCACCACATGCGTGACGAAACTCGTCAACGTGCCGTCGATGTCGAAAAACGCCGTCTTGATGTCCTGAGCCATGCTGCCTCCATGAAAAACCATGTCAAACCCGGTATCCAGCTTACGAGGATATGTGCGAAAACGTCGTGCACGGCACGGAACACGACCACGAAAATAGGAAAAACGGCCGGATGTGCCTACAATCGTCAACCATGAGCGAACATATCGAAATCACGCCGGAGATCATCGAAATCAGGCACTATCTGCATGCGCACCCCGAACGCAGCTTCAAGGAATACGAGACCAGCGCCTACCTTGAGAAGCTGCTGCGCGCACACGACATCGAAGTGCTCAACAATCCGCTCGAAACCGGCGTGGTCGGACTGATCCGCGGCGACCAGCCGGGACCACGCATCGCATTGCGCGCCGACATCGATGGTCTGCCCATCCAGGAAGACACCGGTCTGCCGTTCTCATCCGTCAACGACGGCGTGATGCACGGCTGCGGCCACGACCTGCACATGTCGTACATGCTCGGTGCCGCGTTCTGGCTCGCCAAGCGCCGCAAACACATCAAGGGCTCCATCAAACTGCTGTTCCAGCCCGCCGAGGAACTTGGCCTCGGCGCGAAGGCCATGGTCGACGCGGGACTGCTCGCCGACGTATCAGCCGCCATCGGCGCGCACAACAACCCGAACTACGCGCCCGGACAGATCGCCGTCGGCCCCGAACCGATGATGGCCGGCTGCGTGAAATTCCATGTAACCCTGCACGCCACTGGCACACACGCCGGCTATCCGCACAAGGGCACCGGCCCGATCGAGGCGCTCGCCACGATGGTCCTCGCATTGCAGACCATCGTGAGCCGTAACGTATCGCCGTTCCATCCGCTCGTGCTGTCCATCACCGAAATGCACGGCGGCCACGTGTGGAACGTCGTACCCGACAAGGCGAGCTTCCAAGGCACCGTACGATACTTCCACAAGTCCGACGGTGAACTGGTGGGGAAACGCTTCAAGCAACAGGTCCAGTCCATTGCGGCCGGTTACGGCATCACCGCCGACATCGATTGGGACGACTTCCAGAATCCGCTCGTCTCCGATACGGAACTTTCCAAGATAGTCGCCGACAACGTGCGCGATTACGCCCAGCTCGAACCCATCCACCCGTCGATGGCGGGGGAGGACTTCTGCGATTTCATGCCCGTCACCATGCCTGTGTTCGCCTTCATCGGATCCAACGGCGAGGAAGGCTGCCCGGATTGGCACAGCCCGCACTTCGTCGGTCTTGACGAATCGCTGCAAGCCGGCGTGGAATTCTACGCCAACGCGGCGCTGACGGTGCTCAACGAACTGTCGTGACGCCACGTGCGGAACGCCGTAATCGCAATTTTCATAATCGTAAAAACACAACATATCCAACAAATCAACGGTAGGTTAGGCAGCTATGACAGACATTCGCTTCGCACTCGCCCAAATCGACATCTGCGTCGGAGACCTTGATTCCAACGCCGACAAGGTCATGCGATACGCGCATCTCGCCGCTCAGCAGGGCGCGCAAGTCGTCGTGTTCCCGGAAATGACATTGACCGGATACCCCATCGAAGACCTCGCCCTGCGTGCCACCTTCCGCAAAGCCGCATGGGACAAAGCCAACTGGCTCGCCACCGAACTGGCATCCGACGGTCTCGGCGAACTATATGTGGTGGTCGGCACTGTAGGCACCGACCGTGAAACCTCCAAACCGCGCAACCGACTCGTCGTCCTGCACGACGGCGTTGTCTGGGCCGGCTACGACAAGCATTTCCTGCCCAATTACGGCGTGTTCGACGAATTCCGCATCTTCAGCCCCGGCAACAAATCCATGGTGCTCGACGTGAACGGCGCGCGCATCGGCGTGGCCATCTGCGAGGACATCTGGCAGGACGGCGGCCCTGTGGCCGAACTCGCCAAGGAGAACATCGACCTGCTGCTGACCATGAACGGTTCGCCATACGAGGAAGGCAAAACCGACACCCGTCTCGACCTCGCGGTGCGCCGCGCGGCCGAAGTGAACGCCCCGATGATCTACCTGAACCAAGTGGGCGGCCAGGACGACCTCGTCTTCGACGGCGGCAGCTTCGTTGTGGACACCAACGGCACCCTGCTTGAGCGCTCGCCGATGTTCATGGAGGATCTGAGCTTCTTCGACTTGGACACGTCCGTGGAGCATCAGAAGGTCGGTATGATCGCAGCCAAGCCCGATCCGGACGAGGAAGTGTACACCGCCTGCGTGCTGGGTCTGAAGGATTACATGGCCAAGAACCATTTCAAGGGCGTGTGCCTGGGCCTGTCCGGCGGCATCGATTCCGCGCTCGTGGCTGCCATGGCGGCCGACGCGGTGGGCGGCGAGAACGTGTACGGCATCTCCATGCCGAGCATGTATTCGTCCGACGGATCCAAGGACGATGCAGCTGATCTGGCGCGCAATATCGGCGCGCATTATGACATCCAGCCCATCGAGCCGCTGTTCGTCTCCTTCCAAAACCAGCTGGAACTGGAAGGCGTCGCCGCCGAGAACCTGCAGGCGCGCATCCGCGGCGTCATCGTCATGGCCTACTCGAACTCCAAAGGACTGCTGGCCGTGGCCACCGGCAACAAGTCCGAACTGGCATGCGGCTATTCCACAATCTACGGCGATGCGGTCGGCGGCTATGCGCCGATCAAGGACCTGCTCAAGACCCGCGTGTGGGAGATCTCCCGCTGGCGCAACAAGGCTGCCGCCGCCGGCATGGGCATCGGCGGTCTGCATGTCGTCGGCAACGAGCAGGGGAGCGCGGGCACTCCGCTGCCGGATGGTGTGATGATCCCCGTCAACTCGATCGAGAAGGCGCCGTCCGCCGAATTACGCCCAGGGCAGAAGGATTCCGATTCGCTGCCGGAATACGCGCTGCTCGATCAAGTATTGGCGATGTACATCGAGCATGCTCATGGCCGCGCCGACCTGCTGGCCGACGGCTTCGACGAGGCAACCGTCGACACGGTCATGCGATTGGTCGACCGCGCCGAATGGAAGCGTCGCCAGTATCCGCTGGGACCGAAGGTGACGGCGCTGGCGTTTGGACGTGATCGCCGTCTGCCGGTCACCAACGCATTCCGCGAATAATCGGCGATCGCAAGTAGAACATCGAGAGCCGAAGGAAGCCGATATGGAAAAGCAGTGGTATTTCAACACCGTCACCGAGCAGCCGGAATTGGGCATGATTTCCCCGGCAAGCCACCGCATGGGGCCGTACAGAACCCGTGAGGACGCGCTCGACGCGTGGAAGATCGTGCAGGAACGCAACCTCAAATGGGAGGAACAGGACCGCGAATGGAAACGCTGGTCAGCGGACGGCTCGGCATCTTCCGAAAAGTGAATTCCATATGAAAACCACGCCCGATTGTGATTTATGTCACTAATTTCGGGCGTGGTTTTCAGGCTTTTCGCAGATGATTGCCGTTACAATCGTGAAGTAGCGACGGCGTAACGATGCGTCGCCAACCGACACCCAGTAAGGAGTGGAAATGGCAGCAGTTGATGCAACGGCGGTCTCCCAGGAGGAACTTGAGGCTAAGGCTTGGGAAGGCTTCACCGAGGGCAACTGGCAGAAGGACATTGATGTCCGCGACTTCATCCAGAAGAACTACACGCCATATGAGGGCGACGAGTCCTTCCTGGCTGACGCCACCGACAAGACCAAGCACCTGTGGAAGTATCTGGACGACAACTATCTGTCCGTGGAGCGCAAGCAGCGCGTCTACGACGTGGACACCCACACCCCGGCGGGCATCGACGCCTTCCCGGCCGGCTACATCGATTCCCCGGAAGTCGACAATGTGATTGTCGGTCTGCAGACCGATGTGCCGTGCAAGCGCGCCATGATGCCGAACGGCGGCTGGCGTATGGTCGAGCAGGCCATCAAGGAAGCCGGCAAGGAGCCCGATCCGGAGATCAAGAAGATCTTCACCAAGTACCGCAAGACCCACAACGACGGCGTCTTCGGCGTCTACACCAAGCAGATCAAGGTAGCTCGCCACAACAAGATCCTCACCGGTCTGCCGGATGCCTACGGCCGCGGCCGCATCATCGGCGATTACCGTCGTGTGGCCCTGTACGGCGTGAACACGCTGATCAAGTTCAAGCAGCGCGACAAGGACTCCATCCCGTACCGCAACGACTTCACCGAGCCGGAGATCGAGCACTGGATCCGCTTCCGCGAAGAGCATGACGAGCAGATCAAGGCCCTGAAGCAGCTGATCAACCTCGGCAACGAGTACGGCCTCGACCTGTCCCGCCCGGCACAGACCGCACAAGAAGCCGTGCAGTGGACCTACATGGGCTACCTCGCCTCCGTCAAGAGCCAGGACGGCGCCGCCATGTCCTTCGGCCGTGTCTCCACCTTCTTCGACGTCTACTTCGAGCGCGACCTGAAGGCCGGCAAGATCACCGAGACCGACGCACAGGAGATCATCGATAACCTGGTCATGAAGCTGCGCATCGTGCGCTTCCTGCGTACCAAGGATTACGACGCGATCTTCTCCGGCGATCCGTACTGGGCGACTTGGTCCGACGCCGGCTTCGGCGACGACGGCCGTACCATGGTCACCAAGACTTCGTTCCGTCTGCTCAACACCCTGACCCTCGAGCACCTCGGACCTGGCCCGGAGCCGAACATCACCATCTTCTGGGATCCGAAGCTGCCGGAAGCCTACAAGCGCTTCTGCGCCCGAATCTCCATCGACACCTCGGCCATCCAGTACGAGTCCGATAAGGAAATCCGCTCCCACTGGGGCGACGACGCCGCCATCGCATGCTGCGTCTCCCCGATGCGCGTGGGCAAGCAGATGCAGTTCTTCGCCGCCCGTGTGAACTCCGCCAAGGCCCTGCTGTACGCCATCAACGGCGGACGTGACGAGATGACCGGCATGCAGGTCATCGACAAGGGCGTCATCGACCCGATCAAGCCGGAAGCCGATGGCACGCTGGATTACGAGAAGGTCAAGGCCAACTACGAGAAGGCCCTCGAATGGCTGTCCGAGACCTATGTGATGGCTCTGAACATCATCCATTACATGCATGATAAGTACGCTTACGAGTCCATCGAGATGGCTCTGCACGACAAGGAAGTGTACCGCACCCTCGGCTGCGGCATGTCCGGCCTGTCGATCGCGGCCGACTCCCTGTCCGCATGCAAGTACGCCAAGGTCTACCCGATCTACAACAAGGACGCCAAGACCACGCCGGGCCACGAGAACGAGTACGTCGAAGGCGCCGATGACGATCTGATCGTCGGCTACCGCACCGAAGGCGACTTCCCGCTGTACGGCAACGATGATGACCGTGCCGACGACATCGCCAAGTGGGTCGTCTCCACCGTCATGGGCCAGGTCAAGCGTCTGCCGGTGTACCGCGACGCCGTCCCGACCCAGTCCATCCTGACCATCACCTCCAACGTGGAATACGGCAAGGCCACCGGCGCCTTCCCGTCCGGCCACAAGAAGGGCACCCCGTACGCTCCGGGCGCCAACCCGGAGAACGGCATGGACTCCCACGGCATGCTGCCGTCCATGTTCTCCGTCGGCAAGATCGACTACAACGACGCTCTTGACGGCATCTCGCTGACCAACACCATCACCCCTGATGGTCTGGGCCGCGACGAGGAAGAACGTATCGGCAACCTCGTTGGCATCCTGGACGCCGGCAATGGCCACGGCCTGTACCACGCCAACATCAACGTGCTGCGCAAGGAGCAGCTCGAGGATGCCGTCGAGCATCCGGAGAAGTACCCGCACCTGACCGTGCGCGTCTCCGGCTACGCGGTGAACTTCGTCAAGCTCACCAAGGAACAGCAGCTCGACGTGATCTCCCGTACGTTCCACCAGGGCGCTGTCGTCGACTGAACGGCACAATCAGCCAAATGAAAGCCGTCGCATGAAACGACGGTAATGCGAAGGGACGGAGCTCGTGGCTTCGTCCCTTTCGCTTTTCCCATATCGTTTTCCCATATGATTGGGATGGCAGATGAAAGGGGACATTGATGTCTGAACATATTTTCCGTTCCACGACCAGACACATGCTGAGGGATTCCAAGGACTACGTCAACCAGACGCTGATGGGAGGCCTGTCCGGATTCGAATCGCCAATCGGCTTGGACCGTCTCGACCGCATCAAGGCGTTGAAAAGCGGCGATATCGGTTTCGTGCACTCGTGGGACATCAACACTTCCGTGGATGGTCCTGGCACCAGAATGACCGTGTTCATGAGCGGATGCCCTCTGCGCTGCCAGTACTGCCAGAATCCGGATACTTGGAAGATGCGCGACGGCAAGCCCGTCTACTACGAAGCCATGGTCAAGAAAATCGAGAGGTATGCCGATTTATTCAAGGCCACCGGCGGCGGCATCACTTTCTCCGGCGGCGAATCCATGATGCAGCCGGCTTTCGTGTCCCGCGTGTTCCATGCCGCCAAGCAGATGGGAGTGCATACCTGCCTCGACACGTCCGGATTCCTCGGTGCGAGCTACACCGATGACATGGTGGATGACATCGACCTGTGCCTGCTTGACGTCAAATCCGGCGATGAGGAGACCTACCATAAGGTGACCGGCGGCATCCTGCAGCCGACCATCGACTTCGGACAGCGTCTGGCCAAGGCAGGCAAGAAGATCTGGGTGCGTTTCGTGCTCGTGCCGGGCCTCACATCCTCCGAAGAAAACGTCGAGAACGTGGCGAAGATCTGCGAGACCTTCGGCGACGCGTTGGAACATATCGACGTATTGCCCTTCCACCAGCTTGGCCGTCCGAAGTGGCACATGCTGAACATCCCATACCCGTTGGAGGACCAGAAAGGCCCGTCCGCGGCAATGAAACAACGTGTGGTCGAGCAGTTCCAGTCGCACGGCTTCACCGTGTACTAAACGCCCGTCCTCTCAATGGCTTCCCCATATTCGCTGGATATGCGGAACGCCTCATATTGGTCCATGCCGCCGACTGAATCGATGGCATGGACCAATTTATTCATACGCTGAAAAATCTTCACATTCGACGCGCGGCAAAGTGGTTCGAAATACTACGAAATGCCCTTCTCTGTCGTAGCCTTGAACTATGGCAGACATCTTTGATTTTCCACGAGATGCGCGCAACGTGGCGCGCGCCGATGGCAAGGGAGCGGATATGGGCGGCGAAGCCCCACAGACCATGCTTATGCGACCGCAGGGCGTTCCCGACCAAGTCTGGAACGCGGTGCTTTCCGTGGACCGTATGCGGCGTTTGAAAGGCATGACATACCGTGAGATTCCGGTGCCCAATTCCATGGCGAACTTCGGCATCGGCGTCGCGTTGGAATGCGATGAAACATACGCATCCGGCTGGATCATGATCCTGTACTCGCTCAAATTCCGAGAGGACTGGCACTCCCACTGGCGTTGCGTGGCTTTCGCATCCCTGCCACTGCCCGACAAGGAGGACGACTGCCTGACTCCGGGCATGTACTGGGACATGATGATGGAACGTCTCAATCCAAACGATTCCGAACATGTATCCGGCACCGTCACAGTCACCCAAAACACAGCATTCGGCCATGACCCCGACGTGCCCAGGGTGGGCTGCGAGATCCGGGTGTCTTGGACTCCACTAGACTATGCCGATGGAGGCCTTGACGCCGGCTCCCAAGTCGGACAGTGGGCGTCGTTCCTCCGGTCCATGACGCAATCCGAGGAGGAAAACCCCGTTGACTGACGAGCCGAAGCTGCTGGCGGAACCGCGCGAAGGCGTGCCCAACGTGATCGACACGTTGCCGGCATTCCGTGACTATTGCAGTGAGCTGGCTTCCTCACATGGCTCCCTTGCCGCGGACGCGGAACGCGCATCCGGCTTCCGGTATGGGCATGAGGACTGGCTGGTGCAGTTCAAACGCGACGGAGCCGGCATCGGCCTGCTCGATCCGCAGGCGCTCGCCGCGGCCGGGGCGGATTGGAACGATTTCAACCGTGCCGTCGGAGATGCGGTATGGATTCTGCATGATTCCCTGCAGGATCTTCCGGGATTCGACGAACTCGGCATGGAACCGCAACGGCTGTTCGACACGGAAATCGCCGCGCGTCTGCTGGGATTGAAACGATTCGGACTTGCCGCCGTCACCGAGCACTTTCTTGGACTGACCCTTGCCAAAGAACATTCCGCGGCTGACTGGTCGTATCGTCCGTTGCCCCGTGACTGGCGAAATTACGCGGCGTTGGACGTCGAACTGCTCATCGAGCTTGAAACGAAGATGCGCGCCGAACTCAAACGCCAAGGCAAGATGGAATGGGCCCAGGAAGAGTTCGATTACGCGCTCAAAGAAGGTCTGGGACCACGCAAGGAGCATCCGATTCCCTGGATGCATGTCTCACACATCACTGAAGTCATGCGTGACCGGCAGGCGCTGGCCATCGTCCGCGCGCTATGGACCCGTCGCGACGAACTCGCGCGCGAATACGACATCGCGCCGACCCTGCTACTGTCCGACAGCTCCATCATCGAAGTGGCGAAACGCAAACCACACAACGCTGCGCAATTCCGTTCGATTCGCTCCATCAACGAACGCGTGCGCATCCATACCGATTCCGAACAGGACAAGATGTTCGAACGGTACGCGCCGATTCAACGCAAAATCAAACCGAGCATGTGGAAGAACATCATCCAGGACGCGCTCGCCCTGCCGCCAAGCGAATGGCCGGACGTGGACGGCGGCGCCGCGCGGCGTCATGAATCGCAGTCCGCTTCGGCTCCCAAATCGATTCGCGTGTGGAAGGAACGGTATCCGGAACGTCTGCAAGTGCTCAACAGGGTGCGCAAGGCGGTCTCCCAGATAGCGGAGGACACGCGCACGCCTGTGGAAATCGTCATCAAACCGCAGTATTTGCGTAACCTGTGCTGGACGGACGAACCTCGTAAGCGTGACGTCGCGCGATTCCTCAGCGAACAGGGCGCACGCGATTGGCAGGTCTCCCTAGTTGCAGAGTCCGTAAGTCGCGCTATTATGTAGAGGTTGCCTAACGGCAGAAATATGAAGAACCGTATTTTTCAGGAGCGCAAGCGTGAAAATCAGCGTCAGGAATCTTGAGCCGACCAAGGTGAAGCTCACCGTCACCGTCGACCCGGAGGAGTTCAACCCGTATCTCGACGAGGCTCGCAAGGAAATCGCAAAGCAGGTCAACGTGCCTGGCTTCCGTAAGGGCCACGTGCCCGGCAAGATCATCGACCAGCGTATCGGCTTCGGTGCCGTCGCCGGCGAAGCTGTGAACAACGGCGTGCCGGAGCTGTATTCCAAGGCTCTCGAAACCAAGAAGATCCACCCGATGGCTCAGCCGGAGATCGACGTTCAGGACGTGCCGGAATCCGCCAAGGATGAGACCAAGCTGAAGTTCGTCGCCACCGTCGAGCGTCGCCCGGACATCGAACTGCCGGCTCTTGACGGCATGGAGATCGAGGTCGCCAAGGCCGAGGTCACCGATGAGGACATCAACAACCGTCTGGAAGCCCTGCGTCAGCGTTTCGGCACCCTCGTGAGCGTTGACCGTCCGGCCGCCAAGGGTGACTACGCCAACATCGACCTCAACGCCGAAATCGACGGCGAAACCGTCGACTCCCAGGAGGGCGTGAGCTACGAGCTCGGCTCCGCCACCATGCTCGACGGCCTGGATGAGGCCCTCGAAGGCCTGTCCGCCGGTGAGGAAACCAGCTTCGAAGGCACTCTCGAGGCCGGCAAGCACGAAGGCGAGAAGGCCCTGATCAAGGTCAAGGTCAATTCCGTCAAGGCCGAGGAACTGCCGGAACTCGATGACGACTTCGCTTCCGAAGCATCCGAGTTCGACACCCTCGACGAGCTGAAGGAAGACCTGAAGAAGGTCGCCGCTCAGGACGCCGAAGGCCGTCAGGCCACCGCCGCTCGTGACGCGTTCATCGCCAAGCTCGAGGATGGCCTCGAGATTCCGGTGCCGAAGGGCGTCAAGGCCGAAATGGTCGAGCAGCAGCTCAAGAACGTGACCGCGGATCCGTCCAAGGCCACCAAGGAGCAGAAGGCCGAAGCCGAAGAAACCGTGGAGAAGGAACTGCGCGACCAGATGGTGCTCGACGTGCTCGCCGAGACCATGGACGTCAAGGTCTCCCAGGGTGAGGTCTTCAACTTCCTCGCCTCCATCGCCCAGCAGTACGGCATGGATCCGAACGCCTTCATCCAGACCATCATCCGCAACGGCCAGATCGGTTCCGCCGTGCAGGAAGTCGGCCGCTCCAAGGGCCTGCTCTCCGGCATGCGCGCCGTGACCTTCAAGTCCGAGGGCGAGACCCTGGACCTGAGCGCCTTCCTCGGTTCCGCAGCTGAGGACGAAGAGTCCGAGAGCGTCGAGGCTGCTTCCGCTGCCGCCGCCGTGGCTGACGAGCTCGCTTCCGACGAGAAGTGAGACCGATTGGCCGCCTGTGGGCGTTGTATTGACGCAGCACATGCGATAAAGGCTGGAATCCTAAGGGTTCCAGCCTTTTTCTATGATTCCTTTGCCTTGCTTTACACTGGAATACAGTGTGTGACTGGAGGAACAATGAATCAGGGATTCGCGGTGGTTGATTTCGAAACCACGGGATTGAGTCCGGCGAAAGGCGATCGGGCCATTGAGATCGGCTTGGTGCACGTGGCTCCGGACGGCACGCTCGAAGACGAGCATGAGACGCTGATTCATGTGGATCGCAGTGTCGGTGCCTCCTGGGTGCACCATATCACCGCGCGCGATCTGCTGCACGCGCCGGATTTCGAAGGCATCGCACATGAACTGCGTGACCTGCTTGCCGGCCGCGTGTTCGTGGCCCACAACGTGTCGTTCGACTCGCGGTTCCTGCTCGCCGAATACTCGCGCATGGGCGCCTCCATACCTGTTCATCAGAGCACTATGCTGTGCACGATGAAACTGTCGCGGTCACTGATTGGTCGCGGCAAGCTTTCCGACTGCTGCGACTACTTCGGCATCGCCAATGAGGATGCGCACAGCGCGTTGGGCGACGCGCATGCCACAGCGCTGCTGCTCGGACGGCTGCTGGAAGCCGATCCGAATTGGCCCGGCTTCCAGCGTCGTCTCGAATCGGCCGCGGATGCCGCGGAACAGTGGCCCACATTCGCCGCATTGCCGAAAGGGCAATGGCTGCCGCGTGGTACGCACGCCGCGGCGCACGCCAGCTGACCTTCAGACATTGGTCCAGCGGGGGAAGCGATTTCTAATATCCAAGCTCGGAACTTGCAGGAACTAGGACAGCAGGAATTTGATTTCGGCGAAGAATTCGCGGACCATGTTGTTCACCAGCATATCGGGCGGTGAACCGGCCGCGATGCCTTGGGCTTCGTCAAGTCCATTGTCATGCGCGATCTGCAATGCGCGGAACATGTGGAAGTCATTGGTGATGATGCCGACGGACGCGTTGTCTCCGGCAATGAGCTTCTTGCTGTTGACGATATTCTCCTGGGTGGTTTTCGACTTGGATTCCTGAAGGATGCGGCCTTCCTCAATGCCATGTGCCTTCAGATAATCGGCCATGCCCTGTGCCTCGGGGAATGGCTCGTTCGCGCCCTTGCCGCCGGAGACGATGCAGATGGTATCCGGACTGTTCCGCAGATAATCGGCCGCCGTGTCCAGACGATACCGCAAGGCCTTGCTGGGGCCGGACTTGCGCACCTGCGCGCCGAGCACCACCACATAATCGAGATGCTGGTCGCCCCGCGCATGCATGTTGCTGATGATGCACCCCTCCACCGTGCCGAATATGGCGATGCCGATGCACACCACGGCGATGATGACCCCTCGTATGATGCGGGGGAGCGCCACCCACCAATTGGCGGCGATTCCAACCGCGAGGAGGGCGAAAACGGCGGCGATGACCAGCCAGACCTTCCAGAAGCCGGTACCCGAATGTGTCTTCATCACGGCGAACGCGTAGAACGCCGACAGCAAAGCCAGCGCCATGCACAGAACGGTTCCTATTTGCCGTGCCATCGTCTTCATGCCAACCTCTTATCGTGTGGTGGTATACGCCGCTTGAAATCCATGGTCAAGCGTAAGCGGAATGGGGTTGCGGATTGTTGCGATGCGGACGATGTAGACGATTCTTTCGCAAATGTGACGTGTATGCTGCTGATGCGTTTCATATGCGAAACGCTGGCGGACATGGGAACATGGCGTCCGTATAATGGCGCGCGTCGCTCCTGCCCGGGCCGCGCAGGTCGAGGAGCGGCCCACGGCGACCGCCGCGATCTCCAACTCACGGTGCGCGGCATCGACCAAAAGGACTTCATCATGGCACGGCCATCCTCGCAACCATACCTCCACGACTCTTCGGCGCAAGCTTCGGAACAGGCTCCGCAGGCACGACCGACGGCATCGACCGCAACCAAGTGTGCGACACGCGGATCACTGCGATGGCGTGTGATCGACATTGCGGTCGGTGCGGCGGTCGGTGTGATGTCGGGTGTGATGTTCTGGGTGTTCGATGGCCTGTCCTATGGTCTGTTCCCGCTGCTGACCCTGATACTTCCCGGTTCGGCGGCGCTGTTGCATGCATTGTTCTACTTTCCCGCGACGCTGGGTTTGTTGATCGTGCGCAAGCCGGGCGCGTCCGCCTACGTGCTGTTGGTCGCCTCGTTCGTCGAAGTGGTGCTTGGTACGAAATACAGTGTGAGCCTGGTGGTGATCGCGCTTGTGCAGGCGCTTGCCGCCGAAGCGGTGTTCGCGGTGTTCCGCTACCGTCGTTGGACGCTTGGCGTCACGTTGCTGTCGGCCGTGGCGATCGGCATTGTATACAACTTCTACCTGTTGTTCTTCTATTACCAGGCGTTTTCGTTCTTCAGTCCGCGTGGACTCATCGGCACGGCATGCGAGTTGCTGAGCGCGGTCGTATTCGCCGGGTTCGGTTCGTGGGTCCTCTACCGAGCCTTGGCCAAGTCGGGAGTCCTCACCCGCTTCGCCTCCGGACGATGACGCATGCTCGGGGGAATTTACTTTGATTGGTCGGCGTGCCGGAATGTGAACCAGGCGAGGAGCTGCTGCTCGCTGACGGGCTCTAAATCCCACGCATCAAGCCCCACATTCACGCTGAGCGGATCGGTGCCGTCGGGAATGCCTTGATGTGTATGACCATAGAGCAGCCAACCTTCGGTGGTCGGCGCCACATCGGCGAACTTGTTCCAGTTTTCCGGCCAGTTGCCGTGTTCTTCGGCCAATGCCGAGAGCCTGGGGAAGTGGCTCATGCCTATGGTCTGCCGTGCGGTTGCGGCCGTCGGCTTGCCGGAGCCGTCGAGAACGGGAAGCTCCATGTCGATCTCGCGGTAGTCATCGATGGTCTCGAACACGTCCTCGTATAGCGCGTCATTGGAGCGGAGACGGAAGTTGCGGTCGTGGTTGCCGATGATCAGGTGCAGATGGCGGCAGTTGATGCGGCGTAGACAGTCGAGCGTGTGCTTGACGGTGCAACGGTAGGAGAGATCGCCGAGAATCCATAGCTCGTCATCACGCCCGATGGTCTCGTTGATGTTGCCGATGATGGTGTTCTCATGGCGTGTGATGTCGCAGATTGCTTTGAACGACGTCTGATTGTCGCGTACGTATTGTTTGATCCATGCGTGCGCGGCCGCGCGACCCTGCGCCTGCCAGACATCACGGTATTCGGTGCGGAGCCTGCCATTGTTCAGGAATCCGCGCAGTGCGGTGACCAGAGGGTGGCCGAAATGCGTGTCCGAAGTGAAATAGCGCATGTGATTCCTTACGGTATGCGGTTGCTGGATGTTTTTATCAATGATAGAGCGCAACATCACGCGAATGACTCTCCCCAAAAACGCTTGTTGGCTTGTTTGTGGCACTGTTTGGCGATTATGGCGAGTATGAGCGTTGGAATTCCAACGCTCATACTTCGGGTTTCGGCGTTCGGCTGCCACGAATAAAGCAACTAGCGAAAATAGGCCGGCTTGATTTGTCCGGTAGATAGTAGTGAATAATTACAGGACGCTGCAGGATTAGGGCTTACCAGGAGGCGTAATGGTTCGGGCGGTGATCTACACGGATTTTGACGGTGTGCTGAACGCGTTCCCCGATGACAAGGCGCTTCGGCGGGGAGGGGTCGGCCATACGCAATGGCTGAAGGAAGGCGACCCACGTAAGGAACTGTACGATTCCGCGCGTGCGTTTCCGCTGACCGGTAACGAGCAGGTGCGTACAGGGCGCGGGCGGTTCCGCGTGCACTGGTCACGCGAGCTTGCCGGCATGATGCATGAACTGGCCCTTTCCGGCAGTGCCGAATTGAACTGGCTGACCACATGGCAGCCGTATTGCTCAAGGGTGCTTGACCCCATGCTTGGCTGGGATCCCGGGGTTGAACGGACTGTTATCTGGTATGATCCGGTCACCAATGAGAGAAGGTTGACGGGCAAGCTTGCGGAGATTATGTCGCGCGTTCGGTTCGAACGACGGCAGGAGGAGCCGTTGCCGATTGTCTGGATTGATGACGAGGAGTGTTATTCCACGTCGAAAACGCAGATCGAGTCGCTGGAGCCTGCGGCACCGGTGCTCATGGTGAGGCCGGACGAGCGTATTGGCATAAGCCGGCGCCAGTGGCGGCTGATCTGTGACTTTCTTGATGATTCGAGTGGTTTCCCGTCTGTCAGTCTGGATGAGGAGGGCACGGTTCGCGATCATGCGGCACACGTGGGGCTGTGAGGGGATGGCGAACGCCTCCCGTGGCGAATCTTGGGATTGAGTCTCCTCGGCTTTGGCTGTACCACTTTCTGTACATATGTTGTCGGATTGAAGAGGAGATTGCCATGGTCACGGCGGTTGCGTACACCAATTTCCGTAAGGCTCCGGAATCATATCTGTGCCGCGTTGAACCGAGAACTCATGGGGATGTTATCTGTACTGGCAGACCTGGGACAGGAGGATACCCGGACACATCAGCGCGTTGATGCTCGATACGATATGTTTCCCGTTCGCGGGTATGGTCAAGTCTGAGCCGCTCAAATGGGAATCGCAGAGCGTGTGGAGCCGGTGCATTGATTCCGTGAACCGGCTGGTGTATATGGTCGAGGATGGATCCCACTCAAGAAACTGCGCCGCGAGGAGTGTCTGAGTATTTGAAAGACATCAGAGTGGGTTGTGGCCGTCTTACTTGGACTGGAAACGAATAACAGCCGTGTAGCGTATTCCGTGTTTATCGGTTTCATGGTCAACGATGATGGAAGAAGAAGGCCTATGATGACGAACATGGAAGATAGAACGCAGGGAGAAACGATGCAGCCACCTCAGAAGAAGACGTTGCTACAGAGATGGAAGGACTCGATAGGTGGATGGCCGTTGCTCTGCAAAATCGTCGCATGGGTCGTTCTCGCTATCCTTGCGTTCGCAGCCGTCATGTGCTGTCTGTGGCATCTGACATCGGAGCCAGGGAAATGCGTGGCGAGCATCGCTGCAACTTCCCTGACGATCGTCGGCGGCGTGGGCGCGGTGGCCTATTTGGTGATCAAGTACCAGGAACGGCAACAAGCCGGACGGGATGAGGAGCGCGCGAAACGAGAGGAGGACCGAGAGAAGGGCCGCCTCGTCAACACGAAGATGCAGGACGCTGTCGATCAATTGGGTTCTGACAGGGCCTCCACGCGCATCGCAGGTGTCTACGCGCTGACGGACGTCGCGGACACCTATGGTGGCGGATACCGTCAGCGCGTGGTGGACATCCTGTGCGGCTACCTGCGTTCCGACCGCGAGACGTATCCCCTCGGAGCGGACGGCAAGCCGGCGACGGACCAGCCCAGGTCCGGAGACTCGGACAAGGCCGTGGAATCCACCATCATTGCCGTCATGCGAAACCATCTTCTCAAAGAACGAAAAGCCGACAATGGAGAGATTCGCGTGCGGCAAATCGTGCGTGATGACCAGCTGTGGTGCGACTGCGCGTTCGACCTCCATGGGGTCACATTCCACGAGTACGTGGACCTCATGGACATCACTTTCGTACGTGGTTTAAACTTCAATAGATCCAAATTCGAGGACCACATTAATTTCAAAAGAGCGACATTCGAAGGCTATGTGGTCTTCATCGGCACAATCTTCAAAGGCGATGCAAACTTCAGTAGAGCAACCTTTAAGGGTGAAGTACACTTCAATGAAGCGATTTTCAAAGGTGAAGCGCGCTTCAACGAAGCGATATTTAAAAGAGACGCATACTTCAGTAAATCGACATTTAAAGGTCTCACAGACTTCAGCGGGACAACCTTCGAATACGCTACGGACTTCAGAAGGATGGTCTTCGAAGGTCTAGCGAGCTTCAGCGGTGCGATATTCAAAGGTAACGCAGATTTCTGCAGGACGACATTCAAAGGGAACACAGAACTTATTGACGCGACATTCAAAGGTTGCGTAGGCTTCATCGAAGCGACTTTCAAAGGTAGCACGTACTTCAGTGGGGTAGCCTTTAAGCGTGATGTGAACTTCAACAGAGCTGGATTCTGCAGCAAGACGACATTCTCAGAAATCCAAGGTCGGCCTACGTTTAGGAAATGCAAGTTCAATAGGCAATTACGCGATTTCATACTTGAGAACGGCACCGAAGCCTACGACTTCGGGCTGATTCCGATTCCGGAAGACAACGACGGGCTGCCAGAGGGCGCAGTGTGGGTGGATTTTCCGGAGAAAGACGACAAGGATGACGGCGCGACGCCAATAGATCGATAGGTCGTGGCGCCCCTTCCATTTTCTTTACGGAGCGTCGCAAGCGTCTTGCCCTTACGGGCCTTTCGTCCGTCCTTATTCCGAATGGTGCCGGTTGAAAGATTGTGCTTCTTTTCGTACGTGCCGACAGTGCAGTCGCTCTTGCCTTACGAACTTTGCTGAAACTTGATATGTCTCCTTTGGCTTCAATTCATTCCGTTATTCTGATTATTGAGTTTGCGCATCATCTATATTGCCTGTTACCTGAGCAGCGGAGATTGCATATCATAAGAGGTTCCGCGAGATGTACCGAAACGGTTCCGCACTAGGGTTGATACGCCGATACTTCCAGACCTAGGAATATTCTGAAATATTCTTGTGTCTTAGCAAAGGGAGGAATATGCATGGCGGGCTCGTACGGTGCGGAAGCGACGCAGGGGGAGCGGTACCGGCTTTCCTTCACTGTCGGCGGACTTCTTGCCTCGCAGGGCCGGGCGCTTGCGGAAATGTATCTGAATCATCTGAATCATGCAGGCGGCGGCGACGCTGAGTGTTCTTCCCAAACCGAGGTGGGCAAGTCCATTGCCGCGATTCGCCAACAGGCCGTCGAGGAAAACGTTCTTGCGATTCGCACGGATTCCGCAAACAGGCGCGTTGTGGCGGAGACTACTAGGCGGCTCAGTGCGCTCACGGTTGGGGAGCTTGCATATTTGGCAGGTCCTGATTCCTCCATATCCGACCGCGAGGCACTTATGTGGATCGCGATGTGCCGTTATTATGCAATCGTCGGGGAATTCGCTGGTGAAGTGCTCAAAAAACATTATCTTGTAGGGAACCTGCATCTTGATTTCGAGGATTATGCTCGCTTCATTGCGAACAAGGCTACATGGCATCCTGAGCTGGAAACCATAAGCGAGGGAACGGCGAAGAAACTCCGGTCCAATCTGTTCAAGGCCATGGTTGAGGCCCATCTGTTCGATAAAAATTCCGACACGGTGGTTTCCTTCCTACCCAGTCCCTCTTTGGCGGATATCCTTATGAAGAGACCAGATTCGTTCGGGTTTTTCCCGATGCGTGAATCATCCTTGTGAGTACGAATGGGGGATAGCATGACCGATTTCATCGCAGGCGTTGAAGCTGCCGATGAGCGCCGTGACATTGATGCTGATTTCGCTCATTTGCGCGAGATCATGGAGTCCCGTTCGTTCAGAACCAATAGTGGATTGGCCGGTGAGCAGCCTTATTACATTTATGACTATCCGCCTAGGCAGGAGCTTGAGGTCGCCGAACATATCAGGCAATTGGTGAGTCAGCTGCAGACGATGACGCCGAAATATGATGGCGATTATGCTCCGCAGGTGCTCACGCTGGATTTATTCGATGTTGTTCTGGAGATTCTTGGTAATCGTGGCATTCTGGATCGTGTGCTTAATAGGGAGGCAAAACGCCACAGAAAAGTCTCGTCGGATGCGCATACGGATAAGTTTTTAGGACTGCTCGATAACGTGTTGGGCGCGGATACGGCTCAGTTGCCTGATACCATTCGTGATCATTACAAGCAGGCCAAGAGCGAGGGCGGAGCCAATATCGTATTCATTACGGGAATCGGCAAGGTCTACCCGTATATTCGTGCGCATACACTGCTTAACGCGTTGCAAGGGCGCATCGATGATCGCCCATTGGTGCTGTTCTATCCGGGTACGTTTACGAGAAGCGCTTCCGCGGGGTCGGTCATGTCGCTATTCGGCTGTTTGCCTGGGGATAATTATTATCGTGCGCAAAATCTGCGTGAGATGAGTGTGCGACTGGAGGAATGACAGGAATGACGGCCTAAGGGTTGTTTTGCCGATTCAGGTGGAATGCGAGTAACGCTTGCGAAGTATTCGTTCAAAGAAGAAGGGAACGCAGATGAACGGGGAAAGCGCTATCAGCTTCAAGGAGTTGTTCAGCAAGGACATTGACCGCAATATCAATGGTGTGATCAAGGCCAATGATGAGAAGAACCTTGACGATGAGGTCAACGAGTATGTGCTTACGGAGGAGATTTGCCGCAATCTGGCCAAATTCCTTGACGCATACAACGACCCGTCGAACCACGAACAGAATGGCGCATGGATTTCCGGTTTCTTTGGTTCTGGTAAATCGCACTTGTTGAAGATGCTGTCACACGTTTTGGGCGAGGTTCCGGCCGAACTCGTCGACAAGGGCAATAAACCGACCATGAATCGTGAGCAGATTGTTCGTACCTTTATGGGCAAAGCCGAATCGCAGGATGACCAGATGCTTGCAGGGCAGCTTGAGAAGACCTTGACGATTCCTGCCACGTCGATTCTGTTTAACATCGATCAGAAGGCAGATAAATCCAATGCCTCTGATGCGCTGTTGTACGCCTTTGTCCGCGTATTCGATGAGGCGCGTGGCTTCTATGGCAAGAATCCGTTTGTCGCGAAATTCGAATGTGATCTGGCGAACAACGGCTACCTTGACGATTTCAAACATGAATTCGAACAAGCGGCTGGCAAACCGTGGAGCGAGGGGCGCGACGAGGCCGTGCTATGGGATGATGAGATCTGCGAAGCCTATGCCGCGGTGACGGGCAAGCCGGAGCAGGACAGCATCATCCAGCGCTATGAGGATACGTATACGATGACGGTCGGCGATTTCGCAGACGACGTGAACGCATGGCTGTCCCATCAGGAACCGAACCGCCGTATCTTGTTCCTCGTGGACGAGGTTGGCCAGTTCATCGGTGAGAACAGGGAGCTCATGCTGTCCCTGCAATCCATTGCCGAGGATCTTGCCGTCAAGACCAACGGGCGTGCATGGGTGGTGGTCACCTCTCAGGAAGACATGGATACCATCGTCGGTGATCGGACCAAGCAGCAAAGCTATGACTTTTCGAAGATCCAGGGCAGGTTCTCCATCAAGCTGAAGCTCAACAGCGCCGACGTGGTGGAAGTCATTCAGAAGCGCTTGCTGACCAAGAAACCGGAATATGAGTCGGTGATGAACGAGCTGTGGGATGAGCAGAACGCGAACCTGCGCACCATGTTCGAATTCACTCGTGAGACTTCGAAATTCAGTAATAACAAGGCATACGGCAAGGACGATTTCATCGCGTCGTATCCGTTCGTGAACTATGAATTCGAATTGTTCCAGAACGTGCTGCGGGAGATGAGCCGCTACAACATGTTCTCCGGGCGCCACGCATCTGTGGGTGAACGGTCCATGCTTTCCACCATCAGCAGCACGCTGCGGTCCAGCCAGAATGAGATGGTCGGGGCCCTGATGCCGTTCGACAAACTATATGACGGTATTGCCGACGCCATCCAATCAACCTCGAACTTCCGCATCAACCAAGCTGAAAAGAGACTTGGCTCCGATATAAAGGAACTGGGCGTACGCCTGCTGAAGGTGCTGCTGCTGGTCAAGCATGTCGACGGATTCCCTACTACACCGCATAACCTGCGCATTCTGCTGACCGACCAGTTCGACATGGACGTGATGGAACTGGAAAGGAACATCAAGTATGTTCTGGGAGAGTTGGAAAAAGACACGTATGTGCAGCGTGTGGGAGATACCTACAATTACCTGACCAACGAAGAGCAGGATATTGAGCAGGAGATCAAAAACACGGACATCGACTCCAGCAAGGAAATCGACGAGCTGAAGAAGATCCTGGTCAGTGATGTGCTCGGCAAGATGACAGTGGCATACGGTGAGCAGCGTGCGCAGTTCCGCTATGGTTTGCGCATCGATGGGGTGCAACAGTCCGCGCAACAGCCCATCTGGTTGAACGTGGTCACTTCGACCAATGCGCAGGACCGTGCCGATGCCATTCGCATGGGCATGGGTATGCGCGACACCATCACTTTGCTGTTGGATATGTCCGACAGAACACTGTTCGATGATCTGCGCATGTACGTGAAAACCTACACGTACCTTATGCGCACCGACAAGAACAGCCAGTCAGAAGTGCGCCAGCAGATCATCTCCCGCAAGAGCGTCGCCAATGAAAGGCTTTACACGGAGCTGCGTACCCGCATCGTCAAAGCCGCGGCCAATGGCGAGTTCGACTATAACGGCGGAACTGTGGAAGTGAAATCCACCGAGGTGCAGGCCCGTATGGCGGAAGGTCTTGGAACGCTTATCGGCCGGTATTACACAAACTTCTCCCTGCTCGGCGGGCAACGATATGAGGAAACGGATCTCGCCCGGATTATCATGAACGCCACACAGCATCAGCCTGGCACGTTCGACGGCTTGAACGCAGTGCAAGACAAACTCGACGTTCCCGCCGATGATGTGTTCGCCGCGGTCAGTCGTGACAAAGGCAAAGGCATGGTCGCCACCGTCAAGAGCCTTCTTGATGCCTACGGCAGCGTTCCCTATGGTTGGCCGTACGCCGCCACGCTCGCATGCATCGGCCACCTGTATGGTTCCGACAGAATCACGCTGACGCTGGACGGCAAGCCGGTGCAGCGCAGCGAGGCCGCCCGCGTGCTTAGGGAAACGAAAAAGCAGGACTCCATCCGAGTGGATCTACCGCGCGTATTCGACACGAGAAAAGTTTCACAGCTGCGTGACTTCGCCAGGGATTTCCTTGGGCTCACCGCCGCGGACCTGCCATCGAATGCGATTGATCTGGCGGAGGCCGTTACCACGCGACTTAAGTGGGAGGCGGAGAGTTTGACCCAGCTGCGCGTGCGCAATGCCCGATTCGGCTTTGTGCAGCAGCTCGACAAGGCCATTGAGAAAATCAACTATGCCTCCGGAATGGGTGAGGACTGGCTGCTTGGCGATTTCACCGCACAAGAAACCGAAAACGGTTCCGAAGAACTGCTCGAGTTTAAAGAAGACGTAATCGACCCGATTGTCGCTTTCCTCAACGGTTCCCAATCCAGGATTCTTGCAGACGGATTGGAATGGCTGAAAAACAACAAGCCAAACATCGACTATGTATCTGGCACTACGGCAGCAAGCCTGTACCAATCCGCGGAACAGCTGGCAAACGACCCGAACATCTTCCGCAAAACCAATAAATTCAAGACTGCCATTGACGATCTGCGTGAGGCAACAGACGCAACCATCCAAACCGAACGCGCCAACGCGCTTAACGACGTGGAAGATATTCGCGCCAGAATCCACGATTCCACCGAATATCAGCATGCAACACAAGCCGCGCAAGCCAAGGTCGAGACAGAACTGGACCAAGTGGCGGAACGCATGCAGCGCATACCGTTCATCTACAAAATGCGCGAAAGCGTACACGAACTGAGCGAACGCACTTACCCGCAACTCATCAACACGCTAGCAGCCTCCGCGCCGAGACCGAAGACCGCGCTCGCAGGAGAGGCGCAGGCTGCTACAGCTACTACGCCGATGGATGCAAACATTCCTGAATCGCAACAAAAGGAAACCCCGCGCGTGGCCGTGTCGTTCGCTACCATCAGCAGGCCTCACACCAAGGACGCTTTGGAAACCAAGGATGATGTGGATGACTTCCTTGATGCTTACCGCCGTGAGCTTATCGCCGCCATTGAGAATGGAAAGAAGATCCTGCTATGAACACGTCGAAACTGCAAGCCTTCGCAACGGATGCGCGCCGCCAGCTCATGAATGCGGTGAGGGCCCGGCTTGACGCCGCATTGGTGCCGAATTCTGACGCCCAGGTTGACGACCCGCGTGCGTTCGCTTTTCTGCAGCGTGAGATCGAGCGTGCCGGTGGCGGCGTAGAGGGCCGCAAGCATGTGGTGGAGCGTTATGCGTACCGGTGGTTCAACCGCATCATCGCGTTCCGTTACATGGATGTGCACGGGTTCACTGGCACGCCGGTGGTCTCTCCAGCTGGCCTGACCAGCACGAATGGTCTGCCGGAAGTGCTTGCAGCGGCGAAACGAGGCGAGTATGACAGCAGGGTGTTCTCGTTGCGGGTGAATGATAAGGCCAAAGAGCGCATTGAAGGATTGCTGAGTGGTTCCATTTTGGCGGATGATCCGCAGGGCCTGGCTTATGGTCTGTTGCTGCAATCCGAATGCCGGTTCTGGAATCGTAACCTGCCGTTCATGTTTGAAAACGTCGGCAAGGAGGCCGGCAGAGTGGATGAACTGCTCATGCCAGCTGATCTGCTCGCCGAGGGTTCCGTGTTGAGGAATGCGGTGGAGGTCATGACTCCGGAGGATTGCGGTGTTGACGATCCGTCCGGCAATGTGGAGATCATCGGCTGGCTGTACCAGTACTACATTTCGGAACGCAAGAACGAGGTGATGGACGGGTTCAAGAAGAACCACAAGGCCGGAGCCAATGAGATTCCCGCAGCCACCCAGCTGTTCACGCCGGATTGGATCGTGCGCTACCTGGTGCAGAACACGGTTGGCAGGCTTTGGATGCAGTCGCATCCGGATAGCCAGCTGTACAAGAACTGGGATTATTACATCTGGCCTTCAGAGAATGATGCCGCCGGGGATGAGGACATTCTCAAAATCCAGACCCCGGAGGACTTGACCGTCTGCGATCCCGCATGCGGTTCCGGCCACATGCTCACCTACGCGTTCGACCTGCTGTATGAGATCTACGAGGAGGAGGGGTATGCGCCGAGCGATATTCCCGGCCTGATTCTCAAGTACAACCTGTACGGCATGGAAATCGATGAACGAGCCGCAAGCCTTGCCGCCTTCGCTCTGACCATGAAGGCTCGTTCCCGTTCCCGTAGATTCTTCAAGAAGCAGGTGGAGCCGAATATTCAGCGCATTGTGCCGATTGCGTTCAAGGAAGACGAAGTCGCCGAGCTGAATGACCTATACCAGGTGAATCTGGACTCCACGGTATGGAACACCTATGCGAAGGCGGACGTGTACGGTTCGCTGATTCAGCCGCCACAGGAGCTTGTTGAATTGGCGGCGTCATCACCGGAAAGCGAGGATGGCGTCGATACGTTGTTCGACCCACTTCTGCGTGAACATACAGAGGACGTATTTACTCAAACAAGGTACCTCGCACGTAAATACGCGGCAGTGGTGGCGAACCCGCCATATATGGGCGCAAAGAATATGAGCGGCGAGCTCAAACATTTCGTGCAGGATCATTATGAGGATGGCAGGGCTGATCTCTTTGCGGCATTCATTTATAGACTGTTTGAGTTGGTGCCTAAGCATGGGCAGCTTGGCTTCATGACTCCTTACGTGTGGATGTTCATATCTTCCTATGAGCAGATGCGTCAACGGATTATCCGACAGGAACACATCAGTTCATTGATTCAACTGGAATATTCCGGATTCGAAGGTGCCACCGTGCCTATTTGTACTTTCACTCTAGGAAAGGGTCGCAGCGATAGGAAGGGTGCATTTGTCAGGCTTAGTGATTTTATAGGAGCGAAGCAGCAAGGTCCTCGTGCATTGGAAATTATCGAAGCGCACAATAATGAGCAATCTGCCCATTCGGGTATGCGCAAGTATTTTTTCGAGGTGAACCAGCACGAGTTCGCGCAAATCCCTGGCTCGCCAATCGTCTATTCTGCTAGCTCTAGTATGCTGCGCATTTTTGAAAATGGTGTTCCTTTTGAGAAACATATTGCAATGCGTGAAGGGATTCATACAGCTGATAATCAGCGTTTCTTACGTTGTTGGTGGGGAATATCTGTTTCTTCCATGTCGGACAATGCGTCATCGGTAGAACAGATAGATGAACAAGGCTGTTGGGTTCCTTATTGTAAAGGAGGTGATTACCGTAAGTGGTATGGGAATCTGACATTTGTAATCGGTTTTGATCAGGAACACCGCAAATCTATGAAGCAGCAGCAAGGCTGTGTTTGGCCGAGTCAATCTCTTTGGTTCAAGGAAGGCGGTACATGGACTGCGGTTTCATCTGGCAATTTAGGGGTACGTTGGTTCCCGCATGGATGCTTATTTGATGCTGGTGGCCAAGTCCTAATAGGTGAGAATCATATTGAAGCAATTGCGGATTTAAACACTTCGCTTTATCAAACAATCGCCGATATGACGATGCCGACTTTAAACTATAAGTGCGGAGTTTTAAAGACGCTGCCGGACATTAGATCTAATGATGAAGATGTGATTGAGTCCGCAAAAGTATGCATTCAAGTTTCCCGGCTTGATTGGGATTCGTTTGAGACGTCATGGGATTTCCAACGATTTGTGCTGTTTGACCCTAATCAGGGTGCGCAGGCGGGAGATTTGCTTGAAGATGCGGTACTTCATCTTCGTGAGTACTGGAACCGCGTGTCCGAGGAGCAGCGCCAGCGTGAGATTCGCAACAATGAGCTGGTCGCGGATGCATATGGTGTGCGAGACGAGGTGCCGTGCGATGTGCCGTTGGAACGTGTATCGTTGAAGCGCAACGTCGCGTTCTCATATCCTAGGGATACGCCGGAAGCACGCAACGAGAAATTCGCTCAAGATGTCGTCAAGGAGCTTATCTCGTATGCTGTGGGCTGCATGTTCGGTAGATATTCGCTTGATAAGCCGGGGCTGATTCTCGCTTCGCAGGGTGAAACACTTGATGATTTCCACGCGCAGATTCCGAACCCATCGTTCGAGCCGGATGAAGACAATGTCATTCCGGTCGCGGAGACGGACTGCTTCGAGGACGATATTGTGACGCGATTCCGCAGATTCCTCGCCGTGGCGTTCGGCAAGGAGAATCTGGCCGCGAACATCGCCTACATCGAACAGGTACTGGGCAAAAGCATCCGCAAGTATTTCGTGAACGATTTCTACAACGATCACGTAAAGATGTATTCGAATCGACCGATCTACTGGCAATACTCTAGTCAAACCAGCAACAAGGGCTCGTTCAAGGCGCTCGTGTACCTGCACCGGTATACGCCGAAAACCACGAGTACGGTGCTCAATTATCTACGTGACTACATCAACAAAATCGCCGACATCGCCGATAGCTTGGAACATTCGGATCGTGCCGCGGACCAGAAACAGGCCGCCAAACTTCGCAAGGCCGTTCTCGAGTGCAAGGATTATGAGGACCAGACCTTGTACCCATTGGCTACCCGCAATCTGGAAATGGATTTGGACGACGGTGTGCTGGTGAATTACCTCCGCATGGGCAAAGCCCTGCGCTCCATCCCCGCTATCGAGAAGAAGCGCAAAGAAGTCTCCACCTGGACCTGGCCCGTTCATCCGTTGGGCAAGGAGTAGTTGTCAGCTTATGTGGATCACGGCAGATGTAAATATTCCTCAACAGTTACTCGACGCCGCTGCGAAGGATGAAGTGGTTTTCTTTGTCGGTGCGGGAGCTTCATTTAATCCTCCAGCCAATCTGCCCTCCTACAATCAGTTAGCCGCAATGCTTGCTGATGAGGCAGACGAGTCCCGGCCTTGTGATGATGAGCAGTTAGATCGTTTTATCGGGATGTTGCCTGACAATTTCAATGTCCATAAGCGAACTAAAGATATTATGCGTGGTGATGATATTCATTGCAATTCCACACATGAGGCCATCGTCAGACTTGCTAGTAGCGTAAAAACTCCGCGCATTGTGACAACAAATTATGATCTTCTTCTTGAGGAAGCTGCGCAAAAGCAGAATTGTGATTTAGGCAGAAGTTATTATGGACCGGCTGTCCCCATCGGCAGCGATTTCTCAGGATTGTTGTACTTGCATGGTTCAGTGGATAGCCCTGATCGCGAAATAGTCCTTGACGATAGGGATTTTGCTCGGGCTTACCTTTCAGAGGGCTGGGCGACACGTTTTCTACTTAAGCTATTTGAGACATACACGGTTGTATTCATTGGCTACAGCTTTGGCGATGTCATTATGCGATATCTTGCATTGGGCATTTCGTCCCACGCCAGACCTCGGTACATTTTCCTCTCTGAAGAGGATATGAACGGAAGAGATAATGAATGGCAACACAATGGAATTACTCCGATTGCCTATCCTTCAGCTAATAAGCATTGTGCGTTAGTCAGGGCAATTAATGCTTGGGCTGATCACATGTCCTTGGATTACAATGCTTACGAAAAACGTTTACCAGGCATTATCGAAAATGGTGTTCCGAAAGATGCTGTTGATCTTGACTATGCCAGCGCTGCTTTATCTACAGCCGAGGGCGCGCAATGTTTTGTCGACATTATTGAAAGAAAAGAAGGTCAAGAAGAGACGGTCAAATCGAAGATAAAGAGGGAATGGCTATCTTGGCTGATGAGTTCGGACGCGCTCCGGGAAGTTTTCACAGAAAGAGGCCCAAAGACTCAGAATGAGAAGATTCTGCTGGATTGGTTCCTTGTCGATTTTGTGCAAAAGCCGGAAGAACGGGATTTTGTGCTGTATGTGCTTTGCAAGTTGCAATCATCAATGTCTGATTGGTTATTTGAGCAATTGCATGAATGTGTCAGTTATTGCATCAGCCATCGGGATAGACGGGATTTAATTCCGGTCTTTACGGTTTTAATGACTTCCATGCAGGGCCACTCCGCTCCAAGTGTTCTTGATGAATTTATTGAGCCATCATTACTTTACAATTCAGATATATCGCCTCAAATATTATCTCTCATTATTCGCCCATATTTAAAACTGACCGCGCCTTTCCGGGGGAACGGCATAAGGCCTAGAGCTGAGATTGCATGGCCATATGACAGGATAGAAGAGATTGATAATCATTTGAGCTTCGACATGAAGAAGATGGCATTGCTTGCTGAATCCAGCTTACAAAGAGCTAGTGCTCTATTACAAGCTTATCAAGGTGAAAATGAATACTCTTGTTTAAGTAGGCCATCGATAGAGCCTAGCGATCAGAATTTATATGTGTCTGATTTGCAATCTATGTTTGTCGACATTCTTCGTGATTATGCGCATGGTCATAAAGATCAACAGGATAGTCTGATATATCGGTGGTGGAATAGTGAGTCTGCGCTTCTTAAACGTTTAGCGATTAATACTATTGCTTTTTCGGATTGGGATGCGAACCGTAAAATCACTTGGATTCTCGAACATGATTATTTATTTGACTTGGATGCCCATCATGAAGTCTATATGGTTCTTAAAGAAGCTGCTCCGAGCATGGGAGAGAATTCGAAGAAAAACATACTAGAATATCTGAGGAATAAACTTGATTCCCTCAAGGAAACATATTCTGATGAACGAACGGCGCTTTATGAGCAGTTTGATGTTCTTCAATGGCTTCTTAAGCATATGAATGGTGGAATGGGGAATTGGCCTGAGGCTCAGAAGTGGAAGAATGAGCTTGCTCGGAAATATAATTTTTTGCCGCGAGAGCATGCAGATTTCCATATTTATTCTGAAGGAGTTTGCAGTGTAACTACTGGAATTACTGATGAGCAATTTATTGATATTTTGGAGAATCGTCCGTCTGTTCTCGAAGAAAAAATGTTTGGTAACCAAGATAAAACGGTTAAATTTGATTCTTTGAGTATTAATAATCAAATCTCTGAAGTTGTTTCGCATAATCCTCGGGTGGGATTTACTCTTTGGGAACTTGTCAATCGGCATAAAGAAAGTGACGCAGTTCAATATAGTTGCTCAATCATTCGTGGGTGGGGTGAGGCATCCCTGGATGATGAACAAATATTGGTTCTTGATTTATTGAAGAAGCTATTGCCGAAGATGGGGCAAGATGAAGTAAGCGCAGTGTCGTTTTTCCTGAATAGACAGATTGATGGGGAAAAGACTACGATTACCGCGAAAACTTTACAGATAATGAGTGATATCGCGTTGCAAATTTGGGAACGATATAGCTCGACATTCAGCGCAAGTAAAGATCAGCAATGGCAGAACGATCCAGTTACATATTCCTTGAATTGTTGGCCTGGTAAACTCGCTTATTTCTGGATGGGCAGAATCCGTTGGAGATATAGGCAAGAAGCTGATTCTTGGAATGGTCTTGATAATCTCGAAAAGAAGATGGTTCGTCGTTTTGTAGATGATGAAGGTGACTTCTCCCCGCTTGTTTGGACAGCATTGCTTACAAATATCAATATGCTTCATTCGCTTGATCGGGAAAATACAGAGAGCTGGTTGCCTGATTTAATGAAAAAAGCGGGCACGAAGTTTATTTGGAATGTGATGCTCCCGAATCCGATTCTTAATATTCGACTTATTGACATAGCTTTTTATGAGAGCTGTCTTGATGAGTTTAAATATCTGTCTCATTTGGATGATTATAAGAAACAAAGCTTTCTCTTACAGGTATTTTGGATAGTTACTTATGCTGGATTGGAAGATAAACGGAGAGCGAAACTTTTGTCTAAAGTCGTGACAGCTGGGAATGGCATTTATGCTCCTTTGTTCATGGACCGGATTGTGTGGGCTTTCAAATTCCGGCTTGATTCCAAAAGCAAGAATATGGTGTGGGATTTATGGCTCCATCGATTTATTGAAGATCGTCATGCCGGCAAAGGACGGAACTGGAGTGAAAAAGAGCGAATTGCTTTTGCTGAACTAATTCCTCTGTTGGATGAGCATCTTAAAGAAGGAATGAAGTATCTTTCTGATAATTTCCCAAGAATTATGGGGCGGGATTTTATCAACCTTATTATGCTTAAAAATATTGATGATATTCCGCAGGAATGTGCGGAGGCATTTATTGAGTTTTATACGTGTTTATTTAAGCAACCTGATATTCCTTATGTATGGCGAGTAGAAGAATTATTGCAGAATCTAATCGATAAGTTTGGAATTGGTAAAGTTAGTCCATTGGTGTCTTTAGCAAGGCAGAAGCGTATCATCTCAGATACTTGGAGTCCTTCTTTCAAAGGAGGAGCTGCGTAATGGTGACGAAGAAGGTGAGATATGGGTATTAAAACACTGTTGTGCGGCGAATCCAAGAATGTGGAGTACAAGCTCACGCCTCCCTCTAGGAGCATCAACTACACCAAAACCGCGGTGGCGTTTGCCAATGGACAAGGCGGATGTTTGGTGTTCGGCGTCGAAGATCAAACGCTCCGTGTGGTTGGTATTGCCGAAGACAAGGTGTTCACGGTAATGGACTCCATTTCGGACGCCATCGTCAATAGCTGCGAGCCACTGATTATTCCCGACATCACCATGCATGATGTGAACGGCAAAACGGTTATCGTGGCTGAGATCGCTCCCGGCTTGCAGCGTCCGTACCATATCAAGTCGCTCGGTCAGGAACAAGGAACGTTCGTCCGCGTAGCTGGCACCACGCGTCAAGCCGATCAGCCCACTATCCGGGAGCTGACCATCGAAGGCAGCAACCGGAGCTTTGATCAGGTACAGTGCCTTGGACTGTCCGTAACGGAAGAAGACGTTGAAGCATTGTGCGCAAGTCTGACGAAAACCGCGAAAGATAATGCCGAAGACCCCTCGAAAGTCAAAACGGTTACGGAGAAACAGTTGCTGCAATGGGGCGTGCTGGCGGAACAAGACGGGCAATTGGTGCCCACCAACGCCTATGCGATTCTGACTGGTAATGAGGCCGTCCGGTCTGTGGTGCAATGCGGCGTGTTCAAGGGAACCACCAAAGCTGTGTTTGTGGATCGACGTGAGTTCGTCGGCACTCCGCAGGAGCTTATCGAAGAGTCCTACCAGTATGTGTTGCGCAACATCCATATGGGTGCCAGATTCAAGGGCGTGTACCGGCAGGATGTGTACGAGATTCCACCGGACGCCGTTCGAGAGCTGATTGTCAACGCGATAGTGCATCGCAGCTATATCGACCATTCAAGCATTCAGATCGCGATCTACGATAATCGATTGGAGATCACTTCGCCCGGGCGCTTGCCAATGGGGCAGACCATTGAACGCATGAAGCAGGGCTATTCGAAAATCCGCAACGAGGCATTGGCCTCTGCCTTTGAGTACATGGGTTACATTGAGCATTGGGGGAGCGGCATCCTGCGTGTGATGCAGGAGGTGCGCGATGCCGGATTGCCGGAACCGGAATTCTTTGGCGGCGATATGGATCTGCGCATCAACATTTATCGCAATGGCTCAGAGACAGGTTCTGATGACGGGATTGTGACGGGATTACGACGGGATTCGCTTTCTGATGACGGGATTGTGGAAGGAGCAACTTCAAAAACGAGTGCTGCTCCGAATGCCGCCATTGCAGTGGTTCCATCCCAGAAAGAGCGTATTCTTGATGCGCTGCGTAAGAATGCGAGCATTTCTATCTCTGACGCCATACGGATACTGGGCGTGCAGGAAAGGCAGGCTCAACGAATATTGAAGAGTCTGGTAGAGGAAGGCAGTGCAGTGAAAATTGGTGCTGCCCGCGCCACTCGATACGCTGAAGCGAAGAAAAGGACGGAACTGCATGAGTGAGAATAGCCAAGTAACAAGACTGCTCGCCAGACGTTTCAGCCAGCCAGGCGAGCGTGGGCGCATCGTGTTCTGGCGTGATGACAAGAAACAGTACGCGGATGTTGTGGAAACGTTGGTGGGGGAGCGCACCACTGATGAGATACTGCGTGAGGTTGAACTCATCACCCCGGAAATCGGTGATGAGAACGACAGGCGGTACATTCCGTTCACCGTGCGCTATCGCATGTTCCACGAGCAGCCGAATCAAAAATTCCTCGTATATCTGACGGAGCCGGACCCGGCGGTTCAAGACAACTGGCTGTTGGATTTGGAACTGGCATACGGCCCCACGTTCACCATGGACAAACTCGCCGTGACGCTTACGGAAACACTGCCGGAAGCTTCCGCCGACACCCGAAACGAGTGGTTGGAAGTGATGAAGCGTGTACCGAAGTTCTTCGACAGCGAAGAACGCGCCAAGCGCTTCGCAAAACGTCTTAACGTGCACGACGACGTCACCGATTTTCAGGCGAAGATGATCGCCACGTTGCTGCAACTGAAAGACGATCGGCACAGCATGCAAGACATCTGGGCTGAGCTGCTTACACAATATTCGCAGGGTGACGATTCCGGTATCACCGCGATCGAACGCATGGGATTAAGCATGTTCCATTGGACTGGAACACGGCGCATTTATCGTTTTGATGTGGATACTGATGCCGGCAACGAGCCAACGGTGAAAGACTTCGTGCTATGGCTGTTCCAGCTGGCATGGAATGGATTCTCCGATGGCAGGAACGCCGTTTCCGCTTATGCGAACATTATTCGCGACTGGGACGATTGGTATAAGAACATCGACATGCGCACGGTGCTGCAGAATCTTTCCGAGAATGCCGTGGAGGAACTGCACCTGTCCACTCGAATCGCCGACATGAGCGTAGAAGAGCTTGCCGACCGCGACCTGTTCCGCGACGTGGATGAGATGATCGTCAACAAGCTGTTCGAACGATTGGGATCGCAATCCATTACGGACGACCAGGTGCAACGAATCATCAACGGGCGCAAGCAAAAACTCTGGTATGCAGAATATGCCGACCAATATGAGTGCATTGCCGCAGCAAGCAGGCTCCGTGCCGTTCTGGCTGAATGCGGTGAACTCGTCAGCACCGTCAGCTCGCCGGAGCAGGGGATGAAGCTGTATGCTGAAAAGCTATACAAGGCCGACGGCGCATACAGAAGATATGTGCTCGCATGGCATCGCGCCAACCCGGATGCGGTGAGCGTGGACGATGATTTGCAAAGCGCCTACGAGGCATATCAGCAGGATTTGGGCCAGGCATGGCAAAAACAAGTCGATACGCTTAGCCAATGGAAGTTCATAGACATGGACGCGCAAACCAATTTCTATGAACGTGAAATCGCGCCGACCTTGAAGGCCGGCAGAAAAATCGCCGTGATCATTTCCGATGCGCTACGTTACGAGGTTGCGCAGGAACTGTCCGAACGCATCGACAGAGAAAGCCGTTTCAGTACGAAACTGAACATGCAATACAGCGTTCTGCCATCCTATACACAACTTGGCATGGCGGCGTTGCTGCCGCACGGCTCGCTCGAATTCGACAGCAAAGACCGTTTGTATGTTCTCGCGGATGGACGCAGCACCAAAGGAATCGAAGCGCGTGATGCCATTCTTTCGGCCGTAGGCGGCAAAGCGATTAGATATGACGATTTGACAAAGCTGAAAGTCAGCGAAATCAAAGAACTATATAAATCCTGCAACGTGTTGTATGTGTATCACAACCATATCGACGCCACCGGTGATGCGGAGAAAACCGAATTGGAAACGGTAGACGCATGCGAGAAGACGTTCAAGGAACTGGGCGAAGTAGTCAAAAAACTTGCCAGCGGCAACGTCCATAACATGATCATCACTGCGGACCACGGATTCCTCTATCAGGACCGAGATTTGGACGGTACGGAATGGCTGAGCGAACAGCCCAAGGGCGATGCGGTATGGGTGAGAAAGAGGCGATTCTCCATCGGATCCAATCTTGCTCCGGGTCGTGCGTTCGTGACATTCAATGCCGCGCAGATAGGAATGGACGATGCTCGGAATGAAGGCATAAGCATTCAAGTACCGAACTCCATCATGCGCTTGCGCATGCAGGGCGCCGGTGTGAAGTATGTGCATGGAGGAGCAGCATTGCAGGAAATCGTCGTTCCTGTGCTGCATGTCAGTAAGGGGCGTTCCGCGGCCGACGATGTGAGGCCTGTGGAATTCACTATTCTGCAACGAACCGACAGGCTTTCCAGCAGACAGTTGACTGTGGAATTCTTCCAGAACGAGCCCGTTGGAGGAAAAATCCGCGCACGTACCGTATTGGCCGGATTGTGGGGGCGCGATACGGCAGGCAATGATGTGCTCATCTCCAATGAGACACCGGTCGCCTTCGATCTGCTCGGGCAGGAGAAAAGCGAACGCCATGTGACGGCTACGCTCATGCTGACCAGTGACGCGGAACGATTCAATGGAACGAATATCGAACTGCGCCTGCGTGAGAAGACAGATGGGTCAAATGTGCTGGTCATGCTTGACCAGAAGGCACGATACTTCTTCAAACAGGGCGTGGTGGCCGACGATGCCGGATTCTTCGACTGAATTGGATGAGCACAGAGGAAAGCGACCGTAAGGGGTAACACAATGAATGAGCAGGGTATGAGCCAGAACGGTTGGATTGAAAGTCCTGAACACAACGCGGATGGGAATTCCCTGACCGCGTTGGACGCTAAGATCACTGATATGTTCCCCGGGGTCACCGTCCGCAAGGATCTGGTGAACAAGGTCAAGGGCAATGCACTGGTGCCCTCGTATGTGCTCGAGTTCCTGCTCAGCGCATATGCCACGAACACCGACCAAGCCAGTATCGAGTCGGGTGTGGATCGAGTGCGTGCCATTCTTGCAAACAACTATGTGCATCGCGAGGAAGCCAATCTTATCCAGTCGAAAATCCGCGAGAAAGGGAGCCATAGGATTATCGACCGTGTGCAGGTGGTGCTTAATGACAAAACCGACCTGTATGAGGCAACGTTCTCCAATCTCGGCATCAGCCAGGTCATTGTCGATCCAAGCCTTGTAAAGGCCTATCCGAAACTGCTGGTGACAGGCATCTGGTGCATGTGCCAGATCGGTTACGCATATTCCGGCGACCCGCGCGAAGTACCATGGCAGTTGCTGCAGCTCAAGCCTGTGCAGATGTCGCGTGATGATCGCGAAAACTACATGCAGCAACGTTCGCAATTCACCGATAGCGAATGGATCGATCTGCTGATGCAATCCATTGGGTTCAATCCCGATCTATTCTCCGACCGGGCGAAACTGCTGCATCTGGTACGCATGGTGCCGTTTGTGGAACGAAACTACAATCTGGTCGAACTCGGGCCGAAAGGCACCGGCAAATCGCACATCTACTCGGAATTCTCACCGCACGGCATGCTCATATCCGGCGGGGAAGTGACAGTGGCCAAACTGTTCGTGAACAATTCCAACGGACACTTGGGGCTTGTGGGCTATTGGGACACGGTGGCGTTCGACGAGTTCGCAGGCAAGGCCAAGAAGGCCGGCCGGGACTTGGTGGACATCATGAAGAACTACATGGCCAACAAGTCGTTCTCCCGTGGCGTCGAGACGTTCCAAGGCGAGGCGAGCATGGCGTTCGTAGGCAACACCTCGCATAACGTGCCGTACATGCTGAAAAACTCCGACCTGTTCGAGGAACTGCCGAAACAGTATCACGATCCGGCATTCCTGGATCGTATTCACTTCTATCTGCCGGGTTGGGAGTTCGAACAGATCCGTTCCGAGATGTTCACCAGCGGATTCGGTTTCGTTGTCGACTATCTGGCGGAGATTCTGCACAACCTGCGCGATGCCGATTACAGCGACCGGTTCGAAAAGTATTTCGAACTGTCTTCCACACTGTCCACGCGAGATAAGGACGGCATCAAAAAGACGTTCTCCGGATTGATGAAGCTTATTTACCCGGACGGCAATGCTTCTCCTGAACAGATGGAACCGTTGCTGCGTTGCGCCATCGAGGGCCGTAAGCGCGTCAAGGACCAGCTGTGCCGCATCGACTCCACCATGGAGGAGGTCGAGTTTACCTACAAGCGTGTGAGCGACGGTGAAGTAGTCGCCGTGCAGACGTTGGAAGAGCTCGACTACCCGCAGCTGTATTGGCGTGGGCGTGTAGCTGAGAATTCGGAAGATAAGGGCGAGGCGGAAGCGCCTGTTGCCGATGATGCCGTGGCAATTGCGGGTAGCGAGGGAGGAGCTGGTGCCTCTGAGAATGCCGATGCCTTGCCCGTAGCGCGGCATCAAGAAGCGGTGATGTTGACGCCGGTCGAGCGTCTTGCAGCAAAGGCCGATGGAAAGCAGCGGGAACTGGTCGAGAATCAACGTGGAATCACGTATTTCGGATTATTCGGCCCCTACTTGGCCGGGGCAAAGAAAATCGTTGTAGAGGATGCGTATGTGCGTAAGCCGTACCAGCTGCGTAATCTGGCTGAGTTCTTGGAGATGCTGCTGAGATGCAAAAATCCCGATGAGGATGTAGCCGTTCATCTGGTGACCGGGCATAATGAGCCTGGATTCATGGAAGCGCAGCTAGATGGTTTGAACGAACTGGCATCGACGTTCTCACAGCTGGGCGTGAACCTTACATACGAATTCAGAGACACTTTGCACGACCGTTCCATTACTGCGGATACCGGCTGGGAAATTCTTCCCGGTCGTGGTCTTGACATCTTCCAGAAATTCGTTGACGGCGATTGGCTTAACCCGCTGTTGCGCCATCAGCAGCTCCGCCGCGTTAAGGAATGCAAGGTCACGTATCAGCGGGTCCGCGAGAAGTGAGGCAAAAATGAATGTCCAATGTCCAGCTTGCGGAACGTATGTGGCAGAGACCGCGACCATGTGTCCGTATTGCGGTTTTCGCGGTGATGATCCGAGCCGGCCAATATACAAGCAGGGGGAGTATCGTCCTGTGCCAATTGTGCCTTGCGAAATCGTGATGGATGATGGCCGGCGTGGCGAGATTTGGTTGTCTGACGAAGACAGCAAGAATCTGTTTCGGCATTTGACTGATTGGAAATGGCTTTCAACCATGCTTCCGGCTCTGGCGGAAACATTAGAAAGTATGTTTGGCGGAACTGTGCATTTGGAAGCCAAGCTTCCGGAACATATCATGCGCATGATTGAAGAGGGCAAACTCCATTTCGCCACGGATAAAAACGGTGAGATTCTCGCTGAAGTGTTCGATGAACGCAATAAAATCTTCAAACAAGTGCGTTTGGAGAAAGTCGTCAGAAATGATACGTTATTGCCGGCTATGCAGCATCTTGAAACACAGGCTGCCCTTTGCTTGGTAATGGAAAAAATCGATGAAGTCGGCCGAGCTGTGCAACAGCTCGGTGAGGAAATGCAGCAGGATCGTTTGGCCCGTGTCGATGCTGCGTTTGATATGTTCCAGCAAGCGTGTCGTATCGAGAGCAGTCGGGAACGTAATGAGTATGTACGTGAAGCGTTGAACGAGGCCACGCGCGCGAAGGCTTTGCTGGTGCGTAATTTTGCGCAGCAGCAGCGGCTGGTGAAGCAGGGCGGCAAGAAATCGGATGCTGCATTAAGGGCGATGCAGGATTATGTGGCGATTGTGAATGCAGTGAACGTGCAGATGCAAACGCATATGGCGTTGGGGCAACAGGACGTGGCCGCGTATTGCCTTCAGGATCTTAATAAGTTCATTAAGAACTATGATCTCGATAAGCGCGATACGATGCTCAACCTTGTGGGCAGCGTGAAGAGCAAGAACAGGGGCAGTAATCAGGAAAAGTTTATTGACGGTTCTTTGCAGGTTGCAGCGAACATTGAAAGCGTGGTGAAGGCTCTCGACGCGGGCGAAGTAATTTCTCCGAAGCTCATTACCGAGAATGATGGGAACGGGAATGATTCTAACGATGAGGAGAAGCAGCATGATGAAGAAAACTGAGGATGCTGAAAAAGTTGCTGATGAAATTGCAGGTGTTGACGAAGAGAATCCTGCGTCGAAAAAACGCTCTTGCATCAAGTGCAAGATAGAACTGGCTTCCGACAACAAGCTGCCGTTCTGTCCTGCTTGCTGGGAAGAAATTACCGGCTACCTGAAAAAGACCGGAATCGCCATGGGAACTTTGATGGTCGCTTTGATAAGAAAGTATGGTCCCAAAGTCGGCAAGGCGGTCTTCATGGCGAGGTAGTGCCCGAAGGTTTGCGCACTTAGGGTCGTGCCCGTCCATGGGACGATGATCAGTTCGCTTCCTGCAGGTTGTCATCGAGCCGGGACATGTCGAGGTAGCGGCGCGTGCTCCATTCGTTCGCGGTGACGTACCTGGTTCTGGCGCAGATGAGCATCAACGCGCTGTTGCCGTCCGGGAAACTGCCGACGACGCGCGTGCGACGCCGGATCTCCCGGTTCAGCCGTTCGATCATGTTGTTCGTGCGGATCCTCCTGCGGTGCTCCGTCGGGAATTCCGGCAAAAGGTAGGCGGTCGTCTCCCCGATGCCCTCGCGCAGGCAGCCGGCCGCCGCCTTGAGCTTCCTGGACTCCATCTCCGCGGCGACCGTCCCGGCCTTGGCGAGGGCGGATTCGCGGGACTCCATGGCGAATATCGCCTTCAGGGCCGCGGACGCCCAATCCCGGTGGTTGGGCGGCACCTTCGAGAGCACGTTGCGCATGAAGTGCACCATGCACCGCTGGTACTTCGCCCGGGGAAGCATCGAGTTCACCGTGGAGACGAGTCCCGCGCACCGGTCGCCGACCACGAGGCGCACGCCCTTCAAACCGCGTTCGATCATGCTTCGTATGAACTGCTCCCAGCTGGCAGCGTCCTCCCTCATGCCCTCCGTCACGCCGATGACCTCGCGGTGGCCCTCCGCGTTGACGCCGATGGCGACGAGGACGCTGACGTTCTCCACGCTTCCGCCCCAGGAGCGCTTGTGCCACACGCCGTCCATGAACACGTACGGGTATTCGGATTCCAATGGCCGGGTGCGCCATCGGTCGATGTCGTCATACACGCGCTTGAGCTTGTCGGAAAGGGTCTGGGATGGCATCCTGTCACCCCACAGCAGTTTGCTGATGTCGTCGACCTGACGGGTGCTCACTCCCGCCAGGTACATCTCCATCAACGCCTCCTCGACGCTGGACTCCCGCCTGCGGTAGCGTTCGATGACCGCGGATTCGAAGACCGCGCCCTTGAGTTTCGGCACCCTGAGCTCGAGCCTGCCCGCCTTTGCCGTGAGCGTGCGTTCGTAGTGGCCGGCCCTGTACGCCTTGCGCCCCTCCTTGCGTTCGTATCTGGCGGCCCCGGTGATCTCGTCGGCCTCGGCGTCGAGCATGGCGTTGAGGATCTGGGTCATCTTCTCGGTGACCAGCCGGTCGAGTTTGGTCTCGAACAGGTTCTGGTCGATCTGTATGATGTTGCTGTCGGGCATGGCTGCGCGTCCTGCTTTCCAATTGCGATTCTTTGTTTGGCGACTGAAAATCGTACACAGGACGCGGGCCATGCCCGCTTCAACATCTCAACGAAGAACAAAACCGAAAGTGCGCAGGAATTCGGACGTTATCCATGGCGATCAAGGCAACATTAAAGAAGTAATCATCTACGCTTTAATTGAGATGCCATAGAGACGCATTGCTTGCGGTGTCACGTGGCTGTTGTTCTCATTTCATGGGAAATGAGGGTGAAAAATCAATGTTTCGAGAGGTGGCACCATGGACGCTGGCAAGAAAATCCTGCTGGACTTATTGACCGGTTCGCTTCGGTTCGTGGTTCCGGTGTATCAGCGCAGATACTCATGGGGCGAGATGCAGTGCCGGCAATTGTGGGCCGACATCGTAACGGCTGGCAGGAATCCTGACAGAACCCATTTCACCGGGTCGATCGTGTGGATGCAGGACGGCGGCATCGGCCCGGATGGTGTCAGCCGATGCCAGCTCATCGACGGCCAGCAGCGCCTCACCTCGGTGACCCTGCTGCTTATCGCACTGGCCGAATATGCTCGCGAACACCCTGAGAACCTGCGATTCTCCACAGACATGCTTATCGACCGTGGCTATATTGTCGACAAGTACGCAACCGGCGAAGGCCGCTACAAGTTGACGCTTTCCGGCGACGATAGGGAAGTGCTGCACAGCATGTGCGACCATGCGATCGCCCCAGATCGGCCGGACCATGCCAATATGGGTTCCCGGCTGGAAACGAACCTCGATCTGTTCCGTTCACTGGTCGCCGCAATCGATGATGCGAACGTGGTGTGGAACGGTCTGCAGCGTCTCGAAGTCGTGTCTGTCACCTTGGACCAAGATCGTGACGAACCGCAACTGGTATTCGAATCAATGAATTCCACCGGGCTTGATCTGGAGACTTCCGACCTGGTACGCAACTACATGCTCATGGGGTGCTCCATGGCCGAGCAGAAAACCTTATACGAAGACTATTGGCTGCCCATGGAACGTGTTCTCGGCAACCTCTCATTCGATGCATTCCTGCACGACTGGATGGTCGTTACATTGAAAAAGCCCGTGCTCAAAGGCCGCGTCATGTACGCGGAATTCAAACGTTTCGCGGCCGACAGTTCCTTGCTGCGCATGGAACGCACGCGTAATCTTCTGGCGAACATGCTGGAATACGCCAAATACTATGCCGCTATCAAAGGCGTTGCCGCCGCTGGCAGCGGCGATATGAACGTGGACCGCCGTCTCGAATCAATTCAAAAACTGGTCAGCACGGTTACGGACCCGTTGGTTATGGACATGTTCGCGGCATGGAAGCGTGATCGCGTAAGTTGTGATGGACTGCTGCGCATGCTTGCGGATCTTGAATCGTATCTGTTCCGCAGAATGATCTGCTCGGTATCCAGCAACGGATTGAACAAGCTCGTTCCGTCTCTGATTGCCAAACTTGAATCAGCCGAACACGATTTGGTCGAAACCTTCGCCGCGCTGCTGCTCACTGAAACCGCCAAAGCCACGCGCATGCCCACAGACGAACAATTCAGGCAGGCGCTGCTCGGCGAGGATTTGTACCGCCCGGCTCCGCGGTGCAAATATCTGCTTGGCGGATTGGAAAACCACAACCACCCCAAGGATCCGCGATCCTTCAGCGAATACACCGTCGAACACATCATGCCGCAGAACGCCATGGCACATGCCGAATGGCGCAATATGCTTGCCGACCCCGACCGATTCCCACTGCTGGTGAACAGTTTGGGCAATCTGACATTGACCGCATACAACTCGGAACTTTCTGACGGAACATTCGAACAAAAGAAAAACCGCGCAATCGGCGGATACGATAGCGAATACCTATCCATTTCCGCAGAACTGCACGATGCTTCGCAATGGAACGAACAGACAATCGCGCAGCGAGGCACCCGACTTGCCGATCTCGCATTGCAGGTGTGGGCACGCCCCACGGCGGGGAATGAGGTTATGCAGACTCTGCGCAATCGGAACGTGAACCAGGGAGAACGCGAACAGAATGCCGTTGATTTCGCTGATCTATGCAAGCGGGGCATTCTTGCAGCTGGAGCCGTACTGGAAAGCCGGTATGCCGGCATAACCGCCACGGCAACCGTAACCGAAGACCACCGCATCCGCCTGTCCAATGGCGAGATATTCGACAGCCCATCCGGCGCATTCCGCCGCGCCAGAATGCTTGAAACCGGCGAGAATAAGCAGATCAACGGTTGGATAGTGTGGAAAGTTGCGGACGGCAGAACCTTAGACGAACTGCGGCAAGTCAGCGGTAATATCTCGCTGCGGCGCAGCTTCTGGAACGGCCTATACGAATATGCCGCAACGCGACTCGACTTTGTCGACGTGTATGGCGATCCGTCCGGCCGCAAGACGAACAGCGACACGTGGACGAGTTTCGGCGTGGGCTTGGGCTTCTGTCACCCGAATGGGGCGTTGAATATTCGAGGCGGCTATATTGCGGTCGATCTGTGCTTCACCGACACGTTCCAGTACACGAAACTTTACGCTATGAGGGATTCCGTTGAACGGATACTGGCAGATCTGGGCGAGGTGATGTGGGACGAACCGGATGCCGACAAGAAGAACCGACACCTTTGGGTGCGCCGTGATGTGGATTTCTCCGGTGACATGACGGAAGCCTACCGGTGGATGACGGACGGGCTGCTCGCCATGCGCAATGTGTATGAGCTGCTCGGCTGATGTTTTGGCCGTTTCGACTGCTGTGCGTTCAATGCTTCATACAATGAACGTAGTCATCCGAAAAGAGGCCGCCATGAAATATGGGATGAGAAAACCTAACTGGAACATCTACGACGCCGAAACGAACGACATGGCCACGAAAATCCACAACAACCAATGCGTGGTGAACTGACGGAAACGATTGTAGCCGGCGCCGCCTAGCATGCAATACGGAAAACGACGCCGGCCACAACGACCGGCCAAGACGGACGGAACACACGAAAAGGCGAATCAAACACAGCATGGGCAAGAACGGCACGCAACCAACAACGAAAAACGTCACACCAGCAGTCACACCATGGGGTAAGAACCGTGTGAAGAACACCGAAACCGGCAAGCACGTGCTTATCATGCCGGGCATTGGATACACCGTAGACCGACCGCTGCTGTACTGGGCAGCGCAGGCGCTTGCGGCCAATGGATGGTTCGTGGACCGGCTCGACCTGAAACTGACAGAAAGCGTCGAGTTTCCGGAAATGATCGCCTGCATGGAACGCGTGGTCGACGAATGGCGCAAGGCGGCGCTCGAACATGCTGCCGAATCGGGTGAGGAGCCGCATTTGCTGGTCGTCACCAAATCGCTCTCCACACTCTCATATCCGCATTCCGCAAAACTAGGATTGCGCGTGGTGCTGCTCACCCCGGTACTCAATCCGCCGCCATTCGACAAGCACAAGTCGGTCATTCCCGCGCCGCTGCCGGGAACTGCCGGCAGCCCGATGCCGCTAATCTGCGCAGGTGACGCCGACCCATACTACGATGATGCCAAAGCGCATCTGCTCACCGACCATGTGCGCACGTACGCTGGTGCCAACCATTCCATCGAAGTGCCGGACGATTGGCAGACGTCGCTCGACTACCTGAAACAGGTCACGCAAGCCATCGTCGACTACGCCGGCTGAAAAGAACGGGACGGAATATGCGCATCGTATTGCAGAAGGTCAGCGAAGGATCCGTCGACGTGGTCGACGAGACAAGCGGAGAAGTCGACACCACATTCGAACCACAGCATATAGGCATCGGCTATGTGCTGCTTGTCGGAGTGGAAGATACGGACGGAGCGAAACAAATCGACTGGCTCGCCCACAAAATCGCCAACCTGCGCGTTTTCGAAGACGAGAACGGCAAAATGAACCGTTCCATCCACGACGTGGACGGCAGCGTGCTGTCGATATCCCAGTTCACGCTGTATGCGGACGTACGCAAAGGCAACCGGCCAAGCTTCGTGAAAGCAGGCGCGCCCGACCATGCCGAACAGGTATGGAACGGATTCAACGACGCCCTGCGCGCGCAAGGACTCGAAGTAAAAGAAGGACGATTCGGCTCCCACATGCGCGTGCGGCTCGCCAACGACGGTCCGGTCACCATCATCCTTGACACCGACGAACTCGGCGTCTGACCCAAAACCCAACGTGAAACCCTATATCCGACGATTGCCATAGGGTAAAACGCATGGGAATATGGAACGACCGCAAACTGATCGTCAACTGCCTGCCGTTGACCGAATCCGAACGTGCGCAGTTCACACGCGCCGCGAAAGACATGCCGCAGGAATTCGTCGGCGACCCGGCACAACGAGGCTCCATGAACTGGACCGCCGAAATACCGGACGAACTCAAAGCGTATGCAACCGCGGTCATCGGCAACATCACGCCCGAAACATGCGCGCAATGCCCCAGACTCGAATGGCTGCAGACCTGGAGCGCCGGCGTCGACAAATACCAGCGGCCTGGCGTGCTCCACCCCGGCTCCATGCTCACCAACGCCACCGGCGCCTACGGACAAAGCGTGTCCGAACACATGTTCGCCATGATGTGGTCCATCATGAAAAACCTGCACATCTACGCCGTCGGCAACCCGAACGCCGCATGGCAGGACGCCGGCCGCGTCATCAGCCCCGACGGCAAAACCGCGCTCATCATCGGCACCGGCGACATCGGATCGCATTTCGCACGCCTATGCAAGAGCGTCGGCATGTCGACCATCGGCATCCGCCGCAACCCCACCGTCGAAGCGCCGGGCATCGACCACATGGTCGGATTCGAATCGCTCGACGACGTGCTGCAATACGCCGACGTGATCGCCATGTGCGTGCCATCCACGCCATCCACACACCACCTGCTTAACGCGGAACGCATCGCAAAACTCAAAACCGACGCCATCGTCATCAACGCGGGCCGCGGTGACGCCATAGACACGCAGGCGCTCGCCGACGCGCTCGCCAACGGCATGATCCGCGGCGCTGGCCTCGACGTGACCGAACCGGAGCCGCTGCCGGCGGCATCGCCATTATGGAGCGAGCCGAAATGCCTGATCACCCCGCATGTGGCGGGCGGCAACCACTTGGAGTCCACCGAACGGCGCATCATCGCCATCGCATTGGGCAACGTGCGCTGCTACGCCAACGGACAATCGCTCGACAACCGCATGCCTCTCAAGGGCTGACGTTCATTAAAAGTGGGTATCCGCTCCTTCGGTCGTCGGCTGAATGGTCCGAATCGGACGGCCTCCGAGATGAACTCTGAAACGAACCACATGAGGAGGTCTATCTGGTCTGAAGGCACATGCACCGCGCCCGGAATACGTCACAAAAACGGGCAAACCCGTATGATGGCAGCCATGGGGAGAAAGGCGGGAGATATGACATTGGACAAATGGCAGCGGATGACCGAGTGGTTCATGACCGCATTGGCGTTGGTGTTCCTGTTCGCGTATTCGTGGGAAGTGCTGGCGAGAACGCATATCGTATTGTGCGAAACGGTGATCAACATCATCTGGATGGCGTTCATCGTCGACTACGTCGTTTCGATTCTGCTGGCGAAGGACAAGAAAGCCTGGTTCAAAGAGAATCTGCTGATGCTGGTGTCCATCGCCTTGCCCATCTTCAGACCATTGAGGCTGCTGCGATTGGTGGCGGTGCTCAACGTGCTCAACCGTACCGGTGGCATGGCGGTGCGTGGACGTATCACACTGTACACATGCTGCAGCGTGACACTGCTGATGTATATCGGCGCCCTTGCCGAATTGGATGTGGAACGTGGGGTTCCAGGCGCTTCCATCACCGATTTCGGCGAGGCGATATGGTGGTCGTTCGTGACCGTCACCACAGTCGGCTATGGCGATTTGTCTCCGGTGACATGGCAGGGAAGAAGCATCGCCATCGGGCTGATGATAACCGGCGTGGCCCTGATCGGCATCGTCACCGCGACACTGGCCTCATGGATAGTCGATTGTGTCCGTGACGAAACCGACAAGCGCGCGGACGAGGCGGAATCGGAAACGGAACAGTTGCGCCACAATGTGCGGGAACTGACGGACACCGTCAACCAGCTGCGTGACGACATCGCGCGGCTGCGCAGACCATAGCGGTTCTCATGACTGCACTGCGGAAAATGCGGAAAGAGGCTGAGGCATAGGAAAAGCGCCGGATGAATAACCCGGCGCTTTTCCTATGCCTCACCGTCATACGTCTTACAACCGGAAAGGCGGAGACGCTGTATTGGATTTATTCGCAGGCGACTCCGTCATGGTCGCGGTCCAGTTGTGAACGGTAGCCCGGCTGGCCCTGGTAGATAGGCGCGGCGCCAGCGGCTCGTGCCGCGGTGCAGTTCTGGTAGTGGACGTCCTGCTGTGGCGCTGGTTGGGGCGCGGGAGCCGGAGCCGGAGCGGGTTCGGGCGCAGGTGCCTGTGTCGTTTGTTGAGTCTGCTGGGCCTGCTCAGCTGACTGTTCGGTTTGCGTCTGTTCGGTTTGCGTCTGTTCGGTCTGCTCGGACTCGGTGGTCTTCTCGGCTGTGGAATCCTTGACCCCCGTGTAGTCGGGCACGGTTTGCGTCGGGCAGGAGGACAGCACCTTGGCCATGGCTTCCTTTTCGGCCTGCGTGACCCACAGTGAGTATTTGTGCTTCACGCCGATCTGACGCGCCACGTATTCGCAACGGAACCCCTTGTTGGACGGCAGCCACGTGGCCGCATCGCCATCGGACTTCTTCTGGTTGGCACGCCCCTGCACGGCCAGCAGATTGTACGGATCGTTCGCCAATGCGGTGCGGCGCCCCTCGCTGAGCTTCTGCGCGCCCTTCTGCCACGCATCGCTCAACGCCACCACATGGTCGATCTGCACCGCGGTGGAAGTCTTCTTGCCCTTCTTGAACTTGATGTCCTTGCCAGTGTATGGATCATGCAGTTTTCCGGACTTCACCACGCAATTGTGCGTACGCCACTTGTGCCTCACGCCGGTCAGATCGCGGTTGAGGATATCATTGCGGGTGTCGCAGCCGTTGTGGTCCATGTCGGCCCACGCCTTGCCGAATTGAGTGCGCTTGTACCCGGTTTTCGGCGCGCGGCCCTTGACCTCCAACGAATCCAACACCTCCGTGGCGGACGTGCCGGCCCCGGTGCCATCCGTCGGCTCGTCCGCATACGCCGAACCGACCGGCAGTCCGATGGCCAGACTCGCAGCCAGCAATCCGGACAAAACAACCATCATCGAACCATGACGACGCATGATACGCTCCTCACCCTAAAACCCCTCAAGTAGTACAAGAATATCCCCGGAACGAATTCGAATCGCTTCTTTACGGCAGATTTTTCGGCATGCCGAAACCAGTATTTCGCATCCGTCAAGACGTATGGCAAGAATCGGCCGTATGACCAACAGCATCACAGCAATCAAACCGGAACGTCTCGCACAATACGCCAAAGACTTCAACGCCGACCGGGCCAACCTTGTGGCCGCCAACGCCGCGGTGTCCTCGGGCGTGCTCGAAGCCGCCACCGACTACAAAGGCCAGCGCGCGCTGCCACGCGACTTCTCCATCGAACTGAAACAGGGGTCCATCACCAACCAGCGCCGATCCGGCCGCTGCTGGATGTTCGCATCCCTCAACACCCTGCGTTACGAGCTCATGCACCAGTGGGGACTCGACGATTTCGAATTCTCCGAAACCTACCTGTTCTTCTGGGATGCGATGGAAAAATCCAACACGTATCTCGAAAACGTGTTCGCCACGCTCGACGAGCCGACCGACAGCCGCCTGTTCCAGGAGATCAACTACGGGCCGGCCGATGACGGCGGTTGGTGGCAGATGTTCGCCGCCCTTGTAGACAAGTATGGTCTCGTGCCGAAGAGCGCCTACCCGGAATCCGCCAATTCCAAGGACTCCGACGCGTTCAAACAATACCTCAACAGCAGGCTGCGCCAGTTCGCCGCCGACCTGCGCGAACGTTACGCAGCCGGCGCCACGGTCGATGAACTGCGCGCGGTCAAGGACGACGACATGTCCACCGTGTACCGCATGTGCGCCATCTCGTTGGGCGAGCCGCCGGAGAAGTTCGACTTCCTGGCCCGCGTGAGCGACGATGACAAGAAGGACGATAAGAAAAGCGGCGAAGACGAGGCCGACAAGCCGAAAACCGGCAAGGACGAGCGCAGACAGATCCGCGAAACCGGCATCACGCCGATGGAATTCTACAAGAAGTACGTGCCGGTGGACGTCGACGATCTGGTGACGTTGTGCAACGTGCCGATGGCGTCCCGTCCGTTCAACAAGCGTTACCGCATCCGCTACACCGCCAATGTGGCCGAAGCGGGGGATATGGAATTCGTCAACGTGCCGCTCGACGTGTTCAAAAAGGCCGCGGTCGACCAGATTAGCGCCGGACACCCGATCTGGTTCGCCTGCGACTGCACCCAGTTCTCGCTGCGTGCGGCCGGCTATTTCGACTGCGACAGCGTGCGCGTGGACCAGCTGTTCGGCACCGATTTCGACTTCGACAAGGCGCACGGCCTCGAATACGGCGACAGTCCAAGCAACCATGCCATGACCCTCACCGGCGTGAACCTTGACGAGCAAGGCAAGCCGAACCGCTGGAAAGTGGAGAACAGCTGGGGCAAAGACAACGGCGAAGACGGCTACTACGTGGCCTCCGACAAGTGGTTCGACCGCTATGTGACCGAAATCATCATCCGCAAGGAATACCTCGACGACGCCACCCGAGCGCTGCTCGAAACCGAGCCGGTGGAACTCGACCCATGGCAGCCGCTGACCAAACGCTGCCGCTGACGCAACACGGGCGATAACATGCCGCGGTCCGGATCGGGCCGCGGCTTTTGCTGTTCCACCGCGCTGGTATGGTTGCATGAGAACAAACGTACGAACGATGGGGGTTCAGGTGGCGGACACTCTGGCATGGCTTTCCGACGAGCTGCGCAGCGAATGCAGCCAGCCGGTACTGCAGCGCGCCCGCGGCATCGCCAACCAATGGCGTTCCAAAATGGAGGACCTGCATTGCCTGAACGACACCGCATCCAACCGCATCACCCTGTATGCCACCATACGGGGCACCACCTCACCCTCCAGCCGTTACGAAGTGCAAGCCACGCTTGATTTCGCCGACGAGCTGTTTCTGGCACGCTACTGCTCCTGCCCGGCATTCAGCGGTTCGCAGCGCGGCTACGGTTCCTACCGGACCTTCGACTACCACAACAGTCCGAAATACCGCAGCTTCGACGATGACGACGACTACGATTACGTCGACGACTACGACGATTTCGGCTCCGGCAGCACGTACGGCCACGTCAACGATGATGACGACTCGGCTTCCTCCACCAGCCGCCGGTACACCGGCATGTGCAAGCACGTAGCCGCCATGCTGCTGCTGTTCCTGCAGCAGCCGGAACGATTCCGGGGATTCCACGCCGCAGCCGCAACACCCCGGGCCCTCGCCGACTACATGCGCTCCCTCGATGCGAAAAGCAACAACGCCGGCGAGAACGCCCAACTCGACGTGCTGAAACGAATCATCAACGCGAAAAGCCGATTGATCGAGGAACAACGTGGCGCCTCCGGACAGGGAGCCGCCAAACCGAAACGCAAATCAAGCGCGCCGGTCGACGTCAAACCGGGAAGCGTGTACCTCGAGCCCACGCTGATCAACGGCCATGACGCCCTGCGCCTGTCCCTGCGCATCGGATGCGGCGACGCCGACTATGCGCTCAAAAACATCTCAAGATTCGTGGCCGACATGCGGACGGGAACATACGAGTCATATGGCAAAAAACTCGCGTTCACCCACACTCCGGACATGCTCGACCCCTTCTCGCTGAAGCTATACCGCTTCCTGCAGCAGGTGATCGCATCCAGAACGGCGGCCCAACTGCAAAACGGATACTATTACGGCGAAGCGGTACGCGTCGACCGTGAACTCGTCCTCACCGATTGGGAGGCATGCGACCTGCTCGACCTGTTCCACGCCGTGACACAGGACGAATACAAGGAACACGAGTCGAAGGCCCGCGGTTTCCTGCGCACGTCGGACGGTGACGGGCTGAGACGATTGCTTATCGAGGATTTCCAACGCACCAAGGAATCCGGGCCAAGCCGCATCCACATGGCCAACGAAGGAGGCGAGCCGTTCGGCCTTGACATTGTCGAAGGCGACCCCACCTTCACGTTCAAGGCGTCCTTCGTGCATGAGGGCACCGCGTCGGGCGTGCGCATCACATCGAACCAAAGCATCTCCGATGTCATCAACGGACGCAACGGCTTCTACGTTTTCAGCCGCGAACGTCCCGACGATTCCACGGCGACGGACAGGATAGGCATCGACGGGCTCTTCCGCTGCACCGATAAACTGCGCCCGGCATTGCAGGTGCTGCCTGACCTGTGTTCCGACGATCCGGACGGCGTGTTCATCGCCGAAAACGACTGGCCCATGTTCGCCCGAACCATCGTGCCGAAACTCACCGAAGCGGGCATCGGATTCGACATTCCGCAGGAAGTGACCGAAGCGGTGGGAACCGAATGCCGGATCGAATTCTATCTGGACCGCGATTTGTACGGCATCACCTGCGAAGCGGTGGCGAAATACGGCGACTTCACCTTCCAACTGGTGCCCACCGCCAAAGAACTGCGCGGCGTGATCAACCCCGATTCACGTTCAAGAGCCTCGCAGGTCAAACGCGACCTGTCACGGGAATCGTTCGCCGTGCAGGTGGTACGCCAGCTGTGCCCTACATGGAGCTCCATCGACGTGGCACGCGTCAAAGAAGAGGATGAGCAGGCTATCCTGCTCATGCTCACCGACGGCGTGCAGATCCTCAAATCGGTGGGCCAGGTCTTCTCCACGGCGGCATTCGATGGCATGATGCAGCCCAACCCGCCATCGGTGAAGGTCGGCTTGTCCATCGACTCGAACCTCGTTGAAATCTCACCGATCGCCGACGAGGTGCCGATGAACGAAGTCGGCGCGCTGCTTGACTCCTACCGCAGAAAACGCCGCTACCATCGGCTCAAGAACGGCACGTTCGTGGATTTGAAGGAAGCCGACCTGCATGAGCTCGACCAAGTGTCCACGGACCTCGACCTGAGTGAAAAACAGCTCGACTCCGGCATCATCAAAATCCCCGGATACCAAGCGTTCCTGCTGGACTCCCAAGTGGACGACGAAGGCAAAAGCGCCTCGTTCGTGGACTATGTCAACGATGTGAAGATCGTCGATCCGAAACGCTACGAAGTGCCCGAACGGCTCAAAACCGTGCTCCGCCCATACCAGGTGGAGGGCTTCCAATGGCTGTCCACCCTGTGGGACAAGGGCTTCGGCGGCATCCTCGCCGACGAGATGGGCCTCGGCAAATCCGTGCAGCTGCTCTCGCTCATCGAAGCGCGCAAAGGAAACGGTCCGTCACTCATCGTCTGCCCGGCATCGCTCGTCTACAACTGGGCCGCGGAATGCGAGAAATTCGCGGGCGATCTGACGGTGGAAGTCGTCGCCGGTACGAAAGCGCAGCGACGCAAGGCCATCGCGACGGTGGCCGCGCAATCGCAGGAGAACGACGGTGCTACGACGAATGGCGCCACGACGTACGACGGCACCGACGTGGTGATCACCTCCTACGATCTGCTGCGTCGCGACGTGGACGATTACGCAGCCTGCCATTTCGCGCTGATGGCGCTCGACGAGGCGCAATACATCAAAAACCATGCCACAAAGGTGGCCAAATCGGTCAAACAGGTCACGGCCGACCATCGCTTCGCTCTGACCGGCACGCCAATCGAAAACCGGTTGAGCGAACTGTGGAGCATTTTCGACTTCCTCATGCCCGGACTGCTCGGCACCTATACGAAATTCCGCGAAAAATACGAGCAGCCGATCATGGCTCCCGGTCCGGAACATTCCGTCATGGCCGACAAACTGCAGGCATTGGTGGGACTGTTCATCAAACGCCGTCTGAAAAAAGACGTGCTCACCGACCTGCCCGACAAATTCGAGAACGTGCTCACCGTCAAACTGGAAGGAGAGCAGCGCAAACTGTACGCCGCACACGAACAGCGGCTACGCGCCACGCTCACCAAGGCGTCGGACGCCGACTTCAACACCAAGAAGATCCGCATCCTCGCCGAATTCACCTTGCTGCGCGAAATCTGCTGCGATCCAAGACTCGTATACGCCGACGCGAAGAACGCCTCCGCCAAACTCGACGCCATCGTCGAACTCGTGGCCACATGCATGGGCGAAGGCAAAAAGGTCCTCGTGTTCTCGCAATTCACCTCGTTCCTCGAACTCATCGGTACCAGACTCGCCGAACAAGGCGTGGAATACTACACCATCACCGGCGAGACGCCGAAGAAACGCCGTGTGGAACTGGTCGACGAATTCAACGGCAATGACGTGCCCGTATTCCTCATCTCGCTCAAAGCCGGCAACACGGGCCTGAACCTCGTGGGCGCATCCGTGGTGGTGCACGCCGATCCATGGTGGAACGCCGCCGCGCAGAACCAGGCAACCGACCGCGCGCACCGTATCGGCCAAACCCAGGACGTGAACGTATACCAGATCGTGGCCAAAGACACCATCGAGGAACGCATCCTGAAACTGCAGGAAAAGAAAAACAAGCTGGCGCGCCAATTCACCGACGGCACCGCATCCGGCGGCGTCGGCACGCTCAGCAAGGACGATCTGCTCGGCCTGCTGTCATAACATGCCCGCTGTCGCGGCGTGCGCAGACTGCGTTCCGAATCGCAAGACGAAAACGGAACACAGGTTGCGCATATCGCATGGCGGGCGTATATATGGACAAGCAAGTTTCAGGGAAGGTGAAAATCCTTACTGGCGGTAACGGCACGACCGGCATTCATAACGGCCCCATACCGAAGCCCGCGACCCGCGAAAGCGGCTGATCCGGTGAGAATCCGGGGCCAACGGTTACAGTCCGGATGGAAGAAACGGAGCTCAACATGAGTGTATCCTCTCCTAGCAATACCTCCAATACCGCAGCTGATCAGGCCGCAGACAAACCGATGACCCGTCCGGACAACGCGCACTCCACAGGCGTCGCCGACTCCGGCCGCTGGTCCACCAAACGCATCGCCATGTACGCGCTGTTCGTGGCGCTGTCCATGGCCGTCAGCTTCATCGAATTCCCGATCATCCCAGGCGTGCAGTGGCTCAAATACGACCCATCCGGCATCGTCTGCCTCGTCGCGGGCTTCGCGTTCGGACCGGCCGCAGCCGTCATCGTCAGCGTGCTCGGCTTCGTGCCGCACCTGTTCACCAACCCATGGGGCACCCTGATGGCCGTGCTCGTGGCATTGGCCCTGTCCGTGCCGGCATCGCTCATCTACAAAAAGAACAAGACGCGCAAGGGCGCGCTGATCGGCATCATCGTCGGCGCTGTCGTGGCGCTCGCCGTCGCCATCGTCGGCAACATCATCGTCACGCCGTTCTACGCGCACATGACCACCGCGCAGGTCGTGGCGCTTATCGTGCCGGCGCTCCTGCCGTTCAACGCGTTGAAGTTCACCATCCACGGCGTGGTCACGTTCCTGATTTACAAGCCGATCTCCAACCTGCTGAACCGTTGAGCTTCGTTTGTTCCCATTGAAATGAACATGGAGGGACCGTCCGTATCCGCTGGAGGGTTCCTCCGTCTTGTTTTCCCCGAGAATTCCATACAGTGCTGGTGAAGGAAGATTTTATGGTTACGACCAATGCGCCGATCATAACGTTACGCGATGTGCGATTCACCTATGATGGCGGCGCGACATGGGCGCTTGACGGTGTGAGCCTTGACATCCGCCGTGGCGAACGCATCTGTCTGACCGGACCGAACGGTTCGGGCAAATCCACGCTGTCACGTGTCATCGCCGGACTGGTGGCTCCCGATGAGGGATATGTCGTATTGTCAGGCAATGTGGTGTTCGACGAGTCCGGCGCGCACGCCGACGAGTATCGAACCGCCCGTTGCGGAATAGGCGCGGTGTTCCAGCATCCCGAAGACCAAATCGTCACCACCGTCACCGAAGACGACGTGGCGTTCGGACCGGAGAATCTTGCGATTGAGCATGATGAGATCGGCCTGCGCATCTCCGGTTCGCTGGACGCCGTGGATATGAGCGACTATCGCGCTTCCGATCCGACGCGCATGAGCGGCGGCCAACAACAACGCATCGCCATCGCCGGCATGCTGGCGATGGATTCCGATGTGCTCGTGCTCGACGAGCCGACCGCCATGCTCGACCCGCAAGGGCGCGCCGACATCATGCGGGTGCTAGACGAACTCCAGGACCGCGGCACCACCATCATTCTCGTCACGCACCATGCGGACGAGTTGGAACATGCCGACCGTGTGATTCAGCTGGAAGCAGGCCACATCGTAGGCGATGGCCCCGCCGACGAGCGGCTTCGGATGCCGGTTCAATCGGTGGGCCTGCCGAAACGCATTGATGATGAGCCCGCCGAAACGCTCATCGAAGCACGCGACATATCGTATCGTTACGTGGACGCCGAACGTGACGTGTTCAACCACCTGTCGTTCAGCATCGGCAAAGGCGAGACAGTGGCGTTGATGGGACGCAATGGCGCCGGCAAAACCACATTGGCGCGCATGCTGTGCGCGTTGGAGAAACCCACGACAGGCTCGATCGTCATCGACGGCATCGCCGTGGCCACTGCGAAGGCGAACGGCGGAACGAAGCCCCTCAATCGCAAAAACCGTGCGAGGCTGCGCCGTACGGTCGGCTACGTCATGCAGCATCCGGAACGGCAGCTGTTCGCCGACACCGTGGCCGAAGACGTCGCATACGGGCCTTCCAACCTGGGATTGGATACGTCCGAGGCGATGGAACGCGCCATGCAGGCCATGCGGCTGCTGCATATCGAACATCTGCGAGACCGTTCGCCGTTCGACCTGTCGGGCGGCCAGCAGCGACTGGTGGCGATCGCCGGCGTGATCGCATGCGAGCCGAAAGCGTTGATTCTGGACGAGCCGACCGCAGGTCTTGACGAGGAGGCCGCCGCACGCGTGCACGGGCTCATCCACGAGCTCAAATCACGCGGCGTGACCATACTGCTCATCTCGCATTCGCAGGATGAAGTGGACGAGCTTGCCGACCGTACCATCATATTGGGCAAGCCGGCGAAACGTGCGGACTCTAAGGAATCCACGGAATCCACAGTGAAAGCCACCTGCGAAGAGGGGCCGGATGCGGAATCATCCGTGGACGCCGCCGGCTCGGACACCGCGACCGTGGGGGAGCGGCGGACCCTGTTGGAACGCCTCGATCCGCGCGTGGGCATGCTGTCCGCATTGGCGCTCATGTTCTCCGCGTTCGCCATCGGCTCATTCTGGCAATTGCTGCTTGCCGTGGTGTTCACCGGCGTGATCGCCGCGGCCGGACGCATCAATGTAGGCCGATTGGCCGCTTCCGTGCGTGTGTTCCTGGCATTGTTCGTTTTCTGCGGCCTGCTGAACATCTTCTTCGTGCGCACCGGCACCACGGTGGCGAGCCTCGGGCCGATTCCCATCACCGATGACGGCATCCGCATCGCCATACTCTACGCATGTCGGTTCGCCGTGGTCATCGTCATCGGAGCGATGTTCCTTGCCTCCACCACACCGACCGCCATGACCGACGCGTTCGAATCATTGCTGTCACCGTTCGCCAGATTCGGCCTGCACACGCAGGAGACGGCATTGGTGATGAGCCTCGCCCTGCGTTTCCTGCCGACGCTTGGCATGGAAACGAAAGCGATTATCGACGCGCAGTCGGCGCGCGGTGGCAGCGTCGAAACAGGTTCGTTCGTAGTACGCATCAAAGCGATGGTGGCGGTCGTCGTGCCGGTCTTCGCCGCAGCCATCCGCCACGCCGACAACCTGAGCCTCGCCTTGGACGCGCGCTGCTATGAGGAAGGTGCGACGCGCACGCATTGGCGTGTCATGCGCGTCACCGGCATGGACGTGGCCGTGGCGATCGTGGTGCTCGTCTATCTCGTCGCACTGGTCGTGCCGGGCGTGCTGTTATGACCGGTGCGTTGCGGGCGGATGGGCAAATACCGTCCTCACGCTAGGCTTGAGCGGGTATTTGTAGATAGGAATGGAACACATATGGCACTTACCAAAAAGCAGGTCAAGCAGCTGCGCGGCCTGGCCACCAAACTCAATCCGCTCATCCAGGTCGGCAAGAACGATCTGAGCGAAAACGCCGTCAAACAGGCGGACGAGACCATCGAGAAGCGCGAGCTCGTCAAATGCTCCGTGCTCGACGGTTCCGGTCTGACCGCCAAGGAGGCCGGCGAAGGTCTCGCCGAACAGCTTGGCGCGGAACTCGTGCAGGTCATCGGCAACCGTTTCGTGCTCTACCGTCGTTCCCAGCGTGACGACGTGGAGCACATTCGTCTCGTGCGCGAATAGCGATCCGAACGTTATATGAGAAGCGGCCCGCCCTCCGAAACCAATCGGAAGGCGGGCCGCTTCATATGGAAATAAACAATCGGAAGAGAGCGTGCCGGAGAATCAGCTCTCCTGATCCCATTCGGGCTTCCACGTGTACTGCATGTCGTACGCGCTGGACCAGAACATGTACTCGTTCTCAACGCCGGTCACAAAAATATCGACCAGCTCCTGCTTACGTTCCTCGCTCACCTCGGCGGCGAGTTTCTCGATATGCTCGATCAGCCAAGCCGAACCCTGCCAGAACTCGTCGGTCTTGTACATGTCCACCCAGCTCTTGTACTGGTTCACATCGAGCGTGTCGGCGAATTCATGGGCAAGACGATATCCGTAATCCGCGTACACCCAGGCGCAGGGGAGCACGGCCACGAGAATGTCGAGGATGTCCTTGCCATAGGCGATGGAAAGGATGTTCGACGTGTACGCGCGGGCGAACGCCGACTGGCGCACGTTGTTCATCTGCTCGTCGGTGATGCCGTAGCTGGCCAGATACGTGCGGTGCACGGTCGACTCCACATTCAACGCGCCGTTCTGCACGTTGAGCATGAACGCCATGATCTCCGGATCGTCTGTTTTGGCCAGTCCCAAAGCATGCACTCTGGCGTAGTCGTTAAGATAACGGAAATCCTGCAGCAGATAGAACGCGAACTTCTCGCGCGGCAGAGTGCCTTCGCCCAGTTCGCGGATGAACGGCTGCCTGTAGCCTTCCTCCCATACGAGGTCGGCGGCTTTGCGCAGCCGCTGCGCGAATGGGGGAAGATTGGTTCGCGTGACGCCCTTCGAAGCGTCGAACGCGGAATCGGAATTGGTTACGGAAATCACATCAGCCATATGGCCATGCCTCCCTACGCTGGTGTCAACCATCAGGTTCAAAGGGTTCGGACGTCCACGCCCATCTCAATCCGTCATACGGATTCCCCTGCATACGCGGTTCATTATGGCAAACAAGTTCGTGCCGTGCAAGGTTCTGTCCATATTTGTCGCGGGATTATGCCCGTGCTCGGCTCCATATCGAACATGGCCGATGTGTGGTTGAGGGCCGGTGCAAGAATGGAACGTATGACTGAAAAGCAAGTTGCGAAGAAGACCATCGAAAAGCTGGCTATCGTCGTGGTGACCTACAAGCGCCAGCAGCTGCTCGCCACCCTGTTCGAATCCATCGAGAAGCTTACCGTCGCCCCGTGGCGCATCATCGTCGTGGACAACGAGCACAGTGACAAGACCCATGGCATGGTCGAAGAATTCAGCGCCAAGCTCACCGCGCAGTGGGGCACCACCGTGGCCGACCTGTCCGGCAACGAGAACCGCGTGGTCTACGCGCCGCAGACCGACAACCTCGGAGGCGCGGGCGGTTTCTCCGCAGGCGTGAAGAAGGCGTACGAGCTGGGTGCCGAATGGTTCTGGGTCATGGACGACGACGTCGCCGTCATGCCGGAAGGCATCGAGCGCTTGGCCAAGTGGACCGATCGGCACGACGTGATTCAGGGAAGCCGCTACGACTATGATGGCGGTCCGTTCTACTGGCAGTACGATTTCATCGTCCCGCTCGGCATTCCGAACCCGATCGCACCGGCTGCGTTCGGCCCGGCTGGCTATCGCGTGATGGACACGTTGTGCTTCGAAGGCGGCCTGTTCCGCCGCAACATCGTCGAGAAGATCGGTCTGCCCGACCCGCGTTTCTTCATCTATTGGGACGACACGATGTACGGCTATCGTGCCAGCAAGGTCACCAATCCGATCGTCGTGCCCGACGTGGTGCTGCGCCGTACGCGCGAGATCGGCAATTGGGACATCGCCGGCGTGCGCCAGCTCAACTCCACTTCCGACATGAACCGCTACCACATCATGCGCAACCGCGGCTACATGGCCCGATACTTCATGACGTACGGCGATTACCGTCCGCTGTTGTTCGGCCTGGGTACGGTGCTGACCGCGGTCAAGGAAGTGATTCGACTGACGATGGTGGACCGCGAGCATTTCAAGACTGGCATCGTTCAGATCGCCAAGGGATGGTGGGATTCGCGCAAGCTGCTGCATGATCCGGAATGGCAGCCGATGCCGCCGCTGAAGTAACACCGTGGCCCACGCGTTTCCCAACGCGCGGCGATCACGCGATTGACGATTCGTCCCACGTCGGAGCCTCTACCGACGTGGAACGAATCGTTTGCAAAACAGGCGATGAAATATTTACTCGGTTAAGTATTACAATTTGTGCAATCGTTCTCACCATTTGTGCATGTCGCGCGCGATTTTGGGCATGTTGCGAGTTATCATAACACGTATCGGTTCGAATACACCCATAACATACCTTGATAGAGAGGTTGAAGATGATTGAGACTGCACAGGCATTCGGCGTTGACATTGGTGGCTCCGGAATTAAGGCCGCCCCGGTTAACCTCGAGAAGGGCGAGTTCGCCGAACCGCGTCTGAAGATCCTCACCCCGGAGGTGTCCACTCCGAAGGCCGTCGGCGAAATCGTTCGCCAGCAGCTCGAGCATTTCGAGGTTCCGGAGTCCGCTCCGGTCGGCATCGCCTTCCCGGCTCCGATTCATGTGGGCGAGAAGCTTGGCTACATGGCCAACCTGGACCAGTCCTGGGTCGGCGTGGACGTCACCGAAGTGTTCTCCGAAGCTTGCGGTCGTCCGGTCACCGTGGTGAACGACGCTGACGCCGCCGGTCTTGCCGAGCAGCAGTTCGGCGCCGCGAAGGGCCAGGATGGCCTCGTCATCGCCACCACGCTGGGCACCGGCATCGGCACCGCGCTGATTTTCAACGGCGAGCTCATTCCGAACACCGAGCTCGGCCATCTGGAACTGCTCAAGGGCAAGGGCGACGCGGAGAAGTACGCCGCATCCTCCATCCGCGAGAAGCTCGACATGGGCTACAAGAAGTGGGCGAAGCGCCTGACCAAGTACTACTCCCTCATGGAGTTCTACTTCGACCCGCAGCTGTTCGTCGTCGGCGGTGGCGTGTCCCGCGTCTCCGAGAAGTTCCTGCCGTACATCGACATCAAGACCCCGATCGTCGCAGCCAAGCTGCACAACGAGGCCGGCATCATCGGCGCCGCATACTACGCGAGCACCAAGCAGAAGTGATGTGTTGACCGATTAGGTTGTCACAAGGCCGTCCGATTCGTCGGACGGCCTTTTTCGTTGTTCCATGTGCCGCAGATGGAAGACGGCAGTCCATGGAGTAGGGTGGAGAGCATGCGTTTTTCCTCAAGAGTCGACATCAGTGAGCCCAATCCCATCGCCAAGGCGGAAGCCACCGCCAAAACAGCCGGCAGACCGCTCGGCAAGCTCAACGACTCCAATCCGACACGGCACGCGCTGGCTCCGGATCTTGTGCCGGACATCTACTCCGCCGACCCGCGCGGCCAACGCTACGCGCGTGAGGCGCTGGCCGCGTTCCTTGACATGCAGGAAATCGGCCATTGCTCGCCGGACGACCTGTACATCCTCAGTTCAACTTCCGAAGCCTACTCGTGGCTTATCAAACTGCTGTGTGATGCCGGTGACGCCGTGCTCGCACCGAAACCCGGCTATCCGCTCATCGAATCGATCGCACGCCTCGAATGCGTCGACATGATCGAATACCAACAACGATTCGACGGCTCCTGGTACATCGACGTGGCCGAACTGAAAACCGCGCTGGAAGGCCCGGACGGCAATCGCATCCGCGCGCTGGTGCTCATCAACCCCAACAATCCGACCGGTTCGTACGTCAAACCGTCGGAACGCGAGGCGATCGTCCGCCTGTGCCGGGACCACGACGTGGCCATCATCGCCGACGAAGTGTTCTACGATTACGATTTGGAACCATTCGAAGGCAATGCACGACTCGCGGGGGAGCGTGGCGCGCTCACATTCGCGTTGGACGGTTTTTCGAAAATGCTCGCCGCACCGCATGCCAAAGTCGGCTGGATCCAAGTGTCCGGACCGGCAGAAGACGTGACGGAAGCCAAGCGTCGTCTCGACGTGATCGCCGACGACTATCTGCCCATGAGCGAGATCGTCGCAAAACAAATTCCCGCACTGCTTGAAGCGGCGCCATCGCAGACCGCGCGCGTGCAGGAACGTGTGCGCGGCAATCTCAAAGCACTGCATGCCATGCTCGACGCGGACGAGCAAGGCCTCGTCAGCGTATTGCGTGCCGAAGGCGGATGGAACGTACTGCTGCGCGTGCCCAGCGTGCTCGACGAGAACGAGCTGGTGCTGCACATGATCGAACGCCACGGCGTATCCGGACAGCCCGGCTACTTCTTCGACATGACCTCCAACGGCTATCTGGCCATCTCACTACTGCCCGAACCGGACGATTTCCGGCATAACGTGTACGTGGTGATCGACACCGTCAACGAACTGATCGGCTGAACGTACTGCCGAGTCCGAAATCTCTTCTACGCCCTGTCGCCCTTCGCCGCCTCATACTTCGAACGAACCAAATCCGTGTAAAAATCGACCGCCTCACGAGGCACGCCGTCGAACACCACACGATGGTCGTCGACAACGAGCACGCGGCCGATCGCATATTCCGGACGGACGATCAGATCCGTGTCATGCGTGGCGAACACCACCTGCTTGTCATAGCTGAACAGGGCCTTCGCCACGCGCGCCGACGTCACCTCGTCCAAGCCCTTGGTCGGCTCGTCGGCGACGATCGCAGCGGGGGAGAAGCTCAACGCGGCCGCGATCGCCAGCAGATGCCGCTTCTCGCTATCCAAAGCGGAGGCCGGCTCGCGGGCCACGGAAGCCAAGTCGAAATGCGCGAACAGATTGCCGATGATCGCCTGACGTTCGCTTTCCGGCACCTTGTGCTTCTTCAACGGCAGGTCGATCGCCTCACGAATCGAAGCCGCCTTGTAGTAGGCGTTCGGAATCTCTTCGCGCCGCACGCGGCCGACCAGATCCTCGACATGCTTCAGATTGCGTTTCACGGCGGGGTCGTATGCGGTACCGTCCGCTTCGATGCGGACCGTTCCGGACGTGACGGCCAACGCGCCATCCAACAATTTGAGCAGCGTGGTCTTGCCGGCACCGTTCAAACCTATCACCGCCACACGCTTGCTGTCAGGTGTGATATCAAGCGTGGTGGCCTCCAAGCCGATATTGCCGTCCTCGTACATGTGGGCGGCCTGGTCGAGATGGAACGTGACGGACGAAGCCGGTGTGGAACGTTTACCGGCGAACAGCGAATCGAAGAAACCCATACCGCCGATTGTAACGAACCGCAGGCGCAACCGCGCGCAGGTTCACGGGCAGTTCATCCGAATCGTCCGTGCCCGCATGCGTGGCGGACGCCTTGTAATCGGCGAACAGGCTGCCGAAATCCAACAGTCGCGTCACACTGCTGGTTTCGGCATCGAGTTTGACGACCTGGTCCTGCACGGCGTTGTCGTCGCGGCCCAGTTCGGTGGTGAGCAGCACGATGTCGCCTTTGGCATCCAACGTGCGGCCTGAGGATGGTTGCGTGGCGGCGAAAGCGGTTTCATGGTCGGCGACCCCCGGAACATAACTCAAAGCAACAATGATGACAATCACTATGATTGCCGATGAAACTCAGAGCAAACCGGAAAAACTGCTATATGAATCAGGAAAGAAACCTGAATTTTTACTGGATGTAGCTTATGTCGGACGTCAACCCAACATGAACCAGGACTGCACGTCGAGATAGAGGGCGGGATTGTTGCGCAACATCTCATCGTCACGCCCGGGCAGGAACAACGACATCAGCGCGACAACCAGCGTGAACAGCAGCAGCGCGAGGAATCCGGCACGACATACCCAACGCAGACGCGGCTTGCCGCAATCAAGTACGATCAGCAACGAAGGCAACGCGGCCAAGGCAAACAGCCATCCGAAATCGGCGATGTACCGCCATCCCAAACCAGCCATGCGGGAGTCAATCACCACAAGCAGCAATCCCAATGCCAGGCTGGATGTCAACAACAGCCATGTGTTCGTGCGCCCGGCCTTGCGCATACGCCGGTAGAGGAACGGGCAGGCCAGCGCGGCCAACGTCAACGGAGCTATCGTGAATAAGCCGCCAGGCATTGCCTCGGTAAATCCCCAAGTGGGAAGAGGCGCCGGATTGACGGCGAGGAACGGAAACGCATCCGTGAACCGCAACGGCAGGAACAGGTAATATGCGACGGTCAGCGCAAGATTCGACAATGGCTGCCGATAACTGGTCATATCCGTGACCGTCATCTGATATGAGGTGCCGAAGTCGAGCGGTGATCCGAACCGGACCACGTTGTACGCCAGCAGAGGAACGATCACAATCAACGCGGGAAGCAATGCGGCCAACGGCGCGCGCATCAGACGCCAGACCGACATATGGGGAAGGGAGGAATCATTGGAGGCGTGACGGAAAATCGACTGAATCTGCGGCCAGAATATTACGAAAGCCAGCAACGCCACGAGAATGAACTGCGGACGGCACCCCAGATTGGCCGCAATGCACATCGAGCCTGCAGCCAGATGGGGCAACGACAACGACTGCGTGCCATCAACCTCACGAATCCGATCGCCTGACACCGGCACCCGCTTGGCGGCGCCCAACCACAGCCACAATCCCAACACGCTCAGAAACAGGGAGGCGGCGATCGGCACCGAATAGAAATTCGTCCGATACCACAGATACAAACCATTGGAAGCCAACAGCATGAACACGCACAGCATACTGACCGCAGCCAACGGCGCATTCGGACGAATTCGGGATATCACACGAATCACCAGCAGACATCCGAATACCAGAAAACCAAGCATCAGCAGCGGCACGGCCGCACCGCAGGGCATCATCAGCCCGCCATCGACGAACAACGATGTGACCGCCCGATACGGCAGGAACAACAACAACGCGGGAACCACACCGAAATACGAATACCAGTGCCCCTGATAGAACGCGTAATCCCAATACACTGGGCTTACGCCATCGGCAAGCAACCGCTGCCGGGTGGCCACATCATACGGATCCGCCGCGTCACGCAACGCATCCGGCACATCCAAATCCAACCACGCGTGACCATCAAGCAGCGCCCTTGCCACGTAATCGTACTGGTCGAAATCATACGTGTACGTGCCTTTCGTATGGAAGCTCAACGGAGCCGCCTCCACCAGCTGCCACACCACAACGGCACAAGTGACCACAACAGGCACCGCCAGCAGCGCCCCCAGCCACGCACGCTGCCTCACACTCGTCGTATCCAACGGCATCCGCCACAACCGCGAACCAGGCCTCCACACCAGTACCATCGCCAACACGGCCACCATCACGCCGATACGCAACGGATTCAACGCGAACGGTACACGCACATTCGCACGCACCGCATCAAACGGAATCAGCGAACCCTTCGGCTCGACAATCCGCACGCACACCGAACCACCGGCAGCCGCCGCATGCACATACAGCGAACGCGGCGAAGACACCGACACCGAACTGACCGTACCGGCCCTGCGATTGACATCAGGACGGACGCGAACCGTGCGCAACACCTGCTCCGATTGTCTGGCTGCCTTATCCAACGCCTTCGAAGACACCGGGTCCATACGAACATATTCCGACGAGCCATCCGCATCGACCTGCATATATGCCTGCGTCGGATCGGTGACCTTCAACAACCCCTCGTCAGTACGTTCGAGCCCAGGGCCTAGCACGTTGTACGCGGCGGCGGAATCACCCGATGCGGCCAAGGAACGCCAAAACGGCATATTGCACAACACGCACTCGACCACCACCATCACCGCGAAAGCGACTACAATGGCTGCGCACATACGACGACGTGCCTGAAAACGCTGCTTCGAAAAAGTCACGTCATTATTCTAATAGCTTCATGTCGCGTTGGATTGAAAGAATGGCACACATGTCTCACCGCACACCATCAGACCCGGCCAGCCAACCGGAACATAACCGGACCATGCTCGAACGCGTCAGGCAAAATGTGCGGCGACTCGTCAACCAGGCCACGCCGCGCCACATCCACGCCAACCCCTTCGGCAAGGCGCTTGACAAGCCCGACGACATCGTCGACGAACTGACCCGCAACGCCATCCGGCTTAATCCGCTCATCAAACGACACATCATCGACGGATTCGAAGGCGTGCCCGGAGGATTCCGCCTCGGATGGGCCCAACTGCCGCAGACCCACGGCCATGCCTTCTCCATCGGATTGTTCACCGACAGCGACCACTTCGCCCAAATCGCGCTCGCGGACGGCAAAGCGCGTGTCTTCGCCGGCACCGATCCGGACATGGACACGCAGGAACTCGAACCGCGGTTCGTCTTCGTCAAAGAGGAAACCCTTACGTTGGCGGACGGTCCAAGACTCGGCCATGCGGCCAGCCGCAATCCGAAAACGGTGCGCGCCACGCAAGGCGGCGTCGTGGGACGCATGCCGGGCGGTCGCATGATGTGGCTCGCCTCATGGCTCAAAACCGGCAGCCGTTACACGCTTGAGCAAATGCGCGCCAACCTGCCAGCGAATATGCGGTTCGACCTCGAATATCGGGACGCCATCACCATCGCCTTCTTCGCCGCCTACATGCTTCCACAGATGAACGGCCTGCTCGTCGGCTTCGGTTCCGGCAACATTTTCCGCAGGCTCAACCGCGAAGCGCCCATAGGCGCCATCCGACGGTCCATCAGAGACACCATGAGCGCCCGGTCGCATGGCATGCGCGCCTCCGGCCTGGAAGACTACTTCGCCGATCTGATGCGCGAAGCCCACGCGCTCGATACCGATCAAGGGCTCGAAGCTGTGCACGGAGCGGAACCGCTGCGCCTGTACACATCCAGCTATTCCGGATGCTACTTCTTCGCATGGGATTCCTCCCTGCCGTTCTCGGCAGTGCTGTGCGCCCTCAACATCGAGGGCAACCTCAACCGCTTCGCCGCCGTCAGCTCATGGTTGGAACGTAACGCACGCATCGGCGCTCTCCCCACGGAGGACACGGTGACGCGTGCTGAAGCCGCGCAGATCGACTTCGCCCTGCTGGAGAATCCGACGCTGATCGCGTTGAAACCGGACGACCGGTTCGGCGCGATCCTCGACCCGAACCGGGAAGACGGCATCCAGGCCGCCAGCCGACTGGCGGATATCGCGGCCGACTTCCGGCGTGAAGTCGCCGAATCAACCAAGGACAACGTGTTGGAAGGCGATTTCGGCGCCGACGGAGGTTCCGAATGGGTGTACCGGCAGACCATGTCCCGTCTGCTGCGCAGCCTGCGTCTGCCATACCGTTTCGACGTTGACTTCCGGTGCGACCTCAGCGACGGCGAAGTCGCAATCGGCTTCACTTCTGCTGGAGTGTCCATGATGCCGTTCACCCGATACGACGTATCGCGCCGCGCGTGGATCGACCTGACCGACGTCGAACGCACGCGTATGAGCGTCGATTACAATCTGCGCGTCGGACTCATGATGGCCGCGCTGAGCTTCGGAGCCGATCCGAATGTCAAACGCGTGTCGATGCACATCGATTCGATTGGTCTGGAAGAGGCCGTAGCCGAACAGGATTCCGCCATCAGCGAGTTGATGAGCGAGGCGTTAAGCGCCTTCGAACGCATCCGTACCGGAGACATGAGGCCATCCGGATCCAAAGCCGCTCCAAAGGACGGCGACTACCATGGCGATCCGGCTCGGCCCGTCACTCCGAGAACCACCGATATCTCATCCGAATCAATCGATTCCGACGATTCGGCTGGCTCGGATAGCGTTGGCACTGGAGACGATACGGTGGACGGCCAGTTCGAAGACCTGATGAAAGACATCGACTTCGACGAAATGGCGTTCGCGGTACCGGACGGACGCGCCGATGATGACGACGCCTCCATGCGGGACGACGCCAGCGACAAAACGGAGTACGACACCTACCTCGATGATGATGACGACGATCCGATGGCGCAGCTGCGCAAAAACCCGACCGTACGCAACTTGGTGACCGTCACCTTCACCCGCGACGAGTTCCTGAAGCGGCTCGACACTGACGGATTGGCCCATCCAACCGCCACATACCGCATGTTCGACGCCGAAATGGACGTGGACGGCAAAGGCGCGCTCAAACCCATCGATGCGGCCTTCGACCTTCGTGACAGCCGATTCTCACCGGCGGGAAGCCAAGAAGAACCCGAACTGTCCGACATTCGTTTTGATGACGGCACGGCGCAGTTGTTCGGCTGTGAGAACATGATGGGCCTGTCCATCCAGCGTGTCGACCTGTTGCAGCGCGCCGTGGGGGAGTTCCATCGTCTTGCGCAAAGCGACGGACTCGAATCGGTGGCCAAAGCCAAACAGGCCATGGACATCATCAATTCCATATCCGATCCGGAATTGACCGAATTGGCACCGCAGGTCACCAGCGCGCTGATCGACGGCGAAGACACGCCCGACTTCTCATTCGAACTGGCACAATCCCTCGATGACGAACGTCTGAAGGCACGAGACATGCTGTTCTCCGGAGACGTCGAGCGGGCCATCGAATCCGCCCAGTCCACACTCGAACGCATGGACCGGATCTTCGCTGAAAATCCGGGCGTGCCGCGGTACTTCAATTCATATGCGGAACGCGTCATCTACAACCGCATGTTCGCCACCGAAGGCGAAAGAACGGTGCTCATTCCCGACAACCTGTTCTACATGCATATGGAGCTTGCCGACCTGCTCGCCCAAGTCAAAGGCGTCGATGCCGCGCTGCCGCATCTGAACGCCATGGTGCGTTACGCCCCCGCATACCCGCTGTCGCACCTCAAGCTCGCCGTGCAGCTGGGGCGTGCCGAGGACTGGGATCCGGCACGTGCGGCATGCCTCAACGCGCTGAACGTCGCGCTTGACCGGGAAGACGCCTCATTCGCCTACTATCGCCTCGCCTATGCGGAATGGATGTGCGACCACTTCGACCTTGCCGCCGCCTCATACATCATGAGCGAGGAGATCGCCCCCGGACGTATCGCCATGCTCGAAAGCGAACTGCAGGAACTGATCGGAAGAGCGCAATCGCAGTGCATTCCGGTGCCGACCAACGTGCAGGAAGCCATCCACGTGCTCGCCGACGCCGGACTGCCGGTATGGCCGAACACGCCGGTCGCGCCCCTGATGCACCAAGCGGCCCGCGTCTGCGTGGACAAAGGCATGTTCGTGCCCGCACGCACCCTGTCGGTGGCCGCGATGCGCATGGATTACGAAGACCATGACGGTGCCGACGTGGTGCAGGTGCAGTTCCTGCGCTCTCTGAACAACTAACAAAACGGTCGAACATTTGTGCGATAATCGGTGCTGGCGTGGACATCCGCGCGGCATGGCGGAAATGATGGGAAAGCGGTGACAATGACGAATCGTGATGATTCCGAACAGTTGGCATGGGATTTCGACGCGCCGGAGAGCGACGGTAGTTCCGCGGCCGTCGTGGCCGATGAGGGGCTGGCTTCGCTGACTCCGGGCAGCGAACGTTGGATTGCCGCGTTGCAGCCGACCGATGCCGACGCCATGCGCCTCGACAAGGTTGATGTGGCTTCGATGAGCGCCGAAGCCGCGGCCAGGCTGTGGGCGCGCGTGGCCGCATGGGTGGAATCAGACCAGATCGCATACTATATCGACGATGCCCCCGTCTCATCCGACGCGGCATATGACGCAAGATTGCGCTGCCTGCAATCGCTTGAGGCGCAGTTCCCATCACTTGACTCACCGCAGTCACCGACCCATCGCGTGGGCGGCACGTTCTCCAACGACTTCGCTTCCGTACGTCATCCATCGCGCATGATGAGCCTCGATGACGTGTTCTCCATCGAGGAGCTGCGCGAATGGTACGACGGCGTGCTCAGGGGATTGGATTGGCCCGAATCGAAACCACTGCCCATGACCTGCGAGGTGAAAATCGACGGTCTTGCGCTGAACCTCATCTACCGCAACGGCGTGCTTGAACAGGGGCTGACCAGAGGCGATGGCGTGACCGGCGAGGACATCACTCTCAACGTGCGCACCATCTCCACCATTCCGCAGAACCTTGCCGGACCGGAGGAAGACGTTCCCGAATTCGTGGAGATCCGCGGCGAAGTGTTCATGCGATGGGACGATTTCAACAAGCTGAACGCCGAGAACGAGGACGCCGGTCGCGCGCCATTCGCCAATCCCCGCAACGCGGCCGCAGGTAGCCTGAGACAGAAGGATCCGCGTATCACCGCAACCCGTCGCCTGAGCTTCTACGCGCACGGCATCGGATCGCTGCGTTGGGGTGCGGGGCACGCCGGCAACGGCCATGATGTGGTCAACGACCAATCCGAAGCCTACGAATTGTATAAGAAATGGGGTGTGCCCGTCTCTCCGCACAACCGTGAGGTCACGTCGTTCAAGGAAATCCTCGACATGATCGACTATTACGGCGAACACCGAGGCGACATCGAACACGCGCTTGACGGCATCGTCGTGAAGGTCGACGATTTGGGATTGCAGCGTTCCCTTGGCGCCACATCGCGGGCGCCGCGCTGGGCCATCGCCTACAAATATCCACCGGAAGAAGTCAATACCGAGCTGCTTGACATCACTGTGCAGGTGGGGCGCACCGGACGTGTGACTCCGGTGGCGGTGTTGAAACCCGTGTACGTGGCCGGTTCCACAGTATCCCGTACCACGCTGCACAACCCCTTTGAAGTGGAACGCAAAGGCGTGCTCATCGGCGACACCGTGGTGGTGCGCAAGGCGGGAGACGTGATTCCCGAGCTCGTTGGTCCGGTGCTGGAGCGGCGCAAGGGACGTGAGGGCCAGCTCCGCCGGTTCGTGATGCCCACGCGTTGCCCGAGTTGCGGCGCGGAACTCGCTCCCGCCAAAGAGGGAGACAAAGATATACGCTGCCCGAACGTGGAATCCTGCCCGGCGCAGCTGACCGAGCGGATCATCAATCTGGCGTCCCGCAAGGCGTTCGATATCGAACATCTGGGCGACCAATCAGCCATTGCGCTGACGAATCCCGAAGAGGACAGGCCCGATTCCATCGACACGTATGCGCCGAACATCACCGAAATCGTGGTGAAACCCGGTGAGGAGCCTGAACCGTACGAGACGGTGGCGGGACTGGAACTGCCGCCCATGCAGACACCTGTGCTGTCCAGCGAGGCCGGGCTGTTCTCGTTGACGTCCGCAGACCTCAAGGATGTGCGCGTCTGGCGCGAGGCCCCAATCATCGAAATCCACGAGACCGTCGGGTCAAACGGCAAGATCAAGAAAGTGCGCAAACGCGTGGGCGGATCCGGATTATGGCATCAGGTGCCCGCATTCTGGACCGCGCCTACCGCCGCCCGTAAACGCAAGGATGCCGACATCGACGAGACCGCGGAATATCCGCAATACGTGGTGCCGGATGACGCCGTGGTCATCCGCGAGGAAATCAAGGTATCCCGTGGAGGCGCGTCCAGCGTGCAGCCGGTGTACATTCGTCCGGCGGAAAACACCCGCAAGATGCTCGACGAAATGGACAAAGCCCGCCATGCCGACCTGTGGCGCGTTCTGGTGGCCCTGTCCATCCGCAGGCTCGGACCGCCCACCGCACGCACCATCGCCAGCGCGTTCGGTACGTTGGATGCCATCGAACATGCCAGCGTGGACGAATTGTCCCAAATCGACGGTATTGGTCCGGAAATTGCGGAATCCGTAGTCACATGGTTCACCGCGGCCCGTGAGCCGGGCAATTGGCGCGGTGCCGTGCTTGACGCATGGAAGGCAGCCGGCGTAGGAGTCGGACAAGCCCAAGCCAGCGGACTGCCGCAAACATTGGCAGGCAAAACGGTCGTGGTCACCGGCTCGTTGGAAGGATTCTCCCGCGATTCCGCCAAAGAGGCCATCGTTCTGCGCGGAGGCAAAGCCGCAGGATCCGTCAGCAAGAAAACCGATTGGGTCGTCGTAGGCGAGAATGCCGGCTCAAAAGCCGCAAAAGCCGAGGAACTGGGCATCCCCATGCTCAACGAAGACCAATTCAAACAGCTGCTCGACACAGGAACAGTTGAATAATCGCCACACATCTGGCAAGCCGTGCCGCGAACCGCTACTGTGGTACGCGGCATAAGGAGGAAGCATGAGCGACGAGCGCACCATCGAAGCGCGCATCTACGAACGGCTAAGCAAAGTGATTGACCCCGAACTGGGCAGGTCCGTCACCGACTTGGGCATGATCGCAGCCATTGACGCCACGCCAGTGGCAGGCGAAACCAACACGTACGACGTACGGGTGCGGGTCGAACTGACCGTGGAAGGCTGTCCGCTGTCGCAGACCATCACCAACCAGATCAACGGCGCGGTCGCCTCCTATCCTGATGCCACGTTGATTCCCAGCATCGAAGTCGGCTCCATGAGCCAAGACAAACTCACCCAGCTGGTGGCCGGCCTCAAAGCGGAACGTAAACAGAACCCGTTCAACAAACCCGGCATCAAAACCCGCATCTTCGCCATCGCCTCCGGCAAAGGCGGCGTGGGCAAATCGTCTGTCACCGCCAATCTGGCAGCCACATTCGCGGCGCTCGGCTACGATACCGCCGCCATCGACGCCGACATCTACGGTTTCTCGCTGCCTAGGCTATTCGGCGTGCAATCACAGCCCACGAACCTCAACGGCATGCTCATGCCCGTCACCGCATGGGGTGTGAAACTGATCTCCATCGGCATGTTCGCCGGCGCGGACAGAGCCATCCTATGGCGTGGTCCAAGACTGCAACGCTCCTTGGAACAATTCCTATCCGACGTATGGTGGGGCGAGCCGGACGTATTGCTGCTCGACCTGGCGCCCGGCACCGGCGACATGGCGATTTCCGTGGCACAGGCACTGCCGAACGCCGAACTGGTGGTGGTCACCACACCGCAGCCATCCGCCTCCGACATCGCGGTACGATCCGGCCTGGTGGCATTGCAGGTGCCGATGAAAGTTCGCGGCGTCGTGGAGAACATGAGCTACTACGAGCACAAAGGCGAGAAGCTACGTATCTTCGGCGAAGGTGGCGGCGCACGCGTATCCGAACAGCTGACCCACAGCCTCGGCTATGAAGTGCCACTGCTCGCACAACTCCCATTGGAGCCTGAACTGCGCGAAACCGGCGAAGCAGGCCGGCCCGCAGTCCTAACCAAAGAGGGCGCGTTGCGGTCGGACGGTATCGGAGAAACATTCAAGAATCTTGCCGAATCGCTGATGAGACTGCCTCAATAAAATCACCATACGGTTGGAGCGTTCCTCCAAAACAACACATCGGAATGTGACTCAGCCACGGAATACGGAATCCGTTATGAGACAAGACCGACGTAAATCGTGGGTCCTGTGTAATATCAGGCGCAGACACGGGGGCCGAATGGCTGAGAGGAAGCAACCGCTTCAACCGTATGAACGTATACCGGGTAATGCCGGCGCACGGACGTCTCTCTATTTCCCGTGCCTTGACGAAAAGAGAAAGGCACATATCCCATGACTGAAGAAAACCAGTCTTCCGCAGTTCGCAAACACAACAACAAGTGGCGCGTGGTCGATATCGTCGTCGCAGCCATCATCGCCGTCGCATCCGGCGTGATCTTCTGGGGCTGGGACATCGTCTGCACCGCGCCGCTGGCCCTCTTCGAGGCGGTGACTCCAGGCTTCGAAGGCCTGCTTAACGCTTTCTGGCTGTTCGCAGGCCCTCTGGCCGCCATCATCGTGCGCAAGCCTGGAGCCGCACTGTTCGCGGAAACCCTCGCGGCCGCGCTCGAACTCACCATGGGCAACCAGTGGGGCGTCGGCGGCTCGCTGATCGTCGGCATCGTGCAGGGCCTCGGCGCCGAAATCGGTCTTGCCATCTTCGCCTATAAGAAGTGGGACCTGCTGTCCACCACGATCTCCGGCGCACTTGCAGGCGTCGGCTGCGGCCTGTACTACTGGCTTACCAATCCGGCTTGGAGCGCGCTACGCGTCAGCATCTACCTGATCGCCTCCGCCATTTCCGGCGCGGTGCTCGCCGGCGCGGTGATGTACCTCCTGCAGGTGGCCATCGCCAAGACCGGCGTGCTCGACCGCTTCGAATCCGGTCGTACGCAGGAACTGGTCTGATTGTCCGATGCAAGCAAATCCCGCATCACATCAAGGTGGTGCGGGATTTTCTTGTGATGGCGCATCGCATGACAACGGCATACGAAACAACAGCATGACAATCAGAAGAAAGAACGACGAATGACCACTGACGTTCAGAACACAACAGCGGCCGGCGTGACCGCACATGATTGGGGATGGAGACACGCCTCACGTAAGGATTTCGCGCTACGACACGTCGACTTCGACATCAAACCGGGGGAGCGGGTACTGTTGCTTGGCGCTTCCGGCGCAGGCAAATCAACCCTGATGTCCGGTTTGGCTGGCGTGCTCGGTGGAGATGACGAAGGCGAGCAGGAAGGCGAGCTGCTCATCGACGGCGTCGACGCCAGACAAGCGCGCGGACGTTGCGGGCTGGTGCTTCAGGACCCGGACTCGCAGACGATTCTCGAACGTGCCGGAGACGACACCGCATTCGGCTGCGAGAACCTGAACCTGCCGAAAGATGAAATCTGGAACCGGGCACGAGCCGCCCTTGACATCGTCGGGCTCGACTACATGGCGTTCGACCGCTCCACACGAGGACTTTCCGGCGGGCAACGTCAGCGCCTCGCCTTGGCGGGCGTGCTGGCCATGCACCCTGGCCTGCTGCTGCTTGACGAACCGACCGCCAACCTTGACCCGGACGGTGTCAAGGAAGTGCACGACGCTGTCCGCCACGTCCTCGAACAAACCCATGAGACGCTGGTTGTGGTGGAACATCATATCGACGTGTGGCTCGACCTGGTCGACCGCGTCATCGTGCTGGGCAAACCCGAAGCCGATTCGAACGTCGGCGGCGTAATCGCCGACGGCACTCCAGACGAAGTGTTCGGCCACATGGGTCAGGTGCTTGCCGACGGCGGTGCGTGGGTGCCGGGCCGCACCATCGAAAGCCACGCGCCCAAACCGGAACAAATCCGGCAACCGCAGGATGTCGTGCTTTACACGCGGGATCTGAGCTTCGGCTATGATTTCCCGCTCGGCGAGCATATCGACCTCGAATTCCATTCCGGTGAGGTGACCGCGTTGACCGGCAGAAACGGCGTGGGCAAATCCACACTTGGACTCACTCTCGCAGGACTGCTCAAACCGATGGCAGGACGTGTATGCATGGCGGACGATCTGGTACCTCCCCATCGCGAAAACAATGTGATCACATGGAAAAGCCGCGACTTGCTGGGACGTATCGGCATGGTGTTCCAAGAGCCGGAACACCAGTTCGCCGCATCCACCGTGCGAGACGAGGTGGCCATCGGCCCCAAATCCATGGGCAAAACCGACGAGGAGGCGTATTCCATCGCCGACAGGCTGTTGGAACGCCTGAATCTTTCCCGCTTCGCCAAAGCGAATCCATTCACCCTATCGGGCGGTGAGAAAAGAAGACTGTCCGTGGCGTCCATGCTGGCTGCCGCGCCAAAAGTGCTGGTCATGGACGAGCCGACATTCGGACAGGATTTCACCACGTGGACCAGCATGGTCCAATTGATCGCCGGTGCGCGCGACCAAGGTTGCGCGGTCATCATGATTACGCACGATGAGCCGCTCATCGAAGCGCTGGGCGCACGCCGTATTTTGGTCAGAGAGGGGGAGTGACATGCTCGAAACCAACAAAAACAGTGGGCGCGACGGCAATGAAAAGCTCGAAACCATTACCGTGGTGCCACACAAGGAACGTCGTAACGAAACGAAGCCGGCGTCACCGTCATGGTTCGTGGCGAAAATCAACCCGGTAAGCCGTTTCATCGGTGCGTTGATCCTGTGCATTCCGATGTTCTTCACCCTCGATGTCGTTTCGGCATCCGTGGCGTTTGGTTTGGAAATGCTATTGTTATGGATCGGCGGAGTGGCTCCCTGGACGGTCTTGCGCAAGACATGGCCGGTATGGATAGCGGCCACAGGCAGCTTCGTTTCCGTGGCGTTGTACGGCAAGACATCCGGCACGGTGCTGGCCAATCTGGGCGGCATCATCGTCATCTCCCAAGGATCGCTCTATCTGGCGTTGGCCACATTCCTACGTGTCGCCGCAATCGCCGTGCCGGGTGTGATTCTGGCTTTGGGACTCGACCCGACCGATCTGGCCGACGGACTCGTGCAGATTCTGCGCCTGCCGCAACGTTTCGTATACGGCGGCCTTGCCGGCATGCGCATGTTCACGCTGCTGCAGGACGATTGGCGTGCACTCGGCCAGTCACGCCGCTCGCGTGGCCTCGGCGACGGCAGCACCATCAAACGCGTCTTCTCGCAAGCATTCAGCCTGCTCGTCGTATCCATCCGACGTGGAACGAAGCTCGCCACCGCCATGGAAGCGCGCGGATTCGGATCCGACGCGCCACGAAGCCAAGCGCGCGAATCGAAACTGCATGCGGTCGACTGGCTGTTCTACGCCATCTGCATCGCGGTGCCGGCAATCGCGTTGGCCACCGCATACTACACCGGCTACTGGCATTGGGCGTTCAGTAACGTGTCCAACTAATGGATGATGATTCCCCAATCGGCAGCTAAATGATAAAGCTCTCTGTCATACGTTCCAATCGGAATCGTATGACAGAGAGCTTTATTCTATTTCGGCAAGCCTTACACGGCTTCTTACTTGGCGAGCTTATCCAGCAGCAACGCTTCGGTGATGACGTTGTTCTTCAACGCCGGCAGACTGATGGACTCGTTCGGGCTATGCGCGTTGGCCTTCGGATCCTCCGGACCGGTGACCAGCACCTGCGCCTTCGGGAAGATGCGCTGCAATTCCGGAATGAACGGGATGGAACCACCCTCGCCCTTGTTGACCGGAGCCACACCGAACGCTTCCTCCATGGCGTCCATGGCGTCCTTGGTGGCCTCAGCGTTCGGATCCATGGCCCAGCCCATGCCGTTGTCGAGCTTGTCGACCCACACTTCGGCACCGAACGGCGCATGCTCCACCATGAACTTGGCCAACGCCTCCTGGGCCTCTTCCGGGCGCTGGTTCGGCGCGGTGCGCAAGCTCAGACGGAACGTGGTTTCAGGAGAGATGACGTTGAAGGATTCTTCCACCGGATGCGCGTCGAACCCGATGACGGTGACGCTGGGCTTCGTCCACAGACGCGCGGCGAGCGAACCGGTGCCGGCAAGACGATACGATTCGACGATGCCCGCGTCGGCACGCACAGTCGCCTCGTCCATATCACGCTGCAGGCCGCCAACCGGTTCCTCGGACGCAACGCCCGGCACGGCCAAATCGCCATTGGCGTCGTACATGGAGGAAATCAACATCGCAGCCAGCGTGTTCGCGTCAAGAATCGGGCCGCCATACTGGCCGGAATGCACCGGATGTTCCAACGCCTTGATATGCACATCAATATCGGTGTTGCCACGCAGCGACGTGGTCAGCGACGGAATCTCAGCGGACCAGTTGCCCGAATCGGCCACAATGATCACATCGGAAGCGAACTCGTCCCGGTGCTCTTCGATGAACGGAATGAAGCTCGGAGAACCCATCTCCTCCTCACCTTCGATGAACACCTTGATGTTCACCTTCAAATCATCGCCCAACGCCTTCAGCGCGCCGGAATGGATGGCGATTCCGCCACCATCATCCGCGGCTCCGCGACCATACAGACGCGTGTCGATTTCAGTGCCGACGAACGGGTCGGTGTTCCACACGTTCGGATCCGGAACCGGCTGCACATCGTGATGCGCATACAGCAGCACCGTCGGCGCGTCCTCGCTGACATTCTTGGAACCGATGACCTCCCAAGCGCCCGGCGTGCCGTCGGGATTGTGCGACTGCACTACCTTCGTATCGACACCAACCTCGCGCAGCAGATCAGCCACGAATTGCGCGGAACGCTTCATATGGTCCGCGGTGATGCCCTTCGCGGAAATCGACTGCAAGGCGATCTTCTGGTTCAACACGTCGACGATGCGGCTGAAATCAGATTCGACGCGCGTGCGAATCTCTTCGGCTCCTAAAGCTGTCATAATCCTTGATGCTCCCTATATATGCGCGTGTATTACGCGGATTGAATATCGTGTGACGAATGTCCATTGTATCCGTTCTTCGCAGACCGTCCGACCGCAGCTTGAACCGCAACGCAAATGGCATCGCGGGCGGCATCGAGCGTCGATACGTCACCTTACGCTCTATAGACATGAGTTTGTTTACCAAGAAGGAAGAGCCGGCGCAGGAGAACGTCGAGAGCAAGGCTGCACAGCCGACCTCCGGCAAGGGCCGTCCGACCCCGAAGCGCAAGGACGCCCAGGCGCAGAATCTCCGTCCGCTGGTCCCCAAGGATCGCGACGCCAGCCGTAAGGCGGCCAAGGCCCGCATCCGCGAACGTGAGAACGCCGAATACGATGCCATGCAAAGTGGCGACATCAACCACATGCCGAAGTCGGAACGTCTGCCGTGGCGCATCTACATCCGTGACTACGTCGATGCCCGCTTCAATCTGGGCGAGTTCTTCATCCCGGTCGCGTTCATAATCCTGATCGGATCCATGGTCGTCACCTACAAGTGGCCTGCATTGGCGTTGCCGCTCATGCTGATCATGTATGTCTACTTGTTCGCCGTGATTATCGACGTGGCGGTCATGTGGCACAAGCTCAAGAAGAAGCTCATCGAGAAATTCGGTGAGCAGTCCGTGGCCAAGGGCATGCGTTCCGGTTCCTATGCGTGGAGCCGTGCCATCCAGATTCGCCGTTGGAGGCTTCCGAAGCCTCGTTACCCGAAGCGTGGACACTGGCCGGAGTGATCGGTATCGAGAACCGCCGGTGATTTTTCAAGCCGTCAGCGAACAACTGACGGCTTTTCCATTACCATGGAAAACGATTGCTCGCATCGAACAAAAGCTCACTTCACGTGCGTGCAAACGAATCAATGAGGAACGAATTGGGATTCAATATGGTTCAACAGCATTTCGACATCGCTATCATCGGAGCCGGCCCCGGCGGTTACTCTACGGCACTGCGTGCTGCGGAGCTCGGCAAATCGGTGGCGTTGATCGAACGTGACGGTACGCTCGGTGGCACATGCCTCAACCGCGGATGCATCCCATCGAAGGCATTGTTGACCGCCGTGCATAGCGTCGAAACCATCCATAACGCCGAACGCATGGGCATCAACGCCACGCTGCAGAGCATCGATTTCGGCAGATTACGTGATTTCCGCGTCTCCACCGTGGAAACGATGACGAAAGGGCTGACGGGCCTGCTGGCGCATCGCGGCGTCACCGTATTCCGCGGTTGCGCGGCATTGCAGAACGCGCATACAGTACGTGTCACGCCGGCTGAGGGGGAGACGCAGGTATCGCGGTCCGTGGAAGCCGGCGTGTTCGAACCGGTTGAAACGGAACTTGCGATCGATGCCGACGACGTCGTGCTGGCAACCGGATCGCGTCCGCTTGCGTTGCCTGGAAATCCGTTCGCCGGCGCGCTGATCGATTCCACCCAGGCGTTGGAGCTGAATACCTTGCCCTCCAGCGCGGTGATTATCGGTGCGGGTGCGGTGGCATTGGAATTCGCGTCGCTGTGGAATGCCGCCGGTTGCGAAGTGACACTGCTGATTCGTAAGGACCGCGTGCTGTCCACATGGGAACGCCGTGCTTCGATGACGCTGACACGTGAGCTGAAACGCAGGGGAGTGAACGTGATCGCACGCACCGCGGTGGACCGTGTCGACACTGGCGCGAACCTAGGGGCCACTGTGCACTATCGGCAGGGCGATTCCGATGAGGACCGCACCGCTTACGGCGAAGTGGTGCTTGCCGCCATCGGACGTGTGCCCAATACCGACGCCGACTGGTTCCGCTCCAGCGGCCTGAAGCTCGACGAACGAGGATACGTGACCGTCGACGGATACGGACGGACGAACCTTGATGGCGTGTGGGCGCTGGGAGACATCACTCCAGGTCATGCGCTGGCCCACCGCGCCTTTGAACAAGGCATCACCATCGCTGAGAAAATCGCCGGAGCCGATCCAAAACCCGTGATTGACGACACCGTGCCACAGGTGGTGTTCTCTTTCCCCGAAGCAGCAAGCGTCGGATTGACGCTCGACCAGGCAAAAGCGCTCGAAGACGTGGTCGAGCCGAAGGAGACGGCATACCCGATGCTGTCCAACGCGCGTATGCTGATGAGCGGTGAAGGCGGATCGATGACCGTCGTCAGCGGTGCGTTTGCGAACAATCCTGATATGCAGGTGGTGTTGGGCGTGCACATCGTCAGCCCAATCGCCAGTGATTTGATAGCGGAAGCCGAACAGTTGGTCGGCAACCGTGTCCCGCTTGCCGATGCGGCACGGCTCATCCACCCGCATCCCACGTTCAGCGAGACGCTCGGTGAGGCGTTGCTGAAAGCGGACGGACGCCCGCTGCATACGAGATAGGCGGAGTAGAATAGCGCAGTCGCACCATAAATGGCATGGTTCCTGATAAACTATCGTCCCAGTGTGTGTAACCGAACCGTCAAGCGAGGAAGTCGATGGCAGATAAAGCAGAGAAAAAGAAGCAGAAGAAGCAAGGCACCATCAGCCAGATCATCCAGATCTTCAAATACACCCAAGCTGAGGATAAGGCGCTTCCGTGGCTGTGCGGTGGCGTGTTCGTGGCACCGATTGTCGTGTTCGTCGTACTGGGCGTCATATTCAAGTGGCATGTGTTCAGCTGGATCCTGTTCATGATTCTTGCCGTCATGCTGGGCGTGCTGTTCGCCACCATGATGCTCACCAAGCGTGCCGACAAGGTCGGCTACGCCAAGATCGAAGGTCGTCCCGGTGCCGCAGTAAGCGTGCTCGGCAACATCAGCAAGGCTGGCTTCAACTTCCCCCAGGAACCGGTGTGGATTGACCCGAAGACCAAGGACGCCATCTGGCGCGGTACCGGTTACAACGGCATCTATCTGCTGGGCGAAGGCGATTACAATCGCGTCAAGCGAGCCATGGATCGTCAGGAGCAGCGCATCAAGGGCGTGACCGCCGGCTCCGAAATCCCGGTCTACCGTATGTACGTCGGCACCGGCGCAAACCAGACCCGCCTCAAGGACGTGCGCAAGACGCTGCTCAAGTTCAAGAGCTACCAGCCGACCCATCACAAGAACAAGCTGATGGCCGCCATCCATCCGAGGACTCGTTTCGTGCTCACCAAGACCGAGCTCACGGTGCTCAACGAGCGTCTGCGTACCCTGCAGCTGAAGAACGGCATGAGCGTGCCGAAGGGCGTCGACCCGATGCATCCGCAGCGCGTCAGCCGTCGCGCCATGCGCGGCCGCTGACGGTCATAGCACCCGCATGATGTCACGGAAGGTTCCGATCGTATTCATACGATCGGGACCTTTTTCATGCTGCCTGTCCATTAAATGAACGCTTCTGAAGGGGCGGACGTGGCTGTTCGTAACAATCGAATCGCGATTTTCCACGAAATCACACCTCGAATATGTCATTACGAAACATTCTCGTAACCCAAATGGCGAGTGAGCGAAACGCGCGACCATAGACTAAGAGCCTGTAAGTAACTTATTCGAAAGGAGCGGTCCCGTGACTGCACTTGAAACCAAGGCTGATGCTGAGGCCCTTATCAACAAGGAAGGCATTGAGTATGTCTCCGTTCGCTTCACCGATCTGATCGGTGTTCAGCAGCACTTCACCGTGCCGGCAAGCGAATTCCTGAAGGACGCCTTCACCGACGGCATGCCGTTCGATGGTTCTTCCGTGGAAGGCTTCCAGGCCATCAACGAGTCCGATATGAAGCTTGTGCCGGACGTTTCCACCGCATTCGTCGATCCGTTCCGCAAGCACAAGACCCTCGACGTGGCATTCTCCATCGTCGACCCGCTGACCGACGAGCCGTACTCCCGCGACCCGCGTCAGGTTGCCGGCAAGGCCGAGGCTTACCTGAAGTCCACCGGCATCGCCGACACCGCTTCCTTCGCTCCGGAAGCCGAGTTCTTCATCTTCGACAAGGTACGTTTCGAGAACAGCATGCAGCGCTCCTTCTACGAGGTGGACTCCATCGAGGCTCCGTGGAACTCCGGTATCGACACCGAGGACGATGGCACTCCGAACATCGCGTTCAAGAACCGCGTCAAGAAGGGCTACTTCCCGGTTCCGCCGATTGACCACACCCAGGACCTGCGCGACGACATGGTCGCCAACCTGCAGAAGGTCGGCCTGATTCTCGAGCGTTCCCACCACGAGGTGGCAGGCGCTGGCCAGCAGGAGATCAACTACCGCTTCAACTCCCTGCAGCACGCAGGCGATGATTTGATGAAGTACAAGTACGTCGTCCACGAGACCGCAGCTCTCGCCGGCAAGGCCGCCACCTTCATGCCGAAGCCGATCGCAGGCGACAACGGCACTGGTATGCACTGCCACCAGTCCCTGTGGAAGGACGGCAAGCCGCTGTTCTACGATGAGAAGAACTACGGTGGTCTGTCCGACCTCGCCCGCTGGTACATCGGCGGCCTGATCAAGCACTCCTCCTCCGTGCTTGCCTTCACCAACCCGTCCCTGAACTCCTACCACCGTCTGGTCCCGGGCTTCGAGGCTCCGGTCAACCTGGTGTACTCCGCTCGTAACCGTTCCGCCGCCATCCGTATTCCGCTGGCCGGCACCTCCCCGGCTGCGAAGCGTATCGAGTTCCGCGCTCCGGATCCGTCCTGCAACCCGTTCCTCGCCTTCTCCGCACAGCTGATGGCAGGCCTGGACGGCATCCTGAACCACATCGAGCCTCCGGCACCGGTCGACAAGGACCTGTACGAACTGCCGCCGGAAGAGCACGCTGGCATCAAGCAGGTTCCGAGCTCCCTGGCTGAGGCCATGGACGCCCTTGAGGAAGATCACGACTTCCTCACCGCAGGCGACGTCTTCACCGACGACCTGATCGATACCTGGATCAGCATCAAGCGCGGCGAGATCGACCAGGCTCGTCTGGCCCCGACCCCGCTGGAGTACGAGCTGTACTTCCACATCTGACGGGCATAACCCCTGAGCCCTACTGGCGACTACGTTTCAGGGTTCAGTATAGGTACTAGGTGTACTTAAGGTGTACTTACGTCCGGAAAAGACACGACCCCCGCACGACTCGAAGGAGCCATGCGGGGGCCGTGTCGTATCCGTCGGGCCCGTCTATTGGGGCCGTTCGGGCAGGGATGAGATCCAGTCGTCGAGGTCACGCCGGCGGATGCGTTTGGTCGACGAATGGGCGTAGCAGGCGATGAGCTCGCCTTGGCGTATGGCCTGGCGGACGATCTTCTCGTCCAGTCCGGTCAGGGCGGCCGCTTCGGACACGCCCAATAGCGGGCGGTGCTCGATGGGCACGTAGGGTTTCTCCTTGGGGCCGGCCGTGGATGGTTTCCTCGAATCTGTCATGCCATGTTGGACTGGCAACGGTGTGTTGGACAGGTTCTTAGAGGACGAGTCCCTGTTCGGTGAATTCCTTCGGACTCCGGTATCCGAGGGTGGAGTGGAGTCTTTGGTTGTTGAACCACCACACATAGTCGTTGAGGTCGGAGCGTAGTTGTTCCAGGCTGGTGTAGTGGTTCCGGTATATGAGCTCCTTCTTCAGGAGCCTGTTGGTGGATTCGACCACGGCGTTGTCGTACGGGTTGCCCTTCCTTGACAGCGATCTTCTGATGTCGAACACGTCGAGCAGCTCGTCGATTTTCGCGTTGTCGAACTCGCTGCCCCGGTCCGTGTGGAACACCTCCACCTCGGTCAGGGGGAAGTCGAGCGTGGCGAACGCGGCCATGACCAGGTCGGCGGTGCGGCTCGTGTCGGCGCTGTGGCCGGCGATGCTCCTGTTCGCCAGGTCGATGAGCAGGCACACGTACGCCCACTTGCCGCCGACGCGCACGTACGTCAGGTCACTGGCCAGGTGGGTGCGCGGCTCGTAGCCGTCGAACTCGCGGTCGAGGATGTTCGCGAGCCTGGCCTCGTTAACCCGCGTCTTGTGTGGTTTGAACGTTCTGCGCGCGTACGCGCTCGTCATGCCCCGCCGTTTCATGATGTTGACGATGCGCCTTCTGGAGGCGGTGACGCCCCTCCGCTCCAGCGCGGCCTTGATCTTCCTGGCGCCGTAACGCTCATGGCTGTCGCGCCAGATCGCGTGCACGTCGCCGGCGATCGGGTCCACCCGCTCGGCTTCGGGATGTTCGATCATCCAGTAGTAGGTGGAGCGGGGAACGCCCAGTATTCTGCACTGCGCCGATATCGGATAACGGGAGGCGTTGGCCCGTATCACTGCTACTTTCGTGCGAATATCAGCGCCGCCTGTTTTAAAACGTCCACCTCCATCTCCAACTGTCTGTTGCGCTTGCGCAGCTCGATCAGCTCGTTCTGCTCAGGAGTGCGGTTGTCGGCGGCTTTCGTGGAGCCGCTGTTGCGGATGCCCTGGACCCAACGGTGCAGCGTGGAATGCGAGATGTCGTACTCGTCCTTGATCTCGCGCGCCGGCTTGCCGTTCTCGTAAAGCTGCACGATCTGCCGCTTGAACGACTCCTCGTAGTGGCGGGGATGCTTCGGGTCGGCCATCGTCGGCCTCCAATCTCATGTCATTCGTCCCTCATCGGACTGTCTAATACATTGTAGCCAATCCATGTGGCTATGCGTCGCGGGACCGGGCGCCATCGACGGGAAAGTCTTCTGGAACGCATGGAGGCCGGCATGGACGACGGCATCGAAAGAAAACCAACCAGACCGTATATCTCTTCCAACCCGGGCTTCTACCGCGAGGCCGGTCCCGTCGACTGGCTTCGCACGCAGGAGGGCGTTTGGCTCCGTTCCACGTTCCCGTTCAATTCATGCTGGACGCTGGACGTCTCGCGTATGGGGCCGCGCTGGCCGTGCCGCCGGTCCTGTCGCGGCTGGCGATGCTGGAACGCTACTACCGGGACCGTTCGGTCGGATTGCCGGCGCGTTGGACGCCCGCGGAGGCGCATGACAACGCGGTGGCGAACCTGCCCGCCACGGTCCGCGCCGTCGCCGCGTCGCTGCTGGTCGACAGGCTCACCGTGATCGACCGCGACGGCGGCGTCCTGTACGACGGCGCCGATCCGGACATGTTCGCCGGACAATGGGAGCGCGGATTCCACAGGCCGTTGTCCGCCGTGGAGACGGCCGACGCGCGCATGCGGCTCGCCAGGATCGGATCGTTGCGAAGCGTGCCGGGCGTCGGCACCGCATTGTCCGACCCGGTGGTGGCGTCCATCCGCCGGAGCCTCGACGACTTGGCCTAGAACCCGCCACTGGCGGCACACGTCCGCGAACGCCGCCAACCGCTCGCGTTCGCAGAGCGCCGCGAATGTGGTCGGCATGATGGCCTTCGACCGCCTCTCGGCGCGTGCGCGTTCGGCGTCCAAGCCGTGCGGCCGTTCCGGCATCGCCGTGCCGTCGCATGCGGCCGACATCACATCCATGGCCCAGTCGTAGAGCGTGGCGGACGGCGACAGGGACGTGACGCGGGGAAGCGTGGCCATGGCGTCGGCCATGCCCCGCCAGTTGAGCGTTTCGGCGGCTTGGGCGAACGCGTACCGCGTCTGCCGGTGGAGGAGATGGTCCGGCGCGTCGGAGTCGGGTTTGTACGCCTCGAACAGGCGCTGCAACGTCCCGTCGTCCACGGCCGTCGCGGCGAACCGGCGCGCGGGCGTGGCGTCCGGGCCGAGCCGGTGGGCCAGTGTCAGTCCCGCGGGTACGGGGTGGACCTCGGCGGCGGTCAGGTGCTTGCAGAGCAGTCGCGGCGTCTGTATGTCGTAGGAGGCGCCGTGGTAGTCGATGCTGACGATGATGCCGACGCCATGGCGGTCCGCCATCGCGCGGCCGAACATTGCGAAGTCTCCCATGCCGTCCACTCTAGCGTTGTTTCGGTCTTTTCTCCCATGCGTTCGCCCGTGATGCCGTCATGCCTTGTCGTCCGCGGGGCCGGTGCCAGATGCCATGTGGCCTCGGGCGTGGGGCGTCGCCTTTGGCGATGTGTTCTCGCGTGTTTTTGCGGTATGCCCTTGCTGTTTCGCCGATTTGCGGGGACATACCTTATATGGTATATTTGCGGGTGTGTGGAAAGTTGAATTGGAACCCATAGCCGATTGGCTGAACACGCTCGACCATAAATCGCGGGTGCAGATACTCGCCGCCGTGTCATTGTTGGAGGAGCAGGGGCCTGACCTCAAACGTCCGATAGTCGGCAAGATAAAAGGGTCGAGCCTCATCCCCTCGATGAAGGAGCTCAGGCCCGGATCTTCCGGTAGAAGCGAGATACGCATACTGTTCGTGTTCGATCCGAAGCGGAAGGCGATCATGTTGGTGGGCGGAGACAAGCAGCGGAAATGGGACAAATGGTATCGGAAGGCCATACCTGAAGCCGAACGGCGCTATCTCGTATGGCTGGAGGAGCGGTACGGAAAGGAGACGGACCGATGAGCTACACACCGGAGCGGTTCATGGCCGACAGCGGCATCACCCGCGACGAGGTCGAGGCCGAGAAACGGCGCATGTTGGAGGAGATCCGGCTCTACGAGCTCAAGGAGGCCCGCAAGGCCGAACACGTCACCCAGAAGCGATTGGCGCAGGCCCTGGGGGTCAGCCAGAAGAGGATAAGCGTCATCGAGTCGGGCGACGTGGACCATATCAAGGTGGACACGCTGAAACGCTATCTCGAAGGCATCGGCGGAACATTGCACGTCACCGCCTCCCTGCCCGGAGGCAAGGAGCTGCGGCTCGTCTGAGACCCGCATCCGGCGTCATCCCCGGTTGGTCGGCGCGCGACGGAAGATCATGAAAGTCCCCATGCCATTCCGCGCCCATGGCCCACGGCCTTGCCGAATAGGCCGCGGGTCTTTTCGCGCCTAGCCCTCGATGGCCCTCTCCACGCCGTCGGTGGCGGCGACGAGCCGGTCGAGCTCGACGTGCGTGTAGATCTCGTTCGTCGTGCTGACCCTGCTGTGGCCCATGATGGCGGTGCGGGTCACGTCGTCCAGTCCGAGCCGGTTCAGGATGGTCGCGGTGGTGTGGCGGGCGGAGTGGGGTACGTACTCGTGGCCCAGGCCGACGCGGTCCAGGGCCCGGTACCAGCGCCTGCGCTCCACGCTGCCCGTCAGGGGCAGTCCCTCGACCTCGCGTTTCGTCAGGTGCTGGGCCTGCCATTCGACCAGGATGATGAGCCGGCCGCCGTCGCGCCTGAGTTCGTCTTCGGTCAGGCCCAGCCGTTCGCCCTGGCGCATGCCGGTCATGAAGGCCAGCATCCACATGAGCCGCCAGGCGTCGTCGGTCTCCGCGGCGATGAGGTCGGCGGCCTGGTCGGGCGTAAGGGCGGCGCGTTCCTTCAACGCCACGCGGGGCGCGGTGCCCTTGACGGCGGGGTTGCGTTCGATGACGCCCTCCAATACGGCGTCCTCCAGGGCCTTGTGCAGGGTGCGCCACGCGCTGCCCGCGGTGCCGGAGCTTTTGCCCTGCTCGTCCATGACGTAGCGTTCCATGCGGCGGAAGTGCGCGGGCTTGAGCTCGTCGAGCCTGACGGCGCCGATGGAGGGGACGATGTTGTTCGCGATGACGGACGCGTACGTGCCCCAGGTGCGGGGCTTGAGGCGCGGCTTGCACACGTCCGTCAGCCAGTGGTCCATCCATTCGGCCACGGTGGGCGGCCTGACGTAGCCGACGCGGTGGGTGCGGTCGAACTCGGCCAGCTTCTCCTTGAGTCGCGCCTCGGCCTGCGAGCGTGTGCGTCCGAAGCCAGACACACGGTGGTCCTTGCCCGTCAGCGGGTCGGTCACCGTCGAGTACGCCCTGTAGCCCTTCGGCGTGGCCGATATGCCGCCGGTGCCGCGTGGCAGGCGCCCGCGCGTCTTGGCCGACACCCTCCCTTCCAGCTTCGCGGCGATTGACTTCAGGTCGTCGTCCATGAGTATCAGCGGTTCCATGGCGCCGGTCGAGTCGACCAACGTCAGCGTGTATCTCGGCATGTGTTCCGTTTCGTCCATGCCGTTTCGCTATGCGGCCATCCGCCAGGTGTACTTATTGGTGTACTTACGTCTGTCGGAGATAGCCGGATATAGCAGGAAAACGGCTTCCGGTTTCATCCTCGAAACGAGCCGATTTCGTTGGAAAATAGCCAAAAACGGCGGTTTTCCAACGAAGTGCGTTGGAGGTCGGGGCTACTTCCCGATCTGTTCGGACAGGTGGCGCATTTCGTCTTCCATCTTGCAAAGGACCACTCGTTCGCGGATGGCAACAAGCGCACCGCGATGTCGGTATCCCTCGCCCTCCTGGACAAGGAGGGAATCAATCTGGCCATCGACGATGACGCGGATCCTGCGGAGAACACGTTGTACAAACTGATTTCCGCACTGGTCACCGAAATTATCACGGAGGAGACATTCGCCTCGGAGTTCAGGAACGCGGGACGTGTTTCCGGACTCCGAGAGTAACTAGCGTACGTCATCCGGTTCCGACCACCGTGCCGCCGCGGCACGGTGGTCGGCCGCATCGCCCTTGAGTCCTACTGCCGACTACGTTTTTATTTCGACAGAATAGCTTAGGCCACTTATAGGTCACTTATGCGGTGGCTTTGAACGTATGACTCCCATACGAACCGTCACGGTTCGTGTGGGAGTCATACGTTATCTCGCGGCGTTTATTCGGGATTCTCCGGTAAAGCTTTAAGCTAGTCGTTTAGTTCGAGGCGTGCGGCATGGACATGCAAGTATCTTTGTGCGTCGTACGGTCACATTGTGTCGGGTGGTTCCATGATGCGTCGGCGATGCTCCTATACTCGGCCGTATGTTGTTCCAAGCTGGGTCATTGCTGCTCGTCATCATCAGCGTCTATCTACTTAAGCGCATCCATATCTTCTCTGACAAATCCTACAAAGTGGTGCAGGGGCTGGTGTTCAACCTCACCCTGCCATGCGCCATCATCATGAGTTTCGCTACGAATAAGCATCCGATGAACCTGTTGTGGCTGGTCGTGTTCGGCTTGTTCGCCTGCCTTATTCCGCTGTTCGTCGTGTATTTCGGCTCACGTGGCGACGAGCCACGCTACCGTGCCTATCAAATGCTCAACGCGTCGGGATTGAATATCGGCGCGTTTTGTCTGCCGGTGGTGCAGACCTTCATGGGACCGAGCGCAGGTCTGCCGGTCATTATGCTCGATATAGGCAACGCCATCATCGCCACTGCCGCATCCCTGACCATTACCCGCTCGCTGCTGCACTTGGGAAGCCCCACCAAAAACCTGCCATTGAGCCTGAAGATCAAGAATATCGCGCACGATTTCTACTCGTCCATTTCGTTCGACTGCTATATGCTCATGCTGGTGATCATGTTCGCCGGATGGAGTGTGCCGCATTGGATCGTCACGCTCATCACTCCGTTCGCCAACGCCAACGCTTTCGCAGCAATGGCCATGATCGGCCTGATGATGGAGATCCCTGACAGTCATAAGGATCGTTCGGAACTAGGCAAAGTTATCGCATGGCGATTCCTGTTCAGCATCATCATCGCATTGTCCGCATGGTTCCTGTTGCCGTTGGATGAACGTGTCCGAGAAATCATGGTACTGGCCGCATTCGCACCGGTAACGATTTTCTCCACAAAATTCACTGATTCGCTGACCGGTAACGCCAAACTCGCAGGCTTCTCGTTGACCGTCACGGCCGTTATCGGGCTGACGTTCATGACGATTCTGCACGCTGTTCTGCCGGTGGTCTGACGTTTGCCGATTCCTATGCGTTATGCGCTGCAATGACGCGTTCGATTTCGGTCAGATTAGACGCGAAATAGATACCATGCTGACGTTCTGCGGTGGAGAAGCCCGCATCGATCATGTGCTGTAGGAATGCCTTCATATCATCATAAAAGCCGTTGAGATTATAGAAGATGCAGGGTTGGGTCAGTTGGTCAAGACAAATTTTCGACACCACCTCACTGATTTCCTCCAACGTTCCCGTGCCGCCAGGGAAAGCGATGAACACGTCGCCAAGCTCAATCATGCGGGTCCGGCGTTCCACGATATTCGGCACGACAACCAGTTGGGTTAGGTTATGGTGTGCAACGCCTCTGTCCACAAACATCTGCGCCTCGATACCGGTCACGTCGCCGTCATGGGCGAGTACGGTGTCGGCGATCACGGCCATCAATCCTTCATCGGAGCCGCCATACACCAGCCTGTTGCCATTGTCCGCAATCCATATGCCCAATTCCTCAACGGCTTTCTTGTATATGGGATCGTTTCCCTCATGCGCACCGAGATACACGGTGATATTCATAACCATCCTTCTTTGCCGACGAATATGCTGGCGCCACAAACCAAAGTCAAAACCACGCTTTAACGCATCACCAAGCCCCCGTCGACGTGCAGTGTCTGGCCAGTGATGAATGATGCGTCATCGCTGGCCAGCATAGCCACGGCTCCGGCGATATCATCGGCGGTGGCGAGTCTGCCCAACGGGGTGGATGCGATGATACGCTCGCGTACATCCTCGGTGGTGGCACGGCTCGATTCGGTGCCAACGGTGAGCCCGGCCGCGATGGCGTTCACGGTCACGCCCCATGCCCCAGCCTCCTGCGCCAATGATCTGGTGAAACCTACCAACGCACCTTTCGCAGCGGTGTAGTCATGATACGGCACAATCGGGGAGTCGACGAGGTTACTAGAGATGTTGATAACGCGTCCTCCGGTCTGACGCCTCATCTGCGGCAGCGCTGCTTCGCAGGTGTTGTATGCGCCTTTGAGGCATCCTTCTAGCTGTGCCGCGTAATCGGACCATCCGATGGTACCGAAGGTCTTGCGATTGCGTGGGTCGAACGAATAACGGGCGAATGCGTTATTGACGAGAATGTCCAATCCGCCGAACGTTGCGACCACCGTGGATACCATGTCGTGCACCTGTCCGGCGTCGGTGACATCGGCCTTGCAGGTGATCACACGACCGGCCGCCTCACAATCGTCCATAATGCGTTGCGCACACCGCTTCGCACGCTCGTCATCGCTGACGTAGTTAATAGCCACGCATGCGCCGGCGCGAACCAGACGTAACGCGATCGCCGCGCCGATGCCGCGGCTCGCGCCAGTCACCAATGCGACACGTCCCTTCAACGGCAGAGAATCGGACTGCTGCATGGAAATTCCTTTCGTTTTTGGGTATACGTATTTCGTGGGATTGCTTGAATGTGATTATTCGACATCCATATCGAAACCATCACAGTACATGTCGGTGTTACGTTCGATATCGACGGCATGCACCAGATCAAGCAGATTGAAGCCGCCGTCGTGATGCCAGCCGGATTTCGCGCGATTCATCTCGCCTACCGGGCAGATGCGGTCGATGCCGGTCTCGCCGACGCGTTGCGCCACGTCGAACAGCCGGTCCGGAGCGAGCGCCACACCGCAGGTCTGCAACCATTGCGCGTAAGGGCGCAGCGTGGGCAGCGCGTCCTCGACATGGTCCACCGCCACGATGTTGACGGTGCGGTTCAGTGGTGTGGACAGCGAGTCGGCCATGCCGATGGACGGATAGTACAGCACCGTCCAGTCGGTGCCCGAACGCGACTGCACCACGAACGGGTCGTCGGACGGCGCATCATCCGCGTTGCCGGCCGCGGCGGCCATCGGGCCGGCGCCCAGCATCAGCGCTTTCATCTGCGCGGTGGAACGCAACCGCTGAATCGCCATGGACTCCTCTTCGGACGGTGTGGAACGGGGATATTTGCGCTGCTGCCCGTCCAATTCGCTGGCAAGCAGTTCGGCGACCTGCGCCGGAGACATCGCGCCGCCACGTTCCACGAACATGGTTTGCGGCGCCAGACAGCTTTGCTGGTCGTATGTGGCCACGTCGATCGCCATACGATGCACGGTGCCGGCATACAGATCGGCGCGAAGCGCCTCGCGGCCGATCAGCGAGAAGCCGATTTTCGCGCCGTAGCTGAGGAAAGGCTTTCCGGCACGCACGCGCGGGCGAATCGCCTCGGTGGTGTGCGACGAACCGTACGCGACCACCGCATCCGCCTCGCCAATCGCGGCATCCTCCAAATCCACGGTGCCGCCACGCCAAGGCACAATCGCCAAAGCGTCCGCCATATCGGGGTCGACGCTTGCCAGGGAACGGGCGAACAGCACCGGCATCAGCGGCTCGTCGAACGACGATTTGCCGAGAATCGCGCTTTTCGTCAGCAGACCCATCGTCATGCTCCACACGGGAATGCCCGGCACATTGCTGGAAAACACGTGGAACGACAATTCCGGACCGTACAGCCGCGTGTATCCGCCCGAACGGTTCGGGCGATACTCGTCAAGCATCTGCGGGCAATTCAACTCGTCATCCACGAAACGCAGCAGCTCACGCCGACGGAACATGCGCATGTACCGCTTCAATTCGATACGCACCATGGACGCGTCATAGCCGGTGACCGCGGGAATGAGCCGCTCCGCAAGCCGACGTTCCGGATATTCCGGATCCGTCCACAATTCTACGGCGCGCGCGATCACGTCGACGATCCCGTCCGTGGAATACCGCGCCAGTTTCTCGGCGCGATGCCGCCGCACCGACGCCGCCAGCGCATGCACGGCATCGGCGTCGAGACGGGGGAAACGCAACGTCGCCGTGCCGCCATCGGACGCCGTGACGTTGCGTGTGTCGAAATCATGGAACTCGAAATCCCGCGGCGCGTGGAAAATGTCGACGTCGCTCATGCGTTGGCCGCCATCACCTCGTCGACGGTGATCGAACAGCCACGCGCCTCGGCGCCCTTCGCACGACCGTTCAGCACATAGCCATGTTCGGTGCGCACACCCAGATCCTCCGTCAGAATAGCCAGGCACGAATTCCAATTCGCCAGATCATAATGCGCGATCACACCCTGCTCGCCATCGGCGACCGGCGTAAGCGAAGCCGGATCGAGGAACACCGAACGCACCCACGACGGCGTGGCTTTGAGATAATTCGACGAACCATCCGTGTAATAGGACAGGATGTTCTGATCGTAGATCTGCGAACTCAACTCCGTCATGCCATACATGTTCACGCAATGCGAGCGCTTCACGCCGAACACTCGTTCGAACGCCGCATACAGGTCGTCGACCGTCATGTCGGTGCGCGTGCTTTTGAAACCGCCCGTATCGAACACGCGGGAATCGGCGGCCAGAGCGTAGGTCTTGCCCTGCTTGTCCAGATAATCCAGCAGATACAGGTAGGCGGAGGAGGCGCCCATAAGCATCACCGGTTCGCCGTCGGCCGCGGCCTCGTCGAGGAAGCGCTCGACGCCCGTGAAATCAAGGCCATCCTCATGGAAGAAGAAGCCGCTGCCTTCGGCGCCGCACTGCTCCACGGCGCGGGTCAGATATCGGGACAGCGACGAATGCTCGTTCATGTCCCATGCGGGGGAGAGGACCGCGATGCGGATGCGCTCGCGGTCGGGCATGATGAAATGCCTGAACGGCACGATCATCGACTCGTCCCACACCTGCAGGTCGGGGTGGAAGTTGCGCCCGCGTTGACCGGGATGCGTGGTACCGCTGGTGGTGAACACCGCTTCGCAATCCTGTTCGGGCACGGAGGTGAGCGTCAGCATTTTGAAGCCGTCCACCGGCATGGGGGGAATCTGCATCCAGTTGGCGAGCGTCTGCGGCGTCACGCGTTTGGACATGCAGTAGGCGCGGTATGGGAGGTTGCGCTCGAATTGAAAGGCGAAGATATGCTTCGCCAGCGTGTCGAACGCCTCATCGGGCGCCTTGCCGCAGCCGTATTGTGCGATGAAGTCGAGCACCTCCCGTTTGATGGTTTCCTTCGTCTCGTCGATGTTCGTGGATTCCTGCGATTGCCCCATGCTCATGCCATGTCCTTTCCGTCGTATGGTTGTCGGATTATTCGGATGCTTTCGATTATTCCGCTTGTTTCGTCCGCTCGTCTGCGTGTCGTGCGATAAAGTTCGGCAGGTCGATGATGAGGGCCTTGAGAATCACGACGCTGAACGCGCCGACCAGAATCGAATTCGAGAAGAACACGTGCGCTCCTCCTTCAAGACCGCTCAACGCGTTCGGCAGGGCGATGCCAAGGAGCAGGGAAAGGCCGATCACCACTTGGGTGCGGTCGTCGCTTTCCACCTTGCGCAGCGTGTTGAAGCCGGTGCTGATGAGGCTTGCGGCGGCCGGCAGGAAGATGCCGCCGATCACGGGGGATGGGATGAGCGACAGCACTGCGCCCGCCTTCGGAATGAAACCAAGCACCACGAACACCACGCCGGCAATGATCACCGGCACGCGGGTGCGGGTCTTGCCTTCGTCGGTGACTTTGAGCAGCGCCACGTTCTGCGGATACGCGGTGGTGGTGAAACCGCCGATCAGCGAGGAGATCGCCGAACCGGCGGCCTCTCCGGCAAGACCGTAACGCACCTGGCGGTCCTGGAGCTTCGTGCCTTGGATCTCCGTGGCCGCCTGATACACGCCGAGGGCTTCCATGATGGCCACCAGATAGGCGATGAAGAACGGTACGAAAATCGCCGCGTTGAAATCGAAACCGCCATACGGCATGAACTTGGGCAGGCCGAGCCACGGCTTGGAGGCCACCGCGGAGAAGTCGGCCATGCCGAACGCCAGAGACAGCGCGGTGCCCACGACCAGTGCGATCAGATACGACAGCGCCTTCACCATGCCCTTGCCGAACTGGGAAAGCACCACCACCAGCACGCAGGTGATGATGGAGACGGCCAGCGTCTTCGGATCGGCGAAGCCCTTGTCTCCCGGCGCGCCGCCAAGGAACTCGCTCAATGTGAATCCCGACAGGGAGACGCCGACGAGGAAGATGATCACGCCCGATACGATCGGGGCGAACAGGAACCGCAGCTTCTCGATCACACGCGTCAGGCACAGCACCAGGAAAATCAGCGAGCTGATGAAGATGGACGTGCCGGCCGCGGCAAGTGATCCGGCGGTGCCGGCGGCGATCATCAGCGCGTCGAACGCCGCGGAAGGACCCTGAACGATGGGCAGGCGCACCAGTTTCGTGGCCTGGATAAGCGTGACCAGGCCGGAGACGATGAAAATGGCGTTCACCATGTTCGACGACAATGCCAACGGCAGACCGATGGCGCCCGCCACGAACACCGGATCAAGCCACACGTTTGATACGAGCACATGCTGCAATCCCAGCAGGGCGTTCTTCGGCGTGACCTTCTTTTCGGCTGACGAACCGGCTTCCGCCACGCTCGTTTCGGTTTTCTTTCTGGTTGCGGCATCGCCGTGCGGCTGCGTCTGCGTCGATGGCTTTTCGTTGGCCATGGTGTCCCTTCTCGACTTCCATTGGGTATGTGCACAAGCCGAAATACAACGGAGATCGTCTCTACGGGACGCGACGTGTTTTGCCGGTACTGTTCCTACGCAAGCATTACCTTGATCAGGTCAAGGGTCCGGGCGGTCGCCCGTCTCAGCCGTATTCGGCACCCCCTGTACTTCGACGCGCCCAATCATAACGCCACCGTCCAACCGAAACAGGAAAAAATACGGCATGCGTGTCCGTTGCATGGGGACGCATGCCGTATTTCTTTTCGAGAAGCTGCCGACGCTTATCTGCGACGCCTGATGGGAGCCAGCTCGAACACCTCGTCGGACGTCTTCGCCACTTCCGGACTGTGCGTGACGATGATGACGCAACGATGCCCATCATGCGCCAACGTTCGGAAAATACCCATGATGTCGTCCTGGGTGGCCAGGTCGAGATTGCCGGTCGGCTCGTCCGCGACGATGATGGAAGGGCCGTAGCTTAACGCGCGGGCGATCGCCACACGCTGCTGTTCGCCGCCGGACAGGTGCAGGATACGTTCGTTCGTGTATTCCTTCGGCAGATGCACCTGTTTGAGCAATTCTTCGACGATTGCTTTCTTCGACTTGTCGAACGATTTGCCGGACGCGTCCATCGACAGGATGATGTTCTCCGCCACCGTAAGGTTCGGCAGCAGGTTGAAGCTTTGGAAGATCACGCCGATGTCATGGCTGCGGAAACGGTAGCGGTCTCGTTCCGACAGGTCGGCGCCATCGACCAGCACCATGCCTTCCGTGGGGGTCGCCAGTCCCGAGATGAGCGACAGCAGCGTGGTCTTGCCCGCTCCGGACGGTCCGGTGATGGCATGCACCTTGCCGGCTTGGAAATCGTGGCTGATGTTCTTCAGCACACGCTTGCCGCCTTTGGCGTAGGCGTAGCTGACATTGTCCAGGCGCAATGTGGGCGGATTGGTCCGCTGCGATTGTGCGCCGTTGGCTTCGACGGCTTCTTTTGCGATTGCCGTATCGGCGGTATCCGCGGAATTCGTTGTCATGGGAGGTCCTTTCCAGAAAAAACGTGCGATTGGATTGTCAGGAACGGTCGGCGAGCGATTTGGAGATGATGGCATCGCCATCACTGCTCACGTCATAGCCGAACACCTTGCCCTTCACCATGGTGAAGCTGCCATTGGAGGCGTTGGCGATGGCCTCGTCGCTGGAGAAGCCGATTAGGGAGAAATCGCCGCTGACCATGCCCGCGCCGTCTTTGCTGCCCGCGACGTCGCCCATTTGTCCGTCGGGGCCGCCGGGCTGTTCATCCTGACGGTTGCCGTTATCCGTACCGGCGGTATCAGACGAATCCTTCATATTGGACGAGCCGGACGAGCTGGAGGAATCCGAACCGGACGAATCGGTGACCGGCTGGAAATCGTCGGTCGCCGCCAACCCCGTGGTCTCCATATAATAGTGGATTTCACCGCGGATGAAGCCTTCGCGTACTTCTGATAGTCGGCAAGCGAAAACTGCTTGTCGGCCAAAGCGGAACGCATGGCGTCGAAGTCAGGTTTGGCGGAAGCATCGGACGAATCGGAATCCGACTTGGACTGCTCGCGCGATTCGGAAATGAGTTTGCCGCGATCAAGGCTGATCTGCGCGGTGGCGGTGGTGTTATCTAATCCGCTGCTTCTTGCGTGGCGGCCGCCTGCCGGATGGATAGGCCGATTGTGGCGGCAGCGGCGATGATGGTCACGATGACGATGATGAGCATATTGCGTCCCTTGTTGCGGGTGACGCTTTTCCATGCGTTTTTGACGACGAACATGGCTGTTTCCTTATGTGTTTCGATAGATATGAGCGATTGATGGTTCCGCGCCGCTCGCGATCGGCGTTTATGCTGATGGTAAAAGTTGTATCTGGCATACAACAGAAAGACGCTTTGTTCGCGCTGGGATGTGGCTGGATGTTTTCTGGACGCCTCGAAACATGACATGGCCGCGTCGCCAACCGCTTCGAAGGTGTTAGGCTAACGCGTATGCCTATGAAATCCGAAGTCATTGCAAACCCAAGGGCCGAACGCGTCCGCAGGGTCTCCGAACTTGCCGACAGGAAAGGCCGCAAGCGGTCCGGCAGGTTCATGGTGGAAGGACCGCAGTCGGTACGTGAACTGCTCTCCTGGCATCCCGACATCGTCGAGGATCTGTATGTGGAGGTCGTCTCCGCCGAGCCGGACGCGGCTTTCATCACGCCTACCGTGGCGCAGATGGCCGGCAAGGCCATGCAGGCCGGTGCTTACGTGCATAAGGTGACGCATGCCGTCATGCAGCACATGAGCTCCGACGCGCAGGGAGTGCTCGCCGTCGCCGACATGCGCGCTTTCCTCGATTCCGCCGTCATTGATGGCGATTCCGACGAACGCACGATGGTCGCCGCGTTCTGGCAGGTGCGCGATCCGGGCAACGCCGGCACCGTGATTCGTACCGCGGATGCGGTCGGTTGCGCGGGCGTGGTGCTGGTGGACGACTGCGTGGACATCTTCAACCCGAAGGTGATTCGTTCCACTGCCGGCTCGCTGTTCCATCTGCCGGTCGTCTCCATGGGCACGGACGAGTATTTCGATTGGTGTGCGGAACGTGGACTCGCCGTGTACGCCGCCGACGTGTATGGTACCGACGCACGGCCGCCAGAACCGCTTACGGACGTGCTTGCCGTACCGCAATCACTTGCGCAAGCCAAGACGGTGCTGTTCGGCAACGAGGCGCGCGGGCTGACCCAGGATGTGTTGGAACGCGTCGACAGAATCGTGTCGATTCCCATCTACGGCAAGGCGGAATCGCTCAATCTCGGCACCAGTGCGGCGGTGATGCTGCTGAGCTTGGCTATGTCGAGTCATGTTGAAAGAATGTGAAGTCGTAAAAACGTTGGAATTGCGCGTTTTATGCGTAAAACAAACGGTTGATAAGAAAGGTATCTCGTGGCAGAGGGTGCGGTATTCGACGCCCAAGCGGTAACCGATGCGGTTGCCGAGGGCATCGCGAAAATCGAAAACGCCTCCACAATGGAGGAATTGAAAGCCATCAAGACGCAGTACGCCGGAGCGGAATCCGCGATGACGCAGGCCAGCAAGGCCATCGGCGCGTTGCCGAAGGACCAGAAGAAAGACGCCGGTAAGCTCATGGGCAAGCTTCGCGCCGACTTCGGTCGTGCGTTCGGCACCAAGGAAAAGCAGGTCAAGGCCGAAGAAGAGGCCCGCGAGCTTGCTGCCGAAACCGTGGATATGACCTTGCCGGTCAACCGCAAGCCGCTTGGCGCCCGCCATCCGCTGCCGAAGCTGATGGAGGATGTCGAGGACTTCTTTATCTCCATGGGCTGGCAGATTTCCGACGGTCCGGAAGTGGAAACCGAATGGTATGACTTCGACGCGCTGAACTTCGGTCCGGACCATCCGGCCCGCCAGATGCAGGACACCTTCTACGTCAAGGGCAATCAGGCCAAGGACGCCGCGGGCTTCGTCGGCTCCAACATGGTGCTGCGCACCCAGACCTCGTCCGATCAGGTCCGTGGACTCATCACCCGTGGCGTGCCGTTGTACATCGCCTGCCCGGGCCGTGTGTTCCGTACCGACGAACTTGACGCCACCCACACCCCGGTGTTCCATCAGGTGGAGGCCCTCGCCGTGGACAAGCATCTGACCATGGCCGATTTGAAGGGCGTGCTCGACAAGCTTGCCGTGGCCATGTTCGGCCCGGAAGCCAAAACCCGTCTGCGTCCGAGCTACTTCCCGTTCACCGAGCCGAGCGCCGAGCTCGACCTGTGGTTCCCCGATAAGAAGGGCGGCGCCGGTTGGCTTGAATGGGGCGGCTGCGGCATGGTCAACCCGAACGTGCTGAAGTCTGCGGGCCTCGATCCTGAGGTCTACACCGGCTTCGCCTTCGGCGTCGGCGTGGAACGTACCCTGCTGCTGCGCCACGACATCAACGACATGCACGACCTGGTGGAAGGCGACGTGCGATTCAGCGAACAGTTTGTGATGGGGGAGTGATTGACCCATGCCAATGGTTGACATTGATTGGCTCAAGGACCATGTCGAGGTTCCGGAAGGCCTTACGTATGAACAGCTTGCCAAGGATCTGGTGAAGGTCGGCCTCGAAGAGGAAGAGATCCACACCTCCCAGGTCACCGGCCCGATTGTCGTCGGCTATGTGGTCGACGCCACTCCGGAACCGCAGAAGAACGGCAAGATCATCAACTGGTGTCATGTGGACGTCGGCGACGAATACAACGAGACCGATGAAAACGGCAACAAGGTGCCACGCGGCATCATCTGCGGAGCTCCGAACATGGCAGCCGGCGAGAAGGTTGTCGTGACCCTGCCGGGCGCCGTGCTGCCAGGCGATTTCAAGATCGAACCGCGCAAGACCTACGGCCACATCTCCAACGGCATGTGCGCCTCCGAGCGCGAGCTTGGTCTGGGTGATAACCACGACGGCATCATCCTGCTACGCAAGTACGGCTTCACCCCGGAGGAATACGAAAAGCTCCAGCCGGGCGATGACGCCATGCATCTGCTGCACCTGGACCAGCCGCTGCTGGAAATCAACATCACCCCGGATCGCGGCTACGCGTTCTCCTACCGTGGCGTGGCCCGCGAATACCACCATTCCACTGGCGCCGTCTACACTGATCCGGCAACCGCCCTCGGCAAGAAGGCGCCCGTCACTCAGGGTCTGCCGGAAGGTGTCAAGAGCGACATCGAAGTGATCGTCGACGACAAGAATCCGATTCACGGTGTGGTCGGCTGCGATCGTTACTACGCGCGCGCCGTGCGTGGTTTCGACCCGGCAAGCCACACGCCGAACTGGATGCGCCGCCGCCTAATCCGCGCAGGCATGCGCTCCATCTCTTTGGCGGTGGACGTCACCAATTACGTGATGCTTGATCTTGGCCAGCCGATGCATGCCTACGATCTGGACAAGATTGAAGGACCGATCGTCGTGCGCCGCGCCAACGAAGGTGAGAAGCTCACCACATTGGACGGCAAGGATCATGACCTGAGCGTCGAAGACCTGCTGATCACCGACTCGCCGAACGGCGAGCGTGGCTCTCGTGTGCTTGGCATCGCCGGCGTGATGGGCGGCCTGTATGGCGAGGTCACTGCTGAAACTAAGAACATCCTGCTGGAATCCGCTCATTTCGACCAGGTGTCGATCGCGCGTTCTGCACGTCGTCACAAGATTCCGTCCGAAGCGTCCCGTCGTTTCGAGCGTGGCGTGGATGATCAGCTGCAGCCGGCTGCCGCCCAGATGGCCGCCGAGCTTCTGGTCAAGTATGGCAACGGCGAGCCGAGCGAGCACCCGACTGATTACAACACTGTCTGCAATCGTCGTCCGATTCTGTTCAAGGCGTCCGAAGTGGCCCGCGTGGCGGGACTGGACACTGACGTGAACACCATCAGCGACATTCTCACCGATATCGGCTGCACTGTGGCCGGCGGTGGCAACGGTGAGTTCTCCGTGACTCCGCCGAGCTGGCGTCCGGACCTCAACGAACCGTGCGATCTGGTGGAGGAAGTGGCCCGTCTGGTCGGCTACGATGAGATTCCGGTCACCGTGCCGCCGGCACCGGTCGAAGCCAAGGTCGGACTGACCGCCGAGCAGCTGCGCAAGCGCCAGGTGGCCGACGAACTCGCCGAATACGGCATGGTGGAGACCCTGAGCTATCCGTTCGTGGGCGACGAAGACTACAAGAACTTCGCACTTGACGCCGACGCCACCAAGAAGGTCAGCGTCGAAATTGCCAACCCACTGGCCGGCGATCGCCCGTTCCTGCGTCGCGACATCATCCCGACCCTCGCGCAGACCGTGCAGCGTAACCTGCGCCGTGGCGTGGAAAACGTGTCGCTGTACGAAATCGGACACGTCTACCTGTGGGATCCGAACGCTCCGGCCATTCCGGCATTGCCGGGTGCCGTCAAGCCGACCGACGAGCAGTTGGCCGCGCTTGACGCAGGCCTGCCGGACCAGCCGATGCACGTCGCCGGCATTCTGACCGGCAACGCCGTCGACTCCGGCTGGATGGGCGATCGCCGTGCCGTGGACTGGTCCGACGCAGTTGAAGCCGTGCAGCGTATTTCCGACCGCATCGGCGCAAAGCTCACGTTGGACCAGCCGAAGGCTGAGGACGTACCCGCGCAGTGGCATCCGGGCCGTGCGGCACGTGTGATGGCAGGTGACACGTTCGTCGGCATGGTCGGCGAGCTTCACCCGCATGTCAACGAGGCGTTGGGCTTCCCGGCCCATTCCGCCGCGTTCGAACTGAACCTGACCGCGCTGTTCGCCACCTTGAGCGGCAAGCCGGTGCAGGCCAAGCCGATTTCCACCTTCCCGCCGGTCAAGCAGGATCTGGCCTTCACCGTGTCGACGGACGTCACCGCCGCCGAACTCGAGAAGACCATCGTCGAAGCCGCCGGCAACAGCTTGGAAAGCATCGACCTGTTCGACGTGTACACCGGCGACCAGCTGGGTGAGGGATTGAAGTCCCTCGCATACGCCGTCACGTTCCGCGCTGAGGACAAGACGCTGACCTCCGAGGACAGCGAAGCCATTCGCAAGCGCATCGTGGATGCGGCCGCGAAGCTGGGCGCGCAACTGCGTGCCTGACACGTCAAGTCCATCGAAGTAACCAAAAAGATAAAGAGGACGACATGAACGAACCGGAGCAGAACCAGCCGATCAACCCCGACGAAGGGCAGGAGGCGGCCGGGGCTGCTCCGGTTTCGTCGTCTTCGCCGTCGGACCAGTCGGCACAGCCGGAATTCGGACAGTACAACCAGCCTGAATATGGCGCGATGTCCAACCAGTATCCGGCGAACTACAATCCATACATGTATGGGGCTCCCGACCAGCCCAAGCCGGCGGACGATGCACAACAAACGGCGCAGCAGCCGCAGACGAATCCGTATATGCAGAACGGGTATCCGGCGAATCCATATGATGCATCGGGACGGCAGCAATCAGGCCAGCCCAATGGCTATCAGTATGGACCAAATCAATACGGGCCAAACCAGTATGGGCCGAATCCATACCAACAGCCCGGCATATATCCCATCAACCCGAATGATCCCAGCCAGAACCCCCTGTACGGCCATTGGGATAGCTATGCGATCATCTCGTTCGTGTTCGCACTATTCCTGCCGGTACCGGTCATCCCTGCGGTGATGGGCGCCATCGCCATGTGGCGTACCAAAAAACTGCATATGAAAGGCTACGCGCTTGGCGTGGCAGCGCTGATTATCAACGTGCTGTACACTATTGCGGTGATTTGGATGACGGTTCACGGCATTTCCACAGCCGATTTGTATAACCAGATGATGCAGTACATGTTCGGTGGCAGTGGCCAAAGTGGTGATTCCAGCTCGATTTCCGCCTGAAACCAATCTTTTTATGTTCGTCTGAACGGTCCCGTTATGGGCGGTGATCACTATCCGACACGATTGAACTGCATAATTATGCAATGTAGTGCATAAAGTGTATGCTGAATGTGTTTCAACGAGTCAAGGAAAAGAGACGTGACATGGCCAAATACACGGTAGCCGTGGCTGGCGCGACTGGATACGCGGGTGGTGAGGCGTTGCGCATACTCGCGGCACACCCGAATTTCGAAGTGACCTGCGTCGCCGGACATTCTTCGGTGGGGGACAAGCTTGGCAAGCATATGCCGCACATTCCGCAGTTGGCGGACCTCGTGGTCGAGGACACCACGCCGGAAGTGCTCAACGGCCATGACGTAATCATCCTGGCATTGCCGCACGGCGCTTCCGGAGCATTGGCTTCCCAGCTTGATCCGAACGCAGTGGTGGTGGATCTGGGTGCCGATCACCGCCTTGAGGAGAAGAGCGCATGGGACGCGTTCTACGGCGGTGACTTCTACCAGCATTGGACCTACGGCATGCCGGAACTCATCACCGGCATCGAGACAGACGGCTCCTACAGTCGTCAGCGTGAAGCGCTTCCCGGCACCAAGCGCATTGCGGGACCGGGCTGCAACGTCACTGCGACCACGCTGGCTTTGCAACCGGGCATTGCGCAGGGTCTTGTCGAACCGAAAGACATCGTGGCTGATTTGGTGGTCGGTTATTCCGGCGCCGGCAAGAACCTCAAGCGCACCAATCTGCTTGCGGCTGAGGCGTTCGGCTCCGCACTGCCGTATTCGGTAGGCGGTACGCACCGCCACATTCCGGAGATCCTGCAGAACTTCGCGCACGCGGCCGGCAAGAGTGCTGCGGAGGCGGACGATTACACCCTCGCCTTCACGCCGATTCTCGCGCCGATGGCGCGTGGCATTCTCGTCACCGTTTCCGCCAAACTCACCGACAAAGCGCTTGGCATGACGGATGCCGAGATCCGCCAGGTCTGGCTGGACGCATACGAAGGCCAGGATTTCATGGTGGTGCTGCCTGAAGGCGTAATGCCGGCCACCGCCAACATCATCGGTTCTAACGCGGCCCACATTCAAGTGGTCGTCGACCATCATGCCGGCCGCCTGCTGGCATTCGCGGCCATCGACAACCTCAACCGAGGAACCGCCGGACAGGCCGTGCAATCGCTGAATGTGGCATTGGGGCTTCCTGAGGATGCAGGATTGACGAAGATTGGAGTGGCACCGTGAGCGTAACGTTCGCACAAGGTTTTTCCGCAGCTGGCGTGGCAGCTGGCATTTCCGCGGTCGAAGGCAAGAAGGATCTGGCTCTCGTGGTCAACAATGGACCGCTTGACGCCGCTGCCGGCGTGTTCACCTCGAACCGTTTCTGCGCGGCTCCTGTGCAGTGGTCGAGGAACATCGTATCCGACGGCCATGTGAAGGCCGTGATTCTGAACTCCGGCGGCGCCAACGCATGCACCGGCAAGCCAGGATACGAGCAGTCCAAGGCCACCGCTGAAAAGGTCGCCAGCCTCATCGGCGCCAAAGCCGAAGACGTGGCCGTATGTTCCACTGGTCTCATCGGCGAATTGCTGCCGCTCGACAACGTGCTGTCCGGCGCGGACAAGGCATTTGAAACCCTTGCCGATACCGCCGAAGCCGGAGCCGATGCGTCGCACGCCATCATGACCACCGACACCAAGCCGAAAACCGTCGAGCTGGAAGGTTCCAACGGCTTCCGTATCGGTGGCATGGTCAAGGGTTCCGGCATGATCGCCCCGCAGCTGGCCACCATGCTGTGCGTCATCACCACCGATGCCGTCGTGACCGCCGGACAGCTTCAAGCCGCCTTGAACGCCGGAGTCGAAATGTCGTTCAACCGCATCGACGTGGACGGCTGCATGTCCACCAACGACACCGTGCTGCTGCTGGCTTCCGGCGCGTCCGGCATCGAACCGGAACCGGACGAGTTCAACGAGCTCGTGGCCAAGGCCACCGCCTCGCTCGCCCGCCAGATCATCGGCGACGGCGAAGGCGCAAGCCATGACATCCGTGTCAAAGTTACCGGCGCGACCACCGAAGAAGCCGCTCTGGCATGCGGCCGCGCGGTTGCAGCGTCCAATCTGCTCAAATGCGCCATCTCCGGCAACGATCCGAACTGGGGCCGTATCGTCAGCTCCCTTGGCACCGTGCCGTCCGACGTCGCACCATACGATTCCGAAAAGGTCACGGTGGACGTCAACGGCGTACGCATCTGCGAAAACGGCGGAGCTGGACGCGACCGCTCCGAAGTGGACATGACCCCACGCGAGGTGCACATCGACATCGACCTGAACGCCGGAGAAGCGGAAGCGACCGTCTGGACCGACGATCTGACCCACGAATACGTACACATCAACGCTGACTACGAAAGCTGATCGAATAGGAATGGCCAAAGAACTCAAAGGACCTGGATTCCACTTCGACGTGCACACCGACCTGCGCGCCGACCAGAAGGCGGAAGTGCTTATCGAAGCGCTGCCGTGGCTGGAGGAATTCGCCGGACAACGCATCGTCATCAAATATGGCGGCAATGCGATGATCGACGATCATCTGAAAGCCTGCTTCGCCGAAGACATGGTGTTCCTGCGTCAGGTGGGACTGCACCCGGTCGTGGTGCACGGTGGCGGTCCGCAGATCTCCCAAATGCTTAAGGCCCTGGGTATCAAGTCCGAATTCAAGGGCGGATTGCGTGTCACCACTCCGGAAGCCATGGATGTGGTCCGCATGGTGCTGACCGGCAAGGTGTCCCGTGAACTCGTTGGCCTGATCAACGCGCACGGTCCATTCGCGGTCGGACTGTCCGGCGAGGACGGCGCCCTGTTCTCGGCCATGCAGCGCAAACCGGTCATTGACGGCAAACCCACCGATATCGGCTTGGTCGGCGACGTGGTAAGCGTCGACGCGTCCGCCGTGGAGGATCTAATCAACGCCGGACGTATTCCGGTGGTCTCCTCCGTGGCGCCGAATGAAGACGATGCCACCGAAGTGCTCAACGTGAACGCCGACTCCGCCGCGGCCGCCCTTGCCGCGGCCCTTGGAGCCAGCAAGCTGGTCGTGTTGACCGACGTCGATGGTCTGTATGCCGATTGGCCGGACCGCGACTCCCTGATTGGCCGCATCGGCGTGGAGAATCTGCGCGATACGCTCCCCGACCTGGAAAGCGGCATGCGTCCGAAGATGGAAGCCTGCGTGCGCGCCATCGACGGGGGTGTTCCGCGGGCCCATATCATCGACGGTCGCAAACCGCATTCCATCCTGAACGAGATCTTCACCACCGACGGCATCGGCACCATGGTCGTGCCCGAGGACGGTATTGAAATGAGGAGTTCCTATGGCAACTGAACAACTGGAAACACTCGGCACTGAAGATGCCAAGTGGCTGGGAGAGTACTCCCAGGTGCATATGAACGTGTTTGGCACGCCCCTGCGCGTGATGGACCACGGTGAGGGCGCCCACATCTGGGATGTCGACGGCAATGAATATCTCGATTTCCTTGCAGGCATCGCCGTCAACGCGCTCGGATACGCCCATCCGAAGTGGGTGAAGGCCGTCAGCGAGCAGGCCGCCAAGGCCGCGCATGTGAGCAACTACTTCGCCACCGAACCGCAGATCAAGCTCGCCGCCAAACTCGTCAAGCTCGCGGGCGCTCCGGAAGGTTCCCGCGTCTACTTCGGCAATTCCGGCGCGGAAGGTAACGAGGCGGCGCTGAAGCTCGCCAAGCTCTACGGGCGCACCCTGCCGGGCGCGTCGCCTGAGATCGGCGGCAAACCGGCACGCATCATCTCCATGACCCACGGTTTCCACGGCCGTACCATGGGCGCGCTGTCCGCAACGTGGAAGCCCGCCATCCGTGAGAAATTCGAGCCGCTGGTACCGAACATCGAATTTGTGGAGGCCGGCAACGTCGAAGCCTTGCACGACGCTTTCGCCGAAACCGGCCAAGGCAAGTACGGCAAAGGGCCGGTCGCGGCCGTCATCATGGAGCTTATCCAGGGCGAGGCCGGTGTGATGCCGCTCGGAGCGGACTATGTGAAGGCCGCCCGCAAACTGTGCGACGAACATAAGGCGCTCCTCATCATCGACGAAGTGCAGACCGGCATCGGACGCACCGGAGCATGGTTCGCCTTCCAGCGTGAGGATCTTTCCGGCGGTGTGACCCCGGACATCGTCACTTTCGCCAAGGGCGTTGGCGGTGGTTTCCCGATGGGCGGCATGATTTCCTTCGGCGCCGAACTGTCCGCGCTGTTCACCCCGGGTTCCCACGGCTCCACTTTCGCAGGCAATCCATTGGGCGCTTCGGCGGCATTGGCAACGCTGGGAGTCATCGAAGAGGACAACCTCGTGGACAACGCCGAAGAACGCGGCAAGCAGCTGCGCGACGGTATCGCCTCCTGCGGTAATCCGCTATTCGTCTCCGTGCGTGGCCGTGGCCTGCTCGACGCCATCGAACTTGCCCACCCCTGCTCGCATGCGGCCATGAACTGGGCTTTGGAACACGGTCTCATCGTCAATGCGGTGGCTCCGAATGCGTTGCGTCTCGCCCCGCCGCTGGTCATCACTGCTCAGGACGTCGATCAAGCGGTGTCCATCCTCGCCAAGATTCCGTCCGACCTGCCTAACGACTGATCTCGGACGAACCCGAAGAATTTGAAAGGAGCCTCTATACCAATGGCAACCCCTGAACTGCGCCATATGCTGCGCGATGACGATCTGAACCACGAAGAACAGAAGCAGGTGCTGGAACTGGCCATCAAGTTCCACAAGAACCGTTTCTATCACCAGCCGTTCGCTGGCCCGCAGGGCATCGCCGTGATTTTCGACAAGCCCAGTACCCGTACCCGCTCCAGCTTCTCCATTGGCGTGGCCGAACTCGGTGGCTATCCGCTGGTCATTGACAAGTCCGGCTCCCAGCTGGGCCGTGGCGAACCGGTGGCCGACACGGCTCGCGTGCTTGACCGTATGGCCTACGGCGTGGTGTGGCGCACCTTTGGTCAGGACCGTGTTGCGGAAATGGCCAAGTACTCCACCCATCCGGTGGTGAACGCACTGACCGACGAATTCCATCCGTGCCAGATTCTTGCTGACTTCCAGACCATCGCGGAACATCGCGGCGGTGTAGACAACCTCAAGAACCAGACCATCGCCTATCTCGGCGACGCGGCCAACAACATGTCCAACTCCTACCTGCTCGGCGGCGCTGTGGCGGGCATGAACGTGCGTGTGGCAGGACCGTACGGATACCTGCCGGATCCGCAGATCGTTGCCGATGCCGAAGCGATTGCCTCTGAGACCGGCGGCTCCATCCTCGTCACTACTGATCCGAATGAGGCTGTTGCCGGAGCCGATTGCGTCTTCACCGACACGTGGGTCTCCATGGGCGAGGAAGCGGAATACGCTGTCCGTTCCAAGCCGTTCTGGGATTACCAGGTGAACGCCGAACTCATGGCCAAGGCCAAGGACGACGCCATCTTCCAGCACTGCCTGCCTGCATATCGCGGCAAGGAGGTCACCGCCGAGGTTATCGATGGTCCTCAGTCCGTGGTTTGGGATGAGGCAGGCAACCGTCTGCACGCCCAGAAGGCGTTGCTGACCTGGTTGGCCGGCAAGGCCCGTGGCGATGAAAGCCTGCTGGTCTGATGACTGACCACACTCCCGCGTTGCAGCGTCCTGCCACACGAACCGCTCGACTGAGCGCCATTGAGCAGGCGCTGCTGACGCGCATCGTCACCTCGCAATCGCAACTGTCGCAGATTCTCGCCGACCAGGGCATCGAGGTGACGCAGGCCACGCTGAGCCGTGATCTCGATGAGATTCACGCCACGAAGACCCGTCTTGCCGACGGAACCGTGGCCTACGCCGTCGGCAAACAGAACATTGATGAACATCCGGCTTCTAACCCGGACGCCAAAACCGAGCAGCAGATTAGCCGGGTGCTGTCCGGACTGGTCACATCCGTGGCCGCGGCACGTAATCTCGTGGTCGTGCACACGCCATCCGGCGCCGCGCAATATGTGGCCAGCGTCATCGATAAGCAGCCCATCGAAGGCGTGCTTGGCACCATCGCCGGAGATGACACGGTCATGGTTATCTGCTCCGAGGATGATGTCGCCAAACGGCGTGCGCAATGGCTGCTTGATGTCGCTTCCAAAGCGTGAATAGCCATATAGTGGACACGACGCACCAAATATGCATAAATATACAGAGCTGTGCATATACTGATGAATAACGTTGGATGTTAGAAAGGGAAACCATGAGCGATCAGAATCGTCTCGTCCTGGCGTACTCCGGTGGTCTTGACACCTCCGTCGCCATTTCGTATCTGAAGGAACGCACCGGCAAGGATGTTGTGGCCGTGTCCCTCGACGTCGGCCAGGGTGGCGAAAGCCTCGAAACCATCAAGCAGCGCGCGCTGGCATGCGGTGCGGTCGAAGCCTACGTGGTCGATGCCCGTGATGAATTCGCCAACGAATACTGCATGAAGGCCCTGAAGGCCAACGCCATGTACGAAGGCGTGTACCCGCTGGTCTCCGCCATCTCCCGTCCGCTGATTTCCAAGCATCTCGTCCGTGCCGCCCACCAGTTCGGCGCTGACACCATTTCCCACGGCTGCACCGGCAAGGGCAACGATCAGGTTCGTTTCGAGGTCTCCATCGCCTCCATCGACCCGACGCTGAAGGCCATCAGCCCGATTCGCGACCTGTCTCTGACCCGCGACGTCGAGATCGCCTTCGCCAAGGAACACAAGCTGCCGATCGTGCAGACCGAGAAGAGCCCGTTCTCCATCGACCAGAACGTGTGGGGCCGCGCCATCGAGACCGGTTTCCTCGAGGATCCGTGGAACGGTCCGACCAAGGACTGCTACTCCTACACCGACGATCCGGCGTTCCCACCGGTCGAGGATGAGGTCGTCATCGAATTCAAGCAGGGCGTCCCGGTCAAGATCGACGGTCATGACGTCACTCCGCTGCAGGCCATCGAAGAGATGAACCGTCGTGCAGGCGCGCAGGGCATCGGCCGTATCGATTTGATTGAGGATCGTCTGGTAGGCATCAAGTCCCGCGAGCTGTACGAGGCTCCGGGCGCAGTGGCGCTGATCACCGCCCACCAGGAACTCGAGAACTGCTGCCTCGAACGCGAGCAGCACCGCATCAAGCGCGACATCGACAAGCGCTGGGCCGAACTGGTCTACGACGCGCAGTGGTTCTCCCCGGCAACCCAGTCCCTGAACGCCTTCATCGAAGACACCCAGAAGTACGTCTCCGGCGAGATTCGCATGGTTCTGCACGGTGGCCGCGCCGTCGTGACCGGCCGTCGCTCCGACAGCTCGCTGTACGACTACAACCTGGCCACCTACGATTCCGGCGACAGCTTCGACCAGAAGTCCTCCAACGGCTTCATCGACATCTATGGTCTGCCGAGCCGCGTGGCCGCAGCCCGCGACGTCAAGTTCGGCAACGGCATCGAGGTCCCGGAGAACAGCGTCGAGTAAGCATCATCCGGATTCACGTTGTGAATCGTCTTGATAATGGGGGAGAGCGTACCGTCGGGACCATCCTGACTGGTAAGCTCTCCCTCAGTCATATCTGCAAGGAGATTTGGAAAAACAATGACCGAGAGCACTACTAATGGTGAGCATCTTGCCCTGTGGGGCGGCCGTTTCAAGTCTGGTCCGTCGCCGGAACTCGCACGGCTGAGCAAGTCCACCCAATTCGACTGGCGACTCGCCGATGACGATATCGCCGGTTCGCGCGCCCATGCCCGTGCACTGGGCCGCGCCGGACTGCTGACCGCCGATGAGCTGCAGCGCATGGAAGACGCCCTTGACGAGCTGCAGCGCCGCGTGGATTCCGGAGCATTCGCTCCGATCGAGGATGACGAGGACGAGGCCACTGCACTCGAACGCGGCCTGCTTCAAATCGCAGGTGACGAACTCGGCGGCAAGCTCCGCGCCGGCCGTTCCCGCAACGATCAGATCGCCGCGCTCATCCGCATGTGGCTGCGCCGCCACAGCCGCATCATCGCCAAAATGCTGCTCGGTCTCGCCGCAACACTGATCGAGCAGTCCGAAAAAGCCGGTCGCACCGTCATGCCGGGACGTACGCATATGCAGCACGCCCAGCCAGTTCTGCTTGCCCACCAGCTCATGGCCCACGTGTGGCCGCTGCTGCGTGACGTGGAACGTCTCGCCGATTGGGATAAGCGCATCGACGCCAGCCCGTACGGCTCCGGTGCCCTCGCCGGCAACACCCTTGGCCTCGAACCGGTGGCTGTGGCCCGTGAGCTGGGCTTCTCCAAGGTGACCGCCAACTCCATCGACGGCACCGCCAGCCGTGATCTGGTCGCCGAATTCGCCTTCATCGCCGCCATGACCGGTGTCGATCTGAGCCGCCTGTCCGAAGAGATCATCATCTGGAACACCCAGGAATTCGCGTTCGTGCGTCTTGATGACGCCTACTCCACCGGCTCGTCCATCATGCCGCAGAAGAAGAATCCGGACATCGCCGAACTCACTCGCGGCAAGTCCGGACGACTCATCGGCGACCTGACTGGCCTGCTCGTCACCTTGAAAGGCCTGCCGACAGCCTACGCGCGCGACCTGCAGGAAGACAAGGAAGCCGTATTCGACCAAGTGGACACGCTTGAAGTGCTGCTGCCGGCATTCACCGGCATGGTCGCCACCATGGTCTTCGACAAGGAACGCCTCGAAGCCGAAGCCCCGACCGGTTTCGCCCTCGCCACCGACATCGCCGAATGGCTCGTCAAGAACGGTGTGCCGTTCCGTCACGCGCACGAGCTTTCCGGCGCATGCGTCAAGATTGCCGAAGACCGCGGCCAGGAGCTGTGGGATTTGACCGACGAGGACTTCATCAACGTGTTCAAGGACTTCCTGCCGGCGGACAAGGCCCCGCAGGTGCGTGAAGTGCTGTCCACCGAAGGCTCCGTCTCCGCCCGCAACGGCAAGGGAGGCACCTCCCCGCTGCGCGTGCGCGAACAGATCGTTTCCGCCAAGACCACCATCGAGCAGCTACGCGCCTTCGCCAACTCCGTGTCCGACGGTTCCGCATACAAGTCGCCCGAATCCCTGCTCAAGTAATCCCTATTAAGCAAGGAGCAAAAAGCGGTGCTGTTGACGCGCACGCAGATACGACGGCTGGTCTACGCGCACGGCCGGGAGATTCTGGAACATGACCACATGGCCATCGAAAGGGTCTGCTACCAGCATGGCGTGGTCACCACATTCGCCCATTCCATTCGTGTGGCTTGTCTGTCCGTCTGGCTGGCAGACAGACTGCACCTGTGGAATAGGGTTGATCTACGTTCGTTGATTCGCGCCGCTTTGCTCCATGATTACTTCCTTTACGATTGGCATGACTGGGACAACGGCACCCATCGGCTACACGGATTCACACATGGTGAAACGGCCATGCGCAACGCCATACGGGATTTCAAACTCAACCAGATCGAACGGGACAGCATCGAACATCACATGTTCCCATTGACTCCCTATCCGCCGAAGTACATCGAAGGATACCTTGTCACCGCGGCCGACAAAATCAGCGCCACGAAGGAAACGCTCTCTTTCGATCGTTTCGACAAACCCGCATCCGAACAACCGACGGACAGGAGCTGATGGCTGTGGCGCTCACACTCGAATATTTGTTCCTTTGGTTCCTGTTATACGCTTTCATCGGATGGGTGTACGAGTCGGTTCTCGTGTCCGTTTCGGAACGTCGATGGGTCAACCGTGGTTTCCTTAACGGGCCGTTGTGCCCAATTTACGGATGCGGCGCGGTGCTTGCGATCGTGCTGTTGCATGACTTCACGAATCCCATCGAGGATTTTCCTTATCTCCTCATTCGGCGCGAGCATACTCGAATACATCACCTCTTGGGGCATGGAAAAGCTGTTCCACGCCAGATGGTGGGATTACAGCCATTACCGATTCAACATCCAAGGCCGCATCTGTCTGCTCGGCGCAATCGTATTCGGATTCGGCGGAGTATTGATCATCGATGTGGTCCAGCCGCAGGTCGAACGGCTCACCGCCATGATTCCGCTGCTTGCCGTGCACGTGATATGCGCGGTCGCCGCCATCGTCGTTATCATCGACACCATCGTCACCGTGGTGGGCATCGTCGGCCTGTCCGAGCGTCTCGCCAAATTCAGCGAAGCGGTGCAGGAGCGTGCGGAGAAGGCTGGAGACTCCTGGCAGTGGGGCAAAGAGGAATTCCGCGAGAAGATGCATGATTTGTCGGAATCGTCGCAGGAACGTGTTGCCAATATGCGTCAGCTTGTCTCTTCCGCGTTGAATTGGCAGCAACGTCGTATGATCCGCTCCTTCCCACGCATGCGTTCCACGGACTCCACCAAATACAGCAAGATCATGGAAACCGTGCGTGAGATGCTGCGCCGAAAGTAAGTTTCCACCGGCCACACGTGTCGTATAGCATGTGTCCAAAAACGATTTGCCCCGCCAACCTGCGTTGCGCACGCTGACGGGCAAAATCCCTTTATGCATCACATCGGATAGGGGCTGCGGTACTTGCGATGTGGCCGACCCCCTTGTAATCGGTGATGCCGGCACCAATGTTCGGATGCTGCGCCGAATACGCCTGGTCCACACAGTAGAACGCCAGAAGCACGACGGCCACAACGGTGAGCTTTCTTGTATCGATACGACTCAGCAAGTTGTCCAATGCAGGAGCCAGCAGATACACGATCGCCAAACCGCCCAAACCAAATGTCAGCAGACCCTCGGCACAGATACGACCATTGAGATTGAGAAAATAACCGGTGTAATCCCACCAGCGTTGTCCTCCGTGGGTCTTCTCCAGATACCAGGACGAGAAGTACTCCAACCCGCCACACAAGACCATGGCGGCCAGGAACTCGAACAAGGGCTTCTTCCTCAACTTCTTCAGCAGAATAAGGATAATCACTCCGCCGGTGCCATAGATCGGCAGCCATGGCCCATGCAGCGTGCCACGATTCACGAACGTTCCTTCGGAAATGAAGGCGAGGCTCACCTCCCATACCCATCCCACGAAACAGAAGATGAAGAACATCATGACCAGATTGATCAACGAATAGCTGCGATCGGAGCTGACGGTGCGGGATTCGCGGAACCGGAACGCCATCGGCGCCGGAGCCAGACGACCAGGATAGATAGCGCCGTCCAGAATCTCCCTGCCGGTATCGATCTGGTGCAGTTGCTCGCGATACTCCTCATACTTGGTCACCGACCGCGCATGCAGGATACGCACGCCCAACCATTCGGACAGGAACCCGACGAAACCGTTCGGCTTGTCCACCGGAACAAGATTGCTGGACAACTGCTCCACCGTTTCGGCAACATCACCATACGCGGCATGCAATGTCTCAGCGGAGGCCTTGCTGTGCAGGTATTCGTCGCTGAGCAGCTCGCTTCCCTCCAATCCCGAATCCTTGGACAATCCGCGCACATGCACGTAATATTCTACGAAAAACGCCGCGTTATAGCCGTTGGAATAGAAGATGCCGCTCAAGCCGAGCGTGAACAGATTGAGCAGCCACCAGCCAAGGAACGACAGGTCGGCCACGAAACACTCCCACTTGTGATCCTTCATCATGCGCCTGGACAGGCTGATGGCCTCCCGTGCCCCGATATTCGGATTTTCGGCGACGATGTAGGGCACCATACGGTAGGAATACGGTTTGATGAACGCGCCGATGATGGTGAACGTCCACAGGAACAGGAACACGTTCTCGAGCAGCATCACCTTCGCCATCGACAACCATTTGCGCGTGGTGATCGGGTAGAGGAAACGGCTCACAGGAAGTTTGTCGTAGGTCCGCCCCTCAAGCAGCATGCGCATCATGACCACCCGGTATGTCTGCTGGAAAACTGGAACAAATAGCGCTCGCCGACGCGCGCTCCACAAAAACGTTGGAATCAAGCCGTTTCCAGCGTACATATCATCGATACGCCATTTTGAAACGCGGGAATTTTTGACCAAAAATAGACTCATACGCCACAATTGGAGTGGTAATTCGAGTGGTAAAGCTCCACCACCTCAACCGGGGGATGTGTCATGGTCAGGAAGTTCGGCAAGATCGTCGTCAAGCCAAGCAAGGCCAATCCGAAGTGGATAGAGGCCTCCTATCTTACGCCCGTGGCCGCCTTTTCGGAATGGCCGGATCTGCCGAACCGCCAGACGGCCACCTTCCCCTGCACGCAGGACGGCAGGGACGAGGCCGCGGCATGGCTGACCAGGGCGAGACGGCGCATCGAGGCTGACGTGTGGGAGCCGGAGCGCATCGTCAAGCGCAAGGCCAAGGACACCGCCCTGACATTCGGCGAGTATGCCGCGAAATGGCTGGAGACGCGTGAGGGCGAAGGACTGCACGCCAACACCATCTACGGCATCAGATGCACGGTCAAACGGCTCATCGACGCGTTCGGCGGCATGCCGATCGGCAAGATCACCTCGGCCGACATCGAGCGCTATGCGGCCACACTGCCGAAGGACCACCCATACGTCGGCCGAGAGCTGCTGTCCAAGCTCCGCCAGATCCTCGACGCCGCCGCGACCCCGGACCAGGACGGCATCGCCGTCATCGCCAAATCCCCATTCGCCATGCAGGTACGCAAGCCCGCACCCAGGGAGGAGACGCCCGCCGCCACGCCACGGCAGCTCAGACTGATCCACGACGCGATGCCACGGAAATTCCAGCTCGCCATCACCCTCGCCATCTCCTGCGGAGGCCTGCGCATCGGCGAGGTCTGCGCGCTCCAACGCGGCGACATCGACCTCGACAACCGTCTCATCCACATCCGCCGCACCAGACTCACCCGCGCCCGCGTCATCGCCGGGCCGCCGAAGACCGCCAGAAGCAAACGCACCGAACCAATCCCCGAAGCCGTCATCCCCGAAATCCGCGCGCACCTCGCCGAATATGTGGCCGACCAGCCGGACGCATGGATATTCCCCAGCCCGCTGGACCATGACAGGCCGATCAGCACGGACGCCATGCGCGAAGCCTACATCAAAGCACGACGACAGGCCGGACGCGAAGACCTCCGATTCCACGACCTGCGCTCCACCGCACTCACCATGCTCGCACAGAACGGAGCCACCGTCCGCGAACTCATGGCCGCCGCCGGCCACAGCACGGCCACCATGGCCATGCACTACCAGCGACTCAGCAAAGACAGACAGCGCGCGCTCGCCGACAAGGTCGCCGCCAGCATCACACCGACGCAGACAGACACCGCACCGGCATCGGCCGAAAACGACAAAGACAGGGAGATCGCCGAACTCAAAAAACAGATCGCACAACTCAAGGCGCTCGCCGACAAGGAATGATTTTGAGATAATCAGCGTTATTTTCCGTGAAACGTCCACAAAAGGAATAAGAATGAAAGGAAAAAGACAGTGAGAGGTTTGGCATGGCTGAATTGGTATGGAAGCAGGCGCGCGAAGCCGCAAGGAAGGTATTGGACGGAAACTGGGATCAACAGGTTCCCGTGAAGATCGAACAAATATGCAGAGCATGCGGTGTCACAACGTACAAGTGCATCATGCCGGACGATCTTTCCGGCATGATAGTGAAACGAGCCGCAGAGAGAGATGCGAAGGCTTTCATCGATAAGGAGGAGCCGGGTGTGCGCCAGCGTTTCACTCTCGCACATGAACTCGGCCATTTCATAGAGCGCACGGTCATAGCCCAGGACGACGAATACGGGTTCGAAGAAGTCCGTATGGGCGGACGCAGGGAGAAGGACTACTTCCCGCACGAGTTCTTCGCCGACGAATTCGCCGGCGCGATTCTCATGCCAGAATCAAAGGTCGAGGAATTCCAATCCGCCGGCAAGGACGTGGCAGCAATGGCGCAATTGTTCGATGTGTCAGTCAGTGCCATGAGAATGCGTCTGGATAATCTCCAAAGGCAATAGAAATGATGGAAAAGCCGAACGATTCAAACTACAACAGAACATTCAACTTTGGAGAGAGCTCCGACGTCAAGCTCTCTCCAACATTGAATACGCAGGCTGCAGAAATTGAAGAGGAATGCGATCCTCTCGGCCAGGACGCCAATAAATCCCAGCAGAAAGATTCAGACGAACTGGGGCACCTGATCGCAAAAGTATTACGCTTCCACCCATTTATGAGATTGTTCAATGTCTGCGCCACTTCCATGTATCTCGATAAGGAAAAAGGCGCACGTATGAGACTTTTCTCGAGAGTGCACCCCAAATTCAGAAGAGCATGCATGATCGGCGAATTCGCCTTCACCACGCTGCTCGCCGTTTTAATTATCCTGGCCATCTACTTCACCATCATGAAGTTTTTCGGAATCCAAATCACATGGCCGATTGTGCTGCCGTCTCCATGCCTCAGCTGAGAATCAAGCAAACCCCCGGCGCTCGCGGTATGCGGGCGGCCGGGGTCTGTATCATTTGTGGGCGTCAGGCCTTAGCCTATTCGAGCGATGTCGTTCCGTCCGTGGGACATTTTGCGACATCGTTGCCGTCGACGGCCACACCACACCAGACATGGCCATGCACTACCAACGACTCAGCAAGGACAGACAACGCGCGCTCGCCGACAAGGTGGCCGCCAACATCACCACGCCGCAGCGGGACGCCACAGTCTCGGCTGAGAGCGACAAGGATAAGGAGATCGCCCGGCTCCGCGCGCGTCTGGCAGAGCTAGAGGCGGGGGAGTAGGCAAAGAAAAAGCCCGGCACATACTGCCGGGCTGTGACTGTATTGGTTCATTTACTGCTTGGTCATGGTTCCGCAGGAGCTGATTTTGAGCTGCTGGCCATTGCCTACCGTGACTTCCGGATAGCCGCCGCCAGGGAAATCGTTCTGGACGATGTTGTCGCCGTTGTCGGTCGAGATCTCCCAATAGCAGTCGCTTCCTACCTGGCTTGTGGCGCGATATGTGCCGGCGTCGATGTCCTTGCCGACCTGCCACACGCCGTCGGAGATGGAATTCTTCTTCGCTTGGTCCACTTGGCCGGTCAGGGACTGCAGCTCGGCCTTCTTCGCGTCCACCTTCTTCTGCAGGTCGTCGTGCTGTGCATTGAGGTCCTTGATGCCGGACTTCACGTTGTCCGCTTCGGCGATCGCGTCCTTGGCGTCGTTGTATTCGTCGGCGATTCCGTTGTATTCGTCGACAAGATTGTTGTAATCCTTAATGAGCTTCGAGTAGTCTTTTTTGTCGGCCGCCATGCTCTTGGCCACTTGTTTCACGGCCGCCGACCTGACGCCGATTGTGTGCGCTATCGGAGCTGTGATCAGCACGGAGAGACACACCAGCGCCACGCATACGCATGCCGCCGATTTGAAGCTCACATTGCTCTTCGTCAGAGCTTTGATTTTCGTTTCCAGCTTGTGTGGCTGGTGGATTTTCAGACCATTCTTCGATGACATGGTGTCCCTTTCTCTTCTTCAATTGCCCACTCCAAGCTTAGATAAGACAACACCCCTGCCGCAAAATAGCTGCAGGGGTGTGTCGTCTACTGCGAGGCCCTCGATATGAGCTCTTCGGGACTCATGCCCCATGCGTCGCAGATTTTTGCGATGTCGCTAAGCGCCCATTCCTTTTCGTCGCCGACGCGTTCTCTCACATATGTCTCACCTCTTCCTATTGTCTTTGCAAGTTCCCTGCCTGACATTCTGTGGATTCCCATTTCGGATCTTATGGCCTTGCTCACCTGCCGACCGAATGGGCTTACTTCTATTTTTTTGCTACCCACATCCATCATTATAGCGCGCAATTGCGCTGACATGCGCGCAGGTGAGTAGAAATGCGCGTGTTTTAATTTGACAGTGCGCGCAATTGCGCGCATAATGTGGACTGTCAAGGAGGAAACATGACATACGGAAACATCAACGACATGGCATCGGCGAGGATTCGTGCGGTCATGGCCGCTCAGAATATCCCGGTCGCCAAAGTGGCCGAAGTCTGGCACCAATCAATCGACATGGCCAGCCGACGCATCAACGGCACCGTCGAACTCAAACTCAGCGAAATCGACGCATTCGCCTCCAACACAGGCTACAAGCCAATCGACTTCCTCGCCGACCGATTCGAAATCAAAATGCCGGCGCTCGCCGACGTCGCTTGAGAAGGGATGCTTCATGCAGGAAGCAACCACCATGGAAAAACCACTCCTCGACCCAGTGGCGCTCGCCCACGAGATAGCCAAGGAAGCCGTCAGACAAACGGCATATGCGCCGCGATGGGTCAGTCTCAAGCAAGCCAGCGCGATGCTCGGCGGCGTCGATCAGAAGACTCTCCGTAAGTGGGCAAGGGCCGGACGCATCAAGATGCGTCAGCCAAGCGGATACCACGGCAAGCTCATGGTCAGCGTCGCCAGCATCGAGGAATTCGATGCCAACGCCGGAACGCGCCGACACTAAGGACAGACAACAATGCGCAAGGAAACCAAGAAGCCGCAAAGCTCATACGCGGTCGCCGTCGTTCGCGACCGCAGTTGTGGCGACGACGTCCAGGCCGCACGAATCAGCATCATCACCGACGAAAATCACCTCGCCGGCGTGACAGTCAGCCGCGCGGCGCTTGAATCGCTGCAGGCCAGCATCGGCCGACTGCTGCGCGAGATGGACGAGGAGGAATCATGACCAAGCTCGCACATGTCATCCTCTGCCAGCTCGTCGCCGCCATCTGGATCGCTGCCATATGGGTGCTGTATTGCACACCGGCCTGCACGCATCCCATCGAACACCTCATCGCCGCACCGGTCGCAGTGCTTATTCCGGCGGCTGTCATCATGCGCCGCCTGTGCTCGGACCCCCGCTTCGCGCGCTGGCTGGACGAGCAACGGCAGTGAAGGACTTGGACGGTTCCGCACACATTGCGGCATGGACGTGGTTCGTCATGCGCGGCCATGCCGGAACCGCCCGCGCGTCAAGGAAAAGACGTTAAAACCAGCCGGACGGGTCATCTTCTCTCTTCTCCTCCCGTCCGGCCTTCGCCGGGGCCCGCGACAGGATGCGGGCGCCATGGATCGGCGTGTTGAGGTCACGTCGGCGGATGGATGCGCGGTTCGAATCCGCGCCCCGGCACGACATCAATCCAAAGGAGGCAAACGTTGCCAAGCAAAACACCAAGCAGGCCGGAAGGCGAGAAGTGGTTCGAATGGCCACTCACACCCGCCAGCGTCGGCATGACGTCCGCCGAACTGATCGGCGAACTGTACGAAACCATATCCACGCTCAACCGCGACCGTAGCTGGAACCTCACCATGGTCGCGCCGGCGCGCTTCGGCGAGATCGTCATCGACCGCGAGGCCGGATGCCTCCGCGCGAAATGCGCGTGGAAGGCCAAGGATCCCAGCCAGCTCGGCCCGGAACCCGCCGGATACGTGAGAGGGGAGTGACATGGCCATAGGGGAGACCGTCATCACCATCGTCGGCAACCTCACCGCGGATCCCGAACTGCGCACCACCCAGTCCGGCAAGCAGGTGTGCAACGTGACCGTCGCGTCCACGCCACGCATCTTCGACAGGCAGACGAACCAGTGGACCGACGGGCAGGCGCTCTTCCTGCGCTGCACCGCGTGGGGGGATTTCGCCACACACATCGCCTCATCCATGTCAAAAGGCATGCGCGTCATAGCACAAGGCAGACTCACGCAACGCTCATGGCAGGACGAGCAGGGAGCCAACCACACCGTCATCGAAATGCAACTGGACGAGATCGGGCCAAGCCTGCGCTACGCCACCGCGCAGGTCACCCGCATCACCAGCCAGCAGGGCCACCAGCCGCCGACGACGGGCGGATACACCGGAGGCGCGTCCTTCGGCGCCACGGCACCGACCTCCGGCCCGCAGGCGCCCGCCACCGACCCATGGGGACAACCAACCGACGGAGGAGCCACCTTCGGAAGCTTCGGCACCCCAGGAAGCGAAGCGGAGAAGGAGCCCGAATTCTGATGATCGAAATCGACATCCCGATCGGCAGGCACATCTGGTGGACCCAAAACCGCCGAAGCCGCACATGGGTGACGCCATACCAACGGAAGAAAACCGTCAAACGCATCGCCCACCTCATCTTCCTCGACCACATCAACAGGCATGGAGGCAAGAGGCCGGCGGACACGGAAACCGACTGGCCGGTGCACGTCACCGCCATCATCCACCCGATCACCCACGGCAGATTCGACCCCGAAAACGCCGCGCCAATGGTCAAAGCCATCCTCGACGCGGGAACCCAGGCCGGCATGTGGCCCGACGACAACGCCAAATACATCATCGGCCCCGACTACCGGCCCGGCACGCCAAGCCCGGACAAGACCACCTACCACATCACCATCCGCATCGAACACCAGTAGCGGGCACGAAAGGACACGACATGGCAAACAACGAAGGCTACGCACGCCTGTCCAACGGCCTCTGGCGCAACACCAAGATCCGCAAGATCGCCAGAAAAGACCCACAGGCGCTCGCCGACTGGATCATGGCCATCAGCTTCTGCAGCGACAAGCTCAGCGACGGCCACCTCACCGAGGACGACATGCTTTTCAGCCTCGGCTTCGACGAGGAGTCCATCGGCAGGCTCGTCGGCCTCGGACTGCTCGACCAGGACGATGACGGCTGGACCATCCACGGCTACCTCGACCTGCAGAACAGCAAGGCCGACGTGGAGAAATCCAGGGAGGACGCGCGCCAACGCAAGGCGCGCAGCCGCCGCAGGAACACCGAAACCACCGAGGACACGCAGTCACGCGTGACCGAAACCGATGTCACATGTGACTCACGCGTGACCTTTAACCAAAACCAAAACCAAAACCAAAACTCTCTCACTCCTATCGTCGTGAGAGAGTGCGTGCCCGCGAACGAAACCGAAACCGAACGCAGGGAACGCGAGCTCATCGACACGTGGACACCGACCGAAGCCCACCAGGGCGTCGCCGACGAACTCGCCGGCAAAGGCCGGCCACGCGTCGACCTCGACGAACTCGCCACCACATTCCGCCTCAAACTCCACGCCAAAGGCCTGAAGCACTACGGCTACCGGCCCACCCTCGACGGCCTCGACAACGCGTTCTTCGAATGGATCCGCAGCGAATCACGACAACTCGCCGAAGGCCGCCCAAACCACTCCGGCACTCCAGCGGCCGGCGCGAAGCCCCACACGCACACCTGGGCATGCGAGCACGTCCTCAGCCTCCTCGACCGCACCGACGGCACAGCCACACCGGACGAAACCGCCTGCCACCTCGCCGACATGCTCAACAACGGCCTCGACCCGGACAAGGCATCCAAGGCGCTCGCCGGCATGGGGGCGCCGGCGGCGGAGGGAGGCGGCGCATGAGGGGCAACGGACACGTGTTCGCGCACGTCGACTGGCGGCGGATGGACGAGGCGCGGCTCGACGGCATGCGGTACGTCGCATACACGCCGACCGGAGTGGTCGACGGACGCTTCGCGCCCATGCCGACGCGCAACGGCCTGCCGATGCCGTACCTCGTCGACGAGGCCATCGGATTCCCGATCCTCCTGCTGACCGCGCCCGACAGGGACAACATCCTCCTGCCGCCATTCGAATCGATCCTCGCGCTCGAACAAAAACACTGAAACCAACCGAAAGGAAAACCATGGAAACCAACGGAACCACAAGCCAATCCGGCCAGCCGCAACAGCCGTCAGCCGACCTCGACAAGAGCCTCGCGCGCCTCGAGACCGCCACCAGACTCACCGGCCTCGTCGTCGAACTGCAGAAGGCGGCCGCCAACCTCGAAGCCTACGCGGCATCGCTCCTCGGATCCGACGACATCGTCATCGACGAGACCGCAAGCGTCATCCTGCACTTCGACACCAAGGTCACCGACCGCGCCCACTCCATGCGCAACGCCTGCGAGAACCTCGAGCAATCCGACCGGCTCCTCGCCGAGAAAGCCAAGAGGAAAGCCTCATGGACCACATCCTCACCATCCCGCTCGACGGAGAGGACGACTAGCATGACCGCCACCAGCACCAAGCCGGAAGCGCTCCTCTGGATCGACGTGGAGACCACCGGCCCCGACCGCACCACCGCGCAGATCCTCGAAATCGGCATGGCCTGCACCGACGTCACCGCCACCCAGGACTACGGCGCCTTCCACTCGATCGTCAAACCCGACATCCTCGACATCAACCGCATCACGCCCTGGGCATGGGAGCGCCACACCGCCAACGGCCTCCTCGCCGAAGTCCGCGCCGCCAGCACACGACAGAACGGACCAGCAGCCGTAGGCAACGCCGCGGAGGAATACCTCGAATCGCTCGAACAACGATTCCAGCTCGTCCCCACAGGCACCAACGTCGACTTCGACCTAGGATTCCTCGGCCTCCTCGCCATCGACACCAGCCCGCTCAGCTACCGCAAACTCGACCTGACCACCATCAGACGCCTCATCACCATCCTCGGAGGACCCGACCCCTACGCGACCCACCACGAAGGCCGACACCGCGTCGAGGACTGCATCACCAGAGACATCCACGACTACCGCCACTACCTCGAAACCATCCAACTCAAGGACTGCGGCAAATGAAACGGAAAGGCGGACGATGGACGAACTAGCCGCATTCATCCTGCTCGCCGCGGTCTTCATCGCATGGCTCGGCGGAGACCACGACGGCCCTGCGGGACCACGGAAATGACACCCCAACCACGAAAGGAAACACAATGAGCGTGCTTTACCACGGAGGAGCCCCCGACCTCCAACCCGGCGACCACATCGAACCAGGCCACAGCCGCGACAACTACGACGATTGCCCGATCTGCCGCGCCAGACACGAAAAAGGCGCGGACGCGATCGAAGGCACCGGACACCCCGAACAGGTGTACTGCACCAGATACCGCGACTACGCCGCCCTCTACGCGTCGATGTACGGCAAGGGCGACGTGTACCAGGTGCGGCCCGTCGGAGAGCTCGAAGCCTCCGACGAGGACTTCGACGGCTGCTACCGGTGCGACCGGCTGGTGATTGTCAGAGCCGTCGAAAGACACGTCACCCTCACACCGAAACGCCGCCGCAAGGTCATCCGCCTCATGCAACGCCTGGACGACGGCCCCTGCATCAACCCACTGCCACGCAACGCCACCCCGCAGATGGTCGAAAAGTTCATCCAACGCTCCGCCGCCGACACCATGCACATCATGCGCCAGGCCGAAAGGAGCATCCGATGACCGGACACGACACTGAACACAAAGGAATCATCATGACCATCACCGAAGACGCCGACATGGACCCAAAACCATACATCCTCACCGCCATCTCCATCGGCCTTGAAGGCGCCGCCACGGGAATGGCGCTCGCCGGCGGCCATTGGCTGCTGTCCCTGCTGTTCCTGCTGCTGACCGTGCTGTTCGCCATCAACGGATGGCGGGCGGTCGGCAGGGCGCGCATGAGGAAGACCGAATGCAGGGAATTCGTCATCGACGGATGCCACAACATCATCATCGCCGGCGATGACTGACATCAACCACGAAAGGACAAGGGAATGACCAACCACGAAGTCTGGGACAAGACAATCGAGCTCAATGGAGTCGCCATACAGAGCGTCGTCTGCATGAAGGAATGCTCGGAACTCATCAAAGCGATCAGCAAACGCCTGCGCGGCGAGCTGGACATCGAGAACAACCTCGCCGAGGAGATGGCCGACGTGACGATCTGCCTCTACCAATTGGCTCGCATGTACGACGTCGACGACACCGACATCCACGCATGGATCGACCGCAAGACCGAACGGCAGCGCAAGCGCAACGCGCTGCAGGACCATCAAAGCGGGGAGACGACGAGATGAGCGCGCCATCCGCCGAATGGATCATCGGGCATTTCGCCGACGGCATCACGGCCATGCGGACGGAGACCGAGAAACGATACGGCAGACAGCCACTCCAGACTCGCCCACAAATCCGAATGGAAACGCGAATACCGCAGGAAAAGGAAGGAAAACAATGAGAGACAGTGACGCAGACATCGCCATCGACGTGCTCAACAAACTCATCGACCAGGAACTCAAGGCCGCGAGCGCCGGAATGCGTGACGGGAACAGAATCCTCGAGGAATGCGCGTCGACACGATACCACGCCTACACCTTCGCCAGAGATGAGATCGGGAAGGCGCTCGCCGATGCCGTGGAGGAGCGGGATGCGGAGAACCCGTTCCTGCCCCAGCGCGACGAGCTGGTCACGCAGGATATGCATACGTGCGATTTGTGTGGCCGGTGGTGCCCGAGTCCCGCATACCGCGTGTGCCTGTGCTACGCGGACCAGTCCAGGGTGGCGTCCGATGTGTGCGCCGACTGCATGTGGAGGCTTGGATTCAGGCCGGTCGGGACGGTGCCGCTCGAGGCATATCGGCGGTATGAGCGGTGGGTGTCGGAGCATCCGACGGGAAGGAAGGGTTGACATGGCCACGAACGTCACACAGAGGAACGAGGTCCTGCGCGAATTGCTGCGCTGGCATTTGGAGAAGGGGAGACTCGCCGCCAATCGTCTTTTCGACGGCGTCACGCCTCCACGGCAAGCGGATGTCGTATGTGGAGAACTCCGCGCGCACACCGAATCGTCTAACCATATCCTCTCCATGCTCGGCTATCCGGACGCCTTGCCACCGGCTGGGAGGTGTCCAGATGATCTATCTGATCGTTGACGGCGAGCTGGTGGACATCCTCACCGAGATGGACGAGGCGCTCGCCAAAGCCAAGAAGCTCGCCGAACATGCGGGCAAGGTCGAAATCGCGGATCTCGTCACGGGAAGACGCACCATCATCAAACACGTGGAAAAGGGAAATCACCGATGAGCGGATTGGGAGAGGAAGTCAAGCGCGAGAAGGAGTCCCTGCGCGGCAAGGCGCCGTCGTTGCGCTCGCCGATCGCCGAGGCGGTCATCCAGGCGTACGCGGACGGCTACACGGCCGGTAGTCTGCGCCAGCCGTCGGACGCGGAGGTGGACGCCGCGCTCAGATACCTGCTCCGCCAGGGACTGCTGCGCGAGGGCATCACCATCATGGCCGCGAAATTCGCCGTGTCGGGCATGTGCTCGGCCATGGCGGAGGCGCTCGAAAAGGAGGAATCATGATAAAGGCGCAATACACGAAGCGAAACCACATGCTCAGCATCATCGACACGAACGTCAGTCGCACGCCGACCGTGAGCGCCAAAAACGGATGCGTCGACATCATCTTCGCGGACGACGAGACCGCCATGGCCGTGCGCGACGCCATCACCGCCGAACATCCGTTCGAACCGACCGAACCGTCGGCGAGCGCCCAGTCGCCGGATGCGAAGGAGATGCGAGAACTGCTCTCCGAACTCGAGGACAAACTTAACAAGGCGATGTACATCGACCTGATGAGCCATCGGCGTGACATGGGGGACGTGCAGTTCAACCTCGGACGCGTGGCCGCGTACTCCAATGCCGTTTCATGCTGCAAGAGCAGTCTCATGCTCATGAACCAGCGGGACGGGACGGAGGATAAGTCATGAGCGACGCAACCGACCGCATCGAATCGGACGAGCTCCGCCGCCAGCTCGCACGGGCATGGGAGGCCGGATACTCCGCCGGATGGACCGACCAGCTATGCGACTTCCCACCACACACCGCCGACAATCCATACAAGGAGGAATCATGAAATGGATACTCAAGACCATCAGGCAGATACTCATGATTCCGGCGTTCCTCTCCATCTACCTGGCGCTCGCCATCATCGAACGCCGCGAAAGGAGGCGGGGACGGAAATGAGGAAATCCACCGAACGCGACATCCTCCGATGGCACGAACGCGGATACACAGTGGCCGAAATCCACCGGATCCTGCCGCAATGCACCACCGACGAGATAACCGCCATCATCCACAACCATTCCACCGAAAACGGCGCTCGCCGACGGTAGAATCTAAGAGAACAAACGTTCGACCGAAGGAAGTCATGAGAGACATTGAGACGCCATGCCCGAACTGCGGCAATCCAACCATGGCAGGGTGGTCCATCTGCCAATCCTGTCTGCGCCGGTATATCGAGGACATCGGCTCGCTGGCCCACGTGATTCCGGAACTCCGCGCGCTGGCCGACAGGACCGCCCGCATCGGCGGCCGCTCGCACGCACCGTCGCGCGGAGTCGCGCCACTGCCCATCAGCACCCACTGGCAGGAGCAGTGGGAGCGTGCCTCGCGCCTCATGCTCGACATCGCCTCCACCATCGACATCCGCTACGGCCTGCTCAGGACGGAATCATGGCGCAAGGCATGGCGCAAGGCCATCTCGAACCGCAACAGCCTGGCGGCCAGCGACAGGACGCCGGACCTCATGCTCGACCTGCACGCCACGCTCATCGACCTTGACGGCATGATGCGCGAGCGTGATCCCCGCGTGACCGTGGTCTCCTGTACGGAGTGCGGTCAGCGGATAGCGGCCCCGTTCGGCATGAGGGCCGGTGATTGTCCGTCCTGTGGCGTGCGCTTGGATTTGGAGGCGTTGGTCGCGGAGCATGAGCGGGACGCGCGTTCGCGCACCGTGGATGGCAGTCCTGCCGGGTTGGCGTCGTGGCTTTCCAATGTCATCGGCCGGCGTGTGTCTCGCAAGCAGGTCGAGTGGCTGTTGCGGTCGGGAAGGCTGCATGGCTGCGAGCGCCTTGGCTCGGGCAGGTGGCGTGTGACGGCGGGTGAGTTGCTTGATGCGTCGTCGCACGTCGGCTGACGCGACACGCCGAACATTTGTTCGATGTCCGCTCGCCGTTTAATGTGTATGATGAGCGCGAATTGTGGGTGGCCACTGGTTGCCTTGTTCGTGTCTTTTCGTGATTGGAGGCCATCCGGCGTTTGCCGGATGGCCTTCGTGCTTCGGTAGGCTCAGCGGTAGAGCTGTGGGACGGCACGGATTCCAATGAGTGGACCACTAACCGGTCATGGTTTCCTTTTCTCAATTGCCCGTCAACGATATGTGCCGTCCCGTGTGTCGCTGGTTCGACTCCAGCCCGAAGCGCTATACACCTCTCTGTCGATGGGGGATTGCGATGTACAAGGTATGCTCCACCTCCGGCTGCCCGCACCTGGTCTCCTCCGGCTCCCTGTGCGACGAGTGCAGGAAAGCCAAGGACAAGCGCCGCTCGCGCGGCCGCAATCCATACACCTCGAAGGCGCATCGTCTCGCACGAGCCCGTGTGCTGGCGAGGGACCCGCGATGCGTCTGCCCAGGCGACGGACATGACGGATGCGGCAGGCACCATGGCCTGTGCGGCGCCCCCAGCACCATCGCCGACCATTGGCCGCTCGAACGCGTCGAGCTCGTCGAAGCCGGACTGGACCCAAACGATCCGGCACGCATGCGCGGCCTGTGCAAGCGTTGCCACGACAGCAAGACCGCGAGAACGAAACCTTCAGGCTTCAACGGCCGAAGCCTTCGCTGATTCATCTCATCTGCTGCACGCATGCGGTACGTCGAGTCAAGCCGACGACGTCCGGCGCGCGCCGCAAGCGTGAGGCGAAGCGGAAAACGAAAAGCGATCAAGTCTTTTTCAATTCGGTTCGCGGCCCGCTGCGAAGACGAACGCGCGGCATTGGAAAACGTTGGAAAATCAACGAAAACAAACCGGCGAAACACCCACGGGGGTACCCCCTAACGGATTGGCGGCCGGAACCGCCGGAGAGCTGTCTCCGAGGTGCGGAGGGTTCAAAAGTTTCAGAGGGGGGCGGGCGAAAGGCCCGGCCGCCGACAGCGAAGGAACGGCGCGAGGCCGTCCGACGATGGAGGAGACATGCCAAGAGGAGGAAAACGCGTCAGATCCGGTCCGATGCCGGATCCGTCGAGCGGTGCGAGCGAACGCAGGGGATACACGCTGCGCAGTCTGCCGAACACGGAATACAAGGGCCGGCCGCCGAAGTTTCCGCTGCCGCCTTACGTGATCCGCTATTTCGACAAGGACTCGCAGGAATGGATCGAGGACAGGGCCGGTTCGGAATCGTGGAATGACCGGGAGGCCGAACTGTGGAGGCAGTTGTGGCGTCTGCCGCAGGCGCGCGCGTGGAAACAGCCGCAGCTGAAGTATCTGCATTACCAGATCGCCTCGTATGTCCGCGAATGCGTGGTGTGCGAGAGCCCGTCGGCCAAGGCGGCCGACGTGGCCGTGAAGATCAGGCTCGAGGACCGGATAGGCCTGTCCGAGGCTGGATTACAGGCGCTCGGCTGGAAGATCTCCGAGGACAACGTCGACATGGCCGCCCACGAGGTGCCCGCCACGGACGCGGAGGCCGCTGAGAGCGGCATGGACACCAAGATCGTCCAGTTCCCACGCCGGTTGAGGGCGTGACATGGCCGACGATTGGATCATCGACTTCCCGACCCTCGCCGACCTGCAGGACGCCTGGGTGCGGCGGCATGTGCGCCAGCCCGACGGCATCCTTCGCGGCAAGCCCTTCTGCTGGTCGGACTGGCAGTTCTGGTATGCGGCGCACAGGTGGCGTGTGCGCGAGGGCGCGGAGTTCGTCCCGCCCGAGGAGGTCACGGTCGATAATCCGCTGGTCCTCAACCAGGCTTTCCAATATCGTCTGACGGGCTGCATCGGCCCGCAGAAGACCGGCAAGGGGCCGACCGAGGCGTCATGCGCCATACTCGAGGCATGCGGTCCGGTCGTGTTCGCCGGATGGGCGAAGCCCGGCGACGTGTACCGCTGCTCCGACAACGGCTGCCCCTGCGGATGGGTCTACCACTACAATCCGGGCGAGCCGAAGGGCATGCGTCACCCGTCGCCGCTCATCCAGCTGACCGCGAATTCCGAGGACCAGGTGCGCAACGCCTACCGTCCACTGGTCGCGATGATCCGGCTTGGTCCGCTGAAGCAGCTGCTCAAGGTGCGCGAGGGCTTCATCCGAATCCTGCGCCCCGGAATCAATCTGGATGATGACGATCTCGACCTCGACCGCATCGACGTGGTGACCGCCTCGGCCACCAGTCGTCTGGGCAACCCGATCTCGGACGCCGAACAGGACGAGGCCGGTTTATACACGAAATCCAATGGGATGCTCGACGTGGCGGATACGCAGCGTCGTGGCGCCGCAGGCATGGGCGGCAGAACGCACTTCTGGACCAACGCCTACGACCCCGGCGAAAATTCCTATGCACAGCAGCAATTCGAGACATCGGCATCGGACGTGTGGATCTTCTACCGCAACCCGGACCTTAACCCGGACCTGCGGCACAAGGACGGCACGCCATACAGCTTCAACAACCGGCGCGAACGCCGCAGGATCCTCGAATGGGTCTACGCCGGCAGCCCGTGGGTGCCTTTGGACTCCGTCGAGGCGGAGGCCGAGGCGCTCATGGATAAGGACCCCGCTCAGGCCGAACGCTTCTTCGGCAACCGAATGGTGCAGGGCGGCGGCGCTTGGCTCGAGGATGGACTTTGGGAGTCTTGCTATGCAGGAGCATGAGCTTTGGCTTGAGAACCCGCCGAAAGGCACCGAGGTGTGTCTCGGCTTCGACGGCTCCGAGAACGACGACTGGACATGCATCAAGGCCGAGACACGCGAGGGTTTCATCTTCACGCCACGGTATGGCGAGGATCGCCGTCCGACGATTTGGAATCCGAAGACGTGGGGCGGCCGCATCCCGCGCAGCGAGGTCAATGCCGCCATGGACGAGCTCAACGACCGATACAAGGTGATCCGCGCCTATTGCGATCCCGGTTTCCGCGACGAGGTGTCGTGGGAATCTCAGATCGAGGCATGGGACTCCCAATACGGGCCGAAGAAATTCATCCCCTGGTCGATGAGCGGTTCGAGCCGTATCACCGCCGTCTGGGAAGCGTTGAAACGCTTCGAATCCGACCTGCAGCATCACGCGATCATGCATGACGGGTGTCCGATCACCATCACGCACATGCGCAACGCGCGCAGATTCGCCAAATCGGGCGAGCGTTACGGTTTGGGCAAACCGAAGCAGACAAGGAAAATCGATGCGGCCGTGACAAGCGTGCTCGCCCATGAGGCGGCATGCGACGCGCGCGCCGCCGGCTGGGGCAGGAAACGCAAGGCGTACCTGCTTACAGGCTCCACCACGAGGGGGTTCTAGAGATGATTCGTACCGCCGATGACGTGAATCGCATGGCGAATCTGCTCGCTCTGAAGATCGAGAACCGTCGGCCGGACATCAGGAAGCACACGGATTATGTGCGCGGCAAGCGCGGAAATCTGAAATTCGCAAGCGATGAGTTCAAGCGCTACATGGCCGACCGTTTCAGCGGCTTCGCCGACAACTGGTGTCTGCCGGTCGCGCAGGCACCGGTCGAACGCATCCATTTCAGGGGATTCATTCCGTATGACGATCGCGAATTGGATTCGCATGTGATGCGGGTGTGGGAGCGGAATGACTGCGATCGCAAACTGCAGGAGACGGCTCTGATGATGACCACGACCGGACGTGCGTTCGGTCTGGTCACGTCGATGCCGGACGGCAGGGCGCGCATCAGCTTCGAGCATCCGGACAGCGCGGCAGTGCACTACGACCCGCTCACTGGCGAGGTCGATGCGGGGCTGCTGGTCCGATACGACGAGGAGCATGAATTCGGCACTTTGCTGCTGCCGGACATGGTGTTCGACGTGGTTCGTGTGCGTGCAGGCGGCGACGATGAGAGGAATCGTCTTCCACCGGGCGTTGAGGGCTGGCGGTTCGTTCCGGATTCGGCGCGCGCGAACCCGCTCGGACGAGTGCCATTGGTCGAATTCCGCAATCAGATGCTCCTGGACGACCTGCCGATCAGTGATGTGGAGCAGGTCGAATCGATGCAGGACGCCGTCAACGTCTGCTGGGCCTACACGCTCAACGCCCTGGACTTCGCGTCCATGCCGGCGAGGGTGATACTCGGCGGCGACTCCCTGTCCGAGCCGGTCTTCGACAAGGCGACCGGAGAGCAGGTCGGCGAGCGTCCTGTGAACCTCGACAAGCAGGTCATGGAGCGCATCATGCAGATCACCGGCGACAACGTGTCGATCGGCGAATGGACAGCCAGCAACCTGCAGGCTTTCCTGCCGATCATCCAGAAGGCCGTCGAGCACATCGCGGCCGAGACACGCACGCCCGGCCACTACCTGCTGACGAACGCCGAGGTGCCGGCCACCGGCTACGAGGTCGCGGAAGCCGGTCTCGTGTCGAAGACATTGGAGCGCATCAGCTTCATGCGTCAGCCGGTGCGCGAATTGTGCGTGATGGCCATGATGCTCGAGGACGATGAGGAATCAGCCCGCATCCTCGAGGATGCAAAAGTCGTGTTCGCCACACCGCAATACCGGTCCGAGGCCCTCATGGCCGACGCGATGCTCAAATACAAGCAGCTCGGATACCCGTTGCAGTGGATCGCCGAGCAGATGGGTCAGAGTCCGGAGGACATCAAGCGCATCATGCGCATGGTGGACGACGAGAACCACGATCCCGAGATGGCTGAGATAGCCCGCAGCCTGCAGGTCGGAGGTGCTTCTGATGACGGTGACGCTGGAGAGCCTGTCGGACAGTCGGAACACTCTGGCCAGACTATGCCTGCTGGCCGTGAGGGCGGCGGACAAGGCATGGAAGGGCGTGGATCCGCTGCGGGTGCGTGACAGTTGGAATCGGACAAACGTCGATTTCATCACGCTCTTCGCAGCCCTGCAGACGCGTGCGGCGAGCGATGCGATGGACTCGTCCACGTTGATGCTCGCAGAACAGGGCGATTACGTGCGTCCCGATGGCGGTATCGCGAATCCACTCGCCTTCGGGGCAGGTTTCGCGCCGAGCGGCATTGACCTCGAATCATATTTCGACATTCCGGTCACGCACGCATTGTCGGCCATCAAATCAGGACTTGACACGATAGACGCCATGCAGTCCGGACGCCGGACGCTTCGCCAGATGGCCATGCAGGCCATCGAGGACACGTCAATCAGCGCGATGGGCGTCAGCATCACCCAGCGTTCCGGCGTCGGCTACGTGCGTGTCGAATCACCCGATTGTTGCCCACGATGCGCCATCCTCGCCGGAAAATACTTCCGGCACAACAACGACTTCCTTCGTCATCCGAAATGCCACGGTCGCACCATTCCCTGCAAAGGCAGGGAAAAGGCCGAGAAACAAGGCTGGATCACATCGCCGATGGACCGCTTCAACGGCATGAGCGAAGATGAGCAGGACAAGGTCTTCGGACATGCCGACGCGCAGGCTATCAGGGACGGCGCCGACATCTACCAGGTCGTCAACGCGCATCGAGGCATGCGGCCAATCGGACGCGGCAACATCCGCATGACAACGTCCGAAGGCACCAGCCGCTACGGGTGGAGCCGCATGATCCGCAAATACGAATACGGCCAACGCCAGAGGCGCAGGCTCACGCCGGAAGGCATCTACAGCTTCAACCTCCCGCGCGAGCAGACCATCGAACTTCTGAAGCGCGAGGGCTACATCCTGCCCGACAAATGGCGCGAGCAGGTGCCGGAGCTTCGCCGCAGCCAATGGCTGCACGACAACGGATACCGTCAGGGACGGCATGAGGACCTGACCGAGGCGCAGAAGCGTCTGCTCAATGCGCGGCTCCGCTACGAGGCCGCTTTGGACGGCCACAATCCCTATCAGCCAGGCAGTCCGGTCACGCCGGATGTGCTGGCGAAGGCCGAGAACTCGTATCGTCGCTGGCTTTCCAGCAACGGCGAAAAATACATCCAGTAAAAGGAAGGAAACATCATCATGTCCGATGGACAGCAGCAGGATCCGAACACCGGCGATCCGGGCGCACAGGAGCCGCCAATCGACTGGCACGACAAGTTCCTCGGCCAGAAGAAGGTCAACAGCGACCTCGAAGCGAAGCTCAAGACCGCCTACGAGAAGGCCGACCGCGTGGACGACCTGGAGAAGCAGGTCGCAGAATGGCAGAAGCGTGGCGAGGAATTCGACGCCGCACAGGCCACCATCGCCGGACTGCAGAAGCAGGTGCTCCAGGCGAACGTCACCGCCGCGGCCACCGGCAAGCTCATCAATCCGGGCGACGCATTGAAGCTCATCGATTTATCCGACCTGGCCGCGGACGATCAGGGAGGATACGACCAGCAGGCGATCGGCGACAAGATCGATGCCCTGGTCTCGGCACACCCGTATCTCGCGCAAGGCGGGAACAAGGCTGGCCTGACGGGAATCATCCCACCGTCAGGCGCCCGTGATGGCGATCATCAGGCGGGACAGCTTACCAGGGACGATCTGAAGAACATGACCCCGAAGCAGATCGAGGAGGCGCGCCGCAAGGGCCGTCTGGATGACCTGCTCGCAGGCCGCAGCAAGTAAGGAGGCCACCAGCAATGGCAATCACCAATTTCATCCCCGAGGTATGGTCCGCCGCCATCCTCGAAGCCCTGCGCGCGAAGCTCGTCTTCCCGAGCCTGTGCAACCGCGATTACGAGGGCGACATCCGTGAGGCCGGCGATACCGTGCACATCACCGGATACGACGACGTGACCGTGCGCAAGTACGTCCGCGGCCAGGCAATCACCGTCGACGATGTCAATGACAAGGAAGCAGCCGTTCTTGAAATCAATCAGTCCGACTATTTCGCCTTCAAGGTCAACGACCTCGACAAGGCTCAGGCCAAGGCGGACATGACTGGAAAGTTCACCAATTCCGCCGCCTACAACATGATGAAGAACGTGGAGAACTACATCTCCAATCTCATGGACACGGCCGTCGAGACCCCGGCGAAGACCGTGGACGTCGGCACCCCCGCCGACGCGTATCTCGCCGTCGTGGAAGCCGGACGGAAGCTTGATGTGCAGAACGTGCCTGACGAGGGACGCTGGCTCGTCGTCAGCCCCGACTTCTACGCGCTCCTGCTGCAGGACTCCCGCTTCGTCGAAGGCACAGAAGCGGGCCATAATACGCTGCTCAACGGCGTGGTCGGCCAGGTGCGCGGCTTCACTGTCGTGAAGTCCAACAATGTGCCGCATAAGTCCGCCAGCCCGGACACGCAGTCCATTCTCGCCGGCACCAACGCTGCCGTCACCTTCGCACAGCAGGTCAGCAACGTCGAGGCTATGCGCATGCAGACCGACTTCGCCGACATGGTGCGCGGCCTCGACCTGTACGGCGCCAAGGTCATCCGCCCCGAGTGCCTGACCAAGATTACCCTGAACCTCTCCACCACCACCGGTCGTTCCCTGCAGGATGCGCAGATCCCTGTCGTGAGCGGTACCACCGCAGACAGCGACGGTGAAGAGGATGCTGCTGCAGGCAAGAAGAGCGGCAAGTAGTCGAGTCCGATGATCGGAGGCTGAAATGACCGCACTGGCCACCTTGGACGACCTGAAACATAACGGCATCGAAGTGACCGATGAGCAGACGGCAACCAGTCTGCTCGACTCGGTCTCCGAAGCCGTCCGCTCGGCCGCCGGCTGTCCGATCACCCTCGGCGAATGGACCGTCGACATCCCCGGAGAACAGTCCAGGAAACTCGACCTGCCATGCAGGGCCGTCAGAAGCGTTTCCAAGGTGCTCATCGACGGCAAGACCGTCGACGACTGGCGGCTCCTCGGATCCGCACTCTACCGCGAAGAGCCGTGGAGCCCCTTCGGACGCATCCCGTCGGTCGTGACAGTCACCTTCACGGGTGGCTGGAATCCGATACCCGCCGATATCGTCAGACTGGTCTGCTCGTACGTCGCAGCCGGACTCCACCAGCTCGAGGACGGAGGCCCCGGCGCCCACGTCGGCGTCAGCTACGAACGTGTCGACGACGCACAGGTCGGATACGCGCAAGGCGATGCCGCCCAAATCGACGTGACCAAACTGCCGGAAGCGACCAAGCGCAGCCTGCGCAATCGCTTCGGTGCGAACGTCAGTTCGATTGGAGTGTTCCGATGAGAATCAGCGCATCCTTTCTCGCAAAGGCCAGAGCCAACGCGGAATGCCTGATGACCGACCGATGCGTCGTCACCCGCCCCGGAGTCACCACAACGGATCCGGACACGGGACTGCCGGACACCGGCACGGAGCAGGTGTATCAGGGCAAGTGCAAGGTGCAGACCAGCGGCGGCCTCGCCAGCGAGCAGACCGAAGGCAGCGCGGCCCAGAACATGGGCGCCGTCTCATTGGTCTGGAGCCTGTACATGCATTTCCCGTTCGGCACCGATGGCCTGCGCGCCGGAGACGTCGCGGAGATCACCGAATCCGCTAACCCGCTGCTCAAAGGCAGACGGCTCCGTCTCGTCTCCCCGCAATCGGAGAAGACGCACGCCACAGCCTGCCGCTGGAACGCGAAGGAGGACGCATGAGCGTCACAAGCCTGTTCGACGCGTCCGAGCTGACCGCCTTCGCCGACAAGCTGCTCTCCAAAGGAGTCGCCCGCCGCGCGGCCATCACCATGGTCGTGAAGAAAGGTGCGCAGAACGTCAAAAACGACATTCGCGAAGACCTCTCCGGCTCAGGCAACAAGGCATTTCGACGCATCCCCATCACCTACGAGGTGAAGGAAGCGCCGGGACGCATCACAGCCGAGATCGGCCCGTCGAAGGGCGGCGCCGGCAGCCTCGCCAACATCGCGTTCTTCGGAACCGCTAAAGGTGGTGGAACGCACCGGTTCTACGAGCATGGCGAGGAAGAGCTTCCGAAGCTCGCGGAATATGTGGCTCGTGCCGCAGTGGAGGGATTCTAGTGCAGTCGATAATGACCTTGTCGAACACGATTCTCGACCATGTGCCGAAACCGGCTGAAGGTTGGAAGGTGTACCGGCAGACCGCGCCGAAACCGACCGACAAGCCACCGTGGATTATCGAGACCGTCACCACGAACGGCCACATAGTCGGGGAGACGCAACACGTGCATTGCGGCATCGGCACTCTGCTGGTGCGCATTGTGAGCACCACCGCCGATTCCGTCAACGTGCTGGCCGATGACCTCATGATTCCAGCCTTGGCCGGCAAACGGTTCGTCGCGCAGGGCTTCGACACCGGATGTCTGACCCTGTTCTCCGATTCCGGCGCATATGCGGCCGGACTCACCGCAGAGGACACGAGCCTGCTCTATCAGGTGCGCCTATTGACTTTCAAATTCAACTGGTCACGCATGTGACCCAATATTTATAAGGAGGAGTCATGGTTTTGACTCTTGGAACCGAAGTTCCTTCCACACCGGCGGACGGCCTGGTCAACACGATCTGGGTGCCGTCCATCAAAAACATCCAGAAGCCGACCGCTGCGGAGATCGGCGCCGGCACCGACCTGAGTAACTACGTCACCCTGGGCGGCTGGTCGTGCTCGCCGTCGCAGGATTCCATCTCCGACCAGCGTGAGAACAGCGCGCAGGATTATGAGAATCCCGGACGCAAGAAGATCAGTGGCCCGAGCATCGAGGTCATCGACAACACCAACACTTCGCATTCCGCGCAGAACATGGCGATGGAGACGTTGACCGAGGGTGCGGAAGGCTACTTCGTGCGCCGCTACGGCAAGCCGACCGACAACACCTTCGCAGCCGGAGACGTGGTGAACGTCTACTCGGTCCGTATCGGCATGAGCGCCAAGATGGCGATCGCCGCGAACAGCGTGCTGCGCAGCAAGGTCAATTTCTCCGTTCGCGCTCCCGGCTGGGCGGAGAACGTGAAGGTCGCCTGATTGATTCTTCCCGCACCGGACTTTCGTCCCTTTCGCCGGTGCGGGACCCTATTTTTTTCTCTTTCCCGGCAAAGGAACATGAATATTAGAGCGAAGGAACACATATGCTTAAAGTCACCAGGCGCACGCGCGAGGTCGATGTCATCCTCAACCAGCAGACCGCCGAGGACATCGCCAGATTGGGTGATGCGCTGGCCGAGGAGACCACGCGCGAACAAATCACGGAGGCTGGGACGAACCGGCAGGCGAAGGCCACCGCGCGGCGCATCGAAGAGCTGCGCGAACAGGCGGATGCGGAGACATTGAAGCTCACGTTGCGGGCATTGCCGGTAAGCAAGTGGGCGCAGGCATTGGCCGCGCACCGCAATGACAACGGCACGAACGACATGTTCGGCACCGCCGCCGCGGCATTGCCGCTCATGCTTGATTCCGCGACCATCGGCGGCAAGCCGGTGTCCGACGAGGACAAGACCGAACAGGCGTGGCGCAGTCTGTTCGATGAATTGACGGATGGCCAGTTCACGCCGATCTGGCAGGCCATCGCGGAACTGAACGGCACCGCAGCGGACCCAAAAGCGGCATTCGACCTCGCCTCGCAGGTTCTCCGCAACTAGTCGAGGACCTTAAGATCTGCCGCCAGCTCGGCATCAGCTATAAGCGTTTCATGGGCTGGCGCCCGAGTGAGGGCGATGAGGTCGAATGGGATGAGACGGAACGCAATTGGATGCGCTCGTTGGCGGAATACGAACGGTCATTATGCCCCATGTGCGGTTTGCCTCGCTCGATCTGCCAAGACCCGAAGGGCGAACTTACATTGCATGCCGAAGCCAGCGTCTGCTGGACCACTGCGCACATGCAGCAGGCCATGAAACAGTGGACTGATGCGAATGGCAGGGACAATCCGGCCGCGAACGCCTTGGTGGCGCATTTGACCTGATTTTTGGAGGATGCTTTGGCGGAGAACAAGAACATCGTCATCCGGTTGATGGCGGACACAGCCTCCTATGAGGCGGCGATGACCCGCGCCGGAAGCACCGCGAGAACAGTCGCTTCCGGCATGGAACACACCGGACGCAAGTCCGCGCTCATCGCCAGCGGCATGACCGCAGCAGGATTGGCCGTGGCCGCTTTCGGCGTGGCCGCAGTCAAGATGGCCGCAGACTTCGACCAGCAGATGAGCACCGTCCAGGCGAACACCGGCGCGACCAGCGCCCAAATGGACCAGCTGCGTGCCGCAGCCATCGAAGCAGGCGCATCGACCGTCTATTCCGCTTCGGACTCCGCCGACGCGATCAACGACCTCGGCAAGGCCGGCATGAGCGTCACCGACATTCTCACCGGCGGCTTGTCTGGCGCTTTGAATCTGGCCGCGTCCGATGGAATGGCTGTTGGGGATGCGGCTGAATATATGGCCAACGCGTTGAGCATGTTCCATCTGAAAGGGTCTCAGGCTTCTCAGGTGGCTGATACTTTGGCGGCTGGCGCCGGCAAGGCCGTCGGCAACGTTTCCGATTTCGGCGAGGCGTTGAACAATTGCGGCGCCCAGGCGAACTCGTTCGGCATGGACATCCAGGAGACCACCGGCGTGCTCGCTTTGTTCGCACAGAACGGCACCATCGGCGCCGAGGCCGGCACCCAATTGAACAGCATGCTGATGAAACTGGCCGCGCCGTCCAGCGAAGCGTCCAACACGATGAAGGAATTAGGTATCAGCGCCTACGATGCGCAAGGCCACTTCGTCGGCATGGCGAATTTCGCCGGCCAATTGCAGAAGGCCGAAAAGGGCCTGACTGACGAGCAGCGCAACCAGGCTAACGCGACCATTTTCGGCAGCTATGCAATCAAGGCCGCGAATTATCTTTACGAGGCGGGCGAGTCCGGTGTCAACAAGTGGACGAAGGCCGTGTCCGAAAGCGGGTACGCCGCCGAGCAGGCGGCTGCGAAGAACAACAACCTCAAGGGTGATCTGGAGAATCTGAGTGGTTCGATGGAGTCTCTGATGATTTCCGTTGGCGAGGGCGCTCAAGGGCCTTTGCGCAAGATGGTGCAGGGCTTGGATACGCTGGTTGACGCGTTCGCCGGTTTGCCGTCCGGAGCGCAGCAGACCATCGTGGCCATGGCATCATTGGCCGGCGTGTTCGGAGCCGTGCACAAGGCCGCAGGCAATCTCAACGGCAGCACCAGCACCATGGCCAACAACATCGGCCTGGCCATCGACCCGATCCAACGCGTCAAGACGGCGCTCGCATCCGCGCAGACCGCATTCCAGATGTTCAAGGCATCTTCGATGAGCGCTTCCGAGCAGATGGAGGCGTTCGGAACTTCCGCTTCCAAAGCGCAGTTGAAGACCGCTGGTTTCAAGGCGATCGGCAGCAGTGTCATGAGCCTGCTCGGCGGCCCGTGGGGCATCGCCCTGACGGTGGCCGGCGTGGCGTTATCGGCGTTCGTCAGCCACCAGCAGAAGGCCAAGGAAGCCGCCGAGCAATTGCAGTCGGCTCTGGAATCCGGCAGTAGCATCAGCGAGACCATCGCCGGAGCCTATCAGGATATGAGCAGTGGCGGCGTCAAGTTGACCACATGGCTTGACAAGGCGGGTATCAGCCTGACCGACATGACCAGCGCAGCCATGGGGAACGAAGCCGCGTTGAAGCGCGTCAACAAGCAGATCAAGGAAATCGACAAGCCCGGCATTGGCGCAACTGCGGCATACGCCATCAAGAAAGCCTTGAAAGAGGAATCAAAGGCCTACGATGATGCTTCTAAGAAGGCCAATGAGAAAAGCAAGGCCGCCAAGAACGCGGTGGATGCTGACGGAAAGTCTGCATCGGCAGCGAAGGAAGCTGCCAGCGCGAACAAAGATCTCGCTGATTCCGCTTCCGACGCATCCGAGGAAATCGACGATCTGGTTCAGGCGCTGTTTGGTTTGGAGTCGGGCAATCTGACTGCAGACCAGGCGGTCGACCAGCTGAATCAGAAGATTGGCGAACTGTCCGACACCTGCAAGGACAATGGCGTGGTGTTCGACCAGAGCGGAAACCTGCTCGACAGGTTTTCCGAGAAGGGCACCAAGACCAAGCAGGCTTTGGAGGACATCGCCAGCAGCGCCCAGAACGCTGCGGAGAAGATTCTCAAGCAGGGCGAGAGCACCGGTTTCAGCAGCGGCGAGATCGAGCGCGCGAACGGCGTGCTGCAGGACGCGCGTGACGCGATCATCCGGCAGGCCGAAGCCTCCGGCATGAGCGAACAGGCCGCTAACGCCTTGGCGGACCGTTGGGGTCTGAGTTCGGACAGCATCAAGGCTTCCATCGACAACATCAAGAAGACCGCCGACAACAACAAGGCGAAGCTTGACGTTGACGATTCCAAGGCCAAGAAGAAGACCAAGGATTCCGAGACCAACCTCGACAAATTCGGCAAGAAGATAGCGAAGGCCAAGCTCGACGCCGACGCGAAGAAGGCCACGGCCAGCGCCAAGAAGGCGCGGAAGATGATGGACGACTTCGGCAAGAAGCATGTCAAGGCGACCATCGACGCGACCGATAAGGCGTCGAAGAAAGCCAAGACGGCCTCCGCGAACGTCGGCAAGCTCAACGGCAGGAAGGCCACGGCCAAGCTCGACGCAAAAGACAATGCGACTTCCAAGGTCAACGCGGCCAATGCGAAGAAACTGTCAAACAAGCGCAACACCTTGGACTCCACCGATAGGGCAACGCCGAAGGCGAACGCCGCGAACGCGAAGAGGCTCAACAACAAGAAAAACACCCTCGATTCGACCGACAAGGCCGGACCGAAGGTAGACGCCGTCAACCGCAAGAAGCTGAACGACAAGAAGAGCACCGCATCGGTCAACGACCAGGCGACTCCGGTGCTCCGCTCCATCAACAACTTCAAGATCGCGGACAAGAGCTTCACCGTCGTGGAGAAGACGAAGAAGGAGGGTGGCTACACCGGTGGAATGTTCACTGATGGCCACTTCCAGAAATTCGCAGGCGGCGGCATGTTCTCCGGCTACGTGGACCCCGCGTGGGCGCCCGGCAATTCGCTCAGCGACAGTGTGTACTTGCTCAACGCCCGCCTCGCCGCGGGGGAGTACACGCACAATGCTGCGGCCACGGCCTATTACGGCGTGGAGAACATGCGCCTGTTGAACGAGCGGAAGATTCCACGCGAAGTGTTTGCCACAGCCAATCAGATGACAGGCAATCAGGTCAGCATACAGGTTGATACCGCTTCCGTGGTGGCGGCGATAACCAGCCTGCACAACGATCTTGGCGCGATCATCAGCGCCGCGTCCGATGATTCGACGGTCGGCGACCGTGACTTGGGGAGGTTGATCCGCAAATATGCGCGAGCTTAAATACACGTCGCATGATGGCACGGTCATCGACCTCAACACCGATGACCTGTGGGTGGCTGACCTGCAGGAAATGCGCGGATACGCATGGACGTACACGCTGGCCACTCGCGGCATCAAATCGGTGAGCAGAAACGCTTCGACGGCGAAAATGACCGTCCGCACCACGGATCCGTCAAGATTGGACATGGTGCAGACGGCTTTCGACTCGGACGTGCAGGCAGTCCGGCCTGGCACGTTGACGGTCGATGGCGAATGGACGCAACAAGCTTATGTCGTCGGTTCTTCGCTCGGTCTCGTGCCATGGCCGGAATACGCGCAGACTGATTACACGGTCGTATTGTGCGATGGCGTCTGGCGTCGCGCGCTGCCGGTGCAGCATTTCTTTCCGATGACGGCAGGCGCCGGTTCGCAGATTGACCTTCCGCTGGACTTGCCGACCGATTTGGCTCCGTCGAGAATCGCTTTGACGGTGCATAATCCGACCGGCAAGGCCGCTGAGTTCACTGCGGTCATTTTCGGCCCTTGCGTCAACCCGTCTTTCCAGATTGGCGGCAACACTTACTCGGTTGACGTGACAGTGCCGGAAGGCGGTCATATGTCACTGTCGGCCACCGGATTGCGGAAGACGATAACGGTGACAGCTGAAAACGGCGACGTTTCGGATGTTTTTGACAAGGGCGTTCGCGGCAACGGCAGTGGAAGCGGCTCATATGTTTTCGAGCCGATACCGGCCGGAGATTCGCTGTTGACGGTTTCCGGCAATTATGGCATCGATTTGACCATGTTTGACGTTTCTGGAGGTGTGCCTTGGCTGACGTTATCCTCGCCGACGGCAATCTAACGCCACATGCGAGCGTATCGCAGGCGACGCTGGACTGGGCTTGCGGCACGGACGAAAACGATTTCGAGCTGACCATCGAAGATCCGTCTGCGCCGGAAATTGAACGTGGCTGGTATTTCTGGATTGACGGCAGTGACGTGGGCGGCCGGATCGTCGACCGTCGTGTGGCTGTTTCCGGTGGCGTGTCCACGACCACGTGGATCGGCCAATCGTGGACTGGCATGTTGGCGGCGAAGATATTGCAGCCGGACGCGAATCAGGATTACCTGACCGTCTCCGGCAAGCTGCCTGACATCCTCAAAAACCTTTTGAAGCGCATCGGTTTGGATTCGGTGTTCACTGTCGATTCCTCCGATGCTTCCACTTTGTCGAATTGGATGTTCCAGAATCCACGTTATGTGGACGCCTACACCGGCTTGCGCACATTGCTTGCATCATGTGGCCGCAGGCTTGATTTCAAAACGTCCGGCAATAAGATCCTGCTTGGTATCGTGCCGGTGCAGACCATCACGAACACGATCGATTCCGACTTGGTGGATTTCAAGGCCGAGACCAACCGTCGCGCGGTGAATCATCTCATCGGCCTTGGCTCGCAGGAGCTCAAGAACCGTCTGGTGGTTAATTATTTCGCGGATGCAACCGGCGTGGTGAGTCAGACGCAGACGCTCGTTGGCGCCGATGAGGTATGCGCCACATACGACTATTCCAACGCGGATTTGTCCACGCTGCAATCCGAGACGAAGAAGCATTTGCAGGAATTGCAGACCGGTGGGTCGGTCGAGGTGACGTTGTCCGATGAGGTCGGAGACGGTCTGCGTGTGGATGACAAGATTGTTGCGACGGATCAGACTTCCGGCGTCAACGTCACCGCCGTGGTGACGAAACGGATCGTGAAAATCGATTCCGGGATTTTGACTTCGACTTTCGAGGTCGGACTGCCGGTGCAGTCGGCGAACGCTAACTATTCCGGTTCTTCCTCTTCGTCTTCCGGTGGTTCGGCTGGCGGTGGCGTGTCTTTGACGGCTGGCCGTGGCCTGTCGATTTCAGGCGGCACGATCAACGCGGAGGTCGCTTCCGAGGATTTGGATTCCGTCAGGCAGGTCGCCGAGTCTGCGAACAGGACGGCTTCCGGTTTCGCGGCGCAGATCGGCAAGGCGAATCAGACCGCCGAGGATGCGAAGAACGTCGCCGATACGGCCAAGACCGTGGCCGACAGTGCCAAGTCGGGCATGATGACCGATGGTGAACGGTCGAAGCTCGCTTCGGTCGAACGGGGCGCGAACGCCTACACTCTGCCGGAGGCGTCCACGGACGTGTTGGGTGGCGTGAGGGTGGATGGTTCCTCGATCGTGAACGTTGACGGTGTCATCAGCGCGCATGTCGGCGACGGCGGTTCCGGGCGGATCGTGTTTCCGATCGGATACGTGGTCCAGAACACGACTGGTGTTGACCCTTCCGTGGATTTCGGCGGCACGTGGAGGCAGTTGCCTTCGCTTGGCTGTTTTACGTTTGAAAGGATAGGCTAGTGAAATCTGACGGTTACTCGAAGTACGTGTGCGACAAGTGCGGCAAGACCGCTTATGTCGCAGCTGGCGATACGGAGGCGCGGGAATGGTTCACCGTGCGCCGCTATTCGGCTGGCAAGGCAACCCGCATCGCGGATGATGTGGCGCCCGACATCTACGAACTGTGTTCCCAATGCAATGCGTCTTTCATGACGTTCATGCAGGAGAATGATGAAGCGTTTGAAGCATGGTTGAAGGAGGTTGAACAGTGACCATCGAACTGGTTGACGGCAAGGCCGGAGTTGCACACATCTCAAGCGAGGACAAGGCGATCATCCATCAGGCCAAGTTCTCGAAGTCTGACGTGGTATTCGACTGGGGCGACGCGTTCAAATGCTCTATGAGTTCGTCCAACAGGGCGACGATCGGCACCGGCTGCGCGTCGATCCAGGGTTTGGACTGGCATATCACGTCGGCGGAATCGGTGACGATTTCCAACGGGTCGCAGGGCATGAAACGCAATGACATCATTTGCGCGCACTACCATCGAGATTCCAAGACCGGTAATGAGCTGGTGGAGTTGGTCGTGTTGAAGGGTTCGCCGAATGCGACTGCTGCCGCCGACCCGACCATTCCGTCCGGGAAGATATTGTCCGGCGCGGTTGACGCATACATGCCTCTCTGGCGTGTCCCGTTGAATGGCATCACGGTCGGCACGCCGGTGCGCCTGTTCACGCCGAGAGGGGCTTTGTGGGATTCCGTAACCCTTGAACGGCAGATCTGGCATGGGCCTTACGGCATGACGGTACATCTCGCCAAAGTCGGCATGATGGCGTTCGCTTTTGGCAACACGTCCTTCACATACGACATCAATACCAACGGCCAGACCGTGAATGAGACGATGTCCGCCGGTTTCCTGCCGGAGTATGAAGGCGCGATACTACTGGAAGGTGTGAACGGGCAGCATGGAGCCTTGTCCTTCGACTCTGACGGCAAGGTCACAATCAGCGGCAGCATGAACCGCGGATACTATTTCCGCGTCTGCGGCTGCTGGCCGGCGAAATAGCTTTCCGTAACCCTGTACAACGCGAAGGGCTTCACGGTCATCCGCACCGGCATGATGATGCTCGTCAAATATGCTGGAACGTTCGGCAACGGCGGCAGCTGGGATGCCGTTCAATGCGATTACACGCTGCCCGCCGAACTGCGCCCTCCAATCGAAGTCAATGCGATGGTGTGCGTCTCCAACGGGCAGACGGCGAGAATGCTCGTCGTCAATCCGAACGGAACTATCCGAGTGGCGAACATGGGAAACGCTGGCAGCAATCAGGATTGCGTCGGCACGCTTTGTTTCCCAATCCCATGATTTCTAGCTTTCCGTAACCCCGATCCATTTCACGAAAGTGACCACCGACCCGGAATTCACAATCAGCGGATGCGTCGTCAATGGCTTGGCGACCATCTACTGCCGGTGGATCAACAAAGGCCAATTCCAGAAGAAGGCGTGGGATGGTGTGCTTTTGGCAAGCATGGATGTGCGGGCCGTAATGGAAGGTTTCGGCGTGTTCGTGGACAGTCAGCAGGGCAGTCAAATGCAGAATCGGCTGCTTTATGTGGTCGGCAGCAGCGTGTATTTCCGTCCCGCGTATGATGCGACCATTCCCGCAAACACATGGCATGCCGGCAGCATATCGTTTCCAGTTGCGACGGTTTAGGCAACGATATAGGTCATCGTCGTGGTAAAAAAGCCGCCGTTCTGGCTACCGCCGTAAGGCGATAAGCGTCTGCGGTTGCGGAATTCCAATTATGCATATTCCACATCGCATGGTTGCTGGCTGGCGGCCTAGACGAATTCCACGCCATCGGGCACCGGAATGGTCTTCGAGAAGCATTGGACGATATCGGACGAAGCCACTCCTCCGATAAGCGTCACCGACCCGTCAGCGTTCCACCTCGCCTGTTTGCCATACGCGGCGCCAGCCACGTTCGCGACGCAACCAAGACCGACCGTTTTGGAGGGCTTCACGCCCGCTTCGAACAGCCAGACACGGTAATCGCCGATGGTCACGGTGCTTCGGAACGAAGACAGGTCCACGAAAATCAGACCGTCTTTGACCGTGATGGTGTTCGAAGCGCCATAAGCAGACGGAACGAACGATCCGGTATTCTGCCATTGCAGTTGGCATAACTGGGTTACGGAAAACTATTGCTTCGCGTCGAAGACGTGGACAGTCACGGCGATGCGATAGCTCAGCGACGTGCCGCTGGCGTTCCATGCGACAAGCTGAAATCCTTTTGCCGAATGACTGTTCGTAATCATCGAAATGTTGTTGAACGACGGCACTTTGTTTTTAGCGTCGTTCATCAACTGCAATTCGACGGAGTATGAATCCCAGTTTGCCGCTTCGATCGGCAGCTTGATGTCTATTGACGTGTTCGTGTTCGGCTTGAAGATCATGGACGCGACGCAGTAGGCGTCATAGCCTCTGGGCCGCGCGACCACGACCCATTCACCCGACTGGGTTACGGAAAGCTATTGCAGTGCCATCCAACAGCCGTGCGCCGTGGAGTAAGCGGATTTCGGGTCGCCAAGCATCTGCACCTTCCCGTCACGCATGACAAGCAGACTGAAACCGCAGGACGGGAACGATATGATGCTCTGGTCTGCGAGTGGACGGAACGCTTCTGGGATGGTCTCATTCGCCGTCGAGTAGTTCTGCTGTCCACTGCCGTCGAACTTGACGTTGCCGTTGATTGTGACGACGCGGCCGACCCGACATAGAGTGAGTCTGCTGTTCGTATACGGCGGCTTCCATTGCTGGGTTACGGAATGCTATCAGCAGGTCAATATGAGTTTCTGCCATGCTTTCTGCATGTCCTTGAGGACGCTCAGATCAGGCTTGAGGTAATACCGTGCGGTGGTTTGGATGTCGGAATGCCCGAGCTGTCGCGCGACCACGCTGATGTCGGTTCCGGCCTTGATTGCCAACGTGCCGAACGTGTGGCGTAGGTTGCGTGGAGGCACGCATGGCAGTTTCATGCGCTTGCACCAACTGCGGTAGTGGTTTGCCACTTGGTTCGCGTTCAGACCGCCGACCAGTCGGCCGGTCTTCGTGCCGTGGCGTAGTTCCGCCAAGCGTTTGACCGCGAACCGTGGCAATGCGACGGTTCGTCGGCTCAGATCGGTCTTCGGTTCGGTGACGGTCTCATGGCCCGCCACCCACTGCACCGACCTTTTCACCGTGACGGTGCCGCGACGCAAATCCAAGTCGGCCCATTCCAGGCCGACCGACTCGCAGCGGCGCAATCCCGCGCACACGGACACCAATAGCCATGCTTCGAGCGGGTGCCCGTAGAAGCCTTTCAACAGTCTGCGTACTTCCGACGCGGACAGTACTTGCGGCTCGTAATGGCGCAAGTGGGGGAGTCGGATTTCACGTCTGGTCACGTCATTGTCTGTGACGCCGCGCCGGTAGGCGAGTCGGAGTATCGAGCGGAACACTGCCCACGCCTTACGTGCCGCTCCGGCTTTAGCGAAGGAGTCCAACCATGATTCGATGTCCGCCACCGTAACCGAATCCAAATCAACACCACCCCACCGAGGCAAAACATGACACCTCAAAGCACTCTCATAACCAACCCTCGTACACTCACGCAACCCAGCACAAGACGGCCACCAAACCTCATCAACAAACACACCAAACAACAACACAAACACCTTCCAACAACGAAAAACCCACAAACACGACAACACCAACACAGCGCTCGCCGATGTGGGTTTTTCCAATACACAACACTAGCGACAGGAGGACAAGATGACACAAGTCAAAATCGACATCGGCAAACTCGACGCCAACGGCATCGTCGACCTGGCCGACGATCCGATCATCATCACACCAACCAAACGATTCACCACCAGCACCAAGAAAATCATTGTCAACGAACCGCTCAAGACCACGCTCGACCAGCATGGAGCCATCACGCTGAACCTACCACCAACAGGCACCGACTGGGCATACCAACTTACCGTCGGCAACGATAAATCGCCACACAACTTCAGGGTCACCTTCGACGTGCCAGACAGCGCCAATCCAGTCAGCTTCGCCGACCTCGTCACCGTCGACCCAACAACCCTCACACCAACCACCACCGGCAATCCGTTGGCTGACATCGACCAGTCCGACGTGGATTGGGCGTTGGCCGCCATCCGTAACTGAGAAAGGACAGAAAATGGCAAATCCGGACAAGTTCATCCGCCTGCGCGATTTCGCGAAGGTCATGCGCGCCCTGCGCGAGACCGACGTGGACGGCACCACCTTCCATTACGACGACGCGAAGCACGAATACGCGAACGTGCGAGAATACTACACGCAGCACCGCTCCGGCCGCATCTACGGCGTGCAGTTCCCGCGCTACTCCTTCTCACGCGTCCCCACCGGCGTGAAGACCCACGACAACGCCAACTTGTCCGTGACGGTGTCCACCGCAGCGAACGCGGGACGCGACGACTACGCATACCTCAACGCCTTCCAGTGGCGTGATGTGAACGCCACCGTGGACGAGTCCGGCGTGCCGCACATCACCGCCATCGAGGGCGACAGCCGATTCCGCCGCGATGGATCCAACGGCGATGTTTTCGTCATGGCCGCGCCCGGATATTTCCGCATCGACGGAGACGACAACCACATCGAATTGCTTTACAGCGACGAGCAGTACGACGGCTTCGAACCGATGCCAGGCCTGCTCCTGCCGGACGGCACCGAACGTCCCTGCCTGCTCTACGCGAAATACGGTGCGAGCCTGTCCGGCGGCATTCCGCGCTCCTGGAGCGGACAGAAGATAGATGCCGGCTTCGGCTGCCAGAACAACCAGATCACCCTCGCCCAGAAGAAAGGCAAGGGATACGCCGGCCAATGCCAGCCAGACGTCTTCTACTTCCAGCTCATGCTCATGCTGAAATTCGCCACCAAGGACATGGAGACCGCGCTCGGCGGATGCTTCGAGAACTACACCGCACAGGGCGCCGTCACCAAGGCCGAATCCAACGCCAAACGCGTCATCGTCTCCAAGGACACCGCCGACGGCATCCTCATCGGATCCACCATCAACATCGGCACCGACAAGGAACGCAACAACGCGGCCAACCACTCCGTGGCTGAAGCCCGCACCGTCACGTCCAAGACCACCATCGATGCGACGACCGTCGCCCTCAACATCGATGGCGCCGCCATCACCACCACCACGGCCACCTTCGTGTCCACCATGCCATGGAAGACCGGAGCCACCGACTCCATCCGCGGCAGGGGAGACGGACGCCCGCAGACCGACCACGCCGGATGGCAGCCCGTCCGCCTGCAGGGCATCGAACGCGGCAACGGCATCTACGAGATCGACGCGGACGCCATCGTCAACGCCTACCTCGACGCGGACGGCGTCGGCCACGACGCCCTCTACCTCGTCCACGACATCACCAAGGCGTCCAAGACCAGCACCGACGGATACGACCTCGTCGGCGAGTTCCCGACCCGCGACAAGACCAACGACGCGAGCTCCCGCTTCGCCGAGGACTTCAACGTCGTCGACGGACGCGTGTTCCTGCCCACCGGCACCGGCGCCACCTCCAGCACCGGCCTCACCGACGCCGTCTACGCCAACCCAGTCCAGTCGCAGGGACTCCGGCAGGTGCGCCGGTTCGGCGATCTCGGGGATGGCTCGTACTGCGGCGCGTTCCACGCGGGCCTGCACGGGGACCTGACGCGCCGCGGGTGGTACATCGGCGGCCGCCTATCCGCGCTCGGCCGCTCGAAGGCGTGAGCCAAGAGCGGTGAGGGGTGAGCGCAGCGAGGGGGCGCAAGCCCCCTCATAACCCACCGCAGACAAAACAACACATGGGACTCGGAGTGGCGCGCCTACCGTCCTTCGCGTCGTGCACCGGTTCGGCAATCTCAGGGATGGCTCGAACTGCGGCGCGTTCCACGCGAACCTGAACAGGGACCTGACGAACCGCAGGTGGAACATCGGCGGCCGCACACCTGGACAATCCTGTCGAAAACATCAGAACACTCCGATTACCGTCGGCCACGATCTGGGCCAGACGGCACGCCACGGCCAGATCCGAAAATGAAACACGAGCACGCGGCCGGTAGAGGAACCCCTCCAGCCACATCGACAGCCGCGCAAAGTCCAGATAGGAACAGCTCAAATTGAAGACATACTGCCGCCACACGCACTGCGGCACACCGGCCTTCGTCAGGAAGGCCACGGACCATTACCTGCAAGGCAAAACATCAAGACGCGACGTCGCGAGATTCCTGGAGCGGCATCCGGACCTCGATGCCATCGCCGACAAGCTCGCCGGCCAGATTGAGACCGGCAGATTCGACCACCCACGCATCCGCTACTTCAACCGCGTCGAACCCATCAGCGGGAAACACCGCGTCATCGGACGAGAGGCCATCGAGCAGCAGATCCTCGACCACGTCGCGGTGCTCGCCCTCATGCCACTCTTCGAAGCGAAGATAGGGCGATGGCAGACCGCCAGCATCCCGAACCGTGGCACCAACGACGCGAGGCGCGCCATACGCAAATGGATCCGTGAACCGTCGAGCAGGGTCTTCGTCAAACTCGACGTGCGCAAATGCTATCCATCGATCGACCGTCTGACGCTCAAGGCGATGCTCTCACGCGACGTCGGGGACGCGACGCTCCTGCGCCTCGTCTTCCACCTCATCGACTCCTACGCCGGAGCCAACGGCCTGAACATCGGAAGCTACCTCAGCCAGTATCTGGCGAACTACTACCTGTCGGCCATCTGGCACTTCTGCGAGCATGGACTCACCAAAACCAGGCGGCACAGGGACGGCACCATCACGACGAGACGCCTCGTCACGCACGTCCTCCTCTACATGGATGACATTCTGTTGCTCGGCCGGTCGAAGCGTGACCTGTCGATCGCGGCAAGACGCATCACCGCCTTCGCCCATGGCCGGCTCAAGCTCGAAATGCACCCGGGATGGAACATCAAGCACGTCGGCGTCGAGCCGATAGACATGGTCGGATATGTGTTCCGTCCCGGACGGACGAACATCCGGACGGGAATATTCCTCCGTGCCGGAAGGACCTTCGCCAGATTCCGCCGACATCCAAGGAACCTGACATTGGCGCGCAGATGCGCCAGCTACTACGGATACTTCATCCACTCCGACAGCGTCCTCGTGCGCCGCCGCCGGCAGGTGGACGAGACAATGCGCATGGCCAAGCGGACGCTGGCCCGCGCCAACCAACAACCAAGGAAGGAAAAAAGATGAGCAAACTCGTCACCAGCGCCACTCCGCTAGAAAAGGTCGAATACTTCCGGCGGGGCGACGGCCTTGCAGACATCTGGCTCCGCGAGGACATCAAGCAGGTCCAGCGCCTCGGCGCCGACGGCACCGAGTCCACCGAATACACGGCGCAGGAGACCTACCTGTGCCGTGACCTGACCGAACAGGAGGCGGTCGAGCAGTTCGACGGCCTCATCCGCTCGGCCGAGATCGAGTCGATGGATGACAAGGAGCGCATCGCCCAGCTCGAGCAGCAGACCGTCGACAACGCCACCGCCATCGCCGCCCTCTACGAGGCGCAGGCCACCGCGGTTTCCGCCGACACCGAAGGAAAGGAGTGAGCGATGACAGCATTGCGGCAGGCCATGGTCGCCATCTACGTCAACCTCGTCCGCTCCGGCGCGCGCACCATCGACTCCGTCCCCAAGTCGCTGAGAGACGAAGTCCAGAAGCGCCTCGACCCATGGAGTGCGGATGACGCCGCTTGATCTCTTTTCGAGCACGGAATTCTGGACTTCGCTGCTCGTCGCGCTTGTGGGAGGTGGGGGAGTGGGCGCCATCATCGGCGCGATCTCCAGCCGTCGCAAGGACACTGCCGACATCGCCGCGAAAGCCTGCGACATCCTGACCGATTCCGTCATAAAACCATTGCGAGAGCAGGTGGAGTCGCAGGAGGAGCAGATCCAGCACTTGGAGGTCCGTCAGCGCAAGTATTTCGCGTTGGCGGAGTACACCCGGAGCCTGTTCCATTGGCTTCAGCAGTTTTGCGAGATCGTCGATCCCGACTTTCTTGAGCGGCATCCGAAACCGCATCTGCCGGACGAGCTGCGCGGCGACATCATGCCGGAATCATTCGACAAGGAGGAACAATGACGAGGATACGATTCCGTTTCCGCAGGCCGGACGGTCTGACTGACGGCGGCAATCCGACACCGAATGATGCCGGCACGGGTCAGCGCCGTTTCGTCCTGTTCGCCAAGGCGTGATTTGGAGGGCCGACAGTGACGCATCTCATGATCGCAATCGCAGCGTACCTGCTATTGCTCGTGCTTATCCTCATGTTCAATCACGGCGCGCACATGCGCTGACATCGATTTTTTCAAAACCAAGGCCACCCCCACGGGGTGGCCTTTCTATTTGCCCCGTGAGGGGGCGGAAGGGAGAACGTCATGGACAAGACCGTCATGACACCTGAAATGACACCGCAGGGCGACAGTCTGCCGACCGAGAGCATTCCGGTCGTGTCCGAGGAGGATGCGGCCAAGGCCGTGGAAGGATTGGAGGACTGAGCATGGCGAGCGTCGGCACTTTGATCAACCGCATGCGCTACTGGTGCGCCGTGGCGAACATGGGGTACAGCCAGTCCGACCGTTGGAATTTCAATCCATCGGGGGGTAATTGTGATTGCTCCAGTCTGGTGATCCACTGTCTCAAGGAGGCTGGATTCGATACCGGTTCGGCCACCTACACCGGCAATCTGAGCGGCAATCTGACTCGTCGCGGCTGGACTCGCCTGCCCGCGAATGGCAATCCGCAGGCTGGTGACATCCTGTTGAACGACGTGCACCACGTGGCCGTGTATCTGGGTGGCGGCAAGCTCGCGCAGGCGTCCATCAGCGAGCGTGGCACCGCGTATGGCAGGGCGGGCGATCAGACCGCCCGCGAGACAAATATCAGGGGCTACTACAACTATCCGTGGAACTGCTATTTGCGCTACGGTGGCGTCTCTTCGGCTTCCGCCGGCGCTCTCGCGGTTGACGGCAATGTCGGCCCGGCCACCGTGCGCCGTTGGCAGCAGGTGATGGGCACTGCGGTGGATGGCATCATCAGCGGCCAGCAGGTGCCTGACGAACGCACCTACTGGCGTCCGGCAATCGACTCGAGCGTGGTCCGCTACGGTGCTGGCGGCAGCGACCTGATCCGCGCCGTCCAACGCCGACTCGGCTGCGGAGTGGACGGACTGCTCGGTCCGGCCACCATCAAGGCCATCCAGCGTCATTACGGTCTGGCGCAGGATGCGAGCTTCGGCCCCGCGACCGCACGAGCCCTGCAGTCGGCGCTCAACCAGGGACGATTCTAAGGAGGTTTAAATGGCTCAACATGTAGCGCCAACGACTTTGGAGACCACAGTCAACAACCTGACCAACGAACGCGAAGACGGTCAGGACAACCAGCAGCCGACCGCTTACACGCCCGTCTTTTCCAAGGGCGTGCGCACCGTGGTCTACGTTGCCGGTCTCATCGCTTCATGCGTCGGCTTGGGTTTCATGACCTTCGGCGATGCCGCTGTCGGCGGCTACATTTCGACCGTCGCCGGCTTCATCGCCAGCGGTCTTGGCGTCGCCTACAATCCGCTGCGCAACGCCTGACAGTTTAATTTTCGGGTGCGAAACTCAAACTCGCGCCGGAAACTCAACCTCGGGTGCGGAAAAATTTGCGGAATTATAGTGTCCGTGGAATTTTTTACACCCGTTTTTTAACAACACATGCCCCTCTCTCAGCACTGCTGTGGGAGGGGCTTTTCCTGTTATTCAGTCTTGTTTTTGCGTGGGCGTCCGCCGCCGACGCCTCGGCCGGGACGCTGAGTGTTCCACCGGTCGATGGTCTCTGGCAGCCAGCCGCGCGTGCGTCCGATGGTGGCGTCTGGTTGGGGGAGCTTGTAGGCGCTGACGGCGGCGGTGCTGATGCCGAGGCGCTTGGACACGTCGGTGACGCTCAGGTATTTGATGGTCATGTCAGTCCTTCCTTCCGGCGATGAGCGCGAAGACGGCGCTGACGACGGCGCATCCGGCGGTGAGCGCGAACGGCCAGCCGAACCATGCGCTGGCGGCGGTTCCGAGCGCGAACACCGCGCTGACTATCGATTCCGTTCTCATGATGTCCCATGGCATAATCGGAGATATGGGGTTCCGGCCCCTAGGTCTGGCCGGAACCCTTGCTCACTTCCTCTTCTTCGGTTTCCGTCTCATCTCCTTGACGAGTCCGGTCACTGCTTTGATGAGGGCCGCGAGGCTCGCGACGAGAAGCGAGATGCTGGTGATTATCTCCGATGGTGTCATGTTCACCTCCTTTCCTTGATATAAACTATATTAGCGCAGTAAATAAAGTAATGCAAGCCGAAACACGAAAAACATAAGAAAAACAGCGGATTGATAGGCTCGACACCATGTAGGGTTGGAAATGGACAGAGATGGAGTCGATTACGGACCTGCCTTCACCGCTCTAGCTGCTTCACGACGTCAAAAATAGCCGATTTTCATATATTTGAGACAGTGTAGAGGTGGTAGCCTGAGTGGTAAATCATCACTCAGGCATATAAAAAGCCAATAAACAGAACGGTTTTCAGAGAATCAGCGATATTTCTGCTGGACGAACAGCCATACGAAAAGGTAAACGGCCAGGGACACGACGATCGGTACGGCCACGGCGACGCCGTCATTATGCACGATGGAATTGGCCGCATCGGCCATCGACAGAATGACCGAACCCGATGAGAACGAGTTGAGCAGAGACGCGAACACGCCGCGTTTACGCCCCATCATGGCATTGGTGTCGTTTTGCACGATCTGTTCCTGATTGTGCTCCACTTGCCTGCGTGCCTGGCTTTCATCGCCGACAAGCAGGTTCTCCAACACTTTCGACACGTTGTCGGATTGCGCTGTGCCATCCTCCTGCACGGTTGCGGACGGGGAACTGGCGTTCACCGACCATGTCGACGAACTGTAGGCGACACCGAACACCGAAGCGAACAGGCAGATGACGACTATCATCCAATAGTGTCTCTTATAGGCTTTCCTTGCATTGGCCTTCATGCCTTTGCGATCCATGCAGACCTCCCTTCTTCTCGTCGATGAGATTCCATTTTCGATTTTAACCGGCATGTTCCGTGATCGCTTTGATAAAAACATGGAAAACGGCACACGCGGCTGTCTGTGTCTTCTGCGAAACTGTAGGGTGCGTAAAACGCGGTAATGTCCACAATTCGATAGGGAGAAAGCACAGTTATGGCTCACGTCATCGATTTCAAGGAGGCCGGTTTCGATTCCGTCCTCGATGAACTGGAATGGCGCGGGTTGATTTCCCAGTCCACTGACAGGGATCGACTCGCCGAAGCGTTGAACGGAGAGCCCATCACCTATTATTGCGGCTTCGATCCGACCGCCGCCTCCCTGCACATCGGCAACCTCGTTCAGCTCATCAACATGCGCCACCTGCAGGCCGCAGGACACCATCCGATCGCGTTGGTCGGCGGCGCCACCGGCCTGATCGGAGATCCGCGCCAGTCGGGCGAACGCACGCTCAACCCGAAGGATGTCGTGGCCGGCTGGGCCGATCGTCTGAAGAAGCAGATCGGCGGCATCCTCGAGACCGAAGGCAGCAATCCGGTGCGTTTCGTGTCCAACTACGATTGGACCGCTTCGATGAACGTCATCGACTTCCTGCGTGACGTCGGCAAGAATTTCCGTATGGGCACCATGCTCGCCAAGGACACCGTGGCCCGTCGCCTCAACTCCGAGGAAGGCATCTCCTTCACCGAGTTCAGCTACCAAGTGCTTCAGGGCAACGACTTCCTGCACCTGTTCGACGAGTACCATTGCGTGCTGGAGATCGGCGGCTCCGACCAGTGGGGCAACCTCACCTCCGGTCTGGATCTGATCCACAAGGTGCGCGGCGTGGACGTGAACGTGTTCACCAGCCCGATCATCACCGACGCGCAGGGCAAGAAGTTCGGCAAGTCCGAAGGCAACGCCGTCTGGTTGGATGGCACGATGCTCAGCCCCTACAAGTTCTACCAGTTCTGGTTCAACCGTCCCGACAGCGAGATGGAGAACCTGCTCAAGGCGTTCACCTTCCTGCCAAAGGCCGAAATCGAACGGCTTATCGAGGAAAGCAAGACTAATCCGGGCGCGCGTGAGGCGCAGCGCACCCTCGCATGGGAGGTCACCAGCTTCGTGCATGGCGAGGAAGCCACTCGCCAGGCCATCGAAGCTGCCGGCGCGTTGTTCGGACGTGGCGGCGATCTGGCGGACATCGACGAGTCCACGCTTGAGGCCGCTATCGACGGCATGAAGGTCGATGGGGAATTCGCCAAGGTCGCAGCCGGCGACCGTGTGGCCGAGGCTGGTATGAAGGCAGGCCTGTTCAAGTCGATTTCCGAGGCGCGCAAGACCATCAAGTCCGGTGGCGTGTACCTCAACAACACGCGCGTGGAGGATGAGGAACAGACGTTGCAGGAAGGTGACTTCCTGCATGGTCGTTTCGTGCTCATCCGCCGCGGCAAGAAGGCGCTCGGCGTCGTCGAACAGGCGTGAGACGCATAGGCAATCGTAAGTAAATAATCGCAAGTATCTCAAGACCAATAAGGAACAGCATGGCAGAAGAACAGCGCGGATCGCGCGGCAAGTCCTACGGCAACCACAAGTCCTACGGCTCGGGCAGGCCGGGTAACCGCGGTGGCAAGGGATTCAAGCCGCGCGGCAACGGCGGCAAGTCCTACGGACACAAGTCCGGCGGCTTCCACAACGATGACCGTAAGGGCGGATATCGCAAGGGCAATGGCGGCGGATACCGTCGTGGCGACCGCGATTTCCATCGCGACGGCGAAAGCGAAGGCCAGGAGCGTCGTTTCCACAACGGTCCGCGCAAGTTCAACCGTGATGGCGAGCGTCGTGACGACCGTCGCGGTGGCTATCGCGGCAATCGCGGCGACAATCCGCGCTACCAGCGTGATGGCGAGCGTTCCGGTTTCCGCCATGATGACCGTCGCGATGGCGAGCGTCGCAATTTCCGTCATGACGGTGACCGTCGTGACTTCCGCCGTGACGATGGTGAGCGTCGTGGCGGCCGCAACTTCCACAAGGACGGCGATCGCAGAGACTTCCGCCGCGATGACCGCCGCGGGGAGCGCCGTGATGGCGAGCGTCGTGATGGTGAGCGTCGTAATTTCCGTCGTGATGATCGTCGTGACGGCGATCGCAGGGATTTCCGCCGTGACAACCAGCGTCGTGACTTCCACAAGGATCGCGACCAGCGTCCGGAAGGCGAGGAGCGCCGCGAATTCACCCGTGAAGAGAAGATGGAGTACCGCGAGGCGAAGCGTGGTGAATACCTGTCGAAGCCGCGTCGCAATTCCGACGGCACGATGAGCTTCCCGTCGCAAAACCCGTACACGCATCGTCGCCCGGGCGAGCCGAAGATGCCGAAGGGCATCGAGTGGAGCATGCTGTCCACCGATGACCGTGAGCGTCTGCGTGGCCTGTCCAAGGAACATGCGGAGAACATCGGCCTGCACATCCTCGCCGCCTACACGCTTGAGGAAAGGGATCCGGAGCTGGCGCTCGAACACGCCAAGTGGGTGGCGCATCAGGCTTCCCGTATTGATTTCGCGCGTGAGACCCTTGCGTTCGTGGCCTACCGTCAGGGCGATTACAAACTGGCCCTGCGTGAGTTCCGCACCGCGTTCCGCATGAACGGTTTCCTTGACTATCTGCCGTTCATCGCCGACTGCGAGCGTGGTATGGGCGAGCCGAAGAAGGCCATCGAAACCGCCATGAGCGATGACGCGAAGTATCTGCGCGGCGAATCCAAGGCCGAGATGTTCCTCGTGTACGCGGGCGCGCTGGGCGACCTCGAGCTGTGGGATAAGGCCATTGAGATCGTGCATACGCTGGGCCGTTCCAAGGGTCTGGCCGGCGAATACCGCATGCGTGCGGTGCAGGCCGAACAGTACTTCCTCGAGCAGGCCGGACGCTCCGATGAGGCCGTGGCCCTCGACCAGCTGCTTGACAAGCTTGAGCTGCAGTACGCCGATGCCGAAGAGGACGAGACCTCCGACGATCTGGTCATCGAATACGACATGCAGGAATTGAACGACGAGCTTATGGACAAGCTCGGCATTTCCGAAGATGACGCCCAGTATGCGCCGGAAGACGAGGATGAGGACGATTCCGAGGCCGTCGACGAGAACGGCGAGACCAACGATGAGACCCAGCTTGATGCCGAAGCGGCCAAGGAAGGCGCCGAGTCCGACGACGAGCCTGCCGGTGACGGCGAAAACGCGGGCGACTCCGAAGACGACCAGACTGAGGATGAGGTCGAATCCGCAGCCGATTCCGACAACGAGTGAGGTGCGGCAAAACAATGCTGAAATCCACAACCCGTCCGCTGAGCGAAGCCTACCAGCTGGCGCTGCTTGATCTTGACGGCGTGGTCTACCGTGGCAAGAATCCGGTGGAACATGCTGCAGAGAGCATCCGCAAGGCCGAAGGCCTCGGCATGACGGTGGAATACACCACCAACAATTCCTCCCGACTGCAATCCGTGGTGGCCGACCAGCTTAAGGGCTTCGACCTTGACGTCGAACCATGGCAGGTCATCACCTCGTCCGTGGTGGCTGCCCGTATGGTGGCCCGTGCGGTGCCGCAAGGTGCGAAAGTGTTTGTGCTCGGAGCACAGCATCTGCGTGAGGAAGTCGCCAAGCAGGGTCTTGAAGTGGTTGATTCCGCCGAAGACAAGCCGGTCGCGGCCATCCAAGGCTGGTACCCGGACATGTCTTGGAACCAGATGGCGCAAATCGCCTACGCCGTAGAACAGGGCGCCACGTATTTCGTGACCAACCGCGACCTGACCATTCCGCGTGAGCTGGGCATCGCCCCCGGTTGCGGTTCCATGATCATGGCCGTCATCAACGCCACTGGTGTGGAACCGGTTTCGTCCGCAGGCAAGCCGGAATCCGCCATGTATGACGAAGCCCGACTGCTTGCCGCGCATGATGGTGCCGAACCAGTGGCCAAGGAAGCATGCCTCGCCATCGGTGACCGTCTCGATACCGATATCGAAGCCGGCAATCGTGGCGGCTATGATTCCCTGGCCGTGCTGACCGGCGTCACCAATCCGCATGAGCTGATGTTCGCTCCGGAGCATCTGCGTCCGACCTACATCGCCAAGGACCTGACCGGACTTAACGAGCCGGCCCCCGAAGTCGTGCATGAGGCTGGCGCTTGGAGCTGCCGCGACGTGCAGGCGTGCGTCGACGGCGATCGTCTTTACGTCACCGACATCACCAGCGTCGACGGTCTTCGTGCGGCCTGCGCCGCCATGTGGGATGCGGCGGATCGCGGACACAGCGTCGACGGCATGATCGTGCCGGAATTCCGAATCGCCTGATTGCCGCACGTGCGTATGCGCAACATGAATGACGATTCCGGTGCCGTCGTCCGACTCGACATCGCGCTGGTGGAGCGTGGCGTCACGGACAGCCGCTCCAAAGCACAACGGCTGATCGAATCCGGCAAGGTCCGGGTGAACGGCATCGTCGCATCCAAAGCGTCGCTCAAAGTCACGGCCGCCGACACGCTTGATGCCGATCTGGGAGACGATTACGTCTCCCGTGGAGCCTACAAGTTGGTCGGCGCGTTCGACATGTTCTCCCAGACGGGCCTGCGTTCCGCGGAAGGATTCGATTGCCTCGACATCGGCGCGTCCACCGGCGGTTTCTGCGACGTGCTTCTGCGACGCGGTGCCGCGCATGTGATCGCGCTCGACGTGGGGCACGGCCAGCTTGACCCGCGCATCGCAGGCAACGAGCGCATCATCGAAATGAGCGGCGTCAACATCCGCGACGTCGAAGCGGATGATCTGCCGTACCGGCCAAGCATGATCGTATCCGACGTGTCATTCATCTCGTTGACATACGTGATTCCCGTCATCGCGCGCATCGCCGCGCCCGGCGCACACGTCGTGCTGCTGGTCAAACCGCAGTTCGAAGTCGGCAAAGGCAACCTCGGCAAAAACGGCATCGTGGAAAGCGAAACCTTACGCAAACAGGCGCTCGACACCGTCACCGCCTGCGCGAAAGCCAACGGACTGGATGTACGCGCCACGGCGGTCTCACCGATCGAAGGCACGCACGGCAACATCGAGTATCTGCTGTATGCAGTGGCGTAAACCGTTCTCCGCCAATCGATAGCGTAAAAATGAAAGGCCGGCGGCCCATATGAAAAATCCCATATGGACCGCCGGCCTTTTGCATGTTCCGTGGGCCTAGCCCCTCAAAAACTTGTCGATCTGATCCTGCTTGCCCATGATGATGAGCTCGTCGTTACGGTGCATAATCAGCTCTTTCGAACCGTATTCGAATTCCTTGCCCGGCGATTTGACACCGACCACGGTGATGCCGAACCGTTCATGTACGCGCGCATCCTCGATGGAGTAACCGACGACATGCGGGGGAGTGTGGATCTTCACCACGCTGTACGCGCCTTCAAGCTCGATGTAGTCCAGATAGTTGCCGGACACCAAGTGCCCTACGCGTTTGCCGGCATCGGTCTCCGCGTTGATGATGTGGCGTGCCCCGATACGCTGCAGGATGCGGGCGTGTTCCTTGGACACTGACTTGGCCCAGATGTCGGAGATGCCGGCATCAAGCAGATTACCGGCGGTGATGACGGACGCTTCGACGCTGTCGCCGATGGCTACGACCGCCGTGTCGAAATCGGACGCGTTGATCTGCTCCAACGCCATCACGTCGGTCATATCGGCCTGCACGGTGGGGATCTGCGAGGACCAGCGGTTCACCAGTTCGCCGTCCTTGTCGACGGCGAGCACATCCTGTCCCATCGTATCCAATGTGGTGGCTACGGAACTGCCGAAACGGCCGAGTCCTACCACAAGAACGCTTCTGGTGTTGTTAGCCATGATTGTTCGTGTACCTTTCGATGTTCTTTCCGGATGTCAAGTATAGGAAGTCGTATCGCTGGTCCTGTTCAGCCAACCACGATCTGCTCGGTGGGGTAGCGAACCGGCTCCACATTGCGCGGTCTGGAGATCGCATAGGCAATGGTAAGCGGCCCAAGCCTGCCGATGAACATGGTGGCGGCGAGAATATACAGCACCGTCGGATTGGACGCACTCGCTACGCCGACCGAATAGCCTCCCAGACCGAACGCGGAGCAGGTGTCGAACAGTGCATTGGACAGGGAGCATCCGGTGATGGCCATCAATGTCATGGACACTATGGTGACGAGTGCCAGACATGAGGTGGTGACGGCCACGGCCGTCATGACGGCTTGCGAATGGATGCGACGATGGAATGCGTTGACGTCATGGCGTCCGGTGAACGCGGCGCGGCAGGTCAGCAGAATCACTGCGAGCGTGGTGACGCGGATGCCGCCTGCGGTCGAAGTGCTGCCGCCGCCGATGAACATGACGATGGACAGGAACACCTTCGTCGCGTCGCTTACGCCCGGCATCCATGACAGGTCGAAGCCGGAGCTGCGGGGCATGACGGCCGCCACCATCGCATGCCACAACCGCGGTTCCACGCCTTCGGTGGAGAACAGCAGTTTGTTGTTCCATTCCATGAGGAGGAACCAGGTGAACGAGGCGAGCACGATGCAGAACGTGGTGGTCAGCGTGAGCTTGGTATGCAGGCTCCAACGCTTCGGCGGACGATGGTTGCGCCATGAGCGCATGAGGTTAAGCAGGACGGGAAAGCCGAGCGTGCCGCAGAACGCGCTGACGAGGATAGGCAGGCCAACAGCCCAATTGTTGACATGCAGGCCGGCGCCGTCAGGGGTGAAGCCGGCGTTGTTGTATGCCATGACCGCGAAGAACAACGATTCCCACAGCGTGTGCCGCACATTGCCATGATTGACTTTGTACAGGCCGGGGAACAGCGCCACGAACGTGATGCCTTCGATGGTGAACGCGGTGGCGATGACCACGGTGAGCACGCCCTTGATCTCGCCGAGTTTCGTGGTGCCCAGCTCGTTGGCCGTCAGCAGCTTTTGCGTGGCCTTGAGATGGTGGTTCACGGCCAAGGCGATGAGTGAAGCGAACGTCATGACGCCCAAGCCGCCCATCTGCACGGAGAAGATGAGCACGGCCTGGCCGAAAGCGGACCAATGCGTCGTCGAATTGACGATGGAGATGCCACACGTCGAAATCGCGGAGATCGCGGTGAAGAACGCGGTGGTGAATGTCGTTTGCTCGTCTTTCGGTGTGGCGGCGGGAGTGAGCAGGAGCAGCGTGGACAACGCGCCCAGAAGCGTGAAGTACAGGATGGTCAGGCGTCCGGGATGCGTGGTGAGTTTGTGCATCAGGCTGCGTTTGCGCGGCTTGCGCTCCTCTGCCATGGCCTTTTCGAACGTGTCTCCGGAGAACCACCAGGCATAGCCATGCGAGGCCTCGCGATTGGAGGAGGACTCGTCGAAGACGAGGTTTGACATGCCGTTCCTCGCTCCTTGTCTGTATAAACGGGCTTCGTTTCCTTGAGCTATTGTAGACGGTAGTGTGACGAACGGTGCAGAGACATACCATTCGGCCTGTTCGGCGGATTCGTGGGAAAACGACGAACAGGTTTTGCGGGTGGGATGTACGTGGCTCGTGAACGAACGGAAACGTCTGCGGCGTGTCCGGACACCCGCTACCGCCATTCGTTCATTTGTTCGATTACAATGGTAGGCATCGGCGTCCGTCGAGGACGTGGTATGTACGAGAGTTCTCGGAAAGGGCTTGCGATGCACGGTACCCGGCATGCGGTGGTAGTGACGCATACACGTCTGCGTGAAAGCGGCACGGTGGTCGAGGAAGCCGTCGAACAGCTGCGGCGCGCCGATTTCGAAGTGACGATCATCGACAACATCGAAGCGCCCGATTTCGGCAGCAAGACGCCAGTAGTGCCGAAAAACACGGAAATCGTGGTCGTGCTTGGCGGGGACGGTACCATTCTGCGCGCGGCCGAACTGGTTCATTGCACTGAAGTGCCCATCCTCGGCGTGAACCTAGGGCATGTCGGCTTTCTCGCCGAATTCGAAAGCTTCCAGATGAGCGAGGCCATCCGCCGGATCGCCGACCATGACTATTCCATCGACGAGCGCATGATCGCCCACGTCGACGTGTGGCTTCCCGGCGAAACGGAACCCATTGAGGACTGGGCGCTGAACGACATCACGCTGGAACGCGCGGACCGAGGCAAGATGGTGGAACTGTCCATCCGCGTCGACGACGTGGAAATGAGCTCCTTCGGTTGCGATGGCGTGATCGTATCCACGCCGACCGGTTCCACCGCCTATGCGTTCTCCGCGGGCGGGCCGATCATGTGGCCGAATGTGAAGGCATTGCAATTGGTGCCGTTGGCCGCGCATGCATTGTTCGCACGTCCGCTCATCATCGGTTCCGGCTCCACGTTCGCCATCGACATTCTTGACGATTCCACGTCGGATGGCTGGATCTGCTGCGACGGCCGTCGTCAACGCGCCCTGCCGAAAGGCACACGCATCGAAGTGCGCGAATCGAAATGCACTTTGCGATTGGCCCGTCTGTCCGGCGTGCCGTTCACGAACCGTCTCGTCACCAAATTCGACCTGCCCGTCGTCGGCTGGCGAGAACAGGCGCGCAAGACCGGCGGCACGCATCATGGGCAATCGTTCCCTAGAACCGGCAAACCGGAAAGCGGGAAGTGACAGGGCATGCTGGAAGAGCTTGAGATCCACAATCTCGGTCCGATCCGTTCCGCGCTGATCGCCCCGGCAGGCGGTATGACGGCGATCACCGGCGAAACAGGTGCCGGCAAATCGATGCTGCTCAGTGCGATCCGACTGATTTCCGGCGGTCCCTCCGACGGCGGCCGTGTTTCCGTCGGCGCTCAGGAGGCGTGGGCGCAGGGCGTGTTCGAAGTCGCTTCGTCGCCGGCCGCGGTGGCCGCCGCACGGGAGGCTGGCTTCGAGCCAGAGGACGGCGAACTGTTCCTGTCACGCAAGGTGCCGGCTTCCGGACGATCCCGCAGCATGTTGTCGGGGCGTAGCGTGCCTCGTTCCGTGCTTGCTTCCGTCGCCGCCGAATTGGTGACGATCCACGGCCAGGCCGACCAGTTACGTATCGCGACCGTTTCGCGGCAGCGTGAATTCCTGGACCGCTACGCGGGGGATGAAGTGGCGTTGGCCGCCTACGGCAAGACGTGGAACGCGCTGCGCGCAATGGACGAGCGTTTGGAAAGGCTCAACAGCCAGGAATCGTCCATGCGCCAGCAGGCGGATTACCTGCGCGAATCAATCGAACGCATCAACCGGGTCGACCCGCAGCCGGGGGAGATGGACGAATTGCGCGCACGGCGGGACCGCATCGAAAACGCCGCCGAAATCGCCGAAGGCGTGACCCGCGCATTGGGTGCGTTGGACGCCTCGCAAGTGGCGGATGACGTTGAATCGGCCAGCGCCGCCGATTTGATCGACCGTGCCTCGCAGGCATTGCGCGCCATTCACGTGGAAGGCGTGTTCTCCGAACTCGCCGACCGGCTCGACTCCATCAGCACCGACCTGTCCGACGTGGTGTTCAGCCTGTCCGGCGAAGTGGACAATGAGGCGAGCGTGGAGGATCTGGATGCCATCAACGGGCGCATCCACGAGCTGGACGAGCTGACCCGCCGATGGGGGCCGGAATTGTCCGACGTGATCACGTGGAGGGACAAGGCCGTATACGATTTGGAGGATTTGGACGCCTCGCCGGAAAAGGTCGAACAGCTGGAAGCCGAACGCGCCCAACTGCTTGAGGCTGCGAAAAAAGCCGCGCAGGCTGTGAGCAAACGGCGTAGAGCCGCGGCGAAGGAACTCGCGTCCAAAGTCACCGCGGAACTTGATTCGCTGGCCATGGGCACTTCGAAACTGGAGATCCGCGTGGCCGAACGCGAACAGTTGGACGCCACCGGAGCGGACGACATCGAATTCCTCTTCACCCCGTTCCCCGGCTCCCCGCAACTGCCGATGGGCAAAAGCGCATCCGGCGGCGAATTGAGCCGTCTGATGCTCGCGCTTGAACTGGTCGCCGCCGAAAAGCATGTCGTGGCCGGAGGAACCGTGCCGCCGATGACGTTCATCTTCGATGAGGTCGACGCCGGCGTGGGAGGCAAGGCCGCTGTGGAGCTGGGTGCCCGCTTGGCCAAACTCGCCCAATCCGCGCAGGTTCTGGTCGTCACGCACCTACCACAGGTCGCATCCTGGGCGGACGAACAATATGTGGTCGCCAAAGGCGAAACCAAGGATGGTTCCATCGCCACCACCATCAGCCAGGTGCGCGGGGATGAGCGCGTGCATGAAATCGCCCGCATGCTTTCCGGCAGCGAAAGCGAAACATCTCTGGAACATGCCGAGGAACTGCTCAAATCGTCGGTGCTTGACTGACGGCGGATTCAATCGTAAAAAGTAATCGCAAATCGTAAAAGCGGTAATTGCAAAACAAAGGAGCCGATATGACACAGAAAACCAAGGCGAACCAAGGCAAAGGCGCCATCTTCGACCTTGACGGCACGCTACTCGACTCCATGGGCGTGTGGGATCAGGTGGACGTCGACTTCCTTGCCAAACGCGGCATCGAGGTGCCGGACGACTACATGCAGAAGGTCGCCGCCATGCAATTCCGCCAGATCGCCGAATACACAATCGCACGCTTCAGCCTGTCGGACACTCCCGAAGCGTTGATGGAGGAGTGGGACCATATGGCACGTGTCATGTACGCCACGGTGGTTGAAGCCAAACCGTATGCGCGCGAATATCTGGAATCGTTGAAGGCGAGCGGGGCGAAACTGGCTGTGGCCACGTCATTGCCGCCGATGCTGCGCGAACCGGCCATGAAGCACGTCGGCATTTTCGACTATTTCGATGACGTGGTCAGCGTCGACGACGCGGGCGACGTCGGCAAAACTGAGCCGGACGTATATCTGCTGGCCGCGTCGAGGCTCGGCATCAAACCAAGCGACTGCACCGTATTCGAGGATCTGCTCGTCGGCATGTGCTCGGCCAAGTCGGTCGGCATGCATGTGTGGGCCATGCACGACGATTCCTCCGACGCCGACTGGCCTGAGATCTGCGATCTGGCCGACGGCGTCATGTTCGACTTCCACGACGCGCCCGTCATACTGTAACGGTTTGCATCATCGCCTGATGTTTCCGGGCCATTGCGTGATTCGACCGCTTCACGCTTTCATGACGCCGATCAGGTCCATATCTTGTTGAGCCTCATGAAGACGCGGCTCATGATTGTTCCCTATACGCCTTCTCGAACATGCCAAGCAGATCAAGCAGGCTGATGTCGGCGGCCTTGGCGGCGGTTACCGTCTGCCGGAACACGTCCATGATGCGTTCGCGCGCACGTTCCTTCATAAGCTCGTTGCCGTGGGCCAGCACGAACGTGCCTTTGCCCTGCACATTCTCGACAAGCCCCTCATCCGCCAGCTCGCTGTACGCTCTGGCGATGGTGAGCACGCTGATGTGCAGTTCCTTGGCAAGCTTCCTGAGGGAGGGGAGCGCCTCGCCGGTTTGCAGTTCGCCCGACATGATCGCCGCTCGGATCTGATCTTCGATCTGTTCGTAAATCGGTTTGCCGGACGCGGATGAGATGTTCAGCTTCACTGTATCCCTTTCTGCGAGTGATATATATCCTGACCGAACAGTGTACGCAAACTGTTCAACAGCTATATATAACAGTAACACAGATTTGGCCATGCTGTTATTATATGATCTATAACAGCATGGCCGTAATTGAAAACCTTGGTATTCCGCCATTCTGAACAGTTAGTGCCTACCGGCTGCGGTGCCTGTCCGTTACTTGTGCGACGGATGGATGAGACGGTGGAAGGACAGGTAGATCAGCCAAGACACCGGCAGCGCCAGCATGAACAGGGGATAGAACCATGCGATCGGCAGGTGCCCATAGAGAACTCCAGCCAGCACCGGCCCCAACGCCATACCCAAGTCGATGCCCATATAGTACGTGCCGTTGGCCAAGCCACTGCGCTCCCGGCCGGCGATCACCACCGCCTGCGCCTGCGTGACGGAACTCATCAGTCCATAACTGGCCGCCATGGCGATGCCCGCGCCAAGCAGATACCAATCGTTCGTCATGAACGTGAGAAAGGCAAGCGACGCCAACATCGCAAACGAACAGACGACAAGCCAGAAACGGAAACCCTTCGAATCGAACAGGTCGCGCAACGTGAGCCGCAGTACCAGCAGCGCGGCCGCATAGAACACGAAGAACAAGTCGGACGAGATACGCAGATGTCGTGCGGAAATGTAATCCACCAGGAACGACTGGTTCGCGAAATAAGGGATGGCGAACATCATGAACACCGCGGCCAATGGAATGGCCCGTGGCTCCACCAGATTGCGAAGACGCAGACGATGCCGTAACGACTGCTCGGCGGCAACGGTTTTACGAGCCGGCCTGCCACCGTTTTTCACCAGCAGAACCGTCACGAACGCGCACACGTTAAGCGTCAGCGATGCGATGAACGTCCACTGGTAGCCGACGGCCGCCTGCAGACGGATGCCGAGTGCCGGGCCGACCGCAATCGCCAACGCGTTGACGATGCCGTACAATCCCATGCCCGCGCCCATATGCCGGATCGGAAGCAGCAGCGACACCCACGTCGCCAGACAAACCGTGCCGCATGCGAAGCCAAGCCCGTTGACCATGCGCGCCGCGACCAGCATGCCCGTCGAATCGGCAAGACAATACATGACGCCCGCCACGATGTACAGCACCGTTCCCGCAGCCACCAGCAACCTCTTGCTGACCAAATCCGACAGATTGCCCGCGATGGGACGGCAGAACAGAGACACGAAACTCATCGCGCCGGCGATCACGCCCATCAGCGCGCCCGTCGCTCCCATCGACTCGCCATAGCCGGCGATGACCGGCGTGATCACCATGTTGCTGGTCATGAAGAAGAACGTCGCCAGCATCACCAGCGCCACGTCACGGGTGATGAGCCGGTCCTTCCTCGGTTCCGCGGGTTCATCCGGCCGATTTGCCGTTACGCCCGACTGCGATGCTGAAGCTACGCTCATGATTCTCCTGCCTTTCGGGAACGCACTGTACCAGCGTCAATGAAAAACGGCCGCCCGCGTATCGCGGACAGCCGATTCTTCTATGTATCGTTGCCGTTTTGCCTGTCGAAACCTTACAGCGCCTTCGCGGCCTGCTCGACGAATCCTTCCATGCCGTCGATTTCGACGACGTTATCGAAACGCACGTCGGCGGTCTCAAGACCGCGCAGCGCGGCCGGAGCGGTGGTGCCGGTGGCCTTGGCAAGCACGTCCATGCATTCGAAATCGGTGCCGGACGCGTCAAGACCCAGAGATTCGTTGACTACGCGCGGGAACTTGTACGGGCTGGCGGTGGACAGCAGCACGCGCGGCGTGAGCGGATCGCGCGGCATCTGCTGCATGACGTAGTAGCCGCATGCGGTGTGCGGGTCGATCACGTAATGGTTCTTGTTCCAGCAGTCCGCGATCATCTCGCGCACCTGGTTCTCATCGGCCCAACCGGTGCCGAAGATGGAACGAATCTTCTTCATCATCGGCTCGGGAACCTCGTAGGCGCCCCACTGGCTCAGATCGTTCATCAGCATGGAGATCAGGCGCGTGTCCTTGTCGGACATGTAATACAGCATGCGCTCCAGGTTCGATGAGATGAGGATATCCATCGACGGGGAAATGGTCTGGAAGAACGGACGCTGACGGTTGTACGTGCCGGAAGTCAGGAAGTCGAACAGCACGTTGTTCTTGTCGGACGCCACCACAAGATGCTTGACCGGCAGGCCCAGCAGCTTCGCGTAATAGCCGGCGAGGATGTCGCCGAAATTACCCGTCGGCACAACGAACTCGACCTCGTCGCCCACATTGATGACCTGGCGTTCCAGCAGCTGCGCGTACGCGGAGAAGTAATAGACGACCTGCGGCACCAGACGGCCCACATTGATGGAATTCGCGGAGGAAAGCACCACATGCGAATCATCGGCGAGACGTTCGGCAAGCTCCTTGTCGCCGAAGATGCGCTTGACGGCGGACTGCGCGTCATCGAAATTGCCCTTGACCGCGCACACGTTCACATTGGAGCCGGACTGCGTGGTCATCTGCAGCTCCTGCACCTGGCTGACCTTGCCTTCCGGATAGAACACGGTGATGCCGGTGCCCGCGGCGTCCGCGAAACCAGCCAACGCGGCCTTGCCGGTGTCGCCGGACGTGGCGGTGACGATCATGATCTTCTCATCCGCGTCGCCATCCGCCGGAGTGGTGCGCGCCATGAAACGCGGCAGAATCTGCAGCGCCACATCCTTGAACGCGGAAGTCGGACCGTTGAACAGTTCCATCACATAGTCATCGCCGAGCGGCTTGACCGGAGTGATCTTCTCGTCGGACCACTGCGGGCCGTACGCCTCGTCGATGCACTCCTTGAGCTCGGCCTCGGTGTAGTCCGGCAGCAGCACGGACAGCACATCGAACGCGATCTGCTGGTAGGACTTGCCGGCCAAGGAAGCGATATCCACATGGGTCTCACCCAAGGAGTCGGTCACGAACAGGCCGCCATCATCGGCGATGCCCTTGCGGATGGCCTGCTTGGAGGTAAGCGAATCGGTGGTGCTGCGTGTGCTGTGGAACGTGGTCACTTGATTTCCTTAGCAATAGAACGGACAGATTACGTCAAACGTGCTTCTCAGTGTACCGGCACAGGTGGGAAGAACGTCGCCTCGCGTCCGTGGAATGGGACGCCGACCCCATACGATTGCCGACGGAAGGTCCTGCTTTTCCACGTGGCACCGCGATCGTGCCGTCCATGTCTTCGCGCGCAGGCGGTGCCATATTTCCCACATGTTTCGAAACCCGGTTTTCCTCCGATCGTTTTCACACGTACACTGCTCTGTAACCCGCGGTACAGCGGATGATCATTCCGAAGTCAAGGAGGGCTTCATGACTGCATCACCTCTTGCGCAAACACCGAACGACATGTTCAACGCGCCCATCGCCGAAGCGGATCCGGAAATCGCCGAAATCCTCGACGCCGAACTATCTAGGCAGCAAAACGGACTCGAAATGATCGCATCCGAGAATTTCGTGCCACGCGCCGTCCTACAGGCACAAGGCTCCGTACTGACCAACAAATACGCCGAAGGCTATCCGGGACGCCGCTACTATGGCGGCTGCGAGCAGGTGGACAAAATCGAAACCATCGCCCGCGAACGCGCCAAAAGCCTATTCGGCGCCGAATACGCCAACGTACAGCCGCACTCCGGCGCACAGGCCAACGCAGCCGTCTACCAGGCGCTCGTCAAACCCGGCGACACGGTCCTCGGCCTCGCCCTCGACCACGGCGGCCACCTCACCCATGGCATGAAAATCAACTTCTCCGGCCGCTTCTACCACGCCGAAGCCTACGGCGTGAATCCCGAAACCTTCCGCATCGACCCGGAAATCATCCGCCAGCGTGCGCTCGAAACCCATCCCGCCATGATCATCGGCGGATGGAGCGCCTACCCGCGCATCGAAGACTTCAAAGCCATGAAGGAGATCGCCGACGAGGTCGGCGCCAAATTCTGGGTGGACATGGCCCACTTCGCCGGCCTCGTAGCCGCCGGACTGCATCCAAGCCCCGTCCCATACGCCGACGTCGTATCCTCCACCGCGCACAAAACCCTCGGCGGCCCACGCTCCGGCTTCATCCTCGCCAAGCAGGAATACGCCAAGAAACTCAACTCCGCCGTATTCCCCGGCCAGCAAGGCGGCCCGCTCATGCACGTCATCGCCGGCAAGGCCGTCGCCTTCAAAGTCGCCGCCACCCCGGAATTCAAAGACCGCATGCAACGCACCCTCGACGGCGCCAAGATCCTTGCCGAACGCCTCATGGCCGACGACGTCAAAAACAACGGCATCAGCGTCCTGACCGGCGGCACCGACGTGCACCTGGTCATGGTCGACCTACGCAACAGCGAAATGGACGGCAAACAAGGCGAAGACCTGCTCGCACAATGCGGCATCACCATCAACCGCAACACCGTCCCGTTCGACCCACGCCCCGCATCCGTGGCCTCCGGCCTGCGCATCGGCACCAGCGCACTCGCCACCCGCGGCTTCGGACCCAAGGAATACGAGGAAGTCGCCGACATCATCGGCACCGCTCTCGCCGCAGGACAGGACGCCGACGTCGACGCGCTCAAGGCGCGCGTCGACAAGCTTGCCGAAGACTTCCCGCTTTACCCGGGACTCGACCAAATCCACTGATCACCAGCCTCGACTGACGAAATCGCGTCCCGCCGCGCAACCAACGACCCGAAAATGGCCGTCATTGCCCAGCGAGGCGTGATTTCGCGCTATTCTAAGAGACTATGACGAATCCACAGAACCAAGGCACCGCCATGAACGCCGACGTGTTCGAAGCAGTATGCGCCATGGGCGACGCAGCCCGCACCGCGCAATCGCAACTTGCCCAGGCAAACACCGAAGCCAAAAACCAACTGCTCAACGCCATCGCCGACGCACTCGACCAGCATGCGGACGACATCGCCGCAGCCAACACGCTCGACATGAACCAAGCCGAAACCGACGGCATGGACGCCGGCAAACTCGACCGACTCAAATTCGACCAGCAGCGCATCACCGCCGCCGCGCAAGGCGTACGCCACGTGGCATCCCTACCAGACCCCATCGGCGAAATCGTACGCGGATACCATCTGGAAAACGGCCTACGTCTGCAGCAGGTACGCGTCCCCATCGGAGTGCTCGGCATGATCTACGAAGCACGTCCCAACGTCACCGTCGACGTGGCCTCCCTATGCATCAAATCCGGCAACGCCGTCCTGCTGCGCGGCGGACACGCGGCCGAACACACCAACGCGGCAACACTCGCCGTCATCGCCGACGTACTCACCAAACACGGATACGACCACAACATGATCGCCACCGTAGACCAATACGGACGCGACGGCGCCACCGCCATGATGGAAGCACGCGGCCACATCGACGTGCTCATCCCACGCGGGGGAGCGGGACTCATCCAAGCCGTGGTACGCAACTCCAAAGTCCCCGTCATCGAAACCGGAGCCGGCAACGTGCACATCTACGTCGACCGCACCGGCAACCCCGACAAAGCCATCCCCATCCTCATCAACGCCAAAACCCAACGCGTCGGCGTATGCAACGCCACCGAAAAACTCCTCGTCCACAAAGACATCGCCGAAAGCTTCCTGCCGAAAGCCGCGGCAGCGCTCGCCGCAGCGGGAGTCGAAATGCATGCCGACGAACGCGCGTATGGCATCATCGAACATGCCGGAATCGCAAATGCGCAACTCGTGCATGCCACCGACGAGGATTGGGACACCGAATATCTGGCACTCAAAATCGGCATCAAGGTGGTCGACTCGCTTGACGAGGCCATCGCGCATATCAACCGCCACTCCACCGGGCACACCGAATCCATCATCGCCGAAGACTATTCGGCCATCGAGGAATTCACCGCCCGCATCGACTCGGCGGTGGTGATGGTCAACGCCTCCACACGTTTCACCGATGGCGGCGTGTTCGGATTCGGCGCGGAACTTGGCATCTCCACACAGAAGATGCATGCGCGCGGTCCGATGGGGCTGCGCGAGATGACCACGACCAAATGGATTGGCTACGGAACAGGACAGGTGAGAGAATGAGCGACGAAGTCATGCAGGACAATATGCAGCACACCATGCAGGACAACAAGAACCCATGGAACGCGGACTTGACCGACCCAATGCTCAGATTGCGATTGGCGTCCGAACGATTGAGCATCGTGCGGTATGTGTTCCTTGTGCAGGTCGAAGACGGTATCGCGTCAGCGGACGAACGCGCCTCGCTCGAATACGCCGACGCGGTGCTGATCGGCTGGCCCGAAACCGACGCTTCGGACGTCATCACTCCCGATGCCGCCCAGCTTGACGATATCGACGAGCAGATGCGGGTCATGGAACAGCACATCGCCAAGTTCAGCGCGATGGAACGAGACCATGACATCGTCGGCATGACCGACACGCTGATTCGTGTCACCGAGCGCGTTGCCGGAATCCGCAGTATATACCAGCCGGATTTCCCGCTGCCGACATTCGCCGAGATTCGACGTGTGGTGCAGGACGAGTGGGATGAGGATATGGACAAGATCGATCCCGACAACGCCTCACCGACCGCGGACAGCATCGAGCAGGAAACCGCCGACGCGGACAAAGAGCAGCAGGCCGAGAAACAGGCCGAACAGCAGGCCGATGGCGCGCAAAAGAGCGGAGCGTCCGCATGACCGGACCAAAACGCATGCGGCCGGAATCTGCGGAGGCCGATCCCGAACTGACCGTCAGCTACGTGGTCGAGCCGGAACGACGCATGTCGGAACTATCCGTAGACCGGCCGCAATCAGCCGTGACCACCGGACGCAGGTCCGCACGAGGCAACTGGCACAACCGGTTGCGCATCGGCATCATGGGCGGCACTTTCGATCCGATCCATAACGGCCATTTGGTCGCAGCCTCCGAAGTGTCCTGGGTGTACGACCTCGACGAGGTGATCTTCGTGCCGACCGGACGGCCGGTGTTCAAGTTGGACAAGAAAGTCACCAATGCGGAGGACCGGTACCTTATGACGGTCATCGCCACCGCGTCGAACCCGAAATTCACCGTGTCGCGCGTGGACATCGACCGTCCCGGCGTCACCTACACCATCGACACCCTGCGTGACATCCGCGCCCAGTATCCCGATGCGGAACTGTTCTTCATCACCGGCGCCGACGCCGTGGCGGAGATCATGCAATGGAAGGACGCCAACAAGATGTGGGAGCTGGCGCATTTCGTGGCCGTGACACGTCCCGGCTATTCCTCGCCGGACGGCGTGAAATTACCTGAAGGCAAGGTGGATACGCTGGAGATTCCCGCTTTGGCGATTTCCTCCACGGATGTGCGTCGCCGCGCCGAACATGGCGAACCCGTCTGGTATCTCGTACCCGATGGCGTGGTGCAATACATCGGCAAACACGGCCTATACCGATAGAAGATGGATGGGGCCGTCCGCATGGCCCCCCGAACACACGGGGTCGGTGAGGTCTGCGCGGCCGGTTAGTATGGGTCACATCCACTTCGCTAGAACAGACGTTTGGAGACACGGTGAGCGCAATCCTTGAAGGAAAGCCGGATAAGAACCTTATCCTTGTCACAGGCAGAGCACACCCGAAGCTGGCGGCGGAAGTCGCCGAACAGCTCGGCATTGATGTTCTGGAAACCACAGCATACGATTTTGCGAACGGCGAAATGTACGTGCGCTACACCGAGTCCGTGCGTGGCGCGGACGTGTTCGTACTGCAGAGCCATTCCAATCCGGTCAACCAGGCCATCATGGAACAGCTCATCATGATTGATGCGTTGAAGCGTGCTTCCGCGCGTTCCATCACCGCGGTCTGCCCGCTGCTGGGCTATTCCCGCCAGGATAAGAAGCACCGCGGCCGCGAGCCCATCTCCTGCCGTCTGGTGTTTGACCTGCTCAAGACCGCAGGCGCCGACCGCATCATGAGCGTCGATCTGCATGCGGCGCAGTCACAAGGCTTCTTTGACGGCCCGGTCGATCATCTCATCGCCATGCCGGTGCTGGTCGATTACATCCGTGACCGTTTCTCCAACCAACTTGACAACGTCGCCGTCGTCTCCCCGGACGCCGGTCGTATCCGTGTTGCCGAACAGTGGGCGCAGCGCCTCGGCGGCGGTCCGCTCGCCTTCGTGCACAAGACCCGCGACATCACCCGCCCGAACCAGGCGGTCGCCAACCGTGTGGTCGGCGACGTCGCAGGCAAGGACTGCGTGCTTGTCGACGACCTGATTGACACCGCGGGCACCATCGCCGGCGCATGCAACGTGCTTAAGGATGCCGGAGCCAAGTCGGTGACCGTCGTCGCCACGCATGGCGTGCTGTCCGGCCCGGCCGTGGACCGACTGAAGAACTGCGGGGCACGCGAGGTCGTGCTCACCGATACCGTGCCGATTCCGGAAGAAAAGCGTTGGGACGGTCTGACTGTTCTGTCGATCGCGCCGTTGCTGGCAAGTGCCATCCGCGCCGTGTTCGAAGACGGTTCCGTTGCCGAACTGTTCGACACGTATCCGGAACATCACGGCCAAGGCTTCCTGTTCGCCTGATTTTCTAGGAAACTCGGATACTTCTGACACTTCAGATATTTCGAGGTTTTACGTTATACGGGTTCCGGTTCATTCGGAACCCGTTTTCTTTATGCTTTTCGCTGCATTGCACGCTGACGGTTGCGCGGGTGGGGGTGTTTCCGCCATGCCGTACGGGCCGATCCGACTTGTTCGAATGGTAATGCGTGCGGAACGTCATGATGCCCCCGCATCTTAAAAAAACGTCAGGCCGGCATCAGACCTGTACGCCTGCGAGCTTCAGGAACTTCTTGTCGGACTGGATGCCTTGAGTCAGGAACTCGCCGTCCTTGAACAGCGCGTAGGTCGTGACCGGAGCTGGCGTATTCTGGGCCTGCTCACGGCTGATGATGTGAATGGTTTTTAATGGAATGCTGTGCTCTTCCGCCACCGCTTCCACGCGTGGCACCCAGTAGTGGGTGAACGGACACTGGTCCGTGTAATAGAGAACGAATCCATCACCATCCGCCGTGGGATATTTGGCGCATTCTTTGAATTGCGGAGGCTCCGTGTCCGAACCGAACGGCAGGTACATGAGCATGATTCCGCATGATGACGTGTCCGCAACCATGAAACCCTTGTGCGCAAGGTATTTCGCGTCGGAGAGGAATTCGCGCTTGCGTCCTTCGGCAGACAAAATACACAATCCCTTCCGCCCCTGCTCCTTCGCATCCCTCACGCACCCCCGTAACAGGTCGTTGGAATATCCGTGCCCTTTCATGGAGCCGGCGACCCATAGACAGTCGATGTAAAGATACCCATCCGCTTGGATAGGAACCCACGCGTTCTCCGCGGGGATATATTCGATGAAGCATTTTCCGCGTTCTACGCTGCGGTAGAAGATCAATCCTTCGTCGAATCGACGTTTGAGCCACTCCTTTTTCGCAAGGGCCTGTTTGTCGGACATGGCGCAGCAGACGTGCTCTGCATCGATGTTGTCCCTGGTAATTCGAATGTATTCCATTCGGGACCTCCTTGTCTTGCGCGGTTCCGCCCATGTTGCCGCCTATGGCGTGGGATTATTGCCGAGTCTACTGGAAGGCGCCGTTCCTTGACATCAGCGTTGCTCCGAAAAAACGAGATTCCGGTTTCCATGACGTTTTCAGACTTCCGTATTTTAGATATTTAGACAAACGTCTAAATATCTGGTAGGATGAATATCGCAATCCGATACTGGAAAGAGAGCGATGATGGCAGGAGAAGGATTCAAGGCACTCGCCGACCCCACGCGGCGTCGTATCCTCGAGCTGCTGCGTGCGGGGGATATGACCGCGGGGGAGCTCGCGGAGCATTTCGACATCAGCAAGCCATCGCTCAGTCACCATCTGGCGACTCTTAGGAACGCTGGTCTCGTAACGGACGAACGACATGGGCAGAACATCGTGTACAGCCTCAATACCACAGTTATGCAGGACTTGGTCGGATGGTTCATGGGCTTCGCGGACGATCCGGAAGACAGGCAATGAAAGGTCTGACAATGCAAAAGCAGGAAAAACCCGAGACAACCAAAGCCTCGACCGGTATTCCGGCCCGTGTATGGGTCGTTCTCATGCTGCTTTGCGTGCTGAACGTCGTGGCGCATCTTGCCGCCATGCCGGGGCTACCTGAGCGCATTCCCATGCATTGGGGTGCTGACGGCGGTGTGAATGGATGGGGGCCACGTTGGATGGCATCCGTTCTGGGTGCGCTTCCATTGACGTTTCTCGCACTGTTCTATGTGGTGCCGCGCATTGATCCGAAAGGTGCCGCATATGCCAAGTTCGGCGGATTCTACCAAGGATTCGTGATCTCGTTCACGGTATTCATGTGCGCCATCAGCTGGCTTGGGGAACTCACCGTCTGGAACCTCCTTCCTGGCAAGGGCGCGGTCAACGTCATCGTGTCCGGGGCGATCGGCGCGTTCTTCATCGGCATGGGTAATTATCTACCTCGTGTGCGGCAAAACTACACGCTCGGCATCAAAACGCCATGGGCGCTCGACGACCCCGACAACTGGCGCCGCACCCACCGTTTCGGCGGAGCCTGTTTCATGGTGGTGGGCGTTAGCCTGATTGTGCTGGGATTTTTAGGAGGTATATTGCCTGAAACCTGGATTCTGGCAGTGATTATGGTGCTTGCGATTGGCTCGGTCGCAGCCATGTATGTTTACTCGTATCTCATCTGGCGCAAATCCCACAACAGCTGATTGGGTAGCACCCCCGGTTTTCTTCAGCGAAACCACAGGGGAGTCCGACCCGAATTGCCTGACCGTGCGGGTCGTGTTGACGCGGATAAACGGATAAAAGACGCCCCGGTGACATGGAAACCAGCGGTTAGCATGGGACTCGTACTTGTAAGTGCAACAGGCATTCCGATGATGTTTGATTTTCCTGCATGCAAACCCGTCGTGTTCTTTATTTCTGTTGTATTGCGAGCAGTACGGTGGCGCGCAGGACGTCCTCGTCGGTGAAATTCAGGCCCCATATGATCTCGACCTTGTCGGTGAGGCGCTTCTGCACGCCGCCGACGATCGCCGTGGCGTCGGACAGTTGGAGGCTCTTCGGACCTTCGATGGCGATTATCGCTCCCGTGACCTCGTCGGACGCGACGCTCGAATCATGGAACCGTCCGTCGAGCGCCTCCACGATGCCCGTCGACGACCCGCTTTCCACGCGGATGACCGTGGTCAGGGCGCCGGCGCAGACGCTTCTGACGTCGTCCCCATCGATGTGGATGTACTTGTTGTTGCCGAGGAATCCCTCCAACGCCGCGACGGCATCGTCCATCGTCGTGGCGGGATCCTCTTCCGGGACGGGCAGGAGGTCCACGTCCACGCGGTCCGTGGCGTCCGTTCCGGCTGCCGGCATGCGGACGGTCAGTTCCCGTTCGCCGTCGTTTTCGTTCCATAGGATCTTGACGACATGGCTTCCGTCCGTCTTGTCCGTGGCGTCGATGTGTCGTGCGGTCATTTTTGGTTCCTTTTCGATGAGGCGGGTTCGTTTCTTTCCGGGGCATGTCCCGGCCGTTCTTACTTCTGTCGATGCCGGACGGGCGTGTGGTCCGATCGGGGCGAGTGCGAATCAGGACGGGGGTCGGCATGGGCGTCGTGGATCGGCGACGAGTCCCAAAAACGTCACCGATCCACGACGCAATCCCGACACCCGTTTCGCAGCCGAGGACGATGGCGGAAGGGGCATTGGCGCGGTTCTTGCCGGCCATGACGGAAGACGTGGTCTGTGCGAGAGTGCTATGCCTTGGCTAGCTTCTTATGTCTGAGGGTGTAAACGGCATCGGCGGAATCGGCGACACGTTTGGAATGCGTCACCACAATGACACATTTACCGAGTTGATGAGCGGCATGCCGCAAAAGATCAATCACCTCATCAGTCATTTCCGGATCCAGGCTGCCAGTCGGTTCATCCGCCAGAATCGCGCGGCCGGGCGCCACTAGGGCGCGGCCGACCGCCACCCGCTGACGTTGGCCACCCGACAAGTGCATGATGTTGCGCTTCGATTCCTCACGGCTCAGCCCCAGATCCTCGAGGATTTTCATATCGGCCTTGGGATTGACCAGGCGCAGATTCTCTTCGGGGGTGAGATAGTCGATCAGATTATGGTCCTGGAACACCAAGGACACGTGCTCGCGACGGTGCTTTGAATAACCCGTCGTAGCTATATCCTCGCCCTCAAAACGAACCACTCCATCAGAGGGGGCATCCAGACCGGCCAACAGAGACAGCAAAGTGCTCTTTCCCGCTCCCGATGGACCGGTTATCGCATACATCTTTCCGGATTCGAAATCTGCGTTCACGTCCGAAAGAACGCGAATCTTCGCCGCGCCATATGAGTAATTGACATGGTCCAATTGCAGACAGATAGTCATGATTAGTATCTCCTAACGCATAGAGGAAAGAATGGATTTCGGGGATTTGGCCAGCACTGCGGCGCACGACACGGCAAGCGCGATTGCGATGACCGCGCATCCGAGCAGCAGGATGAGCAGCGTCTGTTCTGGCGGCAGAGCCTCCACCTGCAATGATTCAAGAGGTGCGACTCCCGAATCGTGCAGCAGGAGCGAGGACACGTAACCGGACAATAGGGAGCCCGTTCCCAGCGAGCACAGGGCGGTGACCACAGTCATGAGACCGGTTTCGATCGCGAACTGGGCGATAATCTGCATCTTGCCGATGCCGAGGGCCAGAAGGGTGCCTATCTCATGGATGCGTGAGCGAATCCAGAAGACAAGCGCCATGCCCAATACCAGCACATCGGCCAGGCAGACGGACAACAGCACCATGCGGACCAGATCGCGTACCGTTTCCACCGACTGCAGCACGCCGGAAAGCTGCGCCGAGTCATCGGTGACGCCATACTCGCTTCCGGCGATTTTTTTTTGCTTGGGCCATTGCTGCGGAAAGATCCCGCGGATTATCCGAGAGGCACCGGATCGTGCCGACCCGTTCCTCTCCAGTCAGCGCGGAAACCACTTGAGCGCCCGAATAGATGAGATTCTCCGATGCGTCCGATGGCATAGGGCTCTGTGCCTGTACATTGCCAGAGAAGATTCCGGCCACGCGAACGGTGGAATCGCGGCCTTCCTGACTGAGTCGGAAGGTCGATCCCACCGATAGTCCATTCTCACGTGCGAAATCCCGGTGAATCAGTACGTTCCGGCCATTACCTGAAATGTGGTGTCCTTGTTCCAACCGGTACAGGCCGCTTTGGAACTCTTCGGACAACGAGGAGTCAGTGGTGCCCAGCACGCTGACCTGCGTGGATAGGCCGGAATCCAGTCGAGGACCATGTTCGGGGACAACCGGATGCGCGCCATCCACCTGCGCCAGGGTCTTACGTTCGTAAACGGTTTTCCCTACGCCGGGGATGCGTGAGAACCGGCTCGCTTCCTTTGGGCTGACGGGATTCTCGCCGGTGTCGACGGTAAAACCTATTCCCAGGCTTCCGTCGATATCGTCGGACATTTTCTGAAGCGCCGTTGACGCTCCGACCTGAGCCACGAGACTGGTGAAAACCATCAGCATCAACAGTCCGATGATTCCGCTGCGTACCGGTTTACGTACGATTGCCAGCGTGGCACGCTTCCACACGTTCATGCCCGTCATCGGAGCTCCGACAGGCTTCGTGGCGACTTGCGCAGCATCGGTATGCGCGATATGGCGACGCATACCAGCATCACCGCCAGCAGGCCGAGCGATACATACAGTACGGCGGTTGTGTCGATCGATACCGTGAGCGAATCCAAGGTACGAACCGACATATTGGACTCAAGATCGCCGCCGACCTGTCCCATGCTGCTCAGTTCCTTCGCCGCGGAGGCGTTCACGGAACGGAGGGCCGAGGTGCCAAGCCATTGGGCCGCTCCCCGTGCGCACAGCCATCCGAGGACCAGGGACGGCAGGCCGATCAGAATCATCTCGGTTAGATATTGGGCGATCAGGGATGGCTTGCCGATGCCGAGGGACACCAATACGCCCATCTCCTGACGTCGGTCGTTCATCCACAGCAAGAGCATGAGGCTGAGGACTATCACTGCCGAGATGGTCACGCCGATCAAAGCGCCGCGCATCATGGAGCGCACACTTCGGGCGGCATTCAGCATGCTCGACGTATATTGGTCATTGCGCGTGATCTGGTAGTTGTTCCAATCCACCGGAAGCTTCTTCGCCGCTTCCATGGTTTTCTCCACGTCGACACCCCTGTCCAGAACGAAAGTGGCATCCTGGTATATTTCCTTGCCGGCCTTGTACTGGTACAGAGTACTTGTAGTGTCCAAATCGGTGTACACAGTGTTGGAGGTGAGTTCCGCGCGGCTGGATACCTTTCTGTCGCTGTCCCCTTTGAATATTCCGACGATGGTGGTTTTGACAGTTGCCGTCGAATGCGACTCATTGTCGGCATCATATGGATTGGCCTTGAGCGTGAGGGTATCGCCGACTTTAAGCCCATTGGTTTTGGCGAGATCCTCATGGACCATCGACATATGCTTATCGGACGCCTTTAGATGACGTCCTTCGACCATGCCGAGCGTGTGGGACGTGAACACATTGAGTTTTGACGAATCGTTTGTGCCTATGACGTTGGCCGTATTGCCGAACTGCTGTTCTTTCTCCGCATCGTAATCATCGCCGCCGGGGACCTTCACCACGCTGGCTCCCACGAGATCGGCGGTGGCGTTCTGCCTGACCATGCACGAGCCAACCCCGGACAGCTTCGAGATTCGTTGCACATCAGCGGGACGAACCATTCCGCCTCCGCGAGGCGTCAGCATGCTGCCTTGCAGGTTACTGGCCAGCACGAATCCGCTGACCGCCTGTTTTTCAATCTGTCCGGCCTCATGTTGAGCTGCCTGAGAAACCGCGGTTGCGGACAGCATACTCGCCGTTATGATGGTCAGCACAATGAACAGCACCGCGGTGCGCACTCGTTTTCTGAGCACATAGCGCGCCGCCCGTGAGATAAAGGTCATTAATACCCCCTGTAAAGCTGGGACCTTCTCGGTAGTGCCCGAAAAGATGTGCACTTTGGACCATGGCCGTCCATGGCACGATGATCAGTTCGCTTCCGCGAGTTTGTCATCGAGCCGGGACCTGTCGAGATAGCGGCGGGTCGACGCTTTCCTCGCGCCGTCCGTGGCGCTCGATGACCGCGGATTCGAAGACCTCGCCCTTGAGCTTGGGCACCTTCAGGCCGAGCCTGCCGGCCTTGGCGGTCAGGCTCCGGTCGTAGTGGCCGGCGCGGTACACCTTCCGCTCCCCGGCGCGCTCGTATCTGGCGGCGTTGGCGATCTCGTCGGCCTGAAGCGCCGGGCATCGCGTTCAATGGTTCGGTGACCTTCTCGGCGACCAGGCGGTCGAGCTTGGTCTCGAGCAGGTTCCGGTCGATCTGTATGATGCTCGAGGGTCTTGCCGACTTTGTCGCGTCCGCGCCGAGCGGATTCCTACACTCTTTGGCGGCCCTGTCCAGATCGGCGGCCGCCGACACGCACGTTCCGCGCGCCATGGCCGTCCTGTGGTCCTCATATGCCCGATAGCCCAGGCGGCCGCCCACGACCACTGCGGTAGACGCGGCCGCCGCCACGCCGCTGAAGCGGCCGGAATGACGGACTGGAACCCGCCATCGTCGGCATACGTCGGTGTATGCGGTCGGCGCGTTGGGCAAACCCATGCCGCACCGGCCGGAGGCTGAGGGGGCCGTTCGACCGAAAAACTCAATGGCCGTAGGATTCCCGGATGCGGGCGTCGGGCCCGGTGGCAATCCGGACTGGAACCCTCATACGAAAAACGGGCTGCCGTGGTCCGCTGGGAACCGCGGCAGCCCGCCATGTGATTCGTTGGAATCGGAAAGCCTTACTTGTTGAGGACCTTCTTCATCAGGTCGGAGGAGGCCTTGGCGAGTGCGAACTGGCCGAAGCCCGGGTCGATGGAGGCGAGGTTGGCGTTGATGATCTGGTTGAAGGTGTCGTTCTTCATGGTGTTTCCTTTCGGACGGCCGCCTGTCTTCTTGCTCTTGTCTTCTTCTGCGTCGCGCGGCTCGTCGCTTCGTTGTTTTCTTGTCTCTGTATCTTCTGTTGTTTTTCTGTTGTGCCTTCACTATAGGCAGGAAAGTATGCGTACGTCATGCCGCAATCGCCATTTCTATTGTAGACTCATCGGTTCATCTTAAAGAAAGAATAAAAAAGCGGTCATATATTCTGTTGCGCAGCCTGCCGAAGCGTCGTTTCGAGCAGAAAAGTCAACGGTTTTCTGTTGATTTCAACGCTGGCAGCCCGGTTTGCGTCGTTTCAAGCAGAAGAAGTGCGGCTCGTCTGCCGGTCTCAACGCGAACGGCAGACTTTGCGTCGTTTTGAATGGAAAGACCAATGGATTTCTGTCGGTCTCGACGTGGACGGACTCGGCCTTTTTCTGCATCAGTGGGGATTGACCTTCCGTCGGCATCCGGAGCGAAGGCCTATCGCTTCGAACGCTTGCCTACAAGAACCATGGAACAGCCTGCCGACACGCACAGGTTCACTCCGCAGGTCACCGCCGGCAATAGCCGTATGACCGGCTGGTCATAGAAATCGAGGACATCGGGATCCATGAATCCTGAGTACGCCTCGAAAAGCGGATATGGCACGAGTGCCAGTGTCGAACTCGCAAAGAACAATATCCAGATAACGGAGAGGCACAGGATGAAGGCTCTTCGACCTTCTGGACGGATGGTTTTCGAGAATGCGAAAAGAGTCCATGAAAGCACGGTGATTAAAGCTCCGGCGACATACAGCAGACTCGGAATCTCGTCATACATGATTTCGCCTCCTCTCGATTCGGTTGCAGACGATTCGATCTATCGGCAGTATGGGCTGATTATAAGGCGGCGTTGTTTTTTGCGTCAAGAGGTTTTGGCCGCTCATGGCCGATTTGACGTTTCGCCGGAATCGCAAGGCAATGATGCTGTACGGATCTGGCGAGTCTTCGATACCTGCGCATGCCAAGCGAGGGACGATCCATGGGGTGGCAGGGTCGAGGGATCTTCGCAATGCCGTTCTCGCCGCTCGCGAAAACGGTTCGTCATGATTCCGTTCGGCTACAACGCGGACCGAGCGAGCCTGCATTGGAACAACTGGAGCTACTGAAACGGCAAGACCTCCGAAACCGCGATTGCCGACGGCGACGAGGATTCGCCGAAGAAGGAGAAGTATCGGTCAAGGTGGCCGCGGTGAACCTGAAAGCAGTCTAGATTATCCCGATCCACATATTGTCCATTGTGTCCATTTGCCGCATGATGAAAACAGATGGAGGTGGTTGCGATGACCATGATGATGGGTGGCAAAGTCCATAGGACGAGGTCTAAGGCACGGCGCTCTGCTGGCGGAGTTCCCGGAGCGTTCCTGCAAGGGGTGGACGGCACGCGTATCCCGTTGACGCCGGACGACTACAGGCGCGTTAGGGAGTTTCTGCTTGCAGAGCCGGAACGGGCGGTGGCGGATGACGAGCGTATCACGACTGGCGAGGCGGCGCGTATTCTTGGGGTCTCCCAACGCACGCTCACACGCATGCTGGACGCGGGCATGATTCCGTACACCCGCATGGGGGAGCGCAGTTACCGTTTCCTGAGGCTTTCGGATGTGACCGACTACAAGCGCAGGCGCGACGAGGCCACATCCAAGGCGTTGGATGAGATGCGTTCCATCGCCGATGAGGACGGCGCGTACGACATCGACTATTCGGATTACCTGTCCCGGTTCGATAAGTAGAGTGCCCTTATGATTGCGCTGCTTGACGCCAACCTGTTCGTACCTACGTGGATCATCGACCCACTGCTTAGCTTGGCCGAGGCTGGTCTGTGCGAGCCAGCATGGTCTGCGAGGGTCATGGACGAGGCACGCTTGGCCATCATGGAAGTGCGGCATGTGCCCGACGTCCGGGCCCGCGGTTTTCTTGACGCGATCTGCAGGGCCTTTCCGATGGCCATGGCGGAGGATTGGGAGCGGTTTGAACCGGACGTGAATTTGTCGGACCCCAACGACGGGCATGTGGTCGCGGCCGCCCGTCGGGCCGGTGCGGAAACCATCGTTACATTCAACCTCAAGGATTTCCCCGCAGACGAACTTTCCAGGTACGGACTGCACGCTCAATCGCCGGATGTTTTCCTTACCTCCGTGTTCGATGCACATCCAGAAGAAGCGATGGACGCCATGCGCAGACTGGTCAGCTCCAAACGCCATCCGCCGCGTACCATGAGCGAAGAAATCGAGCATTTGCGCGTCTTGCGCCTTCCGCTGTTCGCACGGAGATTGTCCGAAACGGTAGGCTAATCCCCGTCATCTGCAACACTGCGAATCATACGGTAGGCGCAATCAATGCACAATCTGTGAATAATCGCTAATCCATTGGCTCAACACAACCTATTGCCGCCTTGCACCGTGGAATCAAGCAAATCACGAAGAAAAGGCCGTCCGCACGGCAAGATTTCGGTCGTAGGCGATGGATTCGGACGAGCCGTATCCGAGAGGGTGCCAGTACGAATAGGTGGACTCGGACCGGTCATGTCTAGGGGGTCGGAATAGCCCCCTAGACATAGTCCTTTTTGCTCCCCCACCTGGACTCGAAAGATCTCATGCTACTTATGTTGCTTCTTTGGTGGATGTCACTGGCTCCCAAGACGAATGAAGTACCAGGAAAGACCATATAACAGAACGCCTCTGCACTCTAGAGAGGCCGGAAGGGAACAGACGAAGACGCCACAACATATTCCCTTCCGGCTTTTTATTCCCAGGTGCCGTTTCAGATGCATTTTAAGGTTCCAAAAAACGCCATACATATAGGTCTGACCGGTTTTGCCGAATCAACTGTCATGCGCTATCTTTTTTGCATCGAGGGGGCTTCGTCTCCCGGAGATGCATATGCTCTTTCAATGGCGACGACGCTCGTGCTCCTTGGCCTCGCAATCCTCCCCGAATCGGGCGTCCCTGCCGACGCTAACGCGTGGAAGGACCTGATATGACGGACCCAGATCTGGAAGTCACAAGGATAAGAAGATTCGGAACGATCGTTGCGCGGAAACGATCCGACGGGTCGATCAGCGCATGGCTTGCACGCTATTCGTCACCCGTAGATGGACGCCGAGTGCAACGATCATTTGAAAGTGTGCGGGATGCTGAGTCATGGCTTGCCGGCGAACATGAGCTGGTCGAAATGCACCGCCGTGGTTTAAAACAGTGGGTTCATCCGACCGACAGGGATCGTCGGAAAAAAGCGGGATCGATGACATTCGATGAACTTGCCGACTGGTATGTGGATACGCATCGAAAACCGGATGGCACCGCGCTACGTGGCGCGGCAAGACGTAATCTGCGGACGGACGTGGGCCATTTAAAAGACGTGTTCGGCGGCATGACGCTCAAGCAAATCACTCCGGACGTGATTTCCAAATGGTACTTCGGCGAGCATGCGGAAGGCGAGTGGGTGTTCCCCCGCATGTGCCAGAGACTGAAAGCCATCATGAATCTCGCATGCTCGGACAAGTTCGGTACAGGAATGCCATTGCTGGCGTCGAACCCGTTCACCCTACCGATTCCACCTGATCCGGAACCCAAATCGTGGGAGGTGCCGCCATTGACGGGCACGCAACTGGCCGCCCTATACGAGTCGATGCCGGAATACGACCGGTTAAGTGTCCTCTTGGCCGCATGGGCCGGTGGCATGAGAATCGGCGAGGCATGCGCGTTGAGAGTATCCGATTTCAATCTTGAAGCCCGAACCATGATGGTGAATCATTCGGTCTGCCGTGGGGAACACGATCTGGGAGAATTAAGATTAGGGCCGACCAAGTCGAAGCATTCCAAACGCGTGTGCCCGTTGCCTGACCTGCTGGTGCCATTGGTCCGCGAGCATATCGCCAATCGAAAAGACGAATCCAGCCCGTATTTATTCCAGTCCCGTCGAGGAAAGGGACCACTCGCCCCGACGACCCTGGGCAATCATTTCCGTCAAGCGCGCGAACAGGCGGGATGCACGACAGCGACGTTCCGTACGTTGCGTGTCACTCATGCGACCCTGCTCATGCAGAACGGAGGCACGATCCGTGAAACGATGGACAACATCGGAGACTCCACCCAAGAGGTCGTGATGCGTCATTACACAAGGACAGTGCAGGAACATCAACGTCAGGTAGTGAATCGCATGGCAGTGGGTATGACATCGGAAAGCAAGACCCTGCAGCATATCCTCGGCGTGCAATACGCCGTTCCGACTCCGGTTCCGGAGGTCCGACTGTCGGATCTGGACGCGAAACTCTCCCTGATCATCAAAGCCCTACAACAGATAAGTGTGAACGACTAATAACAAACAATTTCAGCGTGACCAACGGTGGCAAAACCTGATAGCCGGCTTTCTCATTCATGCGAGCCGCGGCATCGTTCGTCACGATGGGCAACACGAGTACACAGCCGTGCCGGATGGCCCCTGACGGACATCGGCGCCGTACGCATCATCACTGAGTGGCGCGGCCGATAACAGGTGGGGCGGGCGTGACAAGAGAAAGGACATCCACAGGAAAAAGGAACAATCATGGGAAAGGAACCAGACCCACACGCATACCATCCGAACAGCATGGACCTCAACGACGCGGCCGACATGAGGGATGAAGCGAAACAGGCATTCAACGACGCGCGCAAGACCAGAGGAAAACGCGACCTGCTGTACGTCGCGGTCATGGCCTGCGTCATCGTCATGCTCACCGGCGCCGTATGCGGAAGAAAGGACATCATCATCGCTTCCGCCGTCATCGCCGTCACGTTCTCATGCGCCGGAAGCCTGGCATGCTACCGCATGAAAAAATCACTCCACACCTACCACGAGAACAATGCCGTCCTCGAAAACGAACTCGACGCCGCCGACTACCAGAACATCATGGGATGCCCTCACCCCTGGAAAACATTCTGACCACGATTTTTACCCCCGATATCGTAAGCGGGACACGTGGAAACAATGAAGGAAACCGACGGGGGAAACATTAACAACAGCAGACTCTAACAATTCCCCCGACGGCGTTCCTTCAAAATCAAAACCTTTTCAGGAAATCGACTCCCAAAAGGATGAAAGCCGATGAGGAACGGTCGAGGTCCACGGACGATACTCAGGTTCATCGCGATAATCGCGATGAACCTGTTCACCATCAATTGCGCCTGCTACATCGCAGTCACCGTATCCGCACGCGCCGACCCACGTTTACTGCATCTCAGTCGAACGGTAGGAACGTTGTGCGGCATGATGGCGATCGCAATCACTCCGATCCTCCTCATCACGGTCCTTGTCAATGGCATGGAGGAAGGAAAGAAACGACATGAGGAAAACAACGATGGCGCAGGTCGTGGAATTTGCCGGCCAACTCAACGTCACCCTGCAGAACGTAAGCGAGGACGAGAACACGCACGGACTGGCCGAAGCGTACAACCGGCTCGCACAGGTCATGGACGAGCTCTGCATTCCAATGCGCGAGGAAGAGGAACCCATCAGCCATGAAGAAGCATGTGAAACAGCCGAAAGACTCTACCGTCAACTCATCGAGCAAGCCAAGGACCATACGACCATACGGCTCGCCCAGGCAATGAACCGCGCATGGGCGGAACTCACCGTCGTCGAAGGCCTTGACAGACTCGCACGGCCCCAAAGTAAGGACGAGTAATGGGAAACGGAACTCCATCGGATGAATACGAGTCCGTTGAAATGTGGTTCATGAGAAGGACGACCGACAGGCTGGTCAGGGAAAACTTCGAAATGACCGACCGGCTGGTCAAAGAGGACTACACCCTGAGAACCATAATCAACACCTCAGTACGGAAACTCAATGACATCCACCAGCAAATCAGCGGATTGAAAGAAGTCATATGAACACGGACGGAACACTATTCTCCATGAAGAAAAACAGCGGGGAAGCCGAGGCGATGTCGATGACGAGCTTCATGATCCCCATCGGACTGAAGCAGAAACTCAAAGACCACGCTGCCAAGTTGGGTATCACGTCAACCAGTCTCATCATCGAAGGCATCAGACTCATCCTCGACCGGAAGAACGAGGCGACACCGCAACTGGAAGAGATCGACACCACGGGCGCCGACGAATACGTCAAACGAAAAGCCATCAAAACACTATTGGAAGCCCATCTCACCACCGAATCGCCCGCGCAGGCATGGGCCCTCGCATACCGCGCCGCGTGGAACGATGCATTGGACTTCTGCATCCAAGCAGAACAGGCTCTCGACAAGAAGGAAGACAAATGAGCGAAGAAGAACGCATCTGGGCCAACGCGTTGAGCGACGCGATCGAACCAGCGAACGAATACGCACGGAAAATAAAGGACCGTTACCTGGTAACAGCCAAAAACGACATGTACGGAATCGACCAGACGATGAACATCATCAGCCAGGCATATCTCGCCGGAGTGGAACACCAAGCCGAGGCCTGCATGGGAAAGGCATGACTCCGCCATGAACGCCCAAAGGACGTCGGCAGAAGAAACCGAAAGGACCCTACGCGCGGAAAGCGTTCTTTCGGACGATCGCCTTCCTAAAAAAACAAAGCCGGATCATTCCGGCGGAAAGGACAGAAATGATAGGAATGACCAGACCGAAAGCAAAAGACCGTCCACGTGGTAAGCCGTTCGACGAGCCGGAACGCAAATACCTATGCAGTCTCGACATCATCGACGCATGCACCGAGAAAAGAATCACCTGGAACAAAACCTTCATCGAATACGCCGAAAAGGAACTCGAAGCAGGCTCCCGACCGGTTGACATTTTCCGTGGAGCGGGAGTCGGACCGGAACTCATCGGGCGGAAACGCATAGAACGATGCGTGGCGCGATGGCGGGCCAAGATCAAGAAAGAGGAACAGCAATGAGCGTCCGGAACGACGACAACATAATCAAATCCCTGGTCATCCTCGCCGTCTGCATAGTCGCGATGCTGATGGTCTGCACGGAATGCGCGCTACTGCCACAATACGGTTGGCTATGGCTCATCCTCCTGCTCATCCTCGCCATCGCCGCGGTGTTCAGCGTGGTGATGGGCGTCAAAACATGGCTGGACGAACACGGAAGGAAATAGGATCGATCATGGAAGAACATGCCGGAAAACTCTGGTTCGGCATATGCGCGGGACGTACGGTGCCTTCGGCACGTCTCGCCCTCGCAGGAACACGGATCACCGCGCTGGACAAGACCAACACGGTCATGGAATGCTTCATGGACCCTTCCGTCGCCAAGAATCCCGACCCCGTATGGGCGGCATGCCATGCGATGGACATGACATTGACCGGGCCGCGAATACCCGAAGACGTCGTACCCAGCCTGCCGCAGGCCATATGGGTGGAATTCATGGGAATCGACGAGAAACCCGACAGCGACGACTACGAGATCGCCGTCGACCTGGTCGCCGGCGACTTCTACTACAGTCCGAACCTCAAGGACGACGGCAACCGCAAAGGATTCGCACTCTGCGTCCAACACCTCACCGACTACATCGCCAGCCAGATGGACGAGAAGAAATCCCATGATTGAACCGGCAAGCACACTCGACATGGACGACGATACCCGCGGCCGCATGATCACGAGATGCGTGGCATACATGACGCAACGGAAGATCCCGATACGGGACACACGGGCGGTGACCCGCCTGCTGGCCTCCAACGCCGGCCGGATCGACGGGGCCACGAACGTGAAGGTACGCGGCTACCTCACGGACACGCCGGCCGAAACGTTCCAATCATTGGAGACAATGAAACAATGGATGGGCGTGCGCAAGGCCCTGGAATACGCCGCGATCGGAAGAATCGAACCCGACAAATCGTCCGGACTGGCCGGAACGCCGGACGAGACCGGCACCCTCATCCGATACTTCATACTGACCTTCATCGACCGGAACTAACCGACGTGACGCAAGGCCTATGCGCCGAACCTAAAAAGCATGGCGCATAGGCCGTTAGTCCTTCGGATATCCGATCAGCTCATGGTCCGTCCAATCAACGAGCCGACCATCGATACGGTCCACGTCCAACAGCCACACCTCGTCGCGCCGCGGATTGAAGAAACCCAACCGCCGGACCATCCGATACTCGTCATGCACGGAATGCAATCCCATACGCCAGTAGACCAGCAACTGCAACGTGTACATGGGATTCGGCCTATAGGAGCTCACCTTGAAATCCCACAACGTGTCAGCGGTGAGGAAATCGCCACTACCCGACGTGATCCGGTCCGTATACCCGCCCTCGAAGTCGAAACCGTCCCACACGACCGGACCATACTCGTCGAAAAAGGCACGCGACCGGGCCACCATACGCGTGAGATTGAAATACGTCGCATCATCCGGAACCATGCGCCGCGGACGCCAATACTGCGGTCCACGACGCGACGCCGCATCGAAATCAAGCAGCAGGCACGCTGCACGCGCCGACGCGGGAGAGAAATCCGTCACACGGGACAGCAGGGACTCCGCGTATTCGCCCTGCCCGACCAGCCGCGCACCCAACAAGGGAACATGGAACGCGACCCGCACGGGAGTGCCCATCGCCACACGGGTCATGTAATCCACATACAATCCCGCAAGATCAGGCGGAACGGTCTCCATGGAACGCGGATGCAGGCCCATCCGGTCGGCGAGGGGCACATGGTCGAACAAGGACAGGGGCAGCAGTCCACCCGGCGGCTGGCCGACCATGCGGATACGCGTGGTCACGGCCATCGGCTCGTGCCGGCGGCGGAGTTCCGTCCTGCGCGCATCCTCCGCCTCCAACACTGCGGCGGGACGCAGATCCATGCCCGTGGACCCGTCGAATCGATAGCAACGCGGCAGCACCGAACCTCCAATCCCCGAATAATCACGTGCATGACATGAGGAAAGAAACGGATATGAGGAACGTCATGTTTGCGAAAACCAGTGAATCGGTCGATCTTACAAGATTTCCAGCCGAATCGACCAGGAAATTCCCGCAAACCAAATATAAGCCGAATTAGCTCGACTAACCTCGAAAATGAAATGGCTTTCCAACATCAGAAAGGAGCTTTTCACAATGTCCAGTGATGCAAAAGCAAACACCTTGCCGAAATGGAGCTATATCCTATTGGCGGTCCTCCTGGTCCCGTTCGGCGTCGGTCTTATCTGGGCCATCGTTTCGAAGGGCAATGTTCCGGATGCGGTGACAGTGATCGCGGCCGTATGCATTTTCACGGCAATCGCGCTTATCGTACATCTCGCTTGGCCGAGACGCAGCATGTGGTTCGCCCATCTGGCCGCATTCGTCCTGTTTTTCATATTGTTCCTCTTCCTTCACGCGTACGGCGAAACCGAAGCGGGAGCCTTCGCGTTCGTCATGGCGTTCATGAGCCTGCTGACGCTGGCTCTAATGGCCAATCTGGCATACAAGGACGAAGGTTGGGGGAAAGGAATGCTCGACAGCGAAAAAGCGTTTCGTCTTGGACGGCCGCTCCTCATGTTCTACAGGTTGTTCCTCGCCTTCGGAATATTGGCAGAAATCGTCCCCGGCATGGCGGCCCTGATCTCGGACAACAGTGGAATCCTGATATGCATGTTCATGACCACCTACCCAATAGCGCTCTGGAACAAGTTCACTGACATCGACGGCAATCCTGCAGAGAAGCAGGCGGATGGAACAACGGAAACAAAGAATCATGAAAACCATGTGGAAACCAGAAGAGAAACATCCATATACGTGAGGAAGGATATCCTGAGATACCGGCGATAACGGATACGGATCGGGGTGGAACGTTGAATCCGTTCCACCCCGATCCATACCACAGCCAGGTTTTTCGTCACCAATCGAATCACACGGCCAGACCGGCCCGCTTCGAATGACTGTCAAGATAGCTGACCAGCGCCTTTCGCAACAGTGCGGACATGCCTATGCCCTCGCTCTTCATGACACTGCGGGCCTCGGTCTCGATTTCCTTGGTCAGATAGGTCTTCGCAAGGATATCGGCTTTGGGACGCGGCTGGTCGGCGAGAGGCCTGCCGGCGAAGATGTCGTCAAGATCATCCGCCGTGAGAGCACGGTCGGGGACCTGGATCTCACGGATGATTTCCGGGGTGTGGCCGGCGTAGTAGTCGGACAGTTCGTCCCACGTCTTCTCGTCTGTCATGTCGTTCTCCTTTTCCAATCGGTCACTCATCGAAATAACGCAGCCATTCCGTCCTGCATTCCATGGCATGGAACGCTTTACGGGAACGTTGCGACACCAGGACCTCGATCTTTTTCTCCCGGAATTCGTCGACGTATCCGAGAAAAGCCATGACCCGATCGTCTTTCCTCTTGGATTCGACCTCGAGGATCTTCACCGGGTGGGTAATCACGTAGTCGATCTGTGGTCTGGTGATCCAATGCTTGTAGGCGGATTCCTCACATTCGAACATAATAATATAGTACCCTATTTTAGGACTAAATAAAAATGGCGTTCCCTCACTGATTGCGTTGCGTGTCATATCGTTGAGATGGAGAGCCCCTTGACGTATGTCGCTGCAACGATTCGCGAAAAAGCCGTTTTACCGGCCGTTCAACGGTTTCCACCATCGAATGTTACACCTGAGCCAACAAGGAATATCCCAGTAATGTGATATATTGGTTCTGTCGGCAAGGCAAAAGGCCAGCCGAAACGGCAGGAAGGAAACCGCATATGATGAACGTCAACTATCTCGACACAGGGTCCGGCGCCATCCGGCAGGACGAACTGCGCGACTGGTCCCAAGCCGCCTTGAACCAACTCGACAAAGCCTACGGATACGGCTCGTTCCGTCCCGGACAGCTCGAAGCCGTCAACACCATCCTCAACGGCCGGGACTTGGTCGCCGTCATGCCGACCGGCAGCGGCAAAAGCGTCTGCTACCAGCTTCCCGCCATGCGCGCCGGGCACCTCACGCTCGTGGTGTCTCCGCTACGCGCGCTCATGCGCGACCAGGTGCAGGCGTTGCAGGCAAGGGGAGTGGCCGCCGCCCTGATCGACAGCGGAGTGACGCCGAAACGACGCCGAAGCATCTACGACATGGCCCATGGGGGAGGCCTGCGCATCCTGTACGTCGCGCCGGAGCGCCTGTTCTCCGACGATTTCGCCGCTTTCACCCAATCCGCCCGCGTGGACCTCATCGCCATCGACGAGGCGCACTGCGTGCTCCAATGGGGACACGACTTCCGCCCAAGCTACATGCGCATCGGCGAATTCATCGCACAGCTGCCCACACGCCCCGTCGTCGCCGCGTTCACCGCGACCGCGACGAAACGACAGGTCCCGGAAATCGCCCGGGATCTCGGACTCGACCGGCCGGTCATGATCGGCACGGGCTTCGACCGTCCCAACATCCGGTTCGACGCGATCGAACTCAAACCGTCCGCGCGCAGGAAATTCATCACGAAGTGGGCCAAGACCCACGAGGGAAGCGGCATCGTCTACTGCACCACCATCCGCCGGTGCGACGAACTCTCCGGATGCCTGCAGGACGCCGGCATCGAAGCCGAAGCGTTCTACGCGCCACTGTCCGACAAGGAGAAGGCCCGCATCCAGGACGGATTCCTCACCGGATCGCCACGCGTGATCTGCGCGACCACCGCGTTCGGCATGGGCGTCGACAAGCCCGACGTGCGATGGGTCCTCAACGACGGGCCATGCGAAAGCGTCGAATCGTTCTACCAGGAGGCCGGCCGCGCGGGACGCGACGGGCAACCCGCGCGCAGCGTCATGCTCTGGACCGGAGGCGACTTTCTGAACTGGGAACGCCGTCTCGCCGACAGCGCCGGCAACGCGCTCGACGATCCGAAGGACCGCGCCAAGGCACAGAACGCCGCGTTCTCCCGCCTCGACGCGATGCGACGCTACTGCGAGACCGACACATGCCGCAGAGGCCTCATCCTCGACTATTTCGGTGACGAACACGACGAATACTGCGACAACTGCGGCAACTGCACGTACGTCGCGGACTGCGACCAGCCGACCGCCAAAAGAACGAAAACCACCGGAACGACCGCATCCCGAAACCTAAATTTCGAAGAAATCGACGCGACGATCACCGAATTCGTGTACGACCGGGAACGCATGCTCGGTTTCGGCTACGGCATCCGCAAAACCATCCGCAGTCTCATGGGCGACACCGGCGAGGGCGTCGATGACAGGGACATCGACCAGCTCGATGGATACGGAGCCCTCACGGACGTGGACGAGGACGTCATCGCGGACCGCATCCACCGGCTCATCGACAATGGAACCATCTACGTCGGCAACTACCACACGCTATTGGAGCCATAATGAAGACAAAACTGGCTGAACTGAGAAGAAGAACCGGCATGAGCCAGAACGAACTCTCACACGCCACCGGCATCAGACAATCCAGAATCAGCGAATTCGAGACCGGCCGCATACCCACGGCCAACATGACCCTGAAAACAGCCGTCTGTCTCGCCAAAGCGTTGAACGCGCACGCCGAGGACCTGCTGGACTGAGCCCGCAGGCAAATGCTGCCGCGGTGAAGTCCTACGGCAAAGCCTTCGGTCTGCTTCCGCCTTGCCATTCCACAAGCCTTTCTCCAACTAACCGTTCATAGGCTCGCCGGACGTCGAAAGCCATAAAAGTCACCGGACCAGATCGAACTGGTACTCCCTGCCGTCATCAAGCGAATCCACGGCCCTCACCGCCGCATTGTTCCACAGGCTCGCAGGCCATCCCGCCATCTTCGGCACAGCCCGCGCGAACGCCCGGTCCGACCGGTACATCGGCACATGCACCACGCCATCCTCACCAGCCTCCAACGATTCGACGATCGGCAGCACACGCCTGAACAACGCCTCCTGGATCTCATGGATCCGGTCGAACACTTCCGGCAGAGCGGACTGCACCCAATACGGCGGCGCGGCATGACCGTTCACGCCCTCTTCCCAACGAGAGACCGTCAACTGTCCCACCGGTTTGGGATCAGCCGGATCCTTCGGCACGAGCAGTCCCAGAATCACACCCAGATCGGCCTGGCTCAAACCAAGCATGCGTCGACGGGTCTCCATCTCGATACACGTGAAAACCATGATCCCCTTTTCCGGTCGAGAGAACCGGGCGGTCTGGAAAGCCCTCCCGGAAAACAATGACATCCGTTGATTCTACACGCAAAGAGCAAAGAAGGAGATGCGTCCCGCCGACGCCCGTGGACGTCGGATAAGCGGATAATCCGGGTATAGCTAGAAAGACCGCCGGCGGAACCCATCCCGACGATACCACAGGCAAAGACGCCGATACCGGCCCCTGAAACCGCCGGAGACCACCCCACCCGGCGGAGGGCGCCGGAAGCAACGGACCCTCCGCTATCGCTCCGGGACGATTCCGACAACGGAACATGCCCCGCCATGCCTAGTGCGGCGGGGCCGGGAAACGGAGCGGCGCGCCATCGCGCCGCAATCCTTCCATTTTCTTTTGGGCCGTTTGCCTACGGCAAGGATCGTAACCGTCCTCGCATCCGCGCCACGCATTCCGGGCCATGCCCGGCGTGCTCGCGGACGTTCAGGCGGCTAACGCTTCGCTCGACCAAACGGTCCAAAAGAAAAAATTCAGGGACCGGCAGAATCAAGGAGCGACATCATGACGAACCTGCTGTATGCGTTGACTGACCACGACCACACCGAAAACGAGCTCACGCCATGGCTCGCCGAATGCGTGTGGGGCCATTGGGAGTACGCCGCAGGATCACCCATCCACCCATACGCCAACCCGGAATACCTGAAGGTGGCGGAAGAGTCCCTATGGCGGTGGAACGACTGAATCCCCGCCGGACTGTTCGCCCGTGACCTGAATCAGACCCAATGGCATCGCATCCTCGCCGCGATGAACGATCTGGGACGCTTCGGCCTGTCCGCCACGGCCGTTGTGCGCCGGGGCTCACGGAACCGTTCGACGAAAGCGTGGTCGTCCTGCGCGACGACTGGGACGAAGCCGACTACTGCGCCTGCGAATGGTCCGACCCGAACACGGCCGACCCATACGAGTGCGTGGCCTACGACCTGCGTCTGCTGGCCGAGGAGACGGACCCGGATCCGCGCCATACGGGCGGGCTCGTACGCCACCGCACCAACTACGCGCTGGCCGGCTTCGACTATCTGACCTTCGCGGCATGACCGTGTACAAACCGAATGGAAGGAACAAAACAATGAGAAAACATTCGATGATGATATCGTCCATAGGCCTGATGTCCACCCGTTCGCCGTACCTTGTGCAGCTGGAAACATACATCAGTCCGGGATTGCCGTACTTCTCGGTCATCGGTCTCGAAGACAAGGACCGGCGCATACGCGAACGTATCCAAGCCGCATGCGCGACGGTGGGATACCAGTGGCCGGCATGCAGGACGACCATGAACCTCATGCCCGCCAGCATGCCCAAACAGCCGGAACTCTGCGTCCTCGCCTGCGCCGCCAGCGTATTGGCCGCCGACGGGAAAATCCCGCCGGAACGATTGATGAGCACCATCATCATCGGTGACGTGAACGAGGATGGCGCCATTCCACCCATCGAAGAGGACTTGACCGGATTCATCACTCATGCACGCGAACTGGGAATCCGTCATGCCATCATCCCATCGGCGAACCTTGCGGGAACGACCAATCCCACCGGCATCGAAGTCATCGGCGTGAGCCGAATCAACGAGCTGCTGGACCAGTGACCGCAGACACGTCGGCTGTCCACCGGAGTCTCCGGAGGACAGCCGTTTTCGATACCAGCGGCAAAAAGTTAGAATATGATACGCCAAGCCAGACCAAGGGGCGACGAATGGGCGAGAGAATCCTACACCGGCTTAATGACGACCCCAGCGAGGGCGACGACCTGCTATGGGGCCATGCGCGACTTCCATGGCCGGACCCATCCACTCCGGACGATGGACTCTATCATCGGGTGGATTCCCCGGAACTCTAACCGGAGACATCCCGGCACCCATGCGCGGATTACCAATTCAAGTTCAGGGGACCGTTCAGGGACCTTGGAATCAGAGTGGTATACCGGCCGGTCCTCAAGGAAGGAACCATTGAGTCCATACATGCTAAAATGGTATTAAATATGGTACAGATACCAGATAAGGAGATTGTCATGTTCAATTCGTTGGATGTGCTTGACGACCTCGTGCCCGTCAGCGAGCTCAGCAACGGGCGGACCGGCGCAGTGCTGAGCAAGGCCGACCGCGCGCCCGTCATCATCATCAAGCGCAACAAGCCGTCCTATGTGCTGATGGGCATCAACGACTATCAGGACCTTCTCGATCGTCTTGAGGACACGGAGGACGTCCGCCTCGCGGAAAAACGCATCGAGGACAACAATGGCCGGGCGACCATCCCCAACGCCGACCTGATGGCCGAGCTTGGCCTGACCGAAGAGGACATCGCGGGCACGCCGACCCCGGAGATGGCGTGAGCTGGCGGGTCGAATGGCTCGAAGAAGCCGCGAAGGACATGCGCAAACTGGGCAAGGCCGAACAGAAACAGGTGCTCAAAGGCATCGCCAAGGTCAGCGAGAATCCGCTGCCATCCAGCCAGGGCGGATACGGCAAGCCGTTGCGCAACGCGAACCGCGCCCATCTGGCCGGACTGTGCAAAATCAAGTTCAGGGACCTTGGAATCAGAGTGGTATACAAGCCGGTTCTCAAGGAAGGAACCATGGTCATCATCGTCGTAGGCGTCAGAACGGATGGCGAAGCCTACCTGAAGGCCGATGAAAGGCGCGGACGGCACGCACTTTGATAAGCGGGCGCATCGAATGGGGGCCGGACATTCCCGTCAATGGAATGTCCGGCCCCCATCATTTTCCGGCCCCTGAAGCCGCCGGAGCCCACCCGGCCCGGCGACAAGGCGCCGGGGGAGACGGACCCTCCGCTTCACGTCGGGACGATCCCGACAACGGAACATGCCCCGCCATGCCTGGTGCGGCGGGGCCGGGAAACGGAGCGGCGCACCGGTGCGCCGCGCCCTCTGATTTTCTTTTGGGCCGTTCGGCTAAAGCCTCATGATCGTAACCGTCTCCACGTCCGCGCCACGCATTCCGGGCCATGCCCGGCGTGCTCGCGGGCGTTCCGGCGGCTAACGCTTCGCTCGACCAAACGGTCCAAAAGAAAAAACTCAGGGAGCAATCCCGACAAGCCAAAGGAGCACACCATGACCGCCATCAAGACCACCAACATCGTCGAAGGCAACCTCGCTCAGGAGCCGAAGTACTTCCCCAAGGGACAGTACGTGGCACGCATCGTGTTCCGCATCATGCACACCGACCGCAAACTCAACCCGCAGACGAACCAGTGGGAGGACGGACGCACCACCGCCGTGGACGTGAACTTCTACGGCGCTACAGCCGAACGGTACGCGCAGACCATCCAACAACAGCCGGACGCGTTCGCCAAAGGCACGGCAGTGGCCGCATGGGGAGAACTCTCCGACCGTCCCAACACGTGGACCGACCGCGACGGCACCCCACAGGCCACGTCCGTCATCAACGGCACGCGCATCATCCCCAACCAGCTCGTCAACCAGCGTCGTGCCAATCGCCAGCAATCCAATTCCACCAGCCTGCCGCAATACGCCAACGCGGTCCCGGAACAGGACCCGTGGGCGGGACAACAGGCACAGGCCTGAACCATCACGAACGGCAACCGGGGGCCGTTCAACCATGACGGCCCCATCTATCCGGATGAAGAAAGGAACCTGGAAATGGAACGCATCGAAACCATTAATCTGAAGACCGAAACCGACGCCCTCGAAGCGGGACACGGCATCACCCTCTACACGTTCGACGAATACGGCCGACTCATACACTACGCGCATATCGTCGCAAGCACTCCGAAAGAACGCGAGGACGGCTACGCCGACTACTTCCTCACCATCTTCAAAGGCGGGGACGATATGCGCCGATTCGACCCGGACGATGGAAACGATTATCCGAACTTCGAATCAATCATCGAATCCATCAAGACCATCTGGTCCAACACGCCCATCTGGTGGGAACGTGACGGAAGCGTGCCCGGCGTGGATGCCGGCATCACATACGACGAGCTGCGCGGCGCGGACATGCTCGCCAACGCCCGCAAACGGCTCGAAAACGAAATGCGCCCGCGAGGCATCGAACCGGACGGCGAACAGGCCGTCAAGGACGCTGAGACCGTCAGACAGGCCGGACTGAACGCCATCACGCCATCATTCTTCGAACTGTTCGAGGACTACATCACCGAAGAGGACAGCCAGCTCGCCGCCGACGGCGTGGAACTCGAAGCGCGCACGGCATGGATGCATGAAATGTACCGGGCCATGCTGAACACGCTGAAAGAGTAGGCGACTTCCAAACAGGAAATCCTTCGCCGGGGCATCCGCCCCGGTCCGTTTGCCGTGCGGAAAACAACAACGAAACATTAAAAAACCAGCCGATATAATCGGTATTACAAGAAAGGAGACATGCCATGCCAGTTCTGAACATGGAAGTGCCCATCAACACTGAGGCCTATTATCGAGGCGAAACCATCGCACGCAGGGAAGGCGTGTCCCTATATGACAAGTTCGCGCAATGGCTGAACGAGTACATCGAGGACGCCGACGATGCGGCGGCATTGAACGACGCCATGGAAAAGGATGATGGCACGCGATACACATCCAAGCAACTGCGTGAGGACCTCGGGTTATGACATGGCATGTTGAGTACACGTCGGCCGCTCGAAAAGAACTACGCAAGATGGGACGCGTCAACGCGGCACGCATCCTTGACTGGATGGACAAGCACATCGACGGTTGCGAGGACCCAAGGGTGACGGGCAAGGGCCTGACCGCCAACAGGTCCGGACAATGGCGTTACCGCATTGGCGACTATCGTGTTCTATGCCTACTGCGAGACGAGGTGGTCACCGTCGAGGTCTTCCGTATCCGCCATCGCAGCGAAGCCTACAAGTAATCCATTCGCCGGACTCATCCGAACAAATCCCGATCGTTCTTCCAAACGGTCGGGATTTTTCATGCCCGCGGATGTCCCGCGGGCGGGTGCCTCCGGCGGCCAGAGGACGACTACCGCCCTCTGGGCTCCACGCGCCGGGAACCAGTTCCCGGACCCAGGAAGGCTTCGCCGTGCCACGGAGGCCACGGCTCGCCGGCGGGAAACGGACCCTCCGCTATCGCTCCGGGACGATCCCGACAACGGAACATGCCCCGCCATGCCTAGTGCGGCGGGGCCGGGAAACGGAGCGGCGCGCCATCGCGCCGCAATCCTTCCATTTTCTTTTGGGCCGTTTGCCTACGGCAAGGATCGTAACCGTCCTCGCATCCGCGCCACGCATTCCGGGCCATGCCCGGCGTGCTCGCGGACGTTCAGGCGGCTAACGCTTCGCTCGACCAAACGGTCCAAAAGAAAAAATTCAGGGACCGGCAGAATCAAGGAGCGACATCATGAGCGATACCGTCAAGCATTCGGACGATGAGGAAATTGTCACCCTCACCTACACGTGGGGGCAGGTCAAGAACTTCCTGCACGAGCACGGCAGGCCGGCGACCACCCGCAATGCCGAAGCATTGGTCGCCGCCTGTGGCCGCGGCAACCGTATCGAAAACGGTATGGATAGCCTGTTCAACGGCGCGTACGACGAGGTCGAGGGGCAACTGTACGAGGCGTTGACGGACGACCTGCCCGACAAGCCATGGTACGACCGGCCGAACGGGAAATGGGTATACGACCGTGAGGAACCCGCTGACCACCACGACGAAGGCGAAGACGAACCATGGTATGGCACGTACTGCCATGCCGGCGAACATTCGAGCGGGAACCAATGCTGGTGCTGCAACACCTGCTCCCAGTGCGGAAGGCACATGTGCGAATCATGCACCGTCCGTTGCGGCACGTGCGGCAGCATCGTCTGCGACGACGACGCGTACGAAACCCCGGACGGCGAATGGGAGTGCGTCGAATGCGAACTGAAACACGACCCGGAGAAAAAAACGGCTGTTCGACGCCCTCGAAAACTATGAGGGCACGGAACAATACGAGACGGCCGAAACCATCCACCGCATCATCCGCGGCTTCATCGACAGCCTCTAAACAAGACCGATGGGCACGGCGAGAAACCCATCGAAGAGAACGACCTGCGTGCCCTGCTCAGAGCGATCCGCCCCTCGGTCCACTGGTGCGAGAAGTCTACGGCATGCCCGCACCCGCGAAAAAACATGGAAACCGTTGAGAAACAACAAGCCAAAACAAGTAGAAAATATCACAATACTGTGATATAATGGGGGTTATCGGCAAGGCATAGGCCAGCCGAAACCCCAGAACGAAAGGGACAACAATGCTCGAAGCATTCAACGAACTCATGGCGGACCCTACATCCCGCGCCGAACTCGTCGGCGGACTGGTCGAAGTCCTCATCTTCATCATCCCCGCGGGAGCGTACGCGCTCTCATTCCGGATCCGAGCCTCTCTACGCCGCTTGCGCTACGGCACCGATCGTCCACGCGTCATCATCGGCCATGCGACCAACTCCTATTAGAGACGCATTCCGCCGACATGGCGGGCCGGAGGGAGTTCCGCCGACCTCCGGATTATTCCCTTGCAAACCGGCGGAATCAAAGGAGCCGCATTATGAGTGACATCGACGAAAATTCGGACCGCAGGCTGTCCGATACTTCCGAAAAGTACGAAGGAACGGAACATTACACGCTTGTCAAAACCAAAGACGGATGGCATGGCGACCCAGACGGTTACAGCTGGCAATGGTTCGACTTCCCCGACATCACATTCACCGATGACGGCGACTGCCATTTCGAACTGGAGGCCGAAGCCATCGACATGGCGGTCGAACTTGACACCTACCGGGAATTCCTCGCCATCCTCTCCAGAGAGATAGAAAAACTCCGCCAGCAAATCGACGGTTAGACAGGCAAGCCCGAATCCGCCCGCGGGACATCGCGGGCGGATGCCTCCGGCGGCCAGAGGACGGCTAACGTCCTCTGGACTCCACGCGCCGGGAACCGGTTCCCGGACCCAATAATGGCCAAACCGCGCCACGGAGGCCGCGGCCCGGCCGGAGGGAAATGGAGCGGCGCCCAGCGCGCCGCGACCCTTTTTATTTTCTTTTGGGCCGTTTGCCTACGGCAAGGATCGTAACCGCCCTCGCGTCCGCGCCACGCGATACCGAACCCCAAGGGGTTCGGCGTGCTCGCGGACGTTCCGGCGGCTAACGCTATCGCTCGACCAAACGGTCCAAAAGAAAAAATTCAGGGACCGACAGGACATCAAGGAGACGAGCATGAACACGAACCACTGCGCATACGAATCGCAGCACGAACCGAAGAACATCAAGGTCCAAGGCCTCCGCGGACGCTGGGACGTCTGCCTCCACGCAGTCGAAAAGAACGGCACCCGGGAATACTGGTGGGTTCTGAACGCCGACGGCGTGGATGGCGAGGAAGGCTACTGGACAACCAGGAAGGCCAAGGGCGAATACAAGTACTTCTGCGACGCTGGATGGGGAGACGCCGACAACGCCATCACACACCTCGAAGAGGAACTCGCCGACTGAAACCGGGACGACACGTCCGACCCATATCGGGCCGGACACCCGTGGAAAGAACGAAAAGCAAAGGGCAGGAAAGAAAAAATGTGCAACTACAAGTTGACCGTGACCATCAGCAAGAACAGCGAAATCGTGGACGGCGGCGGCTGGGTCACCTCCATGACCTGGAGGAAATCCACCCTCCTCGAAGCCAAGGACCGTGCCCAGGTCCTCGCCCTGCGCGACCTGCTCAACGGCGACAAGCCCGCGGTCGACGAGGACGGCTACCTCATGTGGGACCGCTGCTACGGACTGTGCAACACGCAATGCTGGCAGTGGGAGCTCGCCTGCGCGCACAGCACCTGCGTCAACCAGATCATGCGCCGTGCCGGCGTGGCCTGGCCCGAAGCGGGCGTGCCTGACATCGACATGCCAACCATCACCATCAACCTAGCCATCGACTGAAGAAGGAAACGACAATGGCCAACGAACAGCAGGGCCAGGACGCGGCATGGAACGATTTCCTGGAAGCCAAACGCAGACTGCTCCAATCGATGCTCGACTTCATCCAGGCCGCGGAGAAGGCGTTCGAAGGACACGTCTGGATCACACTTGGATATCCGGAAGGCATGAAGGGCTGGGCCGCATACTGCAAGGACAACTTCGGGCAACAGGCGACAATAATGAGGCAGCTACCGAAAAGCGACCGCAGGCAACTGCTCCTGGAAGCCAAGTCGGCCGGATTCAGCGACCGGACCGTCGCCCAGATCTTCGGCGTCAGCGCGTCGACCGTCCGCCGGGCAACAGCCGACGACGGAAAACAAAAGGGGGAGGACCAATGAGAAAAGCCGTGAACATCATCTGCGGCATCCTCGCGGAAGTCTGCGCCCTCGCCGTCATCCTCCTCGGCGCCTACATACATTTCCTCACCTCATGACAAACCAGAATGGAAAGGAGTCCCATGGGAGACGTCGAACGCGTCATGGAACGCGTCCACCGGCTGCTGGCGATAGCCAACGACCCCGCCGCATCCGACAACGAGCAGCGCATAGCCCTCGAACAGGCGCAACGACTCATGAACAAGCATGCCATCGAAGAATGGCAGCTCGAAGAAGACCACGACGATGTCGAGATCATCGAACGGAGGATACGATTGGAAACCAATCCATGCAACCGGTACATGGCACAACTCGCGAACATCGTGGCCCACGGAAACCGGTGCAGGGCGGCCTACGAATGCCGCAGGGCCGGAAACGGCCGCGACGTCGTCAGCACTGTCTGGATCTACGGCGCCCGCGTTGACGTCGACAAGACCGAATCCATCTGGACCGCCATGGAAACCAGCCGCGCCGCCATGTGGCGCGAAAGGGCCAGGACCACACCCCGTGCGAAAGCCAATGCGGCATGGAGGAACGGCTACTATCGTGGTTTCCAGGAAAAGATCGCCCGCAGATACGAGATCCTTCGACGTGAGATGGAATCGGACGGCACCGGCAGGGAGCTCATCACCGTGCGCGGCAGCCAGGTCGACCGATGGGTCGAAACCCACGTCACATTCATCTCCGACAAGCCGAAACTCTCCAAAGCCACAAGACCCAGCCAAGCCGCCTACCGGCACGGAAGACGGGACGGGGCGCGCCAGGCGATCGGTCTCAAGGAAACCGGACAGGCCGGCAACTGGACCCTGGAAAAGTAGCAAACAACCAAAAAATATCACAATACTGTGATATAATTGGGTTGTCGGCAAGGCATCAGGCCAGCCGAAACCCCAATCGAAAGGAAACCTCATGTATTGGGACCGTTACATCCGCCGCGACAATCCACGCCGCATCGAACCACTCGACAAGCCGCTCGACACGTACATCATGCTCGACACGGAAACCACCGGACTTAATCCCGAGGAAGGCGCCACACTCATCGAGATCGGCGCGTTCCTCGTACAGCCCGGCAACGAGAACAGCCGGCCGAGATTCGAACAGCTCATCGACCCGCGACAGCCGCTGCCGGAATTCATCGCCGGACTCACCGGCATCACCGACCAAATGCTCCAGGGAAAGCCGACCGTAGGCGCGGCGATGCTCCGCTTCCACCAATGGCTCGACCAGGTCTGGCCGGCAGGAAAGCCGCTGACCATCATCGCCCACAACGCCGAATTCGACGTCAGCTTCCTCGACGCCGCCGAACACGTCTACGATCCAACGGCAAGCGGATTCGACTGCCGGTGGCTGTGCACGAAGGAAATGAGCTGGGAGCTCAACCCGCAGAAACGCCATCATCGCGTGACCGACCTCATCGCCGACTACCACATCGGCGACACCGAAGAACACCGCGCCCTCGCCGACGCAATCCAGGAACAGATGATCTACCAAGCGCTCTGCCGTGAAGCCACCACGCGAGGAAAGTGGATCGAACGATGAGCATCATACTGGACGAGGCGCAAGCCTACGAAAATTCACGAGATTACGACTGCTGCCAGATCATCGAAGAAGACTACACGGTAGGCGACGCAGTCTACGAAGCCTACTGCGATGGAAGAAAAGTGCCCGTAACAGACGTTGAAATCGAGGCGGCGGCGAAATATCTGAAGGCCAACCCTGGACTGTTCGGTCCCTCCGCATGCTTCATCGACCCGAACCGTTTCGAGGAAATCGCGCGAAGTGTGCTCCAAGCCGCCAGAAACGCAGTCGGAAAGGACATGGAATGAGCTATCGCATTTCTTTGGATGGGACAGACCGGACGTTCCAGGACATCGCGGACGCGGCCGAGTACGCCAGACAGCTTTCTCTGGAGCTGAACGGAAGCGTGGTGAAGGTATTCGACGCCGAGACCGGGCTGGTAATCTTCACCGCTAAATCAAGAGCGAAGATTGAGGATTAGGAGCAATGAGTTATTACCATGAGCTGTACGTCGTCTGCGACGAATGTCACACAAGCCTTTTAGTCGATGAGGCGACCTATGAGGATGCGGATAACGATGCCGCCGACGAAGGGTGGCAGGTCGTCGTCGGCATCGAAGACAAGCACTATTGTCCGCGCCACTGGCATGTCAAATGTCATGACTGCGATGCCGCCGGCAGTGGGGCGCCGGACGAGCTCGAACGTCAGGGATGGAGGATCGATCGCGACTATCCGTGTGACAGCCTCTGTCCCGAATGCGCCAAACCTCCCAGACGGAGAACTCCAGCTCGTCCGATCCTGATATCAACCAAGACACGTGTGGAATGGGCAAGCCCCCAGAAAGGGCCGAATCCACAAACAGAAAGGACGATCCATGGCGACAATCAACCAGATCCCCATGACCATCATGGGCAACATCGTCAAAAACCTTGAACCCAAGCGGACAGCCGGAGGCAAGACCGTCGTCGCCTTCCGGGTGGCGCAGACCAGCGTCACCGAGAGGAACGGCAGATGGGAGGACGGCGAGACCACGTTCATCCGCTGCGTCGCATACGGCGCACTTGCGGATCACATGATTTCGTCCGGCATTCGCAAGGGAACCAGGGTCGTCGTCACCGGACGATTCGTGCAACGCGACTGGCAGACCGAGACAGGGGAGAAGCGCAGCAGCTTCGAACTCAACGCCGACGACATCGGTGCCTCCGTCCGCTATGCGACGGTCCAGATCACCAAAGCCAATGAATCCGCTGCCACGCCACCGGCACCCCAATCGCAGCCGACCCAACCTGCTCAACCAACCCAAGAGGCGAAAGACGATCCATGGCCCAACGTGGTCCAGGACCATTTCGCCGAACCACAGGAACCGGCTTTCTGAAAAAGAAGAATTCTCGGGCCCATGACATCCGACCGATCGTCATGGGCCCGAACTGTTTCCAGGAAAGAAGATCGATCCAGGTAGGATGGGCGAGTCAATGAGAGGGGGAACGTGATGTCAAAGGATGATGAGAGCCGTCTGATGGCCGTGGAGTTGGCGAAACGTCTACTGGTCGATGCCATATGGAAGACCGCCAGCATCGAGGTCGACGGGATCTCTTTCCGCGACACTCAAGAGATCTTTGAGGGCCGTGCTCCGGCGAACATGGCGGTGGACGACATCATCGTCGTCAACAACATCAAACGCGCCTGGATGTTCCTTTTCGAGAACGTCGACCAGCCCGTCAACTGGCAATACATGTCCGAATACAATCGGATCCTTGGCGAGGGTCTCATCCGTGACGCAGGAAAACTCAGGACCAATGATGTGCGCATCGGAGGAACCGATTGGATCCCGGAGCTTCCGACCATGGAATTTTCCCATGACGGGATCTCTTCATTGATGAAGATCGAATCACCCGAGGACCGTGCTCTGCTCATGTTCTGCAAGATCACGCGAGGACAATGGTTCAATGACGGAAACGAGCGAACCGCGCTCATGACGGCGAACCATGCGCTCATCAACGCCGGCGTCGGAGTGTTCTCCATAAGCCCATCCCTGAAACGAGAATTCACAACCAGGCTATTGCGCTACTACGAGTCGAACGATGACGTGCCATTCCATTCATGGTTGAAGGACAACGCCATCGGAAGACTGCCAGGCGGCATCACCTCTGCGGAATCACGACGCCTCGAACTCAAACGGAGCCGCGCCGCAGGGCCGAACTGCGCGTCACCATCCAGCGCGTCAGCGGTGACGCCATGACCGCCGACCTCCTCCTGAGCGAGATCGAGGCCTCGCTCGGTGACGCCTGGCGGCTGGACGTGCTGGAGGAACGGAACGGCACCGCCCGGATCCGCGTCGTCCTTGATGGGAAGTGACGCTTCCGGTATGAAAAATAAGTGTTGTAGCAAAAATTGATACAACACATAAAAATGAGTCGCATCCGGTGGTCCGAAAGCCGATATCGGCCTACGCACACCGACGAATCGCATGGTCCACATGATGGGCCACCGGCTCAAAAGGTCAAACAAACCCTGCCGATATCGGAATCGAGGGCCATTCATCAGCCCAAGACCACAATGACGTGACGGACCAAAAAGCGACGAAGCGGGATGCCGACATCGATATCGGATTCCGTCCATTTACCGATATATCGGTTCAAAAGAATAAATGAGCCAGGACCATTTGGACCATTTACCCCATGAATCAAATGGTCCAAATAACGATGAATCGCTGGAATGAAGCCAAAGGCCCAATTTGGACCACTTATCCGAACCGATATCGGGATCGGCCCATTTGCCGATATATCGGTCAAAGACCAAGTACGGGACCGGATGGTCCATCGGTATGACATGTACCTTGAGGCTCCGATATCGGAAACTTCCATCCATCGAATCCGATATCGGATTCGATCCATTTCGGATTATTTGGACCCGATATCGGTCCAAGAGAAGAAATGCGGCGGCGGACGGCCAGGCCGGTTCCGAACCCAATGGACCAAATCGATCCTCCGGGGGAATGGATGGTCTTCCACGCGACCGTCCGATATCGGAGATGATTCTGGGCCGGCCATCGGATCGATATCGCGCCGGTCGCGCCGGTGGCGGCGAATCGATTCGGGAAACGATCTGCACCTGAGTGCCGCGGCGCTTTTTGCATGCCATGCTCCGGAACGGATACGGAACATACCGGGAAAGCGATAAGAACGGATATACGGACAAGAAACAAAGCAAAACGAAAGGCAAGCCAAAAGAGAACACACAGAAAAAGAAGCCATACACAACCAAAAGCAAACCAAAAGAACAAGCAATCCAACAACAGACAGAAAAATATCCATACCCACAACCAAAGCAGAAAACCAAAAACTATACCTACCAAAAAGAAACCACGGGCGTCTTGCACCCGGCTTCGCGGCTGACGCCTGGGAACGGCGGAATACCGCCGTTTTTAAGGGTGATTTTGATTAACGTCAGGGTTTTGACCCGATATCGTTAATCTAATGACGCACTCCATGTGGTTTGACTATGGGAAAACAATCGAAAAACGCCATTCCGTGTTGCTTGCGTTGCGGAAAGCCTGTTACGGAGATCTGTAGAAAAACGGGCAAGGCCGGTGTCAAGGGTGAATACCGGAAGTGGCATTTGAAATGTGCCGCGAGTAAATGCATGAAGGAAAAAAGATTGGGTGAGGTTGACGAATGTTTGCGTATCGAGAAGGAACGGGATGATCGTCTGCTGCAGGCGTGGCTCGACCGGCAGGACGCCTTGGAATCTTTGAGTCGTGAGATCGCCGACTACAACGAGATCGCTCCCGGGCATGACAGGGCGGTGGTCGAAATGGTCTATCAACTTGCCCGTCAGTCGATATTAATGTTCCAGATCAATCCGATGATCCCCATCGATTACGGGGACGATTTCCGTTGGCTGTCCGCCGAGATCGGTTCGGACGGGATGAATCTGATAGCCGACAGCGTCCACTGGAACGGCGTGCGACGGTGGAACGACGATCCGGACGTGAGTCCGGAAGGCAGAGCGCCACGCACGTTCATGGGACGCATTGACGAACCGGGCGAACGACTCGAGGACGAATACACGGGCGACCTGGACCACAAGGAGACGACGGTCACCTATCAGACGGCCTTGAAGCATATCTGGCGCGAGGACAACATCGCGGGAGGCCGATGGGCCGACGATCGCGGTCCGTGGACATACAAGTGAGGTTCGATCATGGGAAAGAAGGAAGACCGGCAGCTCATCGGACTGCGCATGCGGGCGTCCGAGATCAAACGCAGACGGCACGAACTGGACGAGAGATACGGACGGATCGATGGAATATGTCCCATCTGCGGCAAACTGATCCGCAAGCCCAAACGAGGACCGACCGCACGGTTCTGCAGCAGGTCGTGCCGAGCGGCGTATGTCCGGCGGAAACAGGACGCGATCGATTTCAAAAAGAACAAGTCGGCGGAACTGGCCTTGGACCAGTTGAACAGGCAAGGCGGGGACTATCGGAAAAGGGCCGACGGGAAACGAGAATCCACCCTGAACGCGCACAAGGAAATCAAAAACGTCAGAAAAGCCAGTCGGTTCTCATGCATGTTCCAACTGAAAACCATTCTGAGCTACAAGCCGGAACTCATCGAACAGGCGACGGCGAACGGATACATCGCGAACCTCATGCGCGCTATCGACCAGTACGGCTCGCAGGGTGATGCGGAACGCATGCTCAGGCATCTCGGATACACGGGGCCGATACCCAGAGACAAGTGAACAAACCATGGCAATGAACCTCACCAAACTCAGCAACGCCGAATACCCGCTCCGTGACGCGCGGGAAGCGATCGACGGTGACAACGCGTTGAACCCATCCGATCCGAGCGCCTACTACACGGCGGCCGGCAATCCACCAGGCGTTTGGATCGGCAAGGGCGCGGAACTCGTCGGCGGCAAGGTCGGCACCACGGCCTCCAGCAAAACCGTCCGCGCACTCATCAACGAACGACGCAACCCGTCCAACGGCCAATACCTCGGAGACATCAAAATGAGCGAAGGCGACAACGGGGAAGCGCCGGTCGCCGGCTTCGACCTGACCACACGCCAGCCGAAAAGCATCAGCATCCTCTGGGCGTTCGGAGACAAGGAAACCAGGGACGGCATCGACGAGTGCATGCGCAAGGCCGTGGAAATGACCATCGACTATTTCGAAAACGAGTATGCGACGACCCGCGCCGGACAGGGAGGCGTCGCCAGCGTCGCGGCCGACGGCGTGGCCGGTTTCGCGTTCGACCACTACGACAACCGCAACGGCGACCCGCAGCCGCACAAGCACATCGTCATCAGCAACCGCGTGCGCCGCTCATCCGACAAGATATGGACCGCGTTGGACGGTCGGAAGATCTACGCCAGCATGGTCGAGATCAGCGAAGTGCATGAGAACCTGCTGCAGGACCTGCTCACCGAACGGTTCGGCTGGTCATGGACCCTCAAACAGGACACCAACACCAAAGCGGTGGTCAACGAGGTCGAAGGCGTTCCACAGGAACTCATCAACGCGTTCAGCAGCAGGGACGCGGAAATCGATCTCCTGCTCAAAAAGAAAATCAAGGAGTACGAGACCTCCACGGGCAAGCAGGCCGGTTGGAAGACTAAAGCGGAACTGCATAAGGAAGCATGGCTCGCCACCCGCAAGGTGAAGCCAGAGATCCAACCATCCCTGAAAGCGAAACGCGACCACTGGTTCCGGAAACTCGGCGAAGTCGCTCCCGGCATCCAGATCGACCAGATGCTCAAAGACGTCAACTCACACAAGACCGGCCTCATGCATGTGGACGCAGAAGGCGAGGACGACATCGCACGACTCCTGCTCGGCCAGCTCGCCGACCTCACCCGGCTCGCCGGAGGCGGCGACGAATATCTGGACCGTCAGGCACGCGCCGTCATCCGGAAAACAGTCAACGCGCACACCGTATGGAAACGCACCAACGTGCGCGCCGAAGCCGAACGTCTCCTGCGTGAGGTGCGCATCGACCCCGCACAGCGCATCATCGTCGCGAACAAGATCGCCGACAGGGCGCTCGGTCAATGCGTCAAACTCACACCGGACCGGTACAAACTCCCGGACGGCGCGTTGGACGATCTGAGCATCGCCACACGCCAGGGGCAAAGCGTGTTCGAGGACGCCGACCTCGACCAGTACACGACGACCGACGTGCTCGAAGCCGAACAGTACATGATCGCCAGTCTCGACAAAACCACCGGAATCGGATACAAGCCGAGGGAAGGCAACCGATGGCTCGACCAGTGGAACGAGCGGATGAAAGCACAAGGCGGCTATCCGCTCGCACCCGACCAGCAGCGTGCGGCCGCATACGCGTTGGAGAACCCCCGCCTGGTCAGCAGCATCATCGGACCGGCAGGCACAGGCAAGACCACCACCATGAAAGCGGTCGCGCAAGCATGGCAGGCCAAATACGGTGCCGACAGCGTCATCGGCCTGGCGACCAGCGCCAGGGCGGTGGGCGAGCTCAAAGACAGCATCGGATGCGAAAGCATGACCATCGCGAAGCTTTTGACCCTCAACAATCCCGAACGGATCAAAGCCGAAATCCAACAGGAAGGCAGACTCCAACAACAGTTGAGGAACGCGTCCAACCCGTTGGAACGATTGTTCATCCGCACTAAGATAGCGACCCGTCACATCACGGACTCGTCTACGATCCGGCCGAACCAGCTGATCATCGTGGACGAGGCGGGCATGACCGACACCAGACTCCTGCAATGGATCACCAAACTCGCCGAATTCCATGGAGCCAAGGTCATCCTCACCGGCGACCCCAAACAGCTCGACTCCGTCTCCGGAGCCGGAGGCATGCTCGGCTACGCCGACCGGCACGGGAAATGCGAACGATTGACCAGCCTCTGGCGGTTCACCGGCAAAGCCGAGAAATGGGCGGACGATCCGGACGGTCCCGCTTCCCGACGACGTTGGGAAGGCGAGGCCGACGCGACGCTCCGGCTGCGTGAGGGCGGCGACCGGTTGGACGAGTCGAGCGTCGACGAATGCCGCCGACTCATCGACGAATACATGGAGCACGACCGTATCCACTGGGGCGAGGACGTCGACCTGGAGGAAGAGGCGTACCAGATGTGCATCAAATGGCAGGCACTCGGCAAATCCACGCTTCTGCTCGCCGGCACGAACGCGCAGGTACGCGACATCAACCAACGGTTCATCCTCGAACGACGCGCGCAGGGAAGAAGCGAAAGCGATCCTGCCAAGCTCTGCCGTCTGCGCGACGGACTCGACGTCGGAACCGGAGACCAGATCGTCTGCCGAACCAATTCGCGAAGCGTACGCGACCAGATCGGCCGGCCCATCGAAAACGGCATGACGTTCAAAATCATCTCCACCGGCAAAGCGGGCGCGAGATGCGTGAACCTCGCGGACGGCGTCGAATGCAGAATCCCGAACGACTGGCTCAAGGAAGCATGCGAAGCCGGATACGCTGCCACCGTCCACCGCAGCCAGGGCATGACCGTGGACCGGTGCGCCGCGGTGTTCCCATCCGACGAGAACATGGCATGCAACCTGCAATACGTCGCGGGCTCGCGTGGCAAGGAGGAAAACCATTTCCTGTTCGGATGCAAAAGCGAAGAGGACCGTCATATCGACCACATGCTCACCGGTGTGGAAGAAGACCCGAGGAAAATCGCCATGAGCCGCATGCTCGACTCGCTATTGACCCACACGGAGACCATGACCGCGACCGAAACCATGGAACAGGAATACAAGGACCGGTACGATCTGAAACGGCTGCTCCGCGAACACGATTACGCGGCCGGACTCATCGCCGGCCCCCACCTGCTCGCCATGCTCGGCAAGACGCACGACGCGAGGACCGTGGACAAGATCAAACGCAGTCCAAGCTTCGAATGGCTCCGTGGAGTCTGGTCCCGCGCCTACATGACCGACCCGAAACGTGCCACCGCCATCATCAGCCAAAGCCTTGAGAAGAAGCCACGCAGGCTCACGGCGGAGAAGGCCGAACACGCCGCCATCCACGCGGCACGCGGCATGATGCTCGCGGCCGGTACGGAAACAGGCGGCACGTTCACGCTCGACATGGACGCGCCATCCGACATGATCGAAACAGTCCGGCACATGATGGACGAGACCGGCATCCCATACCATGAGGAACCATCCCTGGACCCCGGCCGCAGCCGGTTCAGCATGGACGAGCGGTACACGCCGGCGGTCAAGGCCATGCTTGACGCGCATATACAGGCCCGGGACGATATCGACCAGTCCATGTTCCCCGAATGGGAAGCGTTGCGCAAAACCGCACGCGGGATCATCAACGACGATCCGGACCTGAAAAAGAAAAACCGGCCCGTGGAACCCGACTGGGCGGCGACCATAGCGGGACGATTGAACGCCAACCTGTTGGACCGGGTCAACGGCAGCGTGCACGACGATTGGGTGGGTGGCATCCTGCCTCCCATACGCTCCCGCAAGCATGACGCGGCCCTCGACCTGGTGCGGCAGAACGAACGGCTCATCGAAACCAGGATCGACAGCCTCGAACAGGAAGCGCGCCGAACCAAGCAGGCATGGGTCGGCCAGGTACTCGCCGCGGCCGGGGACTCCGACAAGCGTCTCCTGCGCGACGTCGTCGTCTACCGCGCCATGTGGAGTGTGGAGGACGCCGACAATCCGCTAGGGGAGAGGCCTCCCGCGGAAAGCGGCAGACAGGAACAGCATTGGGCCAACCTCAACGGCCGCATCAACCACACCAGCGGAGTGGTCAAGCCGCCCAAACCCACCCGGGAAGGGACCCGCATCCCGGTCACGGCCAAGACTCCGATCAAGGAAAAAGCACCGATACGGAAGGAGCCAGCCGTCCATGTGGAGGGAAAGCTTCTGGACTCCGGCATTCCAATGGACACCAAACCCACGCCCGACGGGGACAGACTGCTCGGCCGATGCTCCCGGGACATCGGTTTCATCAGCCGTATGTCCGACATCGCGGACAAGGCGGCCCTCGACTTCATCCATGGCAGATACGATCCCGACGTCACCCTCGGCAGGATACGCGACGAGGTCGGCGGCATCGCCCAGGCATGCCGCGAGACGTTTGGCGAGGATTACAGCGACCATATCGACGAGGCCGCACAATCGGCCCTTGACGCACTGACCGATCCCATCAACGGCAGGATCGCCCGATTGGCCGACCACGGAACGGGAGAAGCGGAAATCATCGACGCGAACCGCAGGGACCGCATGCGACGATTGGAGGAATACTACATGGAACGGGCTGTCATGGACGCGGATGAGCGCAGCCACGACACGTACTCGCTGCTGCCACCGACCATCAGGCAAAGCCTCGACGCGCTCACCATGACATATGGCGGCACCGCCACGGACCTCATGGGCACGGAAGCCACCCAGAACAAAAGAACCATGCAGCCCATGGACCATGACATGCCCACTTGGGACGAACTGCGGCAATGCTCGACGACCATCGAGGAATACTACGAAACTCATCCGTCCGACAGGCATGAAGGCCGTCTCCCCGAGGATGTCGAGCAGAGTCTGCTCACGCTCGCGTCAATGTACGGCATGGGACGGGAAGCGGACCAGAAGGAACTCGAAACGATGCGAGAGACCCTCCATCGGATTCCGATGGATGAACCGCACGTGGAACAGACAACGGAAAACAACAACGAAAGGACAGCAACATGGCAGGAATCCTCGAGACTCTCGCAGAATGGCTTGTCTCAGTAAGCCAATGGTTCAACGGATGGGACATCACCTTATTGGTGCCGGCGCTCATCATCCTCACGGTGATAGGCGGAGTGACCGGACGTGCGGCCACCGGGCCGAGACTATGGATGCAACTCGCTTGGGGAACGGTGACCGTCATCCTCGGCCTGATCGAGGTCGCGATCATCTGGACCATCATCGCCCGCTACCTGCCGGTCGCCGACATGGGCACGCTCATCCAGAATATGCTCCAGCGCAAGCCGCTGCTCGTCGCAATGTAAATAGGGCTACTTCGTCCTCGCATATTTCAGATAACGGCTCCGCATGTCGACGGGGATGCGCGACATGAGCTCTGCACGGGTCATCCTGGCGGAACGCTCCGGAATAATGGCGGTGGGCTGACCTCCCCACGCGCGACGGCACAGACCGACGAGAGCGGAACCGTCGACGAGCTCGACGCCTGCCTGGGCGGCATAGTCCACGGCGTCCTGCGAGAACGAGCTGGTCGTCACCAGCATCATGCCGTGCGCCTGTTCGACGGCGTTGGCTCCATGCAGTTTCTGGACGACCGGACGCCCGACATGATGCCGTGGCGAGTAGCACTTGCATTCGGCGATGTAGGTCTCACCCTCCGGGCTGATCATCCTGAGATCGAAGCCGCCATCGCGCGACGGCGGCGTGGTCTCCGCCCGCCAGCCGAGCGTATGGAACAGATCAGCGCAGAAAGGTTCGAAATCGGTCGGATGATCCCTGAATCTGTTCACGATGCCGTCGATGCTGGTCGCCTCGCTGCGGGCGCGCTCCCGTTCCGTGAGACACCTGAGCTTCCACTGCTCCTCGGGGCAGCGTCCCAGGTCATGGCCCGCGTCGCGCAGGTCGTTCACGAAATCGTAGGCCGTGAACGGGTTCCTGACGCTCAGACGCCATCCCCCGAGGAAGATGACCGTGGGCGTGCGGACGATGCGCGTGTTGTTCGTCCGCAGGTCGCGGGTGCCGTCCTTCTTGGCCGCCTGCCAGTATGGGTATCCCATGCTGAATCCGTCGGGCGAGTGACGCCGGTTCAGGCCGACCCTCACGGAGAAAGGCACGCGCACGGAGTATTCTTTCCCGATCATGTGGCGGAGGATCACCTGGGCAAGCTCCCAGACGACCCATGCGACGATCGCGACGGCAAAGACCGCGACGATCAGGCTGACGATGCTCAAATCGTATGCGTCGGTGTAAAACACCTGGTTCATCAGACTTCCCATGTTTTTCTCCCCGGTAGTGCTCGTTCCAATGTGCCCAATTGTAGACGGTCGACGCGGCTGCACAATGCCATGAACGGAACGTCAAGGGCATTGCCAATCTTGTCGATGTTCATCTTTCGCTCATTTCGCGTCAAGCCTTCGTAAATGGGCGTAAATCATCCCGCAATCAGAACGTGATGCGAGAACGTCCCTCACTCCGGCGATTCACGGAGCATAGGACATTCGGTGAGCGCGTCCCCCTTCCGAATAACGGCTCTCTGCCTTGCGGATAACGCCGTGAACGGAATCCTCTTACTTCTTTTTCCTGTTCAGATCGTCGAACGACAATCCGATCCCGTACTGCCTGTCCGGCACGAGACGCGCGTCGAACGTCTTGCCCGCCTTCGACTTCAGGCCGGACACCTTCGGACGTTTGCCCTCCAACGTGCGGCGGACCATGCTATCGGTCAGCTTCTTGCCGAACTTCTCAGAGAAGATCTTGTAGCCGCAACCCTCGCCGAGCTTCCAGGCACCGGCATCATCCCTCACGCTCTTGTTCGACGAACACTGCCAGACGCTCCCGGTCTTGACCACGGGTTTGCCGCAACGCGGGCAGGGGCCGAACGACTCACGTTCGCCGGCCTGCTGCGCCAACTGTCGCAGGCTGTCGCGCTGGGTCATCTCCATGACACGGCCGGGCATCGCCGCGCAGGCCGTGCGGATCTCGTTCAGAAAGACCGTCTCGTCGCCCCTGCCATGTTCGATGTCGGCAAGGCTCTGCTCCCATTGCGCGGTGAGCTTCACATCCTTCAACTCGTCTACGGCGACACCGACGAGCATCCGCCCGGCAGTGGTGCTGCGTATCTGCTTGCCCTTACGCTGCAGGTAGCCGCTTTTGACCAGGCTCTCGAGAATGCCGGCGCGGGTCGCAGGCGTGCCGATACCGCCCGAATGGCTCGTGTCGTCATCCAAGGCGGCTTTCAGATCGCTGTCCGCGACGAAACGGCTCGCATGCTCCATGGCGGACAGCAATGTGGCCTCCGTGAACGGTTTCGGCGGCGCGGACACGCCCTCGGCGAGGGAAGGTGAGCCGGACTGGGAGAGAGGTCCCTTCCCGAGGGAGTCCGGTATCCGATTCACAGGCTTCTTCTCCGCATCGTCCTTTCGCGACGTGCCCTCGATGGCGGTCCAACCCGCCTCGACGGTAACGTCGCTCGACGCGGACAGCGGAACCCGTTCCGTGGAACCATCGGCATGACGTTCATCCAATGCCGCATCGACTTTCACCGTGTCGTGGACACGGTCCGTGGCGCAGGCGGCCCACATGCGCGTCAGGATCACGGTCATGACCTTGCGTTCCATGTCCGTCAGGTCATGCTGGAACACGTCGTATGTGAGACGCCGCGTCGGAAGGATTGCGGCATGACCTTGGACCTTGTCGTCCGCGACGCACCGCATCGGATCGAAGCCGCCGGCGGAATACAGGTCGTGGATCGCGTCGACGGGCTTCTGATCCAGGAAACCCAACGCGTATTTCGGCTGCAGCAGTTCCTTCAACCCGTCCACGTCATCATGGGTGACGTATTTGGAATCGGTGCGGGGATAGGTCGCTACCTTCATCTCGTACAAGTGCTGCAGACAGTCCAGCGTCTGCTCGGCGGTCAGCCCGTGCCGGTCGCTCATGGCCTTCTGCAATCCGGTCAGGTCGAACAGGGTCGGCGGCTTCGCATGCTCGCGACGCCGTCTCACCTCCAGGATCTCCACGGGAAGCCCCATCGCGTCGGCCAGTATGCGGCGCGCCATCGCCCGGTCCTCGATCTTCCCGCTTTCAAGCGTCCACCCGTCCATCGGCACGATGAGTCGCCAGAACGGAGTCGGCTTGTGTGATTCGATGGCGAGATCACGTTGGACGACCATGTTCAGCGTGGGTGTGCGCACGCGTCCGAGCGACAGACTGCGATGCCAGGCGAGCGTATGGGCGCGTGACGCGTTCATGCCGACCAGCCAGTCGGCTTTCGCCCTGGCGTCCGCCGCGTCGGCCAGACCATCGTAATCGGATTCCGGACGCATCCTTTTCCACGCGTCACGGATGGCCTGCTCGTCCAATGACGCGACCCACAGGCGCAGGGACGGTTTGGAAATCTTCGCGGCCATGAGGATACGACGGAATATCGCCTCGCCCTCACGGTCCGGATCGCACGCGTTGACCAGTTCGGTCACCTTGTCGGAACGAAGCAGTTCGGAGAGGGAACGGTAACGTTGCACCGCGCCCTTCGCGCCGCTCAGACACCAACGCCATGACTTCGGATCGATGGGAAGGGACTCCATCGTCCACTTATGCGCGGACCAGGGCATGTCCGTGTATTCCTCCGGATCCGACAATTCCACCAGATGACCCTGCGCCCACGAGATGAGCGCCCCTCCGGCCGAAACATACCCATCACCCTGCCGCACATCGCCCAACGCCTGCGCGATGGCGAAAGCCACGGAACGTTTCTCGGCGATCACAAGACGCAATTCAATTCCTTCCCGATATCGAATGGTGCGTCTCTTCCACACGCATCCCAACCGATATCGGTTTTTCATCCTCGAAAAAAATATCGGCGGCGAAAAAACCGGGGGCATGTGGACAGGAGGAAGACGGGAAAGCCCCGTCGGAAAGGAAACCATCATGGTCGACGTAACCCAACGTTCGGAACTGTCCTTCATGAACCATGACGCTCTCTCGCACGCCATCGAAAACATCCTCGACCGGCATGAGGAGATCCAGGACTGGACCATCCTCTACACGCAACGGGAACTCGGCATGAGATATCCGGGCATCGACTTCTCCACCGCGTCCACACTCGCGAAGATCGCCACCGATCCCGGACTGTCCAAGGAATTCGACCAATCACTCACCGCCGACGCCATCGAACGCATGCGGGCCGTCCCACTGCCGGACCGTCCGGAACAACGGTCGGACGCTGGGCTTCCCATGCCGGATCCCGGCATCGACCCGAACTCCGGCAACGGTCCCATGGGTCCCGGAATCGGAATGTGACGGAAAGGAGACGAACATGGAAAACCCGACCTTGGAACGGATGGAAGCATGGCGCGACCAGGCGACCGAACGGTTATCGCTCTTCGCGCGAAGCAACGCCATCGAAGAGCCGATCGGAATCGGCGAGGAATGCTACCAGCTCGGAGAGGATTGCTACAAGCCCGACGGGTACGACCAATTCCGCTGGGTCACCGAAGACCAGTTCGACTCGGTCCTCCCACCGGGAATCGAACACGACCGGTACATCGCCATGACGAACATGACCGGCTTCGACGACGTGGCCAAGGAATGGTCCGCGAACTGGAACGACCCCGGATACTGGCATGATGCCGCGGCCGATGCCTTATGGTCCAGCAACGACGGCGCCTATTGGACCACCCGCGACGAAGACCCGTCGGACGCCGTCATGGCGCGCGCCACCGCCGCATCGCAGATCGCCCTTGAACTGGACGCCGATAATCTCATCGAACGCACGCCGGAGAACATCGGACTGCTACATGACATCGTCGATACCGTCCATGACATGGACGGTGAAAGCGACCTCGGATACTACCGCGCCTACCCGTCCGAAACCGCCCGCGAAACCGTCGGAGAGCATCTCATCGATGGCGAGATCGCGGAGAAAACCATGTACGGCGGATGGAACCCCGACAGGGACCGGTATCTGAGGGTCAACAAGGACGGCGACTGGGTCGGCATGGACCAGACCACCGCGGACCGGCTCGTATGGGACAACCGTACGCCGATCCTGAAAAGCGTCGGCGCATACGCGGACGACATGCCGGCCGACCTCACTGACCGCGTCTGCGTAATGGACGAACGATCCTCCGCCGCACGCGTGAAAGCGCCGGACCCGTGGACCGGCGTCGACTTGGACGCCTTGTTCCAAGCCAGCGGGCCGACCATTCCCGATCCGGATCCCGGCATCGACCCGAACTCCGGCAACGGTCCCATGGATCCCGGAATCGGAATGTGAGAACCAACCATGTCATCCATCGATATGGAACGGTTCCGCAATGACATCAACCGGTATCGGAACAAAACCGGCATGCCTTGGGCCGCATTGGCCGAAAAAGCAGGCGTGAGCCCGGCGATGTTCACCCGCATCAAAAAAGGCTCGGCCGTCACCCTCGAGGCATTCGCGCAACTGTGCTCCTCATTCCAACTCAATCCCATCGACTACATGCCGGAACTCCAAACAAAACCAACGAAGGAACAACCAATGGAAGACGTGAAAAGACTCAGCATCGACGGCAAGGACTTCACCATCGAGGACGTGGAACTGCGATCCGGCCCGGCCTGGGCGAACGGTCCGAGACGCGCCGACGCGGAACTACCCGACGGGCAGGTCCTCGGCAGCATCATGGCATCGGACGGCGAATGGCTCTGGCGTCTCGCCGGAGAGAAATGGAACCATACGGAACCGGCCGAAGGCCCCATCGCCGAATACATCGGCCATGAACCGAACCGCCTCTCGGCCATCAGAAGCCTATTGCAGGCCATCGAGGACCGGTATTCCACCACGGCGGCCGACGACCCATGGGCATCCATGCCGGACGCTCACTCCACCACCATGCCGGATGCCGTCAGCCAGACCCAACCGGCACAGGTCGGGGATCCCTGGGCTTCGGCCTTCCCAGACGCGAACGCCCTGCCCGACCCGGATCCAGGCATCGACCAAGGCGCCATGCCAGCCACCGGACCCGGGATCGGAATGTGAAAGGAGACGGACATCATGCGTGACGACAAGACCGGAACGGACGAGGAACTGAACACACCCGACACGGCGAGAACCATTCCAACACGAAGGAGGAAGGAACCCGAGCCTCCGGCGACGGACGAGTGGCGTCCACCCGCATCGCTGAACCCCTGGGCGCGCGCGTTCGACGGCGACAGCCTGCCGGACGAACCGTACATGGGAAGCAACAAAAAACCGAAACAACTCTCCAACATGCTCCCGTACCCGAATCCGGCATCGGCCGACACGGCGGACGACAAGCCACGCCCCACATTGGAAGGCATGCGGTGAGCCGAATGGAAGGAACAGCCACAATGATCGACGAAAACACCAGCCGGCAGGTCGAAGAACTCTACCGTTCCGACGATTGGGCCGAACTGCGTTGGGCACGCGAACATTCCACCCCACAGCAGATCGCACGGCATCTGCTCGACCCGCAATGGCGGAACCGCGACTACAACGCGTTGGACGAACTCGTGGAAATGACCCACGATGCGGACCTTTCCAGCCTCGACGAGGACGATCTGGAAACCCTCGCGGCCAGCGGACTGCCGGAACTCCGACAGGCGATCATCCGCTATGCCGGCACGCCGGCACGTCTGCTCGAGGACATGGCCCGCACCGAAAGCAACACGAGACTGCTGCAGATGCTCGTCGAATCAGGCAAACTCAGCCAGAACGCCATCGACCTGTGCTGCTGGAACCAGACGGACAGCCGACTGGCGGCAAGCATGCTGCCGAAAGCCTCGGACGACCTGCTCCACCGTCTCAGCGGCCGCGACTGGTGGCCATCCAGGAAGAACGCCGTCGAATCCGGCAGGCTCGACCGCAAGGACCTGGACGACATGATCGAAACGGAGAACCACCCGGACGTGGTCTCCGCCCTGATCGGCACAGGCGAATTCGACATGGACAGCGAAGTCAACGCCATCAGACGGGTCATCACCTCACCCGGGCTTCTCACGGCATACACCAATCCGATGAACCGCAGATACAGCCTCGACCAGTCCCGGCAGGAAGTCGTCCGACAGGCCGCGAGAACCATGCTGGAGCACGCTCCCGTGGGAATGATCCTCAGCATGCCCGACGACGATGATGAGAACTGGCGCACGCTCATCGACACGGCGGCGACGGAATACGCCGGGGAACTCGGCAAGGACATGCTTGGCCTCATCGCCCAGTCGGAAGGCAACACCCAGGCACGGACCATCCTCGCCGGATGGGGATTTCCGAAAGCCGCGGCATCCAACGCGGAACGGACCCTGGCGGCATCTCCCGGAGCGGACGGAACCTACGGGTTCAACCTGCGGCTGCTCGGACGCCTCAAGGACGACGTCGACTATTTCCTCGGCCCATCACATGCGGAGAAATACCTATGGGCCGGCAGCGTGGACGCGCAGATCGCGAAACTCCGCGAGATCGACGGGACAATCAGGCCGGAAGACCGTCCCGAATGGTTCACCACGGAGTGGATCGACCAGGCCGAACGGGAGATGAAAGCCCCGTCCGACAATACGGGAACAGCCCTTGACGCCGCATTGTCAGGCCAATACGCGGCGTTAGAGAATGCGGTCATCGGCTACATCGACGCGCACGACACGGACGCGGGAACCAGCGAGAACGGCGCGAGCCAGTTCGCCGGATACGAGGTGGCCGCACGCGACGCGAACGGAACGCCCATGGCCTACCGGCTCGACTGGTTCGACGATGAAGGCATGGTCCACGAGGGGCCGGAGGCCACGGAAACGGAACTCAGGAGTCTCCGCGAAGGCATCTTCGACAGTCCGGACTCATGGGACTCCTTCAACACGGCGACGGACACGCCCGATACGACCGCCGCCGATACTTCCGGAACGGCCGGCACGAAGCCCGGACATGAGACGGGCCACGGTCCGCAGATCGTCTTCACGTCACTGGCCGGCGGACATGGCATGCCGGAAGGAACGGTGGAACTGCTGTCCGACGACGCCGCCCGACAGGTCTCGGACATCCTCGACGCCGGAGGAACCAGTGGAGGACGGCCGGAACGGGCAGCCGGACAAGACCGGGAACGACGCCGCGAGAACATCGACAGACTGTTGGACGTACTGCCCGTCACCATGGTCACGAAAGACGGAAACCACCAGGTGACGGCCGAAGAGGTCATGGCCATGGCCGACCGGACGGAACATGCCGCGGACATGGCCGAGGAGCCGGATCCGGCCGCCGCATCATCCACGGATACGCCGGCGCGAACGGACGCGTCGGAGCCGGAACGCGCGGAGGACGCGCCGTCTTCCGGTATGGAGGCCGGAACGGTTTCCACGCCGGAGCTCATAGCCAAAAAGATCGAGCTGTTCGGCATCAAGGTAGGCCGGTTCGAGGTCGCCCAGCTCATCCGACGTGGAGCCGGACCCGAAGCGATCGCGGACATAGCCGACTCGTACGATCTCAACCTGCGGAACGGCATGGAAAGCGGGGAGGCCCGACTGGCCGCGGAACGCGAGCACGGATACGCGCCGGACAGGACGGTGGCGGATGCGACGCGGTCCGAAGACGTGGACGATGAGCCGGATATCGACTTCGGTTCCCCTGAACGGGAGCTCGCCGCCCAGATTGTCATGCAGGAGGGCGGCACTCGGCAGGAGGTCCGCGAGCAGTTCACCGACGATGATCTCGACCGGATCGCACGCGATGAGGCCGACGCCGGCGTGGTAATGTCCGATGGCGACGAGGTGGAGGACGTCTTGGACGGTCCGGAAACTTCACGGCCCGTGGTCGCGGCCACCATCGAGGCCGAACAGCTCGCCTTCGACTTCGACATGCCGGAAGAAATTGACAATCCCCATATTGGGGGGCAAAATAATTGGGAAACGAAATTAGACAATGTGTCTAATTCGCGTGCTTCCCACGAAACGGAAGAAAACGATGCGAGGAAGGAGACGACCCGAAATGACGAACATCACGCATTGCCCGTACACCGGGATCAAGAAGATGAGGTACCTGTTCATGGCGGAGCACATGCCGGAACAGCTCAAGGAGCTCAAGAGGCAGGGGATGCCGGCGTTGGACGCCTACATGGACCAGGTCCAGAAGGACTACGGCCGGACGATCACCGAGTACGTCAACCATTGGGACAAGACGCACCAACACCTCAAGAAGCCGGGCAACTGGGATCCGTGGCTCAAGGGACTCAAGATAGCGGAGCATCAGGCCGAGGAGATCGCCATCAGGAACGTGATCGAAGCCCTCTGACCCACATCGACCGCGGTCTGCTCGACCCGGACCTGCAGGCCACGGGATCCAGTCTCGAACGGGCGCGTGCGAACGTGCACGCCATCGAGGTGCTGCGCGACCTCGACGACAGCGGCCGCGAACCGGTCGAGGACGACATCCGCGCCCTCGCCGCGTACGCGGGATGGGGCGGCGCCCAGAAGGCGTTCGAGGAGGATGGAGCCGATCCGGCATGGAGCGGAATCAACACGCGTCTTAGCGAATTGCTCACCGACGCCGAATACGCGGACGCGCGCAGCAGCACGCTCACCGCCTTCTACACGCCAAGGCCCGTCGCGGACGCGATGTGGCAGGCGCTCGGCAAGGCCGGTTTCGGCCGGGATCCGAAGCACCCGGACATGGTGCTGGAACCCGGCTGCGGAACCGGCAACTTCATCCGCAGCACTCCGGCCGGATCCTCCTACGCGTTCACCGGCATCGAAGCCGACCCGATCAGCGCCGGCATCGCACGCCACCTGTGCCCGGACGACGACATCATCAACAACAGGATGGAACGGACCGGCCTGCCCACGGACGCGTTCGACCTCGCGATAGGCAACGTGCCATACAGCGACGCGATCAGGATCGACGGCACCGTCATCCACGACTGGTTCATCCGGCACAGTCTCGACACGGTCCGCCCCGGCGGCCTCGTCGCCGTGCTCACCAGCCGGTACACGCTCGACAAGAACACGTCGAACATGCGCCGCGAACTCTCCCGCAGGGCCGAACTCGTAGCCGCATGCCGTCTGCCCAGGGAGACGTTCGGCCGCCAGGCCGGCACCGAAGTGGTCTCCGACATCCTGATCCTGCGCAAACGCGACGAGCCGTTGGCCGACACGGCCGCCGAATGGGAGGACACCACCGAATTCCGGGACGGCGTCACCGCCAACAGACTGTTCGTCGACCATCCCGAATACGTCGCCGGAACCATGACCATCGGCTCGGGACCATTCGGACCGCAGATCGACGTCACCGGAACCAGCGACATCACCCAATTGGGCGGACAGGTCGAACGCATCCTCACCAGCCAGCTCGAAGAGTACGGCATCGACCTGCACGACGGACTCGGCGAACGCGCCAACGAGCCGATCGTCGCTCCCGACAGGACCGTGCAAAAGGCCATGCGGTACACGGTCGACGGCAACGACCACATCTGGTACGGCGACATGGACGGACAGCTCGTTCCCGCGCACTCCCGCGTCAAAAAGGGCGGGGACGCGCGCATGGCCGCCATGCTGCGCCTACGCGACCGGACGGAACGCCTGCTCGCCATCGAACGAGACCCGGACGCCACCGACACCGCCGTGGACCAAGGCATCAGGGACCTCGATGGGGAGTACGACCGGTTCGTCGCATCCTACGGCAGGCTCAATTCCAAAGAGAACCTGCGCGTGTTCGACCCGAACAACTCCGATCCGAGCCTCAACCAGCTCTACAGTTTGGAGAAGATCGGCCCCAACGGGTTCGAAGCCAAAGGAGACATGCTTTCCAAGAGGGTCGTCACGCCGGTGCCTCCGATGCCCGAACACGTGGATGAACCCGTCGATGCGATGGCCGTCAGCCTCGACCGTGTGGGACATGTGGATCTCGACCTCATCGGACGACTGCTCGACACCCGGGACGACATCGAAACCATTGAAAAACTCGGCGACCTCATCGTTATGGATCCGGACACCGGGATGCCGTTGCCCGCGGACGAATACCTGTCCGGCGACGTGGGAGGAAAACTCGACCACGTCGACGGACTGCTCCGGGACCTGGTCGACCAGCCCGAACATGCGCGCGTGAGGGAATGGCTCGCCGACAACGGGCTCGAGGACGTGGCACCGCCCGTGTCCGTCGAACGATGCCGGACGGAACTCACCCAAACCGGGGCATGGCAGAGCGCCACCGACCCGATCCACGCGAACAAGTCCGTGGTCGAAGCCCCCTGGTTCTCCAACGTGCTCAAAGAACACGGACACGGCCAGCAGAGGGCCTTCGCCGCCATGTTCCTGGATGGCTGCAAGCCCGGCGTGGAACTGCTCGGGAAAAACTGGAACGCGCAACAACCCACGGGCAACGACCTGTTCGACACGGTCTTCGACAACGGCTGGTCAAGCGATGACGAAGGAGCGTCCAACAGTGCCATGCGCATGCTGTACAAGGCCGTTTCGGCCGATCCCGAGGCCATCGACGACAAGGTCATCGCCACGATCCTCAACGCCGGCAGCTTCAAACGAGGTCCGGCATGCGACGCGTTGAGAAAAATCACCGATCCAAGCCTGTGGGAGGTGGAGGACCACGGCTACTACAAGGAAACCAAGTGCGATTTCCTCGCCTTGGCCAAGGAGCTGCGCGCCCATCCGGAAACCTGCGAATACCTGTACGCGATGGACGTGGACCGGTTGAACCATCCGACCATCGAGAAACGGTACGGACGCTACAATTCATGGGACCAGAAGACGTTCAAACCATTGGACGAGATGGTCGACATGGAAGGCCTGGAACAGTGGAGAAGCCGCCGGAACGCATGGATGGACTCCCATCCGGCCGAACCTGCGGACACGGACCGTCTCAAGAGCCTGCAATCCCTGCACGAACGACTCGCGCGATCGCTGCCCGCGCGACTCACCCACGACGACATCACCGCGAAACTCGGCTCGGCGTGGATCCCGACCGGAGTGATCCGCGACTTCATGATCGACACATTCGACCTCGGCCAACAGCCCAACATCACCGACGGCGGCATGCGGAGCCTTACGGTCAGCCATGACGAGACGACCGGCAACTGGCAGGTCAACGCGTCGCTCGGATCGAAACTCGACGAGGAAACCATCCGGAAATACGGTCTGGGCACCGGAGCGGGACGCAACCCGTTCGAGGTCGTGTCCGGAGCGCTCAACGCGACCACCAGCAACCTCACCAAACCCGACCCGAACGACCCGACCGGGAAGAGAAGGATCCGCGACCCGCAGGCCACCGCGCTGCTGTACCAGAAGCGCCACACCGTCGAACAGGCGTTCGCGGAATGGGTGTGGACCGACCCGGACCGCACCCGCATGCTGGAGAACGTGTACAACGAACGGTTCAACCGCATCCACCCGCGCGAATACGACGGCTCCTATCTCACATTCCCCGGCATCAGCGCCGACATCGACCTGTATCCTCACCAGCGCAAGGCCGTCGCGAGGATCCTGCAATCCGAGGAGGGCACACTCGTCGCGCACGTCGTGGGAGCGGGCAAGACCTTCACCGGCGTGGCCGCCTGCCACGAGGCGAAACGACTCGGCCGGGCCACCAAGCCGATGATCGTCGTACCGAACCATCTGACCGAACAATGGGCGAAGGACTATCTGACGCTCTACCCGGACGCGAACATCCTGTCCATGACGGAGGCCGACGGCACCGGCAAGGGCGCGGCACGCTTCTGGGCCAAAGTCGCCGCCGGCGACTGGGACGCGGTCATCGTCCGGCAGGACACGTTCCAACGCATGCACGTCAGTCCCGAACGCCGTGAGAAGTATTTCGAACGGCGTAAGGCGGAGATGCTCGACAGCATCGAGACCGCGAAGTCGGACGGCAACGACTTCTCCGCGAAGAAGCTGAAGGACGAGATCGGCAAAATGGAGAAGAACCTCGGCAAAACCGTCAAACAGGCCGAGAAGGACCGCATGCGCGTCGACGGCAAACTCCAGGCGCTGCGCGACAGCGGGGAAAGCAAGGAGTGGATCGACTTCGAGGACCTCGGCGTGGACATGCTGTTCGTCGACGAAGCCCACCAATACAAGAACCTCGCCATCGCCACCACGATCAGCGTGCCCGGCGTGGACGTCGCGGCCGCGCAGAAATGCGAGGACCTGTTCGACAAGTGCGAGTACCTGCGCGAGGCAGGACATGGAAGCAACATCGTGTTCGCGACCGGCACGCCGGTATCCAATTCCATGGCCGAGTTGTACAACATGCAACGCTACCTCGCTCCCGACCTGCTCAAGGCGCAGGGCGTGGAGGCGTTCACCAGCTGGGCCAACACGTACGGCAGCATCGTCGAAAGCGTCGAAGTCAAGCCGGAAGGCAGCGGATACCAGATCAAGCAACGGTTCGCGAAATTCCATAACCTTCCCGAGCTGATGAGCACGTTCCACGACTACGCGGACCTGCTGACCGCCGACCAGCTCGACCTCGACGTGCCGGACTGCGAGGTGGTGTCCGTCGCGGTCGAAGCCACCGAAGCGCAGAAACAGGCCGTCGACGCGCTGGTGGAACGAGCCGAACTGGTGCGCGACGGAGCCGTTGACCCGTCGGACGATAACATGCTCAACATCACGAACGACGGCAGGAAAGTCAGTCTCGATCCGAAACTGCTCGACGTGTCCGATCCGGACATCCAGCCCATGGAAGGCGGCAAGGTGCAGGTCTGCGCCGAGAAGATCCACGAGATCTGGCGGGAGCATGCCGAGGAGAAGGCCACACAGCTCGTGTTCTGCGACTCGTCGACCACGGCGTCCGGAAAGTGGAACATCCAATCCGATCTGAAACGACGGCTCGTCGACCTGGGAATTCCGGAAGACGAGATCATGTTCGCCGCGCAGGAAAAGGATCCGCAGAGGAAACAGGCCCTGTTCGAAAAGGTCCGCAAAGGCGAGGTGCGCGTGCTCATCGGCTCGACCGGCACCCTGGGCACCGGCACGAACGTGCAGGACAGGCTCTTCGCCATCCACGACCTCGACTGCCCTTGGAAGCCCGCCGAACTCGAACAACGCCAGGGCCGTGTCCGCAGGCAGGGCAACATGTTCGACAACGTGCAGGACTACCGGTACGTCACCGTCGGCACATTCGACAGCTACATGTTCCAGACGGTCGAGCGCAAGGCCCGGTTCATCAGCCAGATCATGAGCTCCGGCTCGCCGTCACGCGAAGCGTCCGACGTGGACGCCACGGTGCTCAGCCTCGCAGACATGAAGGCCATCGCCACGGGAGACCCGAACATCGCGAAACGCATGGAACTCGAGAACCAGCTCACCCAGATGAAACTGCTCAAACGCGCCCACGCGGACCAGCAGAGATCGATCCGGTTCAAGATCGACATGCAACTGCAGCCGACCGTGGACAATCTCGAAAGACTCCACGACGAGGCGTTGGACGACGAGCCGAAATTCCGCGAAGCCGTCGAGATCCGCGGCCAGCATCTCACCCGGGGAATATGCGGCCTCGATCTCGGCGACGGCCCGATCGCGGACCGCAGACAGGCCATCCACGACCTCGTCGGCATCGCGCGCGGGCTCGACCGGGGCGAAACGCGGGAAGTGGGCGAATACTGCGGTCTGACCGTCATGGTCGCATCACGGAACATGGCCGTCAACGGACTCAACGTGTTCCGCCCGTTCGTGGGATTGAAAGGCGAGCATGAGCATTGGGCCGGCACCAGCGCGCCGGACATCAACAACAGCGCCGACAGCGTCATCAGACAGCTCGACCGGATCATCTCCAACAACACCGGCACCGCGCAAAGCCTCGGCGTCAAGCTTGGCAATGCGAAAGCCAGCCTGGAAAGCGCGTGGAACGCGTTGAACCAGCCATGGGAAGGCCAGAAGGAGTACGACGACCTCACCGGCCAGATCGCAAAAATGAACCTGGAAATCAAACACGGCCAGGACACGACGTCGGCCGGAGAGGACGGGCAGGCCGATCTCGCCGAGGCCTCGTTCCACTCCGACGGGCCGAAGGAACCCCAGACCTCGCACGTAGCCGCGGAATCCGGCCCATCCGGTCCGGCCACTTTCCCCGCGACAGTGGAGACGACCGACGTTCCGATGCCCGATCCATGCGTCGATCCGTGCGACGGTGGCACAGGCATGGCGGGACTGTGCATGTGACGTCCGCCCGGGCGGCATCCAGGGAAGAAGGACCGGAAAGGGAGCCAATCCTTTCCGGTCCTTTTCCGATATCGGCATGCCCGCACGTGAACCGGATGGAACGAACAGAAAGGTATTTCCATCCAAAATGGCCGAAGCCGAGGAAATCCGATCACGGATAGAAACCATCAAAGACTTATCCGACCGTCTGGCCGAACAGGACCGGACGATCAAGGACCTGGAAGAGGAAATGCGGTCGGAGACGCCGGAACATCCATGGTCCTTCATGAAGATGCGCAGGCATAACCGGCTGCATACGGAGATCGAAGACGAGCAAACGTCGATGTCGCGCGACAGATACGATCTGAACCGTCTCACGGAACGACTGTTCGAGGACGTCAACATCATCGCCGACAAGGCAACCTCCACCAACTCCCTGGAACTGATCCTCGACCTGGTCGAACAATCCCTGGACACCGATCCGGAGTACAGGGAAAACGTCAGGAAACAAGCCGGAGTGACCGATGGGATGTCATACATGCGTCTCGTTCCGCAAGACAATCCCAAAGGCATGCTGCCACCCACCCCATGGGGCAGGAAAGCCGCCGAGGAGGCATACCGGCAGCATCAGGTACGGCAGATCGACCAACGGTTGAGACTGCTGCGCACGCTCGCCACGGGAAGCTGCAAGGGCCATGACACCACGGAAACGAACGACTATCTCGCCCTGATGGATTTCAACGTGGGGGACCAGGTGACCATGGGGCCGGGCTTGTCTACGACGGTCACCACCCCGCATTGGCTCGGGGGCGGGGGAATCCTCCTCGTAATCGAGGGCGCCTCCCAGGGAGTGCCGATGGTCGGCAGCAGGGGAGACGTGTCCAACGAAAGCGAGGTGTTCCTCCCGGACCTACTGCACTGCACCGTTTTGGAGGAAACGACGGACGGCACCTATCTGGGCAAGAGATTCGAACGAATCTACCGGCTCGGCGTGGATACGGAGGAGACTCCCGTTCCGAAGCGGGAACTTCTGGAATTCCCCAGCATCCAATCGAATGTTCCGCTGCCGGACCCGGCCATCGACCAGGACGCGACGGCCGGCGGGCCGGACAATCCAGGACTTGAAAACCATGAGAACAAATGAAACAAGCGGAAACCGACGTAAGGCATCCGATGGCAGGGAACTCAGAGAATTCTGGACCCGGGCGAAACGACACATGAGCCGGCGGGACTTCGAGAAACTCAGATCCGCCGCCATCATCCGCCAATAGGTTCGCACAGCGGAACCAACCAGACCGTTCCCTCTCTCCGACACCCATACGGGAGAAAGAGAGAGGGCAAGAAAAACACAATAGAAAGCAAAAAAGGAGAAGAACATGGCCGAAACCGCACAGACCATGACCGAATTCACTTACGCGCCCGGCGAGAAGAACATCGTCGGAGACCGTTTCAGTCCAAGCGTGATCATCTTCTGGCTCAAAACCTCGATCGCCGCGTCCAGCACGCGCGTGCAGTACAAGGCGCCGAACACCCTGTTCGGGCTGATCCCGCTCGGCGCGTCCACCAAGACCATCCCGCTGCGCAACATCGCCAGCGTCGACACGAACACGAAATTCAACCTCGGCAGCCTCGTCTGGGGTTTGTTTTTCCTGTTCGTCGGCTTCGGCATGTTCGACTCCAACGCCCTGGCCGCCATCGTGTGCCTGCTCATCGCCGTCGCGAACTTCGCAAACGTGATGAGCGCCACCCTGACCTTCCATGATCCGTCCGGCGGGGCGAACGCCATCACCGTGAGCATCCTCGAGAAGGACAAGCTCATGAGCCTCGCCCAGGAGATCCAGACCCGCGTGTTCACGGACGCCGACCAGTTGCGTCATGAGGAAAGCATGCACATGGCCGAGAAGCAGTACACCGCGCAGACTAACAGCGTGCTCATCCAGCAGCAGATGCTCGCCAGCCAGCAGGCACAGGCCGAGCAAACCCAGCCGGGCGAGTGACATCGTCCAAAAACCGAAAAGAAGACAGGGCCGAGGAGTGAATCCACCAGCTTAAATAAAAACAAGACGTATCGGCGTCGACCGTGACCAGACCAGGCGGCCAGCAGATTCTGGTATAGGAGTCAAAACGTGAGCGATTGATACGCCAGCTTTATTAAAGGCGGATCGGAGTGAATGACAATCCTTCTCCGGTCCGCCTTTCCGATATCGGCATAAATGTATGTGGATCGGTCGAAGCCAGAACAATAAAGCCAAAAGGAGCAGGGGATGTCCACTTCAGAAGGAAAGGGAACCGCTCCAATGAGAATGCCCGCAATCAGGAACTCACTGATGGCGTATGGGCATCACCAGGAGTTTGTGCAGAAAGACGTGATGTACCTCAATCGGAGTACGGAAGAGCTTGCCAAGGAAGACATGTTCGTCCGACCAGTGGCAGAGTCGAATACTCCAAGCCTGGAAACGAAGCTGGTTTATGTGGATGAGGAAATCGTCAAATTGGCGTGGGATGTGGTTTGCTCCACCGGAACGCTCCCGGAATGGGAACAATGGCTCGAGCCGGACATGCTATTCATGTTCTCGAAACCGGTGGGCCAAGTGTCCCAGAATTCCACATACGTAGGGCCGCAAGTGCAGTGGAAGTTCATGCGTACTGGCCAAAACGACGACGGCAAATCGCTTTGGGGAGCACAAACCCAGCCATGGGGACCGGCGAAAAAAGGGAACACTGATGTCGTTGGTTTTCTGTACAAGGGATCAAAAATTACGCCACTTATCAGAACGGATCTGGTTCAGCAAAGAAGCGAAGAGAACCTTCTGAATTTGAGAAACTATCTTGCCGTAGTGGATCACAACCACGACCACAATGAACATCGGATCGTGGAGAAAGCCATACGAGAGGAAAAGTCCCTGGCCGACATGGAGATGAACATCATCCCTGTTATATCGGCCTGGAGCGAAGAGATGAATCTGCTTATTCCCATTCCTGAAAAATATATGCCAAAGGTGGAAGGGGCGAACCCTGACAGCTTTCTGAGGTCCTTTCTTGTGGCGATACTCGCCTTATCGAGGCAGCCGTTGATCGTGGACCGGACTGACGCGACGGACGGGCAGCCGGCAAAACCGGCAAAAAGGAAACAGCATAAAAGAATCCCTCTGGAAGAACTCAAGAAGATAAGCGTATTGAGGTTGAGACGAATCCAACCCAATCATGAGGATGAAGGAACGAAAGATACCGAGAGCCGAGCATATTCGCATAGATGGATCGTTTCAGGCCATTTCAGGAACCAGGCCGTTGGCCAGAACTGGTCAGAACACCGTGTGATATGGATTCCTCCATATGTCGCCGGTCCGGCGGGCAAACCACTTGTTATAAAAGAGAAGGTCACTGTCATACGCTGATCCTGCATGGGTTCATGCCAAGCAATGGCAATCTGTCTTTAGTACCGGTACCTGAATCAACCTGTTTCATAAACGTCCGTTTTTGAAACAAAGCTATGCAATGCTTCAGATTCTTCGATTTGACGGTTAAAAACGTCCCATAACTCGTTCCGCAACCAACATCCCACAATGCTGGCCGGTCAACGAGTAATGGCATATCTGATGCTACTCATTCTCATTAAGCTGGATCCCTTTATATTTGATGGGATATTCTGCGCCCATAATGGTATGCAGAATCATCCATATGGCGGCTTTCTGTCTGTTACTGGCCATACAGTAGGGCTTCTCGTCTTTGAACCAGTAGACTCCATCAGAAGTCACACGATGGAATATTTCAGATTTTCTATAATCCATGTATGTATCTGCATACATGTTCGTCTCACCGCATGCGAGTATTGATTCGTGGTACAGGCATGCCACGGCAATACTGTGGTTGCCAGCTTTTCCTACGGTAGTCAGGCAGAAAGGCCAATAGAACTCATATTCCATGTTGTCCCATTTTCCCCAATAGTCGTGCATTACTCGACTTAATCCACGTTTATCCTCCGTCAGCCTTTCATAGCCCCAGGGCTCGGTGCATATTGCGTCAATTCCCGGGTCTATGACAATACGTTCCGATTCGGAGGCTTTTACACCAATAATCATCGATTTGTATTCATCGCTACTGAATTCTACGAATTTTCCAGAATCGAAATCGTCTGCCTGCATGGGAGGGAAAGGTAATTTGCCTATATCTGTATAGCTCCTCCCATACACCTTTTGCCATGCCTCGGTTTTTCTCCGAGACTCGACGATTTTTTGATCGGGCACTGGATTGACAAGTGACACGTTTTGAACTTCACGGTCCGGCTTCTCCTCTAGGCCGGTAGACTCGGGAATTTTTAATCCTTGGAACATGATTGTGTCGAAATAGGCCCTTGTCTGCTGAACCAGAATCATCGCCGCGGGATGATTGTCCCATTCGGCATACCGAGAATCGGCACATAAATTTTCTATCATTCCGACAAGTGGGGCAACGTGTGTGGTCGAGCATTCGATCTTCTGCTCGTACGCGCTGACTTCAGCTTCCAAATTAGCCAGTCTGCTTTTCTGACTTTTGCACTGTTCTCGAAGGTCAAGATTCTCTCTGCGTAGTTTCTTTAATTTGTGGCCGATGAACAATGTGTCACCTTTCCTATTGTCTAGACGCTTTGCACTTCATAATTACCATGGTCGTCATCAGTCTGGTAGTTTTCTAGGAAATTTCTCCCGAAGATGTTCTTGCGCGACGGTCTTGTCGAAGTCAAACCGGTTGACATGGCACATCCTCTATTATAATTTCGGTGAACGTGCGGATGAAGACGATATAAATGCAGGTACACTGTAACCATCATGAAAGCGGAAGCGAATATGGCAGACACGACCAACACCATCATGTAGCTCGTTGTCCAATTGAGAAACGAGGCGTTGAACGCATTTGGACCGCTTAATCTGAATAAATGAAGCGATCACCGTTTTTTTTGAGATAGTGGTCGGCGAGAATTAAGGACTGAACGCATGGCATACGAAAGCGGAAGATTCAAAGAACATCATGAAGTGAGGTTGCCCCTGTTGCGGGAACTCCTTCGAAAGGGGTGGAGTCGTGATCAGATTATCTGCCCCTCACCAGACAGTGATGATCGTGAGTGGCGTGTGCCCAAAAGCCCATCGGAAAACGCTTTGCGCGAAGCGGGCCGGAGCTTCAATGGTTATCCCGTCGATATGGCAATTTTTGATTCTCCTCAGCATCGCGGCGAGTGGGATCATGTTCTCGCACTGGTTGAAACGAAAGCGCCGAACCACAAGGAAGGCATATCGGAGCTATCGACGTATCTAGGCCTTGAACCCAATGCAGTGCTCGGCATCTGGTCCGATGGAAACAGCATATCCCTTGTGTACAAGCAAGCCGACATGCATTACAAGTCGGTAAGACAAGCAACGTTGCCGGCACCGGGGGATAACGTCCTGATCCCCGGAGACAAGGCGCTCACCTACGTGGATTTAAGGGAACATGACGACATCAGCGGAGCGGGTCTCAATCGTTTGTTCTCCGACCTTTTAAACCATATCGTCGCCAATGACTCGAAATCCACTCGCGCCGACGACCGGTTGGACAACATGTGCAACATGCTGCTGTTGAAAATGGATTCTGACACCAACGGCAAAATGGCCCAAGATCCCCAAGAGCCTCTTGATTTCCAAGTTTGCTCGACACCGGCGGAAACCGCGAAAAGAATCAATATGAGCTTTGAAAGGTACATGGCGAAATACCCTTTCCTCTTCGAAGACACATCAACGAAAACCATCAAATTCGATGATGAGACGATTCATGCCGTCGTTTACTGGCTTCAAGGCATCAATTTGAAGTCCGCAGCTCCGGAGACCCTGTCCTCGGCGTTCCAAGTGTTCCGTTCGGCGAATGTCAAACAAGGCGAAGGGCAATATTTCACGCCCCAGCGCATCATTGAATCTGCCGTCAAATTGATGGAGATCGACTACCATGATAAAGTCATAGACCCAGCTTGTGGTACCGGCGGATTCCTGTTTGAGACTTATAACACTCTGCTGAAACGCGCATCCGACGAGCAGCGCGACGAAATCAGAACATGGGCTCATCGTAATCTTTACGGTGTTGATTTGGATTCCATCAATGTCAAGCTAGCTCGCGCGCTAATGATTGGTGCGAAGGACGGATCTACCAATATTGTTCTTGGCGATTCGCTTCGGGAACAGAAGTGGCAGGATTTTCCCATGCTGTCTCCCGTCTTGGGGAGCGAAGCCGATGGTTCATACGATGTCGTTCTCACGAATCCACCGTTTGGCGAGAAACTGAAGATTCGCGCGACTGACGCGAAACAGGCGAAATACAGTATCTGTCAACATACCAGCGGTGGATACCCTAGCGACAACTACTCTGACACCGAGCTTGGCCTCGTATTTATGGAACGTGCCTACAGATTGCTCACATCCGGAGGACGCTTGGGCATAGTCCTGCCAGAAACGTATTTCTTCTCCAAAACGTACCGATGGTTCCGCAAATGGGTCGGTCAACACTTTGACGTGTTGGCGGTGATGAACATTCCCATGGAAGCGTTTCAGGGTTTCTGCCGAGCCAAAACGAATTTTTATGTCATGCGCAAGAAGCCAGCGAAAGAAGGCGCGCCACTGAAGCAACCATCCTGGGCCCGTACCGGTGAGACGTGGATCACCTATGCCCCTACCATCGGAATCAACAAGGATGGTAAGCCTCTTTACCATGTCACCAAGGAAGGCACGCGGACAAAAGAAATCGACGATACGGTGCTCTCGGACGTGACAACGCTTCTTGAGGGATTAGATTCTCCCACAGCGCGTTTCATCCCCACTCCGAAGTCTCTCGTCGATTCCTATATTGGTGTGCCCCAATACTACGACTGGGCCAGCATCAAAGAGTTCGAGCGGTATGTTCAAACCCATCTAAAAGGCTTTTTGACAAGAACTCTCGGTGATCTTGAAGATACGGGAATCATTTCTATCAGGAACGGTCACGGCAGTCCTTCCGCTGACTTGAGAAACGGCGATGTACCTTATGTGAAGGTATCAGATCTGCGCGCGGGCATGGTCAACTTCAATCCCACGAACATGGTTTCTCTATCACTAGCAAAACGGTTCTGGCACGGAGATGCCAGTGGACTCTCTCCATGGAGCATCGTCACTCCCTCACGCGCATCGAAGAACATAGGAGAGCCCTCCATGCTCCTACCTGGCCAAGAACGGGCAGTGTTCACTAAGGAAACGCTTATTATGAATGTGATGAGCGAAACACTGTTCGATAATTTCTATCTCGGATGGGCATTGGACCTTGATGCGGTCCGCAAGCAATGGAGCAGAGTCGTGTTCATGCAGACCAACCGCGAAGATCTTGGCAACAGATATCGAGAAATTCGGATTCCGGTTCCCGACACCAGAGAACATGGAGAATTGGTTTCAAGCCACTACCGCAAGTACTATCGTTCAATTGCGCAATTACGGTCGGAGTTTTTGGAAGCGCGAAAAGCCCAAAATAAATGACATTCCAAGATTGGGTTCGTCTTACACTGCGCGCGGAGACGAACCCAACCATATTTAATCTTTGGACATGTTCGCGAAGCTTTCCGATTCGATGATGTCCATGTTGGTGACGATGACGATGTAGTAGTTCTGCCCAGACATGTCATGCCATTCGCAGGGACGTCCGATGAATTCGACCGTCTCGCCGCCCTTCAACGAGTCCAGTTCCTTGCGGATCCGGCCGGTCGACGGCATGAGGGAGACGAAACGCGCCTCGTCGCCCTCGAACCAGCAGGCGCGGACGGTTTTGATGCGTCTGCCTCCGGTGAGGTTGAGCGTGGAACGTGGGCAGACGGGCGGGATCTTCACCCTGCCGATCTGCGGGCACACTCCGATGCCGCCGTTCCGTGGCAGTAGCGCTTTCCAAGAGTGGTTGTTCGTGGTGGCCATGTTCTCCTACTCCTTGTCTTCCTTGAGGGTTCCCTGCGGTTGGCCGAACACTTTCTCCCGGTCTGTCGGATCGAGGTTGGTCGCGCAGCCGCTCATCGCCGTGGTCAGATTCTGCTGGGCTTTGGTCAAAGCGTCGTAATCATCCGACTTGGAGTCCACGAGTCGTTTCGCGGTTTCGTACGCGGCTTTGAGATCGCCGCAGCCTTGCGTGCCGGATAGGCCGTCCTGTTTGATGGTGGCGACCTCGCGCGCGGTGTTGTCCAATCCGGACGAGAGGTCGTCTCGTCTCGCCTCGATGCCGGCCTGCATGGCTTGCGGATACCATTCGCGTGCGAGGCTGCGGATCGTGTCGATGTCCTTCTGCTGTCCGATCGCGTCGTACAGGTCCGTCGCTTCGGCGAGGTCCTGCCGGTTGTGCCGGTACAGCAGGTTGCCGAGCGTGTCGACGTTCGAGTTCTCCGGCGCGTTCAACAGGTCGCGTACGTCGTCGGCGATCTGTTCCGCGTCGCCGGTGAACATGGATTGTGCCTGCTGTTGCAGGGTGCCGGACGGTTTCGTCGTCTTCTTTTTCTTGTTCTGTTTGTGGGATCGTGTCTGCGCGGATTGGCTGGATTGCGGCGTGGACGTCGTGGACGTCTGCTGTTTCCATGGGTTGGCGACCAGGACCATGACGGTGATGGCGATGATGGCGATCGCGCACCAGACGGCCGCCTGCTTCTTCGATTCGGGCGTGGACGCCTGACGATGTTTGTTCTTTCCCATTGTTGTGCTCCTTTCCCGTTTGTCAGAGGCTTGAGTCGTTGCTCGGCAGACTGTTGTCGTTGGTTTCCGGTGGCACGTACCATCCGCCGGAGTTGCCGTTGGATGTTCCGCCATTGTTGTTGTTCGTGGTTCCTCCGCCGTTGCCTTGCGGCACGCTGGTGGAGCCTGAGCCGGAAGAGCCGGAGGAGCGGCGGTATTGCGGTGTCGGCGCGGGCATCGTCTGCTGTTGCTGTTGCGGGGCTTGCTGTTGGGCTTGGGCCTGCGCTTCGGTCTGCCGTTTGGCTTCCTCGTCGGCTTTGGCTTTCGTGTCCAATGCCTGGGAGAGGTTCCCGCGCGCCTTGTCGAGCTTGGATGCCATGTCGTTCCACGTGTCGACGGTGGTTTTCGCGTCGAGCTTGCGGGCCTGGCCGATCAGCTTGTCCAATGTGGTCTTCGCGGCGCGGGTCGCATCATCCGATGGTTTCGCGTCCGTCGACGCTTTCACGGCCTTGTCCAACGCGTCCCGGCATTTCCTCCTCGCGTCCGTCAACGGCTTGGCTTTGACGAGCCGGTCGACCTTGCCGGCCAGTGTGCGGGTTCGTTTCGTGGCCTTGTCGGCCTTGGTGGAGAGCCGTTCGGACTCGCTGATGGACAGGCCGGCGCGTTTGGACCGGATGAGTTTGCCGTTCGATGCGACGAGGTCACGTAGCGTGTCCACGTCCTTATCGTCCACGCCGGCCTTGTCGGCGTCGCCGACCGTGTTTTTCGCTTTGCCGTTGCATGCGGCCAGTTGGCTCATGGACGCTTGCACGCGCTCATAGGCGGTTTTCTCCTTGACGGCCGTCGAGTGGGAGCCCGCCAGGGCGAGGATGATGAGCAGCATGATGGCGGCGCCCGCGATGATCAGACCGCGTTTGACCCAGGTCATGGCCTTCGAGTCGCCGGAGGGCGCGTCGGGGTCGGCCACGTCCTCCAACACCTCTTCCGGAAGGATGGTCGTTTCGGATTCGGGTTCCGTTCCGATCACGGTGGTTTCGGCTGGACTCCCATCCGGCGTTTCCGGGTCGGGCGGTTCGATCACGGTGGTCGGAGCCTCCAATCCGGCCGGTGGGATGGGCTCATCCGTTTGGGTCATGTCGGGCACGATGAGCATGGGCTGTTCGGGCTCATGCTCGGGTTTGGCCGGCGGTGGCGGGGGAGTGGGCTGTTCAGGCTCGTGCTCGGTTGGAATGTTCTTCCGGCCGCGGCGTTTGCGTGGCTTGCGTTCCTGCCTGGCGGGCTTGTCGTCCTCCTGCGTGTCTTCCTGCAGGGAGTCGATCCATGCGAGGTCGTCACGCAGCGAGTCCGACGGCGTCAACTGGTCGAACAGGCTGGGCTGTTCGCTGCTCATCGTCCGTCCTTTCCACGTTCGAACACGTCGTCGAGCTGGTCGAGCATACGGTCGCAATGGTCGAACACGTTGGCTGGATCACCGTCCACAAGCCGGTTCAACCGTTCGGTCAGATCGTCCTGCATGTCGATGGAGCATGGCTGGTAGGCGTCGTCGAACTGGCTGCTTCCGTATTCGCGGAGGATGCTCCGTCCTTGGTCGATCAGATCGGCGAGGGCGCGGCGGTCCTCGTCCGTCATGAGCATGGAGTGTTCCTGGTCGCGCGTGAGTCTGACGGCGGCCGTGACAGCACGGTCGAGCCGGTCACGGCTCGCGCGTTCACGTGTCGTGTAGTCCAGGAGGGCGCGGCGGATCTGTTCCTCGTCATTCCTTGCGGCGGCCAGATGCTCCGGCTTGTGGTCCATGGCATAGTTGCCGCGCAGGCCTTCCAATCCGGCGCGCCACTTGTCGACCTGGTCGGACAATGCCTTGTCGTCCCGATCGTCCTCGTCGTCGACGCGGGTGGGTGTCATCAGATCGCATGCCGCGTCCAATCCCTCGGATGCGTTCGTGAACCGCCAGGACGGTTCGAAGCCGGGCTCTCCGGTCCAACCGCCGTCGCGTTCGAACCAATGCCTGTACTCGTCGCATCGCGCCTGTTCGCGTTTGCGGTCGTCCGTCGTGGACAGGTGGTGCTTGTGGTCCGCGTTGGACGTGTCGGCCGAGGACAGGTATCCCTTGACGCGTTCCAACGACGAGTGGATCAATGATTGCAATGTCGGCGCGTACAGGCCGCCGTTCGGGCTCGCGACGATCATGTCCATGTAGCATTTGAGCGAGTAGACCTCCTGGACCACGTCGTCGTGGCGGATCCAACAGGATGGCAGGGTGCGCGCCCAATCCGTGTAATGCGTGGTGAGGAACCGGCCCATGCGGATGGTGTGCAGCATCATCAGATCGATGTCCATGCGCGTGGGAGAGCCGGTCAGGTCCAACGGGCGGGCCTCTACCATGGTGGCGAGGGAGTTCTGCGGGAGTTTGGCCCACAGGCCGGGACCATGCTCCGGCTCGTTGAGCGGGGCCATGGTGATCTGCGTGAGAAGCTGGTCCAGGTTGCGCGCCATGGAGGACGGCAGGTCCTTGCCGGTCAGCTCCTTGTATTTGCCGTTCACGGCGGCGGTCAACTGTTCGTACGCGTGCTCGCATTGCTCCCTGACGGACAGTTCGCCACGCTGCCTGTTCACCATGTCGTCGAACATGGTCCTGACTTCCTCCTGGAAGTCGCGTTCCATGTCGTCGGTCCAGAACGACGGCCGTTCCAAACCGTCCGTCACGCCACCCGGGGCGGACGGCCCATACTCCGGCTCGTCCCGTCCCGTGGAGTCGTCCATGATCGCATCCGGTTCCCCGGGCTTGTCGGCCTCGTCCGGCGGGGTGGATTCCGTCGGCGTGGACGCGGGGGAGACCATCTCGTCGAAGAACTTGTCCACGGCGTCGTCGCTCATGCGGTCGCTCCTTCCGTCTCATGCCATGCCTGGCCCGCGGAGGGACGTAGGTCCTCCAACCCCTCGCGCCACCAGTCGCGGTCGTGGAACATGATCATGTGCACCAGGGCGGGCGCCTGGCCCAATGGTTCCACGAGCGCGTAGCCGACGGGCAGGAGGCTCAGTTCCTGCTGGGTGACGGATTCCTCACGTTCGTGGCGAGTGGTCAATCCGCCCAATGGTCCCTGTCCCGGATTCCAGCTTGATTCGCGGCGTGTGCGGTGGTGCGTGCCGATCTGGCTGATCCACCATTTCAACGTCTCGTCGTCGGACACGCCCTTGAGCATGATCCGATGGCAGTTCTCCCACACGGTCTGCTCCACGGCCTTGCCGTACCCGTCCTTCTCGTCGGCCATCTGCTGGCGGGACTGCTCCACGATGATCAGCTGGTAGCCGTTGCCGCCGCCCTGCGTGATGGCGTTGCGCAGGCCGGGCCATTTCTCGATGTTCGACAGTTCGTCCAAAACGAATCTGGCGGGAGGTTCGATCTTGCCGCGCGAGCCGGAGGCCTTGTCGAACGCGAGGTCCTGGCACGCCTCCTGGAACGTGTCGAGCAGCAGGCTCACGAAGATGCCCGCGTTGCCGGCCACTCCGCCGTCACGGCGTGGCTTGGACAGCACGTACACGGTGTCGCCGCGCAGCACCATGCGTTTCGGGTCGATCAGTCGCGGGTCGGATGGACTCAGATTCATGCGGGCCCGCACGTTAGGATCGGCGAGGATGCTGAACGCGTTCTTCACGCCGAACCACTCGCTGCCTTTCTGACGGGGATCGACGTGCGGCAGCGCGTTCAATGTCGCGGCCCAACGGTCCATCTCGCGTTCCGGCGTGTACTTGCGGATCAGGTCCGCGGCCTCCTGCGCGACCTCCGGCGACAGGCTCCAACGGTAGCAGTCGTTGATGGTGCGGTCCGCGATCGCGGCCGCGTACAGCATGGCCTGCACGTACATGGCCGCGCTCACGCCCCACTCCTGGTTGTTCGATCCGGAGCCCATGCCGCCGATCGCGACCATGGTCTGCGCGCGGCGCATCGCGACGGCCGGATCGTCGCAACCCTGCAAAGGCGTCCAACGCATGTTGTGCCGCGTATCCGGATCGTTCTCCGCGACGCCTTCCGGGTCGAAGATGTGCGTGGTTCCCGGCCCGCGATTGCCGAACGATGCGCCGGTCACCCGATCCTTCACGCCGCATTCACGCAGGTAACGCGTCGTTTTGATGATGTCCCCTCGCGTGGAGGTCGCGAGCACGAAACCCGGCGCCTCGACCACGGCGGGGATGACGACGCTGACGGTCTTGCCGGAACGGGTAGGACCCAATACGTAGATGTGCCGTTCGGAACCCAGCCACACCTCCATGTTCCACGAATCGCCCACATACCATGCGGCATGCCAGGGTCGGGGGCGGATGGCGCCCGGCTTCCGGTCGCGGAAATCCGCCAGCATGCGCGGCAGTACGGACGGGACCACGTCACGGTTGATGGCCCGCGGCCCATAGTCCGCGGCGAGCTGACGCCACGTGGCCACGCCGGGACGCGTGGACAGCCAGTCCGCCGCGCGTTCCTCGGAATCACGGTACGCGTCCCAGAAGATCCACAAGGCCATGACAACCATGAACGCGACCGCGAACACGGGCAGCGTCAACAGCGTCCAGGCGAGCATGTTGCCTTGGACGGCGAGGAACAAGACCATCGAGAGGATCAACGCGAACACGCACACCATCGCGCCGACACGCGCCACGAGATGGCTTTCCTCGTCCGAGAGACGTTCCAGCAGGTCCGTGTGCCGGCTCAGCCATACGCCCGGCTTCGATGATTCGAACCGTTTCCACGCGTCCATGACCTTGCGGCGGTTGTCCGAGTTCAATTCCTCACGGTCGTAGCCGCGGCGTGCCGTGATCCGATGTCCCGTCATGACGCCAATCCCTTCCGGTTGTCTTCCGCATCATTGGACCAGCCTTGCTGGGAGAAGTCGTCTTCCTCATCTTGGCCAGACGAACGGAGGAACAAATCGAACAGCTTCAACGCGAAGGAGAGCAGGTTCAGCACGAGGGCGATGAACAGCACGGCCACCGTCAGCCGCTGGCCGGCGTCAGCACACATAAAATTGCTTATAAGATCCATGGAAAACCTCCAGAATAGGGAAAGGGAATGAAAGAGAATGGTCCAAAAAAGACGGAAACCCCCGAAGAAAAAGGAACTCCACCGAGGAAAGGGAACCCTCCGACGGATCCAAAGCGACGAATCACGCCGATACGGCGAAGAGCATCGGCGGAAGCCCGAGGACGGAGTGGATGAAACGGTGGAAATGCGCGACGGAGGTGATAGGCCTGTTTGCGAACGTGGCTACAATCGTCGCCATAGTGCTGACGGGCTATCAGATCGTCGTTGGCAACTGGCAGTTTGACCGGTCCGGCCCAGACTATACATGGTTCATGCTCGACAGGATGGAACCCAATGTGAGAATCAAGGCGGATGTCATGTCCACTCAGTCCACATTCGCGATGGTTCTGGCCAACAGCGGTAGGACGGAGGACACCGTCATTTCCCTGAGCAGGGATACGAAACATGCTGAAAGCATGAGAATATGTATGCCGGAATTCGACAGGAAAGGAGGATACAAGGCTGGTTCCGCGGTCCTCAACGATAAGGGAAGCTTCGGTCTTGCTCCAGGTGAGTCGAAACTCCTGTTCGCGGTCGCCCCGCGAACCAGCGTGATCCTGACCGGCCAAACGGACAAGGGCGAGGAATACCGGAGCGAAAGTTTCGAAGTCACCGGCAATCTGACGGTGTACAGCGCTTCTGGAAAAACATGGCCCGCGAAAGAACTGCATCCCGATCAAAGGGTAATCCGCCATTATGAGGACCTTTCGGGGTTCAGACAAGCGAAAAAAGACTGCATGAGCCTTGTGAACAAAGACATGGGAGTGAAATAGGATCCGATACTTCATGGCGATTCTCCTATGACGCCCTGCGCAGGCTTGACGTGTCGAACACGCGCGCCCACATGGGTCCGGCGATGGGAAGGATCATGCGTGGATGCTCGTGTCCGATACGCCAGATGCCATAGCCTTGCGCCAAACGTGGTATCTGGTCGAGTTCGTCCTCGCTCAAGTCGGGGATGAGACGGTTCAGCAGGGGGATGTTCTCGCCACCCTGCCGGTAGATGATCTTCGTCTCCATCAGATTCATCAACTGTTCGACCTTGCCGCGCAGGCCACTGCCGGCCGTGAACACCTGGGTCATGTCCGCGACGCCGTGCACGATCAGCCAGGTCGCGCAACCCCAATGGCCCGCGGAACGCTGCCGGGTCTGCAACGAGTCGACCAATTGCGGGTTGCTCAGCAGGTCCCACGCCTCCTCGCACACGATGATGCGACGCAGTCCGTCACGCGCCTGCAGCAGGCGGTCAATCCACGAGCTGACCGCCGCGGTGTACACGCGTTTCAACGTGGGATCCTGGAACACGGGGCCGGACGTGTCGAACACGATGATCGGCGCGGTCGGATCCAACGTGATGGTCGACTCCTTGTCGAACATGCCGCTCATGGTTCCGCCCTCGACCATGGGGGAGAACACGCGGGCCGCCTCGCTGGCCTTCTCGCGCGCCAGATCACGGTAATGCTCGAAGCCGTGGATATGCGAGTATATGGAATCCACCCAATCCCAGTCGGACAGTCGTTTGACCGCGTCCTGCAACGTCATCGGACCGATCCCGTACGAGGCGATGAGCTGGTCGATCAGGGACAGCATGTCCTTGTCCAACGGGAATGGACGGTCCGGTTCCCTCACCGCCTCGGCCAACGCCATCATGGCGCTTTTCCTGCCCGAGAGGACCTCCTGGCGCAACGCGCGGCGATCCTCCTCGGATGTGAGGTGGGACATGTCGGGCATGGCGAACGGGTTCAGATAGTTGCCTTTGCCGGGGGAGACGACCTGCCCGCCGGGAATGGCCCGCGCGATGGCCTTCCATTCGCCCTGCCGGTCGGATTGGACGATGATGTTGCGTCCGAACCCGATCTCGCGCACGGCGATCGTCTTCGCGCAATAGCTTTTGCCCTGGCCGCGCAGGCCGCTGAAGAACAGGTCGGGACTGGTGGTCATGTGCGCGTCGTACGTACCCCAGCAGTCGAATTGGAACAGTTCGCGGGAAAGCGCGTCGATGCCGATCGGCGGCCCCGGGATCAGCTGCGCGCCGGAACCGGCCACGAAAGTGGTGAGCACTCCCGCCCGTCCCGTGCTGGTCTGATGCCATGGGATCAGGGGACGTTCGTTGAAATCGCGGGTGATCATGTCCAACGGGCTCGCGGAACCCAACGGGAGCATGCCTTCCTCGTCACGCTGCCGCGCCTTGTACAGGCTCTTCGTCTGGCTGACCTGCTTCGACACCATCGAATACAGGCGTCCGCGAGCCGATTCGACCGCGTCGCGGTCGGAACGCGAATACCGGTGTTCCGGCACACGCACCGACCGGCCGGCGCCGTCACGCACGCGCATGAGCCAGTCGAGTTCGGGAATGGACAGTCTGGTCGGCGCGGGAACGAAACCCACCACGCCGAAGCCACGCCGCGCGGGACGGCCGAGCCTGTGCCCATCGTCCTCCAACATCGGCACGAACGGATCGGCCCCATCGCCGTCCGGTTCCATGCCATCTGCTTCCGAACCGTCGTATTCGTCTTCATCGTCGACGGACATTCCCACCTCTTTTGAAAAGACAGAAGATGGGCGGGAGGAATCCCGTGGATACGGAACCATCCCACCCATCATGGATGTGAGCCGGTCCGACGTCACACGTTGTATCCGGCATGGGCCATCAGCATGCCCGCCACGACCATCAGTACGAAGCAGACGACGGCGAGCACGATGAACAGGACGGCCTTGCCTTGACGGGTCTTACGGCTCATGGCGAGAACCTTTTCCTTGGTCTTGCGGCCAACGAAGGTGCTTTTCTGTTTGACGGCCATGTACACGAACGCCTCATACAGGCATGAGGCGGCGACGACCATCAGGACCAGGATGCAAAGGGTTGCAGCCATATGGATTCCTCCCTAGTTAGGACATGTCCGGGAACGAAACAGTCCTTTACGGGAGATTCGTTCCCGGACAATCCACATGACATGCGTTCGATATCAGACAGGGGGATTGAAGTGATGATGGATGCGTACGTATTCGCGTTCAGGGTGAACGACACGGTCGTGAACGCCTTGACCGCGTCGGTCAGCGTGAGCGTCGGCGTGGGACTGCCGGACACCGTGGCGATGGTCCGGCCATCCACGTCGACGGTTGAGCCCCATGTGGCGTAGACGAATCCGAAATGGCCGGTCAGATCGACGGGGATGGAGATCCGGTCACCCGCGTCCAGCTTGTCGAGGTCGGATATCGTGGCGCGGACGGCGAGCTTCGTGTGCGGGTCCGCCAGTTCCACTCCATCGGCGATGGCCGTGCCATCGGTGTCCGTGCCGTTGATGGCACGGCCCTGCATATCCGTGAACGAGAACGAATCCACTTTGCCGACCTGCGAGATGTCGTACGCCGCCGCCGCGTGGCCCGGCGGCGTAATGAACGCGGCCAGCAGACCCAGCAGCGCGGCCAACGCCGGAATGCCCCTACGGGCGATGCGCCTCAGCATGTCACACCGCCCTTCCGGTTGACGCTACCGGCTTCGGCGCATGCGCCGCCGCGCGAATGGAATGAGGATGAGGCCGAAGAGACAAGCCCCCCCCCCGATGGTTTTCAGCATGCGATGGTCGTTCACTGTTCCTCCCGTCTCGGGCATTGTCGTCATGGCGTCCTCCCATTGCGCGTACAGGACGACGACGTCGTCTTGGCCGGACGCCAGATTCGTGACCTCGGCCTTGTTCCTATACATCGCGCCGCTCCCGTCGGCCTTGGTGTTCCAGCCCGCGAACGTTTCGCCGGATTTGGCGTACCGGTTGGCGGGCAGTGCGGCTTTCGCGTCGTACGTGGCAGTCAGGTCGGCCATCATGCCGGACGAGGCGCCGTTGCCGCCGAAACGGATAGTGTAGGTTATCGGCCCCCACTGCGCGTACAGGGTCAAAGTCCTTCCCCCGGCCGGATACGCGACGTCCGCTCCCGGCAGGTAGGCCGCGCCCGTGCCGTCGGCCTTGGTGTTCCAGCCTGTGAACGTGTGGCCGGTACGGGTGAAGCCGTTCGCGGCCGCCTTTGCCGTGGTTCCCGGGTCGCCGACCGTGGGGGCGACGCCTCCGCTTCCGGCCCCGTTGCCGTCATAGGCGATGAGGGCGCGGCTTCGCCCCGTGTTCGTCGTGATGGTGTTGGACGCCAGGAACGAGCCTCCCGTCGGGCGTTCGCTGGAGGTCCAGGTCACGACCGCGGAGCGTTTCTCCGTCGACGAGTCGAAATTGATGCTGATTCCGCCGTAATCCACCTGGAAAAGCATGTTGGACGCCTCCATGAGCTCTGCGGTGGTCGCATCGACGGCCGGTTTGGCGAAACGCCTGGCGTTCGTGCCCTCCCGCGGGCCGATGTCGAGGTCGTAATCATAGGAGCCGTCCGCATTGGCGACGAGCCGGTATTCGCCGGCCGTGGGCGTGCCGTCCGTCCGTTTCGGCGTGTACGCCACATGCGATCCGCCGCCGGGGCCGGTGAACGCGTCGCCCGCCGTGGTCCCGTCGTAGGCGTAGTAGGCCTCGAACGCACGGGTGCCGCTCGCGACCGTCACCGGATGGGCTTCGTCGGCGGACGCGACGTGGATGTGGTACGTCACGTCGGGGGCCGTGTCGGATTCCGCGCCGCCGCGCGCGATCCTGTTGACGGTGGCGCAGTTCCAGGTGACCGTGGACACGCCCACGCCGCTTTTCATGGAGTTGACGCCCACGCCGGTCGTGTCGTTGACGCACCGGTGGTTCGGTTTCGTCGTGTTGTGGAAGGCGAACGTGTCCGAACCCGCATGCCAGGTGCTCGAGGTGGATTTCTGGTCGGCGTACCAGAGGTTGCCGTTGCGTACGACGACACGGAAGTCGAATCGGCCCGACAGGCGCGCCGCGGTGCGGGTGAGCCGCAGATCGGCCCGGCCGTCCCTCATGTTCGCCTTGAACGCGACGGTCCCGTCGGAGGTCGCCACGTCATCGGCGCATTCCCAGCCGGTGCCGTTCATGGAGAAATGGGAGCCCGCGTCGGATGTCAGGGGAACGGACACGACGTCGCCCGCGGCCAGGGCGGAGATGTCATCGATATGCCCCTCCAGCGTGATGCGCACGCTCCATGGATTGAAGCCGATCGTGTCTCCGGACTTCACTTCCTTGTTCCCCGACGCGTTCCACACTTGGGAGAATCCGACGTCCCCGACCTGGGTGACGTCGTACGTTACGGCCGCCATCGCCGCCGGCGCGACGAACGCGGCCAGCAGACCCAGCAGCGCGGCCAGTACGGGAATGCCCCCGCGGGCGATGCGCCTCAGCATGTCACACCGCCCTTCCGGTTGATGCTACCGGCTTCGGCGCATGCGCCGCCGCGCGAATGGGATGAGGATGAGGCCGAAGAGGCAGCCCCCCCCCCGATGATTTTTCCGAATCTGCGGTCGCCCACCGTTCCTCCCGTCTCCGGCATCACCGTCATGGCATCCGTCCATTGCGCGTACAGGACGACGACGTCGTCTTGGCTGGACGCCAGATTCGTGACATCGGCCCTGTTCCTATACATCGCGCCGCTCCCGTCGGCCTTGGTGTTCCAGCCCGCGAACGCCTTGCCTGGCCTGGCGTACCGGTTGGCGGGCAAGGTCTTTCTCTCGTCGTATGTGGCGGTCAGGTCGGACATCATGCCGGACGTGGCCCCGTTGCCGCCGAACCTGACCTTATAGGTGATGAGCTTCCACTGCGCGTACAGGACGACGACGCTCTTGGTCAGGACCAATGCGTCGCCCGGCTGGTGGGCGGTGCCGGTGCCATCCTTGGCGGTGTTCCAGCCGACGAACGTGTATCCCGTGCGCGTGAACGCGTTGTCGGCGGCGGTGACGCCGGTGCCGGATTCCCCAATGGTCGGGGTCATGGCGCCGTCGCCGCCGTTCGGATCGTAGGAGACGCCGCCGGTCGTGACGGCCTGTCCCGTGCTGCCGGCGATGTTGGCCGCGGTCAGCGTGCCTGTGTAGGTTTTGCCGGCGCGGTACAGGTGGGTCTCCACCATGGCGGTGTCCGCCTGGTTCGGGTCGGCCCACGCGATGTCGTACCGGTAGCTGGTCCAGGCGCTTGTGCACTGGTGCTCGTGGAGCCACGCGATGATGTCGTTCGTGTTCCCGTCCCAGGTCCTGGTGGTTTCGGCGAGGGCGTCCGGTCCGGTGAACGAGCCGAGGTTGGCGGCCACGTCGTATGAGCCGTCCGTGTTCCTCACGATGGACGACTGGCCGGGCTTGAGACGTTTCGCCTCGTCCAGCGAATGCACGTCGTTCGGATGCCCGTGGTCGGCGGAGGCGACGGCGAAGTCGCTCGAATCCGACAGGTGGGTCCTATCGTAGGCGAGGGGCCAACGGTTCAGCATCGACCCGAACCGGACCGCGGAGATCGTGCCGCCCATGGGCGTGATGTGGTCGTAGACGATCGTGTCGGACATGTCGGGCGTGATGGCCCCGCCGTTCAGCATGTCGTTGATCGCTCCCGGCCAGCGGAGGTGCGACTGCAACGTGACCTGGTTGGCGAGACGCTGGATGACGGCGGAGGCGGCGAAATCCTTCCCGCCGGTGGCGGCCCGCATGGCGAACGGCGTGTTCGGGAACGTGTACGAGTCGCCTCCGATGGTCCAGGTGCTCGACGTGGCGTACAGAATCTCACGGCTGCCGTAATCGCGGTAGCTGGTGCAAAGGTTCGACTCGAACGTGAGGTCCATGCCGCCCGTCAGGCTCCCCGGCAGCCGGGTGAGGGTGATGCGCGCGCGGGTCCAGCCGATCGAGAACACGGGCGTGCCGGCCTGGTCGTTGACGACCGAGCCGCCGGAGTACGCGGCCACCTCGAAATGGCCGGTGCTTGACTGGCCGATGGTGATTCTGTCGCCTTCGGCCAGTCTTGACATGTCGTCGATATGGATGCCGTACCTCACCCGGGTTGAGATCATATAGGCGTTCGGCGTGAAGCCTCCGGTGATCTCCCGCCCGTCATGCGTGCCGTTCAGTTGACGGCCGTTGCCGTCGGCGATGCTCTGGATCGTGACCTTGCCGACCTGCGAGATGTCGTACGTGGCGGCAGCGTGGGCCGGCGGCGCCAGTCCCAATAGGAGACCGACGGCGAGTAGCCCATGGAGCAGGCGGGCGACGTGTCTTAGCATGTCACATCACCCGCCTTGCATGGCTCAGCCCAGCCTGCGCCGGCGCATGAGGACGAATGGGATGGCGAGGATAAGAAGCCCCCCAGGATTGTCGTCAGATTATGGGTCATGGTTCCTCCACTCCGGGGCAGCGCGGTCTCGGGAATGCGCTGCCATTGCGCGTACAGGGTTCCGACGGCGCCATCGTGGGCAAGTAGGTTCGATACGGCCTGCTTGTCCGTGAACGCCTTGCCCTTGCCGTCCCCGCGCGTGTTCCAGCCGGTGAAACGGTAGCCCTCGCGCGTGAACGCGCTGGCCGTCAACGCCTGCTTCCGGTCGTACGTGTGGCTTTGTTCGGCCATGGTGCCGGCGCCGCCGTTCGCGTCGAACCGGATCTTGTAGACGGCGGGCCTGTATTGGGCCGTGTACACGACGTCTTCCTCGACCGGCTTCGATGGGTCCTTGTCCCAGCCGGTGAACACGTAGCCGTCGCGGGCGATGCCGTTGTGCGTAATCGGGTCCACCTGGGTCAGCTGCATGTGGTGGACGGTGGCGGTGCCGTAGTCGTTGAATCGGTCATTGGCTATCTGCACCCAGGGCTCGATCGTCTGGGAAGATGCGAGTCCGGCCGTGAGAACGGCGTCCACTTCGCATTGTCGCCCATTCGGGCAGACATCCCATCCCTGATAGGAATTGCTTCCGTTGTTGATGTTGAAGCCGATTCCCGAGCTCTTGGCGGCATTCGTGGCATTCGCTTCCGAATAGTCGGCATCCGCCTTGACATGGATGGCCGCATTCGCACCGACGGTCTTGCCGTTCGCCCTGGTGTCGCGGCTATTGACCGTCAGGCCGTCCTTGGTGAATGTGGGCGAACCATGCCACCAATCGTCGCGCCATCCGTCCACGTTGTCGAAGTTCATGTCCGGATCGGCCAGCCACGTCGTGTCGGACAACGCGGGCACGGTCGGCGTGCTCCCGTACTTGGCCGTGCCGGACGTGATGGTCCGGCCCCGCCAGTCCCTGAACTCCGTCTTATATGCGTTCGCCTCCCACTGGGCGTACAGGGTCAGGGTGTCGCCCTCGGCCGGGTACGCTACATCGGCGCCCGCCTGGTAGGCGGTGCCCGTGCCGTCGGCCTTCGTGTTCCAGCCGGCGAACGTGTGGCCCTTGCGCAGGAAGACGCCGGCCTCGGCGGTCGTGGCCGTGGTGCCGGGGTCCCCCACCTTTTTGAACGCGTCACCTTTCCCACCGTTCGGGTCGTATCGGATGGCGGACTGGCCCTGGCCGATGGCCGGGTCAAGGGGCTTCGTGGTCAGGGTCGTCGACCGGTAGGCGGATTCGGTGGATTGCGTCTCGACCTTGACGCGGTTCGGGATGGATTCGTCGGCAAAATGGAGGTAGGCGATCTGCTGGGCGTACTGCCAGATGCGGCCGGTCTTGTCGATGAGTTTCAACGTGGTCTCGTCGCCCGCGCGGCTCACCTGCAGGCTGTTCTCCAATCCCGGTAGACGTGTACCCAGGTTGAACGCGTAGACCCACGAGCCGTCCGGCTGCCGTTCGATGGCGATGCGCCCCACGGGCAGATTCTCCTTCGCCTTGTCGAACGTGGACATATCCACGCCGGATATGCGGGTCAGGTCGTAACAGGCCGAGTTGCCGTCCCACCATCCGGGTGTGTTCTCATCCACCGCGAACATCACACGCACGTTGTATCCGCGCAGCGCCAGCTTGGAGATGGCGCCGGATTCGGCCGTGATGTGATACCAGCCAATCAGGGAGTCGGGGCTTATGCCGTCCGTGCCCTGCCCCTGGGCGATGCGCCGCATGGTGCCGCAGTTCGCCGCGTTGGCCGACAGCAGCACGGACCCGTTATCCACTTTCGCCTCCGGCGTCAGGGGCGTGTTCCCGCCGCACACGTTGTTCTCGAACTTGCGATTGGCGAAAGTGATCGAATGGCCGTTGCCGACCGTCCATGTCGAGGAAGTCGCCGACGCGTTCGACATCCACAGCTGCCTGGCGACGGTGACGCTTCCATCGAACGAGCCGACGGCCGCGTCGCCCGTGCGGGTCAGCGTCAGCGTGTAGGCGTTCGGAGCCGTCAGGGTGAACATGTCCACGCCGTCCCGGTTCCGCAGGACACGCGGAAGGTTCGCCGAGCCGAACAGGCCCCACGGGCCGTAATGGCTTCCGCTCGCCGCGCCGAAGGGCACGGTGACGGTATCGCCCTCGGCCAGTCTGGACATGTCATCGATATGGACGTCGAACGTCACCTTCACATTCGCGCCATTCGACGCCAAAGGAGTCTTGGTCGCATCATTCCCGTCCGCGTCCGTGATGCCGACCCAGTCCGCGTCCCCGACCTGGGTGATGTCGTACGTCGCGGCCGCCGACGCGGATGGCGCCAATGCCAGCAAAAGGCCGGTGGCGAGCAGGCCGGTGATAAGGTGGGTGATGCGTCTCAGCATGTCACACCGCCTTCCGGGATTGTCCTACCGGCGCGGACGCCGTCTTGCCGACAGGATTGGCATGAGGGCCAGAAGGCAAGCCCCCCCCCAGGATCGTAGTCAGGTTCCGATTGGTCAATGTTCCTCCCGTCTCCGGCATCGCCGTCTGCGTGGTGTCGGCCCATTGCGCGTACAGAGTCGTCGGTCTGTCGATGGCAATCGTGTCGCCTGGCTTGTAGGAGTCGCCGGTGCCGTCGGGTTTGGTGTTCCATGAGGCGAGGCCATGGCCCGCGTACGTGCAGCCATCCGTGGCCGTATAGGCGTTCACGCCGACGCCGACCGTCTGGTCCGCCATCATGCCGGTTCCGCCGTTCGGGTCGTAGCGCAATGTCGTGGATTGGCTGAAGCCGATGTCGTCCACCAGATTGCCGACGTTGGATAAGGCCGAGTCGATGTCCTTGAAAGTGAACCGCGCCACGGTCACGTCATCGGGGCAGGTCCAGTCGCCCTCGTAGGTCTCCCAGTTGCGCGAATCCTTGTCGGTGATGTTGGCGGTGGCGATGTCGGTTCCCACGTCGCCGGTCCCGTCGGTCCCGCCGTTCGTCTTGGTGCGCGTCGCCTGTTGGGGCGTCTCCTTGCCGGGCTCTCCGATGAGCACCTGCATCCGGTCGACGTGGCGGGCGTACCCGCTCTGATGCTTCAGGCTCCAGTGGTAGGTGTTGCCGGGGGTCACGCGGATGTCCTGGTAGATGCTCGTGTCGGGCTGGGCGGCGACGATCTCGGCCAAGGTGTTGACGCGGGTGAGTCCCTGCAATTCGACGGCGCCGGCCCTCTGCTCGCCGGGTTCGCCGTTCGTGCCGTCGACCTGCGTGCTATGCCAGCCGAATCTCGCCTCATTCCAATCATCCGGGCCGGGCTGATAGCTTTTCGTGCGGGCGTTCCAGTTCAGACCGGTGGAGGGGATCACCGCCGTCCAGCCATATGCGGCATGCTCCCTGAACCAGTCATGCTGGTATTCGAAGTCCCCGTTGACGATGTGGTCGGGCAGTTGCGCGGCATCGGCCGCCGTATCGTCCGCCGACGCGAACGGCGCGACGAACGCGCCCAGCAGGCATGCCAGGGCGGCCAGCAGGCTTATGAGACGTTTCATTTCAGCTCCTATGCTCCTTCGGGCGGAAAGCATCATCGGTGTGCCGGCAGAGGCGTTCAGGGCCGCGTCGCGTCACGGCCAGGCCGGCCAGGAATGTGATGCCGCAGCATGCCAGGGCTCCGTCCCGTATGGTTTTCGAGTCCGTTTCCCGGGTTTCGCTTGGGGTTGGCGTGTATCGTTCGCCGGTGACGAGCAGGCGGCGGCTGTTGCCGGTGTCCGTGCAGGTCACGAGTGTGGCGAGGTCCCTGCCCGGTTGGATGCGCAGGGCGTCCGTGTCTTTCGGACTGGTGATCCGGATGCTGGTGATGCGGTAGTGCAGGACCCGGCCGTACACGCTGATGGTGAACGTCTGGCCTTTCCCGAGCTCGTCGAGCCGGGTGAACAGGGTCCTGCCTTCCATGTTCGTGTGCCCGCTGATCACGGTGCGCGTATTTTTCCCGCCCACGGGCAGTGACGTGCCGTGCACGTGGCCGAGCCCGTCGTCCAGGACGTCCGCGCCGGTGCCGTGCCGGATGGGCAGTTCCACGCCGATCGCGGGGATGGACAGCACGCCCATGGTGCCTGTGGCGTCCAACCGCAGCAGGCTCTGGTATTCCGTGTCGTCCTTGAAGTCCGCGTCGCGTGTGCCGTCCGCACGGATGATCTCGCCGATCTGCACCTGTTGGGCGGCGAGCCGGCGGTTGTACTCGTCGGCGGCTTCGAGCCGCGCGGCCGGGTCCGTGGCCGTGGCGGCCGATACCTGGGCGGCCTGTGCGGTGGCCGTGAGCCTGCCGTCCGTCACCCATTGGTTCAGTGGGGGAGTGCAGATGATGGCGAGTCCGCCGAGGAGGAGCTGCACGGCGAGCAGCGTGTAGACGCGGGAGACGATCCGGTCCCGGTGTTCGAGCCGGCGGCGCCGTTGCTCGGTGCGTCCGCCCGACACGATGGTCCAGTAGTCGTCTTCCCGCGTCATGAGTCAATGCCTTCCCGTCAGAGGGTGTGGGCCTCGCGGCGGCGCTTGGACTGGACGGTGAGGTAGGCGACGCCGCCGGCCATGGCGATGACGACCACGCCGATCATGGTGTTGCCGAGCAGGCCGCCGGTCTGAGGCAGTTCGGTCAGGGCGTCGATGTTCCTCACGGTGATGGTCCACTTGTTGTCGTTGGTGGGCTGGCCGGTGATGAGCTTGTTCGTGTCGGCGCTGGTGGACACCTTGCCGCCGTCGGTGATGTTCATGTCGAACTCGACGGTCACGAGGCTGGTCATGTTGTCCGGGACCTTGGATTCGACGACGTGGTAGTTGCCCGCGCCGAGGCCCGCGATGTTCAGCTGACCGTTCCCGCCGGTAAGGAACTGCGAGGCTTCGCCCTGCGTGTCGACGTAGGTCCAGGAGCCGGTCTTGGGATCCTGCTTCATCCACTTGCCGGTGTCCTTGTTCTGGATCTTGAAGCCGGCGCCCTGCAACGCCTGGTCGCCCTTGAAGTTGGTCTTCCTGATGTTCACGTCGTAGGCGCTCACGGTGGCGGTGTCGTTCGAATCGACGGTGGTCTTGGAGGCGGCCTTGCCGTCGTAGAACGTGGTCGAGATGGCCGCGGTGTTGGACGCCTGGGCGGCGCGCTTCGCGTTGGCCACGGTCGCCTTGTAGGTGACGGTCACCTGCTTGGCGCTGTTGGACTGGATGAACGCCTGGTCGAACGTGGCGGTGAACCCGTCGCCGTTCTCGCCCTTGGCGACGGATGGGGTCACGGTCTTGCCGTCGATGGCGAACGCGGGGTCGCCGGCGAGTGTCAGGCCGGACATGGTGTCCTTGACGACGGTCTGGGTGGCGGCCTGCATGTTCGGCAGGGTGAACACGTATTTGAAGTCCACGGTCTCGCCCACGGTGAACGAGGCGGAATCCTCCGTGCCGCCGGCCTTCGAGTCGATGAACGAGCCCTTGTTCAGACGGTCGCGGGACACCTTCTTGTCGATCGTGGTGGTCTTGGACTTCACGGTCAGGGTGCCGAGGGTCACGCCGTTCAGGGTCTTGGTGCCCTGGACCGGCGTGCCGACGATCATGGGCACGCCGTCGGAGTCGACGATCAGGTACAGGCCATTCGGCAGGTCGGACACGGTCATGGTGCCGCCCTCGCCGGCCACGGATTTCACGGCCTGGATCTTGCTGGCGGACGCGGATGCGGCGAGCTGTTTGGCGGCCTCGCGCAGCTGTCCCTGCACGGTGCCGGTCGGCTCGCCGTCCTTGCCGACGTGGGCCAGGTCGCCGGCCGCGTCGAAGCCCTGCAGGTCGGTGATGCCGGCCTTGGTGTTGGCGGCGGCGATCCACTTGTCGGACGCGTCGTCGATTTTGTTCACGGTCAGGGATTTCACGTCCTTGTCGCCGTTCGCGGTGATGTCGCCGTAGGAGCCGAGACGGTAGAACGTGAACGTGTGGCCCGTGAGGGTGTTGCCTTGGGCGGCGTTCAACGTGATGGAGGCGGTGGCGGTGTCGGCGGTGGTGGGTGTTTCCACTGCCATGGCCGTGCCGGCCAGTCCGAGTGTGGACAGGCTCGCGGCCGCCGCGCACATCGCGGCGAGACGTTTCAGGTTCGTGTTCTCCATTGGATATCCTTTCTTGGGTTTTGGGAGCGGGGGTTGCGACGGTCCTTGTCGGCCGGGGAGGCGTCCCCGCTAGTCCACGTGGCCGGTGTCGGCGGGCCGGCTGATATCCGTGTCCGTGTGGGTATGGCGGATTTCTTCCATACGCCGGTCGGCGCGTGCCGCGACGACGCACATGCTCCATGCCATCAGCAGGCCGAGGAGCCAGAAGACGGCGATGATGATGATTACGCCCATCGTGTTCCCTCCTTGCATCGGGGATTCTCGTTCCCTGTGCCGTTCTTTCCACATGCACCGCGTCCGATACCGTTACGGGGGTGATTGTGAGGGCGTGTGGCGTGTGGAGCCGGTTTTCCTTTTTCGTTTCCGAACGTCGTTGGACGGGAGGCATGGGGGCCGCAGGGATATGAGGAGCGCAAAGGGAGGAAAAAACGGCCGGAACAGGTTCGGGAAACCCTTGTAGGGTTTCCGTCGTCCTGTTCCGGCCGTCTGTAGGATGGTATCGGATGTTCGGTTATGTTCGGGATGCGGTCTCGCTGGCTTGCTCATGCTGGAAGCCGTCAAGACCTGCGAAGAGGGTCAGACCAGGCCGATGCCGGGATCGTCCGGCCGCGTATCGTCCGGAATATCGGCCGGGTCCGGCGGTTGGAGTCCTTGACCCGTGGACGGATTGTCCAATCCATGAATGGGAGTCATGCCGATCATGTGGCGGGTGGCGGTGGTGTTCCTTTGATGTCTGATGATCGGGAGCCGGCCACGCAGCAGGCCCGTGATCCGGTCGATGAGCATGGGGGAGAGGCGCTGGTTGGTGGAAAGCTGTTCGTGGACGATGTCGGGCACGTCGTCCAGAACACCGAGGTCGTACCTGTCCCAATCGTCGATGAGGGACAATTGCCAGTACGCGTTGTCCTCCTCTCCCCATTGGTCGGTCCAGAACGGTTTCGTCCGGTAGTCCCCGTTGTCCATGGCGTCGGGATCCATGCCGTTCCACAGGCTCGCTCCGCTGTCGTAGATCGGGGCGGGACGGATGGCGAAGGATTCCACGTCCCTGATCAGACCGAAATTGTTGTAATGCCGGTCCGTGTTGCGTAGCAGGAAGTCGAGGAACAGGAAATCATCCGTGGCGTGCATGATCGCGTCACGGTCGACGCCGAGCCGTTGGCAGGCCTCCACCCAGATGTCGCGCCGTTCCCGGTATCCTCCCTTCCGGAAGATCCGCATGATCTGTCCGGCGGGAATGAGCTCCTCCGTATCCGAAAGCATTTCGTCGCATGCCGACACCCTGGCCCCGTTGATCCTGCCCACACGGTATTCGACATGGTCGATGCCAAGCAGGCGGGCCGTTTTCCACGCTATCCGCTCGTTGTCGGGCTCCTGGCCGGACCGTCCCGCCTTGATGAGGGTCCTGACGCCGTCGTCACGGATGATCCACCGTTTGGGCAGGTCTCCGGCGCTGGTCACGTCCGGCGTGTTCACGTCGCCGATACGGGATGAGTCGCCGGTGAACAACGCCTTGCCGAGCCGTTCGTCGAAATCGTTGTGGAAGAAGTTGAGGTCCTCCCAACGTAGCGCGTCCATGCCGGCGGGACGGATCCAGTACTGGTCGGACAGGCTCAATCCCATGGAACGGTCGAGCAGTTCTTTTCCGGAGGGGATGCCCGTGGCCATGAGCAGCGTGCGCAGGCCGTCCCTTGTGGCGGGGATTCCCCGGGACCGCCACCATGCGGTCACCGAATCACTGTCGGGTCGGGGCTGTCCATCCACGTACATGCCGACCGGTACACGGCTCGGATCGAACACGTCACCCACTTCGAGGATGAAACCCGCGTTCGATGAGTACGCGAATTCCAGTACCGGATGGTTCCGGCACATCAGTACACGGTTCATTTCAAATAGCATCGGACCCCGCGATTATGGTGGATGGATTCATTGCTTCCCGTTTCCCATGGTAGCAACGTGGATGTCCTTCGTTCATGTGGACGTTCCAGGGGAAACGGACGGCCGGAACAGGTTCGGGAAACCCTTATATGGGTTTCCATCGTCCTGTTCCGGCCGTCTGTAGGATGGTATCGGATGTTCGGTTATGTTCGGGATGCGGTCTCGCTGGCTTGCTCATGCTGGAAGCCGTCAAGACCTGCGAAGAGGGTCAGACCAGGCCGATGCCGGGATCGTCCGGCCGTGCATCGTCCGGAACATCGGCCGGATCCGGCGGTTGGACATCCTGGCCCGGAGCATCCATGGCGATGGAGCCGTCCGTGGTTTTCGGATCATGACGGAGCCGTTCGACAAGGTCGATGAACGTGCGTTCCTCCTGTTCCACGCAGTCGAACAGGATGGAGCAGAACGGTTCGGGATCACCGTCGACCTGCCAGGATTCGAGACCCCGGGCGTAAACACGTCCGGCGTCATGCTTGATCGCCACGGGACGGTATCCGTTCTCCAACAGCATGAGGTTGAGCAGTTGCCGGCCGGTCCTGCCGTTGCCGTCCATGAATGGATGGATGTTTTCGAACATCGTATGGAACGCCGCGGCCTTGAGCAACGGGTGCGCGTCGCTTCCGTTCAGCCCGTCGATCAGGGCTTGCAGGTCGTCATGGATCTCCAACGGGTCGGCGGTCTTGACGCGGGTCGCGGTGATTCTCGCCAGATATCCGTAAGGACGGAACGTGCCGCGTGCGAACGGCTGCAGGTCCAATGCGGTCACCTCGTGGATCCTTTGGATCAGTTCCGGGTCGAGTTCACGTCTTTCAGAGGCGTATTCGCGGACGTAGGCCATGCCGTCGGCGACGCCGCGCGCCGCGAACACGAAACGTGCCGGGGAATCCGAGGGCACGAATTCGCCTTCCAATACAAGGGATGTGTCCTGAAGAGTCAGGGTCGATCCTTCGATGGCGTTTGAATTGTAGGTGTATCTCACGAGCCAGTCGCGGTCGTAATCGGATAATGCCATGGTTTCGACGCCATCCAACGGTTCCAGTGAGAGGGCGTGGGCGCGCAGGGTGTCGATGAGGTCCAGTCGGGTGGTGATTTCCGGAATCCGTTCAAGTTTGGCGAGGATGCCGGGCATGTCGTCGATATGTTGACGCAGTTGCGTGTTGGGCATGGTTTCTCCTTCTTTGGCTTATTTTACCGAACCGTGGTGGATCTGGGTCCTGAGAGAGAAACGGCCGGAACAGGGTCGGGAAACCGTCATGTGGGTTTCCGTCGTCCTGTTCCGGCCGCCTGTTTGTTTGGAGGGGGAATTGGGTCAGCGCATGCCGTGGCGTGCGGTCACGTCCATGCGGCGGCGTTTCAGGTCGAGCGTGGCGGCGCCCATGCCGGCGAACGCGACGACGGCGAGGATGATGCCGTTCGTGTCCGCGCCGGTGGATGCCATGACCTTGTCGGCCTTGGCGGCCGCTTCGACCGTGGCCTGCTGGGCGGCGTTCAGACTGGTCTGGCCGGCATTGTCGTCATGCTTCGGGTTGGCGGCCTGCTGGGCCGTCTTGAGCGCTGCCTTCGCGGTCTCGTAGTCGCTCTTGGCCTGGGCTTCGACCGTCTGGGCCTGCTTGAGGTCGGCCTGCGCCTTGGCGAGGATCGTCTTGGCCTGGTCGAGCGCGTCCTGTGCTTCCTTGACTTTGGCCTGCGCGGTCTTGACGGCTTCCGTGTCCTTCGCGTCGCTCTTGGCCTTGGCGAGGCGTGCCTGCGCGTCGGTCAACGCCTGCTGCGCGTTCCTGACCGCGGTTTCGGCGTCCGTTTCGGCCTGCTTGGCCTTGTCGGCCTCGTTCCTGGCGGCGTCGTATGCCTGGGTCTTCGCGTCCAGGTCGGCCTGCGCGGCGGCGAGGGCCTGGGTCCTGGCCGCGAGGTCCGTCTTGGCGTTTTCGAGGTCCTTGACCTGTTGGGCGGCCTTGTCGCTTTCCTTCTTGGCCTGCTCGTACGCGGTCTGGGCTTGGGCGAGTTCGTCCTGCGCGGTCTGCTTGGCCTGCTGGGCCTGGTCGGCTTCGCTCTTGGCCTGGTCGTATGCGGTCTGGGCCTTGGCGAGGGCGTTCTTCGCGTCGGTCAGCACGTCGAGACGCGTGTCGGCGGCGGTCTTGTCCTGTTCGGCCTGCTTGACGTCCGTGTTGGCCTTGTCGAGCGCGGCCTGGGCTTGGGTGAGACGCGTCTGCGCCTGCTCGTCGGCGGATTTCGCCTGGTCGTACGCGGTCTGCTTGGCCTGGCGGTCGGTTTCGGCGGTGGTGAGGCTGGCCTGCGCCTGCTCGTCGGCGGATTTCGCCTGCTCGTACGCGGTCTGCGTTTCTGCGGCCTTGCGGGTCGCGTCGGCGAGCAGCTGCGTGGTGCGTGCGGATTCGTCTTGCGTGTCCTGCAGGTAGGAGGTGGCCTTGTCGAGCGTGAGGACGGCGGACGCGTGGGCCGTGTTGGCCTTGTCGAGCGCGGTCTTGGCGGCCTCGACCTGCTTCAACGCGTCCTCGTACGTGGATTGCGCGGATTTGATCTGGTTGACGTACGCTTCGACCTTCGCGCGGTACACGCTGGCATCGAACGTGGTGTCGTTCGCGTTGTAGGAGTTCCAGTCGTTATAGAACTCCTGGGAGGATGCGCCGTATCCGTAATCGCCGGTGTCGTAGCCGCTGTAGGCCATGCCAGTGACGCTGTATTCCGGGTCGATGATGTTGAGGTAGTGGCCGACCTTGTAGTACAGGTCCGGATACTTCGAGAACACGTCGTACGGGGACAGGTCCGCGAGGTCCGGATAGTCGCCGGACTTGAGGGCGGCGTCGTAGATCGCTTTCTCGTTCGTGTACCAGCCGATGTACGGGTCCCAGTCCGAAGTTCCCCATGCGAGGTTCTCGCCGACGTTGTCGTACTGGTAGTTGTGGTTGTGGTGTTCCTCACCGGGCTGTGCGGCGTAGTTGGCCTGGACCATGGCCATGGCCAAAGCGGTCTCGGACACCTTCAACGGTTCCAGGCCGTTCTCCTCGCGCAGCCTGTTGCACTCGTCGATCATGTCGAGGGCCTTGAGCAGGTTGTCGAGGCTGGTCGCGTCGTCCTTCGCGCCGATGTGCGTGTATTCCAGGTACTGGGACACGCTGTCGTCGGTCAGATACTTGTACGCCTGTTCGGCCTTGTTGGTCTTGAACCATCCGGCCGCGCCCTCGGCCTGCGCCTTCGCGGCCTCGTCCGCGGCCTGCTTCGCGGCGTCCGCGGCGGCCTGCGCCTTGTCGTACGCGTCCTTCGCGGCCGCATACTCGTCCTTGGTCCTGTCGGCCTGCGCCTGCGCGTCCTTCACGGCCTGTTCGGCCTTGTCGAGCGCGGCCTGCGCCTTGTCGTTGGCGGCCTGGGCGTCCTTCACGGCCTTCGCGTCCGTGTTCTTCGCGTCGGTGGCCTTGTCCAGGGCGGCGGAGGTCTTGTCGGCCTTCTCCTGGGCGGCGTCCTTCATGTCGTTCGCCTTGTCGAGCGCGGCCTTCGCCTGGTCGGCCTGGGTGCGGGTCTTGTCGGCCTCGGATTTCGCGGTGGCCTCGGCGACGGTGGCTTGGGCCTGCGCGGTCTTAGCGTCCTTCACGGCCTGGTCGGCCTGCTTGGCCTTGTCCTGCGCCTCCTGGATCTTGGCGGGATCGTTCGCGTCGCCCGCGATGCGGGTGGCCTCGTCGAGCAGGCTCTTCGCCTGGTCGGCCTTCTGCTGGGCCTGCTGCGCGGCGGCGGATGCCTGGTCGGCCTTCGTCTGGGCTTTGCCGAGCGCGTCCTGCTTCGCGGCGGTGGTCTGGTCGAGCTTGGTCTTGTCGGTCGAGTCGACCTTCCGCTGCGCGTCCTTCACGGCCTGGTCGGCCTGTTCCTTGGCCTTGGCGGCGTCGTCACGGATGGACTGGCTGTCGTTCATGGCCTTCTTGATGGTCTCGGCGTCCTTCGCGCTCTGGTCGGCCTTGTCCTTCGCGGCGGCGAGGCTGTCGTGGGCCTTGTCGAGGCTGGTCTGGGCCTGGTTGACGCCCGTCTGGGCGGCGGCCACGTTCGGATCGTTGTTGATGGTGGTCTCGACCTGCTGTTGCGCCTGCTGCACGTTCTGCTGGGCCTGCTGCACGCCGGTCTGGGCCTGCTGGACCTGCTGCTGGGCCTGCTGGGTGCCGGCCGCGGCCTGGTCGAGGCTGGTCTTCGCGTCCGTGACGGCCTGCTGGGCGGCGGCGACCTGGTCCTGCTGGGGCTGCGTGGTCGGCTGGGCCGCGGCCTGGTCGACGGCCTGCTGAGCCTGCTCGACGGCCTGCTGGGCCTGTTCGACCGGGGTGGTCGCGGTCTCGTCGGCCATTGCCGGCGCGGCGATGGTGCCCGCGACGGCCACGGATGCGACGGCCGTTGCGAAAGCCTTCTTGTTCATAATTCTCCCTCCAATGCCATGCCCCGTATCGGGGTCGTGGCTCCAATGGAAACATCCCTGCGACGTTTCCGACAACCATTCCACGTGCCCCCAATCCGATATCGGCGCCATCGGCGTGTCGCGGTCTCGGAGGCATATGGCGCGCATACCCACCAGTCTACCCCCACATGAGGCGGTGCCGGCGTGTGGGCGTCTACCGTTTCATGCCGTGGCGTCCGTACGGGCGGACGCGTGGCCTGGACTCGACCATCGCCACGGGCATGCCCGCGAGCAATGCCACACCGGACACGAGCAGCGGGCGCGTGTCACGGCCGGTGGTCCTGGGCGCGTCCTCGGGATAGGGCGCGTCGTCCGGCATGCTCACGCGTTCGCCCGTGACGAGCAGCCGATACGTGTTAAGGAAGATCGGAGTGCACGTCACCAACGTGACCAGGTCCCGTCCCCGCTCGATCTGGAGACTTTTCAGATCGTCCGGGTCGACCTTGCGGATGCGTGTGACCTTGTAGGCGAGGGTCTGCGCGGCGACCCGCACATAGAACACGTCGCCCTTGCGTAGTTCGTTGAGCCGCGTGAACAGGGCCTTGTCCGCGACGCCGGTGTGCCCGGTGATGACGCTGTGCGTGCTGGTCCCGCCGACTGGCAGGGACGTGCCGTGCAGGTGGCCGAGACCGTTGTCCAAAGCGTACGAGTCGGCTCCATGGCGGACGGGCAGGTCCACGCCGATCGACGGGATCTCGACCGACGCCATGATCCCGTCGCCGAAGTCCAGCAGGTTCTGGTATTCCTTGTCCGATTTGAATCCGAAGTCGCCGTCGATGGTGCCGTCGTCCTCCAACCGTTCGCCGATGACCTGCGCGTGGTCCGTGAATTTCCTGTTGTACGCGCGTGCCTTGGCGACCATGCGCGCGTATTTTTCAGCGGAACGGTCCTCCTTGGCGGCCAATGCCGCGCTTTGCGCGGCCCTGCGGGACGCGCCGGACTGTTCCACGCCTATCCACGCGAACACGCCGACCCCGAGGAGAAGGCAGACGGCCGTGAACGCGGCCAGCATACGGAACACGCGCGCCATATGCCGTTTCCGCAGCAGTCGGGACCGTCGTTCGCGACGCGTGTCATACACGTGGTCGCCCTCGACGATCCAATCCCAATCCATACGACTTACAGAAGCACTCATGTCAACACCACCGGAGGAACAACGGATATCGGCTGGGAAAAGGGAAAGGCACCCGGCCGGCCCCAGTCCAGGGAATCGTTCCGGATGCCTTCACTCATCTGGCGGGGTTCGTCCGTCACTGCTCACCACGCATGCGGCGTGTGAGCATGACCGTGGACCCGATGCCCACCACGAGCAAGCCCATGCCGGCCGCGACAAGCACCGGCAGGCCTACGCCACCGGTCTCGGTGATGACCGTGTGGTACGGAGCCCAGATCGCGTACAAGGTCACGTCCTTGTCCTGCAGCGGGACTTGGCCGCCATCCTTATACGTCGTGCCTTTGCCGTCCTTCTGGGTGTTCCAATACTTGAAATAGTATCCGTCGCGTTTGAACGACTTCGACGTGTCGCCCGGAACGGTCACGTCCGAATACTGCCATCCGGTCGTGTTCGCATGCGAACCGGTGCCGCCGTTCGCGTTGTAGATCACGTTGGCCTGCAACCGCTGCCAGTGCGCGTACACGGTCACGCTGCCCGTCAACGGCCTGGTCCAGTCGTACAGGCCCGCGTTATCCTGCGGTCCCGTGTACCAGCCGAGGAATTTGTAGCCGCGGAGCTTCGACACGTCGCCCGCCTGCCAGCCGGAACCATCCGCCGCGGCCGTGTTGTACGGCACGCTCACGGACGCCGGGGTGGACGGCATCTCGCCGCTCCACGTACTCGGCTTGTTCGTGTCGTAGGTGAGGACCGGGTTGCCGACCCACACCGCATACACGGCCATGCCGCCCTCGACCATCGTGACCTCGGCCTGCGCCTGGGTCGCGTTCCGGTCCTGGTTCCAACCCAGCTGGGTGTGGCCCGGACGAGACAGCATGCTGGAATCCCAGCAGTCGTCGTCCTTCGCCATGGTCGCCAACGTGATCCGCTGGCCGGCCGGATAGTAGACCTGGCAGCCGGACACCACATCCGTGCTCTGGTCGACGGTCCTCACGGTCACGCTACCATCCTCGTGGGTGGTGGTGCGCTGCACGAGGTCGGACACCTTGCCATCCGTCTTGGACGAGACCGTCCGGGTCGTGCCCGGCGTCGTGTCCGACGGAACGGATCCGGCCGCGTCGGCCGCGTTCTTGTCGTAGGTGAGGACCGCAGTGCGGGTGACCGGCGCGCCGAACGTCATGCGCGAGCCGTCGGTGCGTCCAGCGGGATTGCCCAGATCGTAGGAGAACGTGAACGTGCTTCCGGTCCAGGTGGCCGCGAGACGGTGACGGGACTGCTGCGGCGCGTCCAGATAGGCCTCGTCGCCGGCGTCATGCTTGATTCCGGCGAAGCCGTTCGTACCGTACGTGCCGAGTTCCGCGTCGGAACGCTTGTACGCGCCATCGAAACCGGAAAGCAGCTGCACGCCCTCGAACTTCAGGTCGGATTGCGCGTCCCAACCGTCGAGATCGTTGAAACCGGTCACGCCCTTGAACGTGTCAGGCACCTTCTCGCCGGTGTCCGCGTACGTGAACTCGACCGTCCACGAGCAGCCCACGCGTTTCGACGTGTCGACCTTGCCCATGGCCTGTTCGACCTTCGCAGGCAGGCTGGAATAGCCGGAACCGTAGGCCGTGTTGATCCAGAATCTTCCGTCTCCGACGATGTTCCCGTGCCCGTCGAACCTGTACAGTTCGCTGACGCTGCCGCCGTTCCACTCCTTCAAACGCATGGTCATGCTGATCTGGTGGGTCCTGCCGGACGGGTCGGTCCAGTCGCCCACGGACGGAATGGTCAACGAGGCGCCCGCCTTCAACGGCCACATGCCCTGGGACGAGGAGTCCGTGGACTTGTACCACGCGCCGTTCTCGAACTCGACCTGCGAGAGCCTCGTGTCGGTGGTGTTGAGCACGAACTGGCGGTAGTCGCCGGGAACATCATCCGTTTCGAGGTCATGCACCGTCAGACCGGAAGCGGTCCTGTCCGCCACGGCCCTCACGCTTCCGGTCGTCCTGGTCTTGGCCTGCTTGACGGTGTTCGCGGTCGTGTCGGACGGGACTTGGCCGTAGGCGTCGTTCGCGTTCTTGTCGTAGGAGAGCTTGTAGGCGAGCTTGAACTGCACGTCGTCGATCAGATTGCCGGAGATGCCGTCGATGGAACCCAACGCCTTGAACGTGAACCTGCTGACGTTCCGACCGGCGGGAACCACGACCGAACCCTGGAACGTGTCCCACGAGCCGAGCCAGCCATCCGTGTTCGGAGCGTTCATCGTGGTGGACTTCTCACCCAGCCTGTTGCCCCGGTCGGACGCGATGCGGGTCATCTCCACCGGCTGCTCATGGCCGGGCGCTCCGACGAGGATCTGGATCTTCTCATTGGAGTTGATGGTCCCGTTCCTGTGCGCGTACCGGAGCTTCACCGTGTACACGGTCGGATAATCGTGCGCGGTGTCGATGTCCTGATACAGGTACGTGTCGGCCTGCGAGGCGGTGATCTCCGCGTACATGTTGTCGTTCGCACGGGACCGTTGGATCTCGACGATGCCGCCGCGCCCGTCGACCCTAGTGTCGGTCTGGTTGGACTTCCAGCCGAACCTGCTCGCGTCGAACCCGTTGAGGTGCACCCACTGCTTGGACGCCTCGCCCTTGCCGTTCAGCGCGCCGCTGATCTCCACGTCGCCGTGCGCCGGGTCGATGTTGGCGAAATTGTATTTCGCGCTCATCCTGGACTGGCCGACGATGTTCCGCCAATCATGGTCGAAATCACCGTTCATGATCTGCTTCGGCAGGCCGTTGGCGGCGTATTCCGCCACATCATCATCCGCCACGAGCTTCACGCTGCCGTTTGCCTTCGACTTGGCCTGCCTGACGGTATTCTCCTTGCCATACTCGTCAGACGGGATGGAACCAGCCGCATCGGCCGCATTCTTATCGTAGGAAAGACGATAGGCGAGCTTGAAACTCAGATCGTCGATCACGGAATCGGCGACCGGGTCGTTGCCGGAGACGGAATCGCCGTTCTCATCCACGCCACGGTAGGCGAACACGGTCTTGCCGCCGGTCGCGACATAGGTGCCGGAATACGTCTCCCAATCATCGGAATGGTCCCATGCGGGATGGTCGCCCTCGGTGGAGTCCACGGAATCGGAATGGGTCGTGATGACGGTACCGACCTTGCCGGTCTTGTCACCGTACTTCGCGCCGGTGCGCGACACGTTCATGCGGCTCATCTCCAACGGCTGCAGATGGTCCTTGTCCGGTCCGACGAGCACCTGCACGCTGCCGGCGTTGCCCTTGGAACGGCCGGAATGACGGATGCTCACGGTGTAGGCCACGCCCGCCTGCGTGTCGATGGTCTGGCCGATGGTCCGGCTGCCATGCACGTCCGCGCACACGTTGCCGTCCTTCTCCCGATGCAGCTCGAACGACGTGGTCGCGTGGAAGGAGCCGGTCAGTTCCTGCCAGCCGAACGTCGCCTGGCTCAATCCGGCGACCTGATGCTTCGGAGCACTCGGATTAATGTAGTCGTAATATGACCACGCATTGCCTTCGGAGGGGTTCACGTACATCCAATGCAGGCCGCCGTCATCCAGCTTGGAGTAGTCCGGCACGTCGAAGCCCGGGTTCACGGTCAACGATTTGGACGAGTCGTCGTCCGCCACGGTCTTCACGGTTCCGGAGGTCTTGGCTTTGGCCTGCTTGACGGTGTTCGCGGTCGTATCCGACGGGACGGAGCCGGTCGCGTCATCGGAATTCTTATCGTAGGTCAGCTTGTAGGAGCGGGAGAATTCGATGTCGTCCACGAGATTGCCGATGTTGTTGCCGGGCAGGGTCTCTTGCTCTTTGAACCCTTCGAGGCTCTTGAACATGAATACCGTGTTCTTCTGCCCTTCGGGCACCTGATAGTAGCCTTCGTACGTCTCCCACTGGTTGCCATGGTCTCGGGGATCGGTGTTGGACACCTTCGTGGTGATGATCGTGGACTTCCCACCCACCTTGTCGCCCTGGCCGTTAGAGGTGACGCGGGTCATCTCCACAGGCGTCGCGTGGTCCGTGTCGGATCCCACGAGGACCTGCATCCTGTCGGCATGGGAGGATTGGCGGCTGGCGTGCTTGAGCCGGATCTTGTACAGCACGCCGCCGTTGCCGGTGGACACGTTCTGGTAGATGCTGGTGTTGTCCTGTTGGGCGACGATCTCCGCATACGTGTTCTTGGTGTTGCGGTCCTGCTGCAATTCGACCCTTGAACCGTTCTCGGTACTGGACCATGCGAACCTGGACGAGTCGAAACCGGGGATCTGCCCGATCTTTCCGTACTTGGAAAGATCGGTGTTGGACATGTTGTACCAAAGCGTGCCGTCATCCGATTTGAGGAACGTGCGCAGATCGGCGGCGTTTTCCTGCTCGTTCTTCTGAATGTCGGAGAACGAGGGGTAGGAGAAATCGCCATTAGCGAGGGAACCGTACCGGACGTTCTCGTCCGCGACGGTCTTGACGGTTCCGTTGGTCTTGGCCTTGGCGGGCTGGGTGGTGTTCTCCTTGCCGCGCTGGTTCGACGGAACCTCGCCGGCGGCATCCGAAGCGTTCTTGTCGTAGGTGAGCGGATACGCGGTCAGATACGGCATGTACACGCCGACAGCGATGGCGCTGCCCCAACCGTCCCAATGCTGGTTCACCTGTCCGAACGAGACCTTGAACCGGGAGGCCTGCTTCGCTCCGACCACGGCGGCCCCCTTGGAATCCTTGTTCGCGTCGTCGGTCGCGCCCTTCGGACCGCCGGCCAATGTCACATGCGTGGTGCCGTAACCGGTGTTCGCCTTCGAATACGATTGGTTCGGATCGCCGCTGCCGATCATGCCGAGTTTCTCCAACGTCTTGTCGGATTCGATGTCGGTCCGCTCGTACACGTCATGTCCTTGGAGGACGCCGCCGCTCATGACCTCCGCGTCGCCGAAAGCGAGTTGGAAGTCCTTCAGCACGTTCACGCCGGTGTCGGTCCGGTCTGCGGAAGGCGTGACGTTGGAGAACGTGACGGAGGCTGCCGGATCCTGCCTGCCCATCCTGCCGCTGAACGCGAGGGCGGTGTTGCCTGTGAGCTTGTACGCGGAGGTCAGCCGGCTCCACTTGCTGCCGGTGTAGTCTTTCGCGGTCAACGCCGCGTTGTCGGTATGCGTGATGGTCGCGTCCGCGTCGATGTGGCCGCCGGGCACGTTGATGCGCACCGGCGTCGGTTTCCCGCTGGAGTCCAACGGCAGGTTCGACCAGTCGATCCAGCAGAATTTGTCCGCGTATGGTCCGGTGGCGCCTTCGCCGGATTGCCTGCAGTCGAGGACCGTGCGTCCGCCCGTATCGTCGGCCGTGGTGGTGACGGCGCCCGTCGTATCGGATGCCGCGCCGGCCGCGTCCACCGCGTTGGCGGTGCCGGCCAGGCCCGCGCCCAACGTGGACGCGGCGACAAAACCGGCGATAAGTCTTGTAAGGAATCCCATTTCCCTCATCCTTTGTGATTCATATGCGAGTTCCGTATTTTTGGGAAGAGGGCCGGGATCGTGCGGCTGACAGGAGAAAAGGCCGCACGATCCCGGCTCCTGGATCCCCGGCCCCTCGCTTTCGAGGCCGGGGACGATTCGGAAAAATCAGGCGATGGCCGGACCGTCGCCCAGGTTCTCGTGGCGGACTCGGTAGGCGGCGAAGCCGGACGCGGTGGCCACGAGGATGATCGCGAACGCGCCGACCAGCATGACGCCCATGGTGGTCGCGCCGGTCTGCGGCAGCTGGGTGATGTTGTCGATGTTCTTCACCACGGCGGTCGGGGTGGTGGTCTTGCCGTCCGCGTTGTTGACCGTGCCGGTCAGTCCCGGCTGGTTCTTGCCGGTGATGGTCACGTGCCCGTCATCGGTGATGTGGATGCCGAAACTCGGCTTGACGAAGCTGAAGTAGCCGGTCGGCACCTGGGTCTCCTTCACGGTGTACGTGCCGGCGCCCAGACGGGTGAAGTTGATCACGCCGGACGCGTTCGTGGAGAATTCGGTGGCTTTGGACTCATCCGTGGTGAACGTCCACTGGTTCGAGCCCGTGTTCCACACGTACCACTGGTTCAGGCTGTCGTTGTGGAGCTTGAACTTGGCTCCCTGGACGACCTTGTTGCCGTCGGCCGCGCTGATCTTCTTCAGATTCACGTCGTAGGTCGGGACCGGGGTCTCATCGGTGCCCGGCCCCGGGGTCGGCACGTCCGGCGGGACCACGTTGGGCAGCCAGTTCGAGGTGATCAGGATCTGGTTGAGGCCCTGGTTGGCCTTGGACGCGTTGACGACCTTGCCCTGGTAGGTCACGGTCACCTGCTTGCCCTGGTAGGTGTCCACGAGGCTCTGCAGGCTGGTGACCTTGAAGCCGGTGCCGTCGGAATTGCCGACCTTGTCCTTGCCGATGGTGCCGAACTGGTTGGTCACGTCCGTGCCGGACGACGTGGTCGCGTGGAAGGAGCCGTCCACGTAGACGATGCCGGTCATGTGGTCCTCGAGGGTGATGGTGTCCACGGCCAGCTTGTTCGGCACGGTGAACGTGGCCTTGAAGTCACGGGTCTCGCCGTTGGTCGCGGCCGCGGAATCCTTCCACGTGCCGTCCACGCTCTTGATCTTCTTGTCGATCTTGGTGACGTTGGTCTTGATCTGGGTGGAACCGAGGGTCTGGCCGTTGCTCATCCTGACGCTGCCGCCGATCGTGGTGGACACGAGGATCGGGATTCCCTGGGCGTCGACGACGAGATAATAGCCCTCCGGCAGGGTCAGGTTCAGACTGCCCGTGGCGGAGGTCTGGTTGGTCTTCACGGCCGCCACCTTGCTGGACGCGGCGGTGGACTGCAGGGTGCCGGCGACCTTGCGCAGCGTGTCCGAATCGGTCTTCAACCGCAGGAGCTGTTCGGCGGCGTTACGGCCTTCGGACGTGTTGTAGGTCACGCCGTTCTTGTTCAACGCGGCCTTGACCCACGCGTCGGTCGTGGCGTCCGGGGATGAGGCGCTCACGCTCTTCACGTTCGCGCCGTCCTTGACGACGTCGTTGTATCCAGCGACCTTGTACACGGTGAAGCTGTGTCCGGCGAGGGTGCTGCCGTCGCCCGCGTTCAGGGTGAGCGTGCCGTCGGCCGCGAACGCCGAGCCCGGGACGCACAACGCGGCCAACGCGGCGGCGGTCGCGCACGCGGCTGAGATCTTCTTCATATCCATACTGGATGTCTCCTTTGATAGGGATTCTTCTGTTTTCTGCACGGACGGCTCACGCTGCCGTGGAAGTCCGATATCGTCGGCGTCCGCTTTCGGATCGCCGGCCGGTTGCCGGATCTCTCAACCATTCCCACGTGCACATGGCCGTATGAACGCAGATATTCGAACGGGTGGCACCCCAATAAGATGGATGGGGGGCGTGGGCCGTTCTTTCGGACGAGCCACGCCGGCCTTGTACGGCATCCACGGTCCGGGAAAGGAAAAGGGCGGGATGTTGGAGAATCCTCCAACATCCCGCCCGTGGCGTCACTCATGCCGTATGGCGGATCCGAACGGTCATCGGATCATTTGGCGGCATGCACGCCGTGCTTGACGGTCGAGGTCCTGCGACGTGCGCCCAAGAGGGTCACGCCGACACCGCCGAAGGCGATGAGGGACAGCAGGACGCCGCCGATGGCCATGCCGGTCTTGGCGAGATCCTCGCGGTAGCCGCTCCAGTCGTCGGTGTTCGAGTCCACGGTGGTGTCCTCGCACAGGGTCCTGTCGCCGACCTTGACCTGCTTGAGGCCTGTCGTGTCGGACGCGTCGCCGTCGACCTTCGCATCGGCGTCGGTCTTGCCGTCGCCGGTCTGGTCGCCGTCCTTCTGCTGGTCTCCGAACTGGTCGGTGACGGGGCATTCGACGAGCGGCGTGCCGGTGACCTTCACACGGTCGGTGTGCTTGCCGCCCTGCCCGACGCCCTTCAACGTGCCGGTGATGACGGTGGACTCGCCGGGCTTGAGCACGAGGGTGTCCCAATCGTCCGGATACTTCAGGTCCACAACGTCGCCTTCGCCGGCGATGGTCCTGTCGACCATCTTCAGGTCCTTGGCGAGATACCAGGCGCCCTCACCGGTCGAGGAGTCCGTCTTGGACGTGTTGGTGATCTTGAACGCGATCTGCTGGCCGTCTCCGGCCATCTTCAACGCGTCCTTCACGTCGTCGCGGTCGCCGGCCTGTTCGCCGGAGGCCACGTCGTACTTCTCGATGTGGATCGACGGGGTCATGTCCGGGGTGCGGGTCCACACGATGTTGGACTGGAACTCCTTGTCGTTGAAGATCTCGGTGAACTGGTTCTCGACGCGTTCGGACACCTTCAGGCGCTTGCACTGGATGTACGCGCGCCAGCCGTTCTCATGCGCGTTGTCCGCGGACACGAGGGCACGGTACGCTTCGGTCGCCTCGACGGTGACCTGGCCGTTGGCGTCGGCCGTGGCGGTGAACAGTTCACCGCCGAACTTCGAGCCGTCGAAGCCGTTGCCGGCGAGCTTGTCGCCCTTGGCGGCGAGCACCTTGCCGTCCCTGTACAGGTCGCGGGTCGCGTACACGGCCCACTGGCCCGTGTACTGGTCGAACTCGGTGTTCAGCGGATCCACGATCTTCCACTGGCTGACCTGCGGGTAGGCGCGGTCGGCCGGGATGACGGAGCTGTCGAGCTGGTAGAGGAAGGTGCGGTCCTTGTACACGCTTCTGCCGTCGATGCTTTCGCCGCCGACCTTGACGGTCACGTCCTTGGCCGGGTTGACGGGCTTGAGCGGGTTGGACACCTCGTTGGTCTCCACGGTCGTGTCGTTGGTGACCTGGATGGCCTTGTTCCTGACCGTGTACCCATCCTTGACCTTGACGACCTTGTACGGCATGACGACCTGGTAGGTCTGGCCGAGGAGGTTCTGGTCGATGGCCGGATCGTTGAGCGGATCATGCTTGCCGTTGGTCGAATACTTGGCGAGGTCCTTCGGCTGGGGGTCGCCCTTGACGGTGACGCCCTTCTTCGGGATCCACGTGTCCACGGTCTTCGCGTACACGTATGCGACGCCGTCCTTGATCTGGATGTTGAACTTTCCGGTCACGTCCTTGCCGGACTGGTCGAGCACCTCGATCTTGGATTCGTCGATGGCGACGTACTCGTCATCGAAATCGTCGGTGATGCCGGCCTTCCACACGCGGTACGCGTTGTTGGTCTGCTTCAGGTCGAGGGTGACCAGATAGTTGCCGGTATCGCCCAGCAGCATGGTTTTGCCGTCGATGCTGACGGTCGGATCGCCCTGCTCCTTGGACTGGTTGTCCTTCTTGGAGGGGTTGTGGACCGGCGGCAGGTTGTCGACGATGTTCGACGGGGTGATCATGTTGTTCAGCGTGAGCGCCCACTGGTTGGCCACTTTGCGGTCGACGGGAGCGTTCTTCGCGACGGTGCCTTCGAAACGGACCTGCACCTGCGGGTTCGTGCCGGCCTTCCAATGTTCGGCCACGTACTTGTTCGAGTACGTGATGGTGAACTTGTGCGCCGCGGTGTCCCATGCGACCGTGTAGTCGCCTTCGACGCCCATCTGCGGGTCGCTGGTGGTCAGCTGTCCGCCGGTGGCGAGGTCGGTGACCTCCAGGGTCTGCGGGTCGGGTTCGAGGTACTGGTCGTACACGTCGGTGTCCTGGATGGACACGATCCGGTATCCGAGGTCGGCGGGCAGTTTCGGCTGCGTGGTGAGACGGTATTCGACCTTCTGGCCCGGATACACGACCTTGTCGTCGGCGTCGTTGTTCGCGCCGCCCTGGCTGCCTTCGGCGATGACCTTCTTCTTGACCGGTGGGACATAGCCGCAGATGTGCGGTTCGTTGGTCGGCTGGGACTCGTTGTTGACCTTCTCGGAACCCGAGTTGGTCAGCTTGGAGCCGTCGGGGTTCTCGCAGAACGTGAGCTCGTCGCCCGCGGCCTTCCTGAAGTCCTTGCGGACCTGGGCCGCGCCCTTGCCGTTGGCGAAGTTCACCACGCCAGGCAGGAGCAGGCTGATCTGCTTCGGATTCTTCAATCCGGCCTGCGCGGCACGGTACTCCGGCTTCGCGGTCGCGGTGACCTTGGTGCCCTGGACGGTGATGTCGAACTGGTCGGTCACGTCACGGCCCTTGTTCGCGATGTCCGCGACGGAGGATGCCGCGTCGGTCGTGGCGTCGGCCTCGTACACGCGGATCTTCGACTTGTCGGACGTGAGATCCCAGATGTAGTCGGCCTTGGCGTAATCGTCGGTCAGCTTGATGTCGGTGACCTTGACGAGATCGGACGCGATGACGCCGTTGACCACGGACGCGACCTGGTCGCCGTCGAGGAACTTCTGGGTGTCCGCTCCGGTCCTGTTCGTCTCGTCCGGATCGACCACGGCCTGCCAGGTGCCGTCATCGCCGAGCTTGATCCAGCTCTTGTCCGGGTTCGGGCTCCACTCCCTGACGGGCGGCTCGTTGCCGGGCACGGTCTGATGGTTCCATTTCTCCCAATCGCCGTTGGTGAGCTGGACCTTCTGGCCGGCCTTGAGCACGCCCTTGGTGAACGCGCCCTTGATGGTCATGCGCACCTTGCGGTCCGCCGCCTGGTTGTAGGTCGTGTCGAGCAGCGGCTGTTTCGCGGTGATCCACACCCTGCCATCCTGCTTGTGCACGTCGAACAGGCTGTTCGCGTCCTTGCCGTCGATGGTGACGGTCACCGACGCGGAGTCCAGGTCGATGTTCCTCGCGCTCTTGGAGAAATCATCGCCCAATTCGTAGGAGCTCATCTTCCTGGCGAGGTTCTTCGGCAGCAGGCCGTTGACGGTCACGCCGAAATCGTCCTGCTGGACGAACGTGTGCGTGTCCGCGTTGACCTTGTTGCTCCACGCCGTGTCCTCGGCCGTGGCGGCCTGGCCCTGGTCGGCGCTCCACACCTTGTCGGGCTTCGGGTTGCGCACGTAGACCGGCGGCTCGTTGGTCGGCTGGGATTCGTTGTTCCACTTCTCGGAGGCCTTGTTGGTCAGCTTCCTCTGGTCGGCCGCGGCCTGCGCGTTCGGCGTCTGCTTCACGTATCCGCCGATGTACAGTTTGACCTTGCGGTCCTTGATGCCGAACGCGGTCTTCGTGAGGAACGACTGCTTCGCGGTCGCGGTGGTCGTGTGCTTCGCGGTGTCGACCGTGATGTCGAACTGGTCGGTCACGTCCGCACCATCCACATACACCTTGACCTGGTCCTTGTGGTTCCAGTCGATCCACTGGGCCGAAGCGGTCCAATCATCGGTGATCGCGTAGGAGGTGAACGGGTTGAGCAGGTGCGCGGGGATACGGCCGTTGACCACGGCGCCGATCGCGTCGCCGGTCACGAACGTGCGGTTGTCGCTGCCCTTGTCGTTCGTATGCTGCGGATCCTCGGCCGTCAGGGCGCCGTTGGAATCCAACACCCACACCTTGTCGGGCTTCGGAGTGACCTTGCCGACCTGTTCGCTGTTACCGGTCTGGCAGTGGCTCTTATCCGCATTGCCGTACTCGTCGCCGGTCCAGCAGGCCTGGCTGTCGTCCGGAATGGTGTAGTCCGTGCCGGTCGGGGTCGCGGACTGGGGCACGTTCAACGTGTATTGTCCGGAGACCGGGTTCAGCACGTGCGCCTTGACGACACGTTTGCCCGCATGGGAATCGTCCACCGTGATGTCGGCCTTGACGGTGTTGCCGTCCTGGTCGGTCACGGTGATCTTCGAATAGTCGTCCTTGTCGGCGCCGCCGATCAGGACCTTCTGGCCGGTCACGTCGATCGTGTCGTACAGCCAGAAATGCTCGGACGCGTTCGACTGGGCGGTGATATGCGCCGTATACAGGCTGCCGGAAGCGATCTGCTGGGCCTCGGCGGTGACCTGCTGGCCCGCCATGTTGGTGAGCTTCTTCGACGGCGGCGGCGAGACCGGCTTCCAGGATTCCTTCGCGTCCTGAGCGCCCATATGGCTGGCCGCGGCCTTCATATGGCCCTGCTTGCCGACGGTCACATCATAGTAGTAGGAGCCGGCCGGCCAGACCTTCCAAGACTTGTCCACGTCCCTATAGCCGAACGAGACGCTTTTGGTCGTGTTGTTGTTCTGGGTGAACTGCTTGGACGCGGTACGAGTCGTGCCGTCCAGACCGGTCCAATGCAGCGTGACGGTGCCCGTCACGTCCTCGGAGATCGTGCTGCCGCCACGGTTGGTGGTGATCGCGTCGGAAACGTCATCGGTCGAACCGGCCTGGGTGAACAGGCCACCCGCCTGCGTGCTGACGGTCAGATCGTAGTCGACCGGCGGCTCGTCCTGGTCGAGGACGATGGCGACGACCGCGCGCGGGGCCTTGCTCATCTCACGGGCCGCGAGACTGTTAATGGTTGTGGCTCCATCGCTGAAAGCATCGGAAGTCTTGTAATTGGCTCCCTGATACGAATAGGTGCCGTTCGGGATGCCGGAGGCGTTGTAGGCCGCCTTCCACTGGTCCGCGCTGAAGGAGCCGTTGGCGCCCGTGTACCAGTCGCCGTTCGCGCCGGGCGTGTGCACGAAGCCCACGGACACGAGGCGGCAGGTCGGATTCTGGTTGCCCGAAGCCTTCGAACGGGCCACGCATTCGGCGTTCGCGCCGTTCACGGCCTCGTCGATGGCGCTGTTGGACTCGCTGCCGTCCATCGACTTCACGCCGACGGATCCCATGGCGGATTTCACATTCTCGCGGGTCGGGGAGCCGAAGGAGTCCTTGTACACCCATGTGATCTTGCCGGTGCCGCCGGCGGAGCCGTCGCCCGTGCCCGTGCCGTCACCGGAGCCGCCGCCACCGTCGGCGGCGAACGCGCCGACGACCGGGGACGCCAGCGTGGCCGCGGCGACCAGGCCGGCTATCGTGGCCTTGCCCCATTTCTTGTTCTTGTTGGAACCCAATGTTCCGTCTCCTTTCAGAGATTCTGCTTGCAGAACGTCCCGCCGTGCGGGCGGGACGGGACGGCGGGAACGCACGTTCCCTGCGCGGTTCCCCTCACGGGGACCGGCCCATCCAACCGGTTCCACGCGTACGGGCGCCGATGGGGCTCGATATGGGTTCGGGGGGTTACGCGGCATGGGAGGTACGGGAAAGGGAAAGGCCCCGCCCAACAGGGCGGGGCCTTTGGAAGGCTGGATGAGGCGAATCAGCCCAAAGGGCAGAAATGCTGTCCATCGCAATTCGGATTGATGGTCACTTTGTCTTCCCAGTCGTAGTGGATGCTTGGCGCGGGGGAGTTCCCGCTCGGGGAGCCGCCACCCTGGCCTTGCGATCCGCCTGAATACGATCCGCCGGAATAGGACCGTCCACCGGCGGAACCGGACCAGCCGCCGGACGAATACGAACCGTACGAGTACGAGCGTTGCGCCTGCGCCTGCTGTTGGGCCTGCTGTGCGGCGGCCGCCTGGGCTGCGGCCTCCTGTTCGGCCTGCGCCTTCGCGGTGGCCTCGGCGTCGGCCTGGTCCTTCGCCGTCTTCGAATCGTTCACGGCCCTGACGGCCTTGGCGATGGCGTCGGCGTCGCGCTTGGCGATGGCCTGCTTCAACGCGTCACGGGTCTTATCGTCCTGGACCTTGCCTTCCGTCGCCCTGTACAGCCCGTCCGCGTCGGCCACCGTCTTGTCCAGCTTCGACGACTCGACCGCCTCCACGGCCGACTCCAACGCCTTCGCAGCCGCCTTCACGCCCTTGGCCGTCTTGTCCGCCTTGGCGGTGGCCTCGTCCAGACCGGTCTTGTCGGACGCGTCGCACTTGACCATGGCGGGAGTCTCCGCCCCAACGGCCCGTTTGAGCGCGTCAAGGGTCTTCACGTCCTTCACGCCTGTCGCATCCGTCTTCAACGCGGCCGTCGTAGCATCCGCGCCGAGCAGCGCCTTATACGACTTCACCGTCTTACCCAGGTCCGTGACGGCCGACTGGCACGCCTGGCGCGCCACCGACACCCGATGGTTCTCGTACGCCCTGTATCCGCACACGCCACCCGCGACCAGCGCGACGGCCGCGACGGCGGCCACGCCGATGACGACCGGCCTGCGGTTCTTCCTTCCGGCCGAAACGGTCCCGTCCACGGGCGTGGACTGCGGGATGGTGTCCGGCGTCATGCTGTCTTTCTCGTCCATGACGACTCCTTCTCGACTACGTATGTGATTCATATTACCCACATAACCCCTTGTTGATATCGCACAGGGAAGAGGCTACAGGCTCCTGCCATGCGAGCGAACGAGCAGATACGTCCAGATGGCGAGATTCAGGATTTGGACCAGCAGGAGGATCACTTCCACGCCGGATGCCATGCCGGTCCATCCGTCCCGTGCATGCATGAGCCCGTGACCCAGTCCGTACGAGTAGGCGAACACGCCTATCCAGCCGGCCAGACGACAGTACAGGTCGGTACGACGTCGCGCTTCCGACCATTCACGGTCGGACCGTTTCGGAATCAGATATGGTCCGGTCAACCGCACGCATGCGATGAGGTTCAGAACGCATACGATGCTTTTCAACAGGTCCGCCCAGCTCATTGCCCGTCATCCTCTCCCAGTCCGGAACCTTCAGGCGACTTTTCAGGATACGCTTTCGATGGTCCGGTTGTCCGTTCCACGTTCCTTGACCATTGATATCGAGACGGACGCGTCACATTCCCGGACCGTCGAAACACGTCGGAACAGAAGATGAGGGTAAGACGGAGGGATCGGGATCAGGAAGAGGCTCGGGGACGGATGCTTCCGGACTGGACGGGACACCCACAGTTGGATGCAGGTCGCGCCATGCCTCCATGAACGCGTGCTCGTACCGATAGTCGCAGACCCTGCGATGGTATTCGTGGAAACCATCAGGCACGACGGTGAGACCATGCGACATGGACGGTATGGAGCCAAGCAGATCATGGAAGGAACGTGGATCGTATCTTTCCATGAAGCGATCCAACGCCTTGGTGCATTCCTCGTCCTGTCCTGATGCGAGGTATTTCAATGGGGCGATGGGTTTTCCCCTATCCGTCACGTAGCAGGAGCGGACGTCCAACGCGTCTTGGCGAATGAGATCCGGGTTGGCGAGACGGCGTTCGATTCCCGAGTCGGTTCTTTTGTTGTTGAACGAGTTGCCATTGTCGTAGACCGGCGCGAGGGAGAACTCCCCGCGTGGATTCCTGAGCACGCCCCAATTCGTGTTGTTCCGGTCTATGTTGCGGATGAACGCGTCCACCACGAACATGTCCCAGAACCGGTCGGACACTCCATCGATCGAGCGAAGAACCGGGATGCGGTGAATCGCCGACCGTACGTCGGCGAGCACCACTCCGGAACCGGTGGACGCGTCCTCAGTGAATCCTGGCTCGTCATCGGAAAGCGAGTTCTTCAGATCATGGAAATTGACAAGTCTGGAATCCGGGAAGGTGAAGTCCCTGCAGGCGCAGACGATACGCCCATCACGGATTCCCAGCACCGTTTCATGAACCGGTATGCCAAGAGCGGCATACACGTGGGATCCCAGCCATTCGGACACCGGCGCGGTCGTATACGAAGGAACGCTGCCCTGAAGGTTCCTGGTCGTTCCGGGGAATTTCACCAACCAGTCGCCGGCCCTCCAGACGAGTCCGATCTTCCGTCCGGCGTTCCCGCCGTAGAACTGTCCGGAAGTCTCGCATGATTCAAAATCTTGGATGTCGATCATGATGCCCATTCTAATGGAGCCGCCCCATGACCGGCATATCCGCCCGCATTGGCCAGCCACGTCCCTTGTCTCATAGTCCGGCGTTTTCTCGTACCTGATTCATCAGGTCCTCCAACGTGTCCGCCAAGGCCGACACGCGTCGATGGTCCGCATCGTCGGCCCCGTCGAACGGTTCCGCCTGTTCGACCGTGTCCGCGAGCCTGGACCGCAGGTACGGGACGGACAGTTCCATGCCGGCCGTCCGGTCGAGCAGGTCCCTCGCGGCACGCAGGTCGCTGGATAGTCGCGTCATGTCGTCACGCCGTGACTTCTCGGATCGGGTCTTGTCGTACTCCTTCCGGAACGCGGCCACCCGTTTGGACTGTTCCACGTATGCGGACGCCTGTTTCCTCGCCTTCGCCGTGTTCGATTCGAGTTGCCTGTTCCTCAGAGTCGCGTCGCATTGGATGGATGGCGCGCGTCGTATGGTCCGTAACGATTCGTATCGTCCGGCCCTTTTCCCGTCCAGAACGGACCCGTCGATGTTGAGGTCCACGGCCACGAGTCCTTCCAACCGTTCACGATTCCGGTTCATGGACGCCACCGCGTCCGAACATTCCGAGACGAGCTGGTCGTGGCGCACGCTCAACCGTGATTCCGTGATGACCATGCCGATGCCCGCGACCGCGATGACGAGCGTGCATGCGGTGAGGACGGCCACGCCCTTCCTTGACATGCGCGACGGGTTGGCGTGAGGCGTCTCACTGCCGTCATCCCAGCCGATATCGTCCGGGTCGTCGTCGCGTGGCGTGGAGAACGGATTCCAATCCGGGTCCACGCCATGCGACCGTATGCCGTCGTAACCGTCGTCGTCAATCATGGGAAACCTCCTGAAGAAAAATGAGAAGGCCGCCCGCCGGACCTCCCGTCGAGAAGATAGACAAAAAGAAACGGGACAGAAAACGGTCCGGCGGACGGCTCCCGTCGAATGTCGGATGGGAAGGGGTAGAACCCATCCGGACGGGATCGCTCACCAGCCTTGAAGCGTAGGCCGGACGGGAACGCCGGACGCTCCCTCAAGGGGAGGAGGGAGAAGCCCGGACGTTTCCGTCAACCATCCCACATGACGGCCGACCGATAACAGCCGATACGGGTTTCTAATCCAACACGTCGGCGGCCATGTCCAACAACGTTCGGTTCCTATGTGAATCATCCTTCGCCATGAGACTGTCCAGGAAACCGGTATCCAAGACCAGTTTCAGATCAGGTTCGAACCGGACGTCACCCAAGCATACGGACAGCCGATAGGTTTCCACGCAATGCTCGCCGCGCATGACAGGACTCTGATCGTGGATAAGGAAAGACAAATCGACGAAACCATGGCCCTCCGCTCTATCGACACGGACATAACCATCCATCCTGGTCGGAGTGAAACGAATGCTTTTGATCTGTAGCTTTTTCAGATAACAGTGCAATGGGCCATCTACCAGCAAGTACCGTCCCACCAGGTTCTGGGCGGGCGCGGCGTAGAAAAGCATGAACGACTGGTTGAAATAGGAGGCGCGATAATACCGCCATCCCTCATCGGCACGCCACATGGACAGCAGTTCCCGAGCGTATCCACGTCCCACATGCAGGCCCGTGGTCTTCTCCCAGATGTAAACATACCGGTCGAATTGGTCGCGCATCAGAGCGTACAGTTCCCGTCCGGCCTTATCCGTCGGAGTCCGGCGCGTGTTACCGGGATCCGAATGGTTCCTGGACAGCGGACAGAACATGTACGCGGTCTCGTCATAGTCCGCGACTCCAGGAACCGACGCCGAGTAATGCCGGCCGTACGGATTGGCCGACCGGCTTCCGTCAGTCCTTTTGAACAGGTTGCAGATCAGGATCGGATTGCCGCACGCCGGACATACCGCGAAATACGAGGGATGTCCGCCCCGCATCTGCACGAACGGTGCTTTCCGGTTCGTTTCCCGCCGATAATTTTCTTCCGTCAACGGCACAACGCGTCCTCTTCGACCTGTTCTGAAAACATCCATGGCGAACCTCCACTAACCGGAACCGATATCGGTTCCAATCGTAGGACGATTCGCCTATCATCGGTCAGGACCAAACTCACTGGTACCTCCTGCTGACTTTTATCCACCATTCCGTCGAGAGGGGTGGCACCGCGCCCTCATGTTCGGCGAACGCGAGCATGGAAAGCACCGTGGTCAGTCCCATGCCGAACTCACGGCCACCCTGCCGCAGAAGGAACACGTAATCCTCCGTGCAGTCGTCGCAATCCATATGGTCGATGATCGCCTTGCGCGCCAGACGCGCACGCTCCACCTTGTCGATATCCTCCGCCACGCTTCAGCTCCTTACTATCATTCACTATGCTTTCTCACATGCGTCACTGAAGAGCCGCCGCGATAAGGATACGGGTCCCGAAACAAGCCCATCCATTAGGACCTGCAATGATTAATGCCATGCCGGCGCATGGAACGACAAGCTGATAGAAGTGCTCGCCCGGCCGCAGGGACGTGACATGCTCGTGTTCCACATCGAGCATCTGGCCGACATACCTGCTGGATGAAATGGAGACAACGGAAATGACCGATATCTATGAACGACTGGCGGACGAGAACGAGCCCGCTCCCGCGACAGCTCCGGCCGCGCAGCTCACGGGCGATCAGGCCTCCAATCTGATGGCCTCGCTCACGGTCGAGGACTCCGACGCCACCACGATCCTCGCCGCCCTGGCTGGACCCATTCAGGCCGCCCACGCGCACCACGAAGAACACCGTCTACAAGCCATGTGACGGAACCGTTCACTTTCCATTCCCGTTTCACTTTTCAGGTCATCAGATGAACACGCCTGGCATTCCCGCGCATCCATCAATCTCGACCAGCGGAGACAAGGCCCGTTTGATTCCGTTCACTTTCAATGTGAGGTCCGGTTGTCCCATGGCCGGCCATTCCGCCATCAGACTGCCGTGAGGCCGTTCCGGTGTGAGCATGACTTTAAGTTGCGTGTCGAATATGAGACTCCTGTGGATGATCCGGATCGGATCATCAGCATATGGGAGGTCCACCGTCACGGTCCATGTCAATCCAGTGATTCCATTGAGCCGGTCGAGAGGGGCCACCAAAGGAAGACCGCAACGGGAGACCTTGCGGCCGGCCGTGCGCACCGGACAGTGGATATACCGGTTCGTGTACGGTCGACCGACCTTCCACGTCCCCACGGGAAACGCGTCTTCGCCGGAACGCACCGACAGATCCATGCCGACCCGCGCCCCAGGCTCGAAACAGGGATACATGAGATTCAATACCAGTATCCCGCCACCAGCCCCGACCGGCTGCAGACGCTCGACCTCATCCAGAACGCGGGCGTAATAGGAATGCTCAGTGTCCATGGCGTTCCTCCTCGCATCCGTCCGGCCCATACAGCCAGACACGATGATTCCGCACGCGGAGCACGCCGTTGTTCTTACGCCGGCCGGTGTCGTAGCGGCAGGAGTACAGTCCGTCGAACGGCGGGACCCCTCCGGCCGCGGTACCGAACCAGTCGACCTCCAGATTCGATACGCCGTAATGGTCCTCCACCATGGACGTCAACGAGGCCGACGCGGTCTTGGGCTCATCCATCATCCAACCGAGCCTTCGCAGCAGGGCGGGCAGTGAATCGTGCAGGACGACGACGATGAACATGACCAGAAGCATCCATTGGCTGGATTCAATAACGACGGCTGCGGGTCCGTGGAGAAGAAGAACAGCGCCAGCGGGTTCGGCAGCATGCCCATGACGACCAGCGAGAACCATACGACGGGGAGAAGGATCGGGATGACCTTCGTCAGCAGGCATACAAGCCCGCGCCCCATCACGGTTTTGAAGAACCATGGGCGCCGGTCCGGGATCGATTTCGGCGCGCGGGCCTTCCTTCTTTCGTCGAGGTCGAATCCGCCTGCATTGTCGACGGCCTGTTCCACAGCCTCGCTCTTCTCTACTGACCGCTGGGATGCCTCTGGACCGGAAGGCAGGGTATCGACCTCGGACTTCGCTTTCCGCGCTTTGGCTAGCCATGCCTCTATGAGGCTCGCCACAATGACGAAAAGCACAATAGTGCAAAGCGCCAGGATCATCATGGGTTTGGCATCCGAAATGGTTGATACGATCGAATCCTCAAGATTCATGTTTTTTACTTTCCTTCCCGACTGTGTCCTTTTTCGACGAATCCACATGACTGGCATCCGTTATCGCGGAACGCGGGTGACGGGGAAGCGTGGTAGATAAGCCGTCCAAGCCCGATTCAAGGTCATTCCTCGAATCGGAAGACGGGCCATGTCACTGCGCATGGAATGCCTGGCATCCACGTCCTGTCGGAGGTGGGGGTTCGGCGCCTTGAGGTTCCCAGAGCTCAGGTAGAGAAGCCCGAGAACGGCCGAGAGCGAGAACAATGCGACCGCGGGCATCAGGCCCCGGTCCTCCAATATTGCGAACAATCCGTCGATCGATGTCATCGACGGCCTCCCACCATTATGACGATTGCGCCCATGAGCCACAGTGCGAAGATGTAGACAAGCATCCGGCCGTCGCCATCGAGCCCCGCCCACATGGCCTCCAGTAGGTGTTCCAGGTCGGTGGCGCGTGCGAGCATCCACGACCGTAATTCGGGGATGCCGCAGAGAAGCCCCCATGCGATCATGAGCACACCGACCGCAATGGACGCCAGACGTTTCCCGGCCAGCTTTCCCACGATCAGGAAGATTCCCGCCATCACGAACAGCAGTCCCATGCAGAGAATGATGAAGTTCAACGTCTCCACGGTCATATCCTTCATTTCATTCGTCCTCCGCACATATCCGTCCCATCAGCAGGATCGAGAGCCTCAGCAGTTCCCTCTGCCTTCCCATGTCAGAACCTCCTCCTGATCGGCTTCTTCCAGATCTCCTTGTATTCCGCCTCGCCCAGGAGCCGGTAGCTGAAGTCGGACCGGTGTGAGCCGCCTGTTATCTCATAGACGCGCAGCCCGCCCTCCCCGTCGGCCTCCACCGCGCCGGGAACGATGTCGCCGTTGGCGCGCTCGAACCTGCATAGGTTCAGATCCCCGTTGTCCCAATAGCCGGGTGCCGAATAAACCCCCATTCCGGTGACGTTGCGGACTGCAATGTTCAGCATCGTCATCTTGCGGGCGTCATTCGCCTGCTCGACGTAATAGCCCTTCCTCATGCGTCGGAAGACCAGACATATGATCATCAAGAACACCGCAAGCACATCCAGTAGTACCAGCGGTCGGAATGCCGGATTCGACAGCAGCTCATTCACCGATGTGTTCATTTTTCTTTTCTCCGTTCCCCGCAGCCCCCGGCCGCGGTCCTTCAGCTAGTTCACGGGCCGGCGGGCCGTTATCGCCGGGCGCGGGCCGGCGGCGGACGCGGCCAGCGGACGGTCCAGTCCCCGTCCGACGCCCTTCCGGGAATGGGACGCCGCGCCGGCGGGACGCGCCCTGGATGCGGGGTGCGCGCATCCGACGGGACGGGCGTCATGGACAGGAAGGCCAGCAGGTCTAGCGGACGCAGAAGCGCCCGCATCCATCGATCGTCCATGTCGACCGTCCCGATCAGATGCCGAGGGGAAGGATGGTCGTCAACGCGGCACGCTGCTGGCCCTTCATCGGGTTGAGTTTCATATGCCAGTTCTTGGCCTTGTTCTGCATGTCGCGGTCGAACACGTCGAGTTCCGGCAGACTGGACGCGAACAGGGTGATGAATCCCTGATGGTCGGTGTCCGGCCAGTTGGCCTCCTGCTCCAGCTCGCGCAGCCGCTGCTCCTTCTCCTCACGGCGTTCGTCGCGGCTTTTCTCACGCTGGTCCTGGAGTTTGGCGCGTTGGCGCATACTGCTCTTACGGTTGCGCAGTTCCGCTTCGGACTGTTCCATCGTCAATGGACGCCAGATATGGCAGAACGCCATCATGCGCCGGTCGGTGACCAGGTCGCGTATCCATCCGGCCTGCACGTCGAAGTCGGGCCACTGGTAGATCCAGTAGGTGCGCGCCACGCACGAGTCCAACGTGATGTAGTCGTGTTCCTTGGCTTCCTCGCACCAGGTCACGGTCGGATCGTCCCTGTTGACCGGTGGACGGTCGTTCGCATGTTCCGGGTCCGCGATGGTGCGGATCAGATACCGCAGGTCGTCCACTGAACACCAGTGGATGGTGTTCCGGCGGGCGCCGCAGTCCAGCAGGGACGGGGCGACGGTCATGCGGATCAGGTCGCCCATGGCGATGCCGACCGCGGCCCGTTCCGTCCGGTCCTTCCTCACGACGTGCGGCAGACGGTCCGCGTTCACGCTCACGCTCACGTAGTTCGAGTTCTGCAATGGGGTGAGGATGTCCGGAAGATGCCACAGGTTCGCCAGATCCTCGCGCGCCCACTGCGGGGTCTTGTCCGATTTCAGGTATTCGGGTTCCGGGGGAGTGTGGCCGGGAAGCACGAAGCTTGTCTCCTTCAATTCGACGAAACCGTCCGTTTCGGACAGTTCCTTGAGCATCGTGTTCAACGCCATCGCACGGCCGGCTTTCTGCCGGTCGGAGGAAAGAACCCATTCCTCCACGTTCGCGGTCAATACGGCAGTGGCCTGCCGTTTGTCCGGATCCCACAGGTAGCAGGCTCCCTGGAACGGGGTGCCCACGACCTCCACGCCGTCGCCTTCGATGGTCTGGGCACGGTCCTCGACGTGCCCGTACAATCCCAGTACGCCCAACGGGCGGCCGGACGCGAGCGGCGAGTACGCCCAACGGTTCGTGCCGTCCTTCAGCCGGCCATGCCAATGCGTCCAGATCCATGTCCATGACACGAGGCTCAATCCCTGGATTCGTGGGATGCCGTAGGCGAGGACGAGCGCGCCCAATATCATGATCGGCACGTTCAGGCCCGTGGCCGCTCCGGCCACGAGGATGGCGAGGCCGATGACGCAGACGATCAGCTGGGCCTTGTCGAGGCCGAGGACCACGCGTGTGGCGGACAGTCGGCTGAACGACGCGGCGGGGACCCTGCTCCGGCCGGCATTGGATTCGTTATCGGACATGGAAACCTCCATCGGATTATCGGTTGTCGGAAAAACAATGGAGGGAACCCGCCTGGGGTCGGGCCCAGGATGGCGGGTTCCCTCCGGTATTACGGCCACACGGCCGCGTGTCGATAACGGATGGCGTCAGCCGACGGTCGGGCCGGACGGGGAGCCGTTGACGCCCTGGTACGGGTTCGAACCGCCGGACGAGCCGCCCATGCCGCCGTTTCCGCCACGGCCACCGGAGCCTCCCTGGCCACCGGTGCCACCGGTACCGCCTTGGCCTCCTTGTCCGCCGTCCGAGCCCTGGCCGCCCTGGCCACCGTCCGCACCCTGGCCTCCCTGGCCTCCTTCGGCGTACGCGCTACCGCCCTGGCCACCGGCCGGTCCAGGAGCGCCTGGAACGCCGGGTGCTCCCGGCGCGCTTGGCGTGTTGGGAACGGAAACGTCCGGCGTGGGTTGCGGTGCGGGAGGGACGGAGGATAGGCCGGAACCGGTCTCGTTCCCATCCGTTTTCGCCGCGGCGTCCATGACCTGGCTCGAACCGGAACGGTCCATTCCATCCGTCGCCGATGGTGGGAGCGGAGGCGCGTCGTTTGGACGGGAAGCGGCGTCCATGACCTGGCTCGAACCGGAATGGTCCGCGCCGTCCGGCTGGACGTCCGGCGTGGACTGGGTTTTCCGCGCGTCATCGCCAACACCGCCGTTCGACGTGTAGTCGCCGTCCGCGCCGCCGGCCTGCCCGTCCTTGGGCAGCAGGTCCTTGATGCCGGAGGCGAGGCCCGGAAGGGAACGGCCCAATTCGCCCGGATTGCCTTGAGATGCGGAAAGCACGGACGCGGCTCCCGAGTTCAACGCCTTGCCGAGACCGCTCGTGTTGCCCGTGGTCGCGGCCTGCACGACACCGGCCGTGACCTGGGCCGCGGCCTTGATGGCGCTTGGACCGATCTTGCCGCCACGCTCCTGCATGTCGGCGGTAACGTTCTCGCCGATGAAGCTCACGGCAGGCATGATGAGCTTCGGACTGAAGCACGCCATGATGATCGTGGCGATGCCCATCAGCGCGGGGAAGAACGATTCCGCGTAGTTCGGATTGTTCTTCGACACGAAGCAGATGCCGGAACCCACCATGATGACCAGGGCGCTCAACGGTGCGGACAGAAGCACGCCGACCACGGCCTGCGCCCATTTCGCCGCGGCGGGACGCGTGACCTTCCAACCGGTCATCATGACCGGCAGCGGCGCCACGCAGGCCAGCAGGATCAGGCTGATGTCGCGTGCGGCGAGCATGCCCGCCAGGGCGAGGACCGCGAGGAAAAGCACGACGTCCACGACGCAGCGGATGATCAGATCGTATCCGCCGGTGGTCTTGACGATCGTGCCGATGAGGTTCGACACGATGCTGTCGCCGAACGGGTCGGATGTGCCGACACCGTTCAACGGGACGGTGAGGATCTTGTGCGTGATCTGTCCGACGATGCCGTCCATGGTGATCATCACGCTGATGCACACCGCGGTCAACGGCCATGCGAGCACGGCCATCGCGAAGCTTTTGATCACGTCGGCGACGCTGCCTTTGGCCGCGGCCTGCAAGGCGCCGATGACGCATAACGCCATGTTCACGAATCCCATGATCCAGCCGATACGGTTCGCCGCGGTGATGGCGACGTTCCATTCGTCGTTGGACATGCTGCCCACCAGGCCGCTGAAGGCGCCCGTCAACAGCTGGGAGCACAGGTTGTCCAACGGTTTGAACAGCCAGTCGATAAGGTTCGCGAAGACGGTCTGGATGATGAGTGACATCCGGCCTCCTTCAAAAAAGGAAATGCCGTGGACGGGACTGGCCCGGCCACGGCGTGAATAGGGGTGTGTCAGGCGGGAGCCGTCAGAACAGCGCCTGCGTCGCGAAGAACTTCACGATCGCCATGGCGCTGCCCAGGATCATCGTCGCCAGGGCACACCAGATGAACACCGTGCCGGAATACTGCTGCATCGGACCGGAATGGATCACACGGCCGCCGATCCAGGCGATCGCCGCGCAGATCCACGCTCCGACGGCGATGTACAGGCTCAACGCCCACAGGCCGCCGACCATGTCGGACACCAACTGCATGAACGGGAAGAACGTGAAGTTCGGACTCACCTTCAGGTTCGAGATGTCACCGTTGTTCAGGCCGGTGGCGACGGACACGATTGTTGCCGCGGCGGGCGCCGCGAGATTGTGTAACATGATGCACACTCCTTTCAGAAGATTCCACGCGGCCGGACGGCCCGGCCACGCCGATAATCGGCAGGGGGATTATTTGCTTCCGGTCAACCATTTCCATAGGCCGGTCGCGCCGTCCTTGATGCCCTGGCCGGCCTTCTGGAAGATGTTGCCCTTGCCGTCACCGCCGGAGACCCAGTTCCAACCCTTCAAAGCGTTGTCGACGGCGCCTTTCACGGTGGTCTTGACCGTGTCGGAGATACCGGACACGATGTCGTCGCCCAACTGTTTGACCAGTCCGGTCAGACTGTCGTCGCCCTTGCCTCGACCGTCCTTCAGGTTGGTTTTCCCACTGCCGGACGCCTGCGTGTAGGAACGGTTCACGCCCAACCCGTTGGAGCCGAACACGTTGCAGCTCCAACCCCATCCGCTCACGGCGGCTCCGATCACGAACGGGACGAGCATGGCGGCGAGCAGGCGTTTCCAACTGAACGCGCGTTCCATCTGGTTGTTGGACACCAGTCCCGGGATGAGGCTGACGCAGCCGATGATGATCACGCCCACGCACAATACGAGCGCGACGGCGATCACGCCGCCGGCCATGTCTCGGACGCCGGACACATCCCAGGCCGGGTCGGGTTTCAAACCCTTCAACGCGTTGTCCGCGAGGTTCAATGCTTCCATTTCCGTTTCCTTCCATTCGAGGTCCATCAGTACCAGCCGGTCGCTTCGGAATGGGCCCAAGCGCCGCAAGGCGACTGGTAGCGTTGTTGGATGTAGCCCAATCCCCATTTGACCTGCGTGGCCGCGTTCGTCTTCCAATCCTGTCCCGCGGACGCCATCTTGCCGCCGGGCAGTGATTGGGGGATGCCGTACGCGCCGGAGGACGGATTCGTCGCGTTCCACTGCCAACCGGATTCGCGTGTCCAGAGCTTGTCCAGACAGTCGAATTGGCTATCATCCCAACCGAAGTCCTTGAGTTTGCGTCGGGCTATCTTCTTCGCGTCCGCGGCCGATGCCTTGTCCCCGGACACGTCGGATGTGGAGTCGTCGCCCGTCACGCACTGTTCCGTGCCGGACGAGCCGGACGCGCCCATGCCCGTGAGCTTGTCGTTCGGCAGCACGTACGTGCCACCATTCCTGATCGGCATGGTCCGTGAATACACTTTGTAGCCGGCGCCCTTCTCACTGGTGGTGATGGTGCCCTTCGCGGTGTCCACGCTTTCGACGATGCCGACATGGCCGTACGTGGGATCCGAATCCTGCACGCCGGCGGGCCAGCTGATGATCGAACCCGCGACCGGCGCGTCCGTAGTGGTCTTGTAGCCGGCCGCTGTGGCGGACCTGGCCCAATCCTGCCCGTTGCCCCAATATTGGCCTATGTTCTTCCAGCCGAGCTTCTTCGCCCGCATGCACGTCCACCACGTGCATTGGCCGTACGCGTACGCGACGCAGAGGTTGTTCGGCCCCTGCTGCCCGTTGAACCAAGCCTCGGCGTCCTTCTCGCTCATGCCGACCACGTTCGTGGAACCGGTGCTGCCGGACACGGCCTGCGCGGATGATTGGCCGCCATGGGGATCGTTCACGTTCATGGAGCCCTTGCACCGGTAGTAGGCCGCGTAGCCGGCCGCGTACGAGTCGATGCTGATCTCGTCGCCGGTCTGGTCTCCGGGCTTGGGACCTTCAATACCATTGTTCTCGTCGTGGTGCGCGCCCACGAACCTGCCGTCGCCGATGTAGATCTCCGTGTGGCTGGAACTCCATACGATGTCGCCGGTCTGCAGGTCGGACACCTTGGCCCAATCATGCCGTTCAAACCCGGCCTTCTCCAAGGCCGCGCCCTCACTGGACGTGTTGAACGCGGCCGAGCCGACATCCAATCCCGCATGCTTCAACGCGTAATAGACGAACGACGAACAATCGTAATCCGGATTGCCTTTACGATGCGTCTGACTGTAACCATGGGAGTCATCATCCGCGATGTTCTTCGCCCACGAGACCCACGACGTCGAACCGGACGCGTTCGCCACACCGCACGCCGTGCCGTACTGGGCCTGGACCATGGCGACGAGGATGGTGCTGAGGCTCATGAGCATGACGAGCGGCACGATGACGATCATCGGCACGGCCAGACCGAACACGGTGGCGCCTTTCACCAGACCATGCCCGCCGTTCCCGGTCCTCTCCGCCATAGGCCCCTCCCATCATCGGCATGCTTATTGCAATCCATTCCACGCGGATACGGGAGGAACCGACGCCGATAATCAGAAAAAGCCAAGGAGAAGGACCACGCCGGGGAAGCGGATCATGACCATTGGGCTCCGCAAGGACAGACTAAAAAACGAACCAACGACAGGAAATATCAGGTGCGGAATTATTCCGCACCTGATATTCCGAACCGCCGTTGGGCTGGCGAATGATATGGAGGGGATAATATCGTCCGTGAAAGATCCATGGAGGAAGGGGAACGGATCATGGGCATGGAGATACGGCCGGTGTACGCGGGGGAGTCGATGGCGTAGCTGGTGACGAGCACGGACAACACTCCGGAGGTATGGACGCTCGACAAGGTGGCCTTGATACGCAGCGTGAGGCCGGTGCCCTGCTGGAAGTGCGGATACAAGACCATACAGACCGGCCTGTTCCTGGAACTCGCAGGACGGGACGGATACCATTGCCGTATCGTCTCCTGGAGCGGTGTGGACAAGGCCGGACTGTTGTCCCAAGCGTTCCGACGCTTGCTCGACGTGAATTGGGGCGTGCGTCCGAAGTATTCGAAGTCGATGGGATGCGAGTACCTGGCCGGCGTCTGTCCCCATTGCGGCGCCATCCAAGGGGATAATTTCGTGTACGGCAACTGCCAGAGTCGGGGAGGGGCGTTCAGTGATCCCGAAGACAGGTCGCAGCTCGCGGCGTTCCCATTGCCGTCGTTCGTGGGCGACCGGCCGCAATCGTTGGATTGGGCGTTCGGCAGGTTCACTCTTGAGGTGGAGCCACGGAGAATCGTTTTCAGGGAACCGCTCATGCTGCCAGGCGGCGCATGGCCATGGCGGATGAACCGGTAGGATCCACACCATAACGGGAAATATCTGATGCGAGGTTTCCTCGCATCAGATATTCCACTCCGCCCCTGATCGACCCAAACAATGAAAAAGTCCGGTCCCATTTTAGGAGAGGGCTTTTATGCTCGTCTTCGAGCACTTGGACGTTGAGGACGGAGGTCCGACTGCCGGCCGGAGCAGCAGGTTCACGACGGAAGAATATCAGGTGCGAGGTTTCCTCGCACCTGATATTCCGAACCATTGTCGGCAACTGAAAAGCTTTTCGAAATCATCGACCGGAAGGGAAACACTACGTTCGGGATGGTCCGCTGTACGGAACCGTTCATCGTCTCTGGTTGGGGCGAAGGTATTCGAGTTGCGTTTCCGGATCGAACCGGTAGTGAACGCCACCGAACGATACGTCGACCGTGACGGTCCTAGACCCGTCGTCGTTCAATCGTCCCGTAATGGAAAAGCTTTCAAGAACACCCCAGCCGATGAATTCCTTACCGAGATGGGTCACGTTGAGATTCCGGGCTTTCACGCTGATGGGGATGGGACCATCGACGGTAGGCACCGGCGGCTGGCAGTATCCGCATGGATGATACCTGAATCCGATGTTCCTAAGCTCCGTCAACGTCATGTAGTTCGCGACGAAACGAATGTACGCCGGCACCCGCGTCTCACGGTGGACTTCGGGCCGCACGTCCTGTTCGACTTGGTGGTGTATCTTCTCGCAATCGGGCATGTGGACGACCGCTTCGGATGCTCGACGCCGCTTGTTGACGACGTACACGGGTTCTTCGTATTGCGTTTCGCTCATTTGCGGGTTCTTCTCCCTTCGGTTTTGTGGCGTATGAAGCCGTTTTCGCTCTCATGGGACGGCCCGTCTCACGCGGCGGTTTCGATGCCTTCGAGCCGGTTGAGCTCGTCGGCGTGCCGCATGCACGCCATCTGCCATTCGGATGGCTTGCCGTATCGCAGGCTTCCCTCGTGGCTGAATTCCGCCTCGTGTGGCCGCATGTCGTTCAGGACATGCTCGCAGACCAGCGAATGCACGTGACGTTCCGAATGACGTTCCGGCACCGGGGTCGGCTGGGCCACGGGCCTACGGTCACGCTCATGGGCTTCGGCGTCCCGTTCGCGTTGGCGTTCGATCTGGGCGACGGTCCAGTCGTTGGCGATCTGGTCCCAGTTGTCGGCGAGACGGCGCGCGGAATCGACACGGCGGAGCCAGAACGTGTTCGCGGGCAGCCAGTCGATGACCGCGAGGATAAGCGCCAACGAGGCCGCACGGTCGCCGTCATGGGCTTTGACGACCCGGCTGACGAGGTTTCCGATCTTGGACAAATCACGTTTGGTCGGTTCCGTGGTGGTCAACGACAGCTTCGAACGGACGGAAGCAAGATGGTCCATCACGGTCGCCGCGTCGGAATCCCCTCCCGTCGTCGTGTTGTTTCCGTCCTCCATGCCGGGGCGCTTCCCGCTTGCGGGGAGCTCTCCCGTAGGGAGAGAGGGGTAATTGTATTTCAATGTATTATTGGGCGACATTTTGTCCAGATTTTTGGACATTTTGTCCTCGCTTCCATCGCCTTCTCCACCTTGCCGCTCCAGGGGCGACATTTTGGGAAGATTGGAGGAAACCGGCTTGTTTTCAACGTTTTCCAGGGGCGACATTTTGGCTTTCGTTTCTTCCGGCTGCCTCTCGTCCGAAAAGCCAGACATTTTGTCCTCGCGTCCGTCGTCTTCCCCGCCCTCCGGTTCCGGGGAAGGCATTTTGGCTTTCGCCTTGTCCGCGCGCTTCATCGCGGCACGGACCTTGGACGCGTTCCGGTCCTCGAACGGTTCGGTCGGCAGGTTCGATTCCTTGCAGATCACGTTCCACACGACGGTCTGATAGTTCCGTCTGACCGGCTTGCCCGTTTTCGGATTGATGGCGCTGAAGGTCTGTTGTCCGGGTTCAAGCAGGCCAAGATCGAGAAGCTGGTCGATGCTACGCTGCACGGTCTTCTCACTCAGTCCGCATGCTCCCGCGATGGTTCCTATCGCGGGCCATGCGGCCGTCCCGTCATCGTAGTGAGCTTTGAAAGCGAGATACGAGAGCACGGCTTTGGTCGCGTTGCGTACCTCGTGCACGTGTTCCTGGACCCATACCATGGTCACCACAGTCATGATCGGACGCTCCTTCCCGTGTATGCCGTTTGAACGTCCCCGGCACGTTCGACGCCGTTAAACGATTCGGTGGAAGCGTCCAACCGCAGGGTCCAGACCTTGGGACGACGGTTCACGGGAACGACGTCTCCATGAAAGTCGACCGCCGCGAGTTCCTGATCTCCCAATGCGATCAGTCCCTTGTCCCGCAGTTCCCTCAACGCCTTGCGCACGGCACGTTCGCTCAATTCGGTCTCCACTTGAATGAGGTTCACAGAAGGCCACGCGCAGTTATCCTCTTCACGGGCCCGGTATGCGAGGAGCAGTACCGCCTTCTGCGTCATGGAACCGAGGTTCAGGCCATACGCCCATGAGACAGCTCTGACGCTCATCTCACCGTCTCCTTTTCCTCCGTCTTGGCGTTGAGACGCCATGCCTTCCAAGGGCCTTCCTCGCCGCGTTCACGCTCCAACGCGCCTATATGCCATTTGACCGGTTCGCTGTCGGCCGCGAGCGGCGTGATGAAACCCTGCTTTTCCAAACGGTCCAGGATCGCGTCGAGTTCCGCCGGCGTCATGTCGCACGCGGTCCCTCTCAACGCGCGCACGCCCACGACGGCGATGTCCTCCCGAGGCGTCTGGAACGTGCTGTTGGCAAGACTGACGAGAACAAGCTTCTCGGCCGGAGTGTCCGGCTTGGCCTGCCATGCCCATTTGATGACGCTGATCATTGTCTGCTCCTTTGTCGGTTGTGGTGTTCGCTCGGTTTTGAAAGTCTGTCGAGGGGGTGCCGGACACGCGTCGGCGGCGCCGTTGCCGTTCGGCGCGCATGGCCGGCATGTCGCCGGCATGGCGGAGAAAGAAGAAAAGACCATGCCGGCATCCATCTCCACGTCACCGGGGTCCGGGAACGGCCGATGGACGATCATTTCCTGTACTTATCGATGACCGCGAGAATGTACGGGTAGTCGTCGATGCTCGGACCGAGGCCATGATGATGGTTCTCCAGGAAACGACGGATGTCGTTGCGGAGAGCGTCGGAGCCACGCGTCGCGGTAAGGCATTGACGGATCAGCATCTCCCAAGCCATGCGCTTGCATCGAGTCGTCACGTCCTGGCGCAGGCCCTCCATGTCGGCCGCGTACTTGTCGCTTTCCAGTTCCAACGGCTGGGTGCCGCCGGTCAACCATTCCTGATAACTGGACTTGTCTCCCGCCGGCGCGGACATGACGGTCGAATCGGGATCGCCGAACACGTCGGCTTCCTCGCAGAGTCGGTCGGCAAGGGCCGCGTTGTTCTCGTTGCGGATCCTTCTTCTCGCTTCGGTGGCGTCCAAAGCCTCGCGTTGCGGCGTCGTGTCCTTCCGCTTCCTGCGGCGTAGCGGCGCGTGGGTCATGCCGCTACGGTATTTGGGCCGCTCAGTACGCATCCACTCGCCCAACCGGTTGCCGATCAGCGTGTTCACGAACGCGCCCAATGGTTTGCGTTCCTCATAGGAGGCCCACCTGCGCAGGCCTCCCTTGAGCAGTTCCACGGCCACGTCGCACATGATCTCGTCAACGGCCCACGCGTATCCCCATTCGGAGAGTCTGCGGGCGACACGACGGCGGTTCTCGTCCAACGCGTCCTCCACTTCCCGCGGGGTCACGCCGTACCGCGCGTGGAAGTCCTCGTCGCTCATGCTGTGGTGTTCCATGGCTTAGAACCTTTCCGAATGCTCTCTTCTGATGCGGGCGAGATACCTTTTCGCGGTGCTGCCGCTCGCGGCCAGTCCCGCGTCCACTGCCTTCGACGCGGTCGGACTCTCGCCTTTAGCCGTAAGCTCGTCGATCCATGCGAGCCACGCCTCGTCATCGGCTCCGGCCTTGCCGCGCCGGCCGGTTTTCCCTGGCTTCGGCTTTTCCTCCGCCTGGGCGTCGTCGGTCTTCTCTTCCGGCACGTCGGCCGGTTCCACGGCCGTCACGTCCGGTCCCACGGGTTCGGGAGCCGGCTCGTCCTGGCCGTCCACGGTCGGGGCATCCCGCTCGTCGGGTTGGATGGTGAGGGTCGGGATGATGACTGGTTCACGCATCACCGGCTGCGGGATGGCGTGCTGTTCGACGGTCGGGGTGGAGGCGTCGGCGGCTGGCGCTTCGGCCTCATCGGCTTTTGGGGCCGCATCGTCCTCCATGGCGGGAACGATGGTCTGGAAGTCGAACAGGTCCGGAATCTCCGGCTTCGCCGGTTCAGCCGGTTCGGGAGCCGATGCCGGCGGTTCGGACGGGATGGCCGGGGCCGGCATGGCGGATGGTGCGGGAACGGGAGCCGGAACGTCAGTGTCTTCCATGACGGTCAAGCCGACGGGAAGGACGGTGTTGATCTTGTCGAGACGGTCTCCCGCGATGATGACGATCAAATGGGTCGCGTACAGGAGTGCGACCGGGGGAATGCTCATGATGACCGGCGGCACCCATGCCGGCAGGTGGAATCCGGTGTTGAGCATCGCATGCAGGGCGTTGCCGGCGATGGAGAAGCTGCTGAACAGTACGAGTCCGACCCACGGATAGGCGCTGCCTCGGATGTGGCCCTTCTTGAATCCCCACGCGGACCAGGTGCACAGGAGGATCGTGCCGTCCACGCACACCGGACCACCCCAGCTCAGGTACGGGTTGATGCCGCATGCCACGAACACAAGACGCAGGGCGTCGAAGCTCAACACGAACGCGATCAGGCCGATGATGATGCCGGCCGTGATGCCCGGCCACATTTTGACGCTTGACCTTTCGGCCCGCGCTTCCTCGTCTTTGGTGTATTTCATGATTCAGTCTTTTCTCTCTGCCGGTCCACGACCGGCGATGATGGTTGGTTCAGTGGCGGGGGAGCGGACCCATACCCCTTGGGATCCGCCCGTCCGATCCCGGTCGCATGTCAGGCGGTGATTTCCTGGCAGACGATGGCGAGTTCGGTGCATCCGTCGATGAAACGCGACCAGTCGTTGTCGGTGTCATCAAGTTCCGCGTCCGCCCCGTCGAAGACGTTGTCGACGTCGATGTTCAGCAGGCGCAGCATCTTACACATGTCGCTGATGATGCCGAAGATGTTCGCGCCGCCACGGGAGACGATCTCGCTCACCGTGGAGCCTCCCGGCTGCCACTTGTCGGATTCCAGCAGATGCACCATCTCGTTGATGGCGCCGCGGGCGTCCGACGACTGGCTGACGAACGAGTCGATGTAGGAGCGGATGTCGGTCTCGCGGTTGCCCATGTCGAGGTCCAACGGCTGGTCGTCGTCGGCGTTGTCGAAATCGGTGTTGTCGATCTTGGCGGGTTCGAGTCCTTCGCTCATGCGACGCATCCTGTCCTTGCGGAGCGTGTCGGACACGGTGGACTGACTCACGTCAAGGATTTCGGCGATGTCGGTCTGCTTGGCGCCTTCCTCGGAGAGTTCCACGATCTTCTTGCGGCGTTCCTCACTCGACATGCTGCCAGTGTCAACGTGCTGGCGTTTGCCCGCCGTGTCACGCACTCTGCCTTCCGCGGGAGCAATACCGGATTTAGTTTTTGCATTACGGACAGTTTTTTCGTCAACGCCGAGAAGAGCGGCGATGCCACGATTACTGATCTTGGCTACGTCGAAGCCCATGATCAGGTCGGTACGCTGCTGGCCGGTCACGCGGATCTGGGCTGACGTGAAGTTGTCCTTGCAATATTGGATCCAGCCTTTTGCACCTTCGGGATAGCCGAGCGCGGTCCAGATGTGCCTGTCGAACGCCTCCTGAGCCGCACTCACCAAATCGTACTGCGCCTCGAGGGCGTGGAGCAGCTTGATCTTGAGCTCCTCGGTGGCCTTGAGGGCCTCCTCCCTGGTGTACGGCTTTGGCACGTCCTTGGACACGGTGCCTTGGAAGGTCTCGGCCAGCGCGGCGACGGGGTTGGTCTCGACCAGGTCGCCGTCATCGATGTCGTCCAAGTTTTCGGCGTCCACGACTTCATCGTCCACGATTTCGGGGGTGATTGTCGGCGTGTTTTCCTGGTATCGGGTTTCATCTGGTGTGGTGGATGTGGAATAATCAGACATTGAGCTGGTCCTTTCCTCAGAGTTGGAATTGATTGCATTGAATGCGAAATCGTTCATTTCGGTTCCTTCTTTCTGTTTGACTTCCGGCTGGTTACCGTGAGGTCGAGGTATTTGGTAGTGCTGGATGGGATTGACTCGCCGCCCGTATGTGAGCTGCAACTCATGTGCGGGCATTACTATTTGAGCGATATCGCCCCATCGCCAAATGGTTGGTATAGGAACCCGACGAAAAGATTGGAATGGCTATGACAGGAGATGACTCCCTTGCATTGGATTCCATCGCGTCGGATTACAGGTTCGTGTTGGAGCATGACGTCTCCATGTTGGAGATTGCTCTTGCGGCTGTGTCCTTCGAAGATTGCAGTCTCGATGACGCCGTTCCATTGGATCGGATTTCCGTGGCATACGATTGCTGGCTTGAAGCGTTGGAAGCGCTTCATCCTGGCCATCGTTTCCGCGGATTCGGTCTTTCGGATGCGGAGCTTTCAGATAACGGTTTGCTTGAACGTCTGCTGTTGACTGTTTTGTTCGATGGTGGTTCCTGCCGGTTCATACGTTCCGTGGTCGCCGTGGTGAATGGCTACCGTAGGGCTCACCGCGGTTGACGGTGCGTATGCCGGTCTGGCGTTTGTCTCTTTTCTGTTATTTGGTTTGGTAGTGCTGGATGGGTTTCATCCACCGCCCGGATGCGAACTGCAATTCGTCCACGAGCTTGATTCTCAGATGTTCTAAACGGGTTCCAAAGTTTTCTCCTTTTCTCTGCCATAGAGATATTCAGTGGACACATTGAATCTTTCAGCGCACTCGAAAATCTCTTCAACACTGAAGGGAATCTGACCATTCAGCTTTTTTGAAGCCGTGGCTTGACTGACATGAATAACTTCCTTTCCGAAGTTCACTTGAGTCAAGTTCGCCTCTTTTCGTAACGTATTTATCTTTGCGGCTATTTCTTTATTCGTCATAGGAATAATGATAGCTAGATATATTGATATATCAAATCGGCGTGTCTAAAATACGAGACATGCAGAAAAAAGAGAATAATCAGACTCAAGCAGCGATAGAATTCCAATCCATCGTTCGCAACAATGTAAGAATGATTCTTGCGAGGTTCCCTCAGAAGCAAGAATCATTTGCCTCTGCGTTGCAAATGTCCCAAGCCTCCATCAGCAAGAAGTTGAACGGCAAAGCCGACTGGACTTCCGCAGACATCGCTAACGCCGCAGTATATTTCGGCCTGCCCTTTTATGTACTTGTATCGCCGACCGCGTTGAAGGATTACCTATTCACTGATCCGGAAGCCGAATATCAGGTGCGGAATTATTCCGCACCTGATATTTCCCGTCGTGAGCTTGCCGCCCCATCCGGCGTCCGTTACCTGCGTAAGCCGGACGAGAATGAGGGAAGGTCACATGGCGCAATCGGACCGCGCGCGTTCGTCATGCCGTTGATGGATGTGGATCAAATGAATTTGGGTCCCCGCTTCTCCGCGAGGACCCGTTTCAAGCTCCCCCACCTGGACTCGAACCAAGACAAAGGGTTCCAAAGACCCGTGTGCTGCCATTACACCATGGGGGAACGGCGATAAAACCCGAGGTTTTCCGCCAAGTGTCTATTATGCCATATGCGGCCATCACCTGATACCGCGTGTCGGACGCTTTCGCAGGTGATGGCCGCTTCCTCCGGATTCAGTTCAATGCCTTGACCAGCCAACCATGCGTACCGTTGTCGAAAAGCTCGCTGGTGATGCGGTAGCCAAGATGTTCATACATTGCGAAATTCTTATCTTCGGAGTGTACGGCGGCAACATGTCCACCGGCCTTCCGGATGAGACGTTCCGCCTCGGCCAGCACCGTCTTGCCGATACCATGGCCACGTTCGTCGGCGACCACGGCCAAACGACCAATCACCCAACGTCCGGGTTGATCGGCATGGTCGAGCTCAGGGTAGAGACGGCATGTCGCCACGGCGCGGCCGTTTCCAAAAGCCAGCAGATGCGTGGCTCGGCCCGGCTCATCCCATTCGTCGAATTCCGGACGATAATCCTTCTCCACGACGAACACCGCCGTGCGGATGCCGCGCGCCTCGTCCGTCATCATGTCGTATTCGCGGATCTCCATATGATCCGACACTACAGTCGGGCGGGGAAGAGAGACGAATGGAAGTTATGTGGCGTCGTGTTCGACGATGGCACTGTTGTCGAACACACGCCGAACAACGCACGCCAAACGCACGTAGGCGGATGCATGCCAGCCAGCGCACGTGATAGGGTACACCCGTGAACGAAAAAGAGAAGGACTCCGACACACGCATATACGCTTTGGACGGGCTCAGAGGACTCGCGGCCCTGGCAGTGGTCGCATACCATTACACGGGAGGCACCCTCCGCCAACTATTGCCAGGCGCCCAATTCGTCACCCTATTCTTCATTCTCAGCGGACTTGTACTTTCCATCGTTCCGCTATGCGTCGGAATCGACACATACAACTGGCCTCGCTACCAGCTGCGTCGCATCGCCAGACTCGCCATCCCCACCTGCACGGCAATCGGGATCTGCTGTATCGTCTCCACAATCGCCATGCACATGGGGTGGAAAGCGGAAGAATACGCAAACGCGTTCAGCACATCCTCGCCATCAGTCTGGCTACACAATCTGCTCACCCAACTCGACATGCTTTCAATGACCACCGCCGGCACCAGAGTGGACGGTTCCACATTGGCAATGGCCGACCTGCCATCATGGAGCATGTGCTGGGAACTGCTTTTCAGCCTCGCCCTGCCCATATACGTCATCATCGCCACCGACATGCGATTCGTGGCACCCATTGCGCTCGCATGCGTGCTGTTGTCGGAGTGGACGCAGTGGCCGCCGTTGCGTCACATGGCCATGTTCGCGCTTGGCGTCGCGTTGGCGAAACGACTTACGGACAACGGGCGCGAGACGATGCGCGACGTCGTTGCCGTACCGCTCGCCCTGTGCGGCATCGTCTTGGTTTGCCAAAGCGGCTTCGGTTTGCTGCCTGGTATTGTCGCCCAACCTTTGGCCGTGTGCGGATGCCTGATATTGGTGGTGGTCGCACTTACCTGCAACGTGGTATCCGACCTGCTTTCCACGCCACCTGTCCGTTGGCTGGGGCGCATTTCATTCAGCCTGTATCTGACCCATCTTCCCGTCCGCGACTGGATTGTGCCGTACATTCCCGTACAGGGTCTATTGCGCCCGATGGTTTTGTTTGCATTGTGCCTTCTGGTGGCGGAGGCGTTCTATCTTGCCGTGGAACGGCCTGCTACCAGACTGTCAAGAAAGCTGGGAAAGGTGAAAAGGGAAGCCTGATGTATTTCGCTTGCGCATGGCGCTGTGGGCGGAATCGCCGGTTTGCCGGCATGCGGAAGGCGCTTGTCTGGTAATCTGCAAAAAGATGTGTTTCTGTTCGTGCATTGAACGATGGCAAAAACCAAGGAGGGGGAATGGATTCCGTTTATTTTCTGCTCGCCTTGGCCATCATCCTGGCTCTTTTCTGGACGGCGAAACAACGAAGGATCGCCGCAATCAGGCACGTGCTGAACAGGAAAAGGAACAGTGGAAAGGACAAGGTGATGGAGGAGCTGGCAAGGCAGTTCATTGGAAAGGAATGCATCATCTACACCGTGACGAGCACGGATTCAAGCATTCAAGGAACGGTCAAGGACGTGACGGACGGCGGCATCGTGCTGGAAAAGGACGGCAATGTCGAAGCGGTCAATCTGGAATACGTCACGCGCATCCGTGAATATCCGCGCAATGCCAAAGGAAAGAGGAAGACGATCGTCTTCTGACAAATCATGCCGGACGCTTGCCGACGGAACCGGTTATGCTGGCCATGGAAGCATCGTAAAACCAAGTAGGAGGCGACCATGGGCAAGGCGTTGATCATCGTGGACGTGCAGCCGACGTTCTGCGAAGGCGGGGAACTGGGTGTAGAAGGCGGCAATGCCGTCGCCGAACGCATCGCGAAGTATGTCGAATCGCATCGCGGCGAATACGCGTACATCGCCACCACACAGGACTGGCATATCGAACCGGGAACGCACTGGTCGGACAATCCCGATTACGTCGACACTTGGCCGGTGCATGGCAAGGCCGGCACCGCGAACGCCGAACTGCATCCCGCGATCGCCGCACTGAAAATCACGCACCATTTCAAGAAGGGGCAGTATTCGCCGTCATACTCCGGTTTCGAAGGATCGGAAGACAATACCGACCGTATTCCCACGTGTGAGGAAGTCGATGCGGATCTGGCGGCGGGCAAGACGCTTGCCAATGCGTTACGGGCGGCTGGCGTCACGCGCGTGGACGTCGTCGGATTGGCGGAATCGCATTGCGTGAAGGAAACCGCGTTGGACGCGAAAAAACTCGGATACGAGACGCATGTCATCGAGAATCTGACCGAACCGGTCAGCGAGGAGCTTGGCGTCGAAGCACGACGCCGAATGCGTGAAGCCGGCGTCGTGCTCGACTAAATCGATTCCGCCTCGACAAGGGGCTGGCGAAAGCCGGTCCAAAGAAAAACGGAATCCATAGAAAAACGGAATCCATTATATGTGGCAGATTCATGCGCTGAGGGAATCGTTTTGCGCTATATGTGGCAGATTTTCCGAAAAGCAAGCTGTTAGAGGGCATGAATCATACCCCCTGACAACCTTGTATCCAGTTTGACCTGCCACATATAGCGGATATCAGATTTTTAGGACCGCCGAATCTGCCACATATAGCGTGTTTGAGTTGAGAGCGGACCGGGACTGACGCTCCCGGATACACGCGCCAGGGCAAAGCGAAGGCGTGGAGCCTAGTCGAGGCTGGTGCCGCCGTCCACATCTAAGGTTTCGCCGTCGATGTAGCCGGATTCCGGATCGGCGAGGAACACGATCGCACGTGCGATGTCATACGGCTGGCCGCCATGCTTGACGAGCGTGGAATCCTCAATCGCCTCACGTTTCCAATCAGGCATGCCGGCGGTCATAGGCGTGTAGGTGAGTCCCGGCATGACCGCGTTCACGTTGATGCCGTCCGGAGCGTACTCCCTGGCCGCTCCTCGCGTGAGCGCCGCGACGCCCGCCTTGGTGGACGCGTAGGCGACGCCGCCCAAGTAGCCGCCTCCATGTTTCGCGGCGATGGAAGACACGTTGACGATGCGCCCGTAATGCTGCTTGCGCATGCGTTTGACGGCCTGCTTGATGGTCAGGAAGTCCGCGGTCAGGTTGACCGCGAGGATGCGGTTCCACCGTTCCAGGTCGGTGTCGTCGAGCGAGTCCTTGATGATGATCCCCGCAACGTTGACGAGGATGTCGATGCCGCCGAACCGTTCGTCGAGCTGCCTGAAGAGGTCTTCCACCACAGTCGGATCGGCGATGTCGCCGATGGCTGCGAAGGCTTCTCCGCCGGCGTCCGCAATCAGTTTGACGGTGTTCTCGGCACGTTCCGGCACGATGTCGTTGACCGCCACCTTCACGCCTTTGGACGCGAGCAGCTGCGCCACGGCCTGGCCGATGCCCTGTCCGGCTCCAGTGACCAACGCGCGCTGTCCGTTCCAACGCCGGCCGTGCCGCTCCTCGTCGAGTCCTGTGATCTTCATAATGCTCTTCCTTACGATGCCGCCGGCGCTTTTGCCGGCTCCGCAATCAAGTGTAGACACAGGAAAAAGACTAAGCGCGCGAACGAACTTTTTTCGAAACGAAAGACATGGAACGCGCAGCGATGCAGGTTTCCCGCTTTTGGGCGCGGGAAGACGAAACAGCCTGTCAGGCTGACCGTATTCCCCATCGCGTCTTTGCGGATTCATCCACCAACACGCAACCTGTACAAACCTGTGCTACCCTGTACATAGTTGTTCAATATTGGTTTCAATGTCGTCCGGAGGCCGAAGATGACTGCCTACACCCGAACGGAGCACCTGCGGCACGAGCTTGCCGAGCAGATCAGAAACGGCACGCTCAAGCCGGGGGAGCGGATCATGTCCGAAACGCGTCTGGCCGAAGAGTACCAAGTGTCCCGCGGCACCGTGCGCAGGGCGCTGGAACAGCTGAAAAAGGCCGAACTCATCGAGACCCGCATGGGATCGGGCAGCTATGTGGCGTTCAACGGCGGCGATATGAGCGGTCCGGACGGTTGGGCCTCCGCCTCGCTGCGTTCCGGAGCGCCGACCACCACGGAACTGCTGTCCATCGCATTGGTCGGCCGACCTTTGGCGTTGGAGGGGGAGAGCGAGTGCGAACGGTTCTACGAAATCGCGCGCCGCAGGCTCTTCCGGTCGACGCCGGTCTCGTACGAGGTCTCGTATCTGCCCGCCATCCCGGCGCTGCGCGAGGTCATCGAACGAATGGAAGGACTCGTGGACGGCTCCATCTCGAAAACCATGAAACAGGCCGGACTGCAGGCGGCCTCCGGATATATGGACGTATCCGCAGACAGGCTCGGCCCGATCGCCCAAGCGTTGGAGAAGACCCCGGAGACGGTGTTCCTGCTGTCCGAACGGCACAATTTCAGCGATGACGGCACGCTGGTCGAATACGTGCGCTCGTTCCTCGACCCCAGCCACTTCACGTTGCGCGTCACCGCGGGGGAGAACGGAGGAAACCATGGCGATCGATGAGCGTCTGATGAAACATGCCCGCGGCGCGATGATCGGCCTCGCCATCGGCGACGCGCTCGGCATGCCGACCCAAAGCATGTCGGCCGAACGAATAATCGAATGCTACGGCGGACCGGTCCGCAGGTTGATGGACGCCGTGCCACAACAGCCGATCGCGCCGAATATGAAGGCCGGCTCGGTGACCGACGACACGGAACAGGCCTTCGTGCTGGCCGCCCGCCTCATCGAAGACCATGGCAGAATCGACAACGACGCGTACGCCCAGGACCTCCTGCGCTGGGAGGCGAAGATGAAGGAAAAGGGCTCGCTGGACCTGCTCGGCCCATCCACCAAGGCCGCTCTGCAGGCGCTGGCGGAAGGGATCGACCCGGAGCTTACCGGACGATTCGGCACCACGAACGGAGGCGCCATGCGCGCCACCCCGGTCGGCATCGCCTTCATTCCCGGAAACGCCTTGGCCGAGGAGGCCTGGCGTTCCTGCGTGGTGACGCACAACACCATGCAGGGCATCGAATCGACCACGCTGGTGGCCGCCGCCGTGAGCCTCGCCATCGCGGGGGAGCGAGGCTTCCTTTCGAAAGCGTTGGCGTTCGTGGAATCCCAGCCGCCGCGCGGCAACTGGTCGGCCAAGGCGTCCGTCGTCGCCCGCGTGAAGATGTTCATGGAATGGGCCGTCAGAGAAGACGGCTCCATGTCCGACGGCGAATTCGCCACCATCCTCCGACGCGACTGCGGCACCAGCGTGGAGGCCAACGAATCCGTGGCCGCGGCGTTCGCCATAGCCACGCGTTTCTTCGATAAACCCACCGAAGCGTTGTGCTTCGCCGCCTCCCTTGGCGGGGACACCGACACCATCGCCGCGATCACCGGCGCGATGCTCGGCGCATGGCATGGTCCGGACGGCTTCGACCCGGATATGCGCGGACAGGTGCTGCGCCAGCTCAAAGACGACGATCGGCTCGACCTGGACCGGACGGTGGCGGGCCTGTGCGCCCTGAGAGAACGGGAGGCGTGAAACATGGGAAACGGAACGGTCATTTCCTTGGGCCAGGCGATCGTGGACCTGACCATGAGCGTCGAAAAAATCCCCCAGCCGGGCCAGGACGTATTCGCCGACGAAGCGGGCATCCATGTCGGGGCGAGCTACAACACGCTGCACGCCGTACGTCAGATGGGCGTCGACGCCCGGCACGCCGGCATCCTTGGCACCGGCCCCTGGGCGGACACGATCCGCAGGGTCTTCGAGAGCGAAGGCATACGGCATGTCGGTCCCACCGACGAAAGCGTCGACTCCGGATTCTGCGTGGCGTTGACCGACGGCACGGCCGAACGCACCTTCATCTCGATGCGCGGCGCCGAAGCCCGCGGCGACGAATCCACCTTCCAAAGCGTCGAACCGGCCGATGGCGATGTCGTGCACATCAGCGGATACACCTTCGCGCACCATACCGGCGAGGGCTTGCGGGCATTCATGCGCCGGACCGCGCCGAATCGCCGTTTCCTCGCGCTGTTCGACCCGTCTCCGGTGGTGGCCGACATCGACGACGAGACGTTCGGCGAAATGGTCGAATACCGTCCGGTCTGGTCGTGCAACGAACGGGAGGCGGTCCTCATCGCCGGACGGCTGGGATTGCCGATGCACCAGGGAACGTTCCGCACGCTGATTGAGCGGATGGCACGGAGATTGGACTCCGCGCTGATCGTCCGCGTCGGCAAAGGCGGCGCATGGCTGGCCCGACCGGGGGCGGAGGCCGAGCTCGTCGCGGGATTCCCGGTCCACGCCATCGACACCAACGGCGCCGGCGACTGCCATGCCGGCGTGCTGTGCGCAGAACTGAGCCGGGGGACGGGGCTTCGCGAGGCGGTCGGAATCGCCAACGCGGCGGCCGCCATCGCGGTGACGCGACGGGGTCCGGCCACATGTCCTTCCAGAATCGAAGTGGAGAAGCTGCTTGCCATGCAAACCTTATAGTCATAATGACTATAAGTTGGGTTATGATGTGTCCGAACGGTTCGGCGAAGCGGACAAGGAACGCTTTGCCGCCGGCACGGGCACTTTCTCGGAAAGTGCAAGGAAGCGAAGGAGACATAACCGAAAATGAGCAAGGATAAAGGTGCCCTCACCGTCGAGGAACAGGGCATAGACACCATTTCCGAAGAGGAACGCAAAGGCACGCCGGCCAGCCTGTTCTGGCCTTGGTTCGCCGCGAACGTCTCTGTGTTCGCCATGTCGTACGGCGCATGGGCATTGGGATTCGGCATCTCCTTCTGGCAGGCCACCATCATGACCACCATCGGCGTGGTCGTGTCGTTCCTGCTGGTGGGCGTCATCTCCATAGCGGGCAAGCGCGGCAACGCCCCGACCATGGTGCTCACCCGCGCCACCTTCGGCGTGGAAGGCGCCAAGGTGCCGGCCGCGCTGAGCTGGATCGCCACATTGGGCTGGGAAATCTCATTGACCACCACCGCGGTGCTCGCCATGTCCTCCACCATCTCCAAACTCGGCTGGGGCTCCGGCGCCGCGCCGAAGCTCATCTCCACCATCGTGGTGGTCGGTCTGGTGGTCGTGGCCGGCATCTTCGGCTACGACCTGATCATGCGCTGCCAGCAGGTCATCACCATCGTGACCGGCGTGATCACCGTCGGCTTCTTCATCCTCGGATGGGGCCACATCGACTTCGACGCCATCGGACGGATCCCGTCCGGCGGCCTGCCGGCCATGCTCGGCTGCTGCTTCTTCGTCATGACCGGTTTCGGCCTGGGCTGGGTGAACATCGCGGCCGACTATTCACGCTACCTGCCCCGCAAGTCCTCCAACAGCGGCATCGTCTTCTGGACCACGTTCGGCGCGTCCATCGCCAACGTGCTTCTCATCTTCTACGGCCTGCTGCTCGCCGGATCCAACGCCAAACTCGCCGAAAACGTCGGCAACGACCCGATCGGCGCGATGGCCTCCATCCTGCCCATCTGGTACCTCATCCCGTACACCATCGTCGCCGTGCTGGGCCTCATGTCCGGCTCCATCATGGACAACTACTCCAACGGACTGGCATTGCTGAGCTTCGGCGTCAAACTGCCCCGCACCGCGGCCGCCGGCCTCACCGCCGCGCTCACCGTGGCCGGCGTGGTCTACGTGACCTTCTTCTCGGACACCTTCATCGGCCCGTTCCAAGGCTTCCTGACCACCCTCGGCGTGCCTATGGCCGTATGGGCGGGCATGTTCGTGACCGACGTGATCGTGCGCAAGAAGGACTACAGCACCCCCGACCTGTATGATCCGAACGGCCGTTACGGCAAGTGGAACGTCAAGTCGTTCGTCATCCTCGCCGTCGGCACCATCCTCGGCTGGGGCCTCGTGGTCAACACCGCCGCGAACTGGCTGACCTGGCAGGGCTACCTCCTCTTCCTGATCGGCGGCAAGGACGGCAGCTGGGCATCCGCCAACCTCGGCGTGATCGTGGCGCTGCTTGTCGGCCTGTTCGGCGCGTTGGCGTTCCAGCGTGGAGACATCGCCAAGCAGGAGGCCGACCTGCCGGCATCCGAAACGGCGGATGCCATCGAAGCCAAGTGACGAACGGTGCGATCGCACAGGAAGGAACATACGATGATCGCTGAAGATGAGTGGCTGGTCGTCATCGACCGTCAGAAAGTATTCGCCGAAAGCGAATGGTCCGCTTGGGCCTGCGCCGACGGAACCTACTACGACACCAACGAAGCGTTCGCAAAACTGGCCAAGGCGTTCGGCGACCGCGTGGTCTACACGCGCTACGTCGCGCCGATTCCACCAAAGGACGCCTGGGTCGACTACTTCAAGGACTGGCCGCAGTTCCTGGTACCGCCGGACGACCCGATATACGACCTGACCGACGAGACCGCCGCCCTCGCCGAAGGCCATCAGGTGGTGGACCGCACCACATTCGGCAAATGGGGACAACAGCTGATCGACGCGATCGGCGGAGCCAAGAAAATCACGGTCTGCGGCGTGGCCACCGACTGCTGCGTGCTCACCACCGTGCTCGCCGCGGCCGATAGCGGCGTGGCCGTGCGCGTTCCGGCCGACGCCTGCGCCGGCAGCACCCCGGAGAACCAGGAACTGGCGCTCAACACGATGCGCTTGTTCGAACCGCTGATCACGGTAACCGACACGGCGTCGATCCTGGCATAGCCGACAGCGGCTTTCCCGCATATCGATGGGTTCCGTGTTTTTCCGAAGGCTCAGGACTTTCGGAAAAACACGGAACCCATTTTTCCATTTCACGAGACTTTTGGCCGACATGTGGAATACCAGCCTGGAAACGCGCCGAACCATGTAATATCGCTTGCGGACACGGGGGCCATTATGGCTGAGAGGAAGCGACCGCTTCAACCGTATGAACGTATACCGGATAATGCCGGCGCACGGACGTCTCTCTACTTCCCGTGCCTTTGCATAAGAGAAAGGCACATACCTTTATGACTGAAGAAAACCAGTCTTCCGCAGTTCGCAAACCCAACGTCAAATGGCGTGTGGTCGACATCGTCGTGGCCGCGATCGTTGCCGTCGCATCCGGCGTGATCTTCTGGGCCTGGGACTTCATCTATGCCGTCCCGACCGCCCTGTTCGACAGCCTCACCCCGGGACTGGGCGGACTCTTCCATTTCATGTGGCTGTTCGCCGGCCCGCTCGTGGCCATCATCATCCGCAAGCCCGGCGCGGCCTTCTTCGGCGAAACCATCGCCGCGGTCATCGAAACGCTGCTGGGCAATCCATTCGGCGTGGCGCACGCACTGCTGATCGGCATGGCCCAAGGACTCGGCGCCGAAATCGGCTTCGCGGTCTTCGCATACCGCAAGTGGAACCTGCTCACCGTGACCCTGGCCGGCGCGTTGACCGGCCTATCCAATGGCCTGTACGAGTGGGTCGTCACCGCCGGCTGGTCGACACTGCAAGGCGTCGTGTTCACCGTCTGCTGCGTCATCTCCGGAGCCGTATTCGGCGGAGCGCTCATGTGGTTCGTACAGAAGGCGCTCGCCAAAACCGGTGTGCTCGACCGCTTCGAATCAGGCAAGGCCGACGTCGTGGCCTGAACCACGCAACTCACAATCCAACAACAAACACAGAAAACATGCCGGCCGTCCGCCGGCATATCCAAGAAAAGAGAAAATCATGACCAACCACGTTCCAGAAGCAACGAAACCCGCCAGCGGAGACTACGCCTGGCTGGGCGCGGAAGCCGGCTCCGTCGCCGACCTCATGTACATGCTCAACACCGAGGACTGGTACGACGCCATCAACTCGCGTTTCGTCAGCGAGCTGCTTGACGACACCTTGCCGGAATCCATCCTCAAGGCGTACCTGATCCAGGACTTCAAGTTCTATAACAACGGCATGATGGCGCGTCTCATCAAACTCGCCCCACGTCAGGAGACCAAGGACATGCTCGCGGCGCAATCGCAGTGGTTCGCCGACAACGAGGCCACCTACTTCGAGCACTTCCTCGAGGCCTATCACGTCAGCCAGGAGGAATACGACGCGACCGAACCGACCCCGGCCAACAAGGAGTACGGCGCATACCTCGACAGCCTGTCCGACAAGAGCTGGCCGGAACTGATCACCGCGATCTGCTGCATGGAATGGCTGTACCTCGCATGGGCCAAGCGCACCGTCGACGCCGACGTCATCCAGCAGGTGCCGGCGCACAAGGGCTGGGTCGACCTGCATGAAGGCGCGCACTTCCGCAAGTGGGTCGGCGACCTCATCTCCCTGGTCAACGAATACTGCTCTATCGATGGTCCGGAAGCCGAAGTGTTCCGCACCATCGTGCATCTGGAGCGCCGCTTCTTCGACGACTCCTACCCGCAGGAGTGAGCCTGCGATCCACGACCGCATAAGCCATGAGCCGGGCGCGTACGATCGATGTCGTACGCGCCCGGCTCATTTGTTGCGGTTCCGTCCGGAGCCCGGCTTCCTCGTGCGCGACTGCCGCGCGGGGGCGGCCCGGCTACAGTGAAATCTTGTCGATACGCCGGAGCTCATCGTCGCTGAACGAAGTGTTCCTAAGCGCACCGATGTTGTCGATCAGCTGCTGTGGGCGGGACGCTCCGACCAGCACCGAAGCCACCATGCCGTCGTGCAGCAGCCAAGCCAGCGACATTTCGGCGAGCGTCTGTCCACGCTCGGCGGCCAGATCGTTCAGGTCGCGAATCTGCTGAAGCCTTTCCGGCGTCAACGCGCTCTGCTGCAGGAATCGTCCGTCATGCGCGATTCTGCTGTCCGCCGGAACGCCGTTCAGATACCGGTTGGTCAACAGTCCCTGGGCGAGCGGGGAGAAAGTGATGAGTCCCTTGCCAAGACGGTGCGCGGTCTCCTTGAGCCCATTGCGTTCCACGGTGCGGTCGAAGATGTTGTAACGGTTCTGGTTGATGATGAACGGCACATGCATCTCATCCAAAATGGCGGTGGCCTTCTCGAGTGTGGGGCCATCATAATTGGACAGGCCCACATACAGCGCCTTGCCGCTGCTCACGGCCGTGGCGAGCGCGCCCATGGTCTCTTCGAGTGGTGTGGATGGGTCCATGTGGTGGTGGTAGAAGATGTCCACGTAGTCGAGGTTGAGGCGTTTGAGGCTTTGGTCGAGTGAGGCGAGCAGGTATTTGCGGCTGCCGAGGTCGCCGTAGGGGCCGGTCCACATTTCGTAGCCGGCTTTGGTGCTGATGATGAGTTCGTCGCGGTGGTGGTGGAAGTATTCGTGCAGGAGTCGTCCGCAGTTCTTTTCGGCCGATCCGGGTTCGGGGCCGTAGTTGTTGGCCAGGTCGAAGTGGGTGATGCCGTTGTCGAATGCGGTGAACACGATGCGGCGCATGGTGTCGTATGGGGTGGTGTCGCCGAAGTTGTGCCAGAAGCCGAGGGATATGGCCGGCAGTTTGAGGCCGCTTTCGCCGGCATGGTTGTAGGTCATGCTGTCGTATCGGTTTGGCGATGGCGTATAGACGGTGGTCGGTTCGAGCATGTTTTCTCCTTTGAATATGCTGCTCATGTCGTATCCGCAATCAACATACACGTCCGTTTGTCGTGCCGCAACATTGCGTAATACAATAAGGCGCATCGCGGTATTCGATGCGGTGGTAGGAGAGTGGCCCATGCGTGTGGAACATGGATTCGGTCCGGTTTGGGATGCCGGATCGCGCGTGTTGGTGTTGGGTTCCGTGCCAAGTCCGAAGTCGCGTGAGATGCGGTTTTATTATGGTCATCCGCGCAATCGTTTCTGGCCGGTCATGGCGGCTGTTTTCCATGATGACGGTTGTCTGCGCGAGTGCCGGGACCCGGACCAGATTGTGGGGTTGCGTAGGGATTTCGCTTTGCGTCACCATATGGCGTTATGGGATGTGATTGAGTCGTGCGACATCGATGGAGCGAGCGATGCCAGTATCCGTAATGCGGTGCCCAATGATCTTTCCCCGATAATCATGCGATCGAAAATCGCCCATGTCTTCACCACTGGCGCGAAAGCCGCGCAACTGTACCGTAAGCTCTGCGTTCCGCTGCTTCGGGCGCATGGATTGGACGGCATGCCGATGACGCAGCTGCCATCCACCAGTCCGGCGAACGCCAAAGCCGACCTGCCCGGACTCGTCGAAGCGTACGGATGCGTCGCACGCTCCGTTTCGCAGGCGTCGTAAGGCGTTTCCGACGGCTGCGGCATTGTCCGAACCCTATTTATACAATCGCGGTTGCGTTGAAATCCGAAGCGTCCTCCACTAATCCGTCTGGAATGGACGTTTCCCGCGAAAACCAGCAAAACGGAAGGCGAAAGATGGCACTGAGCGCCGCAATCATCCTTGCCGCGGGCGAAGGCACCCGCATGCGTTCCAACAAACCGAAGGTGCTGCACACCTTGGCCGGCAAAACGTTCCTGAACCGTGTCATGGACTCCGTGGCGGCCCTTGACCCCGATACGCTCGCCGTGGTGGTCCACTACCAGGCCGAACGCGTCGCCGAAGCCGCACGCTCCTACAACGAGCACGTCACCATCGTCGACCAGGACGACATCCCCGGAACCGGCCGCGCCGTGCAATGCGCGATGGCGCAGCTCACGCAGAAGGACGATCTGGACGGCGCCGTGCTGATCGCCGCATCCGACATGCCGCTGCTCGACACTGACACGCTCGACCAGCTGCTCGCCTTTCACGAGAAAAGCGGCAACGGCGCGACCGTGCTCACCACCATCCTCGACGATCCGACCGGCTACGGCCGCATCATCCGCGACAGCGAAGGCAACGTGCTGCGCATCGTCGAACAAAAGGACGCCAACAGCAGCGAACTCGCCGTACGCGAAGTGAACACCTCCGTATACGTGTTCGACGCCAAACTGCTCGCCGAAGCCATCGCCAACCTCAAATCCAACAACGCGCAGGGCGAATTCTACCTGACCGACGCGCTCGAAGCCGCCAAAGCCAACGGAGCCGTCGGCGCTTTCGCCGCCCCCGACCCGCTAAGCGTGGAAGGCGTCAACGACCGCGTGCAGCTCGCCGCGCTCGCCAAGGCGCACAACAAGCGCGTGTGCGAGCATTGGATGCGCGAAGGCGTCACCATCCTCGACCCGGACACCACGTGGATCGAGGACGACGTGCAGATCGCACGCGACGCGGTGATCCTGCCCGGCTGCTTCCTCCAAGGCCATACGGTGATCGGCGAAGCCGCCGAAGTCGGCCCGTACACCACGCTGATCGGCGCCACCATCGACGCCGAAGCGCATGTGGAACGCTCCCGCGTGCAGGAGACGCACATCGGCCGCGCCGCCAACATCGGCCCGTGGACGTATCTGCGTCCGGGCAACGAGCTCGGCGAGGGAAGCAAGGCCGGCGCGTTCGTGGAAATGAAGAAGGCGCACATCGGCAACGGCACGAAGGTGCCGCACCTGAGCTATGTCGGCGACGCCGACCTGGGCGAGCACACCAACATCGGCGGCGGCACCATCACCGCCAACTATGACGGCGTGCACAAGCACCACACCACCATCGGATCGAACGTGCACGTCGGCGCGGGCAACCTGTTCGTCGCCCCCGTCACCGTCGGCGACGGCGTCACCACCGGAGCCGGCTCCGTGGTCCGCCACGACGTCCCGTCCGACTCCATGGTCTATTCCGAAAACACGCAACACGTAGTAGAGGGCTGGAAGCCCGAATGGGAGCGCTGAACATGCCTGCATTGCAAGATTCCATCGACGCCATCCGCATCGCCGCAGCCGCGGCCGACCGCATGAAGGCCACCGACATCGTGGCGTTCGACGTTACCGAACCATTGGCCATCACCGACGCGATGCTCATCGCCAGCGCCTCGAACGAACGCCAGGTGCTCGCCGTCGCCGAGGAAATCGAGAAGGACCTGTACCTCAAGGCCGGCAAACGCCAGCCGCGCTCCCGCGAAGGCCTGACCGAAGGCCAGTGGGTGCTGCTCGACTACGGTGATTTCGTCATCCACGTCATGCACCAGGAATCCCGCGAATACTACCGTCTCGAACGGTTGTGGAAGGACTGCCCGAGCATCGACCTGCAGCTCGAACACGCCGAGGGCGAGCAGGAGCCGACGGTTTCCAGCGAAGCGTGATTTTTCATCCATCATCGAAACGTGCCTTCCCGAAAATCATGCGGAAGGCACGTTTTGGTATGCGCCGTCCCAGCAATCCGAATACGACGGCAGACAGGCAATAAATCGGAAAGACAACCGGCAGATAGGTGAGAGGCATGCCCAGAAACGTCGAACTCGACCATGATGAGACCATGACGCCACACGTGCGTTCCATCACACTGGTGCGCCACGGACGCACCGCATACAACGCGCAGCACAGGCTGCAGGGACAGATCGACATTCCGCTCGACGAAGTGGGTATGTGGCAGGTTCGCCAGACCGCGTCCGCATTGCGTGAACTGTACGTGGACCGTCATCCCGAAGCGGCATGCCAGCTGGTTGTCTGCTCCGATCTCAAACGCGCGGCCGCCACCGCACACGCGTTCGCCGACCCGCTCGGACTCGACGTGCATCCCGACGTCCGTGTGCGAGAACGCAGCTTCGGCGATTGGGAAGGCATCGCCGTCGAAGAGCTCGCCAAACGGTTCCCCGAGGATTATCTGTCATGGGCCCAGTTCCGCGGCGGCGAGCTCAAGTATGGCGCAGAACCGAAGCAGAACGTCGGCAGGCGTGGTGTCGAGGCGTTGAACGATTGGGCGTCGAAGGCCGGCTCCGATACCGACCTGTACGTGTTCTCGCATGGCGCCTGGATCTCGCAGACGTTGCAGACGCTGCTGGGATTGAGCGAAGTGCATGGCGATTTCGCCGACATTCTGTCGATGCGCAACGCGCATTGGGTGCGGCTGGCGCCGTTGGAACTGCAGGGCGCGCTGCGGTGGCGTCTGGTCGACTACAACCATGGTCCGGCGATCGCCGACACCGAGCAGTGGGAGCATCCGCAGCTATAGCCGCCGACGAAAACGGGGGATGACGCGCGTCCCGTTCCCAAGTTTTTTCCAAGCTTTTCACAGAATCGCAAGTTTTTTCAAAGCGTAATCGGCTACCGTCATGCTCTGTGAAGAATTTTTTCAAGGGCATATCGTTTTCATCGATTTTCGCGGGCGCGCTTGCCGCGGTGACCTCGTTCCTGCTGTCCGCAAAAATCGGCATCGCGGGATCGGTGATTGGCGTCGCCGCCGGTTCCATCGTCTCGGCCGTTGCGACGCAGGTGTACAAGAACGTGCTCAAGGCGTCGGGGGAGAAGCTGCAAAACGCCGTACCGTTCGTGGCCAACGACAAGGACGGTACGGACGGTGCCGGCAAGAGCGGCGATGACGCCACCACGGTGATCGCTCCCGCCGAATCCGAGGGCGAGCAGACCAAGACGCTGTCCGCGGAGGAATCCGATGAGACCACGGTCATGACGTCCGTGGACGGGGATACGACCACGGCGATGCCCGCAACGTCAGGCCGTGTCATCTCCTCCGCGCAGGCCGGAGGACGCGAATCGAACATGCTTCCGGACAATGCCGGCGGAAGTATCCAGCATGCTGGACGCCGGGCGTCGTTTGACGCTTGGCTGCATGGCAAGCGTGCGCCGATCGTCATCGCGATCGTCAGCGCGCTTATCGGCGTGGCCGTGAGCGCCGGACTGATCCTGGCATTCACGGGCGGACATGGAACCGATACCGTGGTGCGTGACATGGTCAACAGCAAGCAGACGCCGTCGGATGACAATGCCGGCGATTCCACCTACGGCAGCGGAAACAACGGCACGCAGGACAATATGCAGAACCAGTCCGGCACGACGGACACCGATAAGGATTCCACCACGAACTCCGACAGGAACAACGGCAAGGACACCGGGAAGAAGACGGATTCCACAACCGGCGGCACCGGAACGTCCACCGACGGCTCGGACTCGTCCACCAACACCGGAGACGATTCGAACAAGACGGATTCGTCCACGGACTCCACTACGCCATCCGACGGATCGACGTCAGGCACCAACAATTCGGGACAGTCGGGCGCGGGGACGACCACCACGCCGAATGGTTCGACATCCACGAACCAGAATCCGACGCCGAACGGTTCGAATCCCAATGGCACATCATCCGGCACGTCAGGCAATGGGACGGACACTTCGAAATAGCCTATGAGGCATGCGGCCGGGGCTTTCCTCGACCACGTGCCCGACACGCCGCGAATTGCATGATTCTGCTCTGTGTTGTATCTTATACAAGGTTTGCAGAGCAGACATTGGGGCTATGGCGCAGCTGGTAGCGCATCTCCATGGCATGGAGAGGGTCAGGGGTTCGAATCCCCTTAGCTCCACGATTGGAAGGCTTCCGGAGAGATTCGGAAGCCTTTTTCTTTACCGTTTCCCGTCGGCTTCCGGGCAATCCGCTGATCGGATGCGAAAACCAAGAAAGCGAGAACCATGATCGACGAAGTACTGTTCCTGCGCCACGGACGCACCGCATACAATCTCGCCAGACGGCTGCAAGGACAAATCGACATTCCCCTCGACATCGTCGGACGGTGGCAGGCGGACCAAAGCGCGTACGAACTCGCCAAAACCTACTATTGGGCGAAAGTCGCGCATCTCGCCGAACATAACGACCAGCTCGCGCAACCCGCATACGGCAACGCCCATCTGGCCGACGTCGACGAAATCAACAACGCGCCCGCCGCGGCCCGCCGCATGCTCGTCGTCTCATCGGATCTGTTCCGCGCGCAGCAGACCGCGCACGCCTTCGCCGACCTCATGGGGCTGGACGTGGAACTCGACCCGCGTCTGCGCGAACGCAGCTTCGGCGAATGGGAGGGCATGACCCGCGAGGAGATCTGCGAGCATTACGCCGACGACTACCATTCCTGGCGCGCCCACACGGGAGGCGAAACCAAGCATGGCGTGGAAAGCCGCATCCATACGGGCCGACGCGGCGCGGAAGCCGTGCGCGACATCGTCGCCAAACACCATGACGAGACAATGCCTACCACATTGCTTCTCGTCGGCCACGGCTCATGGATCGTGGCCACCGTGGCGGTGCTGCTCGACATGGACCCCGACGATCTCAACAACGTCGGCGCGATGCGCAACGCCTTCTGGACGCGCATGACCCCGCACACCGACCCCAGGAACGCGGACCGTCCCACTTGGAAGCTTGAGGAATTCAACCAAGGCCCCGCCATCGCATCATTCGCCGACTGGGAGAACGGTCCCGAATCGTTGCGCGCGCCCGGCATGCCGCTGTGGAAGCCGATCATCCAATAAGCATCCAATACACGGCGCCGAAAACATCATCCAAAGTGAACTCTTGATGAAATCACCGCCGTCCGTACGGCAAATTCTCACGGTGGGACTATCCTTAATGAGGTTGTTTGCCCGACCATGCGGCGAGCCGGGAATCCGGCGATCGTTCCGCATGCGGATCGGGCTTCCGTACAGCGATAGAACGTTGGAAAGCGCGAAAGGCGGGTGAGAGACATGTTGAGAATGTTCAGAACGATTAACGGCCAGGTGGAGCAAATCCAAAAACCGGAGAACGGCTCCTGGTTATGTCTCTCGGCGCCCACCGACGTGGAGCTCGCCAACGTGTCCATGGAAACCGGCATCGACCTGGCCGACCTGCGCGCCCCTCTGGATGACGAGGAACGCTCGCGCGTCGACGTCGAGGACGACTACACGATGATCATCGTGGACATTCCTACCGTGGAGGAACGCGGCGGCCGCGACTGGTACGAGACCATCCCGTTGTCGATCATCATCACCCAGTCCGCCATCATCACCGTCTGCATGCAGGACACGCCCGTGCTGCACCCGTTCATGGAAGGCACCATCCGCGGCTTCAACACATACATGAAGACCCGGTTCATCCTGCAGATCCTGTACCGCAACGCCACCATGTACCTGCGTTACCTGCGCATCATCGACCGCGAAAGCGACAAGCTCGAACTGAAGCTGCGCCACTCCATGCAAAACCGAGAGATCCTCATGCTGCTGGAACTGAGCAAGACATTGGTCTACTTCACCACATCCCTCAAATCGAACGAAATCGTCATGGAGAAGCTAACCACGCTGCCGCGGCTCAAGCAGTATCCGGAGGACGAGGACCTGCTCGACGACGTCATCACGGAAAACAAGCAGGCAATCGAGATGGCCAACATCTACAGCGGCGTTCTCGCCAACATGACCGACGCGTTCGCATCGATAGTGTCGAACAACCTGAACAACGTGATGCGCATCTTCACCATCATCTCCATCACCCTGTCGATTCCGACCCTGATCTTCTCCATGTACGGTATGAACTTCCAGGAAGGCATGCTCGGCATGCCCCTCACGGACAAGCCATGGGGCTTCGCGGTGATCATCGGCATCTCACTGGTCCTTTCGGCGATCGTCACCTGGTTCCTCACCCGGTCGCGCATGTTCAAGTGACGTCCATGATGGGAAAAGCGCGATACGTGGCCGCGGCGGCATGCGCGGCATTACTTGCGGCCGGCGCCGGCGCGTGCGGCACATCGGTTTCCGTGGTGACCGAAGGCGCGGCGCAGGGGCCGACGATCGCGATAGGAGTGGCCGCCGACCAGCCGGGGCTCGGATACCTGCATGGAGGCGAATACTCCGGCTTCGACATCGACGTGGCCAAATACGTGGCGAAAACCCTCGGATACGCGGAAAAGCAGATCGTGTTCAAACAGCTGTCCCCGGCCATGCGAGCCTCCGCGCTCACCGACGGCACGGTGGACATGGTCGTGGATTCCTTCTCCATGGACGGGACCCACGATGGTGAGGCCGACGTCGCCGGACCATATCTGACGGTCCGGGAGGCGCTGCTCATCCGCTCCGACAGCGCATCCGAAATCACCGGGACCGACAGCCTGTCCGATAAAACCGTATGCGCGGTCGCTGGAAGCGCGGCGGACGACAACATCCGCAACCGCACGAAAAACACCCGCACGACGGTGGCGGAACGCGACACGTATCCGCAATGCATGACGGCGCTGATGATCGGCGAGGCCGACGCCGTCGCCGCCGACGACGCGATCGCGGCCGGACTGGCGTCGAACAACACAGGCGACCGTCTGAAGATCGTCGACGTTCCCGACACCACCTGGTCCTACGGCATCGCCGTCAAATCAGGACAGGACGAGCTGGTCGGGCAAATCGACGCCGCATTGCGTGCCATGGTCAAGGACGGCTCGTGGCAGAAGGCCGCGGCCGACATGGGCAAGTCGATCGGATACACGCCCGACGCGTCCATGAATCCGCCGAAGGCAACGGCCAAGGCCCCGTCCTCCGGCGCGTCCGCGGCATCGGAAAAATAACGGCGGCGCACGTGCCTGAATAGTGGTTGATTCCTTGCGAAGTGTCCAGTTGCGCGGCTAATTTCATGCATTATGAGTGACACTGAGAAAAGCGCGCAGGCGCAACCGAACGAATCCGCCGAACCGTCGTTCCGCTACAACGCGAAGCTGGCGCAGGGCATCGAAGAGAAATGGCAGAAGATCTGGGATGACGAAGGCGCCTTCTGGGCCGCCAACGTCAACGGCGACCTGAAGGACGGCAAGGGCCATAACGCCGAAGGCCGCCCGTCCTATTTCGCGATGGACATGTTCCCGTACCCGTCCGGCAAGGGCCTGCACGTCGGCCACCCGCTGGGCTACCTCGCCACCGATGTGGTCAGCCGCTACCACCGCATGAAGGGCGAGAACGTGCTGCACGCCATGGGCTACGACGCCTTCGGCCTGCCGGCCGAGCAGTATGCCGTGCAGACCGGCCAGCATCCGCGCATCACCACCGAACAGAACATCGCCAACATGCGCCGCCAGCTGCACCGCATGGGCCTGAGCTTCGACAACCGTCGTTCCTTCGCCACCATCGACCCCGGCTACGTGCGTTGGACCCAGTGGATCTTCTCCCGCATCTACGACGCCTGGTACGACAAGGACGCCACCAACCCGTCCGGCTCCAAGGGCTGCGCCCGCCCGATCAGCACGCTCGTCGAACAGTTCGAATCCGGCAAGCGCGCCATCCCGGGCTTCGAAGGCAAGGCCTGGGCCGACCTGAGCGAAGCCGAGCAGGCCGACGTGCTCAACGACTTCCGTCTGGCCTACATCTCCAAGTCCCCGGTCAACTGGTGCCCGGGCCTGGGCACCGTGCTCGCCAACGAGGAGGTCACCGCCGAAGGCAAGTCCGAACGCGGCAACTTCCCGGTGTTCCAGCGCGAACTGCGCCAGTGGTCCATGCGCATCACCGCATACGGCCACCGTCTGATCGAAGACCTCGACACCATCGACTGGCCTGAGAAGGTCAAGCTCATGCAGCGCAACTGGATCGGCGAATCCCACGGCGCTTCCGTGCATTTCGACGTCGAGACCCCGAACGGCGTCAAGGACATGGAGATCTACACCACCCGTCCCGACACCCTCTTCGGCACCACCTTCGCAGTCGTCTCCCCGGAACACCACCTGCTTGAGAACGTTCCGGAAGAATGGCCGGCGGAAACCCCCGAGGATTGGAAGGGCGGCTACGCCACCCCGGTCGAGGCCGTGAAGGCGTACCGTCTGGCCGCCGAAGCCAAGACCGCCAAGGACCGCGTGGACGAGGCGGGCGAGAAGACCGGCCTGTTCACCGGCCTGTACGCCATCAACCCGATCACCGGCGCTAAGCTGCCGCTGTTCACCGCCGACTACGTGCTCATGGACTACGGCACCGGCGCGATCATGGCAGTGCCGGGCGGCGATCAGCGCGATTACGATTTCGCCGTCAAGTTCGGCCTGCCGGTCATCTACACCGTCAAGCCGCTGCCGGAATCCGGCGACGACCTCGCCAACTATGAGGGCAAGGCGCCGTTCGTCTCCCATGACGGCATCGTCATCAACTCCTCTATCGACGCGACCAAGGCCAAGGGCGATTCCCTGAGCCTCGACGGCCTGCGCGTGGATGAGGCCATCGACAAGGTCAACGCCTGGCTCGAATCCGCCGGCGTCGGCAAGGGCACCGTCAGCTACCGTCTGCGCGACTGGCTGTTCAGCCGCCAGCGCTACTGGGGCGAGCCGTTCCCGATCGTCTACGGCGAGGACGGCACCCCGCACCTGCTTCCCGACGAGCAGCTGCCGATCAACCTGCCGGACGTGCCGGACTACAGTCCGAAGACCTTCGACCCGGAGGACGCCGAATCCAACCCGGAGGCTCCGCTGAGCCGCAACGAGGACTGGGTCAAGGTCGAGCTCGACCTGGGCGACGGCAAGAAGACCTACTACCGCGACACCAACACCATGCCGAACTGGGCCGGCTCCTGCTGGTACTACATGCGTTACCTCGACCCGACCGACACCAAGCACATGGTGGAGAAGGACGAGTTCGACTACTGGATGGGTCCGGACCACAACAAGACCGCCGGCAAGTCCGGCGGCGTGGACCTGTACATCGGCGGCGTCGAACACGCCGTGCTGCACCTGCTGTACTCCCGCTTCTGGCACAAGGTGCTGTTCGACCTCGGCTACGTCGACTCCATGGAACCGTTCCACAAGCTGTTCAACCAGGGCATGATCCAGGCATACGCCTACACCGACGACCGCGGCCAGTACGTGCCGGCCGCCGAAGTGGTGGAAGGTCCCGCCGACGCCAACGGCGAGCCGACGTTCACATGGAACGGCCAGCATGCCAACCGCGAGTTCGGCAAGATGGGCAAGAGCCTGAAGAACATCATCACGCCTGACGACATGTATGAGAACTACGGCGCGGACACCTTCCGCCTGTACGAGATGGGCATGGGCCCGCTGGCCGAATCCCGTCCATGGAACACCCGCAACGTGGTCGGCTCCATGCGTTTCCTGCAGCGCCTGTGGCGTAACGTCATCGATGAGACCACCGGCGAGGTGCGCGTCACCGACGGCGAGCTTGACACGAAGACGCTGAAGCTGCTTAACAACACGATCGCCGACGTGACCGTCGAGATGGAGGCCATGCGTCCGAACACGGCCATCGCCAAGCTCATCGTGCTCAACAACCATCTGACCAGCCTCGACGCCGTGCCGCGCGCCGCCGTCGAACCGCTGATCCTGATGCTCTCTCCGATCGCCCCGCACATCTGCGAGGAACTGTGGAGCAAGCTCGGCCACACCGAATCCCTGGCGCACGCCGACTGGCCGAAGGCCGACGAACGTTACGTCGGACAGGATTCCGTCACCGCGGTCGTGCAGATCAAGGGCAAGGTGCGCGCCAAGCTCGAGGTCTCCCCGGACATCGATCCGAAGGAGCTGGAGAAGATGGCGCTCGAAGCCGTCGCCGACCGACTGGGCGGCAAGGAGCCACGCAAGGTCATCGTCAAGGCTCCGAAGATCGTCTCCATCGTTCCCGCGGAATGATCTTCTGACGAGACGGCCCGCATAAGAGGACGCGGGTTCTTCCGCACCATGGCGACACGCCAGGAATGTGGATAACCCGCGTTCTCCGACCACAGGAGCCGTTTCGGCTGGACAGTATGCCCATGCATCCTCCAATGTTGGATGCATGGGCATATTTGCATTTCGCGGCACTCACCCCATCCGTGCCATCCACACGGCGGACGGCGGCACTGGCATGCCGGCCGCCACGAAGCGGCTGCGGGGATTGGGCATGCCCGAAAAACCGTCCCGACCCAACAGCCTTACGGCCATGGAGGCGCAATCGGACGAACCGTCCGCATCGCACGAACCCGCACGACCGATGCCGCAGCGGAAGACGCATGACGCGAAACCGACCTTGGCGGAGCTCACCGGCGTCCGGCCGACGGACAAACCCGACGAGGGGGAGCGGCCGAAACGCGACAGGCCACGATTGGCGTTCCGCCCGTTCCACGCGCTCATGGCGATCCTCACTTTGTCGTGCGCGCTGTGCGCGAGCCTGACCATGCTCGTCCAACAGACGATCCACTACAGCGAACTGCAGCATTCGCGGTCGCAGATACGCTCACAGGCCCAACAGCAGCCGCAACAGGCCCCGCAAACGGAACAAACGCCGGCACCGCAAGAAAACGGGCTGACGCAGGACGCGTCCACACCGGACAGCCATGACGGGCAAGACGGAGCGCAGCAATCGAACCAGCTTGACCTCAACACCGCAGACCTAGGCGAACTGCAGACCCTCAAAGGCGTCGGACCGGTCACCGCGCAGCGCATCCTCGACTATCGAACGCAGATAGGACGGTTCGACAACGTCGACCAGCTTCTGGAAGTCAAGGGCATCGGTTCGAAGACTCTGGCGAAGTTCCGTGACCAAGTGTGCGTGAGATGACGGGCACACGCGATTGGCTGACCAGGGAGCGCGGGAGCCGAGACTGGAGACTGCTGCCGGCCGCAATATGCGGTTGGGCGGCCAGTCTGGCCGCGCACGCCGGCTTCGCATATTGCATGTCGCATGACGGCATGCTCGGCGCTTTGCCGGCCGTTCTCACCTGCATGATACCGCTGGCGGTCCTGGCGGGACTGCCCTTCCCACGATTGCCGGCGTCCGTTCGACGACGGATAACGCTCTGGCATGCGAGCGTCACGGTCTGCGCGATCGCTGCGATGGTTTGCGCGGCAAGCGCGTTGACCTATGATTTGCTGCAATGGCGCGACCCGGCTTCTCGGGCGGCCGCGGAAGGCGACGCTTCCGTCGTCGTCACGGCGCGCGCCACCTCGCCGACCGTCATCTCCGACAGACGGTCTAACGACTGCCGTGCCGACGCGCGCATCACATCGCTCACCATCGACGGCGTACGGCAAACCAGTTCGGCACGAGCGCGTATATACGCGGACCGGCCTGAATGCGGCAAACTCAAACAGGACGGCACCTACAAGATCGCGGGCCGCATCTCCGAAGCGCGATACGGTGCCATGCCGTTGTGGCTGACCGACGTCACGACAGTCGAACACGTCAGGCCGCCAAACCTGCCGATGCGCGCCATCGGCATGATGCAGGAGGCGTTCTTCGTCCAAACCGCACGTCTTTCCGACCAAGGGAAAGTGCTCGTCCCCGGACTGACATTGGGTGTTCTCGGACAGGACTACGTGCCGGCCGAAGGCGATGGCGCCGACATCGATTCCACATACGCCGCACAGGTGGAGGACGCGTTCCAAAGGTCCGGAATCGTGCATCTCATGGCGGTCAGCGGCGGCCATCTGGCCGTGACCGCCGCATTGGTGCGTTCCGTCTGCTCGTTCTTCCTTCTGCCGCGACGATTCACCGCACTGCTGGTCGCCATGTCGTACATCATGCTGTCGGCATGCGTGTTTCCGTCGGATTCGGTATCCCGCGCGCTTTTGATGGGATTGTCCGGCGCGGCATGCCTGTTCATCGGCAGACGAGGCCAGGCGATGGCGTCGTTGAGCTGGACCACATTGGCTATGCTGATGGCATGCCCGCACATGTCGCAAAGCTTCGGATTCGCCCTGTCCTGCGCCGCGGTGCTCGGCATCGTGCTGTTCGCCGACACCCTCAACGCATGGATGGAACCGGTCCTGCCACGGTTCGTGGCCGAGGTTCTGTCCATGACCATAGCGGCGCAAGTGTTCACCCTGCCGATCCAGGTGCTCATCGAACCGGAACTGCCGGTGTTCTCCATACCGGCGAATCTGATGGTGGCGCCGTTCGTGGGTTTCGCCACATTGGCCGGCCTGGCCAGTCTTGCCGTCTCATGGCTGATTCCGTGGCTCGGCCTGCAACTGGCCCGTGCGGCCTCCTGGGGCACCGCGGTCATGGAACTGACCGCCCTTGAACTGGGTTCCGGCAGCCAGGCCACGATACCGTGGGCCGGAGGCGTCGGGGGAGCGGTCCTCGTCTGCGTGGTGGAAGCCGCCTGCGCGGCCGCCGCGATCATGACGCACCGGCTGTTCGGACGCATGATGGTCCAGGAACCCGATCTGCCCGGAAAACGTCTGACAGCCAACCCTGTGGAACGGCTGCGCATGTGGATGGAACGTACTCGGAAGGCATTGCGCGAACTGCAATGGGAGGAATAGGCCATGCCGGTTTTGTCCACCGATACGGCGAGATTGAATGGTATGCCGAAACCATCCGCAGCCACCACGCCCTTCCACCTCGTGTACGGAGGCGACTCGTACCTGAACGACCAGACGGTGCGCGACCTCAAACACGAGGCGCAACGCCGGTATCCCGACGCGGAAACCATCGAACTCGACGCGGCAAACGCCGACCATTACGCCTTCGACGAGGCGGTAAGCCCATCATTGCTTGCGGATCGCGCCATCGTCATCGTCACCAACCTGCAGAACGCGGACGAAAAACTGGGCGACGCCATGGTCTCTTACTGCAGACAGGCGTGCAAGGAGCCGGCGGACGCGTGCATCGTCATCTGCCAGCATGAGGGCGGTGTGAAGGGCAAACGTCTGGTGGAGCAGCTCACCAAGGCCGGAGCGTACAAGGACGCTGTCGCCGACCTGAAGAAGCCCGAGGCCAAACTCAACTTCGTCATGCAATGCTTCGAACGGCGCAAACGCCGCGTCGAGCCGATGGCCGCGCAGCAACTCGTGGCCGTGTTGGGGGATAGGACCGGCGAGCTTGCGGCCATGGTCGGCCAGTTATGCTTCGATTTCGACGACAATCCCATGACGCTCGACCGCGTCAACCAATATCTCACCTCCAATCCGCAGGTGGATGGCTTCCGTGTCGCCGACCTCGCGTTGTCGGGACGTACGGCGGACGCGATCATCGCCATGCGATCGTCCGTGGAACAGGGCACCGCTCCGATCGCGCTTATCGGCGCGCTGGCCATGAAGCTGCGGACGATGGCGAAGGCGTCGGCGGTGCGTGCGGGCACCATTTCCACGGCCGAGGCGAAAACGAACCCCTGGGTGTTGAAGAACGCGACCCGGCAACTATCCGGATGGACGTCAAGCGGCATGAGCGCATGCATCCAGATGCTCGCATGGGCCGACGAGCAAAGCAAAACCAATGGCTCGGACCCGGTCTATGCTTTGGAACGGTCCATCGAACTGATCAGCCGCAAAGGACGTGCCGCATGAGCAACACCATTACCATCACAGCCGCCACCGGCGAGGACATGCAGGCGTTGGGGGAGCGTTTGGCGAAGCTTGCCCGTGGAGGCGACGTGCTGTTGCTGTCCGGTCCGCTTGGCGCCGGCAAGACCACGTTCGCGCAAGGGTTCGGCGTGGGACTTGGCATCGGAGAGCCCATCGTCTCGCCGACCTTCACCATCGCACGCGAGCTTGAGGGACGGTTCGCGGACGGTTCGCCGGCGCATCTGGTGCACGTCGACGCCTACAGGCTCGGCGGCAACGCCTACGCGCCCGGACAAGACACGGTCGGACGGCTATTGGACGAATTGGAATCGCTCGGCTTGGACGAGGAATTGGAGGATCCGGGCGAGCATACCGTCATCCTGATGGAATGGGGCGAGCAGATGGCCGCCGCATTGGCTCCGGAACGGCTTGAAATCCACATCGACCGTCCGCTTGACGCGCCCGCCGTGACCGCGGACGGCGAGCTGACCAGCGCGGGCGCACGCACGGTGACGTTGGTGCCGGTGGGCGCTGCCTGGGATTCGTTCGATTTCACCGCGGGAAAACGCTGACCCTGTCTAAGACGCATCCGACGTGGCCGACCGCACCGCATGCCGTGGCTTCCAGCGCCGGTTGTACAGTGGTTGGCAGTTTGGCACAAGGAGTTTTCAAGCATATGCAGACACTGGTGATTGACACCTCATATGGTTCGACCGTAGGCGTGGTCGGACATGAACCCATCGTCGAAACGGATTCGCGCACCCATGTCGAGAAACTGCAGGTGAACATCGCGCAAGCCGTCGAACAGGCCGGACTGCAGGCGTCGGACATCACCCGCATCGTCGTCGGCGTCGGACCGGCGCCATTCACCGGCCTGCGCGCCGGCATCGTCGCGGCCAAGGCATTGGCCTTCGCCACAGGCGCGCAACTGGTCGGACAGGACGTGCTCGCGCCGCAATGCCTGGCACATACTCAAGCTACGGACGATCGCCGCCATCTGACGCTTGCCGTCAACGACGCGCGTCGCCGGCAACTGTATTTCGCGCTGTATGACGGCGGCACCGTTGCGGACGGCGTCGGACAATCGCCCATAACGTTGATCGACATGGACATCGACTATCCGGATTCCATCACGATGCGCGTCAATGACGTTCTTACGAAGCTCGCCGACACGGGCAAGCCGTACGTCGTCGACGTCATCGGCCATGGTGCGGTCAAATACGCGCAGTCGTGGAATGCGATTGCCTCCCTCGGCGAAGTCGACGACCATGCTCTGCTCGACGAAGGCGCGGAAGGATTGGCGCGATTCGCGGCCTTCACCACCAGCGAACAGGCGTTGGCAGAACCGACCCCCGTCGAACCGTTATATCTGCGTCGTCCGGACGTGTCAGTGCCCAACCCGCTCAAGCATGTGCTCAACCATGCCGGCGCCGAACGAACGGAGTGACGGCACGCCCATGATCGTCGACCATTCCCAGATTCCGGAAGACACCGCCGTCGGACAGATCGCCGCATTGGAAAAGGACCTGTTCGGCCGCGGCGCGTGGAGCGAACAGTCCGTACGGCAGGAATTCCACGCTCTGGCACGCACGTATCTGCTTGACATTGAAGGCGATGCCGTACAGACGGCGGATCCCGTCGTCCGAGGCTACGCAGGCTACTGGTACGACGGCGACGACGCGGAGATCATGACGATCGGCGTCGGCAGACCATACCAACGGCAGGGGATAGCGGCGGCGCTTCTCGAAACACTGATCGTCTCGGCGCGTCGGCAGGGCGCCAAACGCATGCTTCTGGAAGTCCGCGTCGACAACGTGCCGGCATTGGCGTTGTACGAAAGGTTCGGCTTCACGCGGATGGGATTGCGCAAACGCTACTACCAGCCAGAAGGCATCGACGCGTACACCATGAGCCTCGACTTGGAGCCGCGCGTCGTCGGCTTCAGCGCAACAGCGGATACAGAGCACACTTCAGCAACACACACAACGGAGCAGCAATGAGCGAACCAATCGTACTCGGCATCGAATCGACCTGTGACGAAACGGCGGCGGCCGTGGTGCAGGGACGCACCCTCATTTCCAACGTGGTCGCGTCCTCCATGGACGAGCACGCCCGCTACGGCGGCGTGATTCCCGAAATCGCCTCTCGCGCGCACGCCGAAGCGTTCGTGCCATGCGTCTCCAAAGCTCTGGCCGACGCGAACATGACGCTGTCCGACGTCGACGCGATCGCCGTATCCGCGGGACCCGGCCTCGCCGGCTGTCTCGCGGTCGGCGTGTCCGGCGCGAAATCGTTGGCATGGGCCGCGAACAAGCCGATCTACGGCATCAACCACGTCATCGGACATATCGCGGTGACGCAGCTGCAGTTCGGACCGTTCCCCAAGGACACGCTTGCGTTGATTGTGTCGGGCGGGCACACTTCGCTGCTGCATGTCGAAGACGTGGCGCGGCATATCGACGTGGTCGGCACCACTCTCGACGACGCTGCCGGCGAATGCTTCGACAAGGTGGCGCGTCTGCTTGGTTTCCCGTATCCCGGCGGCCCGCACATCGACCGTCACGCGCAGCTGGGCAACCCACATGCCATCAAAGTGCCTCAGGGCCTTACACAAGGCAAGGCGGGGCAGCAGCATCCGTACGATTTCAGTTTCTCCGGCGTGAAGACGGCCGTGGCGCGTTGGATCGAACAACAGCAGGCGGAAGGCAATGAGATTCCCATCGACGACGTGTGCGCGTCGTTGGCCGATTCCGTCGCGACGGTGCTCGCCAAGAAGGCGATGCGCGGTTGCGAGCAGTACGGTTCGAAGACCCTGATCGTTGGCGGCGGCTTCTCCGCGAACTCCCAACTGCGCGCCAAACTGTTGGAGGTCGGAGCCAAGCATGGCGTCGAAGTGCGTATCCCGCAAATCAAACTGTGCACCGATAATGGCGCTATGGTGGCCATGCTGGGCGTGAACCTGGTGGAGAGCGGCGTGAAACCGTCCGAACCGGATTTCGCAATCGATTCCGCCATGCCGTTGACGAAGATCAGCATGTGACGGTAGTCCCGCCGCAGCAAGGGAGACACGCGCGGGATTTGCATTTTGCGTTTTACCGCGTATAATTCATGTCTTGTGCACAGCGCATTCCTGCGTAGCTCAGTTGGCAGAGCATCCGACTGTTAATCGGACGGTCACTGGTTCAAGCCCAGTCGCAGGAGCCATTCGAAAAATCCCCTTGGAAACAAGGGGATTTTTTCATTTTCAACGACTCTTGGCATTTTTGGCCACCCTTTATGTTTATCCGTCGGCGGAAGCCGTGGTTCGTCCAGCCGTCCATGCGTATGATGAACGCACCGGGTCAATCAAACAAAGGAAGGAAGTCCATCATGTGCACTGGCGTTCGTTTCTCCGACGAAGAGGGAAACATGTATTTCGGCCGCAACCTCGACTGGAGCTTCTCATACGGCGAAAGCATCCTAGCCACTCCACGCGGCTACCACTACGACAACGTGTTCGGCGCGAGCGGCAAGGCCACGCCGAACGCGGTGATCGGCGTGGGCGTGGTCATGGCCGACCGTCCGATGTATTTCGACTGCGCCAACGAGCATGGTCTGGCCATCGCGGGATTGAATTTCCCCGGCTACGCGGAGTTCGTGCATGAGCCGGTCGAAGGCACCGACAACGTCGCGACCTTCGAATTCCCGCTGTGGGTGGCACGCAATTTCGATTCCGTCGACGAAGTCGAGGAGGCGTTGAAGAACGTGACCCTCGTCTCCCAGATCGTGCCCGGCCAGCAGGAGTCGCTGCTGCATTGGATCATCGGCGACAGCGAGCGCAGCATCGTCGTCGAACAGATGGCGGACGGCATGCATGTGCACCATGACGACGTAGACGTGCTGACCAACCAGCCGACGTTCGGCTTCCATATGGAGAATCTGCGCAACTACATGTGCGTCGGCAACGAGATGGCCGAGCCGGCCACGTGGGGCAAGGCGTCCCTGTCCGCTTGGGGCGCCGGCGTGAGCATGCACGGCATTCCGGGCGACGTGAGCTCCCCGTCGCGTTTCGTGCGAGTGGCCTACGCCAACACGCACTATCCGCAGCAGGAGGGTGAGGCGGCCAATGTGTCCCGCCTGTTCCACACCCTTGGTTCCGTGCAGATGGTGGATGGCATGGCCAAGATGGGCAACGGCCAGTTCGAACGCACGCTGTTCACCAGCGGCTATTCGTCCAAGACCAACACCTACTATATGAGCACGTATGAGGATCCCGCCATCCATTCCTATGCGATGGCCGATTTCGACATGGATTCCTCGGAGCTGATCACCGCCGCCTGAGCATGCGTGGGCTTTTTCGTCCGTCGGTTCCCATACAGACGGACGAAAAAGCCGCACGATTGCCGAAAAGGACATGAAAATGGAGTCGTGCGACAGATCCACTTTTCGGATACCGGCTCTTCCATTGCCCGCTCAATGCCGTTTGACGTCGGACCAATACGACACGCCGGAATATGGACTTCGAGCACTTTAAGTTTTTAGAGTGCGGGGTATGAGCAATACGACGACCACCTGGCATTCGATCCGTGAGGCGTCCATGATTTCCGGACTGCCCGAATCGACGTTGCGTTATTACGAGCAGATCGGCATCATCGATCCGATCGCCCGCGATCCGAGTTCAAGCCACCGAGTCTATTCGGACAAGGACATCGAATCGCTGACCACCATCGCATGCCTGGCGGCGACGGGCATGCCGCTTGAATCGATGCGCGAATACCTGAAGAACCGTTTCGACGGTCCGGAAGGCGCCCGACGGCAGATCGAACTGCTCGACGCGCAATCGCTGCGTCTGGCCGCGAAAGCGGAAGCCCTGCGCATCCAACAGGCGTATGTGTCGCTCAAATCGCTGTACTGGCGAGCCATTGCCGACGGTCATGAGGATGAGGCCAACCGCATCCTGGAGGAAAACAAGGACGTCATCGACAACGTCAAGAAACAGCAATCCCACAAATAAGAGGAGGAAATCCATGAAAGCGGCGATTTATAAGGGCATCAAGCAGATGGCCTGCGAGGAGCGTCCGAAGCCGGGCATCGTTGACGGCGGCGATGCGATTATCCGCGTGGTGCGCGCCTGCGTGTGCGGCTCCGATCTGTGGTTCTACCGCGATGGTGGCAAACCCGTCGACAGCCAGGCTGGCCATGAGGCCATCGGCGTCGTCGAAGCGGTCGGGGAGGATGTCACCATCGTCAAGCCGGGCGATTTTGTGATCGTTCCGTTCCCATACAGCTGCGGCAAATGCCCGGTGTGCAAGGCCGGTTTCGAATCCAGCTGCCCGCATGGCGGCTATTTCGGCGATGAGGACGGTATGGGATGTCAGGCCGAATACTTGCGTGTTCCGGAAGCCGAAGGCACTCTGGTCGTAGTTCCCGGCGATGCCAAGACCTTCTCCGATGAGATGCTCGCCTCGCTGCTGACGCTGTCCGATGTGATGGCGACCGGCTATCATGCCGCGGCCAGCGCCGAGGTGAAGCCGGGGGATACGGCCGTCGTGTTCGGCGATGGCGCGGTCGGCTTGTGCGCCGTGCTTTCCGCCAAGCTTATGGGTGCCACGCGCATCATCTCCATGAGCCGTCATACCGACCGTCAGGAGATCGCGAAGAAATTCGGTGCCACCGATTTCGTCGAGGAACGTGGCGACGAGGCTGTGGCCAAGGTGCTGGAGATGACCGATGGATACGGCGCGGACGCGGTGCTCGAATGCGTCGGATCGGCCTTGTCGAACGACACGGCCATGAAGGTGGCCCGTGCCGGGGCCATCGTGGGTCGGGTGGGCCTGCCCCACGACGTCGAAGCCGATATTCCCGGCCTCTTCTTCCGCAATGTCGGTCTACGCGGTGGCCCGGCCGCGGTGCGTACTTATGACATGCGGCGCCTGCTCAAGGAGGTGCTGGACGGCAACATCAATCCCGGTATCGTATACACTGGCGAGTACACACTGGATGATATCCAGGAAGCGTATGCCGCTATGGACGAACGCAGTACCGTCAAGTCGCTGCTGCGGGTCAGCGAAGTCTGATTTCGTGGTGCCCAACGATATTTGAAACGATGGCATTGGGCTCGAATTGAGCCGCGTGAGGGAAGGATATCGACATGTTCGAGGAACTGCATAGGAAGATGAACGCCTTTTGGAACAACGATCGGACGCTGTCGCAGACCGACCCGGAATTCGTCAAGTTGTTCTCCGATTTCGCCTATGACGAAGTGATAAACGAACCGGGTGCCAACCACCCCGATCTGGACGACCAGACCCGCTCCCTGGCGATCCTCGCGGCTCTGGTCGGCTGCCAGGGTCTCGACGCGTTCGAAATGATGCTGCCGGTCGCCTATGAGACGGGACTGACGTCCGTGGCCATCAAGGAGATGATCTACCAAGCCACCGCATACTGCGGATTCGGGAGAACCCTGCCGTTCCTGAAGAAGCTCAACGTTTTCCTTGGAGCCGCGAACGTGCATCTGCCGCTGGAGCCGCAGGGCACGACCACGTCGGAGACCCGCGCGCAGGCCGGAGAGGACAAGCAGGTCGAGATCTTCGGCGAGAACCTGCGCGGATTCGCTCAATCCGGTCCGGACGAGACCCGTCACATCAACAAATGGCTCGCCGACAACTGCTTCGGCGACTATTACACGCGAGGAGGGCTTAGCACCCGCGAGCGCGAAATGGTCACGTTGTGTTTCCTGGCCGCGCAGGGTGGTTGCGAACCGCAGCTTACGGCGCATGCGAAGGCGAATATGGCCGTCGGCAATGAGAAGGCGTTTCTGATTGCGGTGGTCTCGCAGTGCATGCCGTATATCGGCTATCCGCGTACGTTGAACGCGATTCGTTGCATCGATGAGGCTGTGAAGGGCTGACCTGCCCGTTAAAAACGCCGGCAAACAAACAAAGGGCTATCCGCCGAACAAGACGGATAGCCCTTCCTTATAGCTGATTGTGGATGGCGTGCTGTGTTTACTCGCCCCACACGTCCTTGGCGATGGATTGGACGAGTGCGATCTTGGCCCACTGCTGGTCTTCGGTGAGCTTGTTGCCTTCCTGGGTGGAGGCGAAGCCGCACTGGGTGGACAGGCACAGGCGGTCGAGCGGAATGTACTGGGCGGCTTCCTGGATGCGGGCCTTGATGGTGTCCGGATCCTCAAGGTCGGGCTTCTTGGAGGTGATCAGGCCGAGCACGACCTTCTTGTCGCCGGAGACTTCGGCGAGCGGCGCGAAATCGCCGGAACGGTCGTCGTCGAACTCGAGGTAGTAGGCGTCCACGTTCTCCTCGCCGAACAGTTTGGCCGCGACCGGCGCGTAGCCTCCGGAGGAAAGCCAGGTGGAGTGGAAGTTGCCGCGGCACACGTGGGTGTTGATGACCAGGTCGTCCGGCTGGTCGGCGATCACGGCGTTGATGACGTCGAGGTTCTCCTGCTGCAGGCGTAGCGCGTCCTCGTCGCTCCAGCCGAGACGTTCGCGTACGCTCGCATCGCACAGGCGGGTCCAGGTGCAGTCGTCGAACTGCACGTTGCGGCAGCCGGCGGCATACAGGTCGGCGATGACCTGGCGGTAGGCGGCGACGATGTCGGCGGTCAGCTCGTCGTCGTTCTTGTAGAACTCGTCATACGGGTAGGCGGCCGCGTTGCCGGTGAGCACGAAGCGGGTCTGCGCGGGGGAGGGCATGGTCTGGCGGGCCACGGTGTTCTCGTCCTCGAACTGCTTGACGAACTTGAAATGTTCGACGAACGGATGGTTCTCGCCGGAGATCCTTCCGGTCACGGTGGCGGTGTCGGCCGGGGTCACCTCGTCGTGGAAGGCGACGCGGTGGGCTGCGGCGGCATGGTCCACGCCGTTGAAGCCCCACATGAAGTCGAAATGCCACCAGCCGCGGCGGAATTCGCCGTCGGTGATCACATGCAGGCCGGCGGCCTTCTGCTTGGCGACGAGTTCGGTGATGGCCTTGTCCTCGACCGCCTTGAGCGCTGCGGCATCGATTTTGCCGGCGGCGAAATCCTCACGTGCGGCCTTGAGCTCGGCCGGGCGGAGATAGGAGCCGACCACGTCGGCGCGGAACGGCGCGTTATGCGAGTATGCCATTGAATACTCCTTTTTTTGGGAAAGCGACAAATACCTAGTGAAGGTTACACGCACGTCCCGAAACATGGGCGCACACGGCTTCTCGGCCAGTATTCGTGCTTGAATGGATGATGTTATCCGTTACACATTCGAGAATGGAAGGCAATGAGCGAATCGCGCGATCCCGCAGGCGACAGTACGACCACGAACAACATGGGGGAGGTGCGGGAAGCCGAACATCAGGGCGCGGCCGTCAAGGCGGCGTTGGGTGCGAACATCGGTGTCGCCATCGCGAAGCTGCTCGCGGCGTTCTTCACCGGATCGTCCGCCATGCTTTCCGAGTCGGTACATTCCATCGCGGATTGCTCCAACGAAATCGTATTGATGGTGGGTGGACGTTTCTCCAAGCGCAAGACGGACGGCGACCATCCGTTCGGCCTGTATCGCGCCAAATATCTTGCTTCGTTCGTCGTGGCCACGCTGCTGTTCTTCGTCGGCGGTTTCTTCTCGACGTCCGAAGCGGTGAAGAAGCTTGTCGCGATCAGCGCCGATCCGGCATTGCGTGACGTGAACAGGATGGAACTGCTTGTCGCGTTCATCGTGGTCGTCATCAGCGCATGCCTGGAAGGATTCGGCCTGCACCAGAGCATCAAGGAAGCCAACGAGCGTATGGAACGCACGAACACGAAGCATATGGGCGTGTTCCGTTTCTGGAGACGCACCAAGTCCGCCGAACTGGCTTCGGTGATCATGGAGGATACGCTCGCTTTGATCGGTTTGGCGTTCGCAGGTCTCGGCATTGGTCTTGCGATTCTGCTCGACGATGAGATTTTTGATGCGTTGGGTGGTCTCATGGTCGGTCTGGTGCTGATCGTCGGTTCGCTGTTTCTCGCGTTCAAATCCGGTTCGCTGCTCATCGGCGAGGCCGTGGATTCCGATACGCGCGGGAAGATCGTCGAGGCGGTTACCACCACGCCGGGCGTCGAACGATTGCTGAACATGCAGACCGTGCACATGTCGGAGGACGACATCCTCCTGTGCGTCAAAGTGCAGACCAGCAAGCTCGACCGCGACTATGACGTGGAAACCGTCGACAAGATCGAGAAGGCCGTGCGCACCGCGTTGCCCTGGTACAATTTCGAGATCTACGTCGAGCCGGACATCTACAGCGCCAAACACGTGCACGCGTAACCGGTTCCCGCGTAACAGGAACCGTTCAATATGGGAAAGCCCGGACGATCTGATTCGTCCGGGCTTTCCCATATGCGTGTCGGAAATGGTGGAAGTGGGATTATTCCTCGGCCACCAGATCCAGGTAGGAGTCGTTCCACAGGTCCTCGTCGCCGTCGGGCATGAGCAGCACGCGTTCCGGATTCAACGCCTCGACCGCGCCCTCGTCGTGGGTGACCAGCACGATCGCGCCCTCGTATTTGGCGATGGCCTTCAGAATCTCGTCACGGGACGCCGGATCAAGGTTGTTGGTCGGCTCGTCGAGCAGTAGCACGTTCGCGCGGCTCGTCACCAGCGTGGCCAACGCCAGACGGGTCTTCTCGCCGCCGGAAAGCACTCGTGCCGGTTTCAGCGCGTCATCGCCGGAGAACAGGAACGAGCCCAGGATGGAACGAGCCTGCGTGTCGTCAAGTTCCGGTGCCACGTGAATCAGATTCTGCAACACGGTGGCGTCAAGGTCCAATGTGTCGTGCTCCTGGGCGAAATAGCCGATCTTGCAGCCGTGCCCGTACTCCACGGAACCGGTGTCGGGATCCTCCAGGTGGGCGAGCAGACGCAGGGTGGTGGTCTTGCCAGCGCCGTTGTATCCGAGGATGACCACGCGGGAGCCCTTGTCGATGGCCAGGTTCACGCCGGCGAACACGATGTTCGAACCGTAGGCCTTGGAGATGTCCTTTGCCATGATCGGCGTGCGGCCGCAGGGCGCCGGTTCCGGGAAGCGGATGTCAGCAACCTTCTCCTTCTTCTGCGCCTCGGACGTGTTCTCCAGCAGTTTCTCCGCGCGACGCATCATGTTCTGCGCGGCCACGGCCTTGGTGGCCTTCGCGTGCAGACGGATGCCCTGCTGCATCAGACGTTCGGCCTTCTTCTCGGCGACCTCGCGTTCGCGGCGGCGACGTTCCTCGTCGACCACGCGCTGGTGCAGGTATGCCTTCCAACCGAGAGAATACATGTCGATCTGACCGAGCTGCGCATCCAAATGCCAGACCTTGTTCACCACTTCGTCAAGCAGTTCGGTGGAGTGGGAGATGACCAGGAAACCGCCCTCGTATTTTTTCAGATAGCCGCGCAGCCATTCGATGGAATCCGCGTCCAAATGGTTGGTCGGCTCGTCAAGGATCAGCGTGTCCGCGTCGGAGAACAGGATGCGGGCCAGTTCGATACGACGGCGTTGACCGCCGGAAAGCGTACCCAGCTGCTGGCCCATCACTTCCTGTGGCAGGCCGAGACTGGCCGCCATGGCGGTCGCTTCGGACTGTGCGGCATAGCCGCCGGCCTTTTCGAAATCCTGCATGGCCTTGTCGTAGCGGTTCATCGCCTTGGTCATGACATCCGGATCCGGATCGGTCATTTCCTTTTCGGCCTTGCGTATGCGTTTGATGATCGAAGCGATGTCGCGCGCGCTCATCATGCGGTCCAGTGCGGTCTGCTCCGGGTCTGCGGCATGCGTGTCCTGTGGCAGATAGCCGAGTTTGCCGGAGACACGTACCTTGCCGGCGGTCGGCAGCATATCGCCGGTGATCACACGGGTCAGCGTGGTCTTGCCGGCGCCGTTGCGGCCGACCAGACCGATCTTGTCTCCCTTGGCAACGTGGAAGTTGGTGGGATGCAGCAACGTGCGCGCGCCGATCTGAATCTCAAGTCCCTGCGCCTCAATCGCCATGCCGTGATACCTCTAGTCTTTCGTGTTCCTTCAAACGCCAATCGAACATCATAGCGAACACCCGCAACCGTTTCACCTCATCTCACGTTTCATTTCCAAGCAGATGCCGGAGCAGTGATTCGCGGTGGTTGATGAAGACCCTGGTGATTTGATAGCTGTCCGTATCCTCATAATCGCAGGGATGGACGCCGTTTTCGTCGAATGACAGGATTTCCGCATCCGGCAGACCGAGCAGAATCGGCGAATGGGTTGCGATGATGAATTGCGATCCGTCGTTTGCCATTCGGTACATGTGCTCCAGCAGAGTCAATTGCCGCTGTGTCGAGAGCGCGGATTCGGGTTCGTCCATAAGATAGAGACCCTTTCCCGTGTGGGACAGGAGTATCTCCAGGAATCCTTCGCCATGCGACATCTCGTGCAAACGGGACATGTCGCCATATCCGCGACTGTATTCACGAGCCTGTGTCGCCAGCGTGAAAAAACTTTCCGCACGCAGGAAGAAGCTTGATGGGCCGATCGCATACTGCCGGTATATCATCATCGCCTTGGCGAGATCCGACGTGTCATCGTATGTGCTGAAACGGTAGTTGCGCGTGCCGCCTTCCGCGTTGAAGCCGCAGGCGACGGCGATGCCTTCCAGCAAGGTTGATTTGCCGCTACCGTTCTCGCCTACCAGAAAGGTGACATTCTTGTGGAATTCAAGTTCGTCAATCGAACGCAATGAGGGAATTCGACTGACGTATGAATCAGTCAGCATATTCCAATCGATGCGCAGCCCCGACACAATCAGATCATCCATGCTTTTTAACAAAACCACACTTCCATATCCGGCAGAACCGACCTACAGACCGGTGGCATAGCTCGATACGCGCAACGGCTCCACCGGTCTCATATTTTCCTACGTGCCATCGTCTCTTCAGATTATAGGATGGGCCGTGGGGAAAGGCGCATATATCACGACGACGTTGTGGATGAAACGAATTATCCAATCACGTGATCGATTCGCTACAGTGGTTTCGGAACCTTTCAGGAGGGAAGAAGCATGGCAAAGGCTTTGATTGTGGTGGATGTGCAGCCGACGTTCTGCGAAGGAGGCGAACTGGGCGTGCAGGGAGGCAATGCGGTCGCCGAACGTATCGCGGATTATGTGAACGAGCACCGGAGCGAATACGCATATATCGCGACCACGCAGGACTGGCATATCGAGCCGGGAACCCACTGGTCCGAACATCCTGATTTCGTGGATACCTGGCCGGTGCACGGCAAGGCCGGAACCGCCAATGCCGAACTGCATCCCGCCATCGCCGCATTGAACATCGAACATCATTTCAAGAAGGGCCAGTATTCCCCCTCATATTCCGGCTTCGAAGGCTTTGAGGACAACACCGACCGCATTCCCACCCGTGAGGAAGTCTCCACCGCCATGGCCGCGGGCAGGACACTCGCCAACGGGTTGAAGACCGCGGGCATCACACGGGTCGATGTGGTCGGACTGGCCGAATCGCATTGCGTCAAGGAGACCGCTCTCGACGCGAAGAAGCTGGGTTTCGAAGTGCATGTCATCGAGAACCTGACCGAACCGGTCAGTGAGGAACTCGGTATCGCAGCCCGTCGGCAGATGAGTGAAGCCGGCATCATCCTTGACTGATTGGCCGGAGTCGCACGACTGCAGATCCGCACGGGTATAGCGGCATCAATCCGTGCAAAGCACATACGCTCGCGAACGCAACGGATGGAAAATCGGCCAGTCATGATGAGTGGTTCCTCGACCAAGTAGCCAGATAAGCCAAGCGATGACTATGCCATCGAAAGCGGGTTTGCGTTCCGCGTGATCAGGACGCGTAGGCCCGCTTTTTATCAATGCTGTACTAAAAGCCAATCGTCATCATATGGTTTCAACATCATGGCATGGTGCACGGTATTCCGTTGAACTTTTTAATATCCCTCGTCGATGAAAATCCAGCCGTGTTCCGCCCGCGCGGAACCGGGATTCCACGCGTACCAGCTTCCCCAGCCATCTTGGGACGAGTTCTGCGAGCCGGCATGGCAGGAGATGTCATTGGAGAGGTAAATCACATTGTCCATCCCGTATTCGTCAATGGCCGCGGAAATCGAAGAACTGCCACCGGAAGCCGTGACGTCGTGTTCGGCTGCAAGCAGCGCGGCCGAACGCTTTGCGTCATATCGGACGGCATCCACGCGGCAACCGTTCCAGGATTTCAGCCTGGCAAGGTCCGCCTTCACCGCGCCGTCGATCTGGGATTCGTCGAACTTGCCCGTCGCGTTGATGCTGATCCGAGCATGACTGACATCGGCAGGCCGGAGTGGCAGGTAGACGAACCGGTACGCGCCGACAGCGCATGCCACGGCGGCGACGCATACCGATGCGACGGTGATGGGTTTCTTGCTTTTCGTGGTCCGCATGATCCTCCCATATAACAGCTTTCCCTAAAGCATACAGCGGAAACGTGATAAGAGGAATGGATACCAAGACCAACAAGAACGCCCTTCAACGGATACTACGATGGAACGCGTCAAACAGGCGGAATGATTCCCCCGCTCCGCAAACGAGATCGGCAAACGACTCATGGTATTTGAACATGGACGGTGACGTTTTGACGCGTATAAAGCGTATAAAGCCGAATCCGACGAATCAGTACTGGAATGCTGCAAGGAGGGTCAGATGATATTGACCGATGCCATCAATCTCGTTCTCGCTGAATATCCTGGAATGAAGGCGATTGGTGCCGCGGAGAGTGCCGATGCGTGGATCATCGGACTCGATTTCGCGTCTTCAACAGATGACCATCCGGTGCCGGGCACACCGAGCGTAGCGGTCGAAAAAACATCAGGCGTTCTGCATGACCTTATTCCGGGGACGGAAGATCTCTGGCATTACATGACCGGTGCCAAAAAGGTGACTATTCCTCGGATTTAAAATCCGCCTTAGTCTTCCCATAAGAGCTCCCGCCTTTCACGCCTTCCGCGTGGAAGGCGGGAGCTTCCGTTATTCGCTGAGCAGTTTCGGCGTGAACGCCATGAACAGGATTCCCGCGGTGACGGCGAAGACGATGTCCGAAATCGGTTCCGCGCGGATCAGACGCCAAGCAATCCAACGGAAAAGCAAGAGGAAAAAGACACGAAGAAACACGCCGGGCCATCTCATACCAGAGGATGAGTCACCCCAACATTTACGCCAAGGAATGAATACGACGGACGATGCCACGGACACGACCAGCCGTACTACCGTTGAACCAACAACGGAAACGAAACCCACGCACACACCACGCGCATCCCACACGCCCAGCAAAGGAAACCGGCCATGTCATACGTCCTCTACTTCAGCAAGCCATTCGCGCTCGCCATCGCAATCTGGCCATTCCTCTCACTCCTACTCACCCTGCCCGTGCTCGCACTGCTCTACCACCGCGACAACCGGCTACGCTTCACCTCCGCACTGACCGCATATCTCGTGGTGCTCTACCTCATCGCGCTCGCATGCTTCACCATGTACCCAATGCCAGAAAACCCGGCCACCTACTGCGCCGCCCACCATCTCAGGCCACAACTCAACCCATTCGAATTCATCCACGACATCCGAACCGACGGCATCGCAGGCGTCATGCAACTGGCCATGAACGTCGTGTTCTTCCTACCGCTCGGCTACTTCATGAAACGCGTCTTCCGCTGGAAATTCGCCACGGCGTTGCCGGCCATGTTCCTCACCTCGCTGCTCATCGAAACCACCCAGCTGACCGGCATCTGGGGCATCTACCCATGCGCCTACCGCCTATTCGACGTCGACGACCTCATCACCAACACCCTCGGCGGCATACTCGGCTACGCCATGGGAAGCATTGTCACCCACTTCCTACCCCAACAGCGCATCGATGAAGACGCCATCACCACCGAGCCAGGCTTCGTGCGCCGCTGCGTGGCGCTCGCGATCGACCTGTTCCTTGTCGAAACGGCGTCGCTGTCCGTCACGGCGCTTATCTATCTGGTTGGCGTGCTGTTCGATGTGAACCGCGCGAACAACGTCAATGCGGCCGTCTCCGCCGTGGCCACCATCGTCATGTTCGTCCTGTTCGAAGGGATCATTCCGTGGAGGCGCGCCGGCCGCACGTTGGGCGGCGGTTTCACGCGCATGACGGTGGAGACCAGGGAGCGTTCCGGCATGCGCAGGATCGTGTTCTATACGTTACGCGCGTTGGTGTTGTATTGCGCGGTCTACGGATTGTGGACGGACCGTGGCTTCTACGCGCTGCTCTTCGGCATCGCGCTTATCGTGTTCTGGCGCGTTAAAAAGCGCATGCCGTACGACTATGTCTGACCGTCGTGCGGAGCTGCCGCGAGTCCGGCGCCGCAAAAACGCGACACGCCGGGCTTGCGCGATGGCGGACGCTCCTGTATATTTTCAACTCGTTGCCCACCAAGGTGGAAAACATGCGGACATAGCTTAGTTGGTAAAGCGCAACCTTGCCAAGGTTGAGACCGCGGGTCCGAGTCCCGTTGTCCGCTCCACAAAACGAAAGCTCCCGGGAGGGAGCTTTTCTTGTATTTCCGGCAGTCGCCGGCACCGTCGAATCCAATGGAATCCGATGCCGGCGGTCTTGTTTTTTCAGTCGCCGATGTTGTCGCGTGCCGGCGTGACCATCGTCAGCATCATGACGGACGGCTCCTCGGTGTATATCGCGTGCGGGATGCGGGTGGGAAAGTAGGCCAGGCCTCCCGGAACAAGCTCCACGGTCCTGCCGTTGCCCGTCACCTTAAGCCGTCCCTTCAGCGTCTGCACGAACACCGGCATCGCGGCCGTATGCTCGCTGAGCTCCTCGCCCGTGTCGAAGGAGAACAGCACCACGTTGCCTCCGGCCTTCTGCATGACGGTGCGGGACACGGTGGACCCCTCCTGAACGGAAATCATGTCCCCGAGGTCCTCGATGTATCCCAGTTCGATCGGTTCGGCCTCATTGCGTTCGTCGCTCATCATCGTCCTCCTTTGGTTGGTGGCAGGGATGCCTCCATCGTATCGTCTTCACGCCGGAGACACGGCATGTACTCGTGGAGGAAAAACGTTTGACCACGATGTGAACACGCTCTTGCATCGAACGCGTTTATGGTCCAGACTTTTGCCTGTTCCATGAAAGTCGGCAATGTCGCCGGGGGCAAGTGGGACGAACGGAGGTATTAAGGAAATGAACGAGAACATCGACATCGACACCACTTTCGTGCCGGACGATTCCGCCAGCCATTCCTGGACGGAGCGCGACAGCGAGCTTGTGGAGGAGTATGCGGCCCAGCTCATGGCGATGAGCATCTGAGCGGACACGATCCGAAAACGTGGGGGACGCCTCTTCCGGAAACTCCGGAAGGGGCGTCCTTCCGTTTTTTCATTCCGCCGGGCCGAAACGCCTCCGGCGCGTCCGTAGCCACATGTGTGACTATGCTTTCCAGCCGTAGCGTTTGAGACGACCGGGAGGAGACCGCATGCCGACGGACGGAAAACCGAAAAACGGCATCGTCAGACAATTGTTCAGCTATGGCGGCGTTTCGGCCATGCAGACCTTCGTGGAATTCGGCGTGTTCGCCGTGCTTCAGCTGGCCGGCCTGCCGTTCCGTCTGGCGAATGCCGTGGCCGTCTTCTGCTCCGGCTCATTCAACTACGTCATGAACCGCAACGTCACATTCAAATCCTCGTCGAACTACGCGCGTTCGATAGCCATGTTCGTGGCCATGTACTGCTGGAACCTGCTGTTCTCCAACCTGATGATGGCCTGGATCCCCGGACTGCTCGGCTGGCCCACCATGGCGGTCAAGATCGTCACCATGGGCATGCAGGCGGTCTGGGGCTTCCTGCTGTGCCGCTACGTCATCTTCAAATGACGTTCGCGCCGGACGGTTTTCCCGCCGCGATCACGGGAAAACGGACATGCTATCTTACAATGGATGCGCATCGGGAAACTTGTGGCTAAGGGAAGGACGGGACGCCGTTGGCGGATGTAAGACGGGAAATGGAACGGCTCCGGCCCGTGTATGAGACCGGGGTGCTGCGATTGCTGCTGCGCGGCAATTCCATGCTGTACGTCGCGCTGCTGCGCTCCACGTTCGACCCGCTCACCGGCGAGCTGCCACGCGAGATCGTCGAGGAACGGTTCTCCCGCAGTCTGACCCGACTTGCGGAAACGGGCGATTACACGCCCAAGGAAGGGCAGACGTCCGCGGAAGCCGCGCACACGATCCTGCAGCAGCTGACGAAGGAAGGCGAGGGCGACTACGCTTGGCTCGCCAATTCGCTCGACGTCGCATCGCACCGCTACCTGTACCGTCTCACGGCGCGCGCCCACCGTGCGATCGAGGCGCTCGACCGGCTCGAGGACACCACGAAAGCGCTGTCCGGCGCGCAGGCCAACAGCATCATCATGGAGATCGAGCATGCGCGCATGCAGCTGACCGCCGACCCCCGCGAACGCATCCGCCTGCTCGAACGCGACATCGAGGAGCGGCAAAAGCAGATCGACGAATTGAAGCACAGCGACACGTTGGACAAGCTCACCTCGCAGCAGGTCGGCGACATCATCGGCGTCATCCACAACACGCTGCGCGGCGTGCCGATCGACCTGCGCGAACTGGCGCTCGAGGAACGCGACAACGGCGACAATCTGCGCCGAAGCATGCAGTCGGGCTCCATCAGCGTGGAGCAGGCGCTCGGCACCTACCATGACGAATACCACAGGTCGTTCCACGAATCCGACAGCGGCCGGCGTTTCGAGGACGCGTTCCAGGTGATCGTCACTGACGAGGGACGCCGCGAAATCGACGAGGCGGTGCGAGACATCGCCCAGAACCCGTATCTCGAGGGCGAGCCCGGCATCCTGCTCGCCCAGGTACGCGCCGAACTCAAACGCATCTACGAGGGCATCGAGGACGTGCGCCGGCAGATCCGCATATCCGACGAGGCGGTGAGCCGTCTGGTGCGCCAGCAGACCGACACGCATTACCGCACCATGCTCGACAAGCTCCACAGACTGTTCGTGCGGGCCAGCGACGACGCGAAGACGCACCCCGGCTCGGACGAACGCCCATACCGTACGGACACCGGCACGGCGCAATTCCAGGCATTGCCGTCCAGGCCCGCGAAATCGATGGCGCGCGCGGCCACGGCCGGATTGGACGACGCGCCTTCGACGAACGTCGACGCGCCGGACCTGAAGGCCATGGTCGAGATGTGCGGCCCGCGGCTGACGCACATGATCGGACTCATCAGGCGCGATCCGGTCAAAACGGCGGACGGCAGGTTCGTGGATTTCGCGGCGAGCTTCAACCGGCTGCCCCGGGAGGAACGGCGCGAAAGCGAGCTGATCGGCTTCCTAAGCGCCCTACGCACGCAGGACGGACCGGCAACCGTGGCATGGCATTGCGTATCCATCGACGGAGGCGAGCGCGTGTGGCGCACCAGGCCGATCCTCACCACCGAGGCGGCGCTTGACGAGATCATCGAGGAGGGATGAGCATGACGGACAACACCGACGGATTCGACACTGGCATCGGCATCGAAGAGGAGACAGGCCCGGAATCCGGCATGCCGTCCGAAGGGCCGGATATGACGAGGGACAGGCCGGCATTGTTCGACGGGGATACGGGAGACATGCCTCTTGAGGCGCGTATGGCCGCGATCGCGCTGAAACGCGAACGCTACATCGGCGGCAGCCTGTACGACAGGGCGTGCCAGTACCGTGAGGCCGTGGAACGGTCGTTGAACAACGACATGCTCAGACTGGTCGACAACACGAAATACCGGATCATGTACGCGTCGCCGGTCACGGACGCGGAGACGAACATCCGCTCGTTGAAGACGCGTGTGAGCCTCACCCGCGAGGAGGCCGCCACGCTCGCGGCCCTGCGCATCAAGGTGCTGGAGTACGAGAACCAGAAGACGAAGCCGGGCGACTGGCTCATCAGCTTCGACGACATCCGCGCGCTGCTCGCCACGGGAGCGGGCTTCCTCATGGCCAGCAACGACGAGGAGGGCACGGCGAAGAAGATCACGTCCGTCATCTCGCGCATGCGCACCTACGGGTATCTCGCGGAAACGGGGGACGAGAACATGTACGTGCTCACGCCATTGGTGCCGATGGTGCTCGACCAGAAGCTCGCCGACCGGTGGCTCGGCTCCGATGATACGGACGGCGATGGTATGAAAGACGCGGATGGCGATGGTTATGACGATTCGTCCATCGGCGCGGATGGTGGCGATACTTCCGATTCGACCGGGACGGTTTCGTCCGGCGTCGAGCAGGACGCGTTCGATTTCGATTCGGCCGATGACGCTTTTGATGGAGGGCAACACTGATGGAAGACGGCATGAAAATCGTTTCCGACCGTTGGATGCTGCAAAGCCGGCAGATCGTCAACTGGGGCTCCTACGGCGGCTACCACGTGTTCCGCCCGTCCATGGACGATGCGATGCCGGTGACCCTGCTCGCCGGCGCGAGCGAATCGGGCAAATCCACGCTCGTCGACGCGCAGATCTCGCTGCTCTACCCGTCCGGCACCCCCTACAATAAGGCGTCGAATTCGGGACGTTCGGAACGCAACGACTACACGTACCTGCGCGGCATGATCGGCATCAGCGACGGCGAAAACGGTGAGACCCCGATCTTCCTGCGCGGCAGGGACGCGGACGGCACCCCGCAGAACATCTGGGGCGCGCTCGTCGACACATACGCGAACCGCAGCGACGGCGGACTGTTGTCCTGCGCAAAATTCCTCTACCTGACCGCAGGCGACGGGCCGGACGGACTGCGCCGCCAATACGTCACCTGGAACCAGACCATCGACCCGCGCCTCATGGACCGGCACCGCGACACGTCATTCACGCGAGGACTGATGGAACAGACCTACCCAGGATGCACGACGCACGTCAACGCGCAGGCGTTTCACGCCTCCATCTGGCAGGACATGGGCCTAAGCGCCGAAGCATGCAGGCTCCTGCACAAGATCCAATCCGCCGACGCGCCCTCCAAACTCGACGACATCTTCAAACAGGGCGTGCTCGACGTGCCCGAATCCATCCGGCTCGCCCGCGAAACCGTCGACGACTACAACCGGTTCAGCGAGAACTTCCACAGCATGGAAGACAAAATGGAACGCGTCGCCATCCTGCAGGACATACAAGCCCGCTACGGCGAATACGCCAAACAAGCCAGCGAACGCCGCGAATACACGCCCATCGACCCCGACCGCGAGCAAGGCGAGACGACGCTCGCCGCATGGACATGGTCGCGCATGGCCAGCGAAGTACGCGCCGGACTGCCATCGGCGCAACGCAAAGCCAAGGAATCCCAGGACGCCATCGACCGGTCTCAGCAGCGCATCGACGAACTCGACACGCAAATCGAAGCTGTCAAAGAACGCATGAACGGCATCGACGGCGGCAGCCTGCAGCAACTCGGCAAGGACTTCGAACGCGCACGCCAGGACGCCGACGAGGCGCGCAGACAACGGCACGCCATCGCCGAACGGTTCGAACGCGTCGAAGGCAGACTCCCCGCCAACGAGCAGACATGGAACGCCAAACGCGCCGCGCTCGCCTTGTCGCTCGATACGTACGACAAGCGTTTGGAAGACGCGCGATCCGAATACCAGCGGATGGTGGTGGAACGTCACGCCCGGCAGGGCGAACGCGACCTGTTGAGGCAGGATTACCGGCGCAAGATCGAACACAGGACGCGCATCAGCGACGACATGGACCATGCGCGCACGCTCATCGCACGGGCGACGGGCTTGGACGAGACGGAACTGCCGTACGTGGCCGAACTGATGGACGTGGACGAGGGGAACGAGCAATGGCGTCTGGCGATGGACGTCACGTACGCGCCCATCGCGCAGACCATTCTCGTGGACAAGCGGCATGAGCAGGGGTTCGCCGCGAAGGTCAGCGCGATCGATCCGACGCGTATGACGCGGCGTGCCTGGCGTTTCGTCGATACCGACGCGCAATACGATTCGGCCTGCAACGAGGGGTGGATGTCGTCGAAGCTGCGGTACAAGGAGGATTCGCCGTTCGTCGGATGGTTGAAGGAGCAGACCGCGTCGCAACGGTTCGACGCGCGTTGCGTGGAGGCGATCGACGACATGGACCGGGCCGAACGGCAGGTGCAGGTCGACGGGCAGATCAAATCCGGCGACCGTGGATTCCATGGCGTCAAAGGCCTGCGTCAGGTCATCGGCTTCGTGAACGAACGGTATCTGGCCGAATTGGAACGCCAGCTTGACGGGGCGGAACGGGCGTTGGAGGACGCCGACCGCCGCGGCAGGCAGATGGCCAACGCCATGACTCTGCTGCAGGACGAGCATGAGCTCGCATTGACCGTTGCGGATCTGCCATGGGGCAAGATCGACGTGGACGGGCTCGAGACGAAGGCGGAACGGATCCGTCTGCAGATCGAACGGATCGAAAGCGATCCGGAACTGGCACAATTGCAGGACGAGTTGAAACAGCTGCTACGGCAGAAGGACGACGAGGGCAAGAACAGGTACCGTGCCGAAGCGGAATTGGAAAACGTGCAGCATGCCGTCCAGGCCGAACAGGCATGGCTCGACATGCATGGCGACTCCGATTTCGACGATGCCGCATTGTCCGACATGGTGTCGAATCTGCTGGCCGACACGTATGAGACCTGTTTCGACACGTCGCGTCCGCAGGAACGGCCGCAGCGCATCGCCGGCGGTTTCGACCGTGAGGGGACGGCGCCGTTCGACGTGCGCGTGCTGCGCAGAATCGGCAACACCGTGCGTGCGAGACTCCAGCAGATCGACGAGCGTGCCGTCCAATTGCGCGCCGACACGGAACGCGCCATGGGCGACTATCTGAAGCACCATTCCACGGAGGGCGACACCGTCATGGCGAGCGTGGAGGACTATCCGTATTTCCTTGACGAACTCAAGAACCTCAACATGCTCGTCACCCGCGCCGCGACCGACGAGGAGTATGCGAACAGCGTCGAAAAGCTGTATATGAGCTTCCAACAGCTCAACCGCGCGTTCAACACCGACGAGGAGAACGTCAGGGAGCAGCTCGACCGCATCAACGGCATGCTCAAAGGCCAACAGTTCGGCCCCCGCGGCGGCAGGCTCTCGCTCCACGTGGACTTCCACCCGATCGACCGGCAGTTCAAATCCTCGTTGGGCCGCATCATGTCGAAGCTCGACGATTGGACACGCAACGCGCGCAGCAATCCCATGGAGACGCGCAAGGCGTTCGCAGGCTGCGAAACGTTCATCGGCAGGCTCCAGGCGGAACTCGGCCAGATCCGCGACACGAACGGCATCAAGGAATACGGTGCGCGCAACCTCGATCCACGCGTGCGCAGCTCGTTCTACGCGATCGTGCACCATAACGATCTGCCCGACGAACGCATCAGCTCCACCGGCGGCAAGTCCGGCGGCGCGTTGCAGGAACTCACCTCGTTCGTCTACGGCGCGGCCCTGATCTACCTGCTCGGCGGCGACCTGACCGGCAAGCCCACCTACACCACGCTGTTCCTGGACGAAGCCCTCATCAAAGCCGACGGACGCTACACGAAACGCGCCCTGACCGTGCTGCCGCGCCTCGGCTTCCAGATCATCGTATCCGCGCCGGAAAGCAAAACCGCCGAGATCCTCAGCATCGCAGACAAAGCGTACGTGGCATACAAGGATCCCGCAACCGGCAACTCGTACCTGCAGGAGCTCGACCGCGAGCCGGCAACGCAAGCCGAAACACAAGACGCCACCGTCGAGCAGACGCAACCCGCGACGGAGGCATAATATGGCAGCGGCCAGAAACACCACAAGCGAAACGGACATCCGCCGGAAACTCGACGAATACGTCGACGCCCACCTCACCAGGCACATGTACGACACCGACGAATCCTGGCCACTGCGCAAAACCATCCGACTGCCCAAACAAGCCGAACTAGAGCAGCACTACAACCAAATCCGCGCCCAAAACGAAACCATCCGCGACTGGGCGCGGCAACACCACTGCGAAACCAGCGAAAAAACCAAAATCGTCTCCAGCGGACTCATCCAACAAAAAAGCCCGCTCATCGACTCCGTGACCATACCCGACCTCGACACCGCCCTCCGCATCGCCACCAAACAAACCCGCGAACGCTACCTACGCGAACACGACCGCATGAGCGCGCTCGCCAAAGAATTCGGCCTCGAACCGGCGAACGCCATGAACGTCGCCAAAACCCTCAAAGACCACGACGACACCGACTTCCACCTCGTCATCCAAGCCGCCCACTACTTCGCAAACCACGACTGCCACACCATGACCCCACGCATGGCGCCCATCCCAGGATTCAGCGCCAAATGGCTCGGCACACCCAACTCCCAACGCCGCAAAGCGATATGCCAGCTCACCGGACAAGACAACCTCACCTTCCAGGAACGCCCGAACGAACTCCGACTACGCCTCATGGACGCCGAACACCACGACCAACCCGACCTCATCGTCACCCAACCATGGGTCCGCAACCAGCCAACCGACATCGAACACGCCATCATCATCGAAAACAAAGACACCTACCAGGCCATGCCCACCGTCGAACACGCCATCTGCATCCTCGGCAACGGATACGCCGCAACATCACACATCACAACACTCCTGCCATGGCTCACCACCATCCCCAACATCATCTACTGGGGCGACATGGACGCCAACGGACTCGACATCCTCTCCAAACTACGCGCCACCGGCATCCCATGCACATCCATACTGATGGACACCACCGCATACCGGACATACGAACAATACGGCACCCAACTCGACGCCAAAAACAAACCCCTCACCACACAAACCCCACAACCCACACCCGGACTCACCACCGAAGAACGCAAACTCTACGAAACACTCTGCACAGGAACAGACATCCAATACCTACGCATCGAACAGGAACGCATCCCCATACGCGACGCCACAACCATCCTGCACGACCAACACCACTGGCCAATCGACATACCCGGCAACGACATACCAAACAACACCAAATAGAACACCTGTTCGAAACCACAACAAAAATACGCTATCCTATACAACAGAACAGGCAACACCAAGCGGAAGAACACCATGACAACCAAACGCAACAACACGACACACAACGAAGTCGTGGTCGAACGCGTACTCACCAGCGACGCATTCCTCACACGCGAAATCAAAAAAGCCCCCATGAAAACAACAGGCGACTCACTCATAGCAGACCTCACCCACCTACCCAACGACCTCAAAATCACCATCCAAGGCGCTCGCGAGCACAATCTCAAGAACGTGGACTTGGAGTTTCCTCGCAACCGCATGGTGGTGTTCACCGGCCTGTCGGGTTCGGGCAAATCCTCGTTGGCGTTCGATACGCTGTTCGCCGAGGGCCAGCGCAGGTATGTCGAATCGCTGTCGGCGTACGCGCGCCAGTTTCTGGGGCAGATGGACAAGCCGGACGTCGACTTCATCGAGGGGCTGAGCCCCGCGGTTTCGATCGACCAGAAGACCACGAACCGCAATCCGCGTTCGACGGTCGGCACAATCACCGAGATCTATGATTATCTGCGACTGCTGTTCGCCCGCACCGGCATTCCGCATTGTCCGGAATGCGGCGCCCTGGTAAGCGCGCAAACACCGCAGCAGATGGTGGACACGTTGCTGAAGTATCCGGAACGCACGCGTTTCCAGATTCTCGCGCCGGTCGTGCGCGGCCGCAAGGGCGAATTCGAGGATCTGCTCGAACTGCTGCGTGGCGATGGTTACGCGCGTGCGCTGATCGACGGTGAGATGCGGCAATTGTCCGATCACATCAAGCTCGCCAAGCAGAAGAAGCACACCATCGAAGTGGTGGTGGATCGTCTGGTGGTCAAGGACGGTATCCGCCAGCGTCTGACCGATTCCATCGAAACGGCGTTGAAGCTTTCCAAAGGCGTGGTCGTCGCCGATTTCGTCGATTTGGACGAGAAGGATCCGGACCGTCGCAAGCCGTTCTCCGAGAAACGTGCCTGCCCGAACGGCCATCAGCTGGAACTCGACGAGATCGAACCGCGCACCTTCTCCTTCAACGCGCCGTATGGCGCCTGCCCTGAATGCACGGGTATCGGATACAAGCTGGAAATCGACCCCGAACTGGTCATTCCCGATCCGGACAAGACGCTGAACGAGAACGCCATCGAACCGTGGGGCATGACCAAAGGCACCGGCGAATACTACCGCCATGTGCTTGAGGGACTCGGCGATGAGATGGGCTTCGACCTGGACACGCCTTGGAAGGATCTGCCCAAGGACGCGCGCGACGCCATCATGTATGGCCGCGATTTCAAGGTGCAGGTCTCGTACCGCAACCGTTGGGGTCGCATGCGCGAGTATTCCACCGGTTTCGAAGGCGTGGTGCGCACGTTGATGCGCCGGCATGACGAAACCGATTCCGACCAGATGAAGCAGTATTACGAGTCGTACATGCGCGAGGTGCCATGCCAGGCGTGCCATGGGCGGCGTCTGCGTCCGGAAGTGCTTGCCGTCACCGTGGACGACGAGTCCATCGCGGACGTGTGCGACATGTCCGCCGAACGGAGCCTCGCATGGATCAACGGCCTAGAACTCGAAGGCTCGGCCGCGCAGATAGCCGGCGAAGTCGTCAAGGAGATCCGCGCACGCCTCGGCTTCCTCAACGATGTCGGCCTGAACTATCTGACGTTGTCGCGTGCGGCGAAGACCCTGTCGGGCGGCGAGGCGCAGCGCATCCGACTGGCCACCCAGATCGGCTCCGGCCTGGTGGGCGTCATGTATGTGCTGGACGAACCATCCATCGGCCTGCATCAGCGTGACAACGAACGGCTGATCGGCACATTGCATCATTTGCGCGACCTCGGCAACACGCTGATCGTCGTCGAACATGACGAGGACACCATCAGAAACGCGGACTGGGTCATCGACATCGGTCCGGGCGCCGGCGAACATGGCGGCGAGGTCGTGTATTCCGGCCCCGCCAGAAAAATCACCGAAGCGCCACGCTCCATCACCGGCGACTACATCGCCGGCCGACGGAAGATCGAAGTGCCCGCCGCACGCCGCAAGACGCATAAGACCAAGCAGCTGCGCGTGGTCGGAGCCCGCGAGAACAACCTCAAGAACCTGAACGTCAATTTCCCGCTGGGCGTGTTCACCTGCGTGACGGGCGTGTCCGGTTCCGGCAAATCCACGCTGGTCAACCAGATCCTTTATCCGGTGCTTGCGGACAAGCTGAACGGCGCGCGCATCGTGCCCGGCAAGCACACGCGCGTGGAAGGCGTGGACCAGTGCGACAAGGTGATCCACGTCGACCAGAATCCGATCGGCCGCACTCCGCGTTCCAATCCCGCCACCTATACGGGAGTATGGGACAAAATCCGCACGCTGTTCGCCAAGACGCCCGAAGCGCAGGTGCGCGGCTATGGTCCCGGACGGTTCTCGTTCAACGTCAAGGGAGGCCGCTGCGAGGCATGCCACGGCGACGGCACGTTGAAAATCGAAATGAACTTCCTGCCGGACGTGTACGTGGACTGCGAGGAATGCCACGGCCAGCGCTACAACCGCGAGACTCTCGAAGTGAAGTACAACGGCAAATCGGTCGCCGACGTGCTGAACATGCCCATCGAGGAGGCCGCGCAGTTCTTCAAGGCGTACCCGTCCATCTCGCGTTACCTGGACACCCTGGTGCAGGTCGGTCTCGGCTATATCCGGCTCGGCCAGCCGGCGCCGACGCTGTCCGGCGGCGAATCGCAGCGCGTGAAACTCGCGACGGAACTCCAACGGCGTTCCACCGGCAAAACCGTGTACATCCTCGACGAGCCGACCACCGGCCTGCATTTCGAGGACGTGCGCAAACTGCTGCTCGTATTGCAGGGATTGGTGGACAAGGGCAACGCCGTCATCGTCATCGAGCACAATCTCGACGTGGTCAAATCCGCGGATTGGATCATCGATCTGGGGCCGGAAGGCGGTGACGGCGGCGGCACCATCGTCACCGAAGGCACGCCGGAGCAGGTCGCGCGATGCGAACAGTCGTGGACGGGCAAGTTCCTTAGGGATATGCTGTGACTGATTTCGAACGACACAGTCCGGACGTGTGGCGCAAAACGGCGGATGCGTTACGGGAAACCGCAGTATCGGACGCCGGCACCCAATCCGACGGCAGGGGAGTGAACAAGAACGGCGCGCCCCTGTTGGGGGATACTCGCGACCTGTTCCGTCCGAAAACCTCCGACATTCCCGCGCAGCCGGGCGTATACAAGTGGCGTGACGGCGAGGGGCGCGTCATCTACGTTGGCAAGGCCAAGAACCTGCGCAACCGGCTGACGAACTACTTCCAGCCGCTCTACCAGCTGCATCCACGCACCCAGACCATGGTGTTGACGGCTCGCAGCCTCGAATGGACGGTAGTGGGTACGGAACTGGAGTCGCTCACACTCGAATACACGTGGATCAAGGAGTTCGACCCACGATTCAACGTGGTGTTCCGCGATGACAAGACCTACCCGTATCTGGCCATCTCATCAGGCGAACGCATCCCACGCGTATGGGTGACTCGCAGCCGCAAACGTCGCGATACCAGATATTTCGGCCCGTACGCCAAGGTATGGGATCTTCGGCACAGCCTCGACGCGTTGCTGAAAACGTTTCCCGTGCGCACATGCTCGAAGAGCGTGTTCCACAAGGCGCAGTTGACGGGCCGTCCATGTCTGTTGGCATCGATCGGCAAATGCTCCGCTCCATGCGTGAACCGTATCGGCGCTGACGAGCATCGCAGGATGTGCGAGCAGCTTGTCGGCGTGATGACCGGCCGAATCGGCAAATCGTATATCGCCCAACTGACCCGCGACATGAAGCAGGCGAGCGCCGAACTGGAATTCGAGAAGGCGGCCCGGCTGCGCGATCAGATCCAAATGCTCGGGACCGTGGTCCAGCAGAACGCCGTCGTGTTCGATTCGGATGTCGACGCCGACGTGTTCGGCATCGCGTCCGACGAGCTTGAAGCCAGCGTGCACGCGTTCTTCGTGCGGTCCGGATCAATTCGCGGCGAACGTAACTGGAGTGTGGAGCGAGTCGAAGATGTGAGCGACGCGGAGTTGATCGCCGATCTGATCACTCAGGTATATTCGGAAACCACGGGGGAGAGCGCGGCCGTCTCCGATTCGACCGTCGTGACCGAGCGGCGCAATGCGATCGGTTCGACACAGACCGTGACCGCAACGGATGCTATCGCCCGTGCGCAGGCCACGAAGGAACGCAACGAACGTCAGGAGCAGACGGGACGTGCCGACCTGCTGGCTCCAATCGCGCCTGTTCCCCGTGAGGTGATCGTTCCAATCGAACCGTCGCGCAGCGCAGGGCTTGAGCAATGGCTAAGCGGATTGCGTGGAGCGGCCGTCACCATCCGTGTAGCCAGCAGAGGCGACAAGAAACAGCTTATGGACCGTGCCAACGACAATGCCAAGCAGGCGTTGGCACGCAGCAAGATGAGCCGTATCAGCGATATGGGCGCACGTTCCGATGCGATGAACGATGTGGCGAAGGCTCTTGGGCTTGAACAGGCGCCGTTGCGCATTGAATGCTACGACATTTCCAACACAGTCGGCGGCGCATTCCAGGTAGCGTCCATGGTGGTGTTCGAAGACGCGATCGCGAAAAAGTCGGAGTACCGCCGTTTCGCCATCCGAGGTGCGGACGGGCAGGGCGCGTTGGATGATTTGAGCGCATTGTATGAGACGTTGACCCGTCGTTTCCGCCATGGCAACATCGCCGGCGATTCCGGGGAAAGCATGGACAACGAGCGTCGGATGGCCACGCAAAATGATAGGTCGGATGGCACGAATGGTCCTGAAACGGATGCCGTGCAGCAGAACACCAACCGTCGCCATTTCGCCTATAAGCCGAATCTGGTCGTGGTCGATGGCGGCAAACCGCAGGTGATGGCGGCGGCCAAGGCGCTTGCCGACTGCGGCGTGGACGATGTGGCCGTTTGCGGATTGGCGAAGCGTCTTGAGGAGGTTTGGGTGCCGGATGACGACTATCCGATCATCCTCAAGCGACAATCCGAAGGCATGTATCTGCTGCAGCGGGTGCGTGACGAATCGCATCGTTTCGCCATCACCTACCATCGTCAGACCAGACGCAAAGGAGCTTTGCGTTCCGCTTTGGACGACATTCCCGGCATCGGCGAAGCCTATCAGAAACGGCTTCTCAACCATTTCGGCTCCGTACGCGCCATGCGTGAGGCGAGCGTGGAGGATTTCGAACAGGTCAAAGGCATCGGCCATGCCAAGGCCGAGAACATTTACCAGGCATTGCATTCGTCCGTTGACATTGCTTCGAAGGCGGAGGATGCCCTCCGAACAGTGAAATCGGATGGAAACAGTCCGAAAGATGAAAAGAAATAGAATCTGTAACGAGCAATCGCTTCTGCGTTGCTAGCATGATGAATGGTGAGAGTAAGGGAGGGAACATGACCGAGGTGGACCATCGGTGCGCGGTCCTTGGCAAACCCATCGCGCATTCGCTTTCCCCTGTATTGCATAATGCGGCCTATCGAGCTCTAGGACTTGACAGCTGGTCGTATGGCAGGCACGAGGTCGGCGAGACGGAGCTTGAGGATTTTTTGGAGTCGCTTGATTCCAGCTGGGCGGGACTGAGCCTGACCATGCCGTTGAAGAAGACCATCCAGCCATATGGCGTGCCATGCAACGCGTGGGCGAAAGAGCTGAAGGTGGCCAACACCGCCGTCTTCGACTGGTCTGGCGCGAACGATAAGAACGCCGCCATCCCTGCGATCAGGCTCTACAACACGGATGTGAAGGGAATTGAGCTCGCCTTCGAGCACTCGTATCGGGCACGTGGCATGCGGATGGATTCTGGACAAGACGGCGAGGCGGTGATCATCGGCAATGGCAACACCGCCACCTCGGCTTTGGCGGCCTGCACCGAGATGCCCCACATTGGACATGTCACCGTCGTGGCACGCCATCCCGATAAGAACGAGGCGCTTGAACCATTGGCGGAAAGCCATATGGGCGTCGGCTCCATAAGCATCGTCGCCATGGACCATGCGGCGAATCTGCTGTCCCATGCGGACGTCGTCATCAACACCATCCCCGGCCTTGCCGCCGATCCGATCGCCGAGGCGTTTGCCTCAGCCGGCATAGTCACGAACGGCACGCTACTCGACGTGGTCTATGATCCCCGCCCGACCAAGCTCATGCAGGCCTGGAGGTCATGCGGCGGCACCGCCATCGGCGGCGAGGAGATGCTGCTGTACCAAGCCATGATTCAAGTCTGGCTGATGACCGGCATATGGGACAACGATCCGCCGACCGAGCCCACCAGCCATCAGAAAGTCGAAGCATTGGAGCATGCCATGCGCTCCGCGCTTAAGGAGGCCCTGTGATGAACGAAAAGAACAACGCCGTCAACCAGGCAGGCAGACATACGAGCGCGCCTTCTCCGGCCGCAGGCTTCGAAGTGCTGCTCATCACCGGCATGAGCGGCGCGGGCCGGTCCCACGCGGCCAACAGCATCGAGGACATGGGCTGGTATGTGGTCGACAACATGCCGCCGAAACTGCTTGTCCCGCTGGTGGACATGATGACCAGCTCCGGTTCGAACATCCACAAACTCGCCGCGGTCATCGACGTGAGGTCACGTGACTATTTCGACGACCTGTCCGCCGTGCTGAGCCATCTGGACGATCTTGGGGTGAAGACCCGCATCCTGTTCCTCGACGCCAGCAACGAGGTGCTCATCAAGCGCTACGAATCCGTGCGCAGGCCCCATCCGCTGCAGCAGGGCAATCGTCTGATCGACGGCATCCTTGAGGAACGCGACCTGCTGAAGAACCTCAAAGAGCACGCCGACATCGTCATCGACACCTCGGCATTGAGCATCCATCAGCTGTCCACGAAACTGTACGAGGGTCTGCTTGGTTCCGGACCGACCACGGTTTCCGTGCATATCTTCAGTTTCGGATTCAAATACGGCATTCCGATAGACGCCGATTTCGTGGCGGACGTCCGGTTCCTTCCCAACCCGTTCTGGGTGCCGGAGCTTCGTTCGCTGACGGGCAAGGACAAACCGGTCAGCGACTACGTGCTCTCCAGCGAGGGCGCGGAGGAGTTCCTTGACGCCTACGAGAAAGCCATCGCCATCGCCATCGAAGGTTATGCGCAGGAAGACAAGCACTATGTGACCATCGCGTTCGGATGCACCGGCGGCCAGCACCGTTCCGTGGCCATGAGCGAGGCCTTGGCCAAGCGCCTGCGTGCGCGTGGTCTCACGGTCTCCGTATCGGCCCGCGAGCTGGACAAGCGTTCGGCCGATTGATGACCGCATTGTGAGAAGACAGTATCCAAATACAAAGAAAAGCTGCCGGCTTTGTCCAAGTTATTCGGTATCACAGTAAGCCGGTAGCAGTGCGGGTCGAGTCCGCGACTCGCCTGAAATTATAGGGAAGAACAGGAAAGTAGGAGGTTGGCTCTTGGCTCTTCTGGATGACGTCAAAAGCGAGCTGGCCGCAATCGACAACGAGTTGCCCATCGCCAAAAAGGCACAGGCGACTGCGATGATTCGATTCGGCAATGGTTTGCACTCGGTGGATCACCACATTCTCGTGCAGGCGCAGCTTGATTCCCAAGACGCGGCCATATGGCTGCAGGACACCATCAGAAATCTGTACGGCCACGAAGCCACGCTTACCCCCGTTTCCAGGCAGACGCCGACCGGCGTGGTGCAGCGCTTCATAGTCCGCGTCCCCAAGGGCAGCGCGGCTCTGGTGCTGCAGACCGGCCTGTACAGCCGTTACACCAAAAACATGGTGCTGGGTCTGCCGGGCGACATCATCAACGGCAAGATCGCCCAGATCAAGGCCGCCTGGCGTGGCGCGTTCCTCGCAGGCGGACACCTGTCCGACCCGGGCAAGGCCAGCTATCTCGAAATCGTATGTCCGAATCATGAGGCCGCGCTGGCGCTGGTCTCCACCGCGCGTCGTCTCGGCATCACCGCCAAGCCGCGTAAGCTGCGCAGCTCCGAACGTGTGACGTTGCGCGACCCCGATGCCATCGAACGCATGCTCATCCTCATGGGCGCCCCTCATTCCGCCCGCGAATGGACCGGAAAGCGTTCCGACGGAGAGGCCCGAGGCAAGGCGAACCGTCTGGCGAACTTCGATGACGCCAACATGCGCCGTAGCGCCAAGGCCGCCGCGGAAGCCTGCGATAAGGTCCGCCAGGCCTTTGAAATCCTCGGCGACGACGTTCCGGACAATCTTAAATCCGCCGGCCAGCTCCGACTCGACCATGCCGACGCGTCCCTTGAGCAGCTGGGCCGTCTCGCTGACCCGCCAATCACCAAGGACGCGATCGCCGGACGTATCCGTCGACTGCTGCAATTGGCTGAGAAAACGGAGAAGGCACGCCGTCAAGCGGCCTGATTTTCGTTTCCGGAAACAAAACACCATGCGACTTTTCCGTCGTATGGTGTTTTTTGTTCGTTTGGGCTTGTATTATGCGTAAGTGGCAATATGGCCATTCCACGCTTACAAGCGGCTAGGAAAGGATATACATGAAGACACTCAAGGATCTTGGAGATCTCAAGGGCAAGCGCGTTCTGGTTCGCGCCGATTTCAACGTTCCGCTGGACGGCACCACGATCACCGATGATGGTCGCATCAAGGCCGCCCTGCCTACCATCAAGGCTCTGCGCGAGCAGGGCGCTAAGGTCATTCTGATGGCCCACCTCGGCCGTCCGAAGGGCAAGGTCGTTCCGGAACTGTCCCTGGCTCCGGTCGCCGCCCGTCTCGGCGAGCTGCTCGGCATCACCGTTCCGCTGGCTGCCGACACCTATGGTGAGGACGCCCAGGCCAAGGTCGCCGCTATGAACGATGGCGACGTCGTGCTGCTGCAGAACGTGCGTTTCAACCCGGAGGAAACCAGCAAGGATCCGGAAGAGCGCGCCACATACGCCAAGAAGATCGCCGCTCTCGGTGAGGTCTTCGTCTCCGACGGCTTCGGCGTCGTGCACCGCGCCCAGGGCTCCAACTACGACGTCGCCGCCGATCTGCCGGCCGCCGCTGGCCTGCTGGTCGAGAAGGAAGTCAAGGCACTGTCCCGCGCCACCGTGAACCCGGAGCGTCCGCTGACCGTCGTGCTCGGCGGCTCCAAGGTCTCCGACAAACTCGGCGTGATCGACAACCTGCTGGACAAGGCCAACCGTCTGGTCATCGGCGGTGGCATGGCGTACACCTTCCTCAAGGCCAAGGGCTACGAGGTCGGCACCTCCCTGCTGGAAGAGGACCAGATCGAAACCGTCAAGGGCTACATGGAGCGCGCCGAGAAGAACGGCGTCGAACTCGTGCTGCCGACCGATGTCGTCATCAACCCGGTCTTCCCGAAATCCGATGAGGACATCGCTCCGGAAGTCGTGGCCGCCGACGCCATTCCGGCCGACAAGATGGGTCTGGACATCGGTCCGGAATCCCAGAAGCTCTTCCACGACAAGATCGTCGATTCCAAGACCGTCGTGTGGAACGGCCCGATGGGCGTGTTCGAGGTCCCGACCTTCGCTGAAGGCACCCAGGCCGTGGCCCAGGCTCTCGTCGATGCCACTGCTGCCGGCGCATTCACCATCGTCGGTGGTGGCGATTCCGCTTCCGCAGTGCGCAACCTCGGCTTCCCGGAGGATGGCTTCTCGCACATCTCCACCGGTGGCGGCGCCTCCCTCGAGTTCCTCGAGGGCAAGGAACTGCCGGGCCTGAAGGTGCTCGACTGATCTCAGAATCATGAAGGGGTGCTTCCTCATCAGTGGGTGGGGGAGCACCTTTTGCGTATTTCGCATACAATGTCACAAGAACGACCTTTCGCTTTGACGAGCACGGACGGGAGACGACGAATATTATGGGGCCGAAACGGATTCCTTTGGTGGCCGGAAACTGGAAGATGAATTTCGATCATCTTGAAGCGACGTATTTCGTACAGCAGCTTGCATGGAATCTTCGGGCCATCCATTTCGACTACAAACGTTGCGAAATCGCATTGATGCCGTCATTCACCTCACTCCGCAGCGTGCAGGTCGCCGTCGAATCGGACAATCTGAAAATCCGCTACGGGGCCCAAGCCGTCTCAGTCACCTCGCAGGGAGCGTTCACCGGCGACGTCTCCGCCGATATGATCGCCCATCTCGGCTGCTCGTACGTGATCGTCGGCCATTCGGAACGACGCAAATACCATCCCGAAGACGACGCGAACATCGTCGACCAGGTGAGGGCCGTGCTTGCTGCCGGCATGCAGCCGATACTTTGCGTCGGAGAAAGCTACGAGGAACGGCGCAAAGGCATAGAGCTCGATTTCGCGGTCGGCCAGGTGCACGACGTGACGCGGGACCTGTCCGATGAGGAGGCCGCGAAGCTGATTGTGGCGTACGAGCCGGTATGGGCGATCGGCACCGGCATGGTGGCTACGCCTCAGTCGGCACAGGACGCGGCCAGGGCGATCCGAAACGACCTGTCCGATACGTTCGGAACACGGGTCGGCGAAACGGTGCGAATCCTGTACGGCGGTTCGGTGTCCTCGAAAAACGCGGTGGAACTGATCAACGAGCCGGATGTGGACGGCTTCCTGATCGGCGGCTCCGCGTTGAAGGTCGATGAACTCACGCGCATCTGCAAGCTGACATTGGAAACAACCGCCTGAAAACTTTTAAAAAGCATGGTTGGACGCTCGATTTTTTCAACACCATGCGCTATTATCAGAAACAGTGTTTACGAACTGGAGGTTCACCCGTGTCCGCTATGGCTACTGTCAAGCTTGTGCTGCAGATTCTTCTTGTCATCCTCAGCCTCTTGCTCACCTTGCTTATCCTTATGCACAAGGGTAAAGGCGGCGGCTTGTCCGACATGTTCGGCGGCGGACTCACCCAGAACGCGGGTTCCTCCGGTGTCGCGGAAAAGAACCTGAACCGTTGGACCGTCATCATCGCCCTGCTGTGGGTGGCCATCATCATCGCCCTCGGTCTGATGACGAAATTCAACCTCATCTGATTGACGTAATTTGGTTTGGCCCATGACCGGCTTCACGGTCATGGGCCAAACTTGTCTCCGGCTAGATTGCTCCCGCAAAGGATTTAAATGACTTCGACAAACAACACATATGATGACGTGACCATGGTCGTCGCCGATCTGGACGGCACACTGCTGCACGACGGAGAGACTTTCGAGGACCGTTTCCTGACGCAACGATCCATTGACAGCATCAACCGCATGCACGACGCCGGCATCAAATTCGTGGTGGAGACCGCGCGACCGGTCAGCACCGGCTACTCGTTCGTGCAGAAGCTTCCGGTTGACGCCGTCGCCTATCTCAACGGGGCGCTGTTGGATTTCAACCCCGCCTCGTCCGATTACGATATGCTCACCTCACCGACGCTGCCGAAGGACGGACATCTGCAGAAGATCGGATTCTCTTCGAAGAGGGCATGCGAGGTCTGCAAGTACCTGCTGGAGGAACTGCCTGGCATGGAAGTGGGCATCGTCATGGATGATGTCAGGTACACGAATTTCGACGTCACGAAATACTGGAAGACGCAGACCTGGCGATACACGGATTTCGATGACGTTCCGGACGGCACCGCGGACAAGCTGATTCTGTTCCCGAACGAGGAGCAATGGAAGCGTGTGGGACGGCTCATCCCCGACGATTTCGACGTGCATATCTCCGAAGGCTCGCTGTGGATGCTGATGAATCCGCAGGCCAATAAGGAGCATGCATTGAGCATCCTCGCCGATCGCATGTCGACGCCGTTGTCACGGACCGTCTCATTCGGCGACGATTTGGTGGACATCGCCATGCTTCGTGAATCCGGCAGGGGAGTGGCCGTGGCCAACGCGAACCCCGACGTGTTGAAAATCGCCGATGAGATCTGCCCTTCGAACAATGATGACGGCGTGGCCCAATGGGTTGAGAACAATCTGCTTTGACCGACCCCCCCATGGAGTCTTTTCACGGAATTGAACTCATTCATGCAGCGGCATGAAACACATCCACCAAAATTGAACTCTTTGTCTTTCTTGGTGTCCTGTCGTGCTATTCTTTGAACTAGCTTTTGTTTAAATTGAACTGGAAGGATAGGCATGACGGAATCATTCTCGACCAGATTGAATGATGCCATGGCATTGCGCGAGCTTAAACAGATTGATTTCGTTCATGCTGCGGAAAAGTTCAATATCAAGCTCGGCAAAAGCCATATGAGCCAATACGTCAGTGGCAAAACCGTTCCCCGTGCCGATATCGCGCATTTCCTTGCCGCGTATCTGCGGGTCAACGAGGATTGGCTGATGGGCAAGGATGTTCCCATGGAAGAGCATGCCGCAATTTTGCCGGATTTTGCCGGTGAACAGCCCGACCATGTTAACGATGCATCCGAGCAACCGACAGAAGGAAGAACCATGCGCACTTTTACGAAATCCCACAAGCTCGACAACGTGCTGTACGACGTCCGTGGACCGGTCGCCGACGAGGCCGCGCGCATGGAGGCCGCCGGCACGCACATCCTGAAACTCAATATCGGCAATCCGGCACCGTTCGGCTTCCGCACGCCGGATGAAGTGGTCTACGACATGTCGCAGCAGCTGCCCGACACGGAAGGCTATTCGCCGTCGAAGGGCCTGTTCTCCGCGCGCAAAGCCATCATGCAGTATGCGCAGCTGAAGAACATCCCCAACGTGTCCATCGACGACATCTACACCGGCAACGGCGTCAGCGAACTTATCAACCTGTCCTTATCCGCGTTGCTGGACAACGGCGACGAGGTACTCGTGCCGTCGCCGGATTATCCGCTGTGGACAGCCTGCGTGAATCTGGCCGGCGGAACCGCAGTGCATTACGTCTGCGATGAGGATTCCGAATGGTATCCGGACATCGACGACATGCGTTCCAAGATTACCGACAAGACCAAGGCGATCGTCATCATCAATCCGAACAATCCGACCGGCGCGCTGTATCCGAAGGAAGTGCTTCAGCAGATTGTCGATCTTGCGCGAGAGCACCAGCTCATGATCTTCTCGGATGAGATCTACGACCGTCTGGTCATGGATGGGTTGGAGCACATCTCCATCGCGTCCCTTGCGCCTGACCTGTTCTGCGTGACGTTCTCCGGATTGTCGAAGTCCCATATGATCGCCGGCTGGCGTGTCGGCTGGATGGTGCTGAGCGGCAACAAGCGTCTCGCCAAGGATTACATCGAGGGGCTGAACATGCTGGCCAACATGCGTATGTGCTCGAACGTGCCTGCGCAGTCGGTGGTGCAGACCGCATTGGGCGGCCATCAAAGCGTCAAGGATTATCTGGTGCCCGGCGGCCGCATCTACGATCAGCGCGAGTTGGTGTACAACATGCTCAACGATATTCCAGGCATCACCGCGGTCAAACCGAAAGCGGCGTTCTACATCTTCCCGAAGATCGATGTGAAGAAGTTCAACATCCATTCCGATGAGCAGTTCGCGCTTGACCTGCTGCATGACAAGCATATCCTCATCAGCCACGGCGGTGCGTTCAACTGGCAGGAGCCGGACCACTTCCGTGTGGTCTATCTGCCTCGTATCAGCATGTTGAAGGAGACCATCGGCGAAATCGGCGACTTCTTCAGCACGTATTTGCAGGCTTGATTTCCGGTTCGCTTTTCTTTCGATTATGGCCGCGATCTGATATCGCGGCCTTTTTGTCTTTCCGCATGTCTTCTGCGCGTATTATTTCGGCATACGAAAAAGAGGTCTCCATCAAAAGATGGAGACCTCTCGGCTTTTATCCGTTTAACGGTGCTGTATCAGCGAATGATTCAGCCGTTGACGCGGTCGATGCCAGCCTGGACGTCGGCGAGGACGGTGTCCCAGGACTTGATGAAGGCTGCGACGCCGTCAGCTTCCAGCTTGTCGGTGACATCCTTGATGTTGATGCCCAGATCGGCGAGCTTGTTCATGATGGCGTGGGACTCTTCGTAGGTGCCCTTGATGGACGGAGCGCCATTGCCGTGATCGGCGAGAGCGTTCAGGGTCTTCTCCGGCATGGTGTTGACGACGAACGGAGCAACGAGCTCGTCGACGTACTTGCAGTCGGAGTAGGCGGCGTTCTTGGTGCCGGTGGAGGCCCACAGCGGACGCTGCTTCTTGGCGCCCTTGGCTTCGAGAGCAGCCCAACGCGGATCGTTGGCGAACTTGTTCTCAAACAGCTCGTAAGCCAGGCGAGCGTTGGCCACAGCGGCCTTGCCCTCGAGAGCCTTGGCTTCGTCGGAGCCGTTGGCTTCCAGCAGCTTGTCCACAGCGGTGTCCACGCGGGAGACGAAGAAGGAAGCGACGGAGCCGATGTGCTTCAGGTCGTGGCCGTTGGCGTCAGCCTGGGCGATGCCCTCGATGTAGGCGTCGATGACCTGCTCGTAACGCTCCAGGGAGAAGATCAGGGTGACGTTCACGGAGATGCCCTTGGCCAGGGTGGCGGTGATTGCCGGCAGGCCTTCGAGGGTGGCCGGAATCTTGATCATGGCGTTCGGACGGTTCACCTTGGCCCAGAGTTCCTCGGCCTGCTTCTCGGTGGCCTCGGTCTCGTGAGCCAGACGCGGATCCACTTCGATGGAGACGCGGCCGTCAACGAAATCGGACTTCTCGGCAACCTCACGGAAGATGTCGGTGGCGTTGCGCACGTCGGTGGTGGTGAGCTCGCGCACGGCGGTCTCAACGTCGACCTTGCCCAGTTCCTTCAGCTGCGGATCGTACGGGCCGACCTCGTGCAGAGCCTTCTGGAAGATGGACGGGTTGGTGGTCACGCCGACAACGTTCTTGTTGGCGATGAGATCCTGCAGAGAGCCGGACTCGATGCGGGAGCGGGACAGGTCGTCCAGCCAGATCGAGACACCGGAGTCAGAGGTGCGCTGAGTTGCTTCAGTCATTGTTTTTTCTCCTTGATACCTTTTTGGATCAAATCTTGTTTATCGGTGAAAGGGGAGGGGCACATGCTGTCGTGTCCCTCCCCGTATCATCACTTGGCGGCTTCGACTTCCGCGATGGAGGCCTTGGCGGCTTCCACAACGTGCTCGGCGGTGATGCCCAGATCGATCATGTTCTGAGCGCCATCACCCTGCAGGCCGAACTGCTCGATGGACACCGGCTTGCCGTAGGAGCCGAGGTACTTGTACCACGGCATGGCAACGCCGGCCTCGACGGAGACGCGGGCCTTGACGGCGGCCGGAAGCACGGCCTCCTTGTATTCGGCGTCCTGCTCCTCGAACCATTCCACGCACGGCACGGACACGACGCGGGCCTTGATGCCCTCGCCGGCCAGGGTCTTGGCAGCGGACACAGCCCACTGGACTTCGGAACCGGTGGCCATGATGATGACGTCCGGGGTGCCCTCGGTGTCGACGAGCACGTAAGCGCCCTTCTTCACGCCGTCCTTGGCCTTCTCAGCGGTCTCGGCGAGAACCGGGACGCCCTGACGGGTCAGAACCATAGCGGTCGGCAGGGTGTTCTTCTTCTCGAAGAAGTAACGGTAGGCTTCAGCGGTCTCGTAAGCGTCGGCCGGACGAGCGACCTCGAGCTGCGGGATGGCGCGGAAGGAAGCCAGATGCTCCACCGGCTGGTGGGTCGGGCCATCTTCGCCGACTGCGACGGAGTCGTGGGACCACACGTACAGGTTCGGAATCTGCATGAGGGCGGCCAGACGCACGGCGGAACGCTCGTAATCGGAGAACATGAAGAAGGTGCCGCCGTACGGACGGGTGTGGGAGCCCAGCAGGATGCCGTTGGTGATGGTGCCCATGGTGAACTCGCGCACGCCGAAGTGGAGCTGACGGCCGTACTTGCTGCAGTTCGGCCACTGCTTGGTGGCGCACTCAGCCGGGGCGAAGGTCTCAGCGCCCTTGAGGTCGGTCTTGTTGGAGCCGCCGAGGTCGGCGGAGCCGCCCCAGAGTTCCGGCATGACGGCTGCGATGGCGTTCAGAGTGGAGCCGGAAGCGCCACGGGTGGCGACGTTCTTGCCGACTTCGAAGGTGGCCTCGAGGTCGTCGATGGCCTTGTCGAAGCCTTCCGGAAGCTCGCCGGCCTTGATGCGGTCGTACAGGGCAGCCTTGTCCGGGTTGGCCTTGCGCCATGCGTTGTACTTCTCGTCCCATTCCTTGTGGGCTTCGAGACCGCGCTCGGCGACCTTGCGGGCGTGGGCGAGGGCCTCTTCGTCAACGTGGAAGGACTCCTCCGGGTCGTAGCCGAGGAGCTTCTTGAGGCCGGCGACGGCCTCGGCGCCCAGCTTGGAGCCGTGGGAGGACGGGTCGTTGGTCTTGCCCGGGGTCGGCCATGCGATCAGGGTGTCGACCTTGATGAGCTTCGGCTGGTTCGGGGCGGCGGCGCGGGCCTTGGCGATGGTGTCGGCCAGGCCTTCGACGTCCTCCTTGTAGGAGCCGTCAGGCTGGATGAAGCTGAACTCGTCGGTGTACCAGCCGTATGCCTGGAAGCGCTTGAGCACGTCCTCGGCCAGCACCAGGTTGGTGTCGCCTTCGATCTGGATGCGGTTGGCATCGAAGATCACGGTCAGGTTGCCGAGCTGCTGGTTGGCGGCGAGGGAGGCGGCTTCGCCGGAGATGCCCTCTTCGATATCGCCTTCACCGCAGATGACCCAGATGTTGTGGTCGAACGGGGACTCGCCTTCCGGAGCTTCCGGATCGAGCAGGCCACGCTGGAAACGCTGGCCATAGGCGAAGCCGATGGCGGAGGCGAAGCCCTGGCCCAGCGGACCGGTGGTCATTTCGATGCCCGGGGTCAGGCCGTATTCCGGATGGCCCGGGGTACGGGTGTCAGCGCCGCCACGGAAGTTCTTCAGATCGTCCAGGGTCAGGCCGTAGCCGGAGAAGTACAGCTGGACGTACTGGGTGAGGGAGGCGTGGCCACCGGAAAGAATGAAGCGATCGCGGCCTTCCCAGTTGGGGTCGTTCGGATCATGCTTGATGAAGTGCTGGTACAGGGTGTAGGCGATAGGCGCCAGGGAGACGGGGGAACCCGGGTGGCCGTGTCCCGCACGCTCAACCGCGTCGGCCGACAGGACCTTGGCCATCTTGATGGCGCGTTCGTCCAGCTCGGTCTCCTTGAATTCGGTCATGGATTACTTTCCTTCCAATTGGTCGGGCCGCGTATCCGGCTTGTGCCGAGCGCTCGACGCCCTCACATTGCGTTTCCCATAGTAGCGATGTGAGGTGACGTTGTGGTGAAATTTTGGCGTGTTTTGGTAGTTTGTGTGCTGTTAGCGCTCACAATTAACATTCGCGTGAACTTCAGATGTTCGTTTGTCGATATATCTCCCAATGCCAGTCGCCGCAAGGCTTTGCCGCATGAAGGAAACTACTCTGGAAGCGAACGAATTAGCACTCCGGGCGCCGGAGTGCTAAAACATTAAAAGAAGTTTTCCGGGTACGTCTCATCAGCACCGTCAAACATAAGGCGTACCGGCACACACCTATGCATAAGGAGGCGCGCATGGCGCAATCAAGACGCATGCTGGTGTTGCGTGCCGTGGTCGAGGATTACATCCGTTCTCAGGAACCGGTGGGTTCCACCACACTGACCCGGGATCATGACCTCGGCGTCAGCTCCGCCACCGTGCGCAACGACATGGCGGCCTTGGAAGATGAAGGCTATCTTATTCAGCCGCACACTTCGGCCGGCAGGGTGCCGACCGAAAAAGGGTACCGTTACTTCGTCGACCGTTTGGCGACGGTCGTTCCGCTATCGGAGGCCCAGCGCCGCGGCATCAACAGCTTTCTGTCCGGATCGGTCAATCTGCAGGACACGCTGCAGCGGGCCGCCCGGCTGCTGGCGCAGATCACCGGACAGGTCGCCGTCGTGGCCGCGCCGTCACTGTCGAAGTCGACATTGCGGCATATCGAAATCGTGCCAGTGTCCATTAATACGCTGCTTGCCGTAGTGATCACCGATACCGGCCGTGTCGCGCAGCATATCCTCAACGTCACGAAATTGCCGGACGTGACGACGCTCACTCATCTGACCAACGAGATCAACACGCAATGCTCCGGCGTTTCGCTGACCCGCACGGCCGATTGCGTACGACAGATGGGAGCGCGCAAGGAATACCATGCGATCAGCACGCTTGCGGAAACGCTTGCGCAGGCCTTTGATGGCATGGCGGATGACGAACGCGCGAGCGAATTGTACATGGCGGGCACTTCACGGCTTGCGCATCAACGCACGGTGGCCGACCTGGCCCCGCTGTTCGACGCGTTGGAGGAGCAGGTGGTGCTCATGAAGTTGATGAGCTCGCTGAGCGAAACCACGCAATCCGACGGCGTCGGAGTGGCGATCGGTTCCGAAACGCACACGCCCGGTTTGCTGCACGCCTCAGTGGTAACCAGTGGCTACGGGCGTACCTCCGCGGCCGCCACGGACGGCGCGACGCATGCGGCCGCATCATCACAGACGGAAAATCAAAGCGGTGATGATACGCAGCAGGCGGGCGAACCGGTCGCATTCGTCGGATCGATCGGGCCGACGCATATGGACTACGCGGCGACCATGGCCGCCGTGAGGGCGGTCGCCAGATATCTGACGGCGTTCCTCGCCCACGATGAAGGTCAGCCGGCCGACTGACCCCGCCTTATGGCACAATGACACGCAGAACCAACAGGGAGAAAGAATAATCGTGACGGACTATTACGAAGTGCTGGGCGTCGACCGTTCGGCAAGCGACGACGAGATCAAAAAGGCGTATCGAAAGATGAGCCGCAAATACCATCCCGACATCGCAGGTCCGGAATTCGAAGACAAGTTCAAGGAAGTCAACAACGCGTACGATGTGCTGTCGGATCCTAAGAAACGGCAGATGTACGATGCCGGCGTCGATCCGAACGATCCGAATGCGGGCGGCATGCACGGTGGCGGATTCGGTGGCGGATTCGGCGATATGGGGGACATCTTCAGCATGTTCACCGGTGGCGGATTCGGTGGCACCGGCGGTGGACCGACTCCGCGCACCCAGCCGGGGCGTGACGCGCTTGTTTCCGCGACCATCGATTTGAAGACGGCGGTGTTCGGCGACACCACGCACGTCAAGGTCAACACGTTCGGCCTGTGCCAGGAATGCGGCGGCACCGGCTGCCAGAACGGCACACAGCCCACACAATGTCCCGACTGCCACGGTCAGGGATATGCGCAGCGCGTGGTACGCACCATGCTCGGCCAGATGATGACCACCGCGCCATGCGAACGCTGCGAAGGCCATGGAACGGTCATCGAGAAGCCGTGCCCGTCCTGCCTCGGCCATGGCCGCGTGCGCGTCACCCGCAATGTCGGCGTCGCGGTGCCGGCCGGCGTGGCGAACAACACCCGTCTGCGTCTCGCTAATCAGGGTGAGGTCGGCGAAAATGGCGGCGTCGCGGGCGATTTGTATGTGGATATCCGCATCAAGCCGGATGACATGTTCACTCGTGATGACGACGATTTGCATTGTTGGATCAAGGTGCCGATGAGTTGGGCCGTATTGGGGCACGAAGTCGAAATCGACACCTTCGACGGCAGGCAGACGCTGGATATCCCAGCCGGCAGCCAGCCGGACGATACCGTGACGTTGAAGAACCTCGGCGTCACGCATCTCGACGACAAGAACGAGCGCGGCGATTTGGTGGCGCACGTAGTGGTGGAGATTCCTAAGAAGCTGTCCGATGACGAGCGGGAGCTGATTGAGCGGTTCGGCGAGATGCACGACACGGACGCCCAGCATGTTGCCGTGAAGTCCCGTCCGTCGTCCGGCGCGAAGAAGGGGTTCTTCTCCAAGCTGAAGGACGCGCTGCGCTAGTTTTCGCAATCCAATCGAATACGGGACATATGAAAAGAAGTCCGTATCCCAACTCATAACCTTGGGATACGGACTTCTTTCACATCTGGCGTGACGGGTGATTCCCGCCTATTTGAGCAGCGACCTGCACATGGCGCGATACTGGCTCACATATCCTCCACCGAAGAACACGCAATGTCCTGCAATGGGGTAGAGCTGCCACAATGTGATGCGGTCCTGCCATCCGGCCTTAAGCGGATGCGCCGACTGATAGCCTTCGAGGATGTTCGTAAGATATGACATGCCGAACAGGTCGAGCATGGCAAGGTCTTCCTCACGGTGCCCACCGTGAGCCGCAGGATCGATAAGCACGGCTTCGACGTCACCGGAATCAGCAGTCCACATGACGTTGCCGCTCCACAGGTCGCCATGCACGCGTGCGGGCTTGTCGTTGGCGGCCTTGCCTAGGATGTCGGGCAAGGCGTCGATAACGGCTTCAGTCAGTTCCATGTCATAGTCGGTCAGTTCGCGACGTTTCATGCCGAGTCGTACCATCGGACGCAATCTGCCGTCCGCCAGATAGGTGGCCACATCATCCCAGGCACCGGTATCCATCGGGACGGGATCCTGCAACGGCCCGAAATAGCAGGTGCCGTCGTATCCAGTTGGAGCGGAGCCAAAATGTTCGGCACCGGCATCATGCATATGAGCTAGCGCAACACCGAAATCGCGCGCGGCTTGGATGGTCGGACCGCAGGCGTTCACGCGTTCAATGTCGAGATAATCCTTGCCCCAGTCGTATACGTCGACCACGCGTGGGCCGCCCTGCGATTGCGCCTCGCCGAGCCATTTGAGGCCGCGTCCCTCGCATTCAAAGAAACCTTCGGGGCTGAATGCCCTGCTTTTGCGGTATTTGCCCATGCCGATGAGCCTTTCTCCCATGCCGGACATGCCGGCGTACTTTTGGCTCCATTGTGTGCATGGTTTGAGACAACTATGCCGGGATGCCTTGAAAACTAGACCCCTCTCGCTACTCTTGGTCACGGAAAAGCAGACGAAACCATATTTCTACGAACATAAAGAGGGTTCATGAATTTCTTCCAAGCGATTTTCCTTGGCCTGGTGCAGGCGTTGACCGAATACTTGCCGGTCTCTTCCAGCGCCCATATCCGTATCATCGGCGATTTGATGCTGGGCTCCGATCCGGGTGCCGCGTTCACCGCCATCATCCAGATCGGCACCGAGCTTGCCGTGATCCTGTATTTCCGTCATGACATCATCCGCATTCTCGGCGCGTGGTTCGGCTCCTTGTTCGGCAAGGAGGGCAAGGACTTCAAGAGCCGTATGGGCGCGCATAACCGCGACACGCAGATGGGTTGGTTCATCATCATCGGCACGCTGCCGATTCTGATTGCCGGTCTGTTGTTCAAGGACGCCATCGAAAGCACGCTGCGTAATCTGTGGATCACCGTTACCGTGCTGATTATCTTCGGTATTCTGCTGTGGGTGGTCGACGCCCGCGCCAAGCAGGTCAAGACCATGGATGAGATGACCTGGAAGGATGCGCTGATCTTCGGCATCGGTCAGATGCTGGCGCTGATTCCTGGCGTTTCCCGTTCCGGCGGCACCATCACCTTCGGCCGTGCGATGGGTTATACCCGTGAGGCTGCAGTGCGCGTGAGCTTCCTGATGGCCATTCCGGCCGTGTTCGGCGCGGGCATCCTCGAAGCCGTTTCCGCGGTCAAGGATGTGGCCGCAGGCAATGCGGGAATGTTCCCGGGCTGGGGTGCGACCATCGCGGCCACCATCGTGGCGTTCGTGGTCGGCTATGTGGTGATCATCGGCTTCCTGAAGTTCGTGTCCACCTTCTCGTACAAGGCGTTCGCCATCTACCGCATCGCGCTGGCCGTTGTCGTGGCTCTGCTGCTGATCTGCGGCGTGCTGCACCCGACGGAAGTCGTTGCCGCCGCGTAAGCGTGATTCGGCGTAAATAAAGCGAATCCCGGCCATCCGTAAGGTGGCCGGGATTTTTTTCGTCTGCGACCTCCTCCTGGAGGGGAACGACTCAGACGCCGTTGCGGAGAAGTGATTCGGCCTCATGAAGCAGTTCCTCGCAGGCAGGCATGCCGTTCGAGGCGATTCGCTTCGCTCTCGCGTCCAAATCGTAATCATGTTCCAGACGAGCCAAATAGTCGCCGGCATGCATGTCTGACACCAATCCATCGGCGTCGGAACGCCATTGCATGGCCTTTCTGGTCAAATCTCCTTCAATAAGCGGATACTCGATTATTAAAGACAAGGCGCGCAGCAGCTCCAAAGTGCCTTGCATGCATTCGGTATTGGCACAGTAATGCGGTACGGATACCCATATGGATGTTGTCGGAAAGCCCGCTTCGGCGGCGAAGGCGTCAAGGATGTTGGGGATGCCCACCGGACCGTTGTATTCCCTGTCGGATTCGCATTCGCAGCCGCTTTTGGAGATGTCAAGCGGCAATGGGCGTGTGTGCGGGCATTCGTCGAACATGGAGCCAAGCGTGATGACATCACTTACGTCATAGTCTTCTGCGACACGTAGCGTCTGCCTGCAGTATTCCTCCCACCGGTAATTGGGTTCGGGTGCGATCTGCGCAAGCAGGTGCAGCATGGGGGAGACGGCAATGTCATAGAAAGTCGTTTGCGGCCAGATGATGCGCTTACGCCCCTGCACGGAGCAGATCATGGGCCGGGCCACCTGATAGTCGTAGAAACCTTCGTTGTCAATATGGCGCACTTCCTGCGACTCATACCGGGACACCAAATGACGGACGACGTTCGTGGCCGCTTGGCTTGCATCGTTCCATCCTTCGAATGCGGCGATAAGTATCGTCTTGGGCATCGCGCTCTCCTCACACATGCTTTTAATGTATACCGAAAACGGGTGGTGTGACACGCGCTTCAGCCATCGGTGAATACGAATAAACCAAACCGCGACACGCTGACTTGCAAATTACACGAATGTGGTTATAGTAGATACTCGTGCTCACGCAGTGAATCTGCTGGAGACATGCGGACATAGCTTAGTTGGTAAAGCGCAACCTTGCCAAGGTTGAGACCGCGGGTCCGAGTCCCGTTGTCCGCTCCAGCATGAAGCCTCACCGATTCGGTGGGGCTTTTCGTTTATCCGTTTGTCGGTATCCGACAACAGGCCTCGGGTGGGAAGCAATCGGCGCTTCCCACCCGTCTGTCTTTCGGTTCTATTCGCGCATGCCATCCCACGCGTAGTCGAGATGCATGAATTCGGGCACCTTGTACCATTTGACCGGATAGCCGGCGCCATGCGCGCAGAACACCGAATCCGGCGTGTTCTCCAGGTCGGATTCCGGATCGTAAGCCATGTTCTCGATCACCTCGTCAGCATTGTGGCACGGCTGGTAGCCGGCGAACACGCAGCTTAAATGGCCACGGCCGTGCGTGTACGCGTTCACGTCCATCGCATAGTCACGCATTTCGGATACCGGCGCCGTGCCGTTCAACACCATGTATTCGCCGTCGCCGGTAGGCGTGTCGAACGTGCCCGACATGCGCTGGATGTCGGCCATCGCATGTCCGACCATGTCCTGCGGCACTTCCAGACGGAAGCCGTACCAAGGTTCAAGCAGACGGCAATCGCCCTTCTTCTTCGCTTCCATCAGGCCCTGGCGTATCGCGCGGTAGGTGGCTTGGCGGAAATCGCCGCCTTCCGTGTGCTTCAGATGCGCACGGCCTGTCAGCAGCGTGATTCTCATATCGGTGATCGGCGAGCCGGTGAGCACGCCCAGATGCTCGCGTTCCTGGAAATGCTGCATGATGAGGCGCTGCCAGTTGCGGTCGAGCACGTCCTCGCTGCACACGGTGGCGTATGCCATTCCCGCGCCCTGCGGCAGCGGTTCGAGCAGCACATGCGTTTCGGCGTAGTGACGCAACGGCTCGAAATGGCCGACGCCTTCGACCGGCGCGGCGATCGTCTCCTTGTACAGGATGCTGCCCGGTCCGAACGTGACGTCCAGGCCGAAACGGTCGTGCATGATCTGCTGGATGATCTCCAGCTGCACCGCGCCCATCAACTGCAGGTGCACTTCCTCTAGGCGAGACTGCCAGACGACGTGCAGCAGCGGATCCTCGTCCTCCAGTTCGCGCAGGGCGACGAGACATTTGTGAATGTCGCACTCCCCCGGTTCCAGCGTGTACGTGAGCACCGGCTGGAGGACCGGACTGCCGGCGTCCCGCTCCATGCCGAGGCCTTCGCCGGGGAATGTCTGCGTCAGACCCGTGACGGCGCAGATGGTGCCTGCGGGGACCGTGTCGACGGTGGTGGATTTCGCGCCGGAATAGACGCGCACCTGGTCGGCTTTCTCATGCCATTGGCCGTCTTCGGCAACCGCATCCGCGTCGCCGGCGTGCGCGGTGCCGCTTAGCATCATCTTGGCCTTCAGTTCGCCGCCGGTCACCTTGAGCCAGGTCAGACGGTTGCCTTGCGCGTCATGAGACACCTTATATATGCGTGCGCCGAATTCGCCATTGTATTGCGGCTCTTGCGCGAACCGTTCGAAACCTGCGACGAACTGTTCTATACCGTCCATTTTCAGCGCTGATCCGAAATAGCAGGGGAACAGCTCACGGCGGGCGATCATGGCGCGAATGGTTTCGTCCGGCACGGTTTCGGTGTCGAGATACGCGTCCATGGCCGTTTCGTTTTGCATGGCGATCTCCTCCATGCGTTCGCCGTCAATCGGCTCGGTGAAGTCGACGCAGCCGTCCGAGAAGCGTTTCTTGAGTTGGGCGAGCAGTTGCGTTTTGCCGGCGCCGAGCGAGTCCATTTTGTTGACGAAGACGAATGTGGGCACCTGATAGCGATTGAGCAGTCGCCACAGCGTTTCGGTATGGCCTTGGATGCCGTCCGCGCCGGAAATGACGAGGATGGCGTAGTCGAGCACGGCGAGCGTACGTTCCGTTTCGGCGGAGAAGTCGACGTGTCCAGGAGTGTCGAGCAGGGTGATGGTGAGGTCGGGCGTGGCGATGACGGCCGGCTCGGTGAAGATGGTGATGCCGCGCTGCCGTTCCATGGCGTCCGTGTCGAGGAAGGCGTCGCCGTGGTCGACGCGGCCGAGTTTGCGTACTTGGCCGGTAGCGTACAGCAGCGCCTCCGACAACGTGGTCTTGCCCGCGTCCACATGCGCCAGAATGCCCGCGACGATTCGCTTCATGGTCTCCCCTATCTTCGCAAGCCAATGGCTTGCCGTTCAATGGACAGGAAAGCCCCCGCACCGCATGAAACGACGCGAGGGCTTGATGGTGACCCCGGCCGGGCTCGAACCGGCGACCTTGAGATTAGAAGTCACATGCTCTATCCAGCTGAGCTACAGGGCCAAACTAAACACAGTATAGTCAGTTCGCACACGGTTGCCAACTCGACACGGCAATCACATCGCCTTGAGCACAATGCCGACGATGGCAACGAGCACGCCGACATATTGGATGCCGGCCACGGGCTTGCGTGGCACGCCAAGCAGGCCGAAACGGTCGACCAGCAATCCTCCGCCGACCTGGCCGAGCAATACCAGCATCACCGTCATGCCGGTGCCGATATGCGCGGACAGGTACGCGTTGCACATCACCAGCGTCGCACCCAGCAATCCGCCTGCCCACATCCACCACGGATTGCCTTTCTTCAGCGCGTCGCCGAGGCTGTAGGTGCGGTCGACGAATGCGACGACGATCGCAAGCGAGATCAGACCGACCACGAACGAGGCGAGCGATGCCTTCACCGGCGATCCCAACGCGACGCCCAGCTTGCCCAACAACGCCGTCTGCACGGCCGAACACATGCCGAACGCGATGCCTGCGCAACTCCACAGCACGGTCGCGGAACCTGGCACATGTACGGCTTTTCCGTCAGTTTCGGATTTTTCGGAATCGCCGGAATTTTCCGAACCGCCAGCCGGGCGATCGATGGCAGGCCTCAATCGCAGATTCGGTCCGGCGACGGCAAGCAGGAAGCCGACCAGCGTGATTGCCGCGCCTGCGATGCGCAGCGGGGAAATCGGCTGCGCGGTAGTGCCGAACCAGCCGAAAGCGTCGATCAGCAGGCCCATGACGATCTGTCCGGTGACTGGCATGATCACGGTTTTGAGACTGCCTAGTTTCGGCAGCAGCAGCACATTGCCGGTCAGGAAAGTGACACCGAACACGCCCGCGAACCACATCCACCATGGACCGTTCGCCGCGGTGGCAGGAATCAGCGGATACGGGCCAAGCAGCAGCGTCAAAGTCAGCATCGCAATGAGGCCGACGCTGAACGACACCAGCGAGGCGCGCAACGGCGAGCCGATGGAACGGCCGAGCCGCGTGTTCACCGCGGTCTGCACCGGCGTGATCAGTCCGGAGAAAATTCCCAGCAATCCTTGCAGCATGTTCAGCCTTCCTACGTTTCTCGGCACACGCTTCCCGGCACAGATTATCACAGCACCAGACCATCAGCCGACGTAACAATAAACCCTTGAAATCCAATGATTCCAAGGGTTTTCATGCAATCTCAGCAAAAGGTGCGAACCGGCGACCTTGAGATTAGCGGTCAGGGAAACCGGTCGACGGCCAAACGCTACTCGATAATCCAGCTCAGGCCGACGAGCACGATGACGAACAGCACGTTCACCGCGGTGTAGACGGCCAGATAACGGCCTTTTTTGTCCGGGTAGGCGCGCGTCACGTTCTTGTAGCCGATCAGCGACGCCATGGACGCGATCAGCGTGCCCAAGCCGCCCAGGTTGGTGCCGATGATCAGTTCACGCCACTGGTCGCAGAAGCCGGACAGCAGCAGCGTGGTCGGCACGTTGGAGATGAACTGGCTGGACACCACGGCCACTTCCAGCGGATGCGCGCCCACCAGCGAGGCGGCCAGCTCGTAGAATTCCGGCACGCGTTTCATGTTGCCGATGAAGATGAAGAACATGCAGAACGTGAGCGGCAGTCCCCAATCGACGTTGCGGAACACGCGGCGGTCGCATAGCAGGAACGCCACGAACACGATGACGCACATCAACCACAGCGGAATGAAATCGCTCACCGCCAGCAAGCAGACGACGAACAACGCCGTGTATACGATCGTACGCCAGCCGCCATAACCGGCACCGTAGCCGGTCACGCGAATCTCGTCAGGCTGCGGCCGGTCGGAATGCGGGGCGAGTACGTTCTGTTCGATGTCGGAACCATCGATCGCGGAAAATTCGGAAACCGATTTGCTGCCGAAAATCACGCAGGTGATGATTATCAGCAGAACGGCTGCGGTAGCGGAATACGGGGCCATGATGCCGATCATCTCGGACGTCGGCATGCCCGTCAACGCTTTCAGATACAGGTTGTGCGCGTTGCCGATCGGGGTGAGCATGCTGCCCACGTTCGCGCCGATGGTCATCAGCGTGCCGACAAGCACCGCATGCTCTTCCATGTGCGCCATCGTCAACACCGCGATTGCGAACGGCACGAAGGTGACCAACGCCACATCATTGGTGATGAGCATGCCGGAGAAAAACGGCAATGCGATCAACGTGAGCACCAGGCCACGCGCGGTTTTGACGTGATGCAGCAGGCGCGAGCCGATGATGCGGAACACGCCGATGCGCTGGAAGCCGCACACCACAAGCATCAGGCAGATCAGCTGTGAGATGGTGCTGGCGTGGATGTAGCCGGCGTATTCCTTGTCTGGCGGCACGATGAAGCACGATATGAGTGCGAGTATGGAAGCGACTACGAGAATGGTCTCGTTCTTCAGGACCTTGACGACCAATCGCCGCATGCATTCCTCCGTCAATCCCGTTTGCAACCGCCTTGCACACCTTGCAAAACCCAAGCGATTTTCATGCAAACGCCTAGACCACTTTACCCAAAAATGCGACTAGCACGAACCCTCGGCGTGCTGCTTTTCCGACCATTCCAACGATTTTCATCCACTATTGCTTACTGCCGCATGCTTTTGCAAACCGGCAAAAGCGAAAATAAGACCCGCAAATCTTCACAAATTAACCCCGCGTGCGCCAAGATTTTGTCTAAAAATCATCTTCCGTTCGCCTTCGATTCACCATATGGGCGTGTCACGCAACGTTGTTGCCGAAAACACGCGACTGCAGGTCCTTGCGCAGCGTTTCCAGTTTGGTGATCTGTCCGAGCAGTTCGATTTTCTCTGCACCGTCCGGCAGTTGCGCCATGCGGCGCTGGGCCGCGCCGATTTTGCGCATGATGCCGGTATCAAGCAGTCTGACGATCAGTTCGGACGCGTACCGCCGCTCCTCCTGCGTCGGCTTGCGCAATTGCGCCGATTGTTCCTGCGACTCGCCTGCATTGCGGTTCGTGTCCGCTTCGCTCGGCGGCAATGGCAGCGGCATGACGGCCAGCTCGTTGATGACCGAGTCGAGCATCGGACCGCCCGCCTTCGTCAGATTGTGCATCCACAGTCCCTGCGGCACGTCTTCCCCTGGAAGCCCGCCCGCCGCGGCGACCGCTTGGAACAGCGTGCGGAACACCGGCGTCATGAAACTCGACAAGGTCAGGCTGGCGAACATCGTCGGATCGACTGCCAACGGCACCTGGATCAGCGTGGCCATGAACTGCTGTTCGCAGATGAACACGGCGTCGTCGATGCGATAGTAGCTTTGCTCGGCCGCGTCGCGATGCTCCAACGCCTTGCGTGCGGCGGGATTCGCATACGGATTCGCGCCACGTTCCGCATATGCTGGTTCAGCCGACGGCCCCGCATTGTTTTGGAATCGACGTTTCGGCGCGTACGCGTCCTCGTCACGCACGTTCAGTTTGCGACGCTGGTACGCCACTTCGCGTTGCATGATGTCCAGATCGACGCCGATGCGACGCACCGCCTTGCGTGAGTACAGGTCGAGCAGCGAACGGTCTCGGATTTGCGCGATCAGCGGGGCGACCGCCTTGACCGCGCCCATCTGACCTGTCGCGTACGTGGTGTCGAAACGGTCGATTGCCGAATCGATCACGAAATCGTACAGCGGCCGTGCATTGGCGATCAGCGCACGCACCGCCTCGTTGCCGCGTTTGATGCGCAGATCGCACGGGTCGAGGTTGTCTTCGGCGACCGCGACGAACGCCTGCGTCGAAAACGCGGCGTCCAAACCGAACGCGTGGATCGCGGCCTTCTGCCCAGCCGCATCGCCGTCGAATGTGAACACGACACGCGAGCTCAACGCCTGCCCCTCCACCTTCAGGGGGCCAACCAGCTGCACCGCGCCCAACGAATCGTCCGCGATCAATCGGCGAATGATCTTCGCATGCTCGGCGCCGAATGCGGTGCCGCACGTGGCGACCGCCGTGTCGATGCCGGCCAGATGCATGGCCATCACATCGGTATAGCCTTCGACGATCACCGCCTGGCGTTTCTTCACAATCGCCGATTTGGCAAGGTCGATGCCGTACAGCACCTGTGTTTTGCGGTACAGCTGCGTGTCGGGCGTGTTGATGTATTTCGCGTTGATCGTGTCATCCTCGTACAGCTTGCGCGCGCCGAAGCCAAGCGTACGACCGGTCGAATCACGAATCGGCCATGTCACGCGGCCACGGAAATAGTCGTATACGCCACGCTGGCCCTGACGGGCGAGTCCCGCGTCGAGCATCTCCTGCTGGGTGAAGCCTTTGCCGGCAAGGTGCCGCACCAGGTTATCCCATCCTTGAGGGGCATAGCCGCAGCCGAACCGCTGGCAGTCGGCCTGGCTGAAATTGCGGCCGTCCAACAGCTTGCGCGCGGCGAGCGCCTCCTTGGTCATCAGCTGGGAGACGAAGTATTCCTGCGCCGCCTCGTTGGCTTCGAGCAGGCGTGCGCGTTTCGAACCGGTGTGCGCGGGCACGTTGTCGGCTTTGTCGTAATGCAGTTCGATATGGTATTTGTCGGCGAGCAGCTCCACCGCGTCACGAAAGTCGATGTTCTCCTGATGTTCGACGTAGCCGAACACGTCGCCGCCGAGACCGCAGCCGAAGCAATGCCATACGCCAAGCGCCGGGCGCACGGAAAAACTTGGCGTTTTCTCGTCATGGAAGGGGCATAGGCCTACGTATGTGCCGGTTCCCGAGGGTTTGAGCGTGACGGTCGCGGATACGATGTCATACAGGTCGGCGGTGGCGCGGACCTTTTCTATGTCTTCCTTCTTGATCATTCCCGGCATACGGTCCAGCCTACCAGCGATGCCATAGGTTATGGCTACGCGGCGTATGCAACGCGCGACACACTCAACTTTGCCTTAGGCACACAGCCAGCCGCTCCACGCCATGTATGTCATCCGACACACTCAAGGCCGTTCGGCCAAGCCTACGGTCGGACAACATACATGGCGCTACGCGGCACTTATGAATCTCATTGACTCGCCACACAGGAAACGGGGGTATACGCGTCAGCAGAGAAGGGAGTGGAGGGTCAGGGCGGACGTGTCGGTCAGGCTCGCCACCTGGTCTATGGCCACGCGCAGGCGTTCGCCGTCGCTGCCGGCCTCGCGCCAATCGTCGAGGAACACGTTCTCCAACGCGCTGGACGGTTTGGGATTGTCCGCCATGAACACGTCCACCAGATCGCCGACGATCCGCTGTTCCTCGCCGTGCATCGGCTCGCGTTCGCCGGGCTCCATGACGAAATGCACGGCGATGCCTTTCAGCACCACGATTTCGTAACTGGTTTCCTCGGGAATCACCAGATCGCCGTTGTATCGGGTCAGCGGCTCGTTGCCGTACGTGTCCCGCGTGGCTTGTTCCACGGAACCGGCGAATCGGCCGATCAGATTGCTGGTCATGTTCTTCAATGCGGCGAGCGCGCGGCGCGAACCGCCGAAATAGCCGGGGAATGTGTCGCGCCGGTGCATTCGTGCGAACGCGTCCACCAGTTTGTCGGCGTCCCATTGCGGACCATACCAGGCGCGCGCGTCCTCGACGACCGCGTCGATCACTCCGTTTTCGTGCAGTTCGCCCGGATTGAACGCGCCGGTGGCGATGGCGTCCTCCACGTCATGCACGCTGTAGGCGATGTCATCGGACAGGTCCATCACCTGGCATTCGACGGGACGGCGGGTGGTGTCGGGCGCGTGTTGTTTGAGCCAGGCGAACACGTCCGTATCATCCGGATAGACGCAGAATTTCGCGCTGCGTTCTCCTTTCGGATGCGCGGCGGCTTCGGCAAGCGTCCACGGGTATTTGACGGCCGCATCGAGCGCGGCACGCGTCAGATTCACGCCTGCGGAACGTCCGTCGGGAAACAGTATTTTCGGTTCGAGGCGCGTCAATAATCGCAAGGTTTGCGCATTGCCTTCGAAACCACCGATATTGCCGGCGATTTCGGCAAGCGCACGTTCCCCATTATGGCCGAACGGCGGGTGGCCGAGGTCGTGCGCAAGGCAGGCGCAGTCGACCACGTCGGGATCGCAACCGAGCGAAGTGCCGATCTGTCGACCGATTTGCGCGACCTCCAACGTGTGTGTAAGCCGTGTACGTGCGAAATCGTCGGTGCCGGCCACCAGAATCTGCGTTTTCGCGCCGAGCCTGCGCAATGCGGACGAGTGGATGAGTCGGGCGCGGTCGCGTTGGAAGGCGGTGCGGGAGCTGGATTTGGGTGGTTCCGGAGCCCAACGCTCCTCGTCGAACGCGCTGTATCCTTCGCTCGTCATGATGCACCGCCTTCCTATGGGTGCGGCGGCTGCCGCCGCTTTTTACGGGATTACAGGATGCTTGCCGGGTCGAGCTTGGCGAGGTCCTCGGCGGACAATACGTCCGTGGCATGCTCGTACAGGCGCGGAATGCGGTTGCGCAGGCAGGTGAAGATCTCGTAGCTGATGGTGTCGGCGGCACGACCCCAATCGTCCGCGGTCGGTTCGGCGTAATCCTCGCCGCGGCCTGGACCGAACAGTTCCACATTGTCGCCTTCGTGGATGCCGAGTTCGGCGGCGGAACCGTGCAGGTCGAGGATGAACTGGTCCATGCACACGCGGCCGGACACACGGTACAGGCGCGGGCCTTCCGCGGTCATCACGCGCACCGGACCACCGGGCTTGGTCACGTGCTTGGCGCCTTCCATGTCGAATCCGGAGGCGGAGCGGTGGATGCCGTCCGCATAGCCGAGCGGCACGATCGCGGTGGAGGTGTCGGACGGGGTCAGATACGTACGGCCGTAGGAGATGCCATGGCCGGCTTCCACGTCCTTGACGGTGCCGAGCTGCGCCTGCAGGGTCATGGCGGGCTTCAGGCTATACGTGGACGGCGTGCCCATGGCCGGATCGGCTTCGTAACCGTACAGGCCGATGCCCGGACGGGTCAGTTCGAAGTGGATTTCCGGACGGGACAGCGTCGCCGCGGTGTTGGCGAGGTGGCGGATTTCCGGCGGAATGCCGGCCGCCTCCATACGACGGGTGAAGTCCTTGAACGTTTCGACCTGCATGTCGGTGGAGGCAACGAATTCCGGAACGTCCGGTGCGTCGGCGACCGCCAGATGGCTCCACTGGCCGACGATGTGCAGCACGCCTTCCTTGGCGAGCGGCACCAGTTTGGCGAGCGCCGCGTCGAAACCGGCGGGCGTGAAGCCGTTACGGCCGAAGCCGGAATCGACCTTCACATGCACGCGCGCCGTCTTGCCAAGCCTGCGTGCGGCCGCGGCGACACCGTCGATGCCGGCGAGCGAGCCGACGGAAATGTCGATGTCGTTGTCGATCAGCTCGTCGAACGGCACTTCGGCGCCGCTGTAGACCCACGTCAGAATATGGCAGCGATCGGGGCCGATGCCCGCCTTGCGCAACAACAGCGCCTCATGCGATTGCGCGGTGCCGAGCCACGTGGCGCCGCCTGCGAGCGCGGCAAGCGCGGCGGGGATCAGGCCGTGTCCGTACGCGTCGGCTTTGACGATGCCCATGACGGCGGTGCCGGAATGCGGTCCGCCGACGACACTCACCAGATGGCGCATGTTGTCGCGCAGTGCGGCGAGGTCGACGATGGCCTGCGCCGGATACCGCCGCTGGGCGGCCTTGTAGTTCGCTTTGCCTTGTTCGGAGGAGAAATCCCATTCACGTGTTGCGCTCAAAGTCATGGCTCCCATTGTCGCGCCGCTATGTGACAGGTATGGAACATCAGGGACATATGGTGAGACGATTCACGATGTTTTCACGATTTTGTCCGGCAGTGTTTTTTACACTTTCCATACACAAGGCTGTTGCGCATATCGCCGCGGCCTTTCTGATTTCTGGCGTTAAGGCGTGCCAGAGTCCCGGAAATCCGTCCGGTCCAGCCCATTTTTGAAACAATCACAGGGAATCTGACGACCATGGATCTATTTCGCAAGAAGTCGGTGGACCAACTTGTCTCCGAATCGACTCCGCTGAAGCGAACACTGAAAACCTTCGACCTGACCATGCTGGGCATCGGCGCCATCATCGGCACCGGCATCTTCGTGCTCACCGGCAAGGGCGCGCTCACCGCGGGACCCGCATTATGCGTGTCCTTCCTGCTCGCCGCCGTCTGCTGCGGCTTCGCGGGCCTGTGCTATGCGGAGTTCGCCGCGATGGCACCGGTTTCCGGCTCCGCCTATTCGTACGCGTATCTGGCGTTCGGCGAGTTGATCGCCTTCGTGATCGGTTGGGATTTGATTTTGGAATACGCGTTGCAGGCGGCGACCGTGTCCGCCGGCTGGTCGGGCTATTTCAACAAGCTGTTGGAAGGCTTCGGCCTGCATCTGCCGGTCGAACTGACCGCCGCGTACGGCACCACGCCGGGAGTCACCACGTATTTCAATCTGCCGGGCTTCGTGATCGTGCTTATCATCACGTGGGTGCTGTCCATCGGCATCAACCAGACGAAGAAGACCAACGACATCATGGTGATGATCAAGCTGGCCATCATCGTGCTGTTCATCGTGTGCACCGTCTGGTACATCAATCCCGCCAACTGGAAACCGTTCTCCCCGTATGGCATCTACACGTTCCAGCCGGGTTCGACGCAGCCGTACGGCATCGTGCCGGCCGCGTCGATCGTGTTCTTCAGCTTCATCGGCTTCGACGCCGTCTCCTCCTCCGCCGAGGAGACCATCAATCCGAACAAGACGCTGCCGCGCGGCATCCTGATCTCGCTGGCCGTGTCCACCGTGCTGTACATCATCATGACGCTCATCATGACCGGCGTGGTGCCGTACAAGGAGTTCGCGAAGTTCATCGACGCTCCGGTGGCGGGCGTGATTCTCGAGACCGGCCTCAACTGGCTGGCGTTCATCGTGAACCTCGGCGCGTTGATCGGCATGACCACCGTCATGCTGGTGCAGCTGTACGGCCAGTCCCGCATCTGCTATGCGATGAGCCGCGACGGACTGTTCCCGAAGTTCTTCGGCGAAGTGCATCCGAAGTACCGCACACCGTTCAAGGGCACGTGGTTCTTCGGCATTCTGACGGCCATCGCCGGCGGTTTCATCAACATCAACGTGCTGTTCGAGCTGGTGAACATCGGTACGCTGTCCGCGTTCATCATCGTGTCGGCCGGCATCCTGTGGATGCGCAAGACCCAGCCGGACGCGCATCGTGGCTTCCGTGCGCCGGGCGTGCCGTTCACGCCAATCTGCGCCATCATCTTCTGCCTGATTCTGATCTTCGGTTTGAATTGGGAGACGTGGGTGCGTTTCGCCGTGTGGTTCGCGCTTGGACTGGTCGTGTATTTCACGTACAGCCGCAAGCATTCTCAGCTTAACGAGCCGGGACTGTTCTAATCATCCCTTCATATGGAAAAGGACGTCTCCCGCAGTTTTACGGGAGACGTCCTTTTTTCTACGTTTCTATGTATGCGCAATCACCATTCGTGACGCTGGTAGGCGATACGCGTGGTATCGGTGGGGCGGTCAAGCAGTTGGATCAGGCCGCAGCGGGCGAATCCGTTCGATTCGAGCACGTGCTGCATGGCCTTGTTGTTCGGATGCGTGTCGGCGCGCACGTTGCCGTAATGTTCGATGCACCAGTTGATGCAGTCCTTGGCCGCGCCTTTGACGATTCCCGACGAGGCGATGCGGTGGATGGTCACATACGAGTCATCGTCCAGCCAGGCGCCGTCGATATGCGCGTAGGTGGGATCCTCGCCCGTGCACAGGGCGAACTGGGCGAGCACACGCTCCTTGCCGTCAGCCTCGTCCACCAGCAGCATGGTGCGCTGCTGGCGAATGTCGTCAAGGATCACTTCCTCACGTGGGAACGTGTTTCCCCATTGCGTGGGATTCCCGTTGGCCGCCATAAGCTCACGCGCATGCTGGTAGATTTTCAGCATGACAGGCAGATCATCCATGGTGGCACGACGGAACCGACGTTCGGAAGTGGTTTCGCTCAACCCTTTCACCTCAATTCGACTGTATACCTCTCTCAAGCATTCCAGCCGTCCAAACTACCACGCCCACCGCACAGGCATGGTAACGCTCACACAAGGCGGCGTTCGAACGGGTCGGAGCTGATGCCCTTGGCGAGGATGTCCTTGCACCATTCCTTGGCGGTGAACAGGCTGTGGTCGCGGTAGTTGCCGCAGCTTTCGATGGTGGTTGCCGGCACGTCGTCCCATGTGGCCTCGTAGGCGATGAATTCCAACGATTCCTTCAATGCGCGAGCCACATCCTCGGTGGAATGCTCGCCCCACGTCAGCAGGTGGAAGCCTGTGCGGCATCCGAACGGCGAGCAGTCGATGTAACCGGGGATGCGTTCGCGCAGCAGCACCGCGATGGTGTGTTCGATGGTGTGCAGTCCGCCGGTCGGAATGGCGTTCTCGTTCGGCTGCACCAATCGCAGGTCGTAGTTCGAGATCACGTCGCCGTGGGGGCCGGTTTCCGTATCGATGTAGCGCACATACGGCGCCTTTACTTTGGTGTGGTCCAATTGGAAGCTTTCCACCACCGGCTTGTCTTCCGCCATGTTCTGTCCTTTCGTTGTTGTGTTCACATTCCACTATTCACGGTTCGCGGGCTCAACGTCAACCGTCGTGCCATGCGTGTCGGTTATGGCCGGTTCAAGCCTCGTCGCCGGAATCCTCCCGAATCGCGGCCATGAACCGTTCACCGTACTGTTTGAGCTTGCTTTCCCCCACACCGTTGACGGCAAGGAACTGGTCGTCAGTGATCGGCTTGACCCGTACCATGTCACGCAACGTCTTGTCGGAGAACACGATGTACGGCGGTTTGCCGAGTTCGCGCGCGATGTCCAGTCGCAGCGCACGCAGCTTCTGGAATAGCGCCTCGTCGCCGTCATCCGGCACGTACGATCCGACAGCGGGAGTGGACGCGTCGGGCGTTCGACGCGCACGGGCGTCAGCACGTTTGATCTTCTTGATGTCGTAATGGAATTCGGGTGCGACCGTTTCCGCCGCACGGGGTCCGAAGCCGACGATCGGCAGGCGTCCTTCCGCGATCGTCAGGAAGCCGTCGGTGGCCATCTGGCTCAGCACGTCGCGGATGCGCGCTTCCGGCACTTCGTCGAGCATGCCGAACGACGGCAGGCTTTCGGGGTTGAGATAGCTTAGATCCTGTGCCTTCGAGCCGCGCAGCACCTTGACGATTTTGCCGCTGCCGACATGCTGGTTCACATCGTGCACGCAACGGCTGATGGCTCGGGCGATGTCGGTGACGTCGATGGTTTCGAATGTGTGCTCGCAGTTGGCGCAACCGCCCACGCATTTGCCGTCCGTTTTCGCCGCCGCGCCCGCGGTTTCGCCGAAATACCGGGTCATGTACGCGTGCAGGCAGTCCGTGGTACGGCAGTAGCCGACCATCGCGTCGAGCAGCCGGCGTTTCGACGCGCGTACGGCCTCCTGCTCTTCGGGAGTCAATCGTTCGTTTTCGTAATCCGAATCGAGCAGCCGGCGGCGGGTGACGATGTCCGATTCGTTCCACAACAGCGTGCAGCGGCTTGGTTCGCCGTCTCGTCCGGCGCGACCCGCCTCCTGGTAGTACGCTTCGATGGATTCGGGCATGTTGTGGTGGATGACGAACCGCACGTTGGATTTGTCGATGCCCATGCCGAACGCGTTGGTGGCCACGACCACGGGCACACGGTCGGTGACGAAATCGCGTTGCGCCTTCTCTCGTGCGTCGGCGCTCATACCGCCATGGTAGGCGACGGCGATGGTGCCGATATCCGACACATCCGCACCCCCTGCGGCACGCAATTCGGCGACGGCGCTGTTAAGCGATTCGGCGAGCGCTTCCGTTTCCTTGCGCGTGGCGCAGTAGACGATGCCGGATTCGTCCGGATGGCTGGCGATGTAGGACGCCACCCAGGATGCTTTGTCTTTGCGTGGCATGCTGATGACGTCGAAATACAGGTTCGGCCGGTCGAAACCGGTGACGGTGATGGACGGTGTGTGCAGGCCCAGAATCGAAACGATGTCGCGGCGCACGCGTTCGGTGGCGGTGGCGGTGAACGCGGCGACCGTTGGACGTGTGGGCAGTCCGGCGATGAATTCGCCGATGCCAAGATATGAGGAACGGAAGTCCTGCCCCCATTGGGAGACGCAGTGCGCTTCGTCGACGGCGACGAGCGAGATCGGCACACGGACGGCGAAGTTGCGGAATCGTTCGGTTTCCAAACGTTCCGGCGCCACGTACAGCAGTTTGATCTGGCCGGAGAGCGCCTGCGCGAAGACGAGATCCTGTTCGTCCGGCGTCTGAGTGGTGTTGATGAACGCGGCCGGAAGGCCCACGTCGTTCAGGGCGTCGACCTGGTCGCGCATGAGTGAGATCAGCGGCGAGATGACGATGGCGACGCCCGGCAGGATCGCTGCGGGAATCTGATAGCAGATGGATTTGCCGGCGCCGGTGGGCATGACGCCAAGCACGTCGTGTCCGGTGAGGATGGCCAAGACGATGCCGGATTGTCCAGGACGGAACGAATCGTAGCCGAAATAGCGGTTCAGCGCCTCCAATGCGCGGGGGTCTACGGAATCGGCGGAATCAACAGCTTGCGTCATGGTTTCCAAGTGTAGCAATGCCGTGCGTTGACCGCGGAGAGCGAAACGGCCGGCGCGGGTCTTGCCCATGCCGGCCGTTTCATGCTTCTATCGGAAATAGGGAATTCAGATCTGGCGGAACGCCTGCTCCAGGTCGGCGATCAGATCGTCCGCGTCCTCAAGGCCGACGGACAGGCGGATCAGGTTGGCGGGCACTTCGAGCGTGGTGCCGGCCACGGAGGCGTGGGTCATGGCGCCCGGATGCTCGATCAGGGATTCCACGCCGCCCAGGGATTCGGCCAGGGTGAACACTTCGGTGGCTCCGGCGAACTTCTTGGCCGCTTCGAAACCGGCGGCGATCTGGATGGAGATCATGCCGCCAAAACCGCCGTGCATCTGGCGTGCCGCGATGTCGTGGCCCGGGTGGGATTCGAGCCCCGGATACCATACGCGTTCCACTTCGGGGCGGGTTTCGAGCCACTGGGCCACTTTCATGGCGTTGCGGCTGTGCTGCTTGACGCGCAGGTCGAGGGTTTTGAGGCCTCGGATGTCAAGCCAGGAGTCGAACGGGGACGGCACCGCGCCGGCCGCGTTCTGCAGGAAGGCCACCGCGTCGCGTGTTTCCTTGTCGTTCAGGACCACCGCGCCGCCGACCACGTCAGAGTGGCCGCCGATGTACTTGGTGGTGGAGTAGACGACCACGTCGGCGCCGTCTGCGAGCGGATGCTGCAATACCGGGGATGCGAAGGTGTTGTCCACGACCACTTTGGTGCCGTGCGCGTGCGCCACGGCCGCGGTGGCGGCGATGTCGGTGATGTTGAGCAGCGGGTTGGACGGGGTTTCCGCCCAGATGTACGCGTACTGCTTCTTGGCGAGCGCGGCTGAGACGGCGGCCGTGTCGGTGATGTCCACCACGTCGAGGCCGATGCCCCACGGCACGAACACCTTGGACAGCAGACGGTAGGTGCCGCCGTACACGTCGTTGCCGAGCAGGATGTTGTCGCCGGGCTTCAGGGTGGAGCGCAGCAGCACGTCGATGGCGGCAAGTCCGGAGGAGAAGCTTAACGCGTATTTCGCGCCTTCCACGGCGGCGAGCTGCTCGTCGAAGCTGTTGCGGGTCGGGTTGATGGAACGGCTGTAGTCGTAGCCGTTGCGCAGGCCGCCGACGCCGTCCTGCTTGAAGGTGGAGGTCATGTAGATGGGGGTGACCACGGCTCCGGTGGTCGGGTCGGGTTCCTGGCCTGCGTGGATGGCGCGGGTGGCGAGAGCGGTGGCGTTGAGGGCTTCGGCGTTGGTCGAGATGGTCATGATGGGAACTCCTTGGAAGTAGCGGATGGTTTGGGTCGTTCGGATGATGGGCGTTGGTTTCAAAGGTGCGATCGGGCTGCCGGACAGTCGTTTGACGGTCTTTTACAGGTACTGTTCGGCGAGGCTGGGCTTGGTGGTGCGTTCCACGACGTCGGCGAATCCGTTGGCGCGCATCCAGTCGTCGTTGAAGATCTTCTCCATATAGCTGCGGCCGGAATCGGGCATCAGCACCACGACGAGCTGGTTTTCGTCGAGGTCGTGCTCGCGGGCGTATTTCAGCGCGGAGAACACGGCCATGCCGGATGAGCCGCCGACGAGCAGTCCTTCCTCGTTGGCGAGGCGTCGGGTCATTTCGAAGGCTTCCGCGTCGGTGACCTGCACGATCTCGTCGGGAAGGCTCCGGTCGAAGGCCTTCGGATAGAAGTCCTCGCCGACGCCTTCGATCTGGTATTGGTGCACGTCGTTCGGGTCGGAGTAGATGGAGCCTTCCGGATCGGCGCCGATGACCTGCACCGCGCCGTTGGACACGTCCTTCAGATAGTGTCCGGTGCCGGAGATGGTGCCGCCGGTGCCGATGCCCGCCACGAAATGCGTGACCTTGTGGTCGGTGGCCTCCCAGATTTCCGGACCAGTGGTGTGGTAGTGGCTTTCGGGACCGTTCGGATTGTCGTACTGGTTGGGGCGGTAGCCGCCGGGAATCGCCTTGGCGAGGCGGTCCGCCACCTGGTAGTAGGAGCGCGGATCGTCCGGACCGGCGTCGGTGGGGGTTACGACCACTTCGGCGCCGTATGCGCGCAGCACCGCACGCTTGGCTTCGGAAACCTTGTCCGGCAGGGTGAAGATCGCACGGTATCCGCGCTGCAAAGCCACGAGCGCGAGTCCGACGCCGGTGTTGCCGGAGGTCGGTTCCACGATCACGCCGCCGGGCTTCAGTTCGCCGCTGCGTTCGGCCGCGTCGATGATGCGTTCGGCGATGCGGTCCTTGGACGAGCCGCCCGGGTTCAGGTATTCGACCTTCACCGCGATGGTGGCTTTGATGCCGTCGGTCACGTGGTTGAGTTTGACGAGCGGGGTGTTGCCGATGAGTTCGGACAGGGAATTGTGGATGGTCATGACGTTTCCTTTGCACGGTGCGGTTCGTGGGCTTTTCGAATGGTTTTGGTTTCGTATGTTCGAGAAGCTCGCGTCCGTCGCGTGCAGTTGTTGAAACGGGACCTGTTGCGATGCTGCCTTGCTCATTCGCGTGCGTCGCGTGCGCCAACCTCGGCTGATGCGCTATTTCGAATGATCGTTTGGCGATTCGCATACGGCCTGCGATATGCGCGACCGCTTGTTGGAATGTCCTATCTCAAGTTATGCGTCGATGAACCACGCGCCCCTCGGGCGGTTGGTCAGCGACAGCAACAACATGAGAAATTGAACATGGCTCATACGATAGCACGGACGTGGACATCGGCGTGTTGCCCATGCCGAGCATCGTCACCACCATACCGGCAGCAACTGCGGAACACGCACCTCACGACGCCGGATCAACAGCCAGCACAACAAGTTGCCGAAGATCATCACACCTACGAAAAGCACCATCATCGGCCAGAACGTGTAGGCCTGATCGTATACGAGACGCTCGTTGGACGTTCCGTACATCGCCGCGGACGCCGCTTGCCCCTCACGCCACATCAGACACCAGCGTCCCCGCAGTGCCTCGAGCAGTTTCCATATCATCGGATTGACATCGGTGGCGGTTCTGTTCAACAGCCATGGACGCGCGACCCATGCTATGCATGCCGACACCGCCAGGGCGATTGCCCCGTACCGATTGACCTGCGCCAGCAGTTCCCCGACGCATTGACCCAGAATCGCCACCGAGGCGGTCAACAGGAACAGCGCCAGGAACAGCAGCATCGGATTGGCCGTATCGCCTCGCACGCCTGTTCTCATGGCCGCGTATGAACCGCCCAGATCACGGTTCAGGAATCGCAATCGTCCGAATGAATCGGATGGTGGCACACAAGCCAGCCACTGCAGGTCACTGCCGACACGGAACGTGATGAGGATATCGGCATCATGGTTCGGCGTCAGCACGAACCCCAACGTCATGACCACCGAGCAGGCAAGGGAGAAGCAAAGATTGGCGAACATCTCGGTCCAGAAATACACGGCCCGGCCCACGCCCATGGATATCAGGGAACGAAAGCCACTGACAGCCGGAACCGCCGTCAGAACCGCGCACATCACCAACGTCGGGCCAAGCACATGGTATTCCACCACATAATGACCTCCGGATACCAAGGCCAAAATCAGACCCCACAGCCACGGCACGCAATAACCGGCCAACACGTACGCCATCAACACGACGCAACGCGCGGCAAGCTGCCTTGTCAGCGCGAACCGCATCCCGGCCGACAGGCCTTTCACTTCATCCATCATGACGCATACCCCTTGTCCATGCCGGTAATCTGGATGACATACTCATTGAGATCGAAAGACCTCATGACAACGTCCTCCGGCATCGGTGCAGATGGCACGCCACGCACGCCGACAGTCAGCAGACCACCGAGAACGGTTTCCGACAGCGTACGCAAACCATTGTCGGCCAAGTACCGCCGCACCGATCCGACCGGCCCCGACAGCATCCGCCCACGTTGTGCCAACTCGTTCATGTCGAAGGATTCCAGCACCCGCCCATGGTCGAGGACCACGGCATGTTCGACCAGTCCCTCCACCTCCGTTATGAGATGGGTGGATATGATCATGGTGCGAGGTCTGTCGCCATACGACTCAATCACGAAGCGGTAACACAGGTCACGGGCCGCAGCGTCAAGACCATCAGTCGCTTCATCAAGCAACACGATATCGGTCGGCGCGCAAAGCGCGGCAACCAGCTTCGCCGCGCCACGCTGACCGGTGGACAGTTTCATGAAACGAGCATCAGGCCGCAGCCCGAAAGCCTGCATCATACGCCCCGCCAACACATCATCGAATCCGCCGTATCGCCGCGAGATCAGACGGAACACCGATCGCAGACGCCATTCGACAGGATATGGCCAAGTCTCGTCCATCAGCATGAGACGTTTCCGCATGCCGCCACCATCCGTCATACGGTTGCCGTCGAACGACACACTGCCGGCATCGGCCACGAGTCGGTTCGCGATGATGTTCAGCAATGTGCTTTTGCCGGCACCATTGCGCCCGAACAGACCATGTATCGCGCCGCTCCGTAATTCCAGATTCACTCCGTTGAGCAGGGACGTTCCATGACGGCTCTTGCTCAGATCGCTGATGACCAGACTCATCGATAGGTCCTTCCGATGATGCGCTGTAGTTGTTCGCAGCTGATGCCAAGCGCCTTTGCCTGCGCGACGAGTTCGACGACCCGCGTGGTGAGCAGTTCCTCGCGTTTGGCGTCACGAGCCTTCTCCCGTGCTCCCGTGGTGACGAACATGCCAAGGCCGCGTCTTTTCTCCAGCAGACCCTGATCGACCAGGAGATTCATGCCTTTGAGCACCGTGGCGGGATTGATCGCATACGTGGACGAGATCTCGGTGGTGCTGGGCACCTGTTCGCCTTCCGCGAAGGCACCGGAGACGATGGCTTCGCTGATTTGTTCGGCCACCTGCCGGAACAATGGCGTCGTTCCCGAAAAATCGAATCGCATCCGACGCCTCCAGCCGCCTAGTCGGTTCAATATCAACGTCATCCACTCTAACCGTTGGTCTGCCGCGATGCGGCAACGAACAGCCGGCGAAGCATCTCTCAAGGACACGGCACACGTCATGCGCGTGCCTTGAAATAGGCGAACAACTGCCGTTCGCGGATCGTCATACCCCCAACCGCAGTCCCGGCAAGCATCCCGACCGACATGGCGCCCGGAACACGGCATAGCATCGCGACAACCGGCATCGCGTCACCGGATCCGGTCAATATGAGCGGCACAATCGCGACAACCGGCAGACATGCCGCGCAAGACGCCGCCACCGTGGCCAGCGTCTCCAAAGACAACTGCAGCAGCATCGCGGTTTTCGGATACCCCGCATGCAACGCGCTCGCTATCTCGATTCTGCGCATGCAAACCGATGCGAATCCCAACGCCATTGCGGTGACGAACATCAACAGTGGCGCATACCGGGTGATGCGGGCATCGAAATCCGCCGGGCCAGGCATATGCGACCCCAGCATGGTATTGATCCGGCTGATTTTCGCATGCGGCGTTTCGTTGCTTCCACTCGTCCCGGCAGAGGTGGCGCTCGCAGCGGCGCCGGTGCCGGATTCGGCATCGGCGCGAATGGAGACGCGCAGCAGGCTTTCGATATCGTCAGGGACCGGCCACGCACGGACCAGACAGGTGTCATATGCCTTGGTATCGTTGCCGGGCGAGATAATCGCATAGCCGTATGTTGGTTGCCTTCCGTCGCTTGGCCAATTGAACGTCGCGGAGACGCGCATGCGTGTGCCGCCGACGAGCGGCAGCACCGTGCCGGCATGCGCGCCATACGTGCGCGCCACAGCCGTCGACATGATCACACCGGAATTGTCCTTCCGTATCCCTGTCGCCGCGAATACCTGCGCGACATGTGCGCTTGCCTCGTATGTCGGAATCTCGGTCGCGGGCAATGACGCGATGCGCACGCGGTCGGACGACTGCCGGAGGGCGGCGGCGCCCAGCACTCCGTTCGCGGAACGCAGCCCTTCGCAGGCCGCGCCGTCGATTCCTCCCTGCAAAGTGATCGCATAGGTGGAGGCCCCTGATTCCTTCCATTTCCGGGCGTCGCCGATCAACCCCGTCATCTGCGTCAGGTCTGCGCACATGCATGCGACCGCGCATATCGACAGCAACAGCGAGATAAGCGCGCATCGGCTCGTGCCAGTGGCGACGTTGCGCCAAGTCTCACGCAGCACCGCTTTCAGCCGCATCGGTTTCATTGGTAGTCCTCCAAATCGATGACATCGGTGGCGGCGTCGCGCGTGCGATGATCATGCGTGGCGACCACCACGATCATGCCCTGTCTTGACAACGCGTCCAACCTCGCGTTCACCGTATCCGCCGTATGCACATCGAGCTGCGCGGTCGGCTCATCGACCAGCAGCAGATCGGCGCCCGACGCCACGCCACGCGCCAGCATGAGCCGTTGAGCCTCTCCTCCGGACAGCTCCCGGTATTCGCTGGACGCGCGCTCCGCCAGACCGAACTGGGCAAGCAGCTCGCGCGCGCATGCCTCCGCCTGCGGCACATCCAACCCCCGCGCAAGATAAGGCAGAGTCACATGGTCGATCACGCTTCGGCGCGCCACTCCGATGGGATTTTGGAACACCCAGCTGGTTTTCCCGATGTTCAGCCGCTGAATGGATCCTTCCGACGGCTTCACCCATCCCGCCAATATGGACAACAATGTGCTTTTGCCCGAACCGGAAGGCCCCACCAGCGCGTACACGCGATCGGGCCGCAGGTCAGCATTTAACGAACGGAACAGCCAAGTGTCTCCAGTGAATGTGTGCCCAACATCGCGCAACGTCACCAGTTTTCCCGGCGTCCGCTCATCATCCCCCTTCATCAGAGGACCCGTGGAATCAACGGGATCACTCATCGGCATGGCTTGCCTCCTTGCGGATTCGTGCGCACTTTGCCCAATGCCACTCCGGAATCGACCGTGGCCATTGAGCGCCCCAAACGGGAGCCGATCACGGTGACCGCGACGGGCTTGCCATCGGACACCACGCAGGCCTGTTCATCATGTTGCGCGTAGAAAGCGGTGGGTGGCAGCGACCATACATCGATTGGAGTTTTTAGACGCCATTGCAGGGTGAAGGTCACATCCGACGCGCCGTCCGACGCGCTCCCGGAGGACTCAGCTGTGCCGGCCGCCTGCCGATAGGCGTCGCTGCCCAGCAATGCCGCCAGCGTCGATGAGTCGGTAATCACCGTCGTTTGTTGCGGCATGTCAACCATTCGACCGTCCACGTCAAGCACCCGATCTCCTGCGACCACCTCGTCCTGCGGCATGGTCACGGATACCGATTGCGATTGCGAATCGGTGGTCAACAGTTCGGATTTCACGTCGATTGATGCGCCGATGCCGGCAACGCAGGAACGGATCGTCACGGATTGCCCATCCAACCACACGTAAGCGTCTTTGGCTAGCGTCCACCCGTTGTCCTTGACCAGCCGTGCCGCGCCGACGGTATCGGCGAGCGCATTGTATGCGAGAATCGTGTCCCAGGTCATCGCATCGCCGTCGGGGGCCGCATATCCAAGCCGTCGCAGCTCGGCGTTCAGCGCCGCCACGTCGCGGCCTCGCATACCGGACTGCAGGTCGCGGAACGGCGGAACGGCGGTATGCAACGACAGCAGCGGCACTTCATCCACTGCGATGAAGCTTGTTCCGGAATCGATGGTTTGTCCGGGCGCGCAACCATAGGCGGTGATGGTGCCCGATTTGGGCGAGGCCACGGTGCGCCCCGTTCCGGTATGGACCGTGACGGTGACGTCTCGAGCATCATCGAACCGGCTTTTCGCCGCAGTGATCGAGCCGGAGGCCGTTGAGGATCGCAACGATTGGGGTATGGCCGGTCGGACCAGCAGGAATCCGCATCCGACGCCTGCCGCCAATGCGATGACTACCAACAGTGCGACGACCGACATGGCCAATGGCTGACGTCGTCGCGTCGCCGGCCGCCGCTTTCCATCCGCATCCGTCCGTCGGTTCCGAACATGCGACCATGCTCTGACGGGCGTTTTGCCGCCCGCCATCACAATGCCCCACATTGTTCGATGATGGCCGCTTTGCGTTTGTCGTAGGCGGGATTGTCCTTGAGGGCGTATTTGCCGATCAGGTCATCGAAGCTCGTTCCGCCGGATTCGCCCATCGTCGTCAGCTCGTCGTAGGCGTCGGCGGTCACGGAGTCGTCCACGATGCCGTGTTTTTTCAGGCAGGCCAGTGTCTTGTCGTTCTGCTGGCGCGCGAGTTGGTCGTTATCGACGTTCTCGGGATTCTCCTTGAGGCTCAGATACAGGTCGACGATGTTCTTGTATTGGGTCTCATTCTGGCAGGCTTCGTCAGCGGCATTGGTGGCGGCAATCTCATCTTCGCTCAAGTTGCGCTTGTCAAGCGCGTCGTCTCCGTAGGACGGGCTGATCGACCCACCGGGGTATCGCGCCTCGCCGGTGTCCACTGTGATGCCTTTCGAGGTCAGGCATTGCGCGTAGCTGGAACCGAGCTGGACCAACTCCTCTTCCGTGATTTTGCCGTCCTCGAGAATCTGGGCGGCTTCAGTGCTACCGGAGTTCTTGATTTTTGCGATTTCGTCCCGATACGACGCGTCCGCGGCGTTGGCGTCCGCATCGCCGCTGATGGCGGACGCCTGGCCCCGTGACGACTGCTCTTGCTTCCGATCTCCTGCCGTGCCGCACGCGCCCAACGATATGCTCAAAGCAAGAACCGTCAGCATTGTCACGATTCGCCGTGGCCGTTGCATCCCGTGGCTTTGATATGTTCCATGCGTCATCGCAGTCCCCCGATCATGAACATCCGGTCATGCCAGACCATCCATCCTGTTGGTTACATGGTTAGTTACATAACTAACTAACCATGTAACCAACAATATCGACCGACACGCAATCGGTCAAATCGTTATAGAAAAGAGACGCACCACGAATATGCGAGACGGTATGGCGCGCACGGATGAGGCATGCGGAGCGACACCTACAGCGAGGCGGCCTGCACCAATCGCTTGGTGTACTCGTCCTGCGGATGGCCCAGCACCTGGTCCGTCGGGCCGACTTCGACCGCGCGCCCGTCGTGCAGGACCAGAATGCGGTCCGCGATGTGCTGCACCACGCCCAGATCGTGGGACACCATGATGATCGCCATATCGGGCTGCGATTCGCGAATCGCGGCGAACGCGTCGAGGATGCGCACCCGCGCGGCCACGTCGATGGCGCTCATCGGCTCGTCGGCGAGCAGCACCTTCGGCTTGTCCACGATGGCGCGGGCGATCGCGGCGCGCTGCGCCTGCCCTCCGGACAGGTCGACAGGGAAACGGTTGGCGAACGTTCCCGGATCGAGGCTCACCATTTCCAGCACTTCGGTCACACGTTCCGCGACGCGTTCCCGTGGCCAATCCGGATGATGCATTCGCAATGGCTCGCCTATGGATCGGCCGATGCGCCATCGCGGATCCAACGAATCGAACGGGCTTTGGAACACCAATCCGGACTGCAGGCGCAGACTGTGCGCCACGTCGCCACGGACCGGCTCGCCGCAGTATTCGACGCTGCCGCCGCCCGCGGATTCGAGCCCCAGCAGCACGCGGGTCAGCGTGGTCTTGCCCGACCCGGAGCCGCCGATCACGGCGAGGCACTCCTCCGCCCGTACATCCGCATCCACACCGAACAGCACCTGACGGCGGTCATGTTTCGCGCCATACCATTTGTCGAGGCCGCGGCCGCGCAGCACCATTCCTTCGTTCACGTCAGTCATGGTCCGCCTCCTTTTGCGCGGGATTCCGCACGGATTCCCGCCCGGCATCCTGCCCTGCGTGCAACGACAACGCGCGGGCCGACCGGACCAGCCTGCGTCCCGCGTCGGTGCGCGGTTGGTCCAGAAGCGCGTCCGTATCGCCGGATTCCGCGATCCGCCCGCATTCAAGCACATAACAGCGTGTGGTGGCCCTGTTCAGCACCGCGAAATCGTGCGTGATGAACAGCATCGACGCGCCCGACTCGTCCACCAGCGACGTGAGCAGGTCCACGATCTGCCGTTGCGTGATCGAATCCAACGCGGTGGTCGGCTCGTCGGCGATGATCAGCCGCGGCGAAGTGACAAGCGCCGTGGCGATGCCGACACGCTGCCGTTGGCCGCCCGACAGTTCATGCGGGTATTTCACCAGCACGTCCTCGCCGAGGCCGACCTTGGCAAGCACCGCTGTGACGCGTTCCGACCGTTCGGCGAGCGACAGATCGTAATGCAGGTACAGCGGAAGACCGACCTGCTGCGCCACGGTCATCACCGGATTCAACGCGGCGGACGGATTCTGGAACACCAAGCCCACGTACCGTCCGCGCAGGTCGGCGACCGCTGCGTCCGACGCGCCGACAATCTGCGTACCACCCAATTCGACGCTGCCCGTCACCTGTGCGGTAGCCGGCAGCAGACCCATCATGGCGCGGGCGATCATCGATTTGCCGGAACCGGACGAGCCGACCAAGCCGACACGTTCGCCGTCGGCGATGTCCAAATCGACATCATCGACGATCGGCTTGCCGTTGATGGCGATGTTCAGATGACGTATGACGGCGCTCATGCGGCCTCCCTCAACGCGGGATTGGTTAGCGGATCGAGCGCGTCGCGCAACGCGTCGCCGAACAGGTTCAACGCGACCACCACCATGGTGACGACCAGGCCGGGCCATAGAACGGCCATGGGATAGACGCTGATGAATTTCACGGACGTGGACAGCGAATGCCCCCAACTGGGCACGCCGGCTCCGACGCCGACGCCCAGATACGTGAGTCCCGCCTCCGCCAGCAGCGAGGTGCCGGCGCTCATGGACAACTGCACGCACAATACCGGCAGCGTGTTCGGCACGATATGCGTGAAGAACACGCGCACGGAGCTTGCCCCCGACCATAATGCCGATTCGACGTATGCCGAACGTGCGGCGAGCAGTGCGGAGGGCCGTAGGATGCGTGCCAGGTTCAGCCCGTACGCGCAACCGCAGGCGGCGATGACCACCGCGACGGACGCGCCGAACGGCACGGAAAGAATCAATGCGATAAGCACCGTCGGAATGGAGATCAGCGCGTCGACCACCACCACCGATGTGGACGCGAGCGCACCGGAACGCGATACCATGGCGGCGACCAGCAGCAGTCCGATCGCGGCGGCGACGATGACGGTGAGCACGGCGATCATGAGATTCGTGCGGGAGCCGGCCATCAGCCAGCTCAGCACGTCGGCACCGGTGCCGTCGGTGCCCAACGGGTGCGCTGCGGACGGGGAGGCCCACGCGTTGAATCCGTTGGTGTTGAGCAGCGAATACGGCGTCCATACGAGGGACAGGGCGGATACGAGCAGCCATGCTCCGATGACGATCAGCGCGTATTTGCCGCCGGCCTTGGCCCAGATGGTCGAAAGCACGGTTTTTATGGTGGCAGTGGATGTCACGTCGGTGACGGATCGCATGGGTCTCGACGTAGTTTGCGCGGACGACGCCGGTTGCGAGGATGGTGCGGGTTTCGATGCGTTCATGCTTCCGCCTTTCCCGAAACGATGCCGGAATGTTTCAACCGCGGGTCGAGCGCGCGGTGCGTCAGATCGACCACGAGACCCAGCAGCAGGAAGAACGCGGCCAGCAGGAACAGTTCGCTTTGCACTGCGATCAGGTCGCGGTTGCCGACGTCGGTGACCAGCATGGCGCCAAGACCCGGCAGGGCGAACAGGTTTTCCACCACCATCACGCCGGTGATCATTTGCGCGAAGGTCAGGCCGACCACCGACACCAGTTGCGCAGTGGCCAGACGCAACGCCACGCGCAATACCGCCTGTTTGCGGGTCATGCCGCAGGCCATGGCCATGTCCACCGCCTGCGATGAGGCCATATCCCCCACTGCGGCACGCGTGTAGCGCATGATGGACGCGCCGGCTGTGATGCCGGTGGTGAGCGCCGGCATCAGCAGACAGGACAGGGCCTTTCCCGGCGTGGCCCAGCCGGTGTCGGGGAAGCCTTGCGCGGGCAGCAATCCCAACAGTCCCGTGCCACGGGAGAACAGCAGGATCAGCAGTAGGCCGCCCCACAATGCGGGCACCGCGCCGCCCACGATCGCAATGCCGTGAAACAGGCCGCGCAGCCGCGGATTGCGAGTCAGGACGGCCGCGCAGCCAAGCGGCAGGCCGATCGCCAGCGCGATCAGCAGGCTCAGCACAATCAGAGGGAACGTTACGGCGGCGCGCATGGCGATCTGCCGCGCGACCGGCCGTCCGCCGACTGTGGACACGCCGAGGTCGCCATGCAGCAGGCCCGCCATCCAATCGCCATATTGTGCGACGAGCGGCTTGTCCAAGCCGAATTCGGCGCGCAGCGACGCAATGCGTTCGGGGGTGGCGTTCGTGCCGGCGATGACCGCGGCGACGTCTCCCGGCAATACGCGCAGCATCACGAACACCAGCGCGGACAGGCCCACCAAAGCCGCTACGAACAGCGCCAGCCGCTTTCCCACGAATCGCATGGAAATACCGTTCCCTTACTTATTCTTGGAGATCTGCCACAACGGCAGCACCGTCTGGCTGAGCTTGCTGGGGAAGCCCTGCACGTGCTTGTCGACGGCCACCGTCACGCGGTAGCCGAACAGCCAGTCCGCCGGCGCGTCCTCGCTTACGGCCTTCGCCGCCTGCTTCAGGTATTTCGCGCTGTCGGCCTCGTCGGTGGCTTCCAAAGCCTTGGCATACCATTCCCGCGCCTGCTTGCCGTCGTAATGGTAGTAGTAGTCCGGCGTGGTCCACTTGTAGAAGTCATGGCTTTCGGCATGGTCCACCAGCGAAAGCTCATAGTTGCCGTTGGCGTGCACGTCCTGAAGCCATGTGGAGAATTCCACATAGTCGATCTTCAAATCGATGCCGATTTTGGCGAGCTGGCTCTTGAGCTGGTCGCCCAGTTCGGTGCCGTACGTGTTGGCGTAGGTGAGGGTGAGCCGCAACGGCTTGTCGGTGGTATAACCGGCTTCCTTCATAAGTTCCTTGGCCTTGTCCACGTTGTACGGGTACAGGCCGGTCAGGTCCTCGTAACCGGGGTCGACGGACGGGATCGGACCGCCGAGCGCGTAGTCGACGTTGCCTCGGGAGGCGATGATCTCCTTGTGGTTGATGGCGTAGCGGATGGCCTGGCGGACGCGCTTGTCCTTGAGTTTGGCGTTCGTGCAGTTGAAGGCGAGGACGAACTTGTCGCTGCCGTCGGCCGCGGACACCGTGTATGTGCTGGCATCCAATGATTTGGCGAGCGTGGCGTTCACCGGGGAAAGCACGTCGACGTCACCGCTTTTCAGCGCGTTGACGGCTGCGTTGTCGTCGGTGAGGAAGCGGATCACCACGTTCTGGGTGGCGGGCTTGTGCGCGGTTCCCCAATATTTCGCATTGGCTTTGAGCACCATTTTGCTGGCCGAGTCGAAGGATTCGACGGTATACGGGCCGGAGCCGACCGCTTCGGTTTTCGCGTTGTATTTGGCGTTTTTGTCGAACACGAGGCCCGGACGTCCGGTCAGATACCACAGCAGGTTGGAGTCGGGGGTGGAAAGGGTGAGCTTGACCGTGTTGGCGTCCACCGCTTCGGCCTTGTCGAGGCTGGCCACCTGGTTGGCGTTGTAGTACTGCTTCTCCTTGAGCTGGTTGATGGACCAGGCCACGTCGTCAGCGTCGAGCTTGTCGCCGTTGGAGAAGGTCATGTTCTGGTTGAGATGGAAGGTGTAGGTCTTGCCGTCCTTGGAAATGTCCCAGGATTTCGCGAGGCCCGGCTGCACTTTGTTGTCGGAGTCGCGCGACAGCAGCGCTTCGTAGACGTTGCCGATCAGCACCTGTTCGATGGCCGATCCGGACTGGTGGCGGATGTCGAGGCTGACCGGGGCGAGTTTGAGCCCGATGGTGACGGTGTCGGCTTTAGTTACGCCGGAAGTGTTCGCGTCATCGTTTTTGCCGCGCGTCACTGCAATGGCGACGATCACCGCGACGGCGGCGATGATGGCGATCAACGCGATAAGCCACTTCTTCGGGCCTTGCGATTTCGCGCCGTTCGACGATTTCGCACGCGCGTTCAACGTGGCGTCGGTGCTTGCCGTGGACTGCGGCTGCTGTTCGTTCTCCTGTTTGGTTGCGTCGGCTTCGCCGTGCGCACCGGTAGGTGACGACATGGGATTTCTCCTCTTCGTATTTTCGATTATGTGTTGTGATTGCGGTTGACCGCCTGCGTGAGGTCGATCACCACGGCCTGATTCTACCGTCCGCCATACCCGCGGCCCGTTCGGATTCGCCCGCAAAGCGCGCGGAGGCTTCGGCCCGGTTATATACTTGACGCAGTCGCGGCAGGTCACAACGAGAAGGACGGTTGATCCATGGCGCATATTCTTTTGGGGGTCACCGGCAGCATCGCCGCGTTCAAGGCCTGCCATCTCGCCTCCGATTGGAGCAAGCAGGGGCATGAGGTGCGTGTGGTGATGACCGCCGCCGCACAGGAGTTCGTCACTCCCCTGACGTTCAGTTCCCTCACCCACACGCCGACACGCACGTCCATGTTCGCCGCCGGACATCGTCCCGGCGCTACGGCCGACGTGGCACCCGGACCGGACGGTCCGCTGCAGATCAGCCACGTGGCCGACGCGAAGTGGGCGAATCTGCTGGCAGTCGCTCCGGCGAGCGCCGATATCATCGCGAAAATCGCCTGCGGCATCGCCGATGACCAGCTGACCAGCACCATACTCGCGTACGACAAGGGACCGAAGATCCTGTGCCCCGCCATGAACGTGCATATGTATGAAAACGCCGTGACGCAACGCAATCTCAATACCTGCCGTGAGCTCGGTTGGACGATTGTGGAGCCGGAAAGCGGCATGCTGGCCTGCGGCGACGCCGGCAAGGGACGTATGGAGGAGCCGGCACGCATCGAAACGGCGGTGAAAGCGCTGCTGCTTGCGAATCGTCCGGACGGCGAGCTGCCGCTTAAGGGACTTGCCGTGCTCGTCACCGCCGGCCCGACGCAGGAGCCGCTTGATCCGGTGCGGTTCCTCACCAACCATTCCACCGGCAAGATGGGGTATGCCTTGGCCGAACAGGCACGCGATCTGGGCGCGCAGGTGACGCTTGTGTCCGGTCCGGTGGCGTTGGACGCCCCGTATGGCGTGGATGTGGTCGATGTCACGACCGCACGGGATATGTTCGATGTGGTGACGAGCCGTTTCTCGGACACGGACATCACCGTCATGGCCGCGGCCGTCGGCGATTTCCGTCCGGTCGAGCAGGCCCGGGACAAGATCAAGAAGAACGGGCGCATCGGCATCGAGCTCGAGCTCACGTCGAATCCGGATATTCTGGCTTGGGCCGGCGAGCATAAGCGGCCGGACCAGACATTGTGCGGATTCGCCATGGAGACGCGCGACCTTGAGGCCAACGCGGCGAAGAAGCTTAACGGCAAGCATTGCGACATGCTGGTGGCCAACAATCTGCGCACCCCCGGCGCCGGTTTCGCAGCGGACACGAACGTGGTGACGGTGCTGACGCCGGGCGAAACCGCAGACAGGCCAAGCATCGAACGGTGGAGCAAGATGGGCAAGGACGCACTTGCGAAACGTATTCTTGTCAAGCTCGCAGCCATGCGTGCGGACGGCGAACGGCGCTAACCGCAGCATTTTCGAATCGCAATAACCGTATCAATCGCAATAATCGCAATATTTCAACGGAACTTCCGCAAAACGCGAAGGAGAACGCAACATGCTTCTGATGGCTGTGGATATCGGCAACACGAACGTCGTGATCGGTTTCATCGACGATGGGCGCATCGCGGGCACGTACCGCATCACCACGAAGGCGAACCACACGTCCGACGAATACGGGCTGATGATCACGCAGTTCCTGGCTTTGAGCGGCTACAAGCCGGCGGATGTCGATGATGTGATCATTTCGTCCGTGGTGCCGAAGGTCATGCATTCGTTCCGTGCGAGCATCGTGAAGTTCCTCGACATCGATCCGATGATCGTGGGACCGGGCATCAAAACGGGACTCAACATCCGCATGGACAATCCGCAGAACATGGGCGCGGACTGCATCGCCGACTGCGCGGGCGCGTATTACGAGTATGGCGGGCCGATTCTGGTGGCTGATTTCGGCACGGCCACCACGTTCAACTACGTCACCGCGGACGCGTCGGTGATTTCCGGACTGATCACCACCGGTATCCGCACCGCCGCGGCCGCACTGTGGGAAGGGACGGCGCAGCTGCCGGAAGTGGAGATCACCCGTCCGAAGTCGATTCTGGCGAAGTCCACGAAACCGGCCATGCAGGCGGGCCTGTACTACAACTTCCTCGGCGGCATCGAACGCACGATCGCGCAGTTCCATAAGGAGATCGACGAGGATTTCCGTGTGGTGGCGACGGGCGGATTGAGCCGCGTGTTCGCCGACGACACGAACATGATCGACATTTACGATCCGGACCTGATTTTCAAGGGCATGCGGCACATCTACGACCGCAACGTCCGCTGATTCAAGAGCCAGCGACGGGAACCGGCGATCATAGCCCGGCAATCTGAAAACCGACGGCCTGCGGATAATGCGCTATCCGCAGGCCGCAATCGATTAAACCAATTACACAGACGCTATTGGATGGTGAAGCCCTGGTTGGCTCCGTATTCTTTCAGGTCCTTCTGCCATAGGGCTATGCCGCCCTTAAGTTTGATGCGGTCGGACGATTCGGTGTTCTTCAACGCATCGCCGATGTTGGAGGTGTCGGAGACCTGACCGCCTGCGGCGATGATGTTGAGCCTGTTCTGCTCTTTGCGCAGCAGGCTCGACCATTTGTAGGCCTTGCCCACCGTGGACCGGAAGTCGCTGCGCGCATACACTTCGAACGGCAGATACTGGTATCCGGTCGACACGTTCTCCGCGGCCTGGGACAGCACGCGGTTGTATTCCTGCCCGCCGAAATAGGGCACTTCGATGCCACGGTCGTCGGTCACCGTGGTCTTGCTGAGGAATTTCGAGTCGGATAGGGTGTTTTTGTCGGCTGGGAACGCGCCGCCATCCACGCGGGTTGTGATGCCTTTGGCATTGTGGCAGGCGTATTCGATGAAACGGTATGAGGCTTCGGGTTTGCGGGAACGTTGCAGCACGGCAAGGGCCGAACCGCCGTTTTCCGATGTGGTGGCCTTGCCGTCGGGCGTCGGCATCTGGGCCACGCGCCACAGGCCGGCCGCGCCGGGAATGTCGGACATGAGCAGCGAAGGCAGCCATGCGCCGGAGAACAGCGAGGCGACTTTGCCTTGTCCCACGGCCGATTTCCATCGATCCGACCATGACGTGAGGTTTGTTGCCACCAAACCCTCATCGATCATCTTCTGCCAGAATTCGGTGAATTCGCGGGTGCCTTTATCTTCGGTGAGTCTGATGGTCACGTTCTTGCCATCGTTGGACGTGGAGAACGGGCGTCCGCCGGCGAGCCAGATCATCGTGTCGTAGAAGCTGGCGTCGCCGGAATCGGCGGTGATGTACACGCCGATTTTCTTGAGTTTTTTGGCGGCCTCGTAGTAGTCGTCCCATGTGCGGATCTTGGACGCGTCCACGCCAACCTGTTCGAACACGCTGTTGTTATAGAAGAAGGCCATCGGGCCGGAGTCCATGGGAAGCCCGTACACCCGTCCGTTGAGCTGCACCGACGCCCAGGTGCCGGGCGTGTAGAAATCGGCATAGCCTTCGGTTCTGCCGGTGATGGGCACGAGCTGGCTGCTGACCGCGTACTGGCGCAATGCGTAATATTCCAGCTGCACCACGTCGGGAATGCCGTAACCGTCTTGGATGGCGTTGTTGAGTTTGTCGTAACCGCTGGTGTTCTTCCAAACCACGTGGATGTCGGGATTGTCTTTTTCGAAGCCGGCGATGACCTGTTTCATGCTCGGCTCCCACGACCATACGGTGATCTGTGTGCGTGTGTCCGTATTGGCCCCGCATGCGGCGGCGCTGGCCGCCATGACGCCCGCGCAGCAGATGGCGATGAGCTGCTTCACCAGTTTCGCCGATTTCAGCACCACGCCCACGGACCTCCGTTTTGTATTTCGCCTGCGATTACCACCATAAGATTATACGGGTCATGCGGAAGCCACGCACAAGCCTGGAAAGACTCCCCATATCCACCCAAATACGCCGAATGCGGAAGAACCGCTCCGGAAGCGAACTTCCAAAGCGGTTCCCTGCGATATCGCATCGGCGGCTAAGCCGGTACGCAATCAAGCTTCGATGCCGAGCTTGGCGCGTTCCTTCTTGGAATACATGAAGGCCGGCAGCTGACGGCCCTGCTTGAGCCAGGCATGGTATTCGGCGGTGGCCGCGAACTCCACATCGGACGCGGAGTTCAGGCAGGTTTCCACGGAATCCTGGATGACGCCGATGATGAAGCCGACGCCCACCACCTGCATGGCGATGTCGTTGCTGATGCCGAACAGCGAGCAGGCCATCGGGATGAGCAGCAGCGAGCCGCCTGCCACGCCGGACGCGCCGCATGCGCCGAGCGCGGAGACCACGGACAGCAGGATGGCCGCCGGCAGGGAGATCTGGATGCCGAGCGTGTTGGCGGCAGCCATGGCCATGATGGTGATGGTGATGGCCGCGCCGTTCATGTTGATGGTGGCGCCCAGCGGAATGGACACGGAGTACATGTCCTTGTCAAGCCCGAGCTTCTCGCACAGCTGCATGTTGACGGGGATGTTCGCAGCGGAGGAGCGGGTGAAGAACGCGGTCAGGCCGGATTCCTTGAAGCAGCGGTAGACCAGCGGGTACGGGTTGCGGCGCAGGAAGATGAAGATGACGAGCGGGCCGAACACGAGCACCATGAGCAGCATGGTGCCGACGAGCAGGAGCAGCAGGCTGCCGTACTTGGTGAATGCGGACAGGCCGTTGTCGGCCACGTTGGTGAACACGAGGCCCATGATGCCGAACGGGGCGAGGTTGATGACCCAGCGGATCACCTGGGACACGGCGTCGGCCACGTTGGCCATGAACGCTTTGGAGCTTTCGTTGGCGATGGACTTCATGGCGAGTCCGAACAGGCAGGCCCACATCAGGATGCAGATGTAGTTGCCATCGATGATGGCCTGGATCGGATTGGCCACGATGTTGGTCAGCAGCGTCTGGATGACTTCGGAAAGGCCTTGCGGCACCACGTCGGCTTTGGCGGCCTTGCCCAAGGACAGGGTCTGCGGGAATAGACGGGATGTCAGCACGGCCACGACCGCTGCCAGGAACGTGGTGAACAGGTACAGGAACAGCACGGTGCCGAAACGGCGGTCGAGTTTCGACGTGCCCTGCGCAAGGGCGCTGGCCACCAGTACGAACACCAGAATCGGTGCCACGGCCTTCAACGCGGCCACGAACAGGGTGCCGAATTCGCCGATCCAGGTCACGTGGGGCATGGTCAATGCCAGCACGGTGCCGATGATCAGGCCGACGATGATACGGACGATCAGCGATGCGCCGTTGTAGATGTCGGCGACGCCGCGGACGGCTTTCGAGATTTTACCCATGGTTCTCTCTTACTCTCGTGATGCCGGAAACGCTCCGGCAAGTCAACAGAACGCCATGATAATCGGGCGTGTCGGACGAGATAGGGGAATGTCCAAAATCGTGGGTTTCTATAAGCCCGCGCCCAACGGCACGTGCGATACGAATCGACGTGGCTCGCCGTTGAGCGGGTCATCGAATCGCAGTTCGCGCGCCACCAATTCCAAGGGTTGCGAGAAGTCGTCGTACGCGCGCTGCACGATGTCCGGGTAGAAATCGTCGCCCAATATCGCCAGTCCGAGCGAATTCATATGCACGCGCAACTGGTGCGTCTTGCCGGTTTTCGGATGCAGCGTGTAATTCACGTACGGTCTGCCGGCAACGAAGCGGATGCCGCTTCCCCGTTCGATCAGCGTTTCCGCGTTGGGCACGTCGGCGCTTTCGTACGCCTGCAATCGTCCGCGATCCTTGTTGATATGCGACCTGCGTACCAGCGGAAACGGCAGGTGCCGGTCGATGCGCACCGCCGTTCCATATCGCGGCCGCTGCGTCGGGGCGAGCGGTGCCAGGCATTCGTAGGTTTTGACGGTTTTGCGATTTTGGAACAGCATCTGGTACGCGCCTCGCGCAGACGGATTACGTACGAACACGACGACGCCTGCGGTCAGTCGGTCCAAACGGTGCGCCGGCGTGATGTTCGGCTCGTCGTACCGCTCGCACAACCGGACCAGCGCGGTTTCGCGATACCACATGCCGCGTGGCGTGGTGGCGAGGAAATGCGGCTTGTCGATGACGATGATGTTCTCGTCCTCGTACAGAACCTCATATTCGAAGGGAATATGAGGTTCCTCGAGCACGTACCGGTGCCTGCGTTCGTTACTCAACGGTGACGGACTTGGCGAGATTGCGCGGCTTGTCGACGTCGTAGTTCTTGAGCTTGGCCATGTCCATGGCGAACAGCTGCAGCGGCACCACGTCCACCAGCGGGCTCATCAGCGTCGGGCATGCGGGACGCCAGAAGACCACGTCGGCGTAACGTTCCACGTCCGGATCGTGTTCCTCGGCCACGGCGATGATGTAGGCGCCACGGGCCTTGACCTCTTCGATGCCGGAGATGACTTTGGAGTGCAGCACGTTGCGGCCGCGCGCCGGCGGCACGATGAACACGACCGGCTCGCCCTCGTCGACCAGCGCGATCGGACCATGCTTGAGCTCTCCCGCGGCGAAGCCCTCGGTGAAGGTGTAGGCGATCTCCTTGAGCTTCAACGCGCCTTCCATGGCCACCGGATAGCCCACATGGCGGCCGAGGAACAGGAACGATTTCGCATCCACCATCTGTTCGGCGGCTTCCTGCACGGTCTTGGTCTGGGTGTCGAGAATCCACTGGATCTTGCGGGGCATGTCCTTCAGAGATTCCAAAGTCTGGGCAATTTCGTCTCGATACATGGCACCCTTGACTTGGGCCAGATACAGGCCGAGCACGTATGCGGCGGTGATCTGCGCCACGAACGCCTTGGTGGAGGCGACCGCCACTTCCGGACCGGCGTGGGTGTAGAGCACCGCGTCGGATTCGCGTGGGATGGACGCGCCCTGCGTGTTGCAGATGGCCAATACCTTGGAGCCCTGTTCACGCGCGTGGCGCAACGCCATCAGCGTGTCCATGGTCTCGCCGGACTGCGAAATGGCCACCACCAACGTTCGGGGGGTGAGGATCGGGTCACGGTAGCGGAATTCGTGGGCGAGTTCCACTTCTACCGGAATGCGCACCCAATGCTCGATGGCGTATTTGGCCACCATGCCCGCATACGCGGCCGTGCCGCAGGCGATGACGATGATCTTGTCGATGGCTTTGAAATCATGCTCGTCGATGCGCACCTCATCGAGGTTGATGCTGCCGTTCTCGTCGAGACGCCCCAGCAGAGTGCGCTGCACGGCGGCCGGATCCTCATGGATCTCCTTGTCCATGAAGGAGTCCCAACCGCCTTTCTCGGCGGCTGAAGCATCCCAATCCACAGTGTAGGTCTTCGGACGTTCCACAACATTACCCATGAAATCGGAGACGACCACCTTGTCGGCGGACACCATCACCGCCTGGTCCTGATCGATTTCCATGGCATTCTTGGTGTAAGCCACGAACGCGGCCACGTCGGAACCAAGGAAATTCTCTCCATCGCCAAGTCCCACCACAAGCGGCGAATCATGGCGCGCGCCTACCACGATGTCCGGCTGACGCACATCAGTGGCGAGGATGGTGAACGCGCCTTCCAGCATGCGCGCGAGACGACGGACCGCCTTGAACAGGTCAGGCTTACCGGTTTCCTCGATAATTTTGTCGCTGATCTTACCCAACAGCTTCGCAGCGACCTCCGTATCTGTTTCGGAGACGAAACGATAACCTTCCGTCTGCAGGTCGAGTCGCAGCTGGGACGCGTTTTCGATGATGCCGTTGTGAATGATGGCGACTTTGCCGTCACGGGAGGTATGCGGATGCGCATTGGTATCATTCGGCACGCCGTTAGTGGCCCAGCGGGTGTGTCCGATGCCCACGGTGGCTTCCGGCATCGGAGCGCGTTCGATGTCCTGCACTAGATTGGCAAGACGACCGGCCTTCTTGCGGACGGCCACACGCTCCATACCCGGTGCGGTCAACGCCACACCGGCCGAATCATATCCGCGGTATTCCAATCGCTGAAGACCCTGGAGGCAGACCTCCAAAGGCTTGCCGCACGCGGTATGAACATTTCCTGCATATCCTACAATTCCACACATAGCTCACCAGTGTATCGGACGGATATGTCACCTGCTCACGGCAAAAACCACTTTCACACAACCCGCCAGCGGGAGAACGGTGGTGCAAGACTTCAGGCTTCGGTTTGGCACGCAATGTACTGTTTCGCCTTTTCAGCATCATACCCGGGTACTGATTCATCGAAATACTTGCCGAACACGTCCCTGTCCTTGTTCTCGTCGCTGACGATCGCCTTGTAATCCTCCACGGTCATGGATTGCTCGGCGAGCCCGTATTGCTTCAGGCACTTGAGCAACGGCACCACGGGATCCTCGTTCTTGGGGTTGCTGTTCATGTCGCTGCGCAGCATATTCATATCCGTGAAATCATTGTCCGCATCGCATTGCTTGACAATGGCATCACCGTCGGCCTCGCTCATCCCCGACGGATACGAGGTTGACATGCCGCCTTGTGAATCGACGGTGACTTCGACATTTTGCTGTTGCGCGCAATCGCTGAAATGCTGGCTGAGTTCAAGGAACTCCTGGTCGGTGATCTTGCTGTCTTTGAGTATCTTTTTGGTCAAGGATTGGTGTGCGTTGTCGTAGGTGCGCTTGATCTGCTGCGCGTATGGCCCGGTGAACACCGTGCCGTCCTGGGCCGTGGCGCTGCTTGATGCGCCGGTAGCGGTACCGGCGGACGGATCGGTATGCGCCGCTCCCCCACAACCGGACAGCAATGTCAGGCAGCATACCGCCACACACACGAAGGTCGTCACACCGGTGTGACGATGCCGCGCGATATTCGAAGTTCCCATGTGCTCTTCTCCTTGCGGATCCTTGTCTCTTCCATTCAGCCGGCCCGCGGTAGTGGGTGCGTGCCGCGCTAGTCACGGCACACACCCACTACCGACGCCGGGGTTTCAGTCCGACAGATGGGTGTCATCTGGGTGCTCATGCCGGTACACGTAATGCGACAGGTCACTGAGCTTGTACCCGTCGTAGCGTTCCATGCATTCCTTTGCGACCCTGTTGTCCTTCTGCGCGTTCGCCCCCGTGTACGGGACCGGTGTCAGCGCACCGTCGGTCAGATCGAAGGTGGGGAAATCGTCTTCGCTTTGAGCCTGTGCGCAGATACAATCCATGACTTTACTTTCCAACGCTGCGATGTCCTTCTCGCTGATTTTGCCGTCTTTGATGAGGTTCCGGGCGAAACCAGTCTGAAGATTGTCGTACATGTCCGCGAACCTGCGGGCGTAGGCGCCTGTGAACACGGTCCCGTCTTCGGCTTTCGCGGTGGTTTGCGACGGGCTCGGAACCGCGTCCTGACGCCCCGTACCGCACGCGACGCATGCCAGACATGCAACAATGATGCCGAAAATCGACACTATGCAGCGAACACGGACGACAATATCAGTCAGCATCGGTTGCCAATCACTTGTACACACGCCAATTCGCCGTGTAGAACTTCAGCGGTTGCCCGTGCGCGTTTGCGTATGACTTTTGATATGTTGGAGCCCACTTGCCGTAAGCTTTCTTCAGCGTTCCATCGTTTAATGAGTACGTCAGCACATGCTGCGAATACACCCCCTGTGCTGTAGCCATGGAATATGTCCAGTACACTACCCCGCGATTCCATACATCTTTTGCGTTCGCAGTACCTGCAAGCCCGGTAGCGAGCAACAACGACGCAGTAACCGCCGCCAATGCCGTTTTAGCTTTTTTCTTCATTGTGGATACTCCTTCTTGTATCTAGGTGACGCCCCGTTGACGCCATGCTTGCATTGTTTCGCGCTTGAGCAGACGATGCAAATCCTTGTCGTTAAAATTGCTACAAGGCCCAGGTTGTTGGTTATCGGTTCTTGAAATACCGGAACAAGTCACGTTCACGGGTGATCAGCATCGCCATCGAGGCTCCGGCAAGTACGCCGACGAGTGCCGCCGCCGGAATCCTGGCGAGAATGCCGACAAGCGTCGTCGGCGAGATGATGACGCCTGTTTCCATATGGGTCAACGCCCACACGGTCAACGGTGTTGTCACGATTATCGCCGAGCAGCACCACATCAATGTTTCAAGCAACATTTGCAGCCAGAGCGCGATTTTCGGCTCCCCGCAATGCATGGCTGACGCCAGTTCGAGCCGCCGAGCACGCACCGCGGCATATCCTGCGAACAACGCGGCGACGAACATCACAACGGGAGCGAGCGCGCTTTGCCTCCCCCGGAATGTCTTGACGGCATCGAGCTGCGTGCCTTGCGTGCTGTTGAGCTGGCTGATTGTAGGCTGCTGCGAGGCGTCCGATGGCCACGAGGATACCGTGGATTGGAGCAATGACTGCATGGCGTCAGGCACCGGCCAGGCCTTGACCAGGCATTGGTCGAAATCGTCTGCAGCTGCGGGAACCTGGCTAAGCGCCACATAGTCGTAGCTGGTTGATCTGCCGTCATCCGGGTATTGGAACACCCCGGCGACGCGCACCTTGCCGCCGGCACGCAATGCGAGCCGGTCCCCCGCCCGAGCGTGCACAGACCGGGCGGCCTGCGAAGACAGCCAGATGCCGTCGTAGTCCCGTACAGTCAACGTCGCCCCATCGGACCGTGTCGAGGAGGCGAAGACGCCAAGTGCCCCCGTGGTGGCATCGAGCGAGGGGATGCCCGCAGATGGCAGGACGGCGGATGTGACCTTGTCGTTCTTCGACCGTAACGCGCCGGATGCGAGCACCCCGTCCACACTGGACAACCGTTCGCATGCTTCACCGCTGATTCCGCCTTTGAACTCGATGACGTACGTCGACGCGCCCGATGCGATATATCGGTCAACCTGCTGCGCTATTGACCGAATGCTGAACAGGTCGGCAGCAGACAACCCGCCGACCAACGCGGCGAGAATCAACATAAGCATGAACGCATGCGAGGTTCCGGACACGATATCCCGCCATGCTTCGTCCACGACACCACGCAGACGCATACGCCCTGTCTCAGCCGTATCCCGGTCAATGGCAGGCGCAACGGTATCTTGTTCCCGGCTCACTGGTAGTCCCTCAAATCGATGATGTCCGTGCACGCGTCGCGGGTGCGCGGATCATGTGTGGCGACCACGACAATCGCCCCTGATATCGACAACCCGTGCAAGGTTCGGTTCACGCTCGCCGCAGTCGCCAAATCAAGTTGTGCTGTCGGCTCATCCACAAGAAGCAGTCCCGCGTGGGAGGCGACCGCGCGCGCAAGCATCAGCCGCTGAGCTTCGCCACCGGACAGGTCACGGAACTGTTTGGCGGCAAGATGGTCAAGCCCGAACACGCGTAACAGTGACAAAGCGTGCTCTTCGGCTTCGTTCCTGCGGTCCCCGCGAGAAATATAGGGCAGTGCCACATGGTCGATGACTTTCCTACGCGCTACTCCATGAGGATTCTGCAATACCCAGCACACCCGACCGCATGAGACGCGTATGACCTTGCCCTGCGCTGGCTGCTGCCAGCCTGCGACAATGGACAATAGCGTGGATTTGCCCGAACCAGAAGGACCAACCAACGCATAGACGCGCCGGGGATACAGCGTCATGGTGATATGTCTGAACAGCCAGTCGTCCCCGTCGAAACTGTGCCCGACATCGTCAAGCTGGACATGGGCAGACCGCTCATCACAGGAATCGTCCTGAACCGTACTGGTTCCCGCCAATCCTGCAACCGCGGGTCGTATGGACTCGAGCTGGTCTTGCACGCTCATCGGCACGCCTTGCCCGTGCTGGCGGGAACATTGACGGAAGTCAAGGATGCGCCGGATTCCACGCTGACCATCGATTTGCCAAGCTGGGAGGCGACCACATGGACGGCGACCGGCTTGCCGCGCGAAACCACGCATGCCGAATCCGCAGAGACGTCATACATCGCCGCCGGCGGCACCGAGACCACGTTCAGCGTTTTGGCGAGCTTCCAGCGGTACGTAACGTTGATGGTGTTCGAAGCAGTGTCTTGTCCCGTGTCGCTCTGAGATCCTGCGGTATCGGAGGCCTGCCCGGAGGCTGACGGCTGTTGAGCGGCACGGTATTCGTTGCTCGCACCGATGGCGGAGAGCAGGGAGGCGTCGGTGCTGTCCGCTGTCCGATCGGTGATGGTGAACGTCGCTCCATTGACTTCCATGACCCGATCACCTCGCAACATCGAGGAGTCATTGCGCCGGAACGTCGCACGAACCGGTTGGCTGGTAGTCGTCAGCACATCGGCTCCCTGCTCGACATGCCCGCCATATCGGGCCTGGCACTCCTTGACAGTCACCTTCTGTTGGGGCAACCATGCAAACAACGACGTATCGATGCTCCACTGGCGCTCCTGCGTGGCGCTCTGCGTCCCAGCGTGTGCGGCAAGTACATTGAAGGCTTTCACTGTATCCCACGTCATCACGTCCGAATCCGGGGCCGTATATCCGAGCCGTCTGAGCTCCGCATTGAGCGCCGCGATATCGCCGCCCTTCATGCCACTGGTCATCGTCCGATACGGTGGTGTCCTCAGATACAGCGCGAGTTGGGGTTGTCCGTCAACGGCAATGAACGCGGAGCCTGATTCGATGCTGCTCCCGGACGCGCACTGTCTCAACTCCGTAACTACTCCCCCAACCGGAGCGGCTACGGAACCGGATTCGCTGCGTTCCACCGTGACGGTGACGGAACGCTCGTCATCATATGGTTCCGATTGCACGACGAGCGTGCCCGCGCGCGTAGTCGACTCGAACGCGGCAGGTTCGGGCTCACGGGTGAGCAGGAATCCGCCGCACACACCGGCCGCCAGCATGACGAGCGCGAGCAGCACGGCCACGGAGACTGACACCGTGTTGCGGCCAGCGTTCCGGTTTCCACCGGTTTTTTGGTGATGCATCCGCATTCTGTGCTCCTTCGTGCAGAATCGAAACGTTATCATTATCGGCGGGGAGGAATCCGCAGGCAAATCCTTGTCGTACAAATACCTACACGGTCGCGATACTGGCACTCACGACAAACATGGCTTTGCGGTACGATTACCCGTTTTTCGTTGACTTTCCGCCGATACGGCACCTCATCTCCCAAGCAAATCATGATTGCGCATCTCACATTTTGGCGCTTTTTTGGAATATCCTGCGGAACGGTTTCCGTGAAACCCATCGTTTGACGCCAATCCGGCGGCGCCGACACAGAGCTATGCTGGTGTATGAATACCGTATTCGAACAAGCACAGAGCCAGGCACCATCATGAGCCAACAGCAGACACCATCCGCGACCGGCAGCGACCAGACGACGGGCACCGTGCAGGTCGTGCTCGTCGACAACGACATCCTGGCGCTGAAGATGCTGCGCGAGATCATGTCCGCGTGGCCGCGCGTCGCCATCACCTGGACCGAACATAACGGCTCGGACGCCTTCGACCACTACCGACAATGCGAATCCGGCATCCGTGATCTGCCGGACCTGTTCATCACCGACATCTCGATGCGCGGCCTGTCGGGCGTCGATATGAGCCGAGCCATCCGCTACACCAACGGCACGATGCCGATACTCGGCATCACTTCATACGAGCCGACCCAGTTCTACCATGATGCCGCCGACGCCGGCATGCAGGCGGTTATCGGCAAGAACGAGCTGTCGGCCCTTAAAAGCATCATCATGGAGGTCGCGGACACCGGCGCTCTCGCCGTCCGACCGCCCTTCGAGGTACCGGGGCGGACGCATCTGCGCATCCGGCAGGAAGGCCTGCCGTACATCCTCTCGCTGAGTCAGCAGGAAAAGCAGGTGCTCACCATGTGTTCGCACGGATATAGCAACGCCGATATCGCGCAGGTGCTCGACGTTAGCCCGTCGACCATCAACACCTACATCACACGCGCGTCGCGCAAGATGGGCGTGGCCAGCAAACGGGAGGCAGTGGCGTTATGGACGAAAACCATCGGACTGTAGGCGGCTCGCCAATGGCGAACATCAAGACCATGATCGCGCCCCGGACCACGCAGCGGCTGCATCACCATAAGATGCATATCGCCCTATGCCTGGTGGCCACGATACTCATGGCCGCAGTACTGACGTTCCTCCCCGCAACGACACCCACACAGTGGATCATCTGCATCATCGCCTGCTGCTGCCCGCTGGGCATCGCCTTCGCACCGGTACCGATGTCCGTCATCTCATTCGCCGTGGTACTGCTACTGATGTTCACCCCCGGGATATCGCTATCGGATGCCGGCTCCATCATTCACATGCTCACACCGCTGGCCATAGGCACGCTCGCGTATTCGACACCCACCCAATGGTCGGTCTGGGGTCTTGTCACTTCGATCGTCACCTTGCTGCTGGCTTTCGACCCCCGCGAAGCGCTCTCGCAGGGGGACGCGCTCTCCTTCTTCGTGCTGCTCGCCTTGTACATCGTCACGTATGCGATGTGCGCGTCCATCCGCACCATCGCCATCGACGATCGGCAACGGCACCGCGACGCCGAGCTGGAGCTGTTGCAAACACAGCAGGCACATCAGCGGGAAGTCACCAGATTCGCGCAAATGACCCATGACGCGGTCACGGCAAGCCTGTCGAGTATATTCCTGCTCGCGCAACAGCATATTGACATGTTGGACACGGCCGGCAAGACGGCGGATGCGTCAGACGAGGATTGGCGGACCGTCCGGCAGCTCAGCGAGAGCGCCCTTGCCAGTATCCGCTCGGTCATCAGGACCATGAACGCCTCGGACGAACGCCCTGAGGATCATCTGGATGGCGCTTTACACAACCTTCCGCTACCGCAGCGCATCGGCATCGCGATCGAGCAGGGGCAGCATCTGCTGGCCCCGCACCATATGCATGTCGATGTGCATACGTCAGGGCAGATATCATCTCCCGCCTGCACACGGTCAGGCGACGAGGCGGTGACCCTCATCGGGGAGATCTTCACGAATCTGCTGCGGCACGCGTCCCCTGACAGCGCGCCCATGCTCACCATCAGCTACGATGACGACAACATGTCGCTCATGCAGACGAACGCGCTGACGCACAAGAACACGCGCAGACACGACACAGGCCGGCAATCGCCTGAAGCCTCGCAAGGCCCGGCCGCGAGCGGTGACGCCCTGCCGCGATCACAGAGCGGACTGCTCCTCCACCGTGGCGTCATCGAGTCGCTGGGCGGCAAACTGCGCTTCAACAGCGAGGACGAGACGTGGACGCTCTACGCGCGTATCCCCCTGCACCCCAACGTCTAACCCCAAAGCCTAGGCACAGTAGGCTGCTCGGGCACAGCAAGGCCGCTGCGCCCGAGCGTCGTTCAAAATGCTCCTGTCAGGCGACGCACCATGGAAGCCACTTGGGGCATGTCCCCAACAAGACGCTGATACTTGCGGGAGCCGGCGTCGCAAGCGCATCATCATACCGGGCACCGGTGATTCCCGTGGACAGCCCGCAGACACCGACGGCGATGGCAAGGCACATCGCCAATGCCGCACGACTGTCATGGTTGTGGATTGCAACCCCACGAACGATTCGCATCATCAACACCACCTGTTCGTTCATCTTGACACGTGTCACAGCACGTGCTGCAGGAAGTCCTTGAAGCGCGGCTCGCTCGGATGGTCGATGATCTCCGGTCCGCCCTGTTCGACGACCACGCCACCGTCCATGAAGACGATCTGGTCGGCGACCTCGCGCGCGAAACCGATCTCATGGGTGACGACCACCATGGTCATGCCTTCCTTGGCGAGGTCGAGCATGACGTTGAGCACTTCGCCGACCAGTTCCGGATCAAGCGCGGATGTCGGCTCGTCAAACAGCATGATCTCCGGCTTCATGGCAAGCGCGCGTGCGATGGCCACGCGCTGCTGCTGACCGCCGGAAAGCTGCGCCGGATAATAATCGAGGCGCTCCCCCATGCCGACGCGGTTCAGCTCCTCGATGGCGAGCTTGCGAGCTTCCTTCTTGTCCATGTGCTTGACGTGGACCGGAGCCTCCATGACGTTTTCAAGAGCCGTCATGTGCGGGAACAGGTTGAAGCGCTGGAACACCATGCCCAGTTTGGAACGCTGTTCGGCCACTTCCTTGTCGTTCAGGGTCTGCAGCACGCGTTCGCCGCCCTTGTCGACGTATTTGTAGCCGATCATCTCGCCGTCGACGTCGATCTCGCCGCCGGTCAGGGTTTCCAGCTGGTTGATCAGACGCAGGAACGTGGATTTGCCGGAACCGGACGGTCCGAGAATCACGGTGACGGTGCCGGGCATGACGGTCATGTCGATGCCTTTGAGCACGTGCAGGTTGCCGAAGGCCTTGTGCACCTGGGTCGCCTTGACGGCGGGAACGATTTCGTTGGTTGTGATTTCGCTCATGGTCATTCCCCTCACGCGGTCATTCCCGCGAACGTGGCTTCGTTCTGCTTGTCGACGTCATCCTTGGGTTCGCCGAAGGTCTTGCCCGGCAGCGGCGTGCGCTTGCCGCGGGCTCCGGCGGGACGGGCGTCGAAGCCCTTGCCGAAGTGCTTTTCAAGTCGCGACTGGATGACCATCAGGATGGAGGTGATGACCAGATACCAGATGCAGGCCACGATCAGCAGCGGAATCGGCTTGTACAGACGGGTCGCGATCGCCGTGGTGGCGAACTGCAGTTCCAGCGTGAACGGCACGGCGTTGACAAGCGACGTGGTCTTCAGCATGCCGATGAACTCGTTGCCGGTCGGCGGGATGATGATGCGCATGGCCTGCGGCAGCACGATGCGACGCATGATGAGCGTGCGCTTCATGCCGAGGGCCTTTGCGGCTTCCGTCTGCCCCGGATCGACGGCCTCGAGGCCGGCGCGCACGATTTCGGCCAGGTAGGCGGCTTCGTTCAGGGCCAAGCCCAGCCATGCGGCGTTGAACGCGGTGATGACAGACTGGGAGTCAATGCTCCAGAATTCGATTGAGGTGAACGGGATGCCCACGCCGATACGCGGCACCAGCACCGCGAACAGACCCCAGAAGACCAGCTGCGTGTACACAGGGGTTCCACGGAAGAACCAGATGTAGAACCAGCTCACGCCGCGCAGCACCGGGTTGATGGATTTGCGCATGACCGCCAGAATGACCGCCAGAATGATGGCGATGACCATCGAGATGACGGTCAGCAGCAGCGTGTACTTGATGCCTTCCAGTACGTTCTCGTTGAACAGGTATTTCCAGACCACATTCCATTCGAAACGCGGATTGGTGACCAAAGCCTGCACCAGCATCGCGGCGAAGAGCGCGACGATGATGGCCGCCACGATCGGACCCGTACGCTTGACAGGCAAGGCTTTAATGCGATTGGGAATATCGAGGCCGTCGCCGTCGACTTGTTTCTTCGCCATGATGCTGTTTCCTTTTTCTATCTATCTGATGAGATCAGTTGAGGTCGGTCGGATTGATCTCAGCCTTGTCGAGAGCGCCGGACTCGACGCCCCAATGCTTGAGGATCTTCATGTACGTGCCGTCATCCATCAGCTTCTGCACGGCCTTCTGCACGGCCTCGTCGAGCTGCTGGTCGCCCTTCTTGATGGCGATGCCCTGCTTGGCCACGCCTTCAACGTCGCCGAGCGCCTCAAGCTGGCCGTCGGTCTGGGAGATCGCGTAGCCGGCGACCGGCGAATCGGCGTAGAACACGTCGGCCTTACCGGTGGCCACTGCGGTGGCGGCTTCGGCCTGACGCTTGTAGGACATCACTTCGGCCTTCTTGTCGGCCTTGCAGCCCTTGGCGATCTTGTTGGCCTCGTCCTCCTGGACGGTGCCGGTCTGCACTGCGATCTTCGCGCCGCACATGTCGGAGGTGTCGAGCTTCTTCGGGTTGCCCTTCTGCACGGCCCACGTGGAGCCGGCGCGGTAGTAGCTTACGAAGTCGACGGACTGCAGACGCTCTTCGGTGATGGTCATGGCGGTGATGCCCAGATCGTACTTGGAGCCGATGGACGGGACGATGGTGTCGAACATGGAGGAGACGATCTTCGGCTTCAGGCCCAGCGTCTGGGCGATGGCCTTGGACATGTCCACATCGTAGCCGACCGGCGTCTTGCCGTCTTCGGCGTAGAATTCGGCCGGAGCATAGGACAGTTCCATGCCGACGGACAGCTCGCCGTCCTTGACGGTCTTCGCGGAGGCGGCCAGCTTGGCCAGCTCGTCATCCTTCTTGATGGTGCTCACATCGTAACCAACGGTGGTGTTCTTCGCCTTCGAGTCGCTTTTGGCGTCACCGGAATCCGTGGTGCCGCATGCGGCGACGGAGAACATCATGGCCGCGCTCAGCGCGAGAGCGGCAAACGATTTGAATTTCAACGACATAGTGGGTTCTCCTTCTATTCTCTTCCCATCCACTGAACGGTAATCGTCCATTTGCCAATCAGACGTCCAGTATTCCAAAGGCACACGATAAAACCGCAATGCTACGCCGACGTTAATCGGCAAAAAGCGTAGGGGCATCGATCTATATACGTCCGATGCCCCTACGCCCGCAGCGTCAGTGCGCCGATCAGCCCAAATCGGTCGGGTTGATCTCGGCCTTGTCGACGGCGCCGGATTCGACGCCCCAATGCTTGAGGATCTTCATGTACGTGCCGTCATCCATCAGCTTCT